>TARA_R110002124_G_scaffold149220_1_pt1 | contig 434436 bp, 381 predicted proteins | sample TARA_R110002124 | Tara Oceans TARA_R110002124 (sample SAMEA4397445) | marine metagenome | biome: Polar Biome; feature: [SRF] surface water layer (ENVO:00010504); material: water (ENVO:00002006), including particulate matter (ENVO:01000060) such as... | depth 5 m | reverse complement strand
GGTGAGAGGGGTTATAGGATAGATATCTATAGCCGTCAACTATAATAATCGCTTTTTTATATTATTTTTTGCTTATTTTAAATTTCCTATAAAAAACAGCCCCTTAGCGGGGATTATATTTTACGCCCTTTTCCTATATAGTTGAAGACAGAAACCAATGAACAAGAAAGCTTATTCCCCATGACCAATATAATAGTGATCTATGACACGGAAGCCACATGCTGGGGTAAGGCTGATGGCACATCATCATGGTGGAGCGAGGATTGGCAAGAACCTGAAATCATACAAATCTCCGCAATTAAAGTGGAGACCAGTAACTTTACAGAAATTGGCGAGCCCTTTGATGTCTTTATTAAGCCAACGATAAACCCGGAGCTCTCCCCTTATTGTACGGCGCTGACATCCATCACTGATGAGCGCTTAGATAATGAAGGCCTATCTTTTCTAGAGGCATCCAAACGTTTTAACGCCTATTGCAGTGCGCATACCCCTCATAGCTATGGGGGAGATCACACGGTCATGAATTATAACAGAGAGGAGCTTTATAAGCTTGAAGCGGATATCGTGGCTTTTACTGGTGCAAACATCCGTGAGCTTTTCTTGAAACTGGATCCCGCAACAAAAGACGTTAATAGCGGCGCGCTCTCTGCGCATTTTCAATTGGCGTTCAAAGCTAATCAACATTATGCCCTTGATGATTGCCGTTCTATTAATGCGTCTCTACAACATTTTAAAAACCACCCTGAGCTTCGGGCCTATTTCAGCAAGACGCCTTAATGGCGTTGATAGTATAGCCATGGCCCAAGGCATGATAATGCGTGATTATAACATATAGTGATGTTTAATTGCCGTTACCCCATTCACAAAACCTCATAAGTTGTGTATTCTGGTTCTTAACAAATCTTATTAGTATTATTCCGCTTCATTTCATTCGTGCCCCTTCAAGATAATCTCATGGCTCATTCCTTCGACACGACAAACGCGCGCAAGGCGCCCCCAAGACACTATGAGTATATATGTGTCTGGTTATCCGTGATTCTAATTGTTTGTTTCTCCCATTTAGTCTTCTTCCCAAGCACAGTACAGGCCGATGCGATGAATGCTCTGGCTCTGTCTAGCTCATACGACCAGCAACCTGAACCGGCCTCTAATGAGTATGGTCTTTATCAAGCGCGCCCCAGTCACGCCCATAAGCTACACTATGCGCAAGAGCTTACAGCTGATTTGCGCCCGCTTAATGCTCCGCCCCGTGAAGATAATAGCGCTGCCCTAGACCAACGCCGCGCTTTTGATGCGCCATTACAAAAACGGCTCTGGCAACCGACGCCCGCACAAAACCCGACAAATGCCGAGCATGCCCCCGCCCGCCCTTCACGCATAGAGGCTTTATATTCCGCGCGCATAATCGAGCCCCTTGAACAATTTGGCTATGACTTCCTTCAAAACAATCAGAACCCCACCACCGCCGCACCGCCGCTTGGCCTTGTTAACGATAACTATATATTGGGTGTTGGCGACACGTTAAGCATTGCCCTTACGGGGCAGCGCAATGCGCATTATCAAATCAAGCTTGATAGTAATGGTCAAATCCAGATTCCGAGCCTGCCACCGTTTAATGCTGCGGGGCAAAGTTTGGCGAATTTGAAAGCGCAAATTCGAGCAGAATTTGCAGGTGATTATAATCAAGCGATTTATGTCGCCTTAAGCGAGATGCGCCAGCGCTCCATATTAATCACAGGCCATGTTAAGCGGCCTGGTCGTATAACGCTCAGCAATCAACATAATGTCATTGATGCACTTATGCAGGCTGGCGGCATTGAGAAAACAGGCTCTTTGCGTCAAATACACGTGATGCGCAACGGCCAAGAGACGCGATTCGACTTATATAGCCTATTGCTGCGTGGGCCAGAGATAGTAGATCTCAGCCTCAAAGACGGTGATCGCCTTGTTGTCCCGCCGCTAGGGCCAACTTTGGCTATTTCAGGCGGCGTTAAACGCCCTGCTATCTACGAAATTCGACCTGAAGCACAAGGCAATCAAAGTCTGGCGCTAAATGATCTGCTTGATATGAGCGGCGGCCTGCTCTTCCCCGGCAAGATACGCTATTTAAAGCTTGATATGCAGCCTGATGGTGATGAGCAAGTCAGTGAAATAGATAACCCGCTTGCTCCGCTATTTAGTGATGGTAGCATATTATCCGTGCTACGTGGGGCAGAGCGCCGTGAAGGCATCGTCGAAGTGAGGGGGCACGCACGCGCAGATGGCCTACATAGCTTAAGTACCAACAAAACATTAGCGCAGCTAATTAAGAGCGATCGTGTTTTTGGCAAGGATATCTATCCGCTTATCGCCGTGATCGAGCGCTGGAACAGGCAATCTCTCTCTCCTGAATATCTTAATTTTTCACCATTACGCGTATTACATGGTCAATATGACGAGGATTTACATGATGGCGATGTCATATATTTCTTTTCCCATTTACAAATTGCGCAGATTAATGCTGACGCACCAGACTCATATCAAAACGAAGATAACCAAGACGCATCCGCCAATAATGCAGAAGACAACACGCCAATAGCTGAAGAACTCATAAGCCTGTTAAAAGAACGCAGTGTATTTGTTCGTGGCGCGGTTCGGCGCAAAGGGCATTACCCCATAGCGCAAGGCGCAACATTACAGAATATCCTTGCCGTTGCAGGCGGCGTCACATTAGAAGCGGATAAGAAGAACATCGAAATCACACGTCGAGCGGCCACGCCAGAGAGTGCGCTTTATGCGGAGCTTTCAAAAGCAAAGCGCCGCGTGGTGGATTTGAGCCATAGCGATGCGCGCAATATAGCTGTCGAGCCCGGCAATACGATTCGCGTTAATCAGAGATTCCAAAAGAATACGGATAACCACGTACAAATCATCGGTGAGGTAAACAACCCCGGACGTTATGATTTAATGGCTGGTGACACGATGCTCAGTTTAATTCAACGTGCCGGCGGCTTTAGTCAATATGCTTATGCTGAAGGCGCTATTTTTAGTCGTAAAAGCGAGCGTCAGATTGAAGCTATGCGTTACAAATCACAGGCGCGTAGCTTAGAGATGTCACTGGCGAGCAAAATACAATCAGATGAGCCGCCCAATGATACGCAAATTAATATGACCCGCCAATTAATTCAGCAGCTTAATAATACGGAGACTATTGGCCGCATTACTCTTGAGGCCGACCCGAAGATTCTCGCAAGCCATCCAGAGCTTAATATGCTGCTTGAGCGTGGCGATCGAATCTATATCCCCAAGCGCCCCCTAACTGTGCGTGTAACGGGTGAGGTTCTCTCCCCTTCTGCTCTACAGTTTCGCACAGACAAAGCCGCGCGGCGCTATGTCCAAGAAGCGGGTGGCTACACACGCAGCGCAGATAAAGAGCGCGCCTTTGTCGTTTACCCTGATGGCAGCGCGCAGCCTTTGCAACTGGGGAACTGGACTCATAGCGCGCCATTTATTCCGCCCGGCTCTACCATTATCGTCCCACATGACCCAAAGCCATTTAACTTTTTAGACAGCGCCAAAGACATCACACAAATTTTCACCAATTTAGCCGTAACCGGGTTTTTAGTCAGTGAAATTCAGAATGATTAAAGCAAAAGTTTGCGCTATACTCCTGTAGATTAAGAATCGCCCTCACGTCGCAAGCGCGGCCTAAAGAAAAGGACGAACCAGCAAGGAGAATTAATGATGCCGATAGAAAAATCAAATGCCGAACAAGTTTTATTCACGATCGTAACAGTCACTAAAGATAATGTAGAAGGCCTTAAGGCCACCGAAGCCAGTATAAAGGCGCAAAGCTTACAAGATTTCGAATGGGTTGTTATTGATGGCCTGTCACAAGACGGCACGCAAGACCACTTAAAAGAGGTCGGCGCGGATTATATAAGTGAAGCAGATCATGGTATATATGATGCGATGAATAAAGGTATCGACCATGCCAAAGGTCGCTATACGCTGTTTCTCAATGCAGGGGATTGCTTTGCCCATCCCGAAGTTCTGCGTAAATTACGCGTTACCCCAGAATTTTGGCCAGACTTAATCTATGGTGATGCGCTCGAGCAATCACCAACGAAACAAGGCAAGCATTTGTTTAAAGCCGCCAAGTCACATAAGCATATTAATCGCGGCTTATTCACGCACCATCAATCAATCTTCTACAAAACCAAGTTTTTAAAAGAGATGAAGTATAATACGCTTTATAAATTAGCGGCGGATTACGACTTAACCCTTCGATTCTTACAGGCTCACCCTGACGCCTATTATGTGACTCAGCCCATTTGTATTTTTGAATCGGGCGGTCTATCACAGCGCCAAGAGAAACGCGGCCGCATAGAGCAGCAAATCATTCGTAAAAAACTCTTAGGCTATAACTGGATGAATAATAAAAGCATAGCGCTCACCCAAACCATGGCCACAACGATAAAGAAACGTATGCCGCCTGTGTATTGGTGGCTGCGTGATCATAGCCCCAAAGCAAGCGCCCATTCAGATACAAAAAAGAACAAAGCTGATAAAGCCGCTTAAATAAGCCCAAGCTTAGTGAACAAACATAAAGAGAGGCGCATAATGCCCCTCTCTTTTTAATTCTGCTTAACTCTATGGGCAAGCGTGGTTTATACCGCGCTTGGCGCTGGAAGACGTTTTTGCTTAGGGCCTTCAAATTTAATGTTCAAAGCATCTTCATTATCATTTAAAGGTCCGCGGATAATAACATTATCGCCCGCCTTCAAAGCCTCACCACAAAAAGCGTCAACCAGTGGCGATTGGAAATATGTCTCCAAAGCCCCTTTCAAGGGACGTACACCCAATTTTCTATCTATACATTTTTGTGCGATAAATTCTTTAGCGGCCTGTTTAAAGTCAACCGTAATTTCCTTTGCGGCCAGATCATCTAATTGTGGCTGTAAATGTATATCTAGAATTTTTAAGACATCATCCATCTCTGTAATATCATTGAAATCAATGACACCATCAAGACGGCCAACAAATTCTTTACTAAACAAACTCTCAATCAATTTTAACTTCTGATCACCGACTGTTTCAGTATTTGATTTAAAACCAATACTATGCACTTCTTTAATATCTACACCAATATTACTCGTCATAACCACATAGACATTCTGGAAGCTTGCTTTGTTACCTTGACCATCCGTCAAAGAAGCATCATCAAAAATTTGTAATAATATTTTAAAGATTGATGGGTCAGCTTTTTCTATTTCATCAAGCAATAATACACAGCTTGGGTTTTGACGGATATCATTCACCAATTGACCGCCTTCTTCATAACCAATATATCCCGGGTCTGAACCCGTTAGGCGGTTAACGGATGACTTATCAGAAAATTCACTCATATTATAGCGAACCAAAGGTATACCCATTTCTTGCGCCAATTGACTAGAAAGCTCAGTCTTACCGACCCCTGTTGGGCCAGCAAACATGAATGAGCCAAGCGTCTTGCTCTTACGTGTTGAGGCAAACAAGTTTGACCCCGAGTTACGCACCCGTTTGGATAAAGCATCAATCGCCTCTTCTTGATTAATAACAGCAGCATTAAAGCAGGCTTTTAGACTCATGAGTTTTGCTTTAACGGCAGGGCTTTCAATTGGCCCAATCTCACGACCAAGATCGCGGCTTAGCTGTGCGTAAATATCACGCTCTGTGACAATATCTTTTTCGCCGCCTTCAGGTAAGAATCCTGCACGGCGCGCGGCCATGGCACTATCAATAATAGAAAACGCTTTATCTGGCAGGAAAGATTCATGCATATGGCGGCTGGTTTCTTCGACTGCGGCTGCAATAGCACTATCATCTAATTTAATGCCCGCATGAAATTTTTGATATTGCTCACGCTTACCTTCAACCATTTTAACAGCCAACTCAGCTGATGGCTCATCAACTTTAACCTTACCCATACGGCGCTCCATTGCAGCGTCCTTCATAATGGCTTTGGCTTCTTTGAATGTTGTCGCGCCAATGATACTAATTGGTTTTGAAGGATGGCTCATATATGGTTTAAGCATATTGGCCATTTCACCAGTCTGCATAACCGTATGCATCTCATCAATAAACAGTATCGCCTCTTGGTCTTGTGCATAATCAAGCACCGCTTTTAAACGATCCTCAAATTGACCGCGTAAAGATGTGTCCGCAAGCATGGTTGCTATATCTAAACTAAATACAGGTTTTGATGCCAAGTCTTCTGGTATATCACCATTCACAATATTTTGTACCAATGCGTGAACAATAGCCGTTTTACCAACGCCAGCTTCACCAACGATAAGCGGGTTGCGTTTTTCTTTACGCAGTAAGATTTGTACCATTGCTGCGGTTTCATCCGCGCGCCCAATCACTGGGTCATAAGGTGTTTCTTTAGCCTGCGCCAACATATCAACCAAAAACTCTGTTGGATCGATAGAGTCTTTCTCTTCCTTAACACTCTCTGTCTTCGGTGCGATATAAGGCGTCACTTCCTTGGAATAATTATAAGGCATAGTGACATGATCAGTGCCGTAACTTTCACGACCACCAGCACGGTCAATGATCTTCTCTACAGCTTCATCAAACTCATCAAGCACAACGCCTTCTTTAGCGTAGTTTAAAAACATGCCTGCGGTCATTTGTGTATTCTTTAGAAAAAACTGAAGAATCTGCACCATGTCGAAATCATCTTCTGATGCGTCGATTGCGCTATCTAATGCATCAAAAGCATTATAAAACTCTGCTGTGTAAGTATAATCTTTTGGCGTGTTTTTTCCCTCTAAGCCATTCATATACGTCATATGAATATTTTCAAGGCCTGCTATGCACGCTTCATCATCAATTTCTAAGCTCCAGAGCGCATTAGAAAAGGCTTCAGGATCTGTGTTTTTAAGGAGAATCAGGAAATCCATTGAGCCAAAAGTTTTCTTTGGGCATTTATGGTGGTTCTCAGCAATATATGTTTTGATTTCCTTACTATTATAAAACATTAAATCCTCAACCATAATACGCTCCCTTTATTGTTTGTTTGCTCTTACATGTTTGACGCTTATAACTTGAATTCCAAATGCGGCGTCTGAATATGAAACACAGTAAACACTATTTTTCATAACAAGTAAAGTAGAATCTGCTGATACAAGCAAAAAAGTACAATAACACATCTGGTTTTGTATTTATATTACAATATAGCAGGCTTTATTAGTTTTTCTGAGATAGGTTTCGGCGCAACGGCTACATCAGCATCAGCGCTTGCCACATTTTGTTCTTTCTCGGCTGGTTCTTTTGTTAACGCCGTAAAGTCAACCGCGCCACATGCCGTTAGTTCCTCTTTAAGCGCACGCATAAAACTCGGATCCGCATATTCGCCCATAAGGTCCACAAAAACAGCGATCGCTTCTTCTACCGTATGGATTTGCGTATTTCGCTGCAAAATGAAACACTCCTTAACGGCGCTCAGCTCCATTGTATAAAGGCTTTCGCAGGATTCTTTATTCACATCATAATAGCGTATGGCCAACTCTGAGCCACTGATACGAACCCATTCTTTATTACCCTGCTTATAAGGCGCATCTTTATTGTTAAGGGAAATGGCGCTAACCGCACGCATACGACCTGTTTCACTTGCCAGAGAAAAAAGAATCGTTTTAAAAGTCTCGAATTTTTCAGACAATATTTCAGGAGGTCTCTCTGCTATGGTCTTCTTCTGCTTGGTCTTCTGTGTATTTAGACCGAATAGGCGCTGCAAGCTTGGCATAGACATCAATAAACTCCTTATATAAACTTATATGACAAAAGTAATAGCGCCCCACTCGTGTTATGTCAAAATAATTTTGAGCATTTTCTTGATTTCTGCGGCGTAATTGATTATAAACGCCGCTTACACGCATATTTAAGGACTAAATAACATGGCTCTCAAGAAGAACTATAAAAATAAATACGTTGCCAAGCTCCCTATAGAGGGCGCACGCCGCTCAGAGCTGCTTATGCCAGCGGGCTCGCTTGAGAAGCTTAAATTCGCCGTTCTTTATGGCGCAGATGCGGTTTATATGGGTACGCCTGATATGTGTATGCGTGTGAAATCTAAATTCACATTGGAAGAAGTGATTGAAGGCGTACAGTTCTGCCACGATCATGGCGCGCGCGCTTATTTAACGCTGAACCTTATCGCGCATAATCGCGACCTTGAAAAACTCCCTGAATATATAGAAGCCATCCGTACAGTAAAACCTGACGGCGTTATCATTGCTGATCCGGGCGTATTTAACTTTGTACGCCAGCATGCCCCTGAATTATCGCTGCATGTATCAACCCAGGCCAATGTCACCAATTGGATGACCGTTAAATACTGGCAAGACCAAGGCGCTGACCTTGTTGTGATGGCACGCGATGTAAGTTTTGAAGAACTTGCCGAAGTACGCGAAAAATGCCCTGATATCATGATTGAACAATTTGTGCATGGCTCAATGTGTATGACCTATTCAGGACGCTGCATGTTATCAAACTTCCTCTCTGAGCGTGGTGCCAATCAAGGCAGCTGTACCAATTCATGCCGCTGGAATTATAAATTACACATCAAGCTCAAAGACGGCACGATACAAGAGCTTGAAATCAACGATGATAATAAAGACTTATTTGAGTTCTTCTTAGAAGAGAAATTCCGCCCAGGCGACCTAATGCCGTTTGAAGAAGATATGCGTGGTTCGTATATTTTGAATTCTAAAGATTTATGCATCATGCCACGCCTTGATGATTATCTATCCATTGGTATTGACAGCCTAAAAGTCGAAGGGCGCGGTAAAAGCGCTTATTATGCTGGCGTTGTTGCGCGTGCTTACCGCATGGCGATTGATGATTATTACGAAGATCCTGAAAACTGGGATCCGCGCCCTTATATGCAAGAGCTTGATACTGTTGGTAACCGTGGTTATACGCTGGCCTTCCATGATGGCCGCCTTAAAAATATCTCCCATAATTACGAGCATACATCGACCCTTGCTGAATGGGAATTTGCAGGCATCGTTCGCGAAGTCACCGAAGATTCGTTCTTGCTTGAGATTAAGAACAAACTCGCCGCGGGCGACGTTCTCGAATTCGTACCGCCAAACAGTAAGCAGACTTATTTGATCCGCTGTTATGAGTATGAAAATATGAAAACCGGCAAAGTCACAGAAGAAATACATGCAGGCCATCAGCCTATCGTACGTATTCCCTTTAGCGCCTTTGACCGCGAAAACATGGATGAAATCAAAGCGGCCATTGGCCCTTATACATTAATCCGTAAAGAATCATTCCTGACCAAAGCAGAGTGGGAGCGCCTAAAACTTGACCGCGTTTCACAGAAAATTGAATTAAAAGAGGCGCCTGATGATCTCTATGATGGCCGCTTAGAAAAATTACAAACGGCGATTGATGCCGATGAAACGGCGCGTCAAATTAAATCACCACGCTTTGGTGTGGAAGGCTGCTGCGCTAAAGGCTGTAATGGGTGTCGCGTTTTCTGGGACGACCCTAAATACGCAAAAGCCCGCGATTTATTGGCTGAACGCAAACAAGGCAGCTTACTGACCAATGCCGAAGCGCTTGAGGCTAAAGACATAGCCAAAGATTTAGAGAAAAGCGCAAACGACCAAGAAGCCGCATAATCTAAATGATTCTATGCTTTCGCTTGTGCCTTCACTCGTGAAGAGTGCGCCTAATAACTGGCGACTAAATATTGCAAAGTCGAATCACGGTAACCTTCGTAATCTAAAGGCTTAGCGGGAAAATCAGCGGCAAATGCTAAATCCCGCGGCGTCGCGCCGCATGTTCCGATATGGAAAGATGGTATGCTCAGCGCCTGCGCGTGTTCTTTCAGTTTAAGTGAGAATTCGGTGCATAGCGCCGTCCATTGCTGAGCGTTAAAATGGCCAGAGAGCGATTCAAGCGAGTCAAAAACCAATTCCCCTTTATCACCGCGCCAAGCCCAGCTTTGCGCGACAATCTTACCAGTTTTTTTAGCTTCGACGACATAAAACCCGCCATTTTCAGATAAAAAGCCGTGCTTAGCGCAGCTACTACCTTCATTACCTAGATGTTGACAGCAATCAGTAAATTCTCCGAGCAATAAACCCTTAACATCGCCATCGTCGAGACGACGGAAATGATAGCCTTCTTTGTCAAAAGCCTTACCTTCAATCGTGATCTCCGGAATAGCGCCGCCCTTTTTATTGTCATTTGCTGCGTATTTCTCACTATACTCTTCAATCAGCTCAAGCCCTTTATCGAAATATTGCTCTGGCCATGAGAAATCAAAACAGTACTTCGCCAGAACGGGTGATTTTTCACCATTTTTATATCTATATTTGGCCACTTCAGCCTTGGTATTATTATAAGACCAACCTTTGTCTGATGCGTCCTTCATTGGCTGTGTTAATTTATCAGAAAACTGTACTAAACGTGCCATCTTAGGGCCTTGTGCCATTACTGCATCGCCCCAGGCTTTTAAATCAAGCTCACCTCGTTGTGGAATTTTAATATTCTGAATGACATCATGCAACGGTTGTGGTCCATACGATCCCCAACGCTTTAAATAACGTAGTAGGCGGTCTTCGGATTTGAATAAACAAGCGGCGCCATAAGCATAGCGCTCCGCTGACCCCACCCAATTACTACCAACACCTTCATGTTCCCTCAGTATCTTATACGTTGTTTCAAAGCTGGTCAGATCAAATATATAAGGGCGAAAATCGATGAGCCGCGGATACTTTTTCAATAACTCTAGGTCAACACCCTGCCACTCGCGCATACGCTGAACCGCTGCACTGACAGGCTCACTGAGTAAAGCCCCATCATCACAATAAGTGAGCATAAGCTCCGCTTCATCGATTAAAACTCCATAGATCGCCCGCTTCAATGCTTCTCCATCGTTCACTAAGGGGTCTGCGCCATGCTTTAGAAGAAACTTTAACATTATGCCACCTTGCATTCTATCCATTTCCTCCTCGCACATTCTTTTTATAAGCTCAGAAAGAACAGAACGTTTTGGATCAGTTTCAAATAAGTTATAAAACTCTTCATTTGGGTCTGCACCATGTTTCAGCAGTAACTCGACCAGAGCAAGATCATCACTACCCAGCACTGCTCGCTTTAAAGCGTTATTGCCTTTAACGCTGGGATCAGCTCCATTTTTTATGAGCAATCTGGCGGTCTTAAAGTCTGCATCAGTTAAAGCATTACTATTTCTAGCCTTCGCGTCAGCGCCATGCTTCAGTAAATATTTCACTAAGCGATAATCCTTCAGCCTTTTCGCAGTAAACAAAGCCTCATTATCGTTCAGCTTGGGGTCAGCGCCATGTTTCACCAGCAGCTTCACCACCTTCATATCATAGTCTTTTTTGCTCGCGCATAATGATAGGCAATCTATAGCGCCAAGATCAACGCCAAGCCCTAACAGAAATTCCAACGTGCCTAACTGTTGGCTCGCTATCGCGTAGGTCAAAGCTTCATTATTTAAAGCGCCTGGGTTTGCGCCTTGCTTAAATACATCCTGCGCCGCATCGAAATCAGCCGACTTAATCGCTGCGATAAACTCTTTATCCAGTAAGTTTTGTGGTTTAGGGAATTGTTTGACTATATCTTGATAGCTAAGCGCTGTTTCTTGCGGCGGTTTTGTACGGTAGGTCTTGTTATAATCTTCAATATACGCGCAGCCCTTCGCAATCGCCGTATCAAATATTTCAGCCGATAGCGCTTGCCCCGCGCGATGTCGTATTGCGGCATATACGGGCAAAATTTTCTTTAAGCGCCCTTGCTCATCAGGCTTGATGTGCTCTTTATGTCTGCTCAAGGCTTCGAAGGCCATAACAATATAAGGCGGTAGCTGTTTTTGATCGACCATAACATACGGCTCCCATAGTCTTTTTTTATGGATAATAAACAGCGCTATGGAAATGTCAAGAGACTAAAAAAACAACATTACTTGACTTTTACATAAGTTATGCGTACTCTCATGGCCTGATGTAAATAAGCAGAGGAAAAAGGCGAGAATAATATGACGAGCCATACAAAGAAAACCAATAAAGACGCAAAGCGCGCATGGGGCAGTAAATTACACGCCAAGCTCAATGGCCAAAAACAGCCCGATGCTGTATTGGTTGATGAAGAACTTTCGTTGTTAAGCCTGCATTTTGAAGCATTAGCCAGTTATTTACAAAGCCATGAAGAGACGCTCCGCGCTGATACCAGCTTGCCCCAATCTACACAAGACTGGCTACAACAAGACGGCCTTAGCAATCTGAGCGCTCAGAGCTTACAAGAAATATTTAAAAAATCTGCCGCACACCATCAAGGCCTATTACGTACAGAATGCGTTTTGACCAGCGCTGACGCCCATGCACAAATTATTGGCGCAAGCGATGCAACCATTACAACCGTGCCTAAAGCATGTGACCCTAAAAGAATGACATTTGGTTTTGTGAGAAGCGCCGCGAAAAATGATAAGAAATCACCATCCGCTGCAATTACATTTCCTATGATCGCGCTACCGAGTAAAATCACCAAATTACCGGATATGAGCCCTGATCACCCTTTAGTCAAAACCCTACAAAACCTTTATACATCAACCAATCACGACTGGCTGCACCACATGAGCATCTCTGCCATTACCAAAGAGGTCTGCGCTTATAAAAATGATGATAGAGCGATTGAGAAATGGTCTGAAAAACATTTCTCGGACAATATTACCGAATATCCTATTTTTGATTTTGGCGCCTATGAAACACTCTATGAAGGCTGGGCTATTTATACGAATGCCCAAATCATGAAAAAGAGCCCCGCGGGTAACGCCCTTAAAGATGAAATCATGACTACAGCCATGCAAATGATCAATCTTGGCAAAGACTATATTGAATCGCATAATAATAGTGATCAATCGATGAAGACGGCTTTTTGGTTTATAATGCAAACCACCAAAGCTCTGCGCAGTATCATTCCTGTAGACAGCTTTGAAATGCATCATTTTGTAGAAGCGGCAGCAAAACACCTACCACACCCAGATCGCTATGCTGAAGAACAGATTGAAAATATAAAAACGCGTCTTTACTTAGGCCATGATGCCATGTGCATGCTTCACTCACCAAAGCTCGCGAAAAGCGAAATTCAACAGAAAAAATTCGAAAACTTCACAAATGATAACCCCAAAATCACTGTTGAAGCCATTGCGCATTTAGCGTGTAAATTTGGGTGATCGACATATGAAGCCCAGCGTTGCCAAAATATATAGCAAAGCGGTTAATAAATGTAACTTTCCATCTCATTGCCTTATTAATTCAACGAACAATCTATCTGTGTTGGCCCCCAGTTAAGGCCTTTAACCAGTCGAATCTCTACTTGGTTGATAGGCTTTGTAACTTCAAACCGCTCCATTATAGATATGCTAGAAATAACAGCCGCCGCTTCTTGCTCTGGGGGGATAAGCTTTAAGGCGACATGCTGCGTATGATCAACAACATCCCCATGCTCAAAGCTATAGCTATATCCACCACTCGGCGTTTCTAATCGCCCGCGAAGAATCAAATAGTTCTTCCCATCAAAATCAGCTAAAGACCCCACCTCTAAGTAAGGAGCCTCTTCATTCATTCCGCTCACTGAATCTATTGTCGTGCAGGATGACCAAGCAGGATCGCTCGCAAAAGCGGGCTGGGCGATCAGGCAAAGCAAAGCTACATATATTGATTTAATAAAACTCATCGGCTTCTCTTCCGCGTCACGATACGACGGAAAGGGTTGATCCATGCAAAGAAGCTCGGCATTGCACGGGTTTGTATCCATACGCGGCCTTGTCCGCTAAAATGCGTAACGAGGCCCTCGCCTGAGAACATAAATGACTTATAGCCGCCAAATTTTGTGACGCTATATTCCAGTCCTTCCGTGAAAGCGACGATGTGATTGTTATCGATGATATATTCATCCTCGACGTTTATTTCTATGATGCCGCCATAGGAGTTAAAAAATATATCGCCCTCGCCAGTACATTTAATTAAAAACAAGCCCGCACCAGAGAAAAACCCTTTGATAAAGCCTTGGAATTTAGTTTGCGTTTCTATGCCGCGCCCCGCAGCCAGAAAACTGCCGCTTTGTAAAAACAAAGCAGGGCCGCCTTGCGTTAAATATAGGCGTTTAATATCCCCGGGCAATGTACTGGCAATAACCAACTCACCCGCTTTATCTTGCGCCGTAAATTCGTTTAGGAATAAACGCTCCCCCGTAATTAACCGTTTAAAACCGCCGCGCATTTTCGTTTTTATCGTAATATTCGTGTCCATCGCTTGCATGGCTGAAGCTTCAACACGCAGCATTTCTTGCGCGGGTAGTTTTACGCTAAGATAAGAAAAATCTGGCGCCCCGCCAATGTCATGTTCAAGGGCGACGATCGGCCCGCTTGGTAAATCGCTCAGCGCCTTTTGTGTCGCTTGGTTCATATCACTCATACCCCAGAGTCCTTATCTTAATTAATTGCTGTACGCCTGTACTTACTTATTTATCTATCATGACGTACGTTTATTCTTGTACTTCTATTGGCTTCAATAAACGCCCTAGAGCATTGCCTAGATTGGCGGGGCTATGAGATTGGCACCTGACCGTACCCTTACCGCTAAAGCGGCAAACAATACCTTCCCCACCAAGGAACGACCCCGTCCAGCTTTTACCCACTTTAGAGAGTTTAAATTTTAAGCCTTCATCAAAAGCAACAATATGGCCCGTATCGACGATATACTCGCCATCAACCTCAACAGGGTAAATCGCACCAAATGTGTTAATCAGAACTTTGCCCTGACCGCTCATTTTTAGCCAAAATAGCCCTTCCGAAGACAGCAGGTTTTTAAAGCCCTGCCAGCTCATATCCATATCGACGCTCGCTTCATGGGCTAAGAACGAATAGCCCTGCACAATTAAGCTGTTGCCATTTAAATCATGGCTCATAATATCGCCGCTTAATGGCGGCCCTATATATAAGGTCGTCCCTGCCGCAGCGGCTTGATAATGATTAAGGAAGAAATTCTCCCCCGCGAAAGCACGCTTAATCGCGCGACCTATACCGCGTTTGCCGCGTTTATGGGTTGATGTCTCAACGCTTAGTCCCGCCGACATCGCCACCATTGAACCGCCTTCAGCCGTGATTTCCTCACCTGCTTCAAAAGTGATCTTGGCCACTGTATTGGTAGGTTGCGCTAAAATTTCTATCTGCATAATATAGCTCTCTTATAATCGCGGATTAATAAAACCAGCCAGCCCTTTTAAGCTGCGGCTTTGTAAATAGACCTTACCCTTACCCTCAAGGCGCGTGACAAGACCTTCACCGCCGAAAAAACTGGAAAATAGGCCACTGGATAGCTGAATATTTAAGCTAATACCGCGCGAATAACCCAGCACATGGGCGCTATCAACAATATACGATCCGTCCAAATTTTTCTCATAGATAGCGCCATAGCCGCCAAAGAAAACACTGCCTGTGCCATGTATGTAATTGCGCAACAAGCCTTCCCCCGCGATCCACGAACGAAAGCCCGCCCATTTAACATTAAGCTTAATACCGCTTGAACAAGCGACAAAAGCACCAGGCTGTACGAAAAAGCCGCCACCCGTTAACTTTACGGCGCGTATGTCACCGGGCACCTTATTACTAATCATTATCTTACAGGCCGAGGCGCTATTATTTGTATAATGACTAAGAAAGAAACTCTCGCGCCCAAATATTTTACGGGTAAGTGCACCGAAAAAATTACCATTTAGGCGCGCCCGATGGTCTAGCGCGACATCCATACTGGCCATAGCGCCCGATTCGGTGATTAATGTCTCACCGGCCTCGAGCGTGACGTCAATATGAGAGAAGGATGGAGAGCCCAGAATAACATGGTGCATGATCTGTACCTAAAAAATGAAATAAATAACCAATTAAGGCCTTAAACACAGTATATTATGAAACGTGGTAAATTCAAAATTGATTTCTGTGCGCATTTCCCTATATAAGGAGAAGCATAAAACGGCCAACCCTTAAGAAAAGAAGTGTTCTCATGGATATAATAAGCGTTATCGACAATTACAAAGCCGTCTTAGGCGCCTTATCCATTGCGATAGCCACGGTAATTGCTGTTTTTATTAATTTAAACCATAGCCGCCGCACCGAATACCGATTAAAAAAAGAACAAAACGCGACGTTTAGCTCAGCCATTGCCGCGGAGTTAATTGATAACGTCCATAATTTAATGGCCATTCACTACGAAATTGCTGAAAAAGGCGCACGCGTTCAACGTATTAATCAGTTCAAAGAATTTAACTTACTGGTTTATCAAAACCTGCTGACAGAAATCGGCCGCCTTGGCCCTGCTTTATCCTTTATGATTGTTGACATTTATGGCGATATTCAGAAAATAAAGAAATATTTGGAATATTATATAAAAGATGACGTCTTAGGACAAAAGCAAGAAATCTTGCTTGACGTACAAAGCGTGCTCGCAAAAGCTCTGACAGGCTCTATCATCATGGCTTTTTACGCGGATTACATGCTTGGCACGAAATGGATGGATTCTACGACTGAACAGCGCATGCTATGGCTAGAAAACACATTAGATGATTTTTGCAGCTATGTGAGCCGCACAGAGACTGAGAACCCTGTTTATATTTCCAACCCATCTGTAAGCTTTATTCAAAGCCTACAAGACGAAGAACAAAAACAAAAAATCATTCAACTCTTCGAGCTTGTCGAGAAAATTCAAAAGAAAATTCGTAAAAAACATGCATGGGAAGTCCAGCTTATATTAAGAGCTTTTTCCTATAAAATGCACAACACGATTATTGATTTCCTTGATATTGAGCCTGATACATACATGCTCAAAGCGGAGAGAGAGTATAGAGAGTTCTTGCCTCAGTGACATTCATCCTAAGTAACGCTTAATTCTTCTTACAAAACACCGTAAAATTTTTAAGGTAAGCAAGACTGCACTAACACGAATGTGCTTAACGCGTAAACGTTAAGCACATCGTTTTCAGGGAGCTGAAACTTGTGTTGGCTTTATATAGCGCTGTAAAAATACAGAGCCATTAAGCCCTTAATTTAAGCGTAATTTCCGTTGACGTCTTACATCTGGTTTCGCTGGGCAACATGTTTCATCAACAACATCACCGTCTTTATCAATAGATTGCACGACAATAGGATGTTCCCATAGACGATACATATGCTTAGTGATTTCGGTCATGTTCTTCTTATCCAAAGGCTTACCATTATGCATTTTATGGTTAAGCACTAAACGGCGATCAGTTTTATCGTAATATTCTGCAACGCCAATAACCGGCATATTTTCATCATAACGATATTGTGCTGAAAGGTTCTCACGCACAGCGCTATAACCATCAGTATCGTGGATAGCCAAAATTTCTACATAATCTTTGTCTGAGTCATTTTCCATCGCAAAGAATTTGAAATCACGCATAAGTTTCGGTGACATAAATTGCTGAATGAAGCTTTCATCTTTGAAGTTATTACGGGCGTCTTTCATTACAGATAACCAATCTTCATTACCCGCAATATAAGGGAACCATTTTTTATCTTCTTCGGTTGGCTCGAGGCAAATACGTTTAATATCTTGGAACATCGAGATACCTAAGGCATAAGGGTTTATACCGCTATAGATATTGCGCTCTTCTGGTTGACCATCCGCGCCACGTACAGTGACGGTATCAGTAATGCCGGTTTGACGGACAACGCCGCCATGTGAATCATAAAATTCCATCATCATGCCGTGATCAATCAAACCAAGTTCAGATAGATCATGGACCAATGTGTAATGCCAGAAACTCGCCCAGCCTTCATTCATGACTTGTGTTTGTCTTTGTGGGTGGAAATAAGTCGCGACTTCTGAGACTAAACGCATGATTTTGCGCTTCCATTCCGGTAAATGCGGCGCTTGATCCGCTAAGTAACAAAGAATATTTTGTTCCATGCCACAATCAAGCGGCGCTTCTGGATTCCCCGCCACGCGAGCGAATTGATCTTTCAAGTTAACGCCAGAGAAAATATCTGTTCTCTCGTCATTATCTAGACGTGTTTCATTGCTCTTAAAGAAATGCTCCGCTGATACAGCGTTATTCATTAAGGCATGGCAAGAATCGAGAAGTTTCTCAACTTCATCTTCGCCAAAGCGTGCTTCACATTCGTAGATAAAGTCACGAAGATCACGTGAAAGCGGCACAATGTCGCTCGCTTTTGTATATTCTTTGAACATATAGTTTTGTTTAAAGAAGTTATTGTGACCAAAGCTGGCGTGAGCAATAACCAAGATTTGCATCATTGGTGAATTACCTTCCATACAATAGGCGATTGCAGGATCACTATTAATAACAATTTCAAATGCCATGCCACCAGTGCGCTTATATTCAGCTTCATGCTGCGCGCGGCTTTTCGCGTAAGACCAGTGTTGATAGTTAACAGGCAGGCCAACACTTGTATATTGATCAAGCATTTGATCCGCAGTAATAAGCTCAATAGTGTTGTCATAGGTCTCAAGGTCGTATTTTTCTTTAGCAATAATGCCCACGACTTTTTCAACTAAATCAATCCACGTCTTAGGCAGATCTGGGCTTGGTGCAACACCTTCTTTAAGGTTAACTGCATAATCCCAAGTGCCTGCTTTTTTAGCGTTAATGAATATATCCCAACCTTCTTCGTAATTATCAAGAAGGTTTTTGATTGTTTCAATATAGGCTTTATTATCTTGTATTTTCTTTGACATAGTCTGTCCCCGTCCTTATCAACGTCCCTGTTATATACTCTGCTTAATCATTTAGCAGCCTTAAGCATATTTGCTTTTAAGGCTCTAAACGTAGCGCACTTGCTGATGGCTTACTTGATGAGCTTGGTGATGCTTCACCTTTTGGCGTAAAGAATTCACGGAAGATTTTATAAACGTCACGTGTCTCTTTAATGCGGCCCATAAAGAACTTACCTGGATTCTCACCTTCAATTTCTTTGTACATATCCCAAATATCAGAGTGGTTAGGGTCGCCCCAAGCTTGACCACTTTTGGTTTCTGCATAAAAGAAGGCCTGCATTTTAGGCAATAACTCACCGATTAAGTTCTTGGTCAGAACATTATCATCGCCGTAGTTATCTCCATCTGATGCTTGCGCAGTGTAGACATTATAATCAGCCGCCGCATAACGCTCTTCAAGAATATCCTTAGTTAATTGAATACCTGTTGAGACAATCGTACCGCCATTTTCACGATCATTAAAGAACTCATCAGCCGTTACTTCTTTAGCAACAGTTGTGTGCGCAATATAAACAACATCAACTTTATCTTCCCCATATTTTTCCGACAGGAAGTTATAAAGCAACCAGTAGAATATGGTTGAATCGCGCATCATTTCTTCGTTGATAGAGCCCGATGTATCACGTACGCAAAACATAACCGCTTTGTCAGCCGGTACTGGATTTTCATTGTAATTACGGAAGCGTAAATCAGTCGCTCTATTCCACTTTGGAATAATGCTCTTAGATTTATCAAGGGCTTCTATTTCATCATCTAGGCGCGCAATAGAAGATTTGTCGTCTTCTGTTAAAACTTCACTATATTGATCAGACATCTTTCCAACAATATCTTGCATCGCTGCAAGTTTCTCAGAAACCGTCAAATGCTGGTATGTTTCATCTTGATCTAAATCAGGATAATTTTCTTTATCAGCCGCATATTCACGATAAATTGAATATTGCTCTTCAAGACGCTTAATGATTTTTTTCTCAATAGGTTTTCTTGATGCTTTTTGACGCATTTTTTGTGCTGTTTTTGAGCGCACCAAATCCATTCTATTAGGCGTACCATCTTTAACGAAACCAGCTCTTTTTTGTTCTGTCTCTTCAGAATCTTGGCTTTTACGCTCTAGATTAGGCAATTCAAGATCTTTAAAGATCATTTCTTTTAATTCATCGCCTGTGAGCTGAAACACGTAGCCCGCTTCACCTTCGCCATCGCCAGGTTCGCCTTCGCCACTGCCTTGGCCGCCACCGCCGCCTTGCTTCTTATGTTTATCGCCAGCGTTATATTCTTTATTGCCTGGATGGACCTGACGGTTTACGCCGCCTTCACCATGCACAATATTTGGCTCAAATAAATCATCTTTAGGTATCGGAATATCGACACTCTCTTTACCAATTTGTTCAACGCCTTTGCCGCTACCGAGGTAATTATCTACGGCTTTACGAACTTGTTTATTATGACGCTTAAGTAAACGCTCCCGACTAGAAACGTAGCGATCAGAATTAGATTCCCGGCGTCTATCTACAACATTAGCCATAAGGCAACTCCCTGTATATCTTGTTTTTATAATTTTTTTATTATTTATTGGCCTGCATCACGTTGGCGATGCGGCGTATTTATAGAAAATACTATAGAAATATACGAGGCCCAGAGCGCCTTAGCCCTCAGGGCCTCGCAATATTAACAAAGATATTAAGGCGCTATGTAGCTACATGCGTTCTTAATCATATTTGGTGTGTAGCCTTTTTCGCCCATGTTCTCAACGAAGCGATTAAACTCAACAGATTGTTTCTCGTCACGTTGTGCATCATGCTTGATAAGTGGCAAGATATCTTCTAGGCGTCCTTCAACGCTTTGACGAATAACTTTAGCCATTTTCTCGTATGAGTCCCAAGCAACAGTTTTGTTTTCTGCGCGTTGACCAAGGACATAAAGAACAACATCTTGACGGAAAGTTGGGGCATTTGAAACATTCGCACCACGTTCAATTTCAGCTAATTTAGCTTCCAATTGTGGGCGACCCATCAAATTACCAGAAACTTCTTTGTCATTGAATTCTGTTTCTTTAAGCCATGCTTCAGCCATTGCAACATAACGATCAAATCTGTTTTGAAGGAATGTTTCATCAGCGTTTGTATAAGCTGTAACGATTTCAGAGGCCAAGAATTTCTTGTATTCTGGCGCCATAACGCCGTCAATATAAGCAAGAAGTTCTTTTTGGTTCGGAACGCGGTTATCTTTGATGATGCGTTGTTTTAGCACTTTCATCATAGTAACAGGATCCGCTTCCAAGATACCTTCATTAACGCGTGCGTTAAATGTCTCAGTTAGCGTTTTAAAGTTAAAACGTGTTGAAGCGCCACTCATACCAAAATCAAGAGGTTGGTTTTGTTTCAACGAAACATATGTAGGTACGTTATCTTGCGCGCCTTCAGCCAAACGGCCATCAAGAACATCTGCAATCACATGTGGAGATGATTTGCCGATATATTCTTCGCCAGCTGGGTAGATACGTGAAACAACAGCGAACTTAGCCAATAATTCAAGTGTTTTAGGCGCCATAGGTTTAGAGCCGTAACCTGATTCACTGAGCATTTTTTCGTAAATTTTTTGCTCATCTGTGTAACGCATTGAATAAGGCACATCGATAACGTTGACACGGTCAAGAATAGCTTCATTGGTTTTATTCCCAGAGAATGTATCCCATTCACTTTCATTTGAGTGCGCCAGAATAAGGGCATCCAAAGGAATTGTACCGATTGATTCTGTACCTGTGTATTTACGCGCTTGAAGAGCTTCCAAAAGTGGGTTTAGAACTTTAAGAGGTGCTTTAAACATCTCAACAAATTCCATCACACCTTGGTGCGCCTTACCAAAACCACCTGAGTATAGGTAAGTATCGGTGTCATCTTGCGCTGTGCCTTCACCAAGTTTATTGATGTCAACTTTACCAACCAATGTTGAAATATCTTGGTTGTTATCATCGCCTGGCTCAATTTTAGCAATCGCAATTTGATCATCCATTGAAGGGTAAACACGTACAACTTCAAACAATTCATCAACACTGCCTTCAGCTTCTTTCAAACGCTTAAGCGCCCAAGGAGATGGTGGCAATTTAAGGTAACGCTTAGGAATACCGTAATCAGCTGTTAGCTTCTCTTTCATTTTCGGAGAGTTGAACAAACCAAGAGGGCTTTCATTAATCGGTGACATTTCACCTTTATGAGGACCTGATTTAATGCGCAATGCATAAATTGGGTTTTCTTCCATAAGTTCTTTTACGCGCTCACCAAGTGATGACTTACCGCCACCAACTGGGCCTAGTAAATAAAGGATTTGTTTTAGGTACTCTGAACCTTCAGCTGCGCCACGAACGTGTGAAACGATTTTCTCAATTGTTTCTTCCATACCGAAAAAATCTTGAAATGCTGGGTAACGTGCAATTGTTTCGCCCATGAAAATCGTATTTAAACGGTTCTTTTCTTTGGACGTATCAATAATTTCTGGAGTACCAAACGCTTGCAATAAACGTTCTGCTGGATTGGCGTATGCCATGTTGTCAGTTTTGCAAAGATCTAAATAGTCTGTAAGACTTAATGTATCTACACTGCGCTCATCAAAATCGGCTTTATAGGCGTCAAAAATTGAAGCGCCCGCTGTCGCTTTAGTCATCATCATTCTCCCTGATATGTTCAACTCAATTGTATTTTTTTATATTTATTATTAACTAACAATTAAGACTATTATGCACGACTGTCAAGAGCCGTACTTGTAATTATAGCAAGTTAGGGGGTATTTAGTTAACATAAAGCACAACGGGGAAATTAACCTATTGAACGAATATATTAGAAATATGAATAATGGGGCGGCGTGAATATTCGTCGAAATCCTCTGTTATTGAGGATTCAGACAAGACTGAAAATATGGAAACAGAAGATAATTTAAATTACATAAATAGCGGTAATAAACTGTCATTTTTATACATTTTTTTGGGGTATTATTTCTTATGCATCCACTCATAACCGAGTCTTATGGAATAAGACGTGTCATCTTCGACAGTAAATGCAGCAGGATCATTATCCCAATCAAAGTCTATTTGTGCTGAGGCCACAATCCCTTTTGTAATCGGCACGCGAATACCGGTTTCGCTTTCAAACAAATAGGCATTAAAGTCATCCATAGGCGTTGACAGCTCATGTTCATGGAAGAGTCTGAAGCTATCCTCAGAAAATTTCTGATCATAAGCCATGCGCCAATTTAATACCGTTGAACTGTCATCACTACCATCATCAAATTCTTCATACTGGTAACCAGGCCCCATAATGAATTTCAAATTCAGGTCATCGCGCTTATAAGGCTGATAGCCCAAACCAGTGGATAAAACGCTCCGTAAATCAAGGCGATCAATCTCATCTTGTTCAAATTTAGCCAATGATCCGATAAACCATTTCTCCGAATAGAAATAATCATCAGACAGTTTTAACGATCGTTTATTAACGCTAATATCACTATCTTCTTCTTCGCGGCTATAGCTTAGCGCCAAGGCCGTTTTATGTTTGTCCCACTCGGCTTTTAATACGCCATCAGCGTCAATACCGCTCATCTCCGTATTGCCGGTTTTTAAATCAACGCCAAAATCAACACGCCCTGACCATTTAGCGCCCCAGAGGCCTCTTGGGTCTGCTGCCTTAGCACGCTCTAGGGTTTTTGTTTCTTTCGAGCTCTCTGTAGGTTCAGGCATCACATGAGCAGCCGAATCTTGCGCCATATCCGTAATCGATAAAGGGGCATTATTGGCCAGGTCAACTTCGCCTTGCTCGGCATGATGCTGACTATTTTGCGCCAGAAGCAAATGAATCGCCTGCGCCTGAGCATCATCTCCTGCAGCATAAGCGCCCTGAATGTGCGTAAGGGGGACATCAAAAAGGCCGTAAGCCGTTTTAATTGTGATGCTTTGCTCAGAATAATTGGTAATCGTACCGCTTAAACTATCGCTATTATGCATGAATAATTTATCTTCCGCATGCGCGCTTAAGGCAGGGAAAGACAGAAAAGAACTGAGCAATAAAGCTGAAAAATATAAACGCATAGCAACCATTTTTTGTTATGAGGGTTTTGTGACCTCAACATAACAAGGTTTGACGCCAGATAAAGCCTCTATTCTATGTTTATCAACGATATTCTTTGCGGTGTCTTGCTCAATGCCTGTTTGCTCAAGCAATGTGCGAACCAGCTGTAAACTCGATTCTAAAGTTTCTGGCACAACAGCGCTGGCGCCTTCTTCATAATAACATTCAATATTATGCGTATCGCGTGAGCGTATAATGATTGGCAGGAGCGGGTGTTTCTTACGCAGCGCATTTAAGATATTCCGTGATGATGCGAAATCATCAATGGTAATTACGGCCGCTTTAGCATCACCAATATTTAATTTGCCCCAAAGCTGAATATTACGCGCATCACCCCGAATGACCGGATAGCCTTCTTTTTTATGCTTCGCAACGCTTAAGCCATCTTTATCAATGGCAATATAAGTCATTTTTTGATCTTCGAGAATATTCGCAAGCGTTAAACCCACGCGCCCAAACCCTGCGATCACAATATGATTTTGTTTTGTTGTGTCATCGGGCAAATCATCATCATGACGACGCGCTTTACCAAATTTATCGACCAAAAAAGCTGTACGCATCGTAAAGGGTGAAAGCAACAAAGACGCCGCCGCAATTAATAAGAAGAACTGCGCGTCTTCATAAGAGAAAATCCCCCCCGCCAACGCCAAGCCAATAACGATAAACGCAAACTCACCCGATTGCGCCAGCAGCAATGCCGCTTGCACGGCTTTACGCGGCGCGACTTTAAATAAACGCGCGACGGGGTAGAAAATCACCGCCTTTAACAAGAATATACCAATCACCGAAGACAAGATCCAAATAGGGTGGTTTATAATTTCCGCTAGATTCGTCGCCATACCAACGGATAAGAAGAACACCCCCATCAACATACCTTTAAGCGGTTCAATAATCACTTCAACTTCGTGACGATATTCCGTTTCGGCCAAAAGTAACCCCGCCAAGAAAGCCCCCAGCGCTGCAGAAAGGCCAAAATAATAAGTCAGCATCGCCGAGCCAATAACCAAAAATAAAATAATCGCTAAAAGCCATTCAACATTTTTGGATGGGCTTAACAAGCGCAGCGTCGGGCGGAATAATAACTTGCCAGAGATAAAGATCCCTCCAACGACAATAATCGCCGTAATAAGGGCTTTGATTAATAGATATAAGACGCTACCGCCACTGGCCGCCCCATCGGAAAACGCGCCAACCATGACCAATATCGGCACAACAGCCAAATCTTGCATTAACAACACAGAAAAACACACGCGCCCAACGGGCTTGGATATTAAATGCCATTCTGTCATTAACTGCATCACGACCGCAGTTGAGGACAGCGCGAAAGCTGCGCCGATTAATATAGAGGCCGGTAAGCTATTGCCAAAAAACTGCGCAATAAGGAACATAACCGTCGCGGTAACAAAAACCTGCCCTGTACCAACACCAAGCACATATTTACGCAGCTCCCACAAACGCGACCACGTCAGCTCTAGGCCAATCATAAACAGTAAAAACACCACGCCAAGTTCAGCCAAAACAGGGATAAGGTCATTATCAGTAATCGCTATATGCTCTAATATAGGAAAATCGCCCGCAAATGTGGCGAGCCCATATGGCCCAATAAGCAAACCACAAAATAAATAGCCAATGACAGGCGATAATTTAAGCCGTTGCAGCACAGGTATAACCAAACCCGACAAGCCCAATATCAAAAGGATGTCGACGAGGATAGGCCAAATATTATGATGGGCGGCAATGTCTTCCATATTAAAATCACTTACTTAAACTGCGTTAAAAAGGGGGGCTTAAACTGCGTTAAAAAGGGGGGCTTAAATTGTCTTTGGACGATTATTCTGTTTACAGGATAGCGTAATGTGCAAAACAGTCTGCGCTCTAGTATAGCAAAGGGCTGGACTTATTTATATCAAAATTTTACTATAGAGGCCTCATTGATAAGCAGACTAGACGTATGCCTCGCTTATAAGTTATCCTATATAAGTAAATGCCTTTAAGCAGACTGAGATGCCCCTTTTATTCAATCCGCCCCTTCAAGCGCCACCCCCTATAGCGCGACCAGCACATAGACAAGCCCATCATGAGCACACAGCATTATAAATCAATAGCCTCTAACGCGTCATTTCTAGTCTTGGCGCAACTGATCGTGCGTATTTTACGCAGCCTATATATTATTTTGCTTATTCGTTATTTAGGGCCAGAGCTTTATGGCATATTTCAATATGTACAAAATTGGTATGTGACCTTTACTCCTTTGACCTTATTCGGTATCGGCGCATTGCTCAGCCGAGAAATTGGTAAAAACAAAGAAAACGGCCAACATATAGTCGTCACGACATTTGTTACCCGCCTCCTCTCCGGCTTATTATTTAGTATAGGCGCTTTATTACTCGGCCTGTTCACTGAGCCCGACCCTGAGATTCAAAATATAATGATTGTATTCGCCGCACTGATCTTAATGCGTGCGCTTGTTAATTGGGTCAAAGAAGTCTTTATCGCTTATGAACGCACGCATTATCATGTGGTACAAGTAACCGTATCAAACCTGGTGCAAATAGCTCTCGGCGTTGCGGTGATGCTGAATGGCGGCGGCTTGATTGCTCTTGCTTGTGTTTATATAGGCGCTTTACTCCTTGAGTTTATATGCGCATTCATTTTTATTCATCGCCGGATCATCCATATTCACCTTGAACTCAACGCCCAAAAAATATTCAGCATTATCAAGCTTGGATTCCCCATCGGGATCGCCGTCGCCCTTAATCGCTGGATGCTTTTCGGGCCAACCATATTAGGGCGCTATGTTCTTGACTACAAAGATAGCCTAGGGCAGATATCAGTCATTATGCTGCTGCTATTTTTTGCCTCTTTATTCGTTGATTCCATACTGCATGCCGCGCTCCCCGTTCTTAGCCGTATGGTTAATCACACGAAACATGGCAGTTCATCCTTTATAAATTTAACATTAAGCCTCAGTATTCCCCTTTGCTGCTTTATTGCGCTGACATGTAGTGTCTTTAGCGCGCAGATTGTCGATCACCTTTTCGGTGCTGATTATGCGCTGGCGGGTACTTTATTAGCGCCTGCTATGTGGTTATTACTGCCTTATGTTTGGATCTGCGCAATCTCACAAGTGTTCATTCTTAAACATGATACATTCCGCTTAAGTTTTTGGTCATTCCTTGGCGCATTATGGATGAGCGGCTTATTGCCTTTCCTTGTTTTGCGCTTTGATGTTATGGGCATAATTTATGCCGTCGGCATTGGCATGAGTATAATTGTCGCAGGTTTAAGCTTTCATGGCTTCAAACGTGGTTATTTACACCCGCTGCACCTCAAACGAATGACAGCTTTAGCGCTAGCCTGTCTAGGCCTATTCTGGGGGGCTAATTTTTATATAAGCCCTGCGCAATCTCTGGCCCTTTCATCCGTGATCTTCGTGCCATTAATTTTACCGCTGAAGCGCCATATCACCACTTTATTCGGAGCGTCCTCATGATCAAAAAACTTATTGTCATTCTCCTGAGCTGCGCTGTGCTTGTCTCCATTAACATGATGGATCGCTTTGACGCCAAGACAGGTCAACATATTTTAATAATCGGCACCGCAAAATCAGGCACGACGGCGATTTATAAATCCATAAAAGACGCCCTGCTTCGCGCCGAGACAACAGAGGGTAAAGCCGCGCGGTTAGTGTCGTTTTTTGAACCCAGCGCCGCCGAGTTTCAAACCGCCCTGCGCTCACGCGCTAAAAATCTTATTGTCAAAATTACGCTGATTGACCGCGCCGCCTATAAAAACCTCTATAAAGATATTGAAGCCTTTGACAAGCAAGTCATGATTATTCGCGACCCGCGCGATATTCTGATTAGTAACTTACTTTATAACACACGCTGGATGCGTTTCAGTAAAGACCCTGAGCGCATCGCATTATTTTTACAGGCCATAGAAGAAAAAGAACAAGACCCGAGCAGCCATTCACTCCTCGCGCTCTACCAATTACGCGATAAATTAGAAAGTGAAGTCATGCATAGCTGGGAAACGCCACGCTCTTGGCATGACGAGTATAATGATTATGCCATCGCTGTACGCATGATTGATATCTATAAAGACATGTATGTACTGCACTATGAAGATTACATTGATGAAAAGCTTAGCGGCGTACAGGACTATATTGGCCTTAACATTCAGGGCAATGCCGATGTCAGTAGTTTAAGCGAACAGCACAGTCTAAAAAAAGCTGTCGCCAATATTGCGCGCAGCAAAAGCTATGATAATTGGAAAAACTGGTTTACGGTCGATGATGTAAAAACGTTCCGCCCGCTATTTCAACCATTAATGAGCAAGGCAGGCTACACAGATGACTGGGCACTTAACCCAACCCCTGTAATCAAAGCTGAAAACGCGTCACTTTATTTAAAGCGCATCATAAATAAGAGTAGAAATTAAAATAGCCCTCCACAAGCAGAAAAGGGCTATTTTAAAATATTTCTATGGTTCGATACCTCATCCAGTTGCCTTATCATGACCATCGAAGCTCAGAAATCAATCAGGTTTCGCTTGAAGTGTTGTAGTCTGTACTGCAGGGCGCTCCTCTACAACTTGTTCTACAACCTTAGTATTTTCATCTGAAGCGAGCTGTGCTATATCAGCCGCGCTCATTGCAAAAGGACTTGATAACCCGAAATAAGCCCCACTAGCGGCAACGCCCGCCACGACCACATTTCTAACAGTATATTCTGCAACATTACCAGTCGTTTGTCTATCATGTGCCACTTGAGCAAAAAACCCAACTGTAGCAACTGTCGCGGCAATTATAGGGTTAAAAGCAGTAAGTAACGCCCCCACACCCAAACCAAAGCCGCCTGCAATAAATACTTCTTTTGCTTCACTCATATTTTTTGTCCTCTTATGCTAATATTTATTGAATATGGGCAAAACGCCCTTGTTTTTTTATAACTTAAAACCAAAAAACACCTTAACTTCGTCTTTTTATTATGTCAAGCCAATTAGAGAGTAATTATAACGCCCCACCAGGCACTAATAGAGATAGGGGCTAGAAAGGCACAGATCATTATTGATAAGGCTGCCCTCTAAAGACAGGCCTTGGAATTAGCGAGTAAAACTTACTGGCCTAGTTTAGCGCGGCGCTTAAATACACGATATTGCGCTTCTTTAGCATCGCTATAATCCTTATGATCAATCGGCTGCGCATTATCGTCCTTTTTTAAGGTTTTTAAGCCTATATCTGGCGTATTGCCGCCTGTGCCTATATAGAATGCCGTAATATCAGTATGTTTTTTAAATTGATAGCTCAGACATTTGGTTAGCTTCAACCAGTCTTCCTTATCCATACGATCACCAAGGCTCTCAAGGCTATCAAAGACTATCTCACCTTTTTTGCCACGCCATGCCCAGCTTTCCGCCACAATTTCATCGCTATCTTCTTTCGCAACAACATAAAACCCACCTTCTTCTGACAGAAAACCATGCTTAGCGCAGCTAGCCCCCGTACTGGCCAGATGCTGGCAGTTGTTTACATGCTCACCCAGCACTAAGCCACGCGCATCACCATCTGGTAATTTGTAAAAGCGATAGCCCTCTTTACCAAAGCGCTTACCATTAATATCAATATCAGGAATACGGTTATTGGGTTTCACGCCATTATTATCAGCATAGAGCGCTTCATACTTATCTAGCTGATCAACAGCCTCTTTAAAATGTGCAGAGAGCCAGCCCTTTTTAAAACAAAACCGCGCCAAATCAGGATGGTCATTCGCTGATTCATAAATGGACATAGCAAGTTTATCAGCTGTTTTCTCATAAGACACAACGCGACCACAGTCACTGCGCAGCGGTACGGGGCAATGATCCGCATATTTCACAAGATCAGCCATTTTAGGACCATGCTGCATTAGCGCATCGCTCCATGCTTTAAAGTCTGGGCGGCCTTGCTTAGGAATATCCACCCTCCACATTAAGTTATGTAATGGTGCGCGGCCTTGCTCACCCCATTTTTCTAAATAACGCAGCAACTTGTCCTCACGACCAAATAAGGCCGTAGCTTTAAAGCTCAACAACTCAGTTTGCACTGACCAAAGATTTTCTTTTTCTATCAACGCATAGAGGGGCCAAAACATATCAGTTTTGAAATAATGCGGATTATCTAACCATAGCTGCTTAGAGGGCATCGTCGCTTTAGGGGACTCATCTGGTACATCGGAGTCTAAATCAGCGTGTTCTATAACATGCGCCATTCTAATTTCTGACCATTTATGAGCACGAAACAAACCTGTAACTTGTTCGGCGGTCATATTCGCCTCACTCAAGCCATGACTTGTAAAATAATCACGCAAATCATCATGCCCGTGCTTAATCGCGAGATACAAAGCGTGATTATTTAGCTGTGTAATATCAACGCCGGATTCATGCATATATTTAACCAGATCCACGTCGCCACATTTGGCTGCGCTAAAAAAAGCCTCATCATCATTGGCATGTATATCCGCGCCTTGTTCGTGCAAATATTTGAAAGCTTCAAGCCTATTATCTCTGTCGCCCTTCGCTACAAGGCGCAGTGCTTCATCATTATTCACATGCAAGTCAACACTGTGTTCCCCCATATAGCGCAGAGACTCCACCGAGCCATTTTTCGCTGCAGAATGAAGCGTTCCATATTCCCCAGTAACAAAATCAACGCCCTGCTTATGTATGTATTTCACAACATCAATACTGTCACTATAGGTCGCCCATGTAAGCGCATCACTTTGACCAATAAGCGGCCTGTCAGCGTGTTTATACATATATTCAACAAGCTCAAAAGAGCCGTTAAGTGCCGCGAGGCGCAAAGGCTCCCCTTGATTCGTATTTAAATCACCACCAAGGCCGTGCAAATGACTGACGATATTTAAATGCCCAGGCAAAGATGCCTTAATAATTCCCTGATTAATCGTCGCTAAATCGAGATGAGTTTTATTCACCTGTTTGAGCGCTTCTAAATCGTCCGTACCGCAAGCTTGCAAGAATGCTTTACGCGCCTTCTGTTCTTCAGTTAGTTCAGGGCCTTTATGAGCAGGCAAAGCCGCAACAATGTCTTCATAGCTTTTGACAGTGCTTTGCTTTGAATTTAATGACGCAAGGCGTTTAATTTCACCAGCTATAAAATCGGCACCTTTTTCAGCTTGCTCTAAAAGCAATTTTTTGCTGACGCGTTGGCCTGATTTTTTAAGTTTAGCCGCAAGAATAGGCAAGGATTTCTTTAAAATGGAATATTCATCACAGCCCTTAGCCTCAAGCGTTTTAAGTGCCGCTAAAGCCATTGATATTTCTGGTGGTTTTTTTGATGTAGCCATTATGCCCTTGCTCCCTTATTATTTAGTCATAATAAGCATGCAAGGTGTTATGTCAAGGCACAAACAGCTTCTATAAAAAAGAATTAACCTGCGAAGCGGAACATGGTATTTTAGATAGCGATGAACCTAAACTGCATAAGTAAAAATATTGGGTAAGCTATGAGCAAAAAAATTTCTCGGCGTGACTTTATAGCCTTTGGCGCCGGCGTGGCAACGACGATAGGTAGCGCTTTAGCGTTTAACCAATGGGCTAGCCGAGACGTTCCTATTGCGCGCCCTGATGGCTCTAAAGTAAATGTGTTTTTACACATTCCTAAAACCGGCGGCACATCACTGCGCGAGCATATAATGAATAACGTCAAAGCCCATCAAATCACGATGCCCGAACAGCCTGAGAATATTTATCAGCTCAAGAAAAATTACAGTCATGCCCTCAATCACTATGATTATATTTACGTGCGTGGACATTTTGCCCATGATTGGCAACGTTTTTTAAATAGCTACAAAGAAGAAACGCAATGCTTCACAATGCTTCGCAATCCCATATCGCGCTTTCGCTCCTCTTATCAGTACCAAATTGAAAACTGGCTCACGAAAGATTCTTACATTGAAAGTGTCGCCGCGCGCAGCCCTAAAAACTTCAGCGATGTAATTGAAATTTATGATGCCGATTCTCGCCTGCCTGCGCATAAATATAATAAATTTTTTTTCGAATATAATGATGGCATGACTCGCCGTCTTTGCGGCGCCGATTGGAATGTCCCTTACCGTCAAACAACGCCAGCCATGCTTGAAGCGGCTAAAGCGAATTTAAAAAACCGCTTTAAGATTATCGGTGTTACTGAAGACTATAATAAATTCCTCTTTTTATTAAAAAATGAATTTGATTGGGATATTAAGCCGAGCATTCGTAAAAATGCAGCAAAAAAGAAAATGCCTATCAGCGATGCTGATCGCCTTAAAATGGCCGAACTCAACCAATTAGACATTGAGCTACACGCTTACGCTAAACAGCTTTCCGCGCGCTTATTTGAAGCATTAAGCCCTGCCCAGAAGCAAGCCTATAACGCGTTCATTACAGTATAAAGATTACACAGCAAAGCGAGCCGCTCATGAAGATTTTAATCCAACTTACACTGGCCTTCACCTGCCTAATTACAGCTCAACAAGCCCGCGCTGAAGAATTCACAGCAGAGCAAATCATCACGATTGTCGAAGAGGCTGGTGATATATTACTCAGCTATTACGGTCAAAATGTTGGCATTGATTATAAAAGTGACAACTCGCCAGTTACCAAAGCCGATATTGCGGCGAACAGCTATATTACACAGGCGTTACGCGCCCTCACACCTGATATACCCATTATATCCGAAGAAACAGCCACACATGCCGCGCTTAAGGATCAATTCTGGATGGTTGACCCAATGGATGGCACAAAAAGCTTTATCAAAAAAACGGGCGAATTTACGGTTAATATTGCGCTGATAGACCACGGCAAACCGATTTTTGGTGCTGTGTACTTGCCGATTAAGAAAGTCACTTATTTCACAGGTCTAGATCACAAAGCCTATAAAAAACACGGTGAATCCCCAGCCCTTATAAGCCCAATTGCCGTACGCGTCACGCCGAATAAAGACTTAACACTCGTCGCGAGCAGCTTACATAGAAGCGCAGCAGATGATGCGTTTATCGAGACGCATAATATTAGTGCCTTTAAAACCATGTCGAGTTCGATTAAATTTTGCTTACTCGCCGAAGGACTCGCCGATATATATCCGCGTTTTGGCACAACCATGGAATGGGATACTGCCGCAGGTCATGCTGTATTATTAGCCGCGGGCGGAAGAATCATTGAACGCGAAAGCGGCCTAGACCTCTTATATAAAAAACCTGATTTTCGTAACCCTCATTTCATTGCATTTGGCGCAATTAAAGGTTACCCAGAGTAAGTAAAAACAATATCGTTCTTAAGAAATACCCGGTATAGATATTTTTTGTGTAACTTTGTCTAAAGATTTTGGCGTTAAGACGAATTCTTCGATTTTGCCGTTCTTCTGTATATACGCAATAGATGCGCTGCCATCATCAAGAATGCTCACTTCATAATTCTCAGCATCATTGTTGCGCGCAAATTTTATGAACTTATTCGCAAGAGAGTCTTGCTCCTGAGCCTGCGCTTGTTCAGTTAATTTGGCCTCATAGAGCTTAAGAACATCGCGCGTCTTACTCACTTCTGGGCTATTGAGTTTTTGAGCCGCTTTGCGATTAAATTCTGCACGATCAACAAAAGCTTCAACCATAGATTTGATTTTTCTAGGGTCTTCAGTCATGTCAAAATTTTCTATTCTCTGAGAATCTATGTCTAAACAAATTTTTAGGCGATCAAGAATTTCAGACGGATCATGCGTTGCCGTACGCACACGAAACGCCGTACCACAATCACCCGCCTTACATGTACCATCCATAATGATGATAATATTTTTATCCGTATTCGCAATAACCAGCTTATTGGCAGATACATCATATCCTGCTTGGCTATTTTTCGGGTTATCAACGGCATCATAGATAATTTTGGCCAAATCATGGGGCGTACGTATATTCAGCAAGCGACCGTATTTTTTATTTTTAAATTCTTGGTCACCTTGATCATCGCCGCCTAAAACATGACGTTTAAAAGCATGGCCATTAGCAATCAGTGAAATAATATTATGCAGTTTTGACATTGCAGCCCCCCAGCTGAACAATTTATTACTTAACAGACGCTCAATTTAACATAAAACCGTTGCCTGGGCAAGGAATCTATAACAAAAAACTATAAACGCGATAAACATGCGCCAAAATCCACCAGAGCCGCCAAATCAGCCTTATATATAAAACCACTTAAAAATAAATTCAAAGGAATGTATACTCCTTGTCGTCATATAAGTAAGGCAGATGCTGAGTATAAGGGAAATAATGAACAAAGCAGAGCAGGATGCATTAATAAAAGCTGCACAATCAGGCGATCGGCGTGGATTTGAAACACTGATTGAGCTGCATTATGAGCTGATGTTTAAATTTGCCTATAAATGGTGCGGTAACCAAGGTGATGCGCAAGACATTACGCAAGATGCGTGCATAAAACTCGCCCGTGCCCTTGATAGCTATAAAGGCAATGCAGCGTTTACCAGCTGGCTTTACCGCATTGTCATTAATTGCGGCAAAGATTGGTATAAAAAACAAAACCGCCACCCAGCCACACCAGAGCTTACAGAAACAGCGCAGGTGAACAGCGGCAGCGATGAGACCCTTTATGCCAAACAAGTGATTGCCGCTGTGCATGAGCTGCCTGATGGTGAAAAAGACGCCATATTATTGGTCTTATCAGAAGGCTTAAGCCATAAAGAGGCCGCCAATATACTCGGCTGTAAAGAAAGTACAATTTCGTGGCGTATCCACGAAGCGCGTAAAAAGCTAAACGCGCAATTTAATAAGGAGCCGCATTATGGATGATCAAAATTTCAAGAAAATTCTAGAAAATATTGAAACGCCAGAGATTGACGTCAATGCAAAAAAACGCGCCCTAAACCTTGCTAGCGCGGCGTTTGACGCACATCAAACAGAAAAAGCACAAGAAAAACAAAATAAATTCCAAGGATCTTCACTTCTCACTCGTCTTATGGGTAACAGCAAAACAAAAACACATAAGAAAGCGAGAAGCCTCATGGAAAAGAAAACACGTAAAAACTTTATATATGGTGGCATGGCAACAGCCATGGCCGTTATCATCGTCGCAAGCGTAAGCTTTGATCATTTACCGCAATTCGGCGCAAAAAATGAACCGAATGCCCAGTTTGATAATGTATGGCATAACATAACAGAGGTAAAACGACAGAGTCTCTGGAAACTTATCAGTAAAGACAAAGCTCCCAATAATTATGAGCTACAACAACACCATAGTTCGGTTATGACGTACGAAGACGCAGGTGATCCGTCGAGCCAACAACAAAGCCCTGCGATTCCTAATAAAGCAAAAAACACAGCGGATAAAGGCGATGCGCTGCGCCCTTATGGCGCAAGACAGGAAAGCGATCTCACCAGAGAAATGCCCCCAGCCCAACCGATACCAAGCGAAAAGAAAAAAGTCTCTATAAATGAAAGCCTGAGCGATTCTGGATTAAAACCACAAGGCGCGGTTATGGCCTATACAGGGACAGGAGGAGGATCGTCAATTAAAGACCAAACAACAATTGCAAGAACCTCGATCGCCCCTATGAACCACCCGATTAGCCCGTCTATAGTCATATCCCAAGATGAAATGGCGCCTGATTTCTATCAAGATACAGGCCGTGATAAATTTGAAGACTTTAAAGAAAACCCGATTAAATCGGTTAAAGCAGAGCCTGTTTCGACCTTCTCTATTGATGTGGACACCGCCTCATACAGCTTTATTCGTCGTCAATTAAATGCGGGTGTATTGCCACAAAAAGATGCTGTACGTATCGAAGAAATGATCAATTATTTTGACTACGACTACCCCGTAGCCGAAGATAAATCTAAACCATTCGCGCCGACAGTAACGATTATTGACAGCCCTTGGTCTGAAGGCAAAAAGCTGATGCATATTGGCATTAAAGGCTATGATATTATCGGCGATAAACCGAAAAGCAATATTGTCTTTTTACTTGATGTATCAGGCTCAATGAACAGCCCTGATAAATTACCATTGGTTAAAAACTCAATGAAAATGCTGCTTGATAGCCTAAACCCCGATGATACCGTCGCCATTGCTGTTTATGCAGGCGCCGCTGGCACAGTATTAGAGCCAACGCCAGTATCTGATAAAGCAAAAATCTTTGCGGCGTTTGATCGTCTCTCTGCTGGTGGCTCCACAGCCGGTGCAGCAGGTATCAATCTTGCTTATCAATTAGCAGAACAAAACTTTGATAAAAACGCCGTTAACCGCGTCATCCTTGCCACTGATGGTGACTTTAATGTCGGCATTAACAATCATGATGAATTAAAGGACTATGTTGAACGCAAGCGTGAAAAAGGCGTGTTCCTTTCTGTACTTGGTTTTGGACAAGGCAATTATAATGACGATTTAATGCAAACCCTTGCGCAAAATGGCAATGGCACGGCTGCTTATATTGATACGCTGAATGAAGCGCGTAAAGTGTTGGTTGATGAAGCCTCCTCTTCGTTGTTTCCAATTGCTAAGGACGTTAAAATCCAAGTCGAATTTAACCCTGCGGAAGTGTCTGAATATCGCCTTGTTGGCTATGAAACACGCGCCCTAAAACGCGAAGATTTTAATAATGACAAAGTCGATGCCGGTGATATTGGCGCAGGCCATACAGTCACAGCGATATATGAGATCACCCCTGTAGGAGCCCCTCAATCTGTTGATCCTTTGCGCTATGAGAAACAAGATGAAGGCGCAATGGAAAACAAGGCTGTAAAAGACGGTTATGCAGAAATCGCTTACTTAAAATTGCGCTACAAATTGCCTGATAGCGAAAAATCAATCTTAATGGAGCGCCCAATCACCCAGAGAGATGATTTAAATTATTGCCCAGAAAATGCGAGATGTGAAATGGTCGCAACGCCAGATTACGCCGCTTTCTCGACAGCGGTCGCAGGCTTCGGTCTAATCTTAAAAGGCGGACAATATAGCGGCTCATATAGCTATGATGACGTTATCAACGATGCCAACGCATCCAAAGGCCCTGATTTATTCGGATATCGCGCAGAGTTTATTCAAATGGTGCGCCTTGCCAAGTCAGCCAGCGCTATGCAGCCATAAGGCCGATATATACAAGCAGAATAAAAACACAAAAAAGGCGCTGTTTTATCAGCGCCTTTTTTAATGTCTAATAGCTAACCTTACAGCATTACTGCGGTGATAAGCTTTTAAGATAGCTACGCTGGTTCTTCGTTGGGCTGCCGCTTATTTTAACACAATAGGTAATGCCTTCTTCGCTGGCGAGGCCATCAGGCTTAAAGCTTGAAAACTGTGCACCGCTGCTTTCGCTATCTTCTGCGCCAATACGTGCAAATTCTTGGCTCAGCTTACTTTTATAAGCTTTCAAAGCCGCCTCTTGCGTTTGGCCTTCTTCACGACAAGGCCCTTTAACTTTTGCGTAATTCATACTCTTTCTCCCTTATTTTTGTATTATAAGTATAACACCCCGCTCCTTATGTAAAGAAAATTACAAATTTAGTCATTATAGAGTTGCTCATAATAAAAAAGGGCTTAGCCCTCAGCTGCATCGCTGAAAGACCAAACCCTTTTAAAATCACTCTATACTTATATTATATTTTAGGCTGTGCTTTAGCCTGCACTGAAGGAGTAGGCGCTTCATGATTGTCCTTCACATATTGATCAATAAAGCGTACGCCGAAGCCTTTCGTCAAACCGTCAATTTCAGTTTTAGCGGCGCCCGCAATATCAACATGTGCCCAGCTGCGCTCTGTGCCTTTTTCATTACGATCAATAACCGCATGTAAAAACTCTGCTGCGAGGCTCGCCCCTGGGCCGCCAACTTGGTTGAGCAAGTCAGTATATTTACCCTTAACCGCACGGGCGAAATCAGCATGTAGCGGCATACGCCAGTTCAACTCACCCGATGCCGCGCCTGCTTTATCAAGTTTTTCCGCTAAGCGATTATCATTACAGAATACACCCGCAAATCGGCTGCCCAATGCACTAACGATCGCGCCTGTCAACGTCGCAAAATCAAGAACCGCACAAGGATCATATTCATTTTGAATATGAGTCAGCGCATCCATAAGGACAAGACGACCTTCCGCATCCGTATTGATGATTTCAACCGTTTTACCAGACATTGAAGTCACAATATCGCCCGGTTTAATCGCCTTGCCATCTGGCATGTTTTCAGCCAAAGCAACAATAGCCACAACATTGGCGTTCGCCTTACGTCCTGCCAAGGCACGCATAGAGCCGACAACCGCGGCTGATCCACACATATCCATTTTCATTGCGCCCATATTTGCGCTTGGCTTAAGTGAGATACCACCCGTATCAAAAGTTATACCTTTGCCGACAAGCGCTAGCGGCTTATCTGAGCTACCATTTGTACCGTTATATTCCATCACAACCATGCAAGGCGGCTTATCGCTGCCTTGACCGACAGCCAAAGCCGCGCCCATACCAAGCTTAGTCATTTCAGCCTGATCGATAACTTTCACCGTAACGCCAAGCGGAGATAATTCATCATCAATAATTTTCGCCATGCTTTCAGGGTAAAGCACATTGCTTGGCTCGTTACCCAGATTAGCGGCTAAAAATACGCCTTGTGTAATTTCATTAAGCGGCTTGAATATTTTCTTCGCTTCAGTTGCGCTCTTGCCTTGAACAGTAAGGCTAGAGAGTTTAACGCCCGCTTTATCTGTTTTGTATTTATCAAACGCATAGGATTTAGACAGCATCGCATCAGCAATCTGCGCTGAAAATTTTGCGCCGCTTATCTTGGCTGTGCTTTTCGCATCAGCTTGTACATCAAACTCCATATTCGCAGTATCAAAGCCGGTATTTTTAATAGCGGTCAATAAAAATGGCGCCATATTGCGCGCGGCATCGACATCTAGCGTGTTTTCTCTACCAGAGCCAAGCACAATTAATTTTTTATAAGCACTGCCCGCAGGAAGCGCGAGGGTGAGTGTCTGGCCGCGTTTGCCATTAAATTTTGGATCGCTATCTATGCTATAACGCACAAAATCGCCCAGTGTTTTATTAAGGGCTTCGGCGTTTTCGCCCAAAGCACCACCATCAAAACTGTTAATCACTAAAACGTCGCCGTTTTTCGCTGCTGTTTTTGAGAAATTAATCTTCATTACATCGTCCCTGTGTTTATTTATCTGTTCAATATTTTTTTATTTGATTGCTTTGGTTTTAGACCTGTCTTTACGTAAGGTCAAGGTTGTTGTCTATTCTCCCCATAATCTGAACGGGAAAACACAACAGATAATTAAACGTTTTCGATCGCTGCCGCATTGGTTTATACTACGCGTTTTAATGCGTGAAACATACGCGCGACATACACAGAGTACGCATCAATGTCCTTACTAGCCGTATCCCCCAAAAACACGCTTAAAGCCTATAGTGGCGGCCTTGCCTTATCGGCGTTAATCGCTGCATTGTCTAAATTGCTCTCCATACAATTTGGGCTGCCTGTGATGCTGGTATGTTTGATTTCTGGACTTGTATTAGGGCGGTTTTTCACCCAAGGCTTTTGGCAATCGGGTATTAACTTCACATCAAAAACGGTCTTGCGCCTTGGCGTGATCCTGATTGGCGCGCGCTTTGTTTTTTCTGACCTTAATGCTTTGGGCATACAAACCATCGCCTTGATTATCGCCGCGACCATTGGCGTGATTATTCTGAGCATTCTTGCCAGCAAGAAATTAAAACTTGATAAGTCCCTTGGCCTGATAATGGGCGGCGCTACGGCTATATGTGGGGCATCCGCTGCCATGGCGATAGCGGCGCTGCTGCCCCATGATAAGCATACGGAGAAAAACACCGCCGCTGCCGTGTTAAGCGTCACGGCGATCGGCACATTAGCGATGATCACCTATCCTTTTATCATCAGCGCCTTACATTTAACCGATCAACAAGCCGCTATTTTAATTGGCGGGACGATCCATGATGTCGCGCAGGTTGTCGGCGCGGGTTATAGCTTATCGCATGAAATTGGTGATCAAGCCGTACTCATCAAACTGATCCGCGTATTTATGCTTGTGCCCGTCTTATTGGGGCTCGCCGTTTATATACATTACAGCCACTCACGCAGCGCCTCTCAATCAGACCCTAAACCTCAATTTAAATTCCCTTTATTCTTAATTGGCTTTGTTGCTTTATTGGCAATAAACGGCCTTGGTTACATTCCGCCAGCCACCACAGATGCACTTAAACAAATTAGTCATTTTATGTTGATAATGGCGATTACAGCCGTGGGGTTAAAAACGCCGATTAAAGCCATACGTTCTTTGGGTTGGAAACCGCTTTGCCTTGTTGGGTTAAATAGCTTTGCGCTGATTGTAATTTATGCGCTGTATATTTAAGCGATAAGAACGCCATATAATTTACTAAATATTAGCTTTACCCTTGTAAAGTTTTTAGATGCAGTTTTTTTTACTCTATTCAATGCAAGACTATTTAATCATCGCCTATACATTTATGGGTGCGGTGGCTGCATTTGGCTATGGCCCGCAAATTTGGACGCTGATTAAATCAACAGGCCATTCCATGAGTACACCAATTTCAACATGGACGTTATGGTCGGCGCAAGCGCTTGTCTCCTTTGCTTATGCCGCCATCGTATTACAAGACTTCGTCGCATCCTTAGTTTTTGGCGCGGATATGATCGCCGCCATGGCGATCTGCGCATTGACTATATATAACCGCCATTACCGTTTTGGCCCGCCGCCAGGATCAAAAGCCTATGTCTTACAAGCCGCTGAATAATGGCTTAGCCCTATCTTTTTTAGACAATTTAAAGCGCTTTACTAAATTTTAAGATTCACCTTGTATGGTGGTCATATGAAGTTCCTTTTACTCTACTCATTGCAAGACTATCTCATCATCGCTTATGGCTTTATGGCCGCTATCGCCGCCTTTGGCTATGGCCCGCAAATCTGGACGTTAATTAAATCAACGGGACGCTCTATGAGTACGCCTATTTCCACATGGGTATTGTGGTCAGCAGAGGCGGTTATTTCTTTTTCTTATGCCGCTATAGTATTGCAAGATTTGATCACCTCTTTAGTCTTTGGTTTTGATGCACTTGCCGCTTTAACGATATGCGGCTTAACCGTCTATAATCGCCATTACCGTTTCGCCCCGAAGCTCACCCCTGAACAAGTTTCAAAAACATATGGCTTACAAGCCGCCGAATAAAACATAAAAAAACACTCCAAATAAATCTATCTGGAGTGCGTTTACGCGCGTTTAGCGCTTTATTCTTTTATTCCTTAATACTGAAATATCAATATTCAGCTCATTGCGGCGTATAGCATGAACCGACCATTATAAAGGCAAGATCCTCTGTGACTTCTTTGGGCAGCGCATCAACGGCTTCGTCAAATTCCGCGCCTGTTTTACTAAAGGCATCATCTAATAATTTATCCACTAAGGCTTCATTATCAGATTGTTTATCTTCACTGCTCGCCATTATTCTTTCCCCATTTCATTATGTACCTTCACTCTAATCTATAGTGATAACGTTAAATTCCTCTTAAACGTAGGTGAGTTATAGCAAATAAAGTTTAAAACTCCATACCAAATTTCTTTAAGCCCCACACGGTTAAGAAATACAGCGCGATTGTCATTAAACACACCGCCCCCAGCGCCACGAAAAAATGCACGCCATGGCGCAGTAAAATCGGCAGCACTAAGAACATCGGCAGTGAGGGCAGCACCAACCAAAAAGTCGCTTCTGAATGATCAGCAATGCGGGCGCTATCTTTGGTTTCAACCCACAGCCAAATCATCGCCATAACGGAAACAATCGGCAAGGAAGCCACTAATGCGCCAAAGGCGGCGCTGCGTTTGGCGGTCTCGGATACAGCCGCGACCAGAACGCCGCTAAGCGCCGCTTTAATAATACTAAACCACATAGAAAATTCCTTATATCTTGCCCCTACCAAACCCCTAAAATCATGCTATACTATATAGGCGTAAACGAAAAGACAAAGGCAAGCTATGAAAGATTTAGACACATTAGTGGATGGCTTTATTAAGCTGAATATGGAGGGCAAAATAATGCAGCTCTGTGAGCAATATTATGCTGATGATATTATCATGACGAGCGACGGTAAAGATTTTGCGACATCACGCGAAGAAGCCTCTGCCAAACAAAAAATCTATGTCGACACCATTGCCGCTTTTGTTATTACGCTGCTTTCAAAAGACATAGAGGGCGATAAAGCCGAGATCACGTTCCATTACGATATCACCACCATAGAAAACAAAAACTATGTTTTCACAGGTAAACACGTACAGCAATGGGCTGACGGTAAGATGATTAGGGAAGATTATGAGATGGTGGTGTAAAGGCTCTTAGCCTTAACACAATATAACTGCCCGATAAGGTCCCCGAAGACATAAAGTATATTTCCCCATGCGTAGTAAAAAAGAACGTCTCTACCAAGCCCTGAGCTTTGAAATAATCGCCCTATTTTTCGCCATACCTATGGGCGTTTTTTTCTTTAAAATGTCCATCAGTGACATTGGCATCTTAACCGTGATTGGCGCGACACTCGCCACTATATGGGTCTATATATATAATAGGGCCTTTGACACAGTGCTTAAAAAAATCACAGGACAAATACAGAAAACCATTAAACTCAGAGTGCTTCACGCCATCTTATTTGAAGCGGGCTTATTAATTGTGTTACTACCAATTATCGCATGGTACCTAAAAATATCGCTGATGGAGGCCCTCATCATGGATTTAGCCTTTATAGCGTTTTACCTAGTCTACGCATTTGTATTTAACTGGGTTTATGATGTTTTGTTTCCGGTTAAGGAGGCGCGTGCTTAGTTGGGGGCTTCAATGAATTAATGTAGGAAGAAATAAGAAGCGAGCCGCCTTTTTCCAAGGCGACCCGCATATTTTAAATTTTCTTAGATTAATTAACCTAAATATGTTATATTATTTAAGTTAAATCAGTCGTAAGAGCCGTTTTTCACTTCTGAAACACGGCCTTGATTGACACCAACTATAGCAGCTATTTGTTGCTGATATAAACAATCTTCCTTTAGCATAGACTTAATTGCATTTACTACGTCTGGTGTCATTGGAGTGCTTTTTTTCATTTAAGCATCCTTTCTTAATAAGGATCTCTTGACACTGGGACCCATATACCCCTAATAATGGGGTGATTGCTCTGGGACTTAACTTCCAGCCTCCTGTTGGACGAACCATGTGTCCGCAGGAGATTATAGCCCGATGCAGCTCTAACTGTGTCGGGTTAATTTTTTTAAACAAAGTTATTATAATAAAGCTCATGGTAAACAGAGCTTTCGATTCCGTAGCACTTGCAACCAATCGCCCCTGCCACATTATCTCTCCTTGCTTATAACTATCTATAGAATAAGGAATAGGATAAAACCCTCCTTATCTCCCTACTGATTCAACCTCACGAGTAGGTATAGTTTTTTTATTGGTCTTGGTCATTTTCTAACTTTTTTAAACTCCATTTTCCATCAAAGTAATCCAACCGCCCCCTATCTCTTAACCTAGATAACTGCGGTGACATGCTGGTTCTTTCTATATCCTTATTATATTTTTTATGTATCTCTTCTAAAATTAAGTTAGATGGCAGTCCATCATCAATTCCATATTCCTGCAAAATCTCAAGCACCATATCCATTATTGTAATATCTTCTTTTTCCTCTCCAATACTTTCAAGAGTAATACCCAAATGTTTCTCTATAACGCAAATAGCTGTCTCTATTTCTTTATATTCTTGCTCACGGCGTTCTAATGTTCGCTTTAGAGAAGTAATCTTTTTTCCTAAGCGCTCTTTTTCAGCAAAAATTTTTTCTAAGTCTGGCATGCGTAAAACTCTCATATTAACAACTTGTTAACGGTTACAATGACACAAACTCCACTCAAAGTCAACCTGTATTAGGCGGCGGACTCCAAACTACATAAGCCATTGTTATTGCTGGAATTATTGGCAGAGTCGTAACCTTACGTATACATTGATTTCTGGGAGTTACCATGTTGATTGCGTAGAGTTTTTACGACACTTAATCACACGGAGAATCACTTCAAGTCAGTACCCGCAAGTACCTTGCTCGCAACACCGGACACAACTCAATTCATGGCACGGACTTCATTAATGAGCTACGGTTTCAACCTCTCAAGGCTCCACCTCACCGCGAAAGCTCGCGGCCATACGTACCCTCTAACAGCATGCTACATAAATGCAAAATAAGGGAGATTCTGATGTGAGGAACGTAAACTTCATAATAATTCTTCACTACAAAGACAATTACTCCCACTCAATAGTCCCCGGTGGTTTACTCGTAATATCATAAACAACCCGATTAATACCGCGCACTTCATTAATAATCCGCGTGGCGGCGCGGCCTAGGAACTCGTGGTCGAAATGGTAAAAGTCTGCGGTCATGCCGTCTACGGCTGTGACGGCGCGCAGCGCGCAGACATGTTCATAGCTGCGGCCATCGCCCATTACGCCGACGGTTTTAACAGGCAGCAATACCGCAAAAGCTTGCCAGATTTGATCATACAGACCCGCATTGCGGATTTCTTCGAGATAGATGGTGTCCGCTTTTCTCAGGATTTCGAGTTTTTCAAAATTCACTGCGCCGGGGATACGGATGGCGAGGCCTGGGCCTGGGAAAGGGTGGCGCTTAATGAAGCTGTCAGGCATGCCAAGCTCGTGCCCTAAGCGGCGCACTTCGTCTTTGAATAATTCGCGCAAAGGTTCAACCAGTTCAAGCTTCATATGCTCAGGCAGGCCGCCCACATTATGGTGGCTTTTAATCATCTCGCTTGGGCCGCCGCCGAAAGACACCGATTCGATGACATCAGGATAAAGCGTGCCTTGCGCCAAGAATTTAGGTTCAGTGCCAATATCTTTCGCGATTTTTGTGGCGTTTTCATCAAATATATCAATGAATAAGCCGCCAATCAGCTTACGTTTTTTCTCTGGGTCACTGACGCCCTCTAAGGCGCTTAAGAACCGCTCCGAGGCATCAACATGCACTAAGTTAATCTGATAATGCTCTTTGAACATCGCTAAGACTTGTTCAGTCTCACCCGCGCGCATAAAGCCCGTATCAACATAAATACAGGTCAGTTGCTTGCCGATGGCTTCGTGGATTAATACAGCCGTGACTGAGCTATCAACGCCGCCAGACAAGCCGCAAATCACATGGTCATCGCCGACTTGATCTTTAATGCGCTGCGTGCTCTCTGCGCGGAAAGACGCCATGGTCCATGACCCTTCACAGCCACAAACATGATGAGTGAAGTTTTTAAGTAATGCTGCGCCCTCTGGCGTGTGGACGACTTCGGGGTGGAACTGTACGCCATAGAATTTCTTCTCATCATTAGCTATCGCCGCATGTGGCGCGCCTTCTGACGTGGCGACAATGCGGAAGCCCTCAGGCAAGGCATTAACGCGGTCACCATGGCTCATCCATACTGTATGGCGGCCGCCTACGGGCCAGATATGGCGGAATAAATCGCAATCTTCGACAATATCAATCACCGCGCGGCCAAATTCTTTATGGTCTGATCCCTCAACGCTGCCGCCGAGCTGTTTAGCCATAGTTTGCTGACCATAGCAAATACCCAAGACGGGCACGCCGAGATCAAATAATCCTTCAGGGGCCGCAGGCGCATCACTATCAGTGACAGAGCGCGGCCCACCGGAGAGAATAATGCCTTTGGGGTTATAGGCTTTGATTTTATCTATGCTCGCCGTGTGAAACGGCCAAACCTCGGAGTAAACGCCGCTTTCGCGCACCCGCCTTGCAATGAGCTGCGTGACTTGCGAGCCAAAATCTAAGATTAAAATATGGTCTTGTTTCGCGGCAGATTCGAGGTGCGCATTAGTAGTATCGGACATAGATTAAGGACTCCAAAGCAGGGGTTTATTTATGCTTTAGAGATTATAGCGAAAAGGGATAAAAACCAATGTTTAAGTTAAACCGCACAAAGATAACTACATGCGATAAACATTAAAGCGCGGGTGCTTGGCACTGACGAGCGCAGGGTCAATCTCGCTCGCTGGCTCTAAAGGCATGTTTATTGCGCTTTCCTCAGCCAAATTTTTTAAACAAGGCTGCAGATCCTGCTCTATAAACGCCAGCGCATCATCGACTTCAATTTGACGGCGCGGCGAGAGGAAGCGTTTTGATTGGTTTAGATAACCACTAAGTCGCGCTAAGGCCGTTTGGCGATGCTCAATATCTTTTTGGATAATCGTTTCAGCTTCGGCCAAGGGCAATGCATCATAATATTTGGGTAGATACGCATCAAAGCCCTGTTTTTGATAGCGCATTAACGCCGCCAAATCAGGGATTTTTCCTTGTGCAGATTTGGGCCATTGACCATCCCAGCCATGGCTGCGTAAATCTGTGCTGAGGATTAAAATCATTTGCTCTAAGGCACTGCCTTGCTGGCCTAATAATGGTGCGGATTTTTCCTGCTCATTATCTTGCTCGTTTTCACTCTCTGCTGAGCATTCGTGACGATCAATAGACGGGCGCGCCGTTGCGGCGATAAAATTAGCAAGAATAGATTTTGGGCCAAATTGATCAGTATTTTTTAAGGCGCAGAGCAAAGCATGTTCAACTTCCAAAGAAATCACATCAGCCATTGTGGTTATCTCATCTAATTTTGCATGCACATCAAGATTCTTAACCATAGCGTCTTCACCGACGCGTAAATAAGGCTCTTTGAAAAAGTTGATGGTCGCTTCAGCTTGCCTTGCGCGGCTCATTAATTTAAGCACTTCACGCGCTTGGGGCTGCGCGTCAAACGCATTAATTTGGTCTATCTCTAAGCGAGGATCTTCAAGATAAGCTATTTTATCATCTATATAATTTCGTACTTTTCTTTCAACAGCTTCTGGGAATTTAACTTGTCCAAAATACCGCCCTGTTTCAATATCAAAACTTCTATCTTCCCCCTTTTTATCCGCCAATTCTTTCAAATTCTGAATTTTATCACTCAACGTTATCTCCTCTGTGCAGAGGCTTTTTATATGCGCGGTGAAACTCGGTTTATCTTCTGAAAACAAAGTCATTTGTGCTGTTTTTGCGGCACTGCTTATGGCTTTGACCTGCCCAAAATCGTGCATGTATATTTGAATGCGCTCCAGATCTGTATTTAGACTGGTTATAAAACGCTCAAGCCCTTCTAGCTCTGCTTTATTCAGCATAAAATCATTATTACTCTGCGCTATGTTCATGAGGGTGTTCAGGGCACTATCCGCGCTTTGTACGCTTTGATTCTGTTCCTCTATCGTAATTCCAAACTCAGCCAGCCCCTCTAGCGTTATTTTTTGTAAAGAGTTCGTGTTATTATCGATCTCGTGATCTCTAAGCTTTAATTTACCCGCAGCGTCCTGCAAGCTAACGCAACGCCCGTGGAAAGTTTTATATTTCTGTGCCATTTTTAAAAATTCATCGACAACCATCGGCTGGTGAAGCACACCAAGACGGCCATTTAAATCACCCTTTTTATGGGCTTTATCAGGAATAGCATAATAGCGAGGGTAAGGTAGAGGCCCGATGCTCCAGTTGTAGAACCCCTCAACAACAGGATAAGTCAGCGGCGCTGTTTCTAAAGACCGCAACAATGTTGAGTTTCTTATTACTTGTGCCATCTGCGCACTCAAACCCAAGCCACCGAGTAAATCCTCTGGTGCTTTTTTAGGCCCTTTAAATCCTGTTGATTTAAGCGCTGCCTGCAAATATTTATCCTGCGGTTTTTTAAACATTTCAAGCAAAGCATCATTAAGCGTCTTTACGCTCTGCGCCTCTGGCGTATCAGCCTCAGTAAATTTTGCGAGTTGTTTAAGCTTCGTTTTACAAATCATAGCGCGCTTCCTTGAAAGATCCTTGCGAAAGGTCCTTGCCGCGACCTTAAAGCCCGTGGCAAATTATAGATAATTACGCCTCTTGGTACCACCTTATGTAAACTAAGTCAACTTCATTTTACGAAACACGGTTAAAACGCATGTTTTTCGATTCAAAGGGTTGAAATAGCGGGAATAATCGCGTACAAACTCCCCAGCGTATAAATTGTGATGGGCGATGCTTGGATAAATTTAAAGGTTTTCTTAATTGAACACCCGTATATTACACCGACTGACACCTGTTAAAATTGCCGTTTATGCGCAATCTAGACTATCGAAGAGGAATACCAATATGGCACATATAGCTGCTAATCTAAAAGACCAAGAGACCTCACTAGAGTTTGCAACTCTATTGGCTGAATCACTTGGCGGAACATTAAGTTTTGAAGGCAAGGTAGTAACAGGCAGAGTCGTAGGCTTTGAATCTGATCTTGCAGTCATCGATGTCGGCCTTAAATCTGAAGGCCGCGTTGATCTACGCGAATTCACCAAACCTGGTGAAGATAACGAGCTCAAAATCGGCGATGAAGTAGAAGTCTTCATCGAACGTATGGAAGGCCGTGATGGCATGACCAGCTTGAGCCGTGAAAAAGCACGTCGTGAAGAAGCATGGATTGAGCTTGAAAAATCTCATGAAGCTAATGATCGCGTTACCGGCATTATCTTTAGCCGCGTTAAAGGTGGTTTCACTGTTGATCTGGGCGGCGCTGTTGCGTTCCTACCGGGTTCACAAGTTGACATCCGTCCTGTACGCGACGTATCCCCACTTATGGGTACACCACAACCGTTTTACGTTCTTAAAATGGACAAAACACGTGGAAACATCGTTGTTTCTCGTCGTGCTGTTCTTGAAGAGAGCCGTGCTGAAGCACGCGGTGAGTTGATGGCTAACTTAACTGAAGGTCAAGTTCTTCAGGGTGTTGTTAAAAACATCACTGATTACGGTGCCTTTATTGATCTTGGCGGTGTTGACGGTCTTCTACACGTTACCGATATTTCTTGGAAACGCGTTAACCATCCTTCTGAAGTTCTTGAAGTTGGTAAGACTATTGACGTTCAAGTCATTCGTTATAACCAAGAGAGCCAACGTATCTCACTTGGCATGAAACAGTTGGAAACCGACCCTTGGGACGGCGTTACATCTAAATATGCTGTTGGTGCGAAATTCTCTGGTCGTGTTACAAACATCACTGACTACGGCGCTTTCGTAGAACTTGATAGTGGCATTGAAGGCCTAGTCCACGTTTCTGAAATGTCTTGGACTAAGAAAAACGCTCACCCAGGTAAAATCGTTTCTACTTCGCAAGAAGTTGAAGTGATGGTGCTTGACGTTGATCAGGAGAAACGTCGTATTTCTCTTGGTATCAAACAGTGTCAAGAAAACCCTTGGTCAGAATTTGCTGCAAACCACAAAGCTGGACAAGAGCTTGAAGGCGAAGTTCGTAACGTTACGGAATTTGGCTTATTTGTTGGAATGCCTGGCGATATTGATGGCATGGTTCACCTGTCTGACGTTTCATGGGAAGACCAAAGTGAAGAAGCGCTTAAAGCGTTCAATAAAGGCGACATGGTTAAGGTTAAGATCCTTGACATTGATGCCGATAAAGAACGTGTTGCGCTTGGTATCAAACAGCTTGTTAAAGACCCATTTGCTGGTGCCCTAGACGGCATTACAAAAGGCGCAACTGTTACAGGTACGATCACTGAAGTTAACGACAAAGGCGTTGAAGTTTCTGTAAACGATAAGCTTACAGGCTTCATTAAGAAAGCTGATTTGTCACGTGAACGCTCTGAGCAACGCCCTGACCGCTTCGCCATTGGCGAAAAAGTTGATGCGAAAGTTCTTACTCTTGATGCTAAATCTCACAAGCTTAACTTGTCTATTAAGGCACGTGAACTTGACGAAGATAAAGCAGCAATGGATGAGTTCGGCTCAACAGACACTGGTGCTTCACTTGGTGATATTCTTGGCGCTGCCCTTACTGAAGGCGACAAGAAATAAATCATCCGTGATTATAAATTCTAAAATAGCCCCCTCAAGCAATTGGCGGGGCTATTTTTTTGCGCTATATTTACCCAAGTCAAGTCGAACCAAGACAACAAACCATGGAAAACATCATGATCAACCCTGCCCCCCAAATATACTGCGCTTGTGATACCGCGAGCCTTGAAAGCGCCACAAATTTATGCAGCCAGCTTGATGGCCTGCCTATTGGTATAAAGCTCGGCCTTGAATATTTTATGGCTGAAGGCGCAAGCGGTGTTGGCGCGATCGTCGATAAGTTTCCTAAGACCAGCATCTTCCTTGATTTGAAATTTCACGACATACCGAATACTGTCGCATCCGCCCTTGCTGTCATAGGTGAGCTTGGCGTTGATTACACAAATCTACATGCATCAGGCGGCTTAGAAATGATGGAGCGCGCTTTAGAAGCCGTTAATCAAGCCAAAGCCCCACCAAAGCTGCTCGCCGTTACAGTGCTTACGGCCTTAAATGAAAACGGCCTTAAAGCTGTCGGTCAAGACACGCCGGTTGAGAACCAAGTTGAGCGTTTAGCCAAACTTACCCAAAGCGCAGGCCTTGCCGGCGTTGTCTGTTCTGCCCATGAAATAAAAGCCTTACGCGCCGCCTGTGGCGATGATTTCATTCTTATGACGCCTGGCATTCGCCCTGCAGGCAGCGCATTAAACGATCAAAAAAGGGTCATGACCCCACATGATGCGCTGAGCGCGGGCGCATCGCATTTGGTGATTGGTCGCCCGATAACCAAAGCCCAAGACCCCAGAGCCGCTGCTATGGCGATTTTAGAAAGCATTTAGCGCATGAGCTCGGTTAAAAATACCGCCGTAAAAATTTGCGGCATTACTGATAAAGAAAACCTGCTTGCCACTATAAATGCAGGCGCTGATTTTATCGGCTTGGTTTTTTACCCTGCCTCACCGCGCCATATTGATCAGAGTGACGCGCGGCGCCTATTAGCCGCCATCCCGCAAGAGCTTTTAAGCGCTGTGCGCATAGTCGGTTTATTTGTGAACCCCACTGACGCCGATTTATGTGAGGGTAATATCGTTGATATGCTCGATATGATTCAGCTCCATGGCGATGAAAGCCCCGCGCGCTGCGCAGAGATTAAACAGAAAACAAACGCCCTGATTATGAAGGCTTTCCCAATCAGCACGACGCATGATTTGGCGCAAATTAGTGCCTATGAACCCGTCTGCGACTGGCTACTTTTTGATGCTAAGCCCATGAGTGATAAGACAAAGAACAAAGATATTGTGCCCGGGGGCAACGGGCTGCGTTTTGATTGGACAATATTAAGCGGTCAGAAATTCACGAAGCCTTATATGCTCGCTGGTGGCTTGACCCCAGATAACGTTCAAACCGCGATTCAATTATTACACCCCGATGCGGTTGATGTGTCCTCTGGCGTTGAAAGCGCCCCCGCCCAGAAAAGCATAGAAAAAATTAGAAGCTTCCTACAAAACGTGCAAGGCGGTTGACTCAATAGCTGAATATGGATAATCTGTCTTTTCATATTACAAGCCATATTGCGAGGAGCCCGATCATGACATCAAAACCAGCCCTACTTATTGCCATTGGCGGATTACCTGCAACAGGTAAAACAACCTTGGCTGACACGCTCGCGCAGAATTTTACTGATATGGCGAAAGAAACGCACCGCATAAATTCTGACACAGAGCGCAAAACGCTCTGGGCGAAAGAAAATAATCAGGCTTGCGATCTTTATAAAAAATTACCTGTAGAAGCCTATAGCGCGGAATTTAGAACAAAATCTTATACGCAGCTTTTTACCGCCGTCGCATCCGCTATCCAGACTAATGATGTTGTGATTATTGATGCGTCATTCACAAGCGAAGATCAACGCACAGAACTTGCCGACTTAGCCAAAAAGCAAGGCTCTTTATTTGCAGGCATTTGGCTTAACGCGACAACGGAGACCATGATGAATCGCGCCGATGCGCGCGCACAAAGCACGGAGAAAAGCATATCAGATGCCGATGGCGCGATTGTAAAGCTGCAATTAAAATCTGATCTTGGCGTAATAAGTTGGCCGCAGATTGATGCGAATAAATGTACTCAAACCGTACATTTCCATGCCCTTAATGCCATTAGCAATGCGCTCGCCTTATAAGTAAACGCCACGCCCATTTAAGCACGACGAAACCGCGAAGTGAGGGCTAAGCCACCCTCGCGCATAGAGCTGCGTGCTAATTTTGTGGTCAGCACCATAGAGACAGATAGCACAACAGAAAATACAATATAGGAATGCAGCGACCAATATAATAAGGGCAAGGCCACCAATGTCGTTGCTAATCGCCCAAACCCTAAGGAAAATTCCCGCAATGCCAAGTTACAAATTGAGCGTTTTCTATACCAGCGGCTAGCCATACCCATGCTGTAAAAATGCTGTCCCGCCGTCCAAAACAAGCTTGAAAACATATATAATAGGGGTGTTTGTAAAAATAACCATGGCAGCCACCCTACAGCTTTTAGACTAAGGCCAATATCAAGGTCATCATCTGAAGATAATTCAGCAAGAGCGCTTTTATTGGTGAAATGCCCAACAAGCGGCGAGACTATAATTTTAAGCGCTATTTGCGCCGCACTTAAAAATCCAACCCCCATAGCACTAACCGCCATTAAGTGTAGCCACACGGGCACTAAGTAATTCGCAATGGTTTGAAATGATCCCTCATAAAACGTTGAAAATATATTCTTTTTCTTTGCGCGTAATGTTTGAAGATTAAAGCCTTCATTCTCGCCGAAGAAACTCAAATTCATTTGTGCTTTTTTAATGCTTTGCCCCATAGAGAGATAAAGAATAAACGTCCCCAAAACCACCATGATAGACCCAACAATAAAGGCAAGACCGCCAAGTCCCATTGTCAGGGACACACCGCCGAGCAAACTGCCAATTAACACCCCGACAGTCACTCCTGCATCAGCCATGCAGACTTCGTTACCGGCATTTTTATCCGTCACAAGATTCGACATCATTAAATGAAAAACGGACCAAAAAACGGCGACACTGATTGAAAATAATAAGGTTAGCAGCCAATTATCACCGTCTAGTCCAATATAACAAAAGGCCAAGCTCGCGATAATCTGGACGAGCGATGTAATGATCATAAAGGGCTTAAAAGAAATCACCGTACCAAGCCATAAGCAAAACGGCATAATTAACATAGACACAAACAAAGCCCGCACGATGAAATGCTCCATCACAGCCCACATACCCATAGTGGCGTAATCAAACACCATATATAAATAAACACCTGTCATACCCGCCACAGCAATAAACGCAGCCAAATACACCACACAAAGCGTCAAGCTTTTGAAGGGCGCAATAAAGGTAGAATGCAGCATTATGTATATTAGCAATTTCATAGATTGACGATACACGCATTGTAAAAAATTACAATTTAATCTTTTGTTATCGACATAATAAAAAGATAGTGATAAAAGCTGTTTCAATTATACATAAAAGGGATAAATGCAATGAAATTAAGAAATCTATTTATAGGATTTAGCCTTGCTGCAGTCGGCGTTGCCTCCTGTAGTGGTCTAATTGTCTATAAGCTTGCTGAAACTGGCTATGAAGCCATAGAAGACAATACTGAATGGGGCGAAAATAAAAAGATAAATGACCTTAAAGAAAAAGGCCTGACGCGCGTTTTTGAAGAAAACCTATCAGGGCAAGACGCCATAACCCAGCTTAAGATCCATGGTTTCTCTGAGGCTCAGGCTGAAAAATTCCCTGAATGCTCAAGACTTATTAAGGGCTCTAGAGGCCTTGATACAGAAGAAAAAATGCTAACAACCAAGCGTTGCTTAGAAATGTAAGCTAAACCAAGTATCACAAAAATAAAAAGCGCATTTAATGTGCTTTTTTTTCGACTCATCGTTATTGCGCATACACACCACCCGACGAGGCGGCTCTAACTTGGGAAGCTGTGTTGTAGCCCCAACTTGGATATTGACTTCCCCACCATATTACCGCAACTTATAAAAAATAAAAAAATATCGGGAGAGCCAAGCTATGAACATCAGTTTAACGCCAGTTTTTGAATTTGTTAAAAACCATTACGGTAAAGCCATCATCACCGCCGTGCTTGGCACAGGTGGCGCTTTTAGTTTTAATTATTTTGATAATGGTGACGCAGAATCTATTCAACGCGGCGCAGTGACCAAAGTGTTCAACCAAGAAGTTGCCGATACAACGCGCGGAGATTATTTATTTAATTACATGTTCTCCACCGATCAAGCGGCGCGTTATGAGGGCTGTGAACAGCGCGTAAAAGCCATTTATGACGCAGATGATCGCCAGAAAATCACATTGCTGATCAGCTGCATGAAAAACCAACCTTGAGCGTAAAGTCTATGCGCTGTAAAGGTTTAGATGAACAACAGAAACATGAACGCATATGAACCTTTATTTTCGCCTTATTCGCCTTATTCTTAGCCATTACTTCAAAAAGGCCCCGCGTAAGCTATTAACACAGCAAAGCATATTGAACTTTAAAGTCTGGCCTTTCGATTTAGATATAAATGCCCATATGAATAATGCGCGGTATTTTGCGTTGATGGATTTAGGGCGTATGGATTTAATGCTGCAATGTGGGATGGTTAAAACGCTGATGCAAAAAAAATGGCTACCAGTTCTGGGTGCCAGCACAATCCGTTATCGCATTCCGCTGCTCCCCTTTCAAAAATTCACACTGACCAGTGACGTCAAATATTGGGATGAAAGCTGGTTTTACATGGAACAGCGTTTTATTATTCAAGGCGGTAAAAAACATGGCGCAGTCGCCGCTATAGCGCTGGTTAAAGGCAGTTTTTTTGATGGTGGGGACAGCAAGAAGCTTTTACCAACAGCGCGCGTATTTGAAACGGCCAAAGACCAACAAGGCACGCCGCCTGAACTTGATGATTACATGAAAAGCTGGATAAAAGCTGAAGCCGACCTACAAAAAGTCACGGCAAATCAAATTAAATAGACTTAAAACTCAGCACGCACCGCAAAGCCAACGCCTGTTGAACCATCAGCCTCGCGGCTAATAGAGGGGCCCGCGCGGAAAGGCACGCCAAGGACATTTGTATCATGAAGCATTTGATTCTCGAGTTGAACCTGTCCAGCAGGACTTAACGTCGCTGTAAACACATTTGATAAACAACCCTTATCTAAAAAATCATCACAATCACGCTCTTGTGATAAACGCATATCCAATTCGACTTGGCCATATACGCCCGTATCTTGCTCATGGGGCGCCTGTACATAGCCGATAAGGCCTTTGGCTTTCATACGGCCATCCATCAGTAATGTTTCCGCCTGCAGCGCTGCTGATGCGACTATGCCGCCGTAACGTGAGGCATACATAATATCAACAACGGCCTTTAGCTTAAGGTCATTATCGCCATGGTCCCCTGACTGCGATGCGATTTGGCCAGAGGCCTCAGAGTCTGTGGTTTCTTCCTTGTCTTTTTCAAAGAAATTATATTCAGAATGGATACCAAGCTTATAATCACCATCAAAGGTCACACCGCCATAAAGCTCTGTGCTTAAATCACTTTCCGTTTCATGTCTAACGCCACCACCGACAACTTGCTCATCTAAACCGGCAGGCTTTTTTAGGTTATCAACACTGAGATTACCGCCGCCAACAGCGCCTGTTACGGTCTCAAGAAATGGTTTTTTTTCTTCTTTATCGGACATATATTGCCTTATTTTTATTTCTTATTCTCTAACATCCACCAGCTCACTTACATAGCCGTGCGCTAATATAGCCATAAACTAAAAATACATGAAACTTATGAAAATATAATTAACTTGTGGACGTCAGTCCCCTCAGTCTCGGTCTATTATTGTGAAGCGCCGATAAACTGTTAAGATTCTAATATGAAACTCGTCATTGAACCAGACAGCATCGCAGCCGGATTTAAAACCGCGCAAGCCCCAGAACATCAGTTGTTACGCTTTTTGGCGAATGGTGATTATAAATTATTACTCTCTGCCCCTTTATTATATGCCTATGAACAGAGCCTTTATGATAATCGGCACAGTCTTAACCTTAAATTTCGCGAGATAGAAGAAGCCTTATCTTTTATCGCTGAGCGCGCTGAATATGTGCCTTGTCATGCCCTATGGCACGCCGTGATGAATAAACCGGAAAAAGACCTAAGCGTTGCTTGTGCTTATATAGGCGGCGCCGATGCATTAATTGTTTTACGCCCCGATTTATACAAACAAGCCAAAACCACATTAAACCTAACGGTTTTAAGTGCCAAAAAATCACTCAAATTATTCGAGCCTCCAAAAACCAAAAGAAAGGCTGCCTAAACGATGAGCCAATATCCTTTACGACTACCTGAATCGTTAATGCGCGCCACAAAACGCGCTGCAAAAGCCGATAAGACGTCAATTAATCAGTTTATTATTACCGCGATTGCTGAAAAAGTCGCGGCGCTAGAAACAGAAGCGATGCTAGGCAAACGCGCCGTCATGGCTGACCGCGCAGCTTTCATCAAGCTTCTTGATAAAGTCAGTAATGAGTAATGAGTAATAAATCATAAAAAGAAGAATAAACGACATAAAAAATTGAGGTGAGCCCCATGAATATAACCATCTATCACAACCCCAAATGCAGTAAGTCTCGCCAAGCTTTAGCGCTGCTCACAGATAGAAATATCGTGCCTGAGATTATTGAATACACTAAAGATCTTTTATCAGAAGGCCAAATCCGCGCCCTTGCAGAAAGACTAAACTGCAGCGAAACGCCGCGCGATATGATGCGCTGCAAAGAAGCTGATTATAAGGAAAATAATTTAGCTGAGGCTGATAATGACGCCTTATTCAAAGCCATGGCCAAACACCCCAAACTTATTGAACGTCCAATTATCATCACGGATAAAGGCGCAGTAATCGCCCGTCCACCAGAAAACCTTTTGGCGTTACTCTAACGCTGTATGGCTCTGGTTTAAAACTTAATGCGCGTTAGCCGGCACGACGGTCAGGTCAATAGCATAGAGCATATTCACCGCCGCTTTAGCTGCGCCACCCTTATGCGTGTTCAAATAGTGACTTGCATTTAAAAAGTTACAGCCATATTGCACATAGCTCTGACAATCAACATTATTAAGCTCTATTGCGCTCATCACCGTGCAGCTTAAGTTTTGTTTGAGTTTTAGAATTTCTTGCACGCTAAATTTATTAGAAAATATAGCGAGGTCAATTTCTTCAATAAGCTCTTCTTCTGCATCAACATGCAGAGCGATAATCGGGTCGTCACCAATGCTCTCACGTGCGGCCTTTGCTTTGTTAACATCACTAAAGACAATGCCGTCAGCTTTAGCTTTCGCCGCCAAAGACAGTGAATCGCGCACAAGCAAAACTAGACCATTATGCGCGGTAATAACCTGCAGGCCTTGTAATATCTTCAAAGAATCTTCACCGCCACCAAGTGGCACAAATTCAATAATATGGGCATTTTTTTCGTAAGGCGCTGCATTAATTGCTAAAATCGCGAGGCGTAAATCGCGAACCATATCCAAGGCCGCTTTTTCATCACCCACGCCAAAGGCGCTCTCATCAATGCTCCAAAACAAGCCTGATGGCGGTGCGCCTTTTTTCTTTTTCTTATTCCAGTTTTCTTCGCTCATATCTTAAAACCCATCACATAAATGCATTTCCACTTTTATACTGTTCTAGACCTTTATAGAAAACCAACCGCGCAATCAAGGCAAAAACCAGCGTTGCGCCATACAGAGGCACAAACAATAACAAATTATGCGTCATAAATATGCTGACAGGTAACAGCCCCATAAAGCCAACAGGCAAGACTGTAAATATAAAAACCTTTGCCGCTAAAGGAAAGCCATGCTGAGGCATAGAAGACAAAATTATAATGAATTCAAATAATGAATCCGATAACGACGCCGAATTTGTCTTCCAAAACCCAATAGACTGCACAATCACAATCAGCGAAGCGAGTAAAATAGAGGTCGCGCTCACCGCTGCGAAGAATAATGCCCACTCACTTATATTAAAACCTGAAACATAGGCCATAAGAGCGAGCCCCGTAAGCATATCCCCCAAGCCTGCGACGCGTGAATGAGAGAATATAGCCGAAATAAGCACATCCCCAGGTCGGCATAGAAAATTATCTAATCCACCACTATCCACCGTGTAATTAAGCGTGTAAGCACCGCCGCAAAAAACCGAAGCCGCCCCAAAGGAAAAACAAACCAATGCGGTCAGCACCATCATTTCACGCAAAGTCCAGCCATAAAGATTATCGGCATAATTGAAAAACATCACCCAGATCATCATAAATATAATATTCTGAATAAACATAAAGATCACAGGTACATAAGCCCCCTTACCTTCGCTTAATGCGGATAGTAAGTTAGCCTTTAAAACCGTACGAACAAAATCGCCTTGGTTCATTTTCTTTACATGGCTTGGTTGCTGTTTCATTATCTTATCCTCCCACTATAGCTACGCGGCGGACAGCGCAGCGATGGACTAATAAACTTAGGCCGAGCAAGAACGTCATCCAAAAAGTTTGAATAACGATCATCATCATTGCGCTATAGGGCAATGTATTCAGCATAGTACTGCCCGGCATGAAAAATACGGCTGTAAATGGTAGGAACTGCGTAATTTTATAAAAAATTTCAGGATAAAGCGTTAAAGGAAACAGCAAGCCCCCCAAAAGAAAGCAGAGTTTTTGTGTGATCCAATAAGCGGGCGAGGATTCACCAATCCATAGAGCTGCTGCCCCCACCATATAATTTAAACACACAAAACAAAACAAGGCTTCCATGACCATAATAAGGCTCAGTATAATTTGGCCAAAATCTGGTTGCCATACACCTGTTATTAAATAGGCGCTTAATAAAGCCAGCGGATAGAAAAGTGTCATTTGCCCCATAGCACGGCCAAAGCAATTCGCGATCATACGGCAATGATAAGATACGGGGCGTATAAGTGAGGGGGAAAAATTACCATTCTTAATATCGACATACATATCATAAAACAAATAGCCTGCGCAGAAAACAACAGCTTCAGTGATCGCGATATACCAAACCAAGCCTGCCCGATCATAATCGCCACCACCGAGAATATCAGTCGGCACCATGCCCCATAGAATATTCCAAACCCAGACAAGCATCAAAAAAGACATGAACTTGCCAATCATATGCAGCCCATCTTTTATCCGCTCCAAATATCCAGTTTTGAAAAAAAGCCAACCCGACGCGCCATAACAGCTTAAGTGCTCATATGACCGTCTCGTTTTTTTATTATTCGCATTTACTGCATTTCCCTGTTCAGCCCGCATTTTCATGTGGTCCTGTAATTTCGGCTTGCGCCGATTGAACATAGAGCAGCTGTATAAGCGCATCGAGTGGCATATTCTCTACTGAGAAATCTTGGATGTTAAAACGCGTTAGAATATCCGCGGTAACCCCACGTAAAGAGACTTGATTACGGTCTATTTTAATTTGTACTTTATGCTCATTTTGCAAATCAATAGCGCAGCCATCAGGCAAACTATCAACATCAATCGGCGCATCGCTATGCAGCGTTAATATCTTAAAGCGGTCAAAATCAGCGCGCAATGTCGTTAAAGGCGCATCTTGTTTAAGGGCGCCGTGATCAATCATGATTACGCGCTCGCATATTTCTTCAATGTCGCCGCTATCATGGCTGGTGAGCATAATCGTCGCTTTTTCTTCGCGCCCCAAGACCTTCAAATTATTACGCAGCGCAATTTTTGAATCGATATCAAGGCCAATTGTCGGCTCATCAAGGAAGATGATTTTAGGGCTATGCAGTAGTGACGCCGCAATTTCGCAGCGCATACGCTGGCCTAATGATAATGAACGCGCAGGCTGATTAATAAATGCCTTCAGATCAAGCATATCATCAAGTATGGCTATGCGTGCTGTCAATTCTGCGCCTTTAACCCCATACATAGAGCCCAGTAATGCAAAGCTATCTCGAACCGATAAATTCGCCCATAGCTGCGAGCGTTGACCAAAGACCACACCGATTTCACGCGCCAGTAAGCTACGCTGTTTCCATGGTACGAAGCCTGCAATTTCTGCCGTCCCTGCATCAGGGTAAAGAATACCCGTCAACATTTTTAAAGTCGTAGATTTACCTGCACCATTAGGGCCGATAAAAGCGACAGATTCGCCCGCATCAATCGAAAAACTAATATCTTTAACCGCTTCAAAGGTCGTTTTTTGGCGCTTAAAAAATCCAGTCTTTTTAAAACTGTCAAAATTTTTGCCCAGATGCTCAACGCTAATAATACTCATATTTATTCTAACTAACTTTACTCTTACTAACTCAAATACGGCACAGATAAATGCCCCATGCGCAGTTAATCCATAAAATAGGGACTAACGGACTCATAATATCTATAAGAGCCATCTTGTGAAAGCTTATTTAATGAAGAAAAACCAACCCGACGTAATGAATATTCTGCCGCCAAATTGCGATTAGGCGCTTTAGCCAATAATTTGACCAAACCTAAATCTTCATAAGCATATTCTGAAAGACGCTTCATGGCTTCAATGCCATAGCCCCGTCCTTCATAATCGGCATCGATCGAAACATCGACTTCACCCAAAAGACCTTCATCGCTTGTTTTCATTACAAGGTTGATCGCCCCTATGTCTTCGCCGCTGGCTCTATCGCTCACAGTGAAACTCGCCGTTTGAGCACCACAGCGTTTTGTATTACTTAGCGTTAAGCGGCGTGAAAAGATATCTAGATACTCTGACATAGTAATTCCTCCATTAAATCTTATGGAAGAGGTGATAATCAATAGTCTTATAAAAAGGGGGGATTTGATTGTCAGCTCTTCCGTTTGGTATGAGCTGACATTTATTAAATACGTATTTTATAAATTACAGCTCCGAATGCATCGGTTTATGATTCGCTTGGTTACAGCGTGGCATAATCGCACAAATATGCAGCGCATAAGACGCGAGACGAGGCCATGAAATATTCATGCCATTCGTCTGGTTTGTCTGTGCTGTCATTGTGCAAAACTGCATAATCAAAATCCGTTGCTAGCATTTCAGCTAAGCTTAAAATCTATATCGCAAAAACACATTATTATGTTTTCGCTTATCTTTAGGAAAACATATACTGCAGTGCAAAATCAAGATATTTTTTAAAATAAAATAAAAACGCCCCGCAAACATCGTGTCTGCAGGGCGTATTTTAGGGCATTAAAGCCTGTGTTTAAAGCCTCAGTAAAGGCTGGTATATTTATTGAGTAACTATGCCATCTTCGCCGCGTACCGTCCACACGCCATTCTCTAGGCCAATTGACATGACACGACCAAGACCTTTGACTGTGTCCCCAACTGTCACTTTCAATATATCCGTTTGGCCTTCTTTAGCGATCCACGCGGTATTTTGCGCAATCCCCTTCAGAACCCACTTACCTGATGGCGCAGCTTTCTTAGTTGGCGCATGCGACTGATATCTCTCAACAGATGAAGCCTTCGGTAATGCAGGGGCCTTTTGAGTTTGTTGCCCATTACTCGAATGAACCGCGCCCATTTGTCCCTTAATTGATTTGAGTTCTCTGGACAAGGCCGAAACATCTTTATTGCTTGATTTAACCTTTGATAAATCGCGTTCCAATTGAGCAATACGATTAACAATCTGATCCATCTGAGAGGCGACACCATCAAGCTTAGCAAGAACGGCATCCGTATCAGCGCCTGAAGATATATTGCTCTCGCTTTCACTCGCTACAGGTGCAGGAGCTAGCGTTGGCGCTTTAATTTGAGTGGGCACAGGAGCCGAAACAGGTGAGGACGCGCCTACTGGCTCAGGCATCTTCATAGCAGGCATAGATATCGCCGCCGGTGCGTCTGGTGCAGCAACAAGATCTGGCGCGCTCATTACCGGCGCAAAATCATCCATCCCCATATCCATGTCAAGACTAGGCGCAGAAGGCGCGCTCATGGCTGCGAAATCGGGCATAGGGACAAGATCTGCAGGCTCAACGCTTGGTGTTGGGCTGAAATCAGAATCCATTACCATTGTGTTGGGCATAGGGGGCATGGAAGCTGTATTGTCAATACCGCCGAAACCAGACATATCGGGCATTGATGGCGCATTATTTGTGTCAAACTCAGACAAGCTTGACATTTGGTCTCCCATGGAATCAGATGGTAAAGACGTTGCCATTTGAGAAATACCATTCGCTTCATTATTCATTGTAGCGTTCATGGCTGTATTTTGCGAAGCTGCAGCGATTTCCCCTGATGTATTATCAGTCGTTTTATTACCACCATTAAATACGGTGAAATATAGACCGCCTACGCCCGCCGCTATAATTAATAGCACGAGGAACAAACCGCCCTTACCGCTTTTTTTCTTCGTCGATACAGTTGTATCTGTTGTCTCAAACGAGCCAGATTCATCGTCCCAATCTTCAAACTCTTCATCCCAATCTTCGCCGTCAGCAGATTCACCGTCTAGCCCAGTATCAAGATCGTCATCCAGTTCATCGTCTAGATCGCCGAAATCATCCGTAAAATCTTTTTCATCACTCATCATGATCGTAACTTTCACTCTATTTTAATTATGATTAGACCGTATAAAAAAACAGGCCTTTAATCAAGGCCTGAATTTAACTTATTATTTTTTGATTCGATTATAAATCAGGAACCAAGTTCAGCATTGAAGGATCAAATCCCGCAGGGCCTGCCGCCGCGTTTGTTGTGCCGCTAGGCATAGTCGGCGTCGGGGCACCAAAAGGCGATGATGTACCCCCCATACCCGCTTGCCCCCGACTCCTGATGCGGTTACTTTCATAGACAGGATCAACAAATAAGATACCAAAAGGTGTGCCCGCTTCGACGCGAATAAGAACTTTAGTATCGTCGCTAATCTCTTCCAACATCTCTGTTACAATTGAAGACGCCTCACTCACACCCTTCAGCAATTCTTCATTTAAATTAAGATCTGCTGTTTCAACAGCAACAGTTTCGCCAGTCGTCGAGCTTACGACATTTGTATTGCCCCCCTCTGTGACCGCCTCGGAGACACCTTCAATGAATTTTGAAGCCGCTGGCAAGAAGATGCGCTTAAAGTAACGCTGATCTACTTCCGTCGCCAGACCAGGCAAAGATGTTGCTGGGTCGACTGCCATAGCATTAATCCGATAGGCGCGGCCATCTTTCATAATTTTATCAAAATTAAGCACCAAGTATTTCTTTTCGACAGAAAAGCTCCCCATAATGCGCGAGCCTTCAAAATAACCGGTTAGAACTTGGCCAAGAACAACACTCGGGATATCTGAATTCGCTTCAATCAACATTTGTCCATAGACAATTTCGCCTGGATTAATAAGCGGTTCTTCTTCATTCATATTGTTCAACGACATCATTTGTTGGTCATTATTATCAAGGCCGTCGAGGCCGCCCATACCGCCCATACCGTCCACACCATTCATGCCACGGATTCCTCCGCCAAGGCCACTTCTAACTTTATTAGTATAAGCCTCATCTGTGATAATAGACATTTTGTGCGGCGCTTTGTATTCTTGGCGCTTTGCAATCATCGCCATTTGCTCCATCATCGCACCAGATAACTGGCCCAATGCTTTACCACGCGCTTCTGCGTTAGGGTCAGCCTGTTGCGGCATTGAAGCCATAGCACGTTGATTTTGAAGTTCCATCATGCGACGACGCTGGTTTTCTTCATTCTGACGTCTTAATCTTTTTTCCTGTAGCTCTTTCCACTGCGCCATAGGATCGTCTTTTTCTTCAGCTTCGCGCGCCATTGGTGCGATGCTCGTTTTTATGGGGTCAACAGGTACAGGCAGGAAACTACCCGCATCTTCTTGTGCTTGTTCAAAATCTTGCTCGTTACGTGTTTCTAACGCATTACGATAAACATCAGTAACTTCACCGCCAACTGCGCCACGCACATTACTGCCTTGGCCTGAACCAACAGCAGATGTTTCAATCTTGACATCATTGCTGCCAAATATATTGACACTAATGATAATGATAACAAGGCCGACAATAATTACGCCGAATTTAAATATAGGATTTTTGCGCCAAAGCTCTTTTATGCTTTGCCCACCCTGAAAATCTGTATCCAAATCAAACTCATCAGAACCATCAAATCCGTCATCAAATTGGTCTTCGTCACTCATAGAAATATTCCCGTCTAGGTCTAAATTAGGTTAGCCAATTAGTTAATCTGAAACTTCGGCAGTAAGGCTCGCGCGGACCATTTGGCCGCCATCTGACAATAGAAGAATTGGAGCATTGGCCAATTCATATACATTCATACCATCCGCCGACTTAACCGAACTTTTCCAACCCGGTGAAAGCAATGTCAATGGAGTACGAACATAAACCATACCATCAATTTTATAAGCACGTGTGCGTGCATCCGCGCCAGTCACGACAAGTTTCTTAGCTGAGGCTGGCGGTAAGCCATCCAGAACAGTCGCCAAAGTAGCGCTGCCTGCTGTAATGCTCAGGCTTGTGTTAATTAAAGGCGCCGCGGCATCAGGGCCATATTCTGGAACGCGAAGATCCAAACGATAAAACACTTTATCACGACGCGTATTAAGCGACATGACTACAGGCGCGTTAAGACCAATCAAACGCATCGACAAGTTACCTTGTGCAAAATGCGTTGTTGGCGTTATTCTAAATAAGTTTTCACCCGGTGCAGGCTTTATAATATCAAAATCGCCAGCCCATGTCATATCTTTGACAGGCCAAGGCTGCCCTGTAACATCAACAACAGAGACTGTCGTTACGGTTCCCATAGAAACGTCAATGCTGTCTGGCACGTGACCAGGGTCTAAGGATAAAGTCTTGACCGCCACTTCTGGTGTCGGGCGGTTAAACATTGGTGTGTCAATAGCCTGACGGTTTTCATCATAAATTTCCAAGAAACGGCGTATTTCTTCTGGCTTGAGAGGGAACATTGAATCAACCGCAATGCCGTAAGCCTCTTGATAAAACTTATCTTTAGCCGCTTGTGCGCGTAATTCATTTTGCTGTTCACGCGAAACGCCGCCGACTTCATCTTCGCTTACGCCTGGCAAAGAGGGAGGCACATTGCCTTGCGCTGAGCGCTGCGGTAAAGTTAGGCCTGGCATAGCCATACCGCCCGCAGCTTGAGCGTTCTGTTGCATTGGAGCATTTTGCTGTGCTCGATCAGCACTTGCGCTTGGTTGAGGCAAGTTTTTCAATAAGCTTTCAAAGCTACCCATATTTGATGCAGCTGGGGCAGGCGCTTGATCGGCCGCTGGTAAACTCGGTGGTGGCGGAAGGCTTGTGCCCTGTGCATACGCAGCAGATGCAGTCGTTAAGGCCCCCAATGCGACAAACGCAGAGATTAGATTAACTTTTTGGCGAAAACGAGTAATCATTACAGTGTTTTTCACCTTAGACCCCCAAGAAATAGAATACATTTAATTATAACCCAACGTAATTTAAGTGGCATCATGCCTGTAAATCGTAAATCCAAGCAACAGCCATGTCATTAAAAAAAAGTTTTTATCCCACATTGTTTATTACACATATGTGTAACACACGGTGAAACGCCCACTATTAAAACAGCAAAATTAACCATAAAAAGAAATCCACTGCTCAATACCAACCCCATTCGGGCTTTCAAGCTTAGGTACGCGAACGACTGTAAGCGTCACACGCATAGAATCTGTTTTGCGCTGAGAGCCTGATTGATATGTCACAATTAGCGGAATCTCTATGCGCCATGTGTAACGACCATTTTCAAGCCCTTCCCAAAGTAAAACCGGTGCGGCCTTAGGTGCCGCCGTCACAACTTGACGGTTATTCTGAACCATTTCCAAGATACTTGATTTCTCTAAAGCGGACGTAAAGCTCTCCCAGCCCGTTCTTGTGAAGTTACGCGATGATTCCTGTAAGCGACGACGGTAATCATGGAAACCAAAGGTTAGAACCTCTGTAGAAGCCTGCGCCACCCAAGACATCAAAGCTGGGTTAGATAAGTTAGGCTGAGAAAGCGCGACCATAGGCACGAGGCGCCCATCAACCGTTGTCGCAAAATAGCGATCCTCTGGTTGGTGCACACTAATCACATAATACATCGCCCCAATAAGCATCATCACCATTATAACCAGCAACAAGACAACTTTTTGTAATGTGCGGTAACCATCACGGTAATATTCATTACGAATAACAACAGAGCCAACGCCTTTTTCGTAAGGATGTACCTCACGATCAGCCTCACTACCTTCAACAGGTTTAGGGCTCGCAATGGAGGGCTTTTTCTTGCCTGTTCGCTTGATCGCTTTTTTATTCGTATCTGATGGTGGCTGTTGTGTATCTGACATATTCTTTGCGTACCTAAAATTTACACTCGACAAAGCTTTATAGTAAAGCTGCACTTATTTATTTTGAGACTAAAGAGAACGGCGCCATGAATAGCTCCGAATTTAAACCTATTAGCACCATGATACGATAGGCTGCAAATCTAAGCAAGTAGATAAATTCCCAGACAATCCACCAGTGTAAAAACGGTACAAAATATAACAAATCAAAACATTACCTTAAAAATCTTTCGTGCAAAAAAAAACTGCCTATGGTAAAATTTCAAATCAGTATGTAGTATATGTACGGTTAGATACGGATCGTGGTGATTCACATCATGGGACTTAAAATTAGTTTCAAGTCCTGAGTTGAAATAAGTGTAGTTTTTGGTAATTAAACGCGATGAACGACAAAAAGCATTGTGACTTGAAAAGACTATGGTCTAAACCAAGGTTAATCCTTGTTTTGGTTACTTTATTCTGCGCTGCTTTTACCTTAGCGCCCCGCGAAGCACAAGCCTGTTGCGCGTGCTGCTTAATTACAGACCACATGGATTTACATAGCGATACAGTCAGCACAATTAGCGATACGACTGAAGCTGGCTTTGAATCAATTGTTGATCTTCTTTATGCTGACAGCCCCAACACTTGGTGGGAAAGTATGGTCCTACCGCAATTGCGCTCCTATACATCGCAAATGACGACACTAATCATCAATTACCCCCTTGCCATTGGTGCTTTCTTCGATGCGCAAAGCCAACAGGATTCGATCACAAGAATGCAGGTTCTTAGCGCCAAGACGACGCGCGATCATATGCCCGCTGTCTCCATGTGTGAGTTTGCAACGCTATCTAAATCTCTCGTCGCCACAAAAATCGCTAAAGACAACATGGTGAAAGCCATGTCTCTACAAAATTTAAAACGCGTGACTTTAGATAAAAGCCTTGCGGGCTCAAAGAGCGTTAATGAAGATGCACAATCGCGTTTTGAACAATTTAAAGCTAAATATTGCTTCTCCACGCCACAAGCCTCGGATCACGCGGGCCTTTTAGAGGGGATATGTACGGCGACAGCCGGAACAAGAAAAAACAACATAGACATTAACTTTACGCAGCTTTTAGGCGCCCCCAAAACAATTTCGGCAACGCTTTATCCCGCGAATTACGGCAGTAATGAGAGCCGCTCACAATTCGAAGATATAGTCGCATTGAGCCGCAACCTTTATGGGGACACACCAACAGAGGCGATCACAGAAAACAACGTAAAGAAAACAACCGAAGGCCTTTCTCGCCTCCAACTAATCAAAAAACGCACCCTGCAGGCAAAACGTAACGTCGCTCAACATAGCTTTGCGAATTATGTCGGGCTAAAAGCGCCAACGGATAAAGCGGACGATTCCAGCCTTTCCATCACACCGCACATGCAAAATTTACTTCTAGCGTTGGGCCTTGATGGTAGCGCGGGCAACGAATTTAGTGATTACTTTGCACAGACCGGCGGTCCGACATCTCTATCAAACACAAGCCCTAGTTACTGGGCGCAAATGGAAGTCCTGACCAAGACCCTGTATCAGAATCCCAGATTTTTCGTTAATCTTTACGACAATCCAGCCAATGTTAAACGCCAGCAAGCCGCAATGAAAGCCATTGACCTTATGCAAGAGCGTGACATTCATGAAACAGCCTTGCGCTCAGAAACACTTCTTTCTTTATGGCTCGATTCAGCTTTGGAAGATTACGGGCAAAATATTACGCAAGAATGGGCAAATATGAAGGCGGCTAAAGAATGATGTTCAGCTTAGGAAACACTATAGAAAAACCACGCTCACGCCCCCGATCAAAAATAAGGGGCGCCGTGAAAATGAGCTTATTTACTTTGCTCTTCGTTTTCACGCTCGCTTTTTCAAGCGCTGTCCCTGTCAAGCAAGCGCAAGCGCGCTGTTGTGTCTGCTGTCCGACGCCCGCTCTTGTTGCCTATCACGTTTTAACGACGACAACCTTGACACTGCTGTATAAAACCACATTCGACACATTAAGAGACACGATGCTGTCTCAAACTTGGTGGCATACGGGCATAAAACCGCTTTTAACTGGCATGACTCAGGAATTAACGGCCGGCGGCTGGTTCCCCGCATTAGAATTTGGCGCGCAGACTGATGGCCGCTTGCAAAATGAGACTATACTTCAAATGCAAATCATGACTGCTGAAGCGACAAAACGACACCTTCCATCTGTATCTATGTGTAAATTTGCTTCATTGAACAAATCAATGGCACAGGCGGATATGCGTGCAAAAATGGTTCACAATGTATTGAATGAATATTCCTTAGGACGCCGGCTAGGGCAAAGCGAGACTATTGGCGCCTCTAGATCAAGAGATATACAAAGCCGCGTAAAAACGGCTTTAGAGCTGCATTGTAATAAAGCAGAATTTGGTGGCGAAATGTCCTTTTTATGTGGGGCTGGAACCAGCACGAATGGCCGCACATCAAGAGATATAAATTATACAAACACCGTAGACGCCCCCGACACGATTCATATGAGCCTCGATTCAGGCATAAACGTTGCGGCCAATCAAAGCGAGCTCATAGATGTTGTCGCCTTAAAATCGTTGCTCTATAGTAATGATTTGGCGCCACGCGTTGACGGCAGTGCATTAACTTGGGATTATAAAGGTGGACAATCAGCCTATATGGACTGGCGCAGCACACAAGCGAAACGCAGCGTCGCTGAAAATAGTTTTGATGCACTAATCGGCATGAAAGCCGCAAGCGGTACGGCCGTTACCAACCAATATAAAGAACAGCTGTTGAGCTTAGGCATGAATGCAGCCGAAATTGATACGCAAACAAAAATAGCGCCAAGTTATTGGGCGCAGATGGAACATTTAACCAAGGGCATATACCAGAACCCTGACTTTTTTGTCAATTTGTATGACAACCCTGCAAATGTGGACCGTCAAAGCGCTTCTATGGAGGCTATATCGTTAATGCAGCTACGCGATTATTATGAATCGCTTATACGCTCAGAAATGTCCCTTGCCATATTATTGGATACAGAGGTCGCTCAAGAGCAAAACTCCCTGAATAATACCCTAAGTCAGTGGGGATATTAAATCATGAGCATAACAACCCCACAAATATTCAAAGCAACATTAAAAACACTGCGTAACCTTGTGTTTATTAGCGCTGTGGTCCTTACCTTACAAATCCCCACGAGCCGACCTGCCCAAGCAACATGCTGCGTCTGTACAGATTGCTTTACTGTGTTTGGATTTCACGTCTCCACCATCGCTCAATTAACGTTGGATATACAAAGCAAAGTCCAAAGCTTCTTCATGGGGAATGTCATTGGCGAATTTACAGCGGGCATTATTAGACCGCAACTAACCAGCATGGCTATGGAACTGACTACGGCTAATCATTGGATAGGCGCCGCCATAGGCGCCATGGTTGATGGACAGGTACATAATAATCATATTAAAGAGCTGCAAACCTTGCAAGTAAACGCCATTAGAGATCATATGCCAGCCGTATCCATGTGCCAATATGCGACTCTAGCCAAGAGCGTAGGCGCTTCAGATCACCGCCGCGACATCACACAACAAGTGTTAAGTAAACGCTCGCTAGACCGCCAATTTGGCGTGCAGGGGCTTTCAGGATCAGATGGTGTCAACTCAAGCGTCAATGATCTTAACAGCCGTTTTGCCCAGTACTTATCGACCTATTGTGACCCTCAAGATGAGTATGGTAATATTGCATCCGCTTATGGGGCGGCATGCGCAGGGTCTGACGCACGTCTCAACCGCGACATTGATTACACTGGCCTTATCCATTCAAATGCAACGCTTGATATAGATTTAACCAACACAACGCCAACGAATGATGAGCTTGATGTTTTTTCAATGGCCACCAATTTGTATTCCAGTGACTTGATTTTAAGACCGCAAGATGAACTGCTTAGAAACCCTGAAAATAATGATCGCTACCTAGCCATGCGCTCCCTTATTGCCAAGCGCGCCGTCGCTGAGAATAGCTTTAATAGCCTTGTGGCGCTTAAAACAAAAAATCCCAATAGCACGGTTTCTTATTATGAAGAAATGGAAAGACTAACCAAAAATACTTATCAAGACCCGGGCTTTTATGCCTCTTTATATGACAACCCGGCCAATGTGACACGACAAAAAGCCGCGATGCAAGGCATTGGTCTGATGCAGCAGCGCGATATATATGAAAGCCAAATTCGCTCTGAAATGCTTCTGTCCGTTCTGCTTGAAACCAGATTAGACGAAAGTACAAAAGACACACAGGGAGCGATGTTGAAATGATAAACGGTAAACGCTCAATGCAAAAACGCAGCGCCGCAATCTGTAGAACGGCAAAAACACTACAGCGCAAAACATTATTATTTGTAACATTGTTTATGATTGCTTTTGCTTCGCCTGCCTCGATCAAGCAAGCTAAGGCTTGGTGCTGCTTTTGTGAACTTTGCGTATTTAGCACACTTTCACATATGGGCACAGAAACGGCTTTGAACCTTGTTTTGAAAGATGAATTTGAAGACACTATAGACTGGTTTCTCACGACACTTTGGCAAGAAAATCTATATCCTGCCATGATATCCATGAGTATGGAATTCACAACGATGGCCCTTGCCAATCAAGGCGCTATTGGGGCCATGCTTGATGGCGTGACCCAGAATAAAACCATTCTTGAAATGCAGAAATTAACCGCCGAAACCGTGCGTGATCAAATGCCCGCTGTATCTATGTGTACTTTTGCCTCGCTCACAAAAAGCCTCGCAGCGAGTGAATCTAAAGGCCGCTTCAACGCAAGCTTCTTGTCAAAAAGAGCGATAGAACGACAAGTTGGCGGCAAAGTCACTGTCGATGGCACAGGCCTTTACGCCAATACACAAGAACAAGTAACGCCAATTACCGATCATGACACTCGGTTTGACCAATTCTTGAATTTATATTGCGACCCGCGCGACTTGCAAAGCGGCCTCGCCGTACACCCCAGCTGTGGCGGATCACGCAAAAACAGAGACATAAATTATAATATGTTGGTTGATACGGCCCTCACGCTTAATGTCGATTATACTGATAATGTCATCACCCATGATGAAGTCGACATCATGGCTATGGCATCAAATTTATTCTCTGATGAGCTAATTGAGCGTAAGTTTAACCAATTTAGCGATGAGAAAAAAGCGCCCCAATATATGAAGTTCCGTGCCCTTATGGCCAAACGTAATATCGCCCAAAATAGCTTTAATACAATTATTGGCCTAAAAAGCGCAGGTAGTGGTGCATCCAACTTTCAAATGGCATCCGTTTTCAATGCCGTCACTGATGGTTCCGCTCAGACGCTACAAGAAACACAGGACCTCGTATTCCCTGATCTTTACGGCAGCGGCAACCAGCCAAACCCTAGCTATTATGCGCAAATGGATTTCTTAACACAAAAAATATTCCAGAACGTTAGCTTTTTCGCCAATTTATATGACAGCCCAGCCAATGTAGAGCGTCAATATGCGACAATGCAGGCGCTTGGTCTTATGCAGCGTCGTGAATCATATGAAAGCATGGTACGCAGTGAATTATTGACGTCAATTCTTCTTGAGTTAGAAGTTGAAGACAAACAAAAACAAGTACACTAGGATTTTATAAAGACTATGTATAAAAACGAGCTGAAATTAAACATCACAATAGCACAGACCAAAGATTGGCTGCGTCAGTTTTGCGTGCAAATTCTGACGCTATTTATGTGTGGTGCATTACTTCTCGCTTTTACCGATACCAATGCGCACGCTCAGGAACAAGTTTTCAGCAGTGCGCATGTCAGAATCACTGGCATTGTGCCTAATTCTACGCCCTCTATAGACATTGAAAATAGCGGCCAAAGACACACAGCTAAAGCCACTAAAAAAGGCACGGCTCTAATTTCTGGCCAGTTCCCTGAAAATCTTGAGATAGGTATCTCCAGCGGTATAAACTACACGTTGAAATACGACGTGCCTTACAGAGACCTGAAAAACAACAGAAAAACACTCGATAACTCTATCACGTTTTCATTCTCCGCTCTTTCCGGTGATGTTATATTTTTAGGCCGTACAAGTGATACTGGCCTTATAGAATATTCAACAGGCTCGAGTGAAATGAAGAGCGTTACGGCCGCGACTTCTGGAGTTTTCAGAGGCGGCGCTCTTAAAAATGCAGATTACAGCACGAACAGCCAAGGCTCGATGTTTCTTATTGTTACAAATACTGCTCCAGAAACAGGCGACCCACTACCGCCCGTATATATAGAGGCTCACTTTGCCTTAGCAAAACAAACACATAAGAAGCGCGACAAAGCCGGCTTTCAAAGTCTCTATGCTTCAGCAGCAAACGGTTTATTTAAATTTCCTGATAGCAAAATCCGCGATGCCTGGGGTAAAGGCCTCTATAGTATGGCTAGTGAATTTTCAACGAACATGTTGGCTCAGGCTGGTGCTGTAGGCGCGATACTAGACGGTTATGTGGGCAGCGTCACTCAAAGAGAAATGCAAGTCTTACAAGCCCAATCTACACAGCGTTACAAGCCATCAGTTAGTGTCTGTAAATTTCCTTCCGTTGGTAAATCAATCTCTCGTGCCAGTTACGCTGCGCGCGCGCAGTCACAAATTTTCGCTAAATATATGCAAGATTATGATATGAAGCATTCTGATTCCGCTGGCGCCATGATTAGTAATCACCGCTCCGCTGATTACATTCAGAAATTCCGCACACGTTATTGTAACGCACAGCAAAACGGCACAGACGGTTTAAAGAACTTTTGTACGGGGACCGGCGCAGACAAACAGCACGTAAACCATGACATTAATTTTCCTTATTTTTTCTCGACCTTGCAGGGCAATAAGGTTAACCTCATTGATGCTCAGGATCTAACCGACGCAACCAGTAATGACAATCAAAGCCTGAGTGATGGTGAAGTCGATTTGTTTTTACTAACGCATAATCTGTTCGACTCCAATATACGCCAATACCCAGAAAGCATTATCAAAACGACGGAAGGTGAGCGCGCAATCACAGATCTACGCTCCTTACAAGCCATCAGAAACGTCGCGAAAAACAGTTTTGCAACATTGGTTGGTAACCGCGCGAGCGGTAGCTCTCTTGGTAATAATGAGCAAATATTGAAAGTCCTTGAAACATTAGGCGCAAGTAATGTTCCAGAAAATTACGGTTTAAGCGATAAAGGCGGCGTATCTTATGACGCCATCATGGAGGCTTTGACTAAAAAGCTTTACCAAGACCCTGCTTTCTATGCCAATCTTTATGACAGTCCCGAAAATGTTGCGCGCCAGAAAGCCGCAATAAAGGCGATACAGCTTATGCAAGGCTGGGACGTTGTTAAGGCACTACATCGCCGTGAAATGCTGTTATCTATGCTTGTGGAAGTCAAGTTACGCAAAAAACAACGCCGTATAGAAGTCAATATGGACTAGCGTCACCCCATGCAAAGCCCCCCTATTATATTCTGGTTCCGCCAAGACCTAAGATGCGCCGATAACCCAGCCCTTAGCGCTGCGGTTGCTACGGGACGTCCAATAATTCCTATATATATTCTTGACGACAAGAACGCAGCCCCTTCACCTATGGGCGGCGCCTCGCGCTTATGGCTGCATTACTCGCTTAACCAATTAAGCCAATCCCTCGACAATAAGCTTTTAGTCTATAGCGGGGATCCGCAAGAGATTTTCACTCAGCTTATTAAAGCTTCGCACGCAACAGATATATATTGGAATAGATGTTATGAGCCTTGGCGCATTAAGCGGGATCAGAGCATCAAAGAATTCTTTAAGAGCACAGAAACGACGATCCACAGCCATAGCGCTAGCCTGTTATGGGAGCCATGGACCGTGTTAAAAAAAGACGGAACACCCTATCGCGTATTTACCCCTTATTACCGCAATGGCTGTTTGCAACAAGATCCCCCTCGCAGACCTTTACCGCCGCCAAAGGACATCAACTACGCTAAAAGCACTCAGGCTCTGGGTACGACAGACGTCACGTCACTAAAGCTTAAGCCCTGCCGTGAATGGGCCAACATTATAGAGAACTGGCAGGTCGGCGAAAAAGCCGGCCATGATAAACTCGAAGAATTTAGCCGCGCAGAGCTTCGCAATTACAAGACAGGCAGAGATTTTCCCGATAGGAATGCCCTATCGCGCTTATCCCCGCATTTACATTTTGGAGAAATTTCTCCCAACCAAGCGTGGCACCTATGCACGGATCAATATCCTGCCCAAAAATCAACAGATGACCTTAATCACTTCAAGTCAGAACTCGCATGGCGTGAATTTTCTTATTATCTTCTTTATCACTTCCCTGAACTGCCTACGCAAAACTTTCAAAAGAAGTTTGATGTGTTTCCATGGCAGAATGATAAAATACGCCTGCATGCCTGGCAGCGCGGCCAAACAGGCTATCCATTAATTGATGCCGCAATGCGTGAGCTATATACAACAGGCTACATGCATAATCGCTGCCGTATGGTCGTCGCGTCTTTCCTGGTTAAAAACCTGCTTATTCACTGGCATGAAGGCGCGGCATGGTTTTGGGATTGTTTATTTGATGCGGATTTAGCTTCGAATAGCGCAAGCTGGCAATGGGTCGCGGGCTGCGGGGCAGATGCCGCGCCATATTTTCGAATATTCAACCCGATTACACAAAGCCGAAAATTCGTTCCTGATGCTGAATATATAAAAAAATTCGTACCAGAACTGCGTGATGTACCCAACAAACTCATACATGAACCGTGGACTATGAGCATAGCTGAGCAAGCCATCTATAATGTAAAAATAGGGGCGGATTATCCAGAACCGATTATCGACATTAAATCATCACGTGAATTTGCATTAATGGCCTATGCACATGTAAGGAACAGCATTCCCGCAGAAGAATAGCCCAGGGATTATCGCTTAAGAGAGAGCATAGCGATGCTGATTTGTGAAATTTGGCACAACATTAAAAGGTAAGTCGTAATGTATATAGTCAATAATATCGCGTAAGACTGTATGTTTTTCATGAACCGTATTAATGAGCGTTTTAACATCTGTTATGAATGGCTGCCGTTTGCCATGATGTTCAAATTCTTGCCCAACCCAATCTAAGCCAACATTATAAAAACGCTGCAGCGTTTTTATTAAGATGGGTTCCATGCATCCAACCCAATGTGTAGCCCCAAGGTCTGTACTTATTTCTAATGCTGCCTTAAGAATTCCAGGCATAATTAAGACCGATTCTTTCTTAGTAACCCCCGCAGCGCGTAGGCGTTCATAAGATAAACACAGCCGCGAAATTTCTGCGTAGGAATGTTCTTTATTATTTATATTTGGAATTTTTTGCTCGCATGACGCAATCGTTGGCAAATCGCGACAACCATTGCCTTGGGCGACCATACGCACTGTGCCTACATAACTATCACTCGGACGGTGACGAATTAACGCCATATAAGCATATTGATCAAAGTCATCTTTTTCTTGGCTGGAAGGATCGCTATTTTCAAAATCATGCTCTTTGCAATAAGCATTATGACGAATTTTATAGGCCTCTTCTTCCAGCTGTGAATTCTTAATTAAGACATTTGCATCGTTAATATTGTAAGCTTTAACAATTTCAAAATTGTGTTCAAAACATTTCATCTCATTATAGAAACGTCCCGATTCACAAAAATGATCAATTAAATTAATAAAATTATCCACCATGACTTGCCCCCAATTAAATCCAAACGTGACTTAAGAATAAAGGATTATCTCAAAAACTGGGAATTATGTCAAAAGGTAGGTCTAAGTCACTGTTTTATAATTATTAACTAAGGGTGGAGCTTGAATTAAAACTCACCGCATATAAGGCAAAATTACAATTCATCAAGCTCTAACCAGCGATTTTCGGCGCGCTCTAGGCGTAACTCAGCTTTATCAAGGGCTTTGGTCGCCTCCATAAAACCGTCAGGGTCACGGCTATAGAAATCTGCGTCTTTCATTTTATTGCTTAACGTCGCGATTTCTTCTTCTAAATCAGCGATTTTCTGCGGTAAATTATCAAGCTCAAATTGTATTTTAAAAGAGAGTTTAGCTTTACGTTTTGCGGGCTCCACAACATCGGTCGTCTCAACAACTGGCGCAGCGCTTTTTGCTTTTTCTTTTGTTTTATCAGCGTCGGTTTTTGTTTTACGTTTCTCCGCGCTATCACGTGCGATCACATAATCCGAATAGCCACCAATATACCCATCGACTTTACCATCACCTTCAAAGGCCAGAACTTTAGTCACCACTTGATCCAAGAAATCACGATCATGCGAGACGACAAATAAAGTCCCTGTGTAATTCACCAGAATTTCTTCCAGCATATCCAGCGTGTCCATATCCAAATCATTGGTCGGCTCATCAAGTATCAGGAATTCGCCAGGGTCGGCCAGGATTTTAGCCAGCATAAGGCGGTTTTTTTGACCACCAGAAAAATGCATAACCTTGTCATCAACCCGCGCCGGATCAAACAGAAAATCTTTCATATAACCACAGACATGGCGCGACTTGCCTTGCACAACAATATGGTCACCACCATTGGTACACAGAGTTTCTTTAACCGTCGCAAGGGGGTCTAAATCAGCACGCTTTTGGTCAAAATAGGACACGCGGACATTTTTCTGGCGCTTAACTTTGCCCTTCTGCGCGTCTATTTCGCCAATCAGCAATTTTAAGAACGTCGATTTACCCGAACCATTTTTACCCAATATACCAATACGGTCCCCACGCGTCACACGCAGGTTAAAGCCATCAAGAATGATTTTGTCATCATAAGCCATATGAACTTTAAAGAATTCCGCACATATTTTTGAGCTCTTTTCCGCCTCAATCATCGGCACATCCATGCGGGCCATCATGTTGCGGAACGCCGATTTATCAGCCATTAACTTGGCGCGCGCTTCTTTCATCAAGCCGACACGGCGAACATTACGCTTACGGCGGGCTTTAACCCCGCGTGAAGCCCATTCGACTTCATGCTGTACGGCTTTTTCACGGTTTTTAATTTCGCGTGCTTCTTGTTCCAACAAGACGCTAGACCATTCATCAAAATGTTTAAAGCCCCGCGTACAAACACGTACGCCGCCACGATCAACCCAAAAAATACGGTTCGTAATATTCGATAGAAAAGTTTTATCGTGACTAACGCATAATAATGTACCGCTGTAATTATTCAAAAACCCTTCAAGCCACTCAATACCTTCTAAGTCCAAATGGTTGGTCGGCTCATCAAGCAATAATAAATCAGGTTCTTCAACCAAAGCCCGCGCCAGACAGGCACGGCGTAATTGACCACCAGATAAGTCCGTCATCATCGCTTCAGGGTCAAGCCCCAAAGGCATCAGGATCATATCTACTTTATAGTCTTGTGATTCAAGTTTGCTGACTTCAGTCAGGCCGCCGAAAGTATAATCAAAAACGCTCTGCCCTTCTTTAGGCGTAATATCTTGCTGCATATAGCCAACGCTAAGGCCTTGTACGGTCCAGCGCTCACCTTCATCAAGTTCGCGATCGCCTGTAATCATCTGCATTAATGTGGTCTTACCCGCGCCATTACGCCCCACTAGGGCGATGCGGCTACGGCCATGGACATTCAGACCCAAGCCATCAAAGATGACCTTACCGGACAAGGTAACGCCAGCATCATTCAAAGATAAAATTAATTGTTCACTCATAATGGCTTAAATACACTGTTGTTAGACGAATTAAACTCTGTAAACGCGGCGCTTTTCATCTTGTTAGCACAGCGTGAAATCCAGCGCGACTATACAAAGAAAAAGGCGCCACGTAAAGCAGCGCCTTCATCTATAAATATAGATTTCAAAATCAACAGGCGCCAGTTGAGCCTGTTGGCGTAGGTCCTGTGCCACCAGCCTTATTCTTCGGCGCAGCTGGCATGCGAATTGCTTCATAAGCACTTGCTCCTAAAAAGCTCTTTAGCTTCTCAGCTGTATTCTTACTCATTTCAGGCGCCGCCGCGATACGTTCAATTTGTTCAACCATCTTTTGCTGAAGCCCTGCTTTATAGTGCTTAAATTCTGCAAAATTATCCACCAAACGTGAAGCGAGTTGTGGGTTACGTTGGTCTTCCGCGCCTGATTCAAGCTCAATAATCTTAGTGGCTAAGGCGGCATAGCCGCTGCCATCCGCTGCGTGGAATAAATCAATATTACCTGACAGGCCGTTATACATAGAGCGAATACGGTTGGCGGTCTTATTACCCTTATTATCAGGGTGATTACACAAAGCCTCAAAATCCGTCATTGTTGTGTTCGACGCACTCGCCACCAACATGGCCCAACGATCTGTCGCGGTGACAAAGTCTTTACCCTGATTATAAAAGTCATCATTATATTTTTGCGCATCACCAGCGGCAAAACCGCTATTCATAATCGCGCTAAACGCGGCCTGTCTATCATTAAAATTATTAGATAATGTGTATTGCGCTTGTAGCAATGGATAAACAGAAGCTTCCTCGCTACGAGCAATATAATGCAGCGCTTTATTCGCTAAAGCACGACGACCTTTTTCTGCCATATTATATTCATAAGGTTTACTATAATCCGCTGTATTTTTATAAACATCCAACCATTCAGCCGCCAAATCTTTGGCAATGGTTGATTCTAGCTGAGCGCGTACATCACGAATTAACTGTGGGTCACGATCTGTTAATTGCTGCTCAATCAATTTTATGCCAGGAATAGACAGCATTAAAGCCTTCACTTCGTCATCCAAATCAGAATTTTGCATCGTCGCTTTAAACAAGCCAACAATACGGGAATCAAATACGGCGCTTTGACCACCTTGTTCAGCTTTAACGCCAGCGACAATTTCACGCTCAAGCAAAGTTTGCGCCGCCTGCCAGCGGTTAAACATATCGGTATCATTTTCAGCTAAGAATAGTAAATCATCATTACTATAGCTTGCAACCAAACTCACTGGCGCAGAAAAATTACGTAGCAAAGACGGCACGCAGCCTGCTGGCGCATCAAATTCGTAACGTTTTTTATCTGTTGAAAGCTGCAAGACTTCATTCGCAATTTCATTGCCTGCATTATCTAGTAGACCAAAGTCGACAGGGATAACGCGCGGCTGACCATTTGAGACGCCATTAATCGTCGGCACGCTTTGCGCTAAATCGAGTATAAATTTAGAACGATCTTCATCATAAGACCACGAAGCGTCCAATGTTGGGCGACCACCTTGTGTGTACCAGAGCATATATTGCTCAAGGTCCACTTGATTAGCATCCGCATGGGCTTGAACCCATTCTTCAACAGCAACAGCTTGACCATCATGGCGTTGGAAGTAAAGATCCGCGCCTTTTTTGAATCCCTCTTTACCAACAATGCCTTCTAGAATACGCACAACTTCAGCGCCTTTATTATACACTGTCGATGTATAAATATTATTCATCTCTTCAGCCATCTCCATGCGCGGCGCATGAACCATTGGACCTGTATCTGAAGGGAATTGGCTATTTTTCAATGCCGTAACATCCCCAATACGTGAAGCCAGCGCATTGCTCATATCGGCAGAAAAAGATTGATCACGGAAAACCGTCAAACCTTCTTTCAGGCAGAGTTCAAGCCAGTTTTTAACCGTAACGCGGTTACCTGTCCAGTTGTGGAAATATTCATGACCAATAACGCCTTCAACGTTATAATAATCAGCATCATCCGCATATTTAGGGTGAGCGAGCAAATATTTAGGATTAAAAACGTTTAGGCCTTTATTTTCCATTGCGCCCATATTGAAATAGTCATCAGCCACAACCATGTAATTATCAAGGTCATATTCAAGCCCCCAAACATCCTCATCCCATTTCATCGCGTTTTTCAGCGATTGCATTGAATGGAGCAAACCTTCTTCATATTTAGGCTCTGCATAGACTTCTAAAGCTACGCTACGACCAGAAGACGTCACATATGTATCTTCAATCATCGCAAAGTTATTGCCACAGAGTGCAAATAAATAAGTAGGTTTAAGGAAAGGGTCTTCCCAGCGGCGGCGGACAAGGCCGTTACCAAGATCTTCTTCTTCAGTCATATTACCATTTGAAAGCGCGTTCTTAATCGCACTCGGGTCAAAAATAATATCTGTTGTAAATTTTGCTAAATTATCTGGGCGATCAACCGCATAAGTCATGCGGCGAAATCCTTCAGCTTCACATTGTGTGGTATAACTGCCGCCTTGCTTATAAAGGCCTTCAGCCGCGCCATTATCTGTTGCATTAAAACTGGTTTCGACCACCAGTTCAAATTCATCATCATCAACGGCAAGGCTTAAGGTTTCATCATCCTTAACATAGCCACTGGCCAGGTCTTTGCCTTCGCTAATCGCTTGGCCGTTAAGCTGAACGCTATCCAGTTGAAAATATTCACCATTAAGAATAAACGGGTCTGAATGTGTACCATTACGCTTCACTTTGGTCGTGGTCACAATACGCGCTTGGCCATCAACGCCGCCATCATCAAGATAAAATGCCATATGTATTTCTGGTGTGAAAAATTTTGGTACTTCGTAATCTGCGCGGCGGATTGCTGTGTCTTTTTCGGCCATGATGTGGCGCTCCCTTATAATTTTATTTATTCTTATTTAAGGAAATGAATATAGTAAAAAGCGGGTGTTATGTCAAGGCCCATATATCAAATTCAGACGCGACAGGGGCTTTACCGCGCATGTCATGGGCTTCGCTATCCTTGAACTCTTCAAGCTCCCGAACATTCACGATGCGCGCATATATATTTGAAGGGTAAAGCGTTATACCGTTACGTACAGCGCCGACAGATTTATTATAAACCCTGCGCGCTTCGCCTAATTTTACTTCATTTTCAAAATATCCATCCATAAGCTGCTGTAGTGCTATATTGTCATTATATTCGCTATATTGTGGGGCGAGCGCTAATAGAAAATGCATTATTTTGCCCAATTTTTCCGCATGGCCAATATAACGGCGCAGCCCTGTGCGGTCATTCACTAACGGCGCTTGGACAGGTTCAAGTAACATCGCAATCGCATCGGAGAGTAATTCACGTTGATCAACCATGAATTTGTCTACATGCTGAATAATCTCAGGGGCAAGGCGGTGACGCGCTTGTAAAGCCACATCAATGCGTGCAACGTCGTCATAAGCACGGTCTTTCAATTTCCCCAAGTGACGGCACCAAAAATAGCTGCCGACTAAAAAGACAACAAGTGCGGATGTAATCGTATAATTTGCCGTTTGAAACATTATTGATCGTTCACTTATTCGATAATTACTATATTTGAAGTTATACTCGCAAAGACAAGAAAACTATCTCGAGAGACAATGAATAATAGTAATTCAAAAGAACGAATTTGGAAAGGCCAAGAACAGCCTTAACGAAGCTTATTCGAAGTCTTTATTTTGGCATTTTTGTTTGTAAAACCCGCATGAGTTCTTGTCTTTATTTTGTTGGCAGAGCTGATCAGCGCCACGGCAAAAGTCTATTTTTTGTTGCGGCGTTGCTCTTTGCCATTGCGCGATAAATTCTCTAGATTCAATTTTTTGATCCATATATTGATTGAGTTGACCTTGGTCCATATGGCCCGTGTAATCTTGCCCAGGTTCGAGCTGCTGCCTATAAGCGTCTAGCTCACTCATCGCCGCGCCACTACGAGCACCTTGCCCAGCCCCAGCTGTTTGCGTATGCATAAGCGTAAAACTAAACATAAATAACAAAAAATAGCGCATAAACAGCCTCTTTTCTTTACCCTTGTTGAACCAAATAATCCCAAATATCATCCGACATCGGCACATAAAGATCTAAACCTAAATGATCAAGATAGTTATCAATCTTGATGTCATCTTCGACTTCAGCAAAAGCCATTAGTAAGTCCTGCTGCGCTGCGCCCGCCGCTTCGAGTTGTTCTAAATCTTTGATTAATCCATCGACGGCAACGCTTTGTAACACGCCCTCAAGCTTATTGTGCGCAGGCGGCGCGGCAAAGACCATAACGAGCAACACACAGATAACGGATGCCAAGGCATAAGCCGGACGTGGCAAGCTGCCCCAACCAAAAAGCCCCCAAGACTGATTTGGACGGTTTGACCCGATAGCTGCTGGTGTCTTTATATCATTTGCAGCAAGGCTTTCCGCGCTATCTTCGCGTTTAATTTGCGCCAAAGCTGCCGCGATAACATCTAATTTGGCGTCTGGCACCGAAAAATCATCAAGGGCGCGATCTAAAGACTGCGCATCCATATATAAATCAAGTGCATGATCATGCGCTGCGATGAACTCACGAATATCGCTCGCGACAAAACCTGGCCAGCGATTAAGGTCAGCGCCATATAGCGCCAAGTGCTTTTCAAATATTTTTAATGTTAATTTTCTCATAATAAACCCTCACTTGTTTTAAGTGACTTTTTTAACATTTTCCGCCCGCGTACCAACAAAGCTTCAACAGCCTTTACTGAAACGCCCATTGATTGCGCGGCTTCCTTATTGCTCAGTTCTTGATAATAAATCAAAATCAAGGCGGTTCTCGACCGTTCAGGCAAAGTCAAAAGAGCGGCATCAATATGCGCTTTGCGTTCTCTTTGTTCCGATTGTTGATCGCTACTCACCGCGCCAGTAAGCGGAACAACATCAATATCAACGGCGCCTTTCGCGGGTTGGCGCGTGTTTTTACGATGCGTGTCTATACATAAATTCGTCGCCACGCGGTAAATCCATGCCCGCGCGGATATATTTTTCTGCTTATCCCAAAGCGTCGCCTTTTGCCAAATATGAACCAAAATATCTTGTAACATATCTTCGCAATCCGCGCTTTTGAAGCCAAGGCGATAGGTTAAACGGTTTAGCGGTTGAATATAACGCACAGAAAAGGCTTCAAATGCGCTATGCCCATTATTACCCCCTGCCGCCATAGCCAACAACAAATCATCATCACTCATCGCGTGATAATCTGGCTGGGCTTTAAGCTGTGTGCCGTCCTTTGTTTTCAAAATAAATCCCTATAATAACGTTTATGTTACTCGGCAATTAATCGTCTTATTTATTACATTTTTCACCATATGCGCCGCAGGCATATTTTTTATCTTCTTGTTCGCATTTATGCTGTAGCTTCAGACAAAATTGCGCGCGTTCTTCCGTCGAAGCATTTTGCCAGCGCTGTTCAAATTTCTGTTTATCTTGTTCTACCTGTGCGCGGTGTTCTGCGCGCAAAGCCTCTATACGTTTGTCGCACAGTTCAGGCGATAAGGTCATTAATTCACGCTTTATCTTCTCACCGTCAATACCATCTTCTTCAGCCTTATCGGCATTATCAACAGAGCTCTGATCTTGCACAACACTCGGCGCATTTTCTGCGCGCGCATCGCTATAAAGCGTTGGCGTCAGCAGCAAGCAAAGCGTAAAGATAAAAAGAATTTTGGGCATGTTTATAATTGTATTCACCTTCTCATATGTTCTGTTAACTCAGTATTTAAGCTGTATACGGCCTTATAGACTAGATAAGGTAGTATACAGCATATGTTTATCAATCCGAATATTTAAAATATCATTCCGCGTCTAAAGAATTTCCTAATTTCATTTTCATCTTATCTGCACGTTTTTCTTTATGCTCTTCACGTTTCTCGCCGATCATTTCTTTACGCTCTTCGTGCTTAGCCTTGTGTTCTTCACGTTTCTCTTTATGTTCTTCGCGTTTTTCTCCTAGCAGTTCTTTTCGCTCTTCATACTTGGCCTTGTGCTCTTCACGATTAGCCTGATGCTCTTCGCGCTTTTCTGCCCATGCAGCTTTTTTGTCAGAGTCTTGCGCGGAGGCACTGGCCCCCATACCCACAGCGCCAATAGAAAAGACACTTACAGACACGGCTAATAATGTTAAAAATTTCGATTTACTCATGTTTTAGATCCCCTAAATTGTTGTGTTATATAAACTATAACGTCGAGTCTTTAATAAACCCTTCACTTGAACGGTATTAATTTACAATTCTGATCTAAAACTGCTTCCATATACCCCACAGACGAAAAGCGCGGAACGGCTCGCAACATTGCATAATTTGCGAAGAAGGGCCAATTAAGGTATACTCTGTACATGTTGCGCGCGCTTAACCATTTGACCCTTAAGGAAATAATCATATGAAACGCATTATTCTGAGTTTAGATGGCACATGGCAAACCGCTGATCAAGACAACCCCTCCAATATTCACCTTATGCATGAATGCTTTGCCGCGACCGATAAAGATGGCAATGAGCAACGCTTAAAACATTTTGATGGTGTGGGCACTAAAGGTGGAAAATTAAAGCAAATTTGGGCTGGCTTAACTGGATCAGACGTCAGCAGCCGTATAAAAGAAGCTTATAAATATTTAGTCGAAAATTACGAATCTGGCGACGAGGTCGTTTTATCTGGCTTTAGTCGCGGCGCATTCACAGCTAGAACCCTCAATGGTATGATTTATAAATGCGGCATATTAGATGGCACAAAAGCTGAAAATATCGACATTGATGAGGCCGTTGATGAGGCTTATAGCTTTTATAAAAACAATATTAAACCGCAAAATAAAGGCGCGATACAATATCGCATAGATCATTCGCATGAGCAGAGACCACAGGTGATTCTGGCTTGTTTTGACACTGTCGGCTCTCTGGGCGTTCCCGCTCAACTCAGAACACTGGGGGGTATATTTAACAAACGCCATGCCTTTCATGATACGCGCGTTAACCCCCACACCAAACACGCCTTTCATATTGCCGCCATTGACGAGCAGCGCAAAAATTTTCCTGTTACCCCAATGACCAGCTGTAAGGACGCAACGACATCGGTTAAGCAAATATGGTTTTCAGGTAATCATGCCGCGATTGGTGGCGGCAGCAGTAAAAACAAAAATAAGCCGCTTTCTGATAATGCGGGTATAGCCATGATTAAATTATTGGAAAATGATGCTGGACTGGCCTTTGACCATGATAAAGTCAATGAGCGCTTTACCCCCGACCCATTGGTTAACCCACAGAGCGACTTTAAACAAAAAGGTCTTATTTGGAAAATTAGCGGCCTGCACACCAAGCGCCCAATCAGCCTCAAAGAAGCTTTTGATTTCTCTGTAATGGATCGTTGGAACGCGATTACAAATTATCGCCCCTCAGAATTAAAGAAATTTTTGTTTAAAGATGCGGATAATGCTGAAACTGAAGAAGTCTTTGGTGCGTGTGCTATGCCAAAGCCCAAAGCCAACTAAACGAACAAAACACATCGCTTTATTATTGTACAAATAATTTTATAGAGAAAAACGCTGAAAATCCTGTGCGGATATCAATGTCGAATGGGAATCGCGGCGCGCTTGGTCAAGCTCTGGCCCGAGGAGAATATCATGCATATGACGTGAGGCGAGTTTCTTTTCCGCATAACGTATCGCCGAAAATACAGGGCCAGAACAATCATCAGCTCTGCTTGTTACAGACTCATCGCTCGCTGACCAAAAATAATCCTTAACTTCTCCGAGTTCTAAAATGGCTTTAACTTTAGTGTTTCTAAACGCATAGCCCTGATCTCTGGCGAAAGCCGAAAATTCGGCTTGGCAATGCACCGCCATAGCCAAAGAAACTTGTATCGCGGCTTGGACGGCTTGCTCGCCGCCCGTTTGCTCTATGGGTACGCCAAGCCACAGACCATCACCTTCATAACGCAACAGATCCGCGCCATATTGCGCGGCGATTGGTTTCATAAAGGCACTACAAAATTGTTCTGCAAAATCCTGCGCCCGATATTGCCCAAGCTTCTGCGATAATTTCGAAAACCCAGAAATATCAATAAAAGACACCACAGCATTAGGAGCATAAGGCGCACGTACACGCAAAGCTTCATCGCGCATAGATCCCGCATCATGCAATAAAGGTGCTAAAGCAGCGGGTAGGGCGGCAAAAGAATTTTGCCCCCGCACAAACTGAATAATGTGCTGTGCATCAAGCGCCGCTTTTTTATTAAAAACTAGCTGTAACAAGCCTTTATCCATGACATCAGAGCTAGAACGACCCGCAGCCATAATTGGCAAGTTAAGGCAAAGATGCTCATCTGGGAAAAGGCGGCTATCATGAAGCGTCGTATCATTATTAGAAAAAATTTCAGCGGCAATGCTTTGTTCTGGGGCAAGGCGGCGCAGGTATACATATTTATCAGAGCGCGCGAAATGATCCGGCGCGCCGCCATTATGCGCAAGGGCAAAAACTGACCCTGCCTGCGCGGAGGACGCCACAAAAAGCGCTGAGGCCAAATAGCCATCAAACCCTGCAGTAGAAAATGACCGCCCTAAGCTCTGGACTTTATTTTCTAAATTTTTGCGTAAATCTGCTTTCTTATCCATAATCACGGACTATATATATGAGTAGCCCTCCATGCAAGATATTTTATTACAACTTGCCGCTTCCCTGCATGGCGTAAATCATGATAAAATCATTGAAATAAAGGGCTTAAGCACAAAGCTCATACGGATAGAACCATGACCGATTCAGATAATCCTATAGAAAATATTGACCTTAATAATTTGCCGCCCCATATCGTGCGGACAAAATATTGGCATAGCCTTGATAATGATCGGGTGCAATGTGATCTATGCCCACGCGCATGTAAAATGAAAGAAGGCCAGCGCGGCTTATGCTTTATTCGCCAAAATCTTGGTGGTGAAGTCGTCATGACCAGTTATGGTCGCTCTTCTGGCTTTTGCATTGATCCGATTGAGAAAAAGCCACTTAATCAGTTTTTACCTGGAACAGCCGTGTTATCACTGGGCACTGCGGGCTGTAATTTATCGTGTAATTTCTGCCAAAACTGGGATATTTCCAAAGCGCGCGCTATGGATAGCATTCAAGACCTTGCAAGCCCCGAAGCCATTGCTGAGGCCGCCGTCAAGTCAGGCTGTAAATCAGTCGCTTTTACTTATAATGATCCCGTTATTTTTCATGAATATGCCATTGATATCGCAAAGGCCTGCCACGCGCGCGATATAAAAACCGTTGCCGTCACCGCAGGCTATGTTTGTGACGAACCGCGTAAAGAATTTTATGCGCATATGGATGCCGCCAATGTTGACCTTAAAGCCTTCACAGAAGATTTTTATCGCCGTCACACAAAAAGTGAACTACAGCCCGTTTTAGACACTTTAAAATATTTAAAACACGAAACCAATGTCTGGTTTGAGATCACAACCTTGTTAATACCCGATGAAAATGATTCCACAGAAGAAATCACTAATATGTGTAAATGGATTGTCGAAAACCTCGGAACAGACGTCCCCATTCATTTCAGCGCCTTTCATCCCGATTATCGTATGAAAGACAAAAACCATACCCCGCCCGCCACATTAAAACGGGCCCGCCGCATCGCCTTAGATCATGGCATTGAATATGTGTATACAGGCAATATTCATGATCCGATTGGCGATACTACCTATTGCCCAAAATGCCAGAGCCCGATTATTCAGCGCGACTGGCATCAAATTAAAGGCTGGACTCTCACCGATGAGGGTGCATGCAAAAAATGCGGTCATCAAACCGCAGGTATTTATGATGGCCCTGCAGGTAATTGGGGGCGCAAACGTGTGCCGGTGCGCATTGGCCACCAAAGCGATCAAAACGGCAACGCACAACAAAGCTTAAGCGCCGCGCCGCCCATCAGTAAACGCACCCCGCCCCCTAAACGCCAACATAATATGCCGCCAGAAATGACGAAAAGGAGATTTGAAATGCCCCGAAATTCTGAGCTTGTAATGCTTGAGCCTCAAGTCGCGGGCAAGTTCTATCCAGATAATCCTTCGGCTTTATCGGCCATGGTCGATAATATAATGAACGCCGCCACGCCGCCCAAAATGCGTCCCAAAGCAATTATAGCGCCGCATGCGGGCTATGTGTACTCTGGCGCAATTGCGGGCAATGCCTATAAAACCGTTGAACCTTATGCCGATAAAATTAAAAAAATCGTCCTGTTTGGCCCCGCCCATCGCGCGCCCGTCAAAGGCATCTGCATTCCTAAATATGATGCGCTGCTTACGCCGCTCGGCCCCGTCACCATCAACAAAGAAGGGCTTAAAGCTCTGCGCGCCCTTGATTGTGTGTATGAAGATAACATGCCTTTTCGAGGCGAACATGACATTGAAGTACAATTGCCCTTTATTCAGCGCGTTTTTGAACATGCCGAGATAATCCCCGCTTTAATTGGCCAAACCACCTCAGAACAAGCCGCTGAAGCGTTAAGTGCCGTTTGGGGCGGCGAAGAGACCTTGATTATCATCTCCTCAGACCTCAGCCATTTTGAAGCTTATGACGAGACATATAAACTTGATAATGCCGCCGCCATTGCCATTGAAACCCTAAACCCCGCCGCGCTTAATGACCAACAGGCTTGCGGGCGTCATGCCATTCGCGGTTTGCTGCTCGAAGCGCAGCGCCGCCAAATGCGTGCAACAACACTTGATCTGCGCAATAGCGGCGACACCACCGCCGGCGATAAAAGCCGTTGCGTAGGCTATGGCGCGTTTATTTTTGAATATAATGATACGGTTAAGAGCGACCCTAAATTATCCGCCAATATGCTGACCGTTGCCAAAACCATGATTGTTCAATCCGCAAAGAAAAATGGCGAGAAAGCAACCTTACAGCTAAAAGGCGTGCCGCGCCCCTTGTTGAACCAGCGCGGCGTTTTTGTCACCATTAATAAAAATGGTCAGTTACGCGGCTGTTACGGCTCGTTTGTTCCCAATAAACCCGTCATTCTTGATATAGCCGAGCAAGCCTATAATGCAGGCTTTAATGATCCACGCTTTCCTAAAATTACGCTAGACGAGTTAAAAGACTGCCATATTGGTCTGTCGATATTATCTATCCCTGGGCCCTTAGAATTTAGCGGTGAGTCTGATTTACTCAGCAAAATACAGCCGAATATCGATGGCTTGATTTTAAAGGATGGGCGCAATCAAGGCTTATTCTTACCACAAGTATGGGAAAGCTTAAAAACCCCAGAAGACTTTCTCAAAGGCTTAAAACGTAAAGCTAGACTACCCGAAGACCATTGGAGTGAAACGCTAACCATACTGCGCTTTACGGCTGAAAAAATTGGCCCAGAATCCTTTTAATACGTAATACAACGCGATAACGAGTACAGATAAGAATTAAGAAAGCTGAGACATTATAATGCAACATTTTTTTGGTTTAAAAGATGGTTTTGATCTATTTTCCCTGGCCTTTCAAGGTTTTTTTCAATTTGGCTTCGCTTTAGGCGGCGCTGTGTTCTTACTTCTTGGCCTCGCCATTATTTATGATCACTTTAGCTGGCGCACCGGCGCATCAAAATACCGCACGCATGGTGATATTATAGGCATACGCGTTAAAGGACAGTCATTTCGCCAAGATGAAGGAGAGGAAGAAGCTAAAGAAAAAGAAGCTGAAAAATTAAAAGCCCTTAAACAGGCGACCTCCACCGCAAGCGGCTCTTTTTTAACGCAATTTTTTGGTAATACGCTCGGTTTCTTATTCGTTTTACTCATGCTCGGCCTACCGGTCGTTTTTATTGGTATTGGCGCTCACCAAGCCTATGAATATTACGACTTACAAAAGCATGGCCTAAGCGCACAGGCGCATGTTACTGAATATAAAAGCTATCACAACACAGATGGCGGTCAGACATATAATGCAGTATATCAATATCGCGATAATACTGGGCGCTTGCGACAAGAAAGGGACCGCATAGGGACAAACAAACCAAAACATGTCGTTGGTGCGCCGCTCACCATACGATACGACCCAAGGCAGCCGAGCCGTTTTCAGCTTGATGATTTTTGGCATAATATGGGCATAGCGATAGCCTTTATGAGCATTGGCGCTCTATTCATGTTCTTGACTTTTGGCGGCGCTCATATGATTTCTGAGCGCATTAGAAAATCTAAAGACACAACAACAACCCATATAAAAGACGCGCATAATACGCAGCACATAAAGCAAGAATATGCGGGAGAAATGTATTCTGAAGTCATCGAATATGTGAGCGATCGCGGCATTCGCCACCAAGCAGAAACAGGCGGCTCGAGTTCATCTCTTAAAAACAAAGCCCCCGGCCTGCGCGTGCCGATCATTGCAAGCCGTGACGACCCAAACCAAGTGCGCCGCGTAACCAATACATGGCTGTGGATTGCAGTACTGGTCTTAATCATACCAAGCTTTATTATACTCGCCATCGCCTTTAGAGACGGCATAAACCCAATATTTCTAGCGATAGTCGCATTTACATTCTTAAAATACACGCCAAAAATATTTAAAGCATGGCGCAAATATCAGGCTTTATCGCCCGATGAAAAAGAAGCGAAAAAAGATGAAATGAAATTCCGACGCTTAGAGAGAAAAGAAAAAAATCAGAACAATCGATTATTAGACAAATATGATGTTGAAGACCGTATGGGTTATTACGCCGCTCAAGCACGACGAGGCGCGTTATGCCTATTTGTCCTTGCAGCCGGCTTAATAACCACATCTTATTATGTGGCTAATGAGTTTATCTTAGAGATTTATAACGCGCCCAAATCACTGCTCGGACTACGTTGGGAGAATATGTCAGAAGAAGAGCATCTAAGCCTTGTTCTTAATGGCATAGGGCTGGTCCTGTTTGTACTTTGCGTGCAGAGCTATTTTGCCTCACGCATAAAGAGACGTTAAGTTTAGGCCAATCGAGAAAATAGAATTAAAATTATGACTTGTACAAATCATCGAACGGTCTATATTTTAAACTATGAGCAATGAAAAAATATTCATCAATAGAGTCAATGGAAACTTCACCCAGCAAAGCGGCAAAAGCCCTGTATTGCGCTATATAGGCTGGGTCATAAATGTCCTGTCTATATTAGCGATATCAGCCCATTGGGGCGGCGGTTTCATGGCGGTGTTAAGTGCCTGTATGCTCACTTTGATAGTTCCCCCTATTGCCGCGTTATTTGCTTTTTTTGCCGCGATAAGCACATGGGGCTGGCCGTGGTATTTGGCTTTATTAGTTTTCCTTTGGCCTATCGTTTTTCTGATACTTGGCGTTGGCATAATGGGCAGCGCTTATTTATGGATGCGTCACCGTTTTTCAAAGACTGGCGCCGCACAAGCCCACAGCCCTTTAGAAGAAGACTCAATTGAAGTGAGCTATGAAGTGTTAGATGACACCGTGGATGAAACGCTAAACGAGAAATAAGCGCGTTTTAAGGCAAAAACAAATCAAATACAAGCTTAAATAAACCAGTTGTTTACTGGCGTTGTGTTAGATTCATAGAGTATGTATGAGTTCTAGAATAATGATCGTTTTAAATCATTAAATCCATTCCAATGATAACGTAATATTTTGCCTGATAATCATTTCTTGATGATTTTTATCAAGGCGAATTGTGAACCGCACATTATTCTTCCTTAAAATCATAAACATAATTAATCATAATCATCTTATTCAGGGAGAACGCAGATGAATTTTAGAAAATGGGTGCTGTATACAGCAAGCCTAACCTTCGCGCTATGCACTATCGGGGCAAAGGCTTACGCATTAGAACCGATAGAATTTAGCCTACATAATGGCCACGAGCAAATTCATGGCTATCGACCATTGGCCACCGATTTATCCCTCCGCCAAGACAGTAAAAATGTAGGTTTCCCGATACAATCACATCACTTATTTGAACAAGCCCGTCCGCAATCACTTAATGCACACTTTCGGTATAAATTAAGCCCTCGCCTTAGCCTAACCAATGAATATGGCACAACATCCCAGGGCAATTCAGACCCAGAATTCCATACAATGCTGCGCTTTAATCTAAAATTTTAAAAGTGCCTATAAAAACACAAGCCAATATAATCGATAAAAACAAACTCAGCAGCGTCATATGAACGCTGCTTTTTTATTAAAATATATTGAGATTTAAAACCATATCAGTATCATGGACAAAGTTTATCGCCTAATCTTTACCCATAAAAGGTTCTCAATTAATGGTTCGCCCAGCACATATAAAATTCAAAACAAGCCTGCAAGAAAAAATAGCCCATATTGTTGAACACCCTAGATTTGTCGGTTTCGTAACTTTATTAATTATCATCAACACCATCACCCTTGGCATGGAAACATCCGCGCATATAACTGCGCGAACAGCTCTCTGGCTGCATATTCTTGATCTGTGTATTTTATCAGTCTTTACGATAGAGCTGCTGGGTAAGTTGTTCGCCTATCGCCTTGCGTTTTTCAAAAGCGGCTGGAATATTTTTGACTTTCTTATCGTCGCAATTGCATGGGTACCGGCTAGTGGACCTTTCTCTGTCTTACGGGCCTTGCGGATTTTACGGGCGCTGCGTTTGTTATCTGTTGTTCCTTCACTGCGTCGCGTCATTACAGCGCTTGGCCGCTCTATCCCTGGCATGTCGTCCGTGTTTGGGGTGCTCTGCTTGATCTTTTATATTTGCGCGGTAATTACCACCAAGATATTTGGTACATATCCAGACCCGCAAATGCATGAGCTATTCGGTACGATCGGTAATTCAACGTTTACCCTGTTCCAAGTCATGACATTAGAGGGCTGGACCAATGATGTGGTCTTCCCCACCATGAAGATATTCCCATGGGCATGGATGTTCTTTGTCCCCTTTATTATCGTCACAAGCTTCGCGGTGCTTAATTTGTTTATTGGTATTATAGTCGATGCCATGAACACCATGGATAATGACGAAAATGCCGACCTTCTTGAGAAGCATGATTTAAAAGCTCTACAGCATGAAATCACTGAAATCAAAGTCGAACTTAAGAAAATATCTAAAAAAATGGGTGATTAAAGATATCTTATACGATATCGATAAAATAATATTTAACGCATAAAAAAGCCCCGCAGAATAACTGCAGGGCTTTTTTTTATTGCTTGTATCAACCTTAAAAACAATGCGAATAGGCGTCGTTTCTAGGCATCTAAATTCGTAACTTTCAGTGCGTTTTCTTGAATAAATTCACGGCGCGGCAGAACAACATCCCCCATAAGCGTTGTGAAAATATGATCCGCTTCAGCAACATCACCGACTTTAACTTGCAGTAATGTACGTGATTCACTGTCGAGTGTTGTTTCCCAAAGTTGATCAGGGTTCATTTCACCAAGACCTTTATAGCGTGATATCGCCAGACCTTTACGGGCCGCATCAAGCGTTGTTCTATATAAATCATAAGGGCCGTTCATTTTGCCAAGATCTTTACCGTTAACGGAAATAAAGCCCTCACCGTTAAAGTTCTCATGCAGCCATGGAACTAAAGAATTAAGACGAACCGCATCATGTGAGTGGGCCTGTTCAACGCCAATACGCTGAATATCTTTAACGCCGCTTAATGTGCGTGTAAAGACATAGCCCGAAGCATCAAATTCACCAACCCAACCTTTTTCACGCAAAGGCAGCTGTTCATTAACACGCTCTGCAATTTCGCCTGCACGAATTGTCGCTTTAGCAGGCTCACCTAATAAATCAGGCGCAAAACCACCCATAACAGCAACCGTTTGCAATAAGCCTTGGCGAATAGCGCCATGGCGCATCATCGCTTCGAGTGACGTCACAAATTGACGTGATTTAACCAGCACTTCACGCAGATCGTTACCCGCACGCTGCGTACCTTCAAAATCAACAAAAACGGTATCGCTGATAACTTGGTCGATCAGATAATCATCCATCGCTGCATCATCTTTCAAATAAACCTCATGGCCTTTACCACGGCGCACTTTATAAAGAGGAGGCTGCGCGATATATAGATAGCCCTTCTCAATAATTTCAGGCATGTAACGATAGAAGAACGTCAAAAGCAATGTCCGGATATGCGATCCATCAACGTCCGCATCGGTCATGATGATGATTTTATGATAACGACATTTATCAATGTTAAATTCGTCATGAATACCCGTGCCAAGCGCTGTAATCAGCGTGCCAATTTCTTGCGAGCCTAAAATACGGTCAAGGCGCGCACGCTCAACATTCAAAATCTTACCACGTAATGGCAAAATTGCTTGGGTGCGACGGTCACGGCCCTGCTTGGCTGAACCACCCGCTGAGTCCCCTTCCACGATAAAGACTTCGGATTCGGCAGGGTCACGACTTTGGCAATCAGCCAATTTACCTGGCAGAGAGTTAATATCCATCACACCTTTACGGCGTGATAAGTCACGCGCACGACGCGCCGCGTCACGCGCCGTGGCCGCTTCAAGGATTTTGTTAACAATCAATTTCGCTTGCGCAGGGTTTTCTTCGAAAAACTCTGATAGACCTTGCGATACCGCTGATTCAACAACCGGACGCACTTCAGAAGATACCAATTTATCTTTGGTCTGAGATGAGAATTTAGGGTCAGGCACTTTAACAGACAAGACGCAAGTCATACCCTCGCGCATATCTTCACCAGTCAGCGCCAAATCTTTTTTCTTCAGCATATTATGTTCTTCAACATATTTACCAATTGTCCGCGTTAAAGCAGAGCGCAGCCCCGCCATATGCGTCCCACCATCGCGCTGTGGAATGTTATTAGTAAAGCATAATGTGTTCTCGTGATAAGCCTCTGTCCAGTCAATAGCGACCTCAACAGACATGCCGTTATCAGGATCTTCTTTCATGATGGCAATAGCAGGCTGGAATAATGTTGTTTTCGAGCGGTTTAACCACTCAACAAAGCTGACAATCCCACCTTCGTAATGCAGGCGAACTTCTTTGTCGTCCTCACGAAGGTCTTTAAGAAGAATATTTACACCGGAATTCAAGAAAGCCAATTCGCGCAAACGTTCTTGCAAAGTGTTAAATACATATAATGTGTTGGTAAAGGTTTGCGTTGATGGCAAGAAAGACACTTCAGTACCCGTCTTACCTTCTGGAGCTGGACCAACATCTTCCAAAGGCGCATCAGCTTCGCCATGACTAAAGCGCATATACCATTCGCGGCCATCGCGCCAGATACGCAAAGTAAGCCATTCAGAAAGCGCATTAACAACAGAAACACCAACGCCGTGTAGACCGCCAGAAACTTTATAAGAGTTTTGGTCAAATTTACCACCAGCGTGAAGCTGAGTCATAATAACTTCAGCGGCACTCACGCCTTCTTCTTTATGAATACCAACAGGAATACCACGGCCATTATCTGTAACGGTCACGGAGCCATCAACATTAATAGACACTAAAATTTCATCACAATGGCCAGCAAGGCTTTCATCAATGGCGTTATCAGTTATTTCATACACCATGTGGTGCAGGCCTGACCCATCATCGGTATCACCAATATACATACCCGGGCGTTTACGCACCGCATCAAGGCCTTTTAGAACCTTAATTGAATCTGCGCCATAGTCTTGAGTATTTGTCTGGTTGCTCATAATTTTTTTATCCGCTAAATATTTATAATTTCGAACCTAAACTTATAGCAGTGAAAGGCCTTCGCGTCTTGTATTTTCTGCCTTTTTACCCATAAACTCTGGGAAAACTACACAGAGAGAATAGTTATGAAATAGGCCACAGTTTAACAAGCCAAAAACACAAATAAGCAAACGCCACAGAGCTGCATTACACGGAGAAAAAATCAACATCACGCGCCATAAAAACAGCCATAGAAAAAGGGCCCAGATTACTCTGAGCCCTTTGGAATAAATTTACGGATCGCCGCCTAAGCTGTCGCGACTTTTTTAACATTCTTATCAGAGTTCACAAAATCATCAATTTTGAAGTTACGTGAACGTGACGTTGTTTGGTAAGCGATTTGACCGTGCTCAGGGCAATAAGATACGCCCGCTTCTGATGGAGCTGCGCAAAAGCCAAAATCCTCATCATTCGGGTCACCAATTGGCCAGCGACACATGCGCTCAGTCAATTCAGAAAGCGGAATACGCTGACCTTTATTCTTAATAATCTCAATATCTTGTTTTGTGTGTGCTGCAGCTGATTGTGCGCGCACAGGCTTTGGTTTTTGCTGCGCTTTAGCCGCGACTATATCAACAGGGCTTGCCGCTGTGGATTTTGCCTTAACTGCACGAACCTTAGTATTGCTCTGCTCTTTCGTTTTCTTAACCGTGGCTTTCGCTGATTGTATCGGCGATGCACGACCAGATAATTTTAAACGATGCGCTTTACCAATAACAGCGTTACGTGTCACGCCCTCACCAAGCTCTTTTGCAATTTCTGCTGCCGTTTTACCATCTCCCCACATTTTTGTAAGTAATGATACGCGTTGATCAGTCCAAGCCATTTATGTCTCCCACACTTTGGTTGAGGCTTAAAAAACAAAGGAGTCACAATGATTTAATTGCCACACACTTGTTCGTTAAAAATTTTTATCTATAAGTTTTGCTAATAAAAAGACCATATCACAACCGCGAATCGCTAGGATAGATTCACGCAACAAAAAAACGGCCTTATGCACACAAAAACATCTTTTTATCAACAGATGGTTGTTGATAAGTAGAAAATTTCACTATTTTCGTGGATTGGTGCAATTATCGACAGTTTTAAAGCGTAAACCCCCTAATAAAAAACGCGCAGTTTCAAACTGCGCGTTTTTTATAAAATCATGTTTGATGATGGGTTAACCCCCAAATGCGGTAATGCTCAGGGTCTTCATCCCATTGCGCGCGGACTTTAACAAATAATTTGACGTGGAAAGGTCGATCAAAAATCTCTTCCATTTCAAGCCGCGCCGCCTTGCCGATGGCTTTAATTTTCTGGCCGCCTTTACCAAGGACAATTGGCTTATGCGCATCGCGCGTCACATAAATCACCAAACCGACATCAACAGAGCCATCAGGGCGCTCTTCCCATTCCTCAGTATCAACAGCCATATTATAAGGCAGCTCATCATGAAGCTTGCGGAAAACTTGCTCACGCACAATTTCTGCCACCATTAAACGGGCAGGCATATCAGTCATTTCATCTTCAGGGTACATAAATTGCCCCTCAGGCATCATTTTGGCGTAATGGTTCAACACATCATCGACGCCACGATTTTTCTCAGCCGAGATCATAAATGTTGCGTCAAAATCAAAAGCCTCATTAAATCCTGCACTAATTTTAAAAAGCTTTTCAGGGTTTATCATATCAACTTTATTCAGCACCAAAGTCACTTTTTTCTTACCAAGCTGCTGACTTTTCAAGCCTTGCAAAATATCTTCATTCCAATGCAAAGGGCTTTTTAATGACGTATCAACGATATATAAAATCGCATCACTATCAACAACGCCTTCCCAAGCGGCAGCAACAATGGCTTTATCTAAACGGCGCTTTTGCGCTTTAAATATGCCGGGCGTATCAATAAAAGCGATTTGCGCTTTTTGGTCTTGGTATTCATGTATTGTGATGCCCAAGACGCGCGTACGCGTTGTTTGCGCTTTGGGGGATACAATACTCACCTTCACACCGACCATTTGGTTCATCAATGTTGACTTGCCCGCATTGGGCGCGCCAATAACAGAGACAAAACCAAATTTTGTTTTCTTCTCGCTTGTTACTTCGCTCATTATATTGAGGCCTTTTCATTAATCTTGTTTTGTTTTAAAAAATTCTGCGCTGCTTTTTTCTCTGCTGCTCGTTTCGAGTTAGACACGGCCTCTGCGGGATTATAACCCGCAACTGAGACGGAAACTCGAAATTCAGGCTGATGGTCTGGGCCGCTACGTTCAACCAGTTTATAAACAGGAACGCCCAAGGCTTGGCCTTGCGACCATTCTTGCAATTCTGTTTTTGGATCTTGTGGGGGAACAACCATAACATCAATATAGCTATCCCAAAGCTTCAAAATCAAACCATGACATGTCATATAATCACCAGACAGAAACACTGCGCCAATAATCGCTTCAACCGCATCCGCTAAAATATTATCATTTTCAGAACCGCCGCTTTGGCGCTCATTATCAGATAATAAAACAACATCACCCAAATCTAAATCTTGCGCAATTTTTGAGAGCATCTTACCGGAAACTAAAGCGGCGTGACGTTTAGCGAGGTCACCTTCAGCTTCATCCGGGAACCGTTTATACAGCATTTCCGCCATGACCAGACCAAGGACACGGTCACCTAAGAACTCTAAGCGCTCATAATCCGCGCTACCTGTACTTGAATGGGTAAGCGCTTGCTTAAATAAGCCAAGGTCAACGCCCTCAAGCCCCCATGATGTAATAAAGTTTGTGTATTTCATCTCTGTGATCTATTTCTCTGCAGGGCGAATAGGGCCAATGCTGTCAAACATACGACTGAAACGAATAGAGGAGGGCCACTTCCAAATCTCGTAAATACGCGCCTTACCATTTGTTGAGAAGAATAAGCGCTGCGCTTTACCAACTATATTTTCAACGGGGATATAACCGACTTGTGATTGCACGCGGCTATCTTGCGAATTATCGCGATTATCACCCATAGCAAATACATGCCCTGCCGGTACACGGTATTTTACAGTATTATCGAGCATGTCATTATCTTTGACTTCATAAATGTCATGCAGGATGCCACCGGGTAGCGTTTCTATATAATGGTGAACCTTTACGCGCCCGCCATTATCGCCCACATATTCTTTCATGCCTATAGCTTCACGCTCAACGCGTTCATCATTAATATAAAGGCGTCCACCAATCATTTGTACGGTCTCACCAGGCAAAGCCACGACACGCTTAATATAGTCAATCGATGTATCTGTTGGTTTTTTAAAGACAATCACGTCACCGCGCTGCGGTACTTTACCCATGATACGGCCATCAAAGCCACCAACGCCGAAAGGGAATGAATAACGGCTATAGCCATATTCATATTTAGAAACAAAAAGATAATCACCAACCAATAAAGTCGGGCGCATAGAACTTGAAGGAATATTAAAAGGCTCAAACAAAAACGTTCGAATTATCAAAGCAATCACAACAGCGATCATGGCTGTTTTGAACATGTCACTCCACTCATCTTTAGCAGATATCTTCTTTACGGCGTCCGTCGCGGGGGCTGCATCACTCATCTTATTTACCTTGTTTTCTTCTTGCTCGGAATTCTTCACTTAAATCTCACTTGTTTAATCATCACATATAGCCACAAAAATCAACCCTCAACCACCACATAGGCCACCGCATAAGGCGGCTCATCGGAGAGTGATATATGGGCGCGCACAGGGTCACTCGCCCGTTCTGCACCGCGATCTGACGCAAAGGCGCGCTCAACATAAGCTTGCGCTGCTGCACTAAGCTGCAATTGCGGCTGGCCATTGCCGCCGCGTAATATTTCTAAATCATGAAAACCAATCTGCGCGCCAATGCCCGTACCCAAAGCCTTGGATGCAGCTTCTTTCGCAGCATAACGGCGCGCTATGGCGCTCACATCACCTTTAAACAAAGCTTGTTCAGCCTTGGTGAAGCACCGATCCAAGAAGCGCGACCCATGGCGCATATGAATTTTTTCAATGCGCCGAATATCCACAATATCTGTACCGATACCAATAATCATATTTCTAAACTTCTCATCTGCTAAGAATCCTGCCCTGTGATTTCTCTGGCTATTTTATGAACTCTTTTTAAGCGGCGTAATTGTCTAAAGTATTTTAAACGTTTAACTACAATTAAAAATACCACAAAAAACACTGGCCATGTAAGAGCCGCCAAAACATACCCCCCGACCATCCATGGTAAAAACAATTCAAACGGTTGATGCACCGCCATATCAACCGCGACCCAAAATGTAATTCCGTCAGGAAAGCTTAAAGCCACTTCCATACCAAATAACGCGAAAATAAGCACGCCTAATTTATAACTGGCAAACCACATAAACGGAAACGTCCACGGATTACCCATTATTGTGCCGATAACCGCGCCAAGATAATTGCCCCGCACGACATAAGCCGCCGCCAAAGCCTGCATAATATGTGTACCGACAATTGGCGAAAAACTCAGTGATGCACCGAGCGCCATTCCACGAGCAATACGCGCGGGACTGTCTGACAGACGCATAATACGTCGCACCATATATTTAACCACCCGTAACCACCCCATAGAAGGCCATAATAGCTCTCGTAGATTTTGGCGCGGGGTTAAAGGACGGCGACGTTTAAACATAAAGCTATCTTACAGAAATGAGAAAAAAACACTAATGACGCATAAAGCGGTGAAGTGAGCGAAAAGAAGTTAAAAGGTAAAATCACGTTGAATGGCTTTATTACCATTTTCAATGACAACATGGATTGTTTGCCCTGATAAATCGGCGTTTAAATCCTCAACCCCGTCCATAGCTTTGATCTTAATCAATGCATGGGTCGCTGTCGATTCCGTATCAAGGGGCATAATTTCAGGCATCGCTGTGAATATAGCCGCGTCGCCCGCATCAACAAAGACCTGCGCGTGCTCTAAGCTGCTATTCGCGCGCACGGCTAAAACCAGCGTGTCTTTAGATAAGACAGCCGTATTAATTTCCAATGCAGAGAGCTTGCCCTTATGCGGTAAATCGCGCTCAGCTAATTTCAAAAGCGCCGTGTTTTCATTGATCGCTTGTTGATCCTGCGCATCAAAGCCTGTTAAATCGAGCGTGAAATCTTGCGGCACGCACACCATATTACACACCATAAAAAACGCATTAATGCGCCCTGTATAGCTTTCATTATCTTGGAAATCGGCTTTGAGCTGAATATCTACGGGTATATTAATATTCTCCTCATAGATAAAGCTCACCATGTCATAGGCTTCATGGCGTTTAGGGATCGGCCATTTTATTGTAATGGCTTCTATGCCGCTATCTTCTGTCGGGGTCATAGATAAAGGCAGGCCTGCATCACCGGCAAAGCGCCAATAGCTATACCAATCTTCACTCAGCTCTATTTGCAACAACGCTTTATAGACAAGGTTTTCGTCATCTTGTTCTTGATTAGCAAGCACAAGGCGTAGCTTTGCTTCATCAGTTTTTTGCCAATCTTGTGCATTTGCATAAGCCATCGACCCAAAAGCAATCACTGTAAGGCTGATAAAAAATGATAGAATTTGCATGAATTTCATTTGCTTTTGTCCCGTTCTGTACCTAAGTTCAGTTATAATAAGTCATTACCGTCATAAATAAAGAGCTATCTTTACAAGACGCTGATTTTAAAGCCATCTTTTTACGCTAAAATTTTAAGGGTACAAGAATGACGGATAAAAAAAACATCGAGCAAGAAAACACAAAAAAGAACCCTTTTCTTGTCGGCAAGCTATTAGTCGCCATGCCCGGCATGAGTGATGAGCAATTTGAAAAATCAGCGATTTTCATGTGCACTCATGATGAAAAAGGCGCAATGGGCCTAATCGTTAATGAAAAAATGCCCAATATCGATTTTGATCAATTGCTCAGCAAGCTCAAAATTGAGCAAAAAGATGAACTCGACATTACTGTACCCGTATTACGCGGCGGTCCACTTGACGCATCGCGCGGATTTGTTCTGCACGGGCATGATTTTAGCCGCAAAGATACCATTCATGTTGATGAACGCTTTGGCGTTACCTGCACAATCGACGCGTTAAAAGCCATAGCGGGCGGCACAGGCCCACAAGACGCGATTTTAATGCTTGGTTATTCAGGCTGGGATGCGGGGCAGTTGGAAGAAGAACTCAAAGAAAATAGCTGGATCATCGTTGAAGCTGATCGCGATATATTATTCAATACCCAGCCCGCAGATGTTTGGCGCAAAGCCTTATCAAAAATCGGCGTGAATCCTGACATGGTTTCGCACACAATAGGTCACGCTTAATAAAGCGCCTTTTTTCCGAGCTCTCTTCACATAATTTCCGTTGCCTGAGCATATGTGCTATACTAGCAGCGAGTTTACACAAACAAAGCTAAATAATGGGGCAAAAGACCATAAATAGAGCACCTAACAACACGCCTAACAACACACCGAGCGATATAGAGGCCACCCCTCACCACCTTGGACAGAAGAAATCAGGGCTGAATCGGCTCTGCGCGCTTGAGCGTCAACGCAGCCTTGATCAATTTGCTCAGGATTTTGAAGCCGCGCCTATACACTCGCCATCTCTGTCCAGTTTAATTCAGGCTTTCCACCAAGATGAAGTCTATTACGCCGCAGAGCCTTGGGTTAATGCCCAAAAGGACATTATCGCCAACGAGCTTTTATTTCGCTTTAAGCGAGGAGAAGACAGCGCCATAGGCAATTACACTTATATAGAAGATGATTTGCGCAAATCAGGCCTATTAACTGATTTTGACATACTGAATATTTTTAATATTCTTTCTTGGCTACCTCAAGATACGCAGCGCATTCACTCAACCATCAACTTAAGTCATGACACATTATGCGATAGCGAGCTCTGCGAGCAGCTATTTAGCGTCTTGCAACATAAAGAAGCGCCCTCACTCATCATCGAAATATTAGAAGATGACAAACAATTTAACGCTCAGCAAATTGCTTATTTATCAGATTTAAGAAAGCGCGGCACTATATTTGCTATGGATGATTTTCGTATAAATATACAGAGCGATTGGGCGCGCTTACAAAGCCTAAAAAGCCAAGACATTCTTTCTTATATCAAGCTTGATGGAAAACAATCCGTTCGCCCGTATTTAGATCAAGGGAAACCTGGGCTAGAGGCTCTGCGCGCAGAAATCATAAAAATCAAAAGCCACGCGGGCTGCGCCCCCCAAATCATCGCCGAATGGGTTAATAACGAACAAGAAATTGACCAGCTTGTCAGTATTGGTGTTGATGCCGTTCAGGGCACCAATTTAATACTCACCCCCTAAGATAAAACAAGGCTTAGGCTTATGCCTTTTTTTTCTTTTTCGGCACTTGTTTTCTAATATTGCGTTCAATCGCTTCAATCATCATGCAGGCAATATCTTTGCCTGTTATATCCTCAATACCCTCAAGACCCGGCGATGAATTGATCTCTAGAACTTTTGGACCTTCTTTAGAGCGGATAAGATCAACCCCAGCGACCACCAGCCCCATAGCTTTAGCGGCATTAATCGCTATTTTGCGTTCTTCTGCCGTGATTTTGACAGCCTTTGCTGACCCACCAAGGTGCAAATTGGCCCTAAATTCACCTGGCGCTGCGCAGCGTTGCATTGACCCAACAACTTTACCATCAATCACAAAACAGCGTATATCTTGCCCTTGTGCCTCTTTAATAAATTCTTGCACCAAAATATTAGCGTTTAAGCTCTTAAACGCATTAATCACACTTTCTGCCGCTTTATTGGTTTCCGCTAAAACAACGCCACGACCTTGTGAGCCTTCAAGTAATTTCACAACTAAAGGCGCGCCATTGACCATATTAATAATGTCTCTGGTTTCCACAGGCGAATGCGCAAAGCCTGTTGACGGCATAGGGATTTTTTTTCTGGCCAGTTCTTGCAAAGAGCGCAATTTATCGCGCGACCTTGTGATTTCGACCGCACCGTTCAAACAGTAAGTACCAAGGGACGAAAAATGGCGCATTAATGAACAACCATAAAAAGTCATAGCGGGCTTAATACGCGGAATAACCGCATCAACATCATTTAAAGATTCACCGCCGCGATATTTAATCTCAGGTTGGTTTGAATTAATGCTCATATAACATTGGCTAATATTCACAAAACGTATCTCATGGCCACGTTCTTCACCAGCTTCAATAAGACGTTTATTTGAATAGAGATTGGGGTTGCTCGCGAGTAAGACGATTTTAAGGCCATCTTTCTTATCTGGCGCGGCATGGTAATGGCTTGCAACATCATCAGCATTCATATCACCGAGGCAAAAAGATGCATCAGGGTCAATCAAAGTGCGTCCAGCCATAGCTTCACGACCAAGCAGCATACGATAGCCCATGGCATCACGGTTGGTTAGCGTCACTTCAATATCCCAGCTTTGATCCCCTAATGTGATCGGCGTGCTGATCACAAGGCGGCGTTCTTTATCCCCCCCAGAGTTCTTAACATTACGCTGATCGATCACGCGGCCACGGCAGCTATGAATGACTTTGCGGTCATCTTGCAAGGGATGGATGTCAAAATGGACGTATTTGCGGCCTTCTTCTTCAAATTCATGCAGGTTAAATGCATGCAAAGACGACGTTTTAGCGCCAGAATCAACACGCATTTTAATGGCAGGCAAACCCAATTCAGGCAATGCGCACCATTCTTCTTTACCGAGTACTGGTTTTTTGTCCATTTTAAAGTTCCCTTAAGAGACGCTGTAATAACAAGAGGTTGCCTTCATATAAAACATTATTCCGCATGATCACAAGATTTATTTTAAACCCCGTGTATAACCGCACGGGCTCTAGGCTGACGGCCGCCAATCCGCTTTATTTAAACCGTATAATTTATGATCTTGGCGCAGGCCATTTATCTGAATATAGGCTTTGGCTATGCCTTCTTCTTCAAACCCTGCGCGGATTAAAACACGCTGCGAGGGCAGGTTATCCAGCAAAGTCGCGGCATTAATACGTTCTAAGTTCAAATAAGAGAAACAGAACTTCAAAGACAGCTCAAGGACTTCGCCCATTAGGCCTTGGTTTTGATGGTCTTTATCAATCCAGTAACCAAGCGAGGCAAATTGCGCCGCGCCGCGCGCTACATTATTGACATTCATGCCCCCGACAAGCTCACCTGTCTTTAAAAACACAAGAAAAGAATAGCTGCGATCATTCAGCCATTCTTTTTTTTGAAAACGTAAACGTCGTGTAAAGAACGATTCGAGCAATGCATTATGCGGCCATGACGGTTCATAGGGTTGCAAATGCACCTTATTGCGCCGACGTAAATCACGCCAGACTGCGCTATCGCTCTCCATTGGCGGGCGCAAGCTCAGCCGTGCTGAGGACAGCTCAGGATATTCAGGCGGCCAAACGGGCTTTAAGATCATCGTAACGCTCCAAGTGACTTAGCGGCCCATGGCCTGACAAAGTTATGTTCGAAGAGAATATATCCCGCGCGACGCGTAAAACGTCTTCCTTAGTAACCGCATCTAATAGTTTAATGCGGCTTTCAATATCAAGCACCTCATTATGGGTCAGTAAGAAACTGGCTTGCGCGTTATTACGGCGCAATACAGATTCTTCGCCTTTCAGCATAGAAGCGCGCAAACGTGCTTTGGCGCGTTTAAGCTCAACATCACTAATGCTCTCGCGCATTGAATTAAGCTGATCACATAATACAGGCATGAGCTCTGTAAGCGATTTCGGGTCTGTCCCCGCATAAATGCCAAAGTGACCATCATCAAGGAAGGACATATTATAGCTATAGATCGAATAAACCAGACCGCGCTTTTCGCGAATTTCTTGGAATAAGCGCGATGACATGCCCCCACCCAATATTTGCGACATAACTTTAACAGGGTAATTATCTTCACTATATTGCGATATGCCTTGAAAGCCGAGAATGACGTGCGCTTGTTCTGCTTCACGCTCAGAGCGGCATTCGCCGCCCGTGTAGTTCGCTTTGGCAAAAGGCGCTTCTTGAGAGTCAGGCAGATGAACAAATAATTTTTCAACAAGCGCCACAACATCTTCGTGCTTGGCATTACCCGCGACAGAAATAACCATATTATTGGGTGTGTACAGACGCTCAACATAGCCCATCAAAGACTCACGCGACATGGACTTAATAATATCTGGCGTACCCAAAATCGGCGCGCCCAAGGTTTGATTGGCATAGGCTGTTTCTTGGTGAATATCAAAAATATGTTCATCAGGGGCATCCGCATACATACCAATTTCTTGGATAATAACGCCGCGCTCACGTTCGATCTCATCAGGTAGCATGGTTGAGAGTTGAACCTGTTCAGACAACACATGAAGCGCTGTGCCTAAATCTTCTTTCATCAAATGAATGTAATAACCTGTCGTCTCACGACCCGTAAATGCATTGGTGCTTCCCCCTAAATCTTCAACGGCTTCAGCCAGTTGGGTTGCATTATATGACTTTGTGCCCTTAAACAGCATATGTTCAACCATATGCGCTACGCCATTTTCAGCCATAGATTCATGGCGCGTACCGACGCCGCAATAAACCCCCACTGCGACAGTATGCACATAAGGAATTTCATCCGTAATTATGCGCAAACCGTTTTTTAAGGTCGTTAGCTGTCTGGTCATTATAAATATACTTTCTCGTTTTCAATTATGATTTTTAAGCAGCCTAGCGCGGGCTCTTCTCTTTAATATAGTTCTGTACAGCCATTAAGTCATTAGGCAGCTGCTTCATATGTTCGTCTTTTTCTAATATGTCTTTGGCAAAGTCAGGTAAAGCGGGGTGAACGCCTGTGGCCTTTTCAACAGCATCGGGGAATTTCGCAGGATGCGCACAGCCCAGCGATACAATGGGCGCGCCCTCTGCGCCTGTTTTGCTCTGAGTTTGATAAGCCGCATTAAGCGCAATCGCACTATGGGGGTCCATGAGCATGTCCGCCTCTTTGTGAATGCGGGCAATGGTTTCTAATGTTTGCTCATCACTTACACGATGTGCATCAAACAAATGGCGGGCTGATGCAAGGTGACCTTTAGTGACTTCAAAATGACCCGTATCGGCAAAGCTTTCCATCAGCGCTTTTAATTTAGCGCTATCGCGCCCCATAAGCTCATAAAGATAACGCTCAAAATTGCTCGATATCTGAATATCCATAGAGGGTGACAATGTCGGTTTCACACCGTCTTTTTGCATGGAGCCAGTCTCAAAGAACCGCGTCAGAATATCATTGCTATTGGTCGCCACAATGAGTTTTTCAATCGGGAGCCCCATTTGCTTGGCAACATAAGCGGCGAGTATATTGCCAAAATTGCCTGTTGGCACAACAAAGTTCAATGGTTTCTGGCAGGCAACAAGTTCAGCCGAAGCTACGAAATAATAAACAGACTGCGCGATTATCCGCGCCCAGTTTATCGAATTCACCGCTGATAAATTTTGCTTCTTACGAAATTCTTGGTCATTAAACAGCGCCTTGACCAAATCCTGACAATCATCAAATGTACCGTCAATGGCAATCGGATGAACATTGGCAGCATTTACGGTCGTCATTTGACGGCGCTGCACATCGGAGACCCGCCCATCTGGGAACAGAATAAATATATCGACATTTTTGCAGTTCAAACAGCCTTGAATGGCCGCTGACCCTGTATCACCTGATGTCGCACCGACAATTGTCACGCGCGCGTCGCTGCCTTCTAACGCCGCATCAAATAGATTGCCCAGCAATTGCAAGGCAACATCTTTAAACGCCAATGTCGGGCCATGGAACAGCTCTAGCGACCAAAGGTCTTCATCTATTTGGCGCAGCGGTGTAATCGCTTTGTCATGGAAGCGCGTCGATGATCCATAAGTATCATCGAGAATTTTTTTCAGACGATCACCCGCAAAATACTCGTCCATAAACGGGTTTAAAACTTCATAGGCAATCTCAGCATATGATTTATCGGCAAAACTCTTGAGCTGCTCGGCCGATAATTTAGGCCAGTGATCAGGCATGTATAGGCCGCCATCACTAGCGAGCCCCGCTAATAAAATATCAGAGAAACTCTTATCGCTATCGCCGCCACGCGTTGAACTATATTTTATCATCGCCTCACTCATCGCCTTAAACCTATATTTTTAAGTAATCTCTTCACCTAAGTAACGCTCTTTGAAATGGGAAATCAAGAATTCAGGCGAAGGGCCCTTTCCTGTGACATCGCGCATTAACTCATCCGTGTTCATTAAGCGCCCACGTGAATGCACATATTTATTCAGCCAAGCTGTAATCGGTAAAAAATCACCGCGCTTAATCAAGCCAAAGAAATCAGGTAAATCTTGGCGCATGGTTTTATAAAACTGTGCGCCCATCATATGCCCCAATGTATAAGATGGGAAATACCCAAATTTAGCGACGAACCAATGCACATCTTGCAATACGCCCTCGCCATGATCTTGCGGGGCTATGCCGAGTAAATCATAAGAGCTCTCGGTCCATAATTCAGGCAGTTGATCCACTTCGACCCGTCCTTCAATCAAGTCCCGCTCTATGCGATAGCGCAGCAGAACATGCAGGAAGTAAGTCACCTCATCGGCGCGTTTACGATCCACCGTGGTGCGCACATGAGTCTTAATCCCACAGAGGTTATCAGGGTGTAAAGTCGGATCGCGCATGGTTTGGAACAAGCCTTCAAGACGCGGCGATAAAAATTCGAAAAATTCGTGGGTACGGCCGATAAGCATCTCAACCAATAAAGCCTGCGATTCTTGCATCGCCGAACCCAAATCAGCCGCCACAGGTTGGTAGCGCCAAGATTTACGCGGTAAGCCTTGAATATACAAGCCGTGACCCGCTTCGTGCATAACGCTTTTAAGGCTATCTAAAAAGTTATTAGTATCAACGGTCTTAATCACAAGGCGCGTATCGTCAGGCGTGCCGCCCTCAACCGGGTTATGACCCGTCTGATACAGGCCGCCACGTTCAAAATCAAAACCAAATAAGCCAAGAACTTCTTCATTCAGCCACATTTGTGAATCAGCGGGGTAACGATCAACCAATTGTATCGGCTCAGGTGACAAGCTTTGTCGCTCCATAATACGGGGCAACAGGCCTTTTATCTCGCCCTCAAGTCCTGTGAACCATTTATCAATCGTTGAATGGCTAAAGCCAGGGCAGTAATCTTGTAATAAAGCATCATATAAGTCTTCGCCGCCACGCGCTTTGAGTTTTTTCTCTGCGACTCTGCGTTCAATATCAACAACGCGGCGTAAATGGTCGCGCGCCATATCCCAATCATGGTTTTCAAAAGCAAGGCGGTGACAACGGCGCCCTTCATTGGCGACTTTGGCGTTATGCTCCATCAAATCATCATCAATTAAGCTATGATCATCATAAACCGCTGCCATTGCCCGTAAATTTGCACGATCCCAATCATCCCAATCAGCACTATGATTATCTTCATGGATAAGTGCTTTATCTAATAAATTACGCACTTCTGCATTAATAATATCTTGGTGAATACGGCGATATAAATAGGCAATTTGGTTAAGGCGGGAGCGATAAGCGCCATCAGGCATCGCCGTCAAAAAATCACGACCTAAAATTTCACCAATAGCTTCCAGTCGCCCAACGTCACGAAAACGCCGTTTCAATTGCGTATATTGGTCACAAGGATGGAGTTGCTCTTGCTTACTCGAAAGAAGGGTAATGGGCATTGAGGGGTAAAGTCCGTTTTGAAATCCGTAAATTGAATAATTTAACTCTATTCATTATAGGCTAGATTGGCGGAATGTCTATATATAGAGCGAAATATATATGCACCAATCTTTGCCGTGATTATTTCAAACGCAAAAAGTCAGGTTGCTGTGATACTTTATAATTTAAACTGGCCACAAGTCCTTCAAAATAGAAAGCCTCTTGATCTGCCAAGACAGCGCTATTGTTAAATACAGCGCTAAAATCAATGCTATCTCGATCAGAACTGGCCGTTCCCAAAAATGCATTATCATTACGGCTTGTCGCAAATTTCTTAGGCTGAGCCTCTTTGTAATGTATATGCGCATTATACTCATGGGCTGTCGCCATCATAAAGTCTTTAACGTGGGTGCTGATCGCATTCACTTGCGCGGAGCTATAGCCGATAGCTCTTAATTCATATAACGCCTTAATCAGGGCTTTGGGATGGGGCTCTTGTAGCGTGACTTGATTATCGCGGGTGATCACAAAACTTTCTAACCAGCGCATGGGGCCCGTGCGATCGCCCCATGGCTTGACGCTAGATTCATGCCATAATTTGCGTAAGTTACTCACTTTTCCGCCAAGAGTATCTTTCGTTAAGCGGTCTTCGCGTAAAAATATGATTTTAGAAATGTCTTCTGCATTAAGAGCATTCATCGCCGTATACACCTTATATTGAATAGGGGGTCTTATCGCACAGAGCAGAAATTATGTCAACAAAGATTGCTCTAACCGTAATTTCGGCATGCACCCAAACCATTGCGCATAGCAAAGAAATTAGCCATACGTGCCTCGTTTAAATCAGTGATAATTGAACTGCTATGCCAGCGAGAGCCCATTTTCGATTCTTCACCCATAATATCTGGGTGATCCGTCCCCTTGATAAAGCATAATTGCGAAGGATCGGTTTCAATAACATTATTAGGGTCAATGATAACGCGCCTCATCTTGAAATCCGCCTCATTAACGTCTGAAAAATCTTGTCTATACAGCAAAGTTCCGCGTCGACCAATAAGGGTCGCGGTCATATGCGTGTCGCATTCATCAATATGCGGAATAGCCGTGCGCATCACGCCGCGCCGCGTAGGCACATATTTCGATGCATCAATATAAGCGCCGCCGCCAACAACCGCATGAAACACATCAGCAAGTATGGATTCTTTATCTTTAACATCAAAAATGAAATCTTGTTGACCTGCCGTTAAAGAGGCAAAGGGCGGATACTCACTTGGATGCAAATATTCCAAAAAATCAGCGCATTGATCAATTTCCTCAGCTTTTAGGCCTCTTACAGAGTCGTTAAAAGCGCCAGCCAAAGGCGATGTCATCAATACCGTATTTATCCGCGCATTACTATAAGCTGCCGCAGCGCCATCAATGTCGTAAGCGACAGCGAGATGCGGATCAAAATTTGAAATCAGATAAGAACACGGCACGTTAACACACTCTTTTTATCGTAATAAATATCAGGCGCAAATATAAGCCTAAAAACTTTAATATGCAAATAGATTCACTTGTGCAGCGCGCTAATAAGCGCAGAAAATGGAGTTTTTTATACTGGATGTAAAGACAGTATAGGTGCATTAAAGATGCATATTAAACACTTTGAACCGACACGCCCCACGCCTCAAGAAGTCGATTATTATCCTGCGGCATCCCAAGCGTTACGCGGATAGAGCGCGGTATTTGTCCTGACATATCACGCAGTATAATGCCGCAATCCGCAGCTTTTTTCATCATCACAGCAGGGTCTTTGACCTGCACCAATAAAAAATTCGTAGCTGAGGGCCAAATTTTATCAACATCTAAGCTACCTTTTAACGCAAGACTCATACGTTCGCGTTCATCAATAATGATATTGCGCATGTTTTGTAGCTGGGTTTGGTGTTCACTGGATAGCGCCCGCAGCGCGACGTCCATTGACGGGCGTGCCATAGGATATGCGGGCAGCACTTTGCGCAGCATCGCAATAACAGCTGTATGCCCAATTGCACAGCCCAAACGTATCCCGGCTAAAGCCCGCGCTTTTGACATGGTTCTTAATAAAATTAATTGCGGATTAAACGGCAGTAATTGCAACAGTTTTTGTTGATCATGATATTCAATATAGGCCTCATCAACAACAACTATCGCGTTGCTCTTTTGAATAATCTCAACTAAATCGACCATATCTATAATCGTTCCTGTCGGGTTATTAGGCGAGCATAAAAACACCACTTTAACCGATGATTTAGGCCCTATCTGCGCGAGAATAGCGGCTTTGTTAACGGCAAAATTAAAGGGGTCAAGTGACACTGAAATGACTTTGGTTGCATTTACAGCCGCATGCTGGGCATACATACCAAAAGTCGGCGGCGTTATGATTATCGAGTCATCACTGCCCGGATTACAAAAAGTCCGAATAATAATATCAATCGCCTCATCTGAGCCGCGCGACATCATAATATTATCGGGTTTCACGCGATATAATTCTGCGAGCTTGTTTAAAACAGCGGGGGGCTGCTGAGAATCATAACGGTTCAAATTTTCGCCCCCAGGAAAAGGCTCAACAGGCGCTTCATTTGCATCTAGATATAAATCCTGAACGCCCTCACCATCACTCGCAAGGGAGCGCGCAGAACTATATGCATTCATTGCCGCTATATCTGCGCGTACCAAGTTTAAAACTTCACTTAATTCCATTGCCTGCATTCCTTAAAAGATCACTCAGGTAATACTATATCAAAACTCTATTCCTTAGCCAAATTGAAAGACAAACCAAACAGAAAAGAAAATTTCAAAAAAAAGGCCAGCACATATATATGCTGGCCTGTCTTTGAATGTATAGATTTATCTGAACGTCTAAATACTTAACGCGCCCAAGAGAGTTTAGGTTCACGATATTCGCTCGCCTCGACCTCATCGACATTGACTACGCGCATGCGCGCCGCGTAAACATCAAGCAACGTATTGCCTTCCTCTTGCGTTAATGCGCCCAAGCTAATCGCATTGGCAATGCGGTCTTCAAATTGTTCGCTCGGCTTAAGTCCCGATTGACGATCTGCCTTATTAAGCTTCGCTTCAAGATCTTGTGAAGCCAGCGCCCCTTCAAATGCAAATTTAAGGTCAGCCACAGGGCCGCCCGCTGTTTTCGGGAAATACACTTCTTCGGTTAAAAGCCCCAAAGCTTCGCCATTTGTGCTTAATGATTTGGTGATTTCATCTTGCAATTTACCTGACGGTTTTGCATGGCGATGGCCAAAAGTGAATGAAACAATTTTCAACGGTATGCGCAGCCACGAAGTTAATGGATAAGTATCCTTGGATAGCACATCATGCAAAGCTTCATTCGCTTTATTAAGGCTGTCTTCAATAGCATAACGTGCCATAGGCAGCTCTGCTTGGTTCGCGCCGCGTTTCTCATATTGGCGGATGCTCGCTGAAGCAATAAATAAATTAGACAATACATCGCCAAATTTAGCCGATGCGCGCTCTTTAAACTTCAAAGAAGCCCCCATAATCGTTGAGGTCGGATTGGCCACAGCATTAAAAGAGGCACTGATTTGATCAATACGATGCGCATAATCACGCATTTCTTTACTTAGATCACCCTTAGAACTAAATAAACGCTTCAAACCAGAATTGGCATAAAGGCTACGCGCTGCACTAACAAATTGAGAGCCGACAAGCTTACCAATTATCTTCGTTGATTCCCATGCTTGCTCATTTTGTACCGCCTGTTGCAACGGTTGGAAATAAGGGTGCAAACGATAGCTGCCTTGACCAAAGATCAACATATTGCGCGTTAAGATATTCGCACCCTCAACAGTAATCGCCACAGGAATACCTAAATACCCTGATTGCGTATAATTGCTCGGCCCAGAAATAATCGCCTTACCAGCCTGTACATCCATGCCGTTAGTCACCGCATCGCGGCCAAGCTCTGTGGCGTGGTATTTGGCAATGGCTGAAGGAATAGCTGGCTTCTCACCACTATCGACCAAATCAAGCGTTGTATCTTTAAGCGCGCGTATTGCGTATGTATTGCCAGCTTGTTGCGCTATTTTCTCAGACACGCCTTCAAAATTTCTAATGGGCGTGCCGAATTGTTGGCGCACAGAAGAATAAGCGGTTGTTGTATAGGTCTGATATTGACCCGCAGCAGAGGCTAAAGACGGCAATGAATTGGCGCGGCCCTCTGATAAGCATTCCACCAACATGCGCCAGCCTTTTCCTGCATTTTCAGGCCCGCCCACAATTGAATTTACAGGGACAATAACGTCATTGCCACGTGTCGGGCCATTCATAAAGGCCATATTCATTGCGCGATGACGTTTACCAATTTCAACGCCATCTGTATTTGTAGGAATAAGTGACACCGTAATGCCCGGTTTTTCACCTTGACCAAGTAAATTATCAGGATCTTCTAAATGATAAGCAAGACCAAGAACGCTCGCGATAGGCGCCAAGGTAATATAACGCTTATTCCATGACAGACTAATCACAGCTTCACCCGTCTCTGGGTCTTTTTTAACAATGCCCTTGGCTTGAATGTTACCAGCATCAGAACCAGCATTAGGCTCCGTTAATGCAAAACACGGCACGTCTTTGCCGCGTGCCAAATTTTTCAAATAGGCGTCTTTTTGTTCTTGCGTGCCGTAATGAGAAAGCAACTCGCCGGGGCCTAATGAATTGGGCACCATCACACTTACCGCCGCGCTCCAACTCCGCGTAGAGATTTTTGTAACAACAGCCGAGCGCGCACGCGCCGAAAAACCAAGGCCGTCATATTCCTTGGAGATCAACATCCCCAAAAAGCCTTTATCTTTAATAAACTGCCATGCTTCGGCAGGCAGATCACCCGCTTCTTCAATTTTATAATCAACGAGCATTTCGCACAGCTCTTCTGTTTCATTATCGAGGAAAGATTGCTCTTCTGCCGTAAAACCATCCGTTTTATAGCCATTAACTATCGCCGACCAGTCAGGTGAGCCATTATATAAAGAGGCTTCTAACGCGCTGGTTGTGCCTGCGTCTAGAGCTTCTTGCTCAGTTCTTGATACGGGCGGCATAAGCTTTTTTAAGGCATTGAGGTAGCTTGTTCTGATCGACATGTTGAGTACTCCCACTTATGATTATCTTGAAGCTTATCAGTTTATTTTTGCTGCGCGTTAATCTAAATAAGCGCAGTTCATTTATACATTTTAAGTATCTTTCTTTAATAAGCCATAAGACTTTGGCAGTTATTATGGCCAAGGTCAATAAGACTCCCCCTCTTTATAGGCAGCTTTCTATGCGCCACCGCCTAAGTTGAGAATTTGCCAAGAGTAACCATATTTATGACCTCGCCTTAAAGGCCACGCACCAACAGATATGATAAACACCGTGAAAGCCTTGACATATTGTTACGAATAGACTTAATTAGAGGCATAAAAATAAAAAAATGCTTAAAAAAATGCTCAGGGAAAAATTTAATGACCGATACAAATACGCCACAAAACCCTCCATCCGATAGCTCATCTGATAAGCAACCCGCAAAAGATCAGAAGCCCGGCTTCGTAAAAAGAAATTGGGTTTATTTGTTAATGCTGAGTGCATTGGGTGGTTACTATGTTCATAATTTTAATGAGGCTGCAAATAATGCGCCGATTGAATTTGACCTCATCACACCAACTGAGCTTAATTCACAAATCAATATGGGTGATATTAAATCAGCTGAAATTGAAATGATTGATGGTCAATATGTGGTCACAGGTACTTACGCCTCAAAAGCCGATAAAAAAGCCCTCGCCGACAAAGAAACGCTTGATGAAGACGCGTTAAAAGAAGGCAGTAAATTCAAAGCCTTTGCACCGCTCGGCTCAGGCATAAAATCAATACTCGAACAAAATAAAATCCCTACGGAATCTATTCATCACGACGCAAGCAAAGAACGTCGCCTTGATGTCATCACCATTGATGATTTAGAGGATCTGATCGAACAAGATCAAGTCACACAAATAGCCTATCTTGACGTCACCGATGTCACAAATTTTTACGGCACATATAAAGTCAATGCAAAATTCGGCACAGAAGAAATTCCCTTCTTTAGCCAAGAAAGCGCCAAATACACAGACAATATCATAAAAAAAATTGATGAAGCTGAACCTAAAATAAAACGCTACCCTATTGAAGCAGATAAAAGTGGCTGGTTTTCGCAGAATGCTATGTCGATTGCTATATTCGGTCTGTTTGCCCTGATCTTTTTTGGCCCTCGCTTTTTGAATAAAGGTGCTGGCGGCGCTACGCATAAAAAATATATGCCCAATGACCCAGAATTAGATGTCCGTTTTGATGACGTTCAAGGCATTGATCACGCAAAAACAAGCGTGCAGCAAATCGTGCGCTACTTAAAAGACCCTAAAAAACTACAAAGCATGGGCGCACAGCCGCCTAAAGGTGCTTTATTAATGGGCCCACCGGGCACTGGTAAAACGATGCTCGCCAAAGCCGTTGCCGCAGAAGCTGGCGTACCCTTTATTAGTATTTCAGGCTCTGACTTTATTGAAATGTTCGTTGGTGTTGGCGCAAAACGTGCGCGCGCTTTATTTGATGATGCGAAGAAAAGCGCACCATGCGTTATTTTCATTGATGAAATTGATGCCATTGGCGGTAATCGCGGCAATAGCTTCACCAATGGCGGCAGTGAACAGCAGCAAACCTTAACTCAAATGCTCACCGCCATGGATGGCTTTGGTGCAGATTCAGGCGTTGTTGTGCTTGCCGCGACGAACCGCCCTGAATCGCTTGACCCAGCCTTGATGCGCGCGGGTCGTTTTGATCGTAAAATTGAAGTTAACGTCCCAGACCTCGCAGGACGCGTTGCGATTTTGAAACAATATCTTAAAAAGGCCGCATGCACGGATGATATCAATGTCGATATTATCGCTAAATCCGTCCCTAACGCTTCTGGCGCAGACCTTAAAAACCTTGTCAATGAAGCGCTAATGATCGCCGAAGCGGCTGGGCGCGACGCGGCAAGCATGGCTGATTTTGCCCAAGCCCGTGATGATATTAAGTTTGGCGCCAAAAAGAATTTTGACGTTACCGAAGAAGAGCGCCGCTTAACCTGCGACCATGAAGCGGGTCATGCGACGGTCATGAAGTTCACAAAAGGGTCAAACCCGATTCTCAAAGCCACGGCAGTTCCACGCGCAAACGCATTGGGCATGGTTGAAACTTACGCCAATGGTGATATGACCTCTTACAATAAGCAGCAATTACTCGCCTTGATGGATGCCTTTATGGGTGGGCGTATTGCCGAAGAAATCTGCCATGGCGAAGATTACGTCACAACAGGTGCATCTCATGACATTAAAATGGCAACCTATATAGCGCGTGAGATGGTGCTTAAATGGGGCTTTTCAAAATTTGGTATGCAAAACTTCACAGAAGAACAGCAAGCCACCTTTTTAAGCGCAGGCTCTTCTTCTCTCGTGGCGATGTCCAATGAACAACAAATGGAGCTCGACGGAGAAATCAACACGCTCATTAAAGAATCAAATGAACGTGCGCGCACATTGCTAGAAATTCATCGCGCTGAACATCAAGCCATTTCAAATGCTTTATATGATTATGAATCAATATCTGGCGCTGAAATTGATGTTTTATGCGAAGGCGGCCTGCTTACGCGCAAGCCAACAGAAGCATCCAATGATAATAAATCCGCTGCGCCTAAACGCTCTGGCGGAGACAATAATAAGCCCGGTGACATGAAAATGCGCCTTGGTTAGGCTGAAATTATAAAGCGAAGCCGCATTAAAAAAGCGCGGCACGCATTGGGGAAAGACTTCACGGCATCAGTTCACTAACTGGTGCCGCTTCTTTATCCGCTATCTCTAATGCTTCATTTTTCAGACGCAAAGCCTTGCGCCGCCAGATAATGAACCCCATAAAGCCCCATTCAGTGAGCATTAAAAACACAGGGTAGAACAGAACCACGATACCGAAATGCGGCACGGTAAACAGCGTAAAAAAGTAACGCAGCCCTGCCCAAAAGTAAGAATTAGGCGGTTCAGAGGATGGATCAACATAGGTTTTGCGCACAGTCGGGTAAAAAGTCAGCATATCAATGATAATAATCAGCACAAGCGTGATTAACGGGTCTTTTGTAGCCATCCAGACAGGGATTAACGCCAAAGCCGCTAAAAAGGCCGCCCAATCACTGCGCGTTATCTTCTTTTCGCCGTAAAATAAGGATAAAAACGCGATAAACAAGCACGTTGCCGAGACAAAAGCCAAAACATAAGTTGAAAATCCGCCACCCAGTGAATATTGCGCGTAAGCGCCAATCCCAACAATCAGCCCCCAATTCGTCCAACTGAATAAATGCGGGCGGGTTTCGCCTTTGAATATTGACGTTAAATAAAGCCCATAGCGCACCAAAGACACCGCAACCGCCAAAATCGCAAACAGGCCTGCACGGCTTAATAATTCTTCCATATACTCAAATCCTTTACAGCGCCTTTATATCGATATCACGACGACAACTCGTTTACCAAAAACATACTATAGGTGAATTTAGATTTAGCATAAACAAATCCTTCCGCGCGCTTGTCTTCATTATCTTTGTACGATAAAGTTTTAAGATAAAGATCGCCGCCCCCTCATAGACACATGCAAATAAGGCTAATAAAATGACTTCTATTCTTCTTCTCGATGGCGGTATGGGGCAAGAACTCATTAAACGCTCTAAAGCTCCGATTACGCCTCTATGGTCATCGCAAGTCATGCTCAACCAAGCTGAACTGGTGGAAGAGCTGCATAAAGACTATATAAACGCTGGCGCGCAAGTTATTACTTTGAACACATATACCGCGACCCCCGGGCGTTTAAAGCGTGATGCTGATGTCAGTTTGTTAAAACCCTTACATCAAGCCGCCATCGGCGCCGCTGAACGCGCAACGCGCCAATCAGACAATAAAAATATTCGTATCGCCGCCTGCCTGCCGCCTTTAATGGCCAGTTATATCGCCGATGCCGCCCCTGAGTATCAAGAATGCTTGGAGCAATATGCGCAAATTGTCGAGTTACAAAATGCCGCGGCTGATTTATTTATTTGCGAGACCATGTCAAACATCAAAGAAGCCCAAGCCGCCGTCACGGCTGCAAAGCCGACAGGCAAAGAAATCTGGGTGAGCTTCGTATTGGATGAGAGCAAGCAAACATTACGCTCAGGGGAAAGCCTGCATTCAGCCATAGAGGCCATGCAAAAATTAGGCGTTGAGGCCCTATTGCTCAATTGCGGGTCACCAGAAACCATTGACCGCGCCATGCCAGAGCTGATCAAGAGCTTCAAATGCACCGGCGCCTATGCCAATTTTTTCACAAGCGTTGAAGCATTAGAAGCCGGCGGTACAGTGGAGTGCTTAACAGAAAGAGAAGATATGTCTGCGCTGCGTTATACGCGCTATGGCTTACAATGGGCCGAAGCTGGGGCACGTATCCTTGGTGGCTGCTGCGGCGTTGATCCACAGCATATACACGACCTGCATGACGCCCTTATTAAAGCCGGTCACGAAATCACCTATAAAATTTAGAGCTTTAATAGCAATATAGCCCCAACATGCATTGGGGCTATATTTAATTCTGATCGGCTTAGCAAAGCGCTCTTTAGCTCTCTGCTTCCATGACCACAATTTCATAAGCAGTTTCTTCGGCATCATTCGCGGTTTCGATGTGCAATGCTTTAGCACGCGCCGCTGATAAGAGAGACATTTCAATGTCAGGCATTAAATCCTTCATCGCCATATCTGCGCCATTAAGCGTGATTGTGACCGATTCAAGCAAAGCACCCGCGCCAATTTGCTGCTCAGAGCGCAAACGACGCACGCCAGCCAATGTTTTAAGCACATAGCTCATATCACCGCCTATATCATGCGCAATGATTGCTGCGTCAGCCTTAGGCCATGGGGAGACATGCAAAGAGACATGATCTTCACCAAATTTATTGGCTTGCTGATAAATCTCTTCCGTGACAAATGGCGTGAATGGCGCGAATAGGCCAAGCAACATACGAACCGAGTCAAACAAAGTCGCTTGCGCTGATAGGCGTGCCGCATCATCCCACGCATAATCATCCCAGAAACGCGCTTTCACAAGCTCAAGATAATTATCGCAGAATGTACCCCAGAAAAACTTATGAAGCTTTTCCTTCGCGCTGGCATAATCAAAGCCATCAAAGGCTGTGGTCATTTCAGCCGTAAGCTGATGCAATTGCGTTAGCAACCAACGGTCTTCTAACGCGCGATCTTCAAATTTCGGGAAGCTTGCAGGATCAACATCTTTGTCCATATACATGAACGCCATGCGCGCCACATTCCAAAGCTTCACAACAACCTTACGGCCATCTTTCACTTCTTTTTCATGGTAGCGTAAATCTTGACCAAGCTGGCTGTTCCCCGCCCAATAACGCAATGCATCTGCACCATATTTAGAAATAACGCTACCTGGGTCATAACGGTTATAGCCATTGGCATCTGTGAATTTATCAAGATCACGCTTAGACACTTTTTTGCCTTGTTCATTCAAGCCCCAGCCTGAAATCATAACATTTTTCCATGGCAAGCTATCGGTGTGATACTCAGATTTAATCAAAGTGTAAAACAGCCACGTACGGATAATTTCAAACGCCTGCACGCGCAGATCCATCGGATAAATATCCATAGAACCTTTAACGCCCTCACGCCCAGCCCAGTTTGCATTGATAAGCGGTGACATAGAAGAGGTCATCCATGTTTCCATGACATCCGTTTCCGGAACAATAGTCATGCCTGCATATTTTTCCTGTGCCCATTTTGGTGGTTGGCTCTCCAATGGATCAAGCGGTAAATCAGCCTCGTCAGCCAAAATCACATCGCCTGTTTCTTGAACATACCAAATCGGGAATGGCACGCCGTAAAAACGCTGGCGCGAGATATTCCAGTTATATTTTAAGCCGTCAATCCAATGCTCAAGGCGGACTTTCATCCAATCAGGGAACCATTCAAGTTCATTCATGCGCGCTCTAAAGCGCTCTTTATGGTCAAGAACATTGATAAACCACTGCGGGGCCATAACAAATTCAACAGGCTGTTCAGAGCGTTCACCAACCGTGACATTTTGTACAATTTTTTGCTCAGCGCGAATAAGATCAGCTTCTTTCAAATCATTCACTATATTTGCGCGAGCATTAATCGCATCAAGGCCAGCATATTTGCCCGCCGCCTCAGTCATTTTACCATCTGGCCCCATAATGATACGAGTATCAAGCTTATCTTCTTTCCATTTTTTAACGTCTTCACCGTCACCAAAAGTACAAACCTGCATTAAGCCTGTGCCAAATTCCACGTCAACGTCTTCGGATGTTTTGATCGGCACTTCGCGGCCATCTGACAAGGGCACCTTCGCCATTTTATCGACCAAATGCTTATAACGCGCATCATCAGGGTTACAATACATCGCCACACAAGCAGGAATAAGCTCTGGGCGCGTGGTTGAAATAATCAGCTCTTCGCCCCCTGGGCCTTCAAAAGCGATATCATACATTTTGCCTTTACGCTCAATGGTTTCGCAATCCGCCTGCGCCAGCGCTGTTTCAAAATGCGTATCCCACTGTACAGGTTCGTCAGAGCGATAAATTAGGCCTTTTTCATACAAATCTAAGAATGATTTTTGCGCCGTATGGCGTGAGCGATCATCAATTGTTGAATAACGCATTGACCAATCAACCGAAAGACCAAGCGAGCGCCAAAGTTCTTCATAAGTCTTTGCGCCTTTTTGCGTTTCATCAATGCAAAGCTGACGGAAATCAGAGCGGCTGATTTTCTTCTTATTTACTTTATATTTTTGTTCAACATAACGCTCTGTAGGCAGGCCATTATCATCAAAGCCCATCGGGTAAAAAATATTAAAGCCAAGCATACGCTTGTAACGAATGATAATTTCAGCTTGGGTGTAAGACATAGCATGTCCAACATGTAAATGCGCGGCAGACACATAAGGCGGCGGCGTATCAACGGAAAAAAGCGGTTTTTTCGAATTGGGATCATAATCATGAATAGCTGCATCATCCCATAATTTGCGGCATTTGCCTTCTAATTCTGAATTTTCAAAACCTTTTTCAAGCTCAGGAAACTGTACCATTTTAGACCCAATTCTTTATATATATGTGTTTATGTATGTGTGTAGGCAAAGCGACGTGTACGAAACGCGCAACGTAAACAGAGTATAGTGCTTATACTACGAATTCAAGAAAGATCAACGCTTAACACACGTGATAACGATGAGATATTTGATATGGTTATTATATCTTTTGTTTAGATTTTGCTTAGCTTTTGTTGCAGGGCGAGCTAATCAAGCATCTTGAAAATACCGTCTTGATAAAATGTTTCCCCCCATAAAGGGTGATTAAACTTCAAAATATAGCGAAACATCCCCTTGCCTAAGTCGCGATGCTCAGCAAATAAAGCCCCTGGCGTGAACATAAGAGGAATAGGGATGTTAAAATGCTTAAACCGTAAAACATAAACGCAGCTAGAGAAATACAGACTTTTGCCTTCCGTCCAGACATTCATCTTTGTCGCCAAGCGCCTTTCTCCCTCTGCACCAACAGCATCGATAAAACCTAGCTTGGAATCCATAGCCTTTGAAGTCTGGACAAGCTGTTCATACCCATCAGAATAGGTGAATAATCGGTGCCAACATCGAAGATCATTTGAAGTCGGTGCAACGCGTACTGTTATTTTAACATTTTCACCCCGCTTGAAAACCAACGGTGCTCCGAATATTTTTGCCAAATATGCAAAGACACCGCCAATTCTTGAACGTCGAACAAGCCCACGCCCTTCAAATATGACGGGAGTAGATGAAGTGAGAAGCCTATCCATGCGTGCTCTAATTGGAGGGTAGACATTAGCCCAGTCACCCTTAACTTGTGAGCGAAAATCTTTGCTTGAAAACAATAGCTTTTCGCTGCTTACCTTCGTCGTATTATGTTTTGTATCAGCTATTACAATATCAGACATTATAGATTGCCCTCCGGTGGCACAGTCAAAACTTCATTGATGAAATACTCAACACCTTTTTTAACCGCAAAACGCTCAAGCGGCTGGTAATACCAAAGAGGGTCTAAATTCCGATCAAACGATACACTCAAAGTCACTTTTGTCTGGTTCTCACCAACAGCTTCAAAAGAAAACTCTGTCCCATGTAGCTTCATATAGCCCGATATATAGCTGCTATCTTTTATTGTGGTTTTAATACGATTTCTATCGACATCTTTAAAAACAACATTGAGGCTACCCACCTTCGTGTTTGTTACGAACCATCGGTGATATACAAAGTCATATTTACGCACTTCACCTTCATTTAATTGGGCGGTTCCAACATAAGTAGGCATTGGGAATACAGATAATATCCAATGCCTCTTACCGTTAAATTCTATTGGTTTCTGTAATTTATCCCTGAGCGTGTCTACGTCTATATTTACGACTTGGCTATAGCTCACCTCATTGTAGCGATTAAAGGTTAAATCAGGCGTCGTCCCTTCCAATGATGCTAAGAATATAATTATGGGCAGTACGTAGGATTTGGGCGAGCGATTGCCAAAGCAGTTCCATATATAGGCCGTGATAAAAGCAAGAACGACGACAATGAGGAAAAGTGGCAGCGCCATTATTAAGCAAACATAACCTTCCATGAGAAATATGGATGACGCCAGAATAATAATCAGACACGATCTAAAATTGTTCCAAAATCGTCGCCCCCATGTCTGTGCGGGTTTATATGGCGTTAAGTAATATAAAGCTAAAGACAGCACATAAGGAACAGCTATATACAATAATCCCGTGTGAAACTTTCCCTCATGCATGAGGAAGCGTGCAGACAACACAAAAAAACCGATAAGCGTCGCCGAGACAACCCAGAATGTAGCCGTATCATTCTTTTTTAATATGCGCATAGCGCTCCCTCAGAATTTCAAGCCTATATAAAGCTCGCCAATTTATAAAAAAGAAGAACCTATAGTTTAAACAAGATACAGATTTTATACTGCTTATTCAAGAGAGATTACAGGCTAAAGGTGGTGTATATGTACATGCTGTTCGATACAACTCCATCACTGGAACGTCGTCACACTCACGGTATCGATACCGACATCGTTAAACGCGCCATTAGGCCATGTGCCGACGTCACGGCCATCAACCACCATCAGCAGTTCAACCATGCCGCCAGTTTGAATATTGGTGACCGTCCAAGCTTCCCAATCAGCGTTTGAGTTTTGGCCGAAAGTTTCAACGAGAACCCAATCTTGTGCGCCATCGCCTTGATTACGTTTATACAAGCTCAATGTCGTGCCATTTTCTGCTGGTATACGCATATTAACAAAGAGTGAGAGCTCTAAGCCATTTGTCGCGTCATAGGCTTGGGGGAATTGTAGGTAATATCTGAAATGGTCAATAACCCCGTTATCAGAGCCACCCGAGCCTTCCGTATAAATATAATGCGAGCCGCCTTGCGCCGATAACGGCCCTGTTGTTGAGCCATTACTCGGCGTTGTGCTGTTATGCCTAACCCAGCGCCCTTGGCTACTTGTCGTTGTCGCAAGAGCCCCAAAAGCGCCATTGGGGAAAGCGGGGTTGCCGCCATTAATTTGATCAAGGCGTGGTGACATTGTGAAACCTTCATCATTACTATCAAAATTATAACTTGTTTGAACGGGCGCGAGGACCGAGAAGTTAAGCTCTCCAGATGATAGACCGCCATAAGCATTGCCGAAAAGATCTTCAATCACGCCCGAGGCTATTGTAACATCATAATCTGTACCAATCTCGAAATCGGTTGTCGGGTTAATGGTTAGCACCATGCCGCTGATGTTGATTTGTGGGTCCGTAATCGCGATTACTCGACTATCTGATCCATCATTACTATCCGTGATCAGAATATTACCCGTGCCAGCCTGAATATCTTCATCAAAGCTAAGAACAATATTCGCGGCTAACGCTATGCCTGTTTGGTTATCCGTGGGCGCGCGAGTGATAAGGGCTGGTGGCGTTGCGTCATTGGCGGTTGTAAAGCTCAGTTCCGTTGTCGCAATGCCTATAAAGTCATTACCCGCGAGATCTTCAACAACGCCCGCCGCAAAGGTCACTTCATAATCGCTCGACAAATCAAGCGGCCCAATGGGGTTGATGGTTAATGTATTCGTCGCAATAGTAATCCGCGCATCACCAACAGGAATAAGTACTGTGCTTGAGCCATCGGTTGTGTCCGTTATCGTAATATTACCAATGCCAGCTTGAATATTTTCATTAAAATTCAACACAATATTGCCAGAAGGGGAAAATAAGGGATCATCATCAACAGGGCTTGTACTCGACAGGCTTGGCGCGGTTTGATCATTAATCGCTAAAATAGTATCAGTAAACGCCGTAATCGCAGCAAGACCATTGCTTGCCCCCGTGATGGCGCCGCCATTCAGGTCAAGATTTTCAATGGTCAGCGAAGCTGAGCCAACGTCACCGGCCACAAAACTATAGCGGAAAACAGGCTGCGTTGGGCTACTCGCCGCTGCATTATAAATAAATGTCCGCGCGTTCACACCAACAAGGCCTGTGATTTGCGGCGCCCCTGTAATCGTCACCGCCTTGGTGAAGGTTAATCGTATATCTGCAGTGTTACCGGCAAATTGTGGGCCCGAGATAAGCGCAGGCAGCGCTTTTACAAAAGGCGCAGCCGATGCAATTAATGGCGGATCGGGGTTGGTTAAGTCAAGATTAGTAAAGGCGGCTTCTTGCCGCGCTTCTAATGGCGCACCAGCCAATAAAGATGTCGTGCCCGAAGCAATAGCCAGATTAACAATATCAGCCTGAGCCCCCGCCAGAACAGCCGCGCCAATGGCCGGCACAACATTAACCGCCCCAGAGCGTATTTGCACCGTGGTGTTTGTACCGTCATCACTGACATCAATATCAGTACCAAGCAAGTTCACAACCCCACCAGGGACATTCACAATGCTAATACCGCCAGAGCCTGATATGAACTGTACAAAGCCGCCATTAGTCGCCGTAACGCTCAAGGTCGTATTGTTAAATTCTAAAACCACATCCCCCACGCCTGATGCGGATATATTGGCAATCGCGCCATTGTCAAAATTCAAAATCGCAAAATCGCCATTAGGGATAGTAATCGCTGTATTGAACGGCAAGTTAACTGACGCGGCGGTAAGCGTACCACCAACATCAAAAGGCAAGCCTGTGCTCAAAGCGTTAAATTGCGCGGTAACGATGCTTGGGGTGTTATCTTCTTTTAAGCGCTCCTCAACACGAATGCGGTTTTCGCGGCGGATTTTTTCAAATATACGATCGCGAACAGAGGCACTGCCAGAGGCCGTTTCAAGGTCAGCCAAAGCGATATTGGGTTTATCCGTATCATATAGCGGCATAGTATATTGCAGCGCAAATTCAATGCCATCTCGGCCACCATTTTCTTCGATTACAGCGCCTTTAACGGTCAGGCGATCAAGCAGCGTATATTCTGCGCGCAGCTCCATACCGCGAATGTCATCATCCGTCTCTTTAAAATATTGATAGCCTTTCCCAAAGACACTCAAATTCTGTAATGCTGGTGGGCTATAACCTATTTCAACATCAAAGCCTTCTAATGCGCGCTCTTCATATTGGTTCCCCGCATCATCACGGCGGCTATCTTTGTAATCAGAGAGCGGCAAATAGTAGTTTGTCGCAAAATCTAAATAGCGCGCCTTCGCATCAAAACCGATGCCGAGACGAGAATGGTTATAGGGCCATTGATGATCAAGGAAGAGGCTACCGCCAAATAGATATTTTTCATTATGTGTAAGGTGACGATACGCTACCCCTAAATTTAAGGTGTGCCGCGCCACATCATCGTCGATATCAACGCTTTGTTCATTGAGAATGCCGCTACCTTGTAAAAATATATTATGGCGCAGATCAGCAGATTGATAGACAGGCTGCGTCATCAAAACACTGAAATAAGCGTCTTCATAATCATTTAGAGTATATTCAAGCTCCAAGTTTCGCAGCGCATAGAGATCACTACGCCGCGCAGCAGATAAGCCCGCATCGATAAAACTCCGTGCGCCAGAGAGTATTAATTTATCAACCTCATCTTTAATGATAATAACTTTACCATCGCCCTCACCGCTAATTTCTGCGACAACCCCCGCTATAATATTATCTAATGTTGTATGTGCCGCCGCTTCCAGATTCTCAGTAACGTGCTGAACAAAGCCCTTCGCTGAGCCTGTGCTCTCAGATAAGGCGCGCGTTATATTAAGCTGTTCAGCCAAAAACCCTGATAAATATGTTTCCCCAGCCGCTTCAAAGGCTGAGCGCCCTAGAGCCAATAGATTTTCACGGGTAGACTCTGCACTCTCCCCTGCATTAACGCCTCGTCCAATATTCTGCAAGGCTTGCACAAAATTATTCCGCGCGGCGCTATAAGCGGCTTTAGCTGCCTGTGCTTGTGGCGTATCAATTGGCGCAGAGGCAAGGGAAAAGCTCTCCCCATAGTCTTTGATGTTTTGGTGATATGTGGCTTTTTCTTCAACAATAGAGCCCTTAAAACGAGCATCGAATTTAGGCGCATCTGGCCTTTGATAAGACGATAAAAGCTGAGCGCTTAACCCTTTAGGGCGCGAAGCCGCACTGGCTGGTAATGCAGATAATGCCGCTAATGTTTTCACTCTGTCTGGCGGCGCATATTCTGTATCGCTCAAAACAAGTAATTGACGATGAGAAATCACACATTGTGTGTCACGCACCTTCAAATAAGCGCAAAAAATCTCTGCTTGCTCATTATATAAAGACGAAATATCAAGATAATATTCAGTAAGCCCCGAATCACTGGCATAAGCGTTTAACCAAAGTTGATCTGTGTCTATTTCGTTTTTAAACTGATCTGGCAAATGCTCAAAGAAAGATTGCGCGGCCTTTTGCGAGTTAAAAATACCGATACGAATAGTGGTATCACTGCTTTCCAGCGCTTTTGCATAGGCGCTCACGCCGACCAAAAAGGTAGCGAAAAAAAGGCATATAAAAATGTTAACTTTAATAAAAGCCAAGAAATAGCTTTCTGTAATCAGAACGATTTAAGAATTAATCTATTTCATGATACGCGATAACGCCCGCCAGCTCAACGCTACTAAAGGTTAGGATCGTTAGCTAATCGCGTGTGAGCTAGGGCAGTGACAACTCAAGGATTAGGGCGCGTGAAACGGCCAAACTGGATAAAGTTCAAAGTATATTCATGTGAATCGCTATGACTAACAAGGCCGATATGATCGGCATGAACAACAGCATGTTCTTTCATATAGGGGTGTTTTGTGGCCTCTAAGGCAACGCGGCCATCATTGGCGCGGCCATTAAACAAATGACGCGCAACAAAATAGGCTTTATTGACATCACCACCAATTGAGCCCAATTCATAATCAAGGGGTTTAATATTCTGCATAACCGCTTGTCTAAATGCTGTAGTTAATTCATGACCTGCAGGGCCAAAGGTCATGTCAAAATATTTTCTGTACAGCAATTTGCTTTTCATGAAGTCAGCAACATCGCTGCCCTGATAAGGCGTACCTATGGTTACAATACGCCCTAAACAATGCGGGCGGTGATTTTTAACAATTTCTTCAACAACAAGCCCACCCATTGAGAAGCCTACAAAATGAGTCTTCTGCGTAGACGCATTAAACTCATCACTTAAATGGCGTTGGACGATATTTTCTGCGCAATCTTTAATCGGTAGACTGGTCGAAGGGTAATCCCAGTTATGAACGTCATAGCCTTGTAAAACCAAGCTGCGCTCTAGCGCGGCCATATCATTATAACTCCCTGTCGCGCCGTGCAAAAGCACTACACGCTCGGTCTGGGCGCAGCATTTTTGATCTGGCGCCGCATTGGAAGAGCTTAGCGCAGAAGCGCTTGGCTTTAAGGCGCCTTCATCTGATGGATTTTCTTGTTTATTCTGGCCGTTTTTATTCGCCATTCGTTAAGATCCCAGTCCCAGTTTTTACTTTTTTTTATGAATAGCACATTATCAATAGTTTTGGCTAGTAAACTTATGATTATGGCCAAATAAAGTCACATTATTTTATTCTTTCTCTTATGGGCGAATAAGACTATACTTTTCGCACTATTCAACCCACAACGCAGGTGTTTTCTCGTGTCTAAGTTCGATTACGACCTCGCTTTCTCTAGAAATATTGGCCTTATATCCAAAGAAGAGCAAGCCGCTTTAAAAACAAAAAAAATTGCCATAGCTGGCCTTGGGGGCGTGGGTGGTTTCCACCTTCTCACTATGGTACGCATGGGGGTAGAGCGCTTTCATGTTGCGGATATGGATATTTTTGAAGTCCAGAACTTCAACCGCCAAGTCGGTGCAAAAATGAGCACAATCGGCAAAGAAAAAATTGCTGTCCTCATTGCAGAAGCCAAAGACATTAACCCAAATGTGCAAATAACAGGCTTTGCTCAGGGCGTCACCGAAGACAATATTCAAGACTTCATCGAAGGTGTTGATTTATATATTGATGGCTTAGATTTTTTTGTTCTCGATATACGTCAAAAACTCTTTAACGCCTTCTTAGCTCAAAAAACGCCATGCATCACGGCAGGGCCGATTGGCCTGAGCTTTGCGCTTTTAACCTTTATGCCAGATCAAATGGGGTTTGACGCTTATTTTGCTTTTGATCGCGCAGAAAATGACTTTGACAAGGCGCTGTTATTCCTTATGGGCTTAACACCTAAATTTTTGCATCGCGATCACATTATCGATCCGAGCAGCATTAACTTACAAGAAAAACGCGGCCCATCAAATATTCTGGCTTGCAACGGCTGCACAGCCGCCATTGGCGCCGAGGCTTTAAAAATTCTGTTAGGGCGCGGCAAAATATATGCTGTGCCTTACGCTCAACAATATGATTTTTATAATAGCCGATTCAAACGCGTCAAAAACAGCAAGGGCAATTACAGCATAAGCAATAAAATCAAATATAAGCTATTGAAAAAGCGCTTAGAATCACAGCTAACCGCGCCTGCAGGGCCCGTAAAAGCCCGTTAAAGCCCTGCCCGAGAAAAAACTAAATAATGAGGCCCAAATGAACAGGACCATAAAAAACACTCAGGAAATTCCGAATGTAACGGATTCTTTAGGCAAGAAATTCTCCAAACTTGTTTTACTTGCGGCTTTCATTCTTGGCGTTATCTCGTGTCTTTGTTATTTTTATTATACATACAGCATCTACAAAAAAACGCTTTATGATGTTATTCAACAAGAGATCATCTCATCAAGCCAAAGCGCTACACTTGCCGCCTATACCGTTGATAGCACCATGGCAGAACATTTATTAGACGGCATTGTCAACACGCCCGAAATTGCCCATGCTCAAATTATTTTAGAAGACGGTGTTTTGCTTTCACAGGCAGGAGACCCGCCACAAGAATATTACTTTGTAACAAGAATGCTTTTCCCTAATCTAGATAGTTTTTATGAGCACCTTAATTTCAAAATAGACGATATGGAGTTCGAAACTGGTGAGCTTATTATTCACCCAGATTATGATCACTATACGCGAGAGATATTCGTGCAATTACGCATCAGCCTCTTATATATTTCTTTGCTCTCTCTTTTGCTATTTATTATAATTAGGAAAATGATAAGTCGCGAATTATCTTCGCCTATTATTGCGCTCTCTCAGCGCCTGGCCGCCATAAAAAATGACCCAAATCCTATCTATCAACATCGCTTAATTAAACCTGCGAAGCATAATGACGATGAAATTGGCTATTTAATTGATAATTTCAATAGTCTTTTGGAGAATTTAAAAAATACAGAAACCATGGCGTCAAACATAAAGGATACTTTAGCCACCACTGAGATACAATATACGGCGATGGTCAAAAACACCTTTGAAATGTTCATACGGTTAGATGAAAAAGCCCGCGTTCAATTTTGTAATCCGGCCGTAAAAGACATTTTGCAATTTTCTTTAGGGGAAATTATTGGCACAAACCTTGTTAGTTATATTGATAATGCCGATAAAGAGCTCTTTCAAAGCTTATTTTCAGATGTTGTCACCGGGCGCGTTGAAAACACAACGTTAATACTGCACTTCGCAACAAAGAGTAACGAAGAGCGTATTTTATCATGCACAATAACCAATGCCTTAACCGTTGATAAGCTACAATGTATCTTGTTTGTTGCGCATGACATTACAAAATCACATCACACAGAAAACGAACTTCGCCAATCACAAAAAATTGAATCCATTGGGAAGTTAACCGGCGGTATCGCGCATGATTTTAACAATATTCTAACCATCATTATAAATAATATCGAACTGGCTCAATCTAAGTTAAAAAAATATAACGTGCCCAATATAGAGCCCGTTAATGATTATCTAGAATCGGCTCTTAATGCGAGCTTTGGCGGCGCGGATCTAACCAACCGGTTACTGGCCTTTGCCCGCAACCAACCTCTTAACCCTTTGATTTTTAACCCAAACGATCAAATCAGAAATATCCTACCGCTTTTACAACGCGCCATTAGTAATAACATCACAATAACGGACGGCTTAGCCCAAAATATTGGGCGCATAAGAATTGATAAAAGCCAATTTGATAATGCCATATTGAATCTGTGTATCAATTCGCGTGATGCCATGGCCCCCCAGCGCCAAGGCGGCATTCATATAACCACCACCAGAGTAAATATAATTCCAATGCCTGATGGAACGCTGCGCCAAACAAGCGAAGACTATATTCGTATCGATATAAAAGATAATGGCGAAGGCATTAACCCTAAAAACCTTAAAAAGGTCATTGATCCGTTCTTTACAACGAAGCCAATGGGTAAAGGTACGGGCCTTGGGCTATCTATGGTGCATGGATTTGTCCATCAATCTAAAGGCCACTTCAACATTGAAAGTAAGGAGGGGCTTGGCACAACCATCCAGCTTTATTTCCCTGCTTATGGCGACATAAACTACGACAAAAGTGAAGGTAATCCACTCCAGCCATGTGAAGACGAAGAAGAGCTTAACGGCACAGGCTTAACCATCTTGATTTTAGAAGATAATGTCACAATAGCCGATATTATTGAGAAGCTCTTACAAGATATGAATTTTACGGTCATAAAAACACATAAAACAGCGGATGCCTTCGCCGCTTTTGAAAGTAAGACAATTGACCTGACATTAAGCGATGTTTTATTACCTGATGACATTAACGGCTTTGCTTTCGCTGATAAAATCAAAAACCAATATCCCGACGCAAAAATCGTGCATATGTCTGGATATACAGACCCTGAAAACTTACTGAGCGATACACAATATAGTATTGCCCTGCGTAAACCATTTAGAAAACGCGATCTCGTACAGATCATAAAAGAGGTACTCCATGATAAAAACCTATAGAGCCAAGGCGTTCATCGCCATGTCTACGATAAGCCTTCTCATGCTCTGCGCCTTCGCGCCCGCGGCATACGCAGATCACCCAATGGGCATCAAACATGATAAAGTTTTACGTGTGGCCTTTGGCGTTGAGCGCCCACCTTTTGTATTTGAAGACCATGAATCAGGCCTAGAGATCGATCTTATTCGCGCCATAACTCACCATATGGGCTATCAGATAAAGCCCATATTTGTTCCTAATGCACGCGGTTACCGTGCCCTAAAAAACCATGAAGTCGATATATATACCATTGCATCCAAAGAAATGGCGGCTGACTTTGCTTTAAGCGCTCCTTATATTGCATTTGATAACGTCATTATCGCACGCGCCGACAATCCTACACCAATTAACAGCTTCGCTGACTTAAAGGGCTCGCGCCTCGCTGCATTTCATAACGCCCACGCCTATATAAAGGCACTCGGCGCGGTAAAGGATGAGCTCAGTTTTTATGTTGAGACTCCTAACCAAAGCACTCAAGTTTTATTACTCTATAAAAACCGTGTCGATTATTTATTCTGCGATAAGATAATCTTTGAATATTATCGGGATCGCGCCTTCGAGCAAAGAACAATCCCTAAAGATGGCTTTGATTACAAAATACACAGAATACGCGCCCCGACCTATTATAGCTCAGCCTTTAACGACGTTGCGCTGCGCGATCAGTATAATGTCGCGTTTAAAGCCATTATTGATAATGGTAAATTTGAATCCATCATGCGCCAATATGATCCGAGTTTTTCAATGCTCACGTCGCCATTGGCCGATTTCGCAAAAGCCTTGGACTAGTCGCCCCGCTTAAGCCTTTAACTTAAAACGGCATAGGAAAATCTCGGCGAACCGCTTCAATGTCGCTCAGGACTTCTTTAGAAAGCTTCACGTCAATCGCCGCAATGTTTGAGCGTAATTGCGTCATTGATGTTGCGCCAATAATGCTCGCCGTTACAAAAGGCTTCGCCAAAGTAAATGCAATCGCCATTTGGCACGGATCTAAACCATGTTTTTTGGCCACGTCAATATAACGGCGCGTCGCTTCATGCGCATGAGGGTTATCACGATGATTGGCGTTACGATTAGACATCGTCCAGCGCGTACCATCTGTCCAGTTATCACGATCCAGATATTTACCACTTAACATACCTGTGGCCAAAGGCGACCATGCTAATAAGCCGACATCTTCCTTCATCGCGATTTCAGATAAATCAGGCTCAAACAAGCGGCAAAGCAAGCTATATTCATTTTGAATAGACGCCATGCGCGGTAAGTCATGTTCTTGGGCAAGTTTCATATAATGCATAGTCCCCCAAGCCGTATCATCAGACAAACCAACTTCACGAATTTTGCCCTGCTTAACAATCTCGCCCAAGGTTTCTAGAATCATCAACATATCATCGCGATTTTCATCGGCATCACGCGCCGTCGGTGAGAAATTCCAGTTACGGGCAAAATGGTAATGGTCACGATTAGGCCAATGCAATTGGTATAAATCAATATAATCAGTCTGTAGGCGCTTTAAACTGCCCTCTACGGCTTCAAACAAGCCTGCACGGTCTATTGCACGCCCTTCCCTAATCCACGGCAGTCCTGGGCCTGCTATTTTGGTCGCAAGCACGATATCATCGCGTTTACCTGATTTTTTAAACCATGTGCCGACAATTTCTTCTGTCTTGCCTTGCGTTTCTTCACTGGTGGGGACGGCATAAAGCTCCGCTGTATCAAAGAAATTCACGCCTTGTTCAACAGCATAATCCATTTGCTCATGGCCCTCAGCCTCACTATTCTGATTGCCCCATGTCATTGTTCCCAAACAAATGCGGCTTACATTAATATCCGTGCGGCCAAGTTTCGTATATTTCATTGATTTTCCTTAATTTTGTAAACATATCAGCAGAAGCCTTAGAATATAGAATAATAAAATAAATTCTCAAGCTGTTAAATTTGCTGATCGCCTCCCCTTGCCAGAAAAAGCGGCTGATGGCAAAAACTGGTCACTTGCCGCCACCCAAGCGCAAGTGGCGCAATTCATCTATAAAGATGCGACAATACACCCAGAGCTTGCTGCGGCTTGTTTTGATTTTAATTGGGATGAGCCTGAATTTATAGATGCGGTCAAACAAGTGACAAAATATAAAAAATTATTCGCAAATCTATACACTTAGATTTTAAGTTTAGGAGAATCGTGGCTCTGTACTGGCGCAGCTTTACGGTATAAATTGGGGTTACGCACCATATTCTTACTTGATGTCGAAGCACATAAGCCGCGACCAATTTGTAATAATTTACTATGGCTATTCATTATATAGCTCCTTCATCTATCGACAATACGGCATTTTCTTTCGATGTACCTTCTGCGCCCAGCGCATAAAACACCATTTGCGATTGTCCTTTGGTTGTTTTTTCTTCGTTAATGTGAAAACGGCTCTGCGTTGCGCATATTTCACCTAAATCCATTACGTATTTATCATCACCATTAAGCAAGGCGACCAAGTTCATCACTTTCTTTTCACTTAAACTTATCGGCTCTGCGGCATCCACGACCATATAATCACCAACCGGTTCATAAGTGCTCTGCTCGTTGCGCTTTAAAATCATAAATCCACGTTCAGCCATAGGGTTGCGTTCATATCGGAACGTACTTTGTTCTGCTGGCTGGTTAAAATCCATGGTTATTGTCCCCTTTTATCTTGCATTTATGACTGACTATGATTAGATCATGCCTGTAAATAGTTAAAAAGCCGTAAAGCTTATGAAAAACATTGCAAAGATACGGAAAACATGCCGTTAATCATGCAACTCACACCCATATACTGAGGAGAGCCTTCATTATGTCCATCGCCGCAAAATCAATAGAACATGATTATAAAATTAGAGATATCAGCCTTGCCGAAGCCGGTCGCAAACAAATCGACCTCGCACAAGACGAAATGCCTGGCCTAATGTCGCTGCGCACTGAATATGGTGCTGAGCAGCCTTTAAAAGGCGCACGCATTGTTGGCTGTCTACATATGACAGTACAAACAGCCGTATTAATTGAAACGCTTACAGCGCTTGGCGCAAGCGTACGTTGGTCATCTTGCAATATCTTCTCAACACAAGACGAAGCCGCCGCAGCCATTGCCGCTACTGGCGTCCCTGTTTTTGCATGGAAAGGCGAGACAGAAGAAGAATATTTATGGTGCGTTCACCAAACCATTAAAGGCCCTGATGGCTGGACACCGAATATGATTTTGGATGATGGCGGTGACTTAACCGCATTGATACATAATGAATACCCAGAATTAATGGATGATATACGCGGTATTTCTGAAGAAACAACCACTGGCGTTTTATTCCTTAAAAAGATGGCTGTTGCCGGTACATTGAAAGCTCCTGCTTTTAACGTTAATGATTCCGTTACAAAGTCAAAATTTGACAATAAATATGGCTGCCGTGAATCACTTGTCGATGCAATACGCCGCGCGACTGATTTAATGCTCGCGGGTAAAGTCGCTACCGTTTGCGGTTATGGCGATGTGGGTAAAGGCTCGGCACAATCTCTTGCTTCACAAGGCGTACGCGTTAAAGTGACTGAGATTGACCCTATCTGTGCACTACAAGCCTGCATGGACGGCTTTGAAGTTGTGACCATGGAAGACGCTGTCGCTAATACAGATATTTTTGTGACGACAACAGGCAACAAAGACATCATCACAATTGAGCATATGCGTGAAATGAAAGATCGCGCGGTTGTTTGTAACATTGGCCATTTCGACAATGAAATTCAAGTAGAGCCATTACGCAAACTGAAATGGAATAATATTAAGCCACAAGTCGATGAAGTCGAATTCCCAAATGGCAAACGTATTATCTTGCTCGCGGAAGGCCGCCTTGTAAATCTTGGCTGTGCCACGGGTCACCCAAGCTTTGTTATGAGCGCATCATTCACCAACCAAACACTGGCCCAAATTGAACTTTGGAAAAATGCAAAAGACTATAAGAACGAACTCTACGTTCTGCCTAAGCATTTAGATGAAAAAGTCGCTGCCCTACATTTAGGTAAGCTTGGCGCTAAATTGACCGTCTTGTCAAAAGAACAAGCCGATTATATTGATGTAGACGTTAAGGGCCCATTCAAGAATGACGCTTACCGCTACTAAATAAAATTTGAGCATTCTCAACACAACAACGCCCTTTGTCATTTATTTGCAAAGGGCGTTTTTTATAAACCTTATTAATAACGCGCTGATTTGACTCAAGAGAGCATAATTAATATGTAAAAAAACCTTGCCTCAAAAATATAGTTATGTTAAAACACTGCAGGACTTATAGTAGTAGGTCGTGTGTAATCCACTAAATCGGATAAATGAGGACGGTAAAAATGGCTAAAGCAAACGAAGCAATCACATCACAAATTGACAGTAATGAGATTTATAGAGTGATCAGCAATATTCACAATGAGGATAGTGTTGGATCAAGCAAAATTGACTATGTCATCAAACAGTTTGAACAAGCCTTAGGCGCTAATTTTGCAACAGCCCTTAATCAAAACGCATTTGCCGAAGAATTACAAAAGCAAATCAAAAGCAATGAAGACGCGTTAACAAAACTCGCCATTGCCAATCAAGGCGAATTCACCGCCGATGATTTACAGCCCTATATCGACCAAGCTCATAAAAAACTCGCCGCCACCTATAAAAAGAATATTGAAACATATTCTGCTGGCGCAGGTTTAGAAACCGCTAAAAAATTCTTCATTCGTACGATAGATAACGGCTCTGACTTACAGCCCTTGAAACGCCTTGAAACTCTCGAACGGGATGATAAAGACCTTAGAGAAAGCATCGCTACAGCCACCAAGAATAAAGATACAGATTACGCAGAAACATTAAGCGGTCGATTGCCTTATGTGAAATATGCAATCTATGAGAATAAAATCAAAAACAAGCCTGGTACTTTTTCAAAAAGCGCGACCAAACAATCTTACTTAGATGAAATTCAAAATATCGCGCTACGCTTCTTAAGAGATAGCAATGCATTAACACAGATGGTTACAAATAACGCAAACGCCGTCATCGGCGCAGCGATAGCTGAATATGGCTCAACCGGCGCCGTTGCGAATACGCTAGAGGCCCTTATTGCCAACACGGTTGAAAGCGATGTTCCCAATGCGTTTCAAACCAATATGAATGCATATTATACTGCGCTTAATTCTGATGCTGTACAAAATCACATCAAATCTCAGCCAGCAAAAATAGGTCACGCGCTATTCACGCAAAAAATGACCAATGGGTCATCCTTTGCCATTAACGCACTTGCACTTGCCAAAACATATACGGGCGCTATTGATTTACAAAAAGAGCCTTTCGTTGTCGCGAGCTTGCTCAGTGCCACATTGGGCGAAGAATATACAACAGAGCTGCTAAATGCTGCGATTAGCTACAATACACGCGCCTATGGCAAGCTCCATTATGACGATTATAAAGACACAGCGGAACGCTTTAGTGATTACCTACTTATCATGAAAGAAGACCCTGCGTTTAAACTCAGCGATGAGAAAAACACCCCCGCTCAAGCGCTCATAAATTATAACCAAGCCATAACAGGCTTTGAAGCTTTAGAAGCGCGCTCAGTTGATGATATTCAAGCCTATCTAAAAAGCGATGTTTTAGGATCAGTGATTAGCCCGATTAAAGAAGCACTCTTTGCGAAGCCTTATGCAGGTCACACAAACTTTTTAGGCTTCCTGATGGAGCACAGAAAAGAGTCAAAACAAACAGCAAAAAACCCAAGTTCAATCAACGAAGCTTTTGCCATTGAACAGCTTGTCCAAGCAACAAGCCCTAAATTTGTCAAAGAACTAACGCAAGCGGTTATTAAAAAATCAAGCGATTCACTATTGCGCAGCCGCCTAGATAATATTTTACCATTATTTGACCGCTACGAAGACAGCACGGTTTATAACTATGCTCAAAGCGCATATGTTCTCTCTGAATCAGTGGAGCGCAAAGTTCCAGAGAAAATACTCTGGGCGCTTGATCAAGCCTTCCTCATCAATACAGATAGTGAATCACGTCTTAAAGTCTTTACACGCAAAACAGCACTTAACAGTCCTGATTCTACGCCGCTATTTGCACTCTATAACCATGTAAAATCTGACAATGTGACGTTAGCTTCTACATTGGCGAAAATCAGCACTATTTGCACTTCCGGTAAAGAAAAAAGCGCCTATTATTCAGAGCTCCGCGCACTGGCCAAAAAAGATGGCGAGCCTGCACTTGCGCTGCTAAATATCTATATCAGCGTCTTAAAAGATCATGATGAGAAAACCTTACTGGACCTCGCACGCACACAAAAGACCCTTCAGTCCTCTTTTGATGCACAAAACAAAGAAGCGCTAAACGCTTTATTGGCATCACCAGAGCTTAATGACTTACCACAAGACGTCCAAGGCCTAGCCATTGATAACAAAACGACCAGCCAGTTATTAATGGGCTTATTACAAAGCAGTGGTAATGATGCGGTTGCGCAAGCACAAAGCTTTGCACAGATCAACGCGTTGATCAAAAACCCTGAACTTACAAGCGAAGCCTTCCAAACAGCCATTAATGCCGCAGAGAGCAGACCTGAACTTGCGCGTCGCCTGAGGGATTATGTTGAAATGATCGCAACAGAAGACGGCCTAGAGCACATTAAATCTTATGCAACATTACGTGAGCGCTATTACACCGCTATAGCGGATAAAAACGCGGCAGAACTTGCACAAATATTACAAAGCAAAGACGCTAGAGAAAGCGTCTTACCTATCAAAAGAAACCTGTTTAACGGCCACAATTTAGCCCTTATTGCTGATATCTTATTAGAAGAAGCGGGTAGCGATATAAATGCACAAGCCAAAGCGCTCAAAGCACTCTCTGGCTACGAAGATTCAGATAACGTCTATAGCACAATTATTAAGACAGCCGCGAGCGATGCTGATCAATATCGTATAACGCAATTTGTTGCGCTTATCCAAGACGGTGAAACAGAGCAGCTCAAGGCCTATGCCGCGATCGACCAAGACATCAACAACGCCTTGAATGCTCATGATGCAAGCGCAATGCGCGATCTAATAAGCTCTGAGGCATTATCAAACGGCACATTATCCTCTGAGCGTATAAATACACTGATTAATCAGCCTTTAGGAAATGACACGAATATAGCTTCTATCGTGCTGAGCTATAAAGCCGCAGATCCAGAAGAGCTTGCGAAGAACTTACAAGCTATTTCTAAGTTCATCTCTAATGAGCAGCGTTTAGAAATCCTACAAAAACAAGATAGCAACACAGGCCTTGATGTCTTTTCAACCTTAATGGCCGATAAAGATATTTACGACCAAGCACAAACCATTGTGACATTTAACCTGCTTATGGGTGAAGATCATGAAGGGCGTAACACAGTGCAGCAAAACTATGTTAACCGCCTAAGACAAGACAATGAAGATAATGGCCTTGATGCCAATTCTGATGAAATCAAACAAATTGTTAATTTGGTCAATATCGTTGCGACCACATTAAGCGATGATGAGAAATCTGATGAAGATAAAACACGTCAAATTGCTAAAATAACCGGCCTAATTGATGCTATCAAGCAAGCCGATGGTGAAAACAACCCTGATCTTGTAATCGATTTTTTACAATCAGATACATATCAAACAAAAATCGAAGAATATGCGCAGTTCAGCACGCCAACATTGTTGATGCTCTACCCTTCACCAACACATAACGCCATTAATATGATGTTTGATGCGACAAATAATGAACCAGCAAAAGAACTGGCTTTCTTTGCTCGCCTTGAAACATTATTTGCTGATGAACCTTATATGAGCGCTCATATCCATGAAGACCTTATCCAAAAATCATCTGATAATGAGAGCCTCTCAGCGCGCATAAATAGCTATGTCAGCGCCGCACAAAACGGCAAGATTGGTACAACAATCAGCCTACAAACACTCAATGAACAATTCAGCGCAACAGCTGATAAACCAAGCTTGAAAAAACTTAAAGCCATCATTGATAGCGCTGAGTTCCAAGGTCTGGACGATAATGAGCGTCTCGCCTTTCTGTCCCGCAAAGATCCACAAATCGAAGGCAGTCTATCTATCGCCGAACAAGCTCTATTATTAGGCAGCAAAACGAGCTCTAAACTGGCCGATACCCTTCAATATATTGGGTCACAGCTTGAAAACCGCGAGAATAAAGCGAGCTTACTAAATCAAATTTCACAGTCCATAGCCTCAGAAAATATTCATGCGCAATTCCTTGAATATGCTAATTTATATATTTCTGATGAAATTGAAGCGTTAAATGGCTTAGCTAAAGTACAAACAACCATTGCCGCGGCCGCTGAAAGCCAAGATATAGCCAGCTTAGAATCTCTAATTCAAGATCAAGTCTTGAAAGACCTTGGCACATCGCGCCGCACCCAAATTCTAACGCAGCCCATTATCGGTGATAAAACACTGCTGACTTTACTAACTGAAAATGCCCATGGTGACCTTGACCAAGAATTACAAATTTTTGCGAACACAGCAAACGCCATTGATGATCCTGAATTATTCGAACAAATCGTCAATGCCACAATTGAAGCCACCGCTGATGATGCGATGCGCGCACGCTATAAATCATACGCAAAAATGCTTGATGAAGGCAGTATTGAAGATGCGCAAAATAAACTAGAAGCGGTAAAAACCGTCAATAGCGCTTTGAGCAACCCAAAATCACTGACCGTCGCAAAACTTTTAAGCTCAGACGGCTTCAAAGGCATTTCTCAAAACGCAGCACTTACCATGCTGCTAGAACAGCCACAAAACGACCACAGCTTATTCAGCGCCGCCTTTGCAAATGAAAAAACAATGAGCGACAAAGCTGCGGCTATACAAGTCATTGCCAGCTTCTTCGAGGACATAGATGATGCGTCACGCTTACTCAAAAGTTATAATGAAGCAGAAAACATTGAGGAAGATAGCACAGCAGATATGCGTTTATACTACTTACAGAATATGGCCTATAACGAAGACATTGAAAGCGAAACAATCACCGCTTATGCCAGAGTTATGACGGACCTTGACGCTGCAAAAGCTAAATCAAGCCAAATAGCCATGAGTAATATCTTAAGCTCATCCGCCTTTAAAGCGCTGCCAAGCGAATACCAAGAACGCTTCACTGAAGGCTCAACGCAGGATAATGTTTTCTATTCTATGCTCGATATGGCGCAAGGAAACCCTGTGCAAGAAGCCGAAGTTGTCGCTGACATTATTGGCGCGACCAGCAATCAGAGCAACGCTTTTAAACAAATCAGCAGCCTGATTAAATACACGCAAGATAGTGATCAACAAGCGCGGTTAGAACAATATCGCACAAGTTTGTTTTCTCAATCTATTGAAATGGAGGACGGCACCTCTATTGATCCTACACAAATCTCCACGGTCAAGAGAACAGGCGGTTACTATAGCTACAGACTTACAGGCAAAGATGGAACCGCTCGTGAGTTTGATAGCACCGCTACATTTAAGGCGTTAAAGAAACACGAATTAATGTTTAATATTAATGGCGATACACTCTATGCAAAAAGCGATATTGGCTACATCTGTCACAATCAAAGCCAAGACACTTTAGATGTTTTTCACATTCATCATAGTGATAAAAACCTCGTCTTTACTGCAAACAAGCAAAGCCTCTCAGATTCACTGGATGAAATTGACTCGCTTGCTGCCAATGCTGACTTTGTTCGCCTGCCAGCAGCCAAGGGACAAGCCTTAAGCGCGATTAACATAGCGCGCATTGAAGCGGTCACTTATAACGCCGATAAAAACCTTTTCACTTTAGAAGCTATTGGCGGTTCAACTCCATTCAAAAAAGTCGACTGGGACGAGGTGAAGCCTATATTGAAAAAACTCGCTAAGCATCAAGATTTTTTATCTGATGGTTCGAAACGCTGCTTTATCCGCAAAGATACGATCAATACACTGACCGCGAAAGGCCACGACCTTCTTATTGAAGGTAAGAATAAGAGCTTTAAAGTTACAGGTATTTCAGAAGATTCATGTATAGAGCTTATGAATGCTGCACGCAGAAGCGACTTGTTTATAGAAGAGGATAAAGGCAGCTATATCGCGCTAGATCATATCGCGATGGTGTCTTACGAGCCTGGCGATGACTTAGTTGAACTTGCGATAAGCAAAGATAAAAAATACCCAGTCAGCACCAACGGTGATCGCGAGTCACAAAGCATGCTTGAGGACCTTGTTGCAAGCAATCAATGGATCTGGCGCGACAGCACAGCCGTTTCAAATATTAGCCGCGTAGAATCAGCACATTTCGATACTGATCTTAACGCCTATACGTTGAAATTAGTTAACGGCCAAGAAGTCCCGCTATTTGATGTTTCGCAAGATAATTTACAAGCGTTCAAAAGCGCCTTGCGTGCGAACCAAAACATCACTGAGGATAGCGCAACTGATTTCACTGTGATCACGCAAGACGCACCGTCTCTTAAAATCAAGAAAGCGTCTCTTTCAGCGCAGTTTAATGCCACCGCGATTGTTGAACAATTGGTCCAACAAACCAGCAAGAAAGATGTTCAAACAGCGATTGATGCTGCGGCTAAATGGTTAGATACAAGCCACGCCAAAGAAACTGAGAATGAAGAAGACAAGAAAATGCAAGTTCTTGGTGCTTTACTGGTTAACGCCTATACGCTGCACACTGCGGCGCCGACGGATCTTTATGCCGCCAATGACACAAAACCAAAAGCGGCAAAAAAACCGAGAGTAAAGGCCGCAGCTTCGCAAGATGTATTCTCTGAGTTAAGCGCAGCCTTTAACAATGCTTCAAATGGCACCGCATCTGAGCATGCTGAAGTCATACAACTGGATACATCTGATAAGATTGGCGCAAATAACCCAATCATGCAGAGCTACCAAGAGGCACTCAACGCCTATAAAGTGAAATAGTACACACACGCTATTTACGGTGCGTGGCTACTACTGCGCACTGAAAATATTCGATTACCGTCGAAACACTAAAAAACCGCACTAAAAAACCGCATAGTCTAGCCACTATGCGGTTTTTATATTTATGATCTCTAAAGCAGCGGGGCTCGTGCTTACATGTTAACGCGTGAACACGCCAATCACTTCAACATGTGAGCTATAAACAAACTGATCAACACATTGCAGCGTACGCAGGCGATAGCCGCCTTCTGTCAGCAAAGCTGCATCCCGTGCAAAACTGCGTGGGTTACAGGATATCGCGACGACCAAAGGCACTTTTGAGTCTGCAAGCTCTGCGGCTTGTTCTTTAGCGCCAGCGCGTGGCGGGTCAAAAATAACCGCTTCATAGCTAGAGAGCTCTTTGACCGATAAAGGCCGCTCAAACAAGTTGCGCTCATGCGCCTGTATAGCGAGGCCGCCAACAGCCTTAGACAGCGTCTGTATCGCATCCTCAGAGAATTCAAACGCATCAACAGAGCCTCTTGCGACTAAATGCCCAGAAAAACAGCCACTACCAGCAAATAAATCGGCAAAGCGTGGTTTCTTCTTGGTGATATACGTCTCAACAGCGCTCATCACGGCTTTAACCAAAGCCTGCTCACCCATCGCCGTTGGCTGCATGAATGTGCCCGGCGGTAAAGGCGCGGTTAAGCGGCCATATTGCTTCGTAAAGCTCTCGCGCTCAAGCATCACGCGGGCGGTATGTGTATCTTTAGCGCGCCAAGAAATGCGGGCAATATCTAAATCCTGCCCCAGATCAGCAATCGCCTCCATGATTTTCAAATCCATCTCACCACGTTTTGAGGCCAGATCACCCGTAATCAAGATTTCCGTTTGCGTATCAGAGCGCTGCGCGAATATGCTGGCATTACGGCCATTGCGTAATAATCTCTTCAGATAGGGAATAATTGATGTCAGCATGTCATTAAGCTCAGGGCATAAAATCGTGCAATCATTAATCGGTGTAATGCTGTGCGTGCGCTGCTGATTATAGCCAATATCAACATGGCCATTACTATGCATTTTAACGGCCCAGCTTGTGCGGCGACGTGAATGCGCGGGCACAAAAATTGGGTCCAATATTTCTTCTGGGACGACTCTGCGAATGCGCAGGGCTTCTTGCACGAGGCCAAGCTTCCATGTGCGGTAGCCCTGCTCGCTTATATGTTGAAGCTGACAGCCGCCGCAGGATTTAAAATACGGGCAAGGTGGCTCTACGCGATCTGCGCCGCGTTCTATTTCTTCAAGAATGCTGCCGCGCAAAATGCCTTGTTTATTTTCGTGGACTTTGACCCGTAACTTATCGCCCACAGCGCTGCGCGGGACATAGACAGATCGGCCATCTTCCAAATAAGCCACGCCATCGCCGCGCGGCTCTAAACCTTTTATTTCAATTAATTCTTCACGCATAATATTCTTTTTCCTTAAGCATTGCTCCGCTATCTCTACCACAGGGGCAATCTTAGGCAAGAAAAAACACGATTTAAAATTTTAAATACAAGTCGAGCCTTGACACTGTCACGCCAATTGAGTACAAACCATAAGCTTGCCGCAGCGAAGCAATTTTATTGCCCGCCGCAGTTAAGAATTTTATATATCGCGGGGTGGAGCAGCCCGGTAGCTCGTCAGGCTCATAACCTGAAGGTCGTCAGTTCAAATCTGGCCCCCGCAACCAATCTTCTAAATCCAAACACTCTATGGGCATTATAAGCCTTCCCCCAAGGGGCAGAGTTCTTGGGCTTTTGCCATGCAAAGCTGAAGGAATGCTGGGCGTGTCGCAGGCCTGTTTTCAGACCGTTTTCTCTCTAAATGCCCCTTTTTCTCTAAAACCTATAGAGCGACACTCAAAACTTACCTTCAGGTTTAGGCCTTATTTTCCGCTGGTTTGAGAACGGAGAATTATTAACGGTTTTTGGGTCGCAGCGTAAACCGATGGACATACGAACAAAACTTTTTAATCGCTATTCCCCAATCGTCTTGTTTATTTATTAAAATTTTGTATCATAACTGTAATGAAAAATGCTTTCTTCTCAGTTTTGATTGCTCTTTTGGTGTTACCTGCATTTACGCCGTGGATGCCGCATGGGATGGTGCATGCCTTGCACAATCATCAAGAAAGCCACCATCAAAGTCGTCAGCAAGCCGATCAAGGCCATGGTCATGACCACGCGGCTCACGACCATGAAACCCAAACGCAGGCAAGTGACCATCATCCTATAAATCTGGATGTTGTGACCTATTTCAGCGAGTATTTGCATGTGGATCTGCAAAGCCCTGATCAAGTCGTATTGAAAGCCCCAACGCCAGATTTACACGACATTGTTTTTATTTTGCCAGCGGATATTAAGCCGCAACACCGCTATGAACAGGCTTCTGCGCAAAGTCGTGCGCCACCCGATTGGCGATGGCATAGGCCGGACAATACCCCCCTTTATCTCTCAACGCAGCGTCTTCGGATTTAGAAAATAATTCGTAAGGCGTATTTTTGTGTCTGCTTTGCGGCGGACGCATGTAATCCATGCGCCTTTTTCTAATTTTCTAAACAACAACTCTATAAAATGGAGACAATTTTAATGATGAACTATTTTCAATCTATGACGGGCAAAGACCGCCTGTTTGCCTTTATGGGGCTGGCCATGATGCTGGTTGCCCTGTTTGGCATGATCCCCGATGCGTGGGCGCATGGCGTCACGCAAGGCGATAAAGGCTATATTCAGGAAACCGTGGGTGTTCACCCGATCCCCTTTATCTATCTTGGGGCTAAACACATGATGACGGGCTATGACCATTTGCTGTTCTTGCTCGGCGTGATCTTCTTCCTCTACCGCATGAAAGACGTAACAATTTATGTGACCCTCTTTGCGGTTGGCCACATTGTAACATTGCTTTCCGGCGTGTTAATGGAGATCAGCATTAGCTCGTATATTATTGATGCCATCATCGGTTTCTCGGTGGTTTACAAGGCATTGGATAACATGGGTGCGTATCAACGCTGGTTTGGTTTTCAACCCAACACAAAAGCAGCAACGCTTATATTTGGCTTGCTTCACGGCTTTGGTTTGGCGACTAAAATTCTGGACTACGAACTATCGCCCGATGGCCTTCTTGCCAATTTGATTTTCTTCAATATTGGTGTGGAATTGGGGCAGATTTTGGCTCTGGCAGTTATCCTGATCGCCATTACCTATTGGCGAAAATCCGGCAGCTTTCTGCACCATGCTTATAAAGCCAATGCCGTCATGATGATGCTGGGCTTCTTGCTCATGTTTTATCAAATCACTGGCTACATCGTTCAATAATTCAAACTGACAAACTTAAAAGGAAAATAGAATGTTTAATTCAAACATACCATCTGACAGAGAAGTGCCCTCAACAGGGAAGCTCATTAAATCAACTATTTTGGCCGCAATCACCGCTGGTGTTTTGCTGGTGACAGTTGTTATGCCAGCCGAATACGGCATTGATCCTACAGGCGTGGGCAATGCGATTGGCTTGAAACGCATGGGTGAGATTAAAACCTCACTGGCCGAAGAAGCCGCGCAAGATGCCGCCAAGGATGCCCAAGCCGCAGTTGTGGTAGAAGCTGAGCCAGAGCCAAAACCAGAGCCGCAAGTCGTAACGGAAGCCGCACCGACACAAAGCCATGAAATGAGTGTAACGCTGGCTCCAGATGAAGGTACAGAGATCAAGGTGGCCATGTTAAAAGGCGCAAAGGTTGATTACGTCTGGGAAACCAACGGCGGCAAAGCAAACTTTGATGTCCACGCTGACTCCAAAGAACTGGATATTGATTACCACAATTACAGCAAAGGTTCTGACGTAAAAAGCGAAGGCACTCTGGTTGCTGCATTTGATGGATCTCATGGCTGGTTCTGGCGTAATCGTACGAAAGAGCCTTTGACCATCACCCTCAAAACCAACGGTGAATATTCATCAATCAAACGTTACTAAAATCTAAAACACGAAAGGACTAAAACAATGAAAAAACTGAAAGACCCAAAAATTCTAGTAGGAATTGGCGTTATTGTTATCGCTGTAATTATCTTTGCGGTGGTAATATCAGGAAGTGACCCCACTGGCGGTCACGGTCATACCCATTAAGAGAAACTAAAATGCTAGAGCCACTTAAAAATGCAACCTATCGTCATTTATTTGCCGCGCAAGTTATTGCGTTACTGGGGACGGGTTTAACAACAGTGGCTCTGGCATTGCTTGCTTATGATCTGGCGGGCGATAAGGCCGGAACGGTCCTCGGCACAGCCCTTGCCCTTAAAATGGTGGCCTATGTCACCATTGCTCCGATTGTTGGGGGGCTGGCGGCTTCTCTGCCACGCAAACGGCTTTTGGTTACGCTTGATATTGCCCGCGCTGGATTTGTACTGTGTCTGCCATTCGTCAGTGAAATCTGGCAGATTTATCTCATTATCTTCCTGATGCAATCCTGCTCGGCTGGCTTTACACCTATGTTTCAAGCCACCATTCCCGATATTATTCCAGATGAAAAAACATATACCAAGGCGCTCTCATTATCACGGCTGGCCTATGATCTTGAATCTCTGATTAGTCCGGCTTTGGCTGCAGCGGCGTTGCTTGTAATGAGTTTCAGCTTTCTTTTTGCCTTTAATTCAGTAGCGTTTCTGATTTCTGCTCTGCTTGTTATCACGGCGGTTCTCCCAAAAAGAAAAGAAGCGAAAGAAGTTAAAGTCGTATCAGTTTGGGAGAAGATCAGTTTTGGCACACGCGCTTATCTCGCCACGCCGCGCCTGAGAGGCTTACTTGCCCTTTCCCTTGCGGTTGCCTCGGCAGGGGCAATGGTGATCGTTAATACCGTTGTTATCGTACGAGGTGGCTTTGGGTTGGGTGAACAAGATGTGGCTTTGGCTTTCGCGGCCTATGGCGGCGGTTCTATGCTGGCGGCTTTCACGCTTCCAAAGTTGCTTGAACATATGCCAGATCGCCCCGTTATGCTCGGCGGTGCTATTATTTTGGCCATTGGGTTATTAGCTGGTTCTACCGTTTCATCATTCTTCTGGCTTCTGCCTGTCTGGTTTTTGCTGGGCAGTGCGGCATCCCTTATCAATACACCCACAGGGCGCTTGTTACGCCGTTCTTCTGGCGAAAAAGATCGTCCTGCATATTTCGCGGCGCAGTTCTCTCTTTCCCATGCTTGTTGGCTGATTACGTACCCGCTTGTCGGCTTTCTCGGAGCATCCATGGGGATAACGGGAACTTTTTATGTTCTTGTCGGAATTGTCATGCTGGGTTTTGTTCTTGCTCTTCTTTTATGGCCTGCCGAGGATCAAGCCGCTCTCACCCATACGCATAAAGATCTTGATCCCAATGATCCGCATCTAGCAGATGCAAAAGCCGTAGAGGGTGGATATCAGCATAAGCATGATTATGTGATTGACCATCACCATAAATTTTGGCCGTGATCAAAACCCAAAATGTACCCGTTGGGCGTTCCAGCAATTGGGGAATGGGCGCATAAGCTCGGCGAGAGTCATGGCCAGAGGCTGGCGGCCATTTAGGATGGCCTCAATGATGTCAGGTGCCAGTTGGGTCATGCGGAGGGCTTTGGCAACGTAGCCGTGATCGAGCATCTCGCGCTGGGCCAGTTCTTTGATAGTGAGATCTGGCTCTTTGTCCATCATATCTGAAAATCTATGGCCGCGCACAATGGCCTGCATCATATTGGTTTGGTATTTCGGCTTTCTGTAAGAGCTAAGATCTCTGCCGTCCGGTGCGGTGATGTATTTGCGTCCGCTACGCCTTCTTAATTTGATTGGGATTTCTATGGTGATGGGGCTGTCTTTCGTGGGCTGGGGTTTGGTCGTTTTGGCATCCGGCATAATCTCATGGAGCAAGCCGACCATGCCCACGGGGCGCAGCTCGATGCTGACACTCCGCGTGGTTACGACAACGCGCTGGATCAGGAGTTTGACCAGCCGCTCTTGCTCCACCGGAAACAACTCATCCCAGAGCTGTTCAAAATTCTCAAGCGCGCGGATGATTTTTTCTTCGCTTTTGGGGTCGCTGATCTCCTCCCACTGTGGATCGGCGAGGACTTGTTTTGTCCATTCCGGTCGGGAGAGCAATCTGCGCATCTGATCAACAATCACATTTTCTAGCAAAGTTGCTGATACGGTTTTCAAAGCACTGTCGGCATAGCTTTTCTTAATGGCTTGTGTGCTGACATAGTATCTGTAACGCTTGGTTTTCTTTTTGACGGCGGCGCATGTCAGGGCATAGCCATCCTCGTCAAAGACAAGCCCGCGCAAGAGATAATTGGCAGTTTTGCAGCGGAGCGATGAAGAATTTGGTTTGCGGTTATTGCTGATGGAGCGGGCTTTTTCAAAGGTTTCTTTCGAGATGATGCCGTCATGCTCGCCTTCATAAACGGTACCTTTGTGAAGGATCTTTCCAGTGTAAACCTGATTGCACAGGATCTTGTAAATCGTACTTTTATTGATCGGGTTGCCTTTATGGTGTTTTCCGCTGCGTGATACCCAGCTTTTTGTGGTGTAACCTTTTTCGGCCAGCTCTTTCACCAGAACGGTGGTCGATCCCATCTCAATATACCTGTGGAATATGTACTGTATGATCTCGGCTTCTTGCGGATTGATCTCCAGCTTGCGCTTGCGCACATCATAGCCCAGAGCGGGCACACCGCCCATCCACATGCCCTTGCGTTTAGATGCTGCGAATTTATCGCGGATCCGCTCAGCGGTCATTTCTCGCTCAAACTGGGCGAAGGACTGCAGGATATTAAGTGTCAGCCGCCCCATGGACGTGTCAGTGTTAAAATGCTGGGTGACGGAGACGAAGGAGACCTTTTGTTTGTCAAACAACTCCATCAGCTTCATAAAATCAGCCATAGAGCGAGAGAGCCTGTCAATCTTATAAACCACCACCACATCAATCAGACCATCTTCCAGATCTTGGATCAGTCTTCTGACCGCAGGCCGCTCCATTGAGCCACCGGAAAAACCGCCGTCATCATAGCGGTTGGGCAAGAGAACCCAGCCTTCGTGAGCCTGTGCGCGGATGTGGTGTTCGGCGGCTTCGCGCTGGGCATCAAGGGAGTTGAACTCCTGATCCAGCCCTTCTTCGGTGGATTTGCGTGTGTAAATGGCGCAGCGCTTTTTTATAACGTCCTGGTTTCTCATGATCATCTTTTCAATCCAAAGAAAACAGGGCCAGACCAGTTTGTTCCGGTAATGACGCGGGCGATTTTAGACAAGTTCGTGTATTTCATGCCCTGATACTCAAAGCCGTCATTGAGCACCATGACGCGGTACTCCACCCCTTGATATTCCCGCGAGAGAACAGTGCCGGGCGGCGGCATATCGCGATTGCGTTTCATGATGCCTGCAGTAATATCGCTTTTCATCCGCCGGATTTTTTCTTTTGTTTCTTGAGATAGGCCGCCAAAGGCAAGCTCCTGAATGCGGTAGGCGATTTTGCGCTCAAGATTAGAGCGGTTGAATTTAGGCGGTTCGGTATCGAAGTATTGCGGCCATATGTCCTGCAATTCTGCCATGGTCATATTTTGGATTTCACTCAGTTGCTTCAAAGCCGTTTTTGTCATGCTCTTTCCTTTTCTTTTGTTTGTTACATGCATGCTTCGGTTCGCAGTGAAGTCCAGTAAAACTCTCTCCGGATGAGCTTATTTCTTCGCGTTTTTGAACGCGCACGATAGCTCTTGCCAGAATGCTGGCAATTTCATCGAGGCGTTCTGCCGTGGTCATTAAATGGGGACGTGTTTGGTTTTGATTGATCATTGAGCATTTGTCCTGTGAGGTCATGCTCAATAGTCTGTGATAAATGCGCTGGTGAGCGCGTGGTGCCCGGTTAGTGCTTAGGTGGTGACGGGTTGGTGATGACCAACCGATTCAAGAAAGCTATCGTTCAGCCGGTACATGCCCCGTCCATCGGAAATAATCAGATGCCGCCAGAGCGGATTGCGCTTGAAGATATTGGAGAGCGTGAAGCTCTGCGATCCGGCTTTGGCCAGAAGCTGTTTGCCGTTTTGCCAAGGCGCCCCGTTGATGGCGCCTTCGTAAAGCTGGCGGATAACATCGGCCTGCATGTCGCCAAAGCTGTGCTTCTGGCCGTTGAAGACAATCTTTCTGAAGGTCGGATCATAATCTGTAATTTTAAACACGGGCTGCGTTTTTCCAACGCGGCCTATTATTTTGACATTACAAACGCATGTCTCCTTTATGTGATGTTGTTCTTCAAAGCACTTGCGCTCTTCATTTAAAATCACAAGATCGCTAAGTGTAAATCGCAGGCTTTCAGACGTGTCGGGAAGTGCCAATTTTGAATTCTGCTGCGCGCATAAAAACTCCCGCAAATACACAGTGCCGGATCTGAAAACCTTACGGCAGTGATGCGGGTAAAGCGGTGTGTATCCTTCCCAGTGCCGAAGCTCTTTTGTCAGGATGATGCGCGCGCCATCGGTTTCTTCTTTGATTTCATAAAGGCTAATCATCGGCAGCCAGACATGAGCTTTCAACTGACCATGCATCAGCCACTGTTTTAGGTCGGAAGGATCCGCATGCCATAATTTTTCAATGTCGTTTAGAGAATAAAATACCCGTTCTGGCAAGCCCTTCATCTCCCAGCTCCTTTCCTTCCTATCGCAATTTTTTTTCGTGATATTGGCGCCAGAGAATCTGCAACTCAAAACCAACTTGATTCTTGTACCACAATCAAATAAATTGAGTCAATCTTAATACAACTACAAGGATAAAATCATGGGTGATCACGGCGGAAAAAGAGACGGCGCAGGTCGCAAAGCAGGCTCCGGAAAATACGGTGAGCCAACAAAAGCGCTGCGGGTTCCTGCGAGTCTTGTCAAAGATGTTAAAGATTTCATTCAGGTCAAAAAAGTGAAACGGCAACGCATACCATTGTACATGTCCGGAGTTCCGGCTGGATCCCCTTCGTTTTTGGAAGACCATGTCGAAGATTATATCGATCTCAACGAATTCTTCATCAAAGATATGGAACAAACCTTTATGGTGATGGCCGAAGGCGATTCAATGGTAGATGCCAATATTAAATCCGGCGATATTCTCATCGTGGATCGGTCCATTGAACCGCTACATGGTCACATTGTTATTGCAGGTATCGATGACAATCTGACGGTTAAACGATTGCAGATTAAAGGCAGTGAAATTTCCCTGAAGCCAGAAAACAAGAAATACGCCCCCATCATTCTTAATGACAAAAACCGCCTGCATATCTGGGGCGTGGTGACGAATATTATCCATCGGGTGGTGAGTTAGGCCGTTTGAATTTTATCCATCAGCTTTGGTAGCGAAATTACGGTCACATCATCGCCGACCGGGAATTCGTCATCACCGCCATAGACAACGTATTTTTTTGTGGCGCCAACATCATCACATGTCTGGCTGTAATGTTTGCCGAGTTTGGGGGCAACGCCATGTTTGATTTCTACGGCCCAGATTTCTGAGGATGGCATTTTAATAACCAGATCAATTTCAGCACCGGCGGATGTGCGGTAAAAATATGTCTCAGCGCGGCGCGGTAACACAGAGTGAATGTTCTCTACCACAAATCCTTCCCAGCTCTTCCCTAATACAGGGTTTGACAACAGGGCATCATGGTTTCCAATACCCAGCAGGCGATGCTGAATGCCGCTATCCCGAATGTAATAACGTGGTGATTTTACCAGCCGCTTTTTGACGTTCGCATGCCAGGGTTCAATACGTCTGAGCAGTAATAGATCGGTGAGAATATCAATATAATTGCTGACGGTTTTACCATCAATTTCAAGATTGCCGCCCAGTTTTGAATAATTGATGGTCTCGCCTTGCAGGTGGGCAAGCATGGTCCATAGTCGGCGGAGCCTGTTTGCAGGGACGCGGAAGCCCATTTGCGGCACGTCACGCTCCAGATAGGTGCGGATAAGATCCTCCAGCCAGTCCATGGCCGTATCATCATCTGCGGCCAGATAACTGTCCGGAAAGCCGCCACGCACCCATAATTTCTGCAAATCTTTTTTATCTTTGCCGATTTCCAGCACATTCAAACCGCCCATCTCAATGTAGCTGATCCGCCCGGCAAGGCTTTCTGATGATTGGCGCAGTAAATCCATCGAAGCGGATCCGAGCAAAAGAAACTGCCCAGTTTTACGGCCTTGCTCTCTGTTTTTATCAATCAGTCCGCGCAGGATCATGAATAGGTCTGGCGCGCGCTGGATTTCATCCAAGATGACCAGCTTATCGCTATGCGTGCTTAAAAAACTTGAAGGGTCACTCAGTTTAAGCAAATCTTCGGGCGATTCCAGATCGAGATAGAGGGAATCTATGCCCTTTGCCACAGCCTTGGCCAGCGTGGTTTTGCCGACTTGGCGCGGCCCAAGCAAAGCCACAGCAGGAACCTGTGCAATGTTTTTTTGAAGTTTATCTGTAATCCATCTCTCTAACATACCTTGCATATTAGGATATGTATTCCGAAATTGCAAGGTATAAATACGCCATCACCACCCCATCATAAGCTGAGCACTAACCGCTCACCAAGCGCTCACCACCCTTAATAATCCAAGCTGATCTCCTAACGCACACAAGGAGATCAGCAAAATGCCCACCGATAAACGCCCCCTCGAATTAGACGACATATATAAAACACCTGTTGGTGACCTGTTCGTACTTTCGGATCAAGAGCTTGATACTTTGATAGCCGATGCAGAAGCAACCATTCAAAGATTCATCCTGATTAAGAAATGGTTGAACGGCGCTAAGCGTCAAAAAGCCTCCCGCCAGCCCAGTAAAAAATTGTGGGGTTGGTTATGAACCATTTTCAAAAACATGGCATTGAGCATCTTTCGGCATCGAGCCTTAATCTCGCCCGCGATAATTTCCCGCTTTGGATCATTCGCTATCTCGGAAAAGTTAAAGGACAGCAAAGCGTTAACATGCTGGCCGGGATTGCCGTTGAAGATGCGGTTGCACGCGGCCTCGATCATCCGGACATGGATGAAGAGACAGTCATTCAATTCGCCAAAGATGAATATCTGAAAAAGACCGCGCTCGGTTTTGATCAAGAAGCCCGTGAGAACAAGCTACAGGAGATTACAGGTCGTCCGGCAGAAGGTAGAAAACAAGCCTGGGACGGTATGGTGCGCAATGCGCTTCGTACGCTGCGCCCTTACGGCATCCCCACCAAGCCGGAAAACGGAAAACAGCACCGCATTGAGGTTTTTCTGGATGGCATTCCCGTTCCATTGATCGGCTTTAAGGATTTTTCATTCGATCAGCATGGCTTGGATATCGATCTTAAAACGACTGGGCGCATGCCTTCGGACATGTCTTTCGATCACCAGCTGCAAGGCGCTGTTTATTGGAAGGCTTCCGGCAACCGCGCACAGCGATTTGCCTATGTCACGAAAAGCAAAGCAGACGTTCTGGAATTAACGCCGGAGGCTGCTACTTACGCCATTCATACCGCTACAGGCATTGCACATTGTCTACAGCGCTTTTTATCCCTTTCCAGCGACTGGCAGGAACTCAGCCATCTCACCATCCCCGATTACACAAACTTCCGCTGGGATTCTTTGACGGCAGGTGCCGCCAGAGAGCTTTGGGGTTTTTAAACAACACGAAAATCAAGAAAGGAAAATGACCAATGCCACTTCATAACCTCGAACGCTCTGCCAATGCAGTGCCTCATGTCCGCTATATGGCCGGAACCGCCAGCTGGATGCTCTCTACTGATGAGGGTATGCAAACTATACAGCTACCACAATGTCTGTTTGATTTTGGAAAGATCAAAACCGGATGGGGATGCTTTGCCGAAGATCAGGCCCCTGAATGGGTTTGGGATCCGTCACTAGAGCATCAGGCACCAAAGCCGAATGATGGCCGCGAATGGAAAAAAGGGTTTCATGTATTGATCCTGTTGCCACAGGACTATGCCCCGTTCCAGTTGCGCGAATTTGCTACCACGGGTGTTGGCGCTGTTGAAGGCATTAAGGGGCTGTATGCCCTTTACGAGCAAGCCAAGGATCAAAACCCTGGCAAAGTGCCGCTTGTTCAATATGTCGGCGCGACACCCACCCAGATTGGGCGCAAAGGTGGCCGAACCAATATCCCAAGCTTCCAGATTACCGGATGGATTGATCGTCCGGCGGCTTTTGATGAGCCGCTCGGCGATGACGGGAACAATCAAGGCCAGCAGCAATTCGTCAGCCAGTCCGGTTTCGCGCAGCCTGTGCAACAGGCAAACACAGGGTTTAAGGCTGCGCAGCCAGCCCCACCACCTTCGCAGGCCGCCACGTCTGTCCAGCCGCCGCAAACGGATAACTCCTTCCAATCGGCTCCACCTCAGCAGGACAGTGGCGACCTCAACAAACCTGTCTTTTAAAACCTCCCTGAACTTGGTTGTCCGGCATTGCGCCGGGCAGCCGCCTTTTTTGAAAGCTGAACATTTATGAATGCCGATCCGTCACATCTCCAACCAAACAAAGAGGCAATGCTGTTGCAGCTGACGCATCTGTTTGGTGAAACCCATGCGGATGGTCTGATTGAGTTGGCATGGACGGATCCGCAGAATAATCATGCGCTTTCCAAAGCCCGTCTTTTTGATATTACAGATTTTGGCGAGATTCCTGATTTTGCCGCCGCGCGTAATGCCGAGGGCAGTAACGTTTACATTGGCGCGGCCTTACGCAAAAAGGGATTGCCCGAACATAAGCGCACCAGTGATGAGGCGTTCTTTTCTTTAACCGCTGCTTACGTTGATCTGGATGAGCCGGACGTAGCCTCAAAAGCGCGGGATATTTACGGAGCGGTCGGACCAACATTGGTGGTGATCACCGGGCAGCAGCCTCATTGCCGCGCGCAATTATGGTGGCGACTGGATGAGCTGGAAACGAATCCGGACAAAGTCAGGTCTCTCAATAAGCATCTGGCCGTTGCCATGAGCGGTGATGAGACGGTGGTTAATCCATCACGGGTTATGCGCCTTGGCGGCTCTATCGCATGGCCGGTTAAGCCAGGACGCATTGCGGAGGTTACGGAAGTCCAGCTTTTAGGGCGACCTGATGTTCCGGCGGAGGCACTTGTAAACATTGTAATACATGACCTTCCGCAACTTCCGCAGACTTCCGCCACTCTTCCCGATAACACGCAATCACCTGTAACACATCAAAACACATTAAATCTGCCCAATCTGAACGGCCTTTCGGTTGATGGCTGCATTGCCAATATCAGCGCCGGGCGGGAATGGCACAAAAATATGGTCAGACTCACCGCGCACTGGGTGAATTCTGGCATGTCGGATCAGGAAATCCTGCTGGCTTCGGAAAGCTTGACTTTATCCGGCTACACCCGCGAACAAACGCGCAGCGAAGTTTCAAAGATGCTGCAAGGCGCGCGCGGCAAATGGGGCATACAAAACCCGTCTGTTATTTTAGAGCAGCCTAAAACTACCGCCATCCCATCCTTGGTTTTGAAAGATTGGAACGGCCATAAATATGCAGGCCAAGCGCCGGAGCAACGCTGGCTGGTTGAAAATCAAATTCCTCTTGGCGTGCCGATCCTGCTCGCAGCGATGGGCGGTGTCGGCAAAAGCTATCTGGCTTTGGATTTGGCGCTGCATGTTTCATTACCCACCACATCAATGTCTTTTCCGTACCGCGTGTTTGGCGGGCAGTTAAAAGAACACGGCACAGCGGTCATTCTGGCGGCAGAAGATAGCTATGAAACCATTCACCGCCGCTTCAATAAGATTGATGAAGCCGATAAGCGCACGCTCTCTGGTGATCGGCTGATTGTTGTGCCCATGCCCAGCGTTGGTGGCCCGCGCCCTTTGATCGATGTCGAGAACGGCGTACCGCAAAAGACCGAATTTTTTCATGACTTCAAAGCCCAGCTTCTCGAATTGCCGGATTTAAAACTGGTGGTGATTGATCCGCTTCAGGCGTTCGTCATGGCGGATGTGACATCGGATCCGGCGGCGGCGCAGTTTATGTGGTCGGCGCTCGCGGAGATCTGCGCGGAGACCGGGGCAACAATTATCGTCACGCATCATATGCGCAAAGACGGCATGCACAACATCACCAGCGTTGCCGGAGCGCGGGAAGCGATACGCGGCTCAACGGCTCTCGTGGACGGCGCTCGCGGTGCTTATGCCCTGTGGCAAGCGGACAAAGATTATGCCCGCATCTGCTGTCAGTTTTTAGGCCGTGATTTTGAAGAAAACGCCATCATTCAAGGCGCCATCGTCAAAACCAATGATGATGTACTACAGGCTATTCACACATACGCCAGAGCAGAAAGCGGTCTGCTCGTTCAGGATTTAAACCTCAGCAATCTGGATCCGGACGAGATTGGCTATCCTGATTTTGAAACAGAGATCGCGATCCTGAAAGAAATCGAAAACCACTGGAATGCCGGAGAGCCTGTATCACAGGCACCGAACACCGGGCCACGATATATCGTCAAATTCCTCAAAAAACATTTCGGCCTCACCAAATCAGTCGCCCAGACCCTTCAGGGCAAATGGGTTGATGAGGGCATCATCGCCACGGAAGTCATCAACTCAAGCTCAAAACTCAAAGGCTATCGCCTGATCAAACTCCCAGAACAAAAAACGGAAGGAGCGGAAGCATGGTACACAAACCATTGATTTCATTATGCGGAAGTGTTTACGGAAGCTGCGGAAGCATACCCCTTAACACATTGATTTTATTGAATAGGTATTTGCGGAAGCAGTTACCTAGATCCTTAAGGATCTATTTCGGAAGCCGCGCTTGCGCTGCGCGGCGTCCGAATACGATCTGGTCTTTGACGGATCTTGCGGGAGGTGCGGCATGAGCAAATACCGCAAGCCATACGTCAACCCGAATGCCCTTCGTGCTGCCCAGCAAGCGATGGCGCCAGATCATTACAAAAAACGCTCCCTGACCGAGGGACTGGATTATCTGGCCAGAGAAATGGAAATCAAATGGGGCGTGGATCGCTTGCCGTTACTCGTTTCGGATCAGATGCGGGCGGCTTTTTTTCGGCAGAAAGATTTGCTGGATGAAGCGCTGCAATCCGGTGATCTCACCCTGATTGATGTACAGGTGGGTGGCATGAAACGCGCCTGGCAGGCTTTGGATCAGGCCGCCACGCAAGCTGGAAAGCCAGTCTTATCGGCGGAGATTTGGGAAATAAAACTTCCGGTATCAGGCCGCATTGTGGCGTTTGTCAAAACCTCCGCCGAAGCCCACGCCATTGCCAGACCGGATTTGGAAACATGGACGGTCAGCGAGATCGCCCAGCTGATCGATGGCATGGACGAGAACGTGGCCAAAATCAAACAGCTATTCCCCGGCGCAGAAGTCACAGCCATCACGAAAAAAGAAACACCCTCCGAGCAACAGGACAAGCCGTTCGACTGGTCGAAGGGCGATGACATTCCGTTTTAACCCGAAAAGAAAGGAGAAAGGCCATGAGCCATTACCAATGCCCACTGGGGAGAGCCGCAGGCGCTAGCCCCAAAAACGAAGATGAGATGGAGCTGATGCGCAGAGCTGCCTGGCGTAAGCAAGGCGTGCTGAACGTAGCCCCATCTGACAGCCGTCTCACATGGCCAGAAAAAGAACTCGTTAAACAAATTGCAGAGAGGCTCTACGGCGAGCGGAAGGAGTACCAATGAAAATGATAGGCCCACCACCAGAACCATACTGGACAGAGAAGATCGTCATGGCGTTCATGGAAGAAGCGGCAGAGATCCACAAATGCATCCCGGAGGTGAGAGTCCCCGGCTACCATTCGATGTGGCCAGACACGCTCAAGGATGATTGGGAACGATACTACGACATGCTGCACGCAAGGCAGCGGCGCAACTACGCTCTGCCCAAGCAGGTGGATTTCATGGAAGAAGTCATGCGCTGGCTGCGCTGGTTAAACGTGATCGAGCAGCGGGTGATCTGGGCGCGCGCCAATAACATTCCGTGGAAGGTGCTGGAGCATGACTTCAACAGCAGCAAGACCACGCTCTGGCGGCACCTCAACGTGGGGACAAACCGTCTGGCAGCCATCCTGAACAACAATGATCCGGATGGTGACTACCAACATACTCTCAAGCGTTTTTGAAGGTCAGTCTACGCTTGCGATGCATTTGAAACAGTGTTGCAACACCGTTAACACACATTCCTTGAAACACTTTTTCGATTTTTGAGGTATATTTTTTCTATGCTGGACAGAAATGCGCGATTTGCTGCTGCGACCGCCCCTTATCAACTTGACTTACAAAATCTCGCGGGTCCTGTGGGGCCGAAACCTATAGGGGCGGGGAACGCGCGGGAGTTTTTTAGCGTCAGGGCTTTGAACTTCCTTGACACGCCAGCTTGACACTTTCCTTTTAACCTTTTGACTAAGCGTTGTTATTTGGAATAAAACCAGAATAGCAAAACGCCACTTACTTGACATTATGACCGAACTGATGAGCCAGAAAGCCTATGCTGAATATAAAGGATTCAGCAGGCAGTATGTGAATGAGCTTGTCAGGGATAAAGTTTTACGCCTGAAGCGCGGAAAGATTGACCGCGATGAAGCGGACAAAACTCTTGAAGCTCGCAGAGAACCTGCCCGGCCATTACGCCGCAATTCGCAAACTTCCGCACAGGATGCAGTGCCGCCCGCAATGCCTACGCAAATGTCCGGCAGATTGCCTGTATCGGAATTGCCAACACTGCTGCTGAAAACACGGATCAAGAGTGAAACTGAAAAAGCCAGATTATTGGAGATTAAGGCCAAGGTTGAGGCCGGAAAATATATCGACCGTGATGAAGCCGAAACACAGATATTCAAACACTTTCGCCCCTTGCGCGATAACTTGCTGACGGTGCCTGATCGGCTTGATGCAGAATTGGCGGCAACGACTGACCGTCACATTGTTCATAAGATTTTATACAACGAAATCGTCCGCGTTCTGGACGATGCCAACAAACCAGCTTTGAAACCGAAACGTTAAGTGTGGATCATCATACCTCATCAGTGCTGTCCCTCTGTTCTGGGGCGGGCGGACTTGAACTCGGTCTTAAACTCGCAATGCCTGGAACAAGAACCGTTTGTTATGTCGAGGGGGAAGCCTATGCAGCCGCGCAGCTTGCAGCGCGCATGGAAGATGAAACCATGGATGCGGCGCCTGTCTGGTCTGACGTTAAAACCTTCGATCCAAATCCGTGGCGTGGCTGCGTGGATATCATCACTGCAGGATATCCTTGCCAGCCATTCTCCATCGCCGGAGCCAAACGCGCAGAAAAAGACCCGCGCCACCTCTGGCCATTCATACGGGAAATCGTTCGAACCATCGAACCCAGAATATGTTTCTTCGAAAACGTCTCACACCATTTACGATTGGGGTTTGAACAAGTCCACGATGACTTACGATCAATGGGTTACAGCGTTGCGGCGGGTTTGTTTACAGCGGAAGAAGTCGGTGCGCCGCATCGCCGCGAACGCCTCTTCATCTTGGCCTACCGTGACGGCAACCGATGCATCGGTGAGCAGCGCGCGCCCACCGGAAAAGATGATCCGCAAAGACGGTCGCAATGTTCTGCGCACACCGTCATTGGCGGAAACAGTGATGCAGCCGGAGGGCTTCCCTTACACGAAGCAGGATCTTCAAGCTCGAAAAGCGGGCAAGGATTACCAGACAGCCAAGGTGCAGTGGCCAACACCGCGTGCGCAGGAGCCAGGATCAACAAGTGCAAGCCACGGATCGGGACTGGCGGAGACAGCACGCTATTGGCTGACACCTCGCGCAACAGAAAGCGGGGAAAAGCAAGAGACCTTCCTAAAAAGGATGAGCGACCGGACGGACAAAGCTCACAGTTCGCTCACGGCACAAACCAAAGCATGGCCGACCCCGATGGCGCGGGACTGGAAAGACAGCCCCGGCATGAAAGATCGGGACACGGGACAAATCTCCCTGCCGAATATGGCGTTCCGCTCTGGCCACCAGGGCCAGGAGAGCATGAACAATGGGGACATGTCCCAGATGCGCTTAAACCCGCTGTTCACCGAATGGCTGATGGGATGGCCAATCGGGTGGACAGACTTCGCGCCTGTGGAAACGGCGTGGTGCCATTGGTGGCAGCGTATGCATTCCGAACTCTTTTATTTTCTATCAATAAATAGTAACGGATAATTTATTCTGCTGTTTTACTTGTCGTAGAGCCATTGTTAGAAGTTGCTGCGGGAGTGGTTTCTGTGGCAATAGGCTGCATAGATGGAATAGTTTGTCCTAAAGGTATACCGCCATTAGGCTCAACGGCTTGCATTGACGGAATTTCCGCCCCTTTTGTAAGAGGGACTTGTTGCATTTTGGGCACTTCTGCACCTTCTTGTAAAGTTTTTCTATCTGACATTTGAACTCCTTGTTGTTGACTGTTTATAAGATTGAATGAAACAAAATATATAGTAAGGCCTACAGCTATTACAAATAAAAATGCGGACAATGTATTTAGGGCGGTTGTTACGGCAGCAAAAATATTTCGTTTCTTTAAAAATTCGTCCTTCTTATTTAAGTAATACTCTTCAGCATATTTTAGTTGGGTTCTTATACCCCACTGACTTGTATGAAATGAAATCATTGTTGCAATTATTGCCATTCCAAAAAGAATCCACGATGCAATTAGGCAACCTAGATGTTCAGCTGAGTCAGCTGGCACCACATCCTTAATATAAGCAATTGAGACACCGAGCGCACCTAATGACAAAGTAAGAATTGCACCATCATACTTTTCAGAGTTTGAGAGCAATCGCATAAGCAAGTCTTGTCTTGTTTGAGCATATAATTCTTCACGTTTTTTATCTTCATTGCTCATCAGCTTATTCCTATATTTTTAAAGAACCGAGATTAGCATGAACAATTTAAAAATTGAATACCGCTCGCTGGACGAGTTGATCCCCTATGCCAATAATGCGCGGACGCATTCTGATGCCCAAATTGCGCAGATTGCCGCCAGCATTGCTGAATTTGGGTTTGTAAATCCGGTGCTGGTCGATGAGGACGGCGTGCTTATTGCCGGACATGGCCGGTTGATGGCCGCGCGGCAGCTCGGCATGGCAGCAGTTCCAAGTATTCAGCTTGCTCATTTAAGCGAAGCCCAGCGCAAAGCCTTAATCATTGCCGATAATCGCATCGCTCTGAATGCCGGATGGGATGAAGAACTTTTGAAACTGGAGCTGGAAACATTGGACGATCTGGATTTTGATTTGGATCTTCTGGGCTTTGATCCGTCTGAAATTGACGATCTTCTTTTTGCCGAGGATGAAGAAGAGGAACCAGAAGAAGCCATTCCCGAAGTGCCGGAGGATCCGATCAGCAAACCCGGTGATGTCTGGATTTGCGGAAACCATCGTGTGCTGTGCGGCGATGCCACCATTTATGACGATACGCAAAAGCTCATGGATGGGCAGCTTGCCGATATGGTATTTACCGATCCGCCGTACAATGTGGATTACGGCAACACCGCTAAGGATAAGCAGCGCAAGGCTAAGGGCAAAAGCGGTGGCCGCACGATTATGAATGATAATCTTGGCGAAGCCTTTGAGCAGTTTTTATATGATGCTATTACCAATATGCTGATGGTGACCAAGGGCAGTCTATACATCTGCATGTCCTCCTCAGAGCTGCACACGCTGCAAAAATCATTCATAGCGGCGGGTGGCAAATGGTCGACTTTTATTGTCTGGGCGAAAAACACCTTTACGCTGGGGCGATCTGATTATCAACGCCAGTACGAGCCAATCCTTTATGGCTGGAAAGAAGGTAATGATCGGTACTGGTGCGGTGCGCGCGATCAGGGCGATGTCTGGTTTGTGAACAAGCCGCGCGTCAATGATCTGCACCCCACGATGAAGCCCGTGGAATTGGTGGAACGCGCAATCAAGAATTCAAGTAAAACCAAGGATATTGTACTGGATCCCTTCGGCGGCTCCGGCTCCACGCTCATTGCCTGCGAACGGCTGGGGCGGCAATGCCGGACAAGTGAGTTGGATCCCAAATATGTCGATGTGATTGTGAAACGCTGGCAGGATGCCACGAAGAAGAAAGCAATTCATGCGGAGACAGGCGAAGAGTTTGGATGTTGATTATTTTATCTCAATCAAAAATTCATTTTTAGGGTCTGCGTTATTAATGATTGCGGCTATGCCTATTGGGTAAAGGATAAAACACAATGGCGGAAATATTATCGATACAAAAACAATTATTGCAGCAAGAACCCAGCCATTTTCAGGTATGAATTTCAGAATTTGAATAGCTTTTAACAATTTGATAAACGCATTCCAAATCTTGCATAAAAGTATATTTAAGACAGATAGAATACCTTTTGAATATTTTTCTGCGGCTTCAATCTTTTTATTATTTGGATCCAAGAGCTTTTCTTTTTTCTTATTCACTTTTGACCAAACAAAGAATCCAGCAGTAAAGCTTATTATTGTTGCTATTATATTTGGGATAGTATTCACACCGCCGTGATGAGAGCAAGCACCTTGGGAGCCTATAGATGTTGATCCCCATCCATCCATACAGGTAGCGGCAGGCAAAACTATGCCAAACAGTATTATACAAAGAATGAATGTTGATATTCCGTAGAACAGAGGACTTCTTAGCATTTATTTCTAATCCTTTTTCAAAAGGATCTTACGATACTTTTTAATGATTTTCCATGGCACAACTTCAAGGCTTGAAAACGCATCCGGATATTCAGGTGTCCAATCCTTGATGGGTGAACAAATTACGCCATCGCCGTTAATGCCGAGAATCATGTGGTAAGTTACACCTTCCTTGGCAATATAGGCGCGGATGATGTCGGGAATTTCATCACGACTTATGTTTTCGCGTTGAAGCGTTTCGTTTTCTAAGTGGCCATAGACGTGATACAGAACCAGATCCTTACTCATCGATCTGACCTTCTGTTTTTTCAAGCGGTTCGAGTTTGTACATGGTTTTGCCATCGCGCGTGTATTTGACGATTTGGCTGTCCTCGCCTTTTTCTTTGAGTTTTTTACGAATGTTCGACAAAAAACCGCGTGCGGAGTGAGGTTGCCATCCCGTCATTTCGATCAGCTCGTCAATAGTAACGCCGTCATTGCGGCCCAGAGCCTCCATAACTTGGAGCGTTTTGTTCATGCGCGCAGAAAGCGGTTTTACTGGCGTTTTTGGGGCTGGTTGTTTGGGTGTTTTTGTTTTCTTGGTCATGTGTGTGGCTCCTTATTTATCAATTGCTTACATGTCCATGAATGCGTGCTTCGCAGAACTAATCCAGTTAATTCAAGGGTCATTTAATTGCTTTTTCCAAGGCCAGCGCGGGTTTGACAGATGAATGCAAACAGTAACCGAACAATCAATTTCACGGGCGATGCGCCGGGCGCTCCGTCCCGACCAAGCCTTAACGGTTTCCGAATGGGCAGACACACACAGACGGCTCTCCGGCAAGGCTGCCTCCGAGCCAGGGCCGTGGCGTACCGACCGAACGCCGTATTTGCGCGAGATTATGGACTGCCTGTCCTCAAGCTCTCCAGTGCAGCGGATTGTCTTCATGAAGGGCGCGCAGATCGGCGGGACAGAATGCGGCAACAACTGGATCGGATACGTCATCCATCATACGCCGGGGCCAATGCTGGCGATCCTGCCCACGGTCGAAATGGCCAAGCGCAATTCCAAGCAGCGTCTGGATCCGTTGATCGAAGAGTCGGATGTTATCCGCAAGCGCGTCAAACCTGCTCGTTCACGCGACAGTGGGAACACGATTTTGCAAAAGGAATTTCAGGGCGGCATTCTCGTGCTAACGGGCGCAAACAGTGCCGCAGGCTTACGATCCATGCCGGTTCGTTTCCTTTTTCTGGACGAGGTGGACGCTTATCCCGGTGATGTTGAGGGTGAAGGCGATCCGGTTGCGCTGGCCGAAGCACGAACACGGACATTTGCCCGTCGTAAAATCCTGATGGTCAGCACGCCAACCATTCGTGGCATCTCACGAATTGAAAGAGAGTACGAGCTGAGCGATCAGCGCAAATACATGGTGCCATGTCCGGAATGCGGAACGCATCAATGGCTGAAATTTGAACAACTCAAATGGCCAAAGGGTAAACCGGAGGAAGCGCTGTATGAATGCGAGCATTGCGAACACAAGATTGAAGAGCGGCACAAAACATGGATGCTGCAGAACGGTTATTGGGAAGCTCAGGCTGAATGCGATGGCAGAACAGCCGGATTTCACCTGTCTTCCCTGTATTCACCATATGGCTGGCGGTCATGGGCGCAAATTGCCCGCGCCTGGGTGGATGCTCAAGGTTCGGACGCGGCGATTAAATCATTCAAGAACACTGAACTTGGCGAAACCTACGTGGAAACTGGCGAAGCACCCGATTGGCAAAGGCTTTATGAGCGCCGTGAGCCTTACAGAATCGGCAGTATTCCCAAAGCCGGGTTGTTCATTACCGCTGGTGCCGATGTTCAAAAAGACCGGATCGAAGTGTCCATCTGGGCATGGGGGCGCGATAAGGAATGCTGGCTGATTGATCACCGCATTCTGGAAGGTGACACAGGCCGCGCCGCCGTTTGGAATAAGCTGACGGAGTTTCTTGGCGAGACATGGCCGCATGAAAACGGCTTTGATTTGGCCTTACGCCGCGTGGCTGTCGATAGCGGTTACGCCACTCAGGAAGTTTATGACTGGGCGCGGAAACAAAGCCCATCTCTAGTGATGGTGGTTAAAGGTATCCAGCGCGGCGCGGCTTTGGTGGGATTACCGAGTGCGGTTGAGATTACTGCCGATGGTAAAAAGCTCAAACGCGGTCTGCGCATTCGCCCCGTTGCTGGCGGCATTGCCAAGCTGGAGCTGTTTAACAATTTGCGGAAAAACCCGCCCACGAAAGAGAGCGGTGATCCGTATCCGGCTGGATATGTTCATCTGCCGCAAGTGGATGAAGAATATTTGAAGCAGCTCTGTTCGGAGCAGCTGATTACATCGAAAAACCGCCGTGGCTATGCGGTGCGTGAATGGCAAAAAACCAGAGAGCGGAATGAAGCTTTGGATTGCTATGTTTACGCCCGCGCCGCTGCGGCTGTTGAAGGGCTGGATCGTTTTGGGGATCGCCACTGGCGAGAAATGGAACGATCCCTCGGCCTGGACGAACCCGTTAAACCACGATCATCGCAAGACGATCAACCCAAACCACCAACGCGCAAGCCCGTGAAACGGCGTGCGCGGAGCAAAGGCGTGAAATTATGAGTGACACATTGGAAGAAAAACTGGAGCGCGTGCAAAAGGCGATTGCCGCCATTGAAGGCGGAGGGCAAAGCGTTTCCTATGAAGGCCGCGCTGTAACAAAGGGTGATCTCAAAACCCTTTATGATCGTGAAATCTATCTGGAGAAACGGATTGAGCGAAAAAGTCGCGGTGGAATTCGTATGCGCGGAGGTGTTCCGTTATGAGCCGAAAGCGTATCTCTCTGCCGGAACCAACCACGCTTGATAAAGTTATTGGCTGGATTTCGCCCGAAGCAGGCGTTCGCCGCCTGAAAGCCAAAACCGTTATGGCGCTTTATGGCGGCTATACGGGCGCACGTAAAGACCGCCGTCAAACCAAAGCATGGCAGACCATGGATGGCAGTGCCGATCAGGTGACGTTGCCTGATCTGCCAGCCCTGCGGGAGCGTTCCCGCGATTTGATCCGTAACGCTCCTTTAGCGACGGGCGCGATTAACACCGTTGTCACCAATGTTGTCGGTACTGGCCTGAAAGTGCAATCCCGCGTGGATCGGGATGTGCTCAAAGGCGTTCTGGGCGATACAGAAGAGGACTTCGAAGCCTTTGAGCGGGCTGCCGAGCGTGAGTTTCGCTATTGGGCAGCGTCCAAGCATTGCGATGCTTCTCACATGCAGGATTTTGCCGGGATGCAGGATCTAGCGCTGCGCTCTGTACTGGAGGCTGGCGATGTGTTTGTGTTGCGGCGTTTTACGCAAAGGCCGGGCGCACGCTATGGCACATGTCTGCAGCTGGTGGAAGCCGACCGGATCAGTAATCCTGATTGGCATATGGATACACCCAGATTGGCAGGCGGTGTTGAGAAAAACGCATTCGGCGCCCCTGTTGCTTATCATGTTTTGCAGGCTCATCCCGGCGATCTAAGGGATCCCGGTTCGCGGCACTGGGTAAAGCTTCGTGCTTATGATCGGGATGGAAACTGGCTGGTTAACCATCTGGCGCGACCCACACGCGTGGGGATGACACGGCCAGCACCTTATCTGGCGCCTGTTATCGAAAGCCTCAAGCAGCTGGATAAATATTCCGAAGCCGAGCTGATGGCGGCGGTCGTGTCGGCCATGTTCAGCGTGTTCATTAAATCCGAGGATCCAGACGGCCTTGCGCCGATGGAAGATGGCGCTGGCTCGGGCCGCGATGATAAGGATTTTCAGCTTGGCCCCGGCGCGATATTGGATCTGCTCCCTTATGAAAGCGTGGAGATTGCCGATCCAAAACGCCCGAACGCAGCTTTTGATCAGTTTGTGCTGGCCATTCTGCGGCAGGTTGGCGTTGCGTTGGAAATCCCCTTCGAGCTGCTGGTGAAGCATTTTACGGCCAGTTATTCGGCGGCGCAGGCAGCCTTGCTGGAGGCATGGAAGTTTTTCCGCTCCCGCCGGGAATGGCTTGCCTGCATGTTCTGCCAACCCGTTTATGAGGCGGTGATTACTGAAGCTGTGGCACGAGGCCATTTAAACGCTCCTGGGTTTTTCTCTGACCCCATGCTTCGCGCCGCCTATCTGGGCAGCGAATGGATCGGGCCGCCACGCGGACAGATTGACCAGCTCAAAGAAGGCAAAGCCGCGCGCGAGCGTGTGGACATGGGAATTTCAACTCTGGCCGAAGAAACAGCAGCGCTGACTGGAGGTGATTGGGAGCGCAAGCACCGTCAGCGCGCCAAGGAAAAGCGCCTGCGTCTGGAAGCTGGCTTGGATGAAGTCCAGGCGCCTGTCGAGCAGACCCCGGTTCCGGAAGAACCAGAAGAACAAGATTAACCGACAAATGAGGAGATGATTATGACTGAACGCATTATCAGTGCGGTCAGCGGCAACGCTCATGTGCCTGTGCAAGCCCCAAGTTGGGACTATTCCAACGCACAGAAGGTGAGTTTTACTGCCACTGCCGCGCCATCTGCCACCATCAATAGCCCGTTGGTGCGGTTGATTGCCTCTCAGGATTGCTTTTACACGGTTGGAGATAATCCGACCGCCGCAAATGCGGCTGGAAGCGCACCGTTGCCTCAGATGCAAAATTGGGCAGAGACAATTACACCGGGGCAAAAAATTTCCGTCATTTCCAATGGTGTCGATGGTGAATTGTTCATCATTCCCGCCAAAACGGAAGGCGGTGCATGATGTGGGATATTCCATCTTCAACCATTCTGGCGATCATGCCGGAATGCCTTCCGGTCGAAGCACCGGGGGCGTTTCAAAAGCAAGGCATGCATTTAGCCGATGACATCATGTCCACACATGACAAAGTAGCCGTTATCGATGTCGGGGGGATTATCACGCCGTATCAAAATATTCTCTCCATGCTGTTTGGCGGCACCAATATCGCCAGCATTGAAGAGCAATTCACACAAGCACTCAATGATCCGGAAATTACGGGCATTATGCTTCGCGTGGATAGTCCAGGCGGCTTGATTACAGGTGTTGAAGAGCTAGCCAGTACCATTATGGCAGCGCGCGGTCAAAAACCGATTGTGGCTTATGCCTACGGCAATGCAGCTTCGGCGGCGTACTGGATTGCTTCTGCCGCTGACAAAATCGTGGCTGGGCCTACAACCATGCTGGGATCAATCGGCGTGGCGGTTGCTGTTCCCAAAACCCGTGAGAGCGGCTGGGTCGAGTTTGTATCTTCGAACGCTCCCAATAAAAGGCTGGATCCTGAAAGCGAGCAAGGCCGCAATTCTATTCAATCGCGGCTTGATGCTATGGAGGCTGAATTCATCGGTGCGGTGGCCGCAAACCGCGCCGCTTCTCAAGACAAAGTCCTATCGGAATTCGGGCAAGGCGATGTTTTGCCTGCCCGTGAGGCTGTGCGTGCAGGCATGGCCGACCTCGTGGGAGGGATGAAAGATGCTCTCTTGCTTATCACCACTCTGCAACCCAAACCAAAAGGAGTCGTTATGACGAAACAAACTGAAACGCCGGAAATACCTTCCGGAAACTCAGGTGATATGGTCGCAAAAAGCACGATCACGGCTGATTATATCACCAAAAACCATCCTGAAATCGCGTCTGCTCTCACCAAGAACAGCTTCAACGAAGGCTATAAGGCCGGATCTGAAACTGAGCGGGAGCGGATTTTGGGATTGGAGGAAGTCTCCATGCCTGGGCATGAGGCTTTGCTGGAAACAGCCAAGAAAGACGGCAAAACCAAAGCTGCCGACCTGGCTGTTAAAATCGTAGCCGTTGAAAAGCAGCGTGGCAGCAATGCTCTAAAAACCATCACAGAGGAAACTGCCGCCGAACCTGTTGTTACGCCAAGCACCTCAAACGATATGCCGAATGCACCGCAAATTGATGCGAACGCGCCTATCGAAGAGCGTGCGGAAGCTGAGTGGAACGGCAATGCAGAAATCCGGACGGAGTTTTCCGATAAGGATGCCTATATCGCCTATCGCAAAGCTGAAGATCAGGGCCGCGTCAAACGCTACGCCCCTAAAGCCAAGTAACCCTTTAACCCTCTAAAAATCAGGAGAAAACCTATGACCACACTGGCAAGTGATGTCCAGCGTCCATTTGAGCTGGGCACAATCAACGAAGTCCCGGTTATTGCCGGAGACATCATCTATGAAGGCGCAGCGGTTGGCGATAATGCCAGCGGCTATGCACGACCTCTGCAGGCTGGAGATTATTTCTACGGCTTTGCAGAACAAAATGCTGATAACGCGGCTGGTGCCGCCGGAGATGTGAAAGTGCGTGTTCGCACGCAAGGTGCCGTTCAGGTGCCGATCTCCGGCCTTGCCATTACCGATATTGGCGCTGCTGTGTATGCCTCCGATGACAACACTTTCACCCTTACCGCCACTGATAACACCTATATCGGTCGGCTTTCGCGCTTTGTGAAATCGGGTGTGGGTGTTGTGTCCTTCAACACTTTGATTACGGCAGCCGCCTAATCATTTCGTAATCCCTTAAATCAAGAAAGGAAACTATCATGTCCGCAAAAGGATTATCCTCACGCGCCATTATTGGGCGTTTTTATCAACGGCTGGAGCAAAACCCCGGCCTTGAATGGGTGGCTGCGCTATCCAATTACTTCACCTCTGACCAGGAATCCGAGACCTATAAATGGCTCGGCCAGGTTCCTGTCATGCGGGAATGGATTGGTGGTCGTCAGGCCAAAGGCTTCCGTGAAAACGGCATCACCATCGAGAACAAGCATTTTGAAGCCACGCTTGAAGTGCTCGTTCGAGAGTTGCGCCGCGATAAAACGGGTCAGGTTATGGTTCGTGTTGATGAGCTTGCCGACCGCACCAATGCCCACTGGGCGAAGTTGCTGTCTGAGCTGATCATTAATGCAGAAAGCCAGATCTGTTACGATGGCCAGTATTTCTTTGATACTGATCATACCGAAGGCGATAGCGGTGCGCAGAGCAATAAACTCTCCATCGATATCTCTGGTCTGCCAACAGAAGTCCATGGCTCCACCACCATTCCATCCGTGGAAGAGCTGCAGCTTTCTATTCTGCAGGTGATCCAGCAGCTTTACTCGCTGAAGGATGATCAGGGCGAGCCGATGAACGAGAACGCGCGGTCTTTCCTTGTCATGGTGCCAACCAAAATGTGGCATGTGGCCAAGGCGGCAACGGCGGCTCCGGTCATCACGCATGGCCAGACCAATATTGTCCAGGTCATGGATGAGGTCACGCTCTCAGTGGCACAAAACCCGCGTTTGCCATGGACGGACAAGTTTGCCGTCTTCCGCACTGATGGATCCGTAAAGCCGCTGATCCGCCAGGAAGAGGAAGCCGTCATGCTGAAAGCCATTGCCGAAGGCTCCGAACTGGAGTTTGAGGAAGATAAGCACCGCTACGGTGTAGATACATGGCGCAACGTTGGTTATGGCTTCTGGCAGCAAGCCTGCATGGCACAGCTGGTATAAGGAGGATCTCATGACAAAACGCTATAAGGTCACCGGGGTCAAAGTTCGATTTGGTCCCGGTTTTGTTTTGGAGCTGGAAAAATCGCAAGCCGATGCCCGCGCCCATGTTCTTCATCACAAGAAAGGCAGTCTTTATGCCGTTCTGGATACGGTGGAGTTTAAACAGGGCGAAAGCATTGGTATCTCCGAAGGCGATGTCCCTAAATCATGGTGGGATACGGTTGAGGAGATTGGCGCGAAAAAAGCCAAAAGCAAAACTCCCGATCCAACGCCTCCAGCTGAGGGTCAATACACCATTAAGCACCGCCACTTTGGCAAGTATGATGTGATTGATCCTGATGGTAATGCAGTGACGGAAGAGCCTCTTCCCAAAGACGAGGCAGAAGCCTGCGCTGCTGAATTATCGAATGAGGCCGAAACATGAGCAGCTTCGCAGAGACCATAGATACGGTTTTTGCGGAGTTCGGCCTCGATGCATCATATATTCCGCAAGTCGGCGATTCGGTAAGCGTTCGCGTTCTCCCAAGACGGGGAGATAGTCTCCTCGACTTGGGTGCCACGCAAATTGCCATCGACTCTTTGTTCTTTGAGATTCGGCGCGCAGAGAGCATTACGCCTGCAGAAGATGATCGGCTGGAAATCGATGGGCAGACTTATCTGATCCAGGCTGAGCCGCGCATTGAAGATGTCAGCTCTCATGTCTGGATTTTGGATACAAGGAAAATATGAGATTGGATGCCCAAACCATAGGCGATATTCGCCGCAATCTCCGCAAGGAGACGGAGTTTATCAGCCGTCTGGCGAGCAAGGCGACAAAGGAAGCCACCAACGGTCTGAAAGCGGATTTGCGAAATGATGTGGTGGGTTCTGGTTTCGGCGTGCGCTTATCGCGTACATGGCGCTCCAAAATCTATGATGATAACGGTGTCGATGTTAAAGGCTTTGTTTATTCGCGTGCGCCCCAGATTATTGAGTCCTTTGATCAAGGCGCGGTTATTCGCTCTCGCAGCGGACGGTATCTGGCCATTCCAACGCAGAATGCACCCAAGCGCATCAATCGGCGGAAACCGACACCGGATTTGTATGTGGAGCATAAAGGGGATTTGCGCTTTGTCCGCAGCAATAGCGGCACTGCCTTTTTGGTGGCGGATGATCGCCGCGCATCATATAGCCGCAAGACAGGTGATTTTCGCGGCTTTCGCAAAGCCAGCCAGCGCTCATTAAAAACCGGACGCGGCCTGACCACAGTGGTGATGTTTATTCTTATACCTACGGCGAAGATGCCGAAAAAACTCGATGTTCAAAAGATCGCCGATCAATGGGGCATCAAACATATTGATCTCATGGTGAGCCAGTACAGATGACCAGCAAAACTGAAACTATAATGCAAGCCTTGGCAACGCTTGTAGAAGGATCCGTAAATGCCAAATTTGAACGTAACGCCTCAGTGCCGGAGAAAATACCCGCTGATGGATTGGTGATTTTACGTGACGGCAATCCTGGCCTTCCGGATGAAGCGTTGGGCGGTTTTGGTAATGCGTATTACGAACATGAAGTTGAGATTGAGATTTATGTGGCGGACGGCGCACAAAATAGCCGTGATGGATTGTTCGACACGATCATTACCCAGATTGGCGGCGCGCTGGAAGCAGATCCTGATCTTGGCGGTCTGATTTTTGGTATGAGCTACGCCCGTCCAGATGTAACCGTTGAGATTGTCCCAGGCTCCCACGCCATTAAATCCGGCGTACTGACTTTGATTTTGGATTACGAAACCCCAACAGCGCTTTCATGACTATGCTCTTAAATCCCGGCCTCTCGTCTGGCTACTCAGGCTTGCCATTTCATTTGCCAAAATTGCTGGCGTGGTATGATCCTGTTCTTTCAAAGCCGGATGTGCAGCCTGATGGAAAGATCGATACACTGTATGATATATCTGGAAACGGTCATCATTTGCGGGTCAGGACAGAAGCCAGCCGCGTGCATCCGACCTATGATCCGAATGTATTTGGTTCTGTGCCGGGCATTGGAAATTCGCTGCAGGATCAGTTTGTAGAGATGCGTGGCGACAACGATGTCAGGCCGTATGTCACAGAGCAACAGACTTGGTTCATGGTTTACAAATCATACCGTCCCAATAGCCGCCGCATGATGGCTTTTTATAATAATTATCATACGCCGCTGGATCATCCGGCAGGAATGTCATGGGGGCGCAATCAGGACGGAGGATTTCCACGAAGCGACATTCTTCTGATTAACGGCGCAATCTGTACATTTATGTTTCAAAGCGCAAGCGAATTGATTGTTCGTGGAAATGGACAGCAAGCTCTCGATTCCAATGGCCTGCCTTATAACATTGATCCTAATGACTCTTACTTTGTCGGAACAACGCCAAAATATATCACTCTTTTTACCGGATATAACATTTATGCCGTTGAAGGTGCCTTTGGTGCCGTCATCTTCTGCATGGAGCTATTAAACATGCAACTCGTCCAGAAAGTTGAGCGCTATTTATCTAAGCGTTTCAGCATTCCGCTCATAACGTAACAAACATTTTAACCCTCGTGAGAACCCGCCGCATTGGCGGGTTTTTCGTTTTAACCAACCCAAAAAGGAGAAAACTCATGGCGCGTGCATATGGCTCGAACGCCTCGCTGCTCCTCAAGCGTGAAAGCGCCTACGGTCAGCAGGTATCAGGAAACTACTATCAAATGCCCTTTAACAGCTCGGATCTGGGCAGTGAGCAAGGTTTGATTGAGGATGCCGTTCTTGGCTATGGCCGCGATCCACTCCAGCCGCTTCGGGATGTGATTAACGATGACGGCGATATTGTCGTTCCGGTGGATCCGCGTTATCTGGGGTTTTGGCTGACCGGATTATTTGGTGATCCGACCTCCGGCGATGTGGCCGCAACAGGCTTTATTGATTTTTCGGATATTCCATCTGAGAACGATACAATCACGATCAACGGCACTGAATTTACCTTTGTAAGCTCGGCCCCGGCGGGTGATGAAATCCTGATCGGTGGTACCGCTATTCAAAGCGTTGATAATGCCGTCTCTCAATTAAATGCCTCTTCTGACGGTAATGTCACTGTTGCGACTTACAGCCGCCCGACGGGTACGTCACGCTTGCTGGTGACATATGACACGGAGGGCACAGCCGGGAATGCATTTACTCTGGCTGAGAGTTGTGATGTTGCCACGCTGAGCGATAGCACGCTTGAGGGCGGCGGTACGGAGCATGAGTTTGTGTCCGGCAAGGACACGCTCCCCAGCTATTCCATTCAGGTCGGCATGCCAAAAGTGCCAGCCTATTTTATGCACACGGGCGTGGTGATGAATTCCATCGCTTTTGATTTTCAGCGCTCTGGCGCGGCGGCGGCAACCATCAATGCCATTGCCCAGGCTGAAAAACGTTATAGCGCCACACAAGGCGGCACCCCGCAAACATTGACCTTTAAGCGCATCAGCCAGTTTCAGGGTGCGATTAAATCCGGCGGTGTCCCCATTGGAAACCTGACAGCTGGCTCTGTGACCTATAACAACAATCTGGAGCGGATCGAAACCATTCGCGATGACGGCTTGATTGACGGCGCGGATCCCACCATTGCCGCGCTCACGGGCACTATCGAGGTTCGTTTTGCCGATACAACTCTGATTGATCTGGCTTCTGCTGGTACGCCAGTAGATTTGGAGTTTTCGTACACGCTCACCTCTGCGCTGCGGCTGCAGATATTGGCGCATGAGGTTTATCTGCCAAAACCAAAGCTCTCCGTAGATGGCCCCGGCGGTGTGCAAGCCAGCTTTGATTTTCAAGGCGCTTATAACACGGCAGAAGGCAAGATGCTGACGGTCAAAATCCTCAATGATTTGGATGGGAGTGAATATCTATGATCACTCTAAAACAGCCCAGCCAGCCTTATAAAATCGGTCTTGCGCCGGGTTTTACGGTCACCGTCAAGCCACTCAAGACCTTAAGTTACTCCGTGGCCACCATGACGGCGCAAAAGAAAGTCGCTGATCTTGAGAAAGGCTTGCGCGATGTGGAAGAGTCCGGTTTTACGGTTGAGCATCCGGTCGATCTGAAGAACCCGCAAGAGCGCAACGCGCTGTTTCTTGATCATCTGATCAAGGATCTGGCCGTCACGCATATTGTTGGCTGGGAGGGCGTTTTGGATGAGGAGAAGAATACCGCCGCCGATCCTACGCCGGAGAATATTCGTAAAGTTATGGATGTTTCGGAATTTGCCGAAACCTTCTTCCAGCTTTTTACCCGTTATGTGTTTTTGTTGGGCGAAGCCAAGGAGCGGATCCGCAAATTAACTGAATGGCACTTCAAAAAAAGCGGCGGCCCGTCTTATTGCGCGACATGCAAGGAGCAGGATCTGCCATGTGCGTTTGAAAATCTCTGCCCGTATCAGAAATACGCACCGCGCCTCGTACAGGAACAACAAGCCTGGGAGATTTTAGAAAGCTGTACATCGCAGCTGCGGCTTGCGCCCTCTGGCCGGGTGGTCGGCATTGATATGAGCGCCGCATTAGAAATTGCTAAAGCACGAGGCTTTGATCTGGAAATCGTAACTGAGCTTTTAAAGGAAGGTGAAGCCGGAATTCTGGATGCGATAGCGCAGGAAGAAAAACTGAATGGCTGATCGGCAGTCCAATTACGTCATCCGGCTGAAGGTTGATGGCAGCGTCAAAGTCAGCCGGGAGTTTGATAAGGTCGGGGATAAGGGCGAGCAAAATTTCAAGAAGATCCGCAAATCGGCTGGTCGTACCAATCAGGCAATGGCCGGGATGGCGCGCAATATCACCTCAACGCTTGTTCCAGCATTTGCAGCGGCGGCATCGGCTAGCTCAATCTTTCGCAATATTCAGACTTTTGAAAAGCTGGATATTCGGTTGCGCTCCCTGACCAATAGCGCCGAGGATTACGCGAACACGCAGGACTATCTGAAAACCAAAGCCGATGATCTGAATGTCGGTATTGAAACCTTATCCGATGGTTATGCGCGGCTTCTGGTTTTGCAAAATAGCGGTATTTTGAACCGCGAGCAAGTCAACCAGCTTTCGGAAGGCTTGGTGAATGCTGCCGCCCAGCTTGGCGCGAGTGGCACCGATATTGACCGCGTTCTGTTTGGTCTCTCTCAAGGCTTAAGCTCCGGCACATTGCGGGCTGAAGAATTAAATCAGGTGGTCGAGCCGCTGCCCGGCCTGTTGCAAGAGCTGGATAAAGCGGCGGGACTTTCTGCTGGCGGTTTCCGCCGTATGGTGAATTCCGGTGAGGTCACAGCAGAAATGTTCTCCACTACGCTAGTGAAAGCACTGGAATCCTATGACGGCGCCGCCTCAAAACTGGACGGCACCATTAGCGGCTCATTGGCGAAGCTGAATAATGCCTGGGTCGATCTGGCGCGCACGATTGGCGAAAGCGGTATTATTGATTTTCTGGCTGAGCTGACATCCGGCATGGCCACCAGCATTGGTGTGGCGTCCAAGGCTGTGAATGGGCAAATGGCCTTTGCCGAGGCCACAGGCATTGTCGAGAAAACCGCCTTTATCGCCGGGCGTGGTATCAAGGCCGCTTATCTGGTTGTGCAAACCTCTATTCTTGGTTTGGCACGCAGTGTATTGCGATCACTGGAAACTATTTATGATGGTGCGGTCGGCATTATCAATTTGCTGCCTGGTGTTGAGTTAAAAGCCCAGCAAGGCATTACGCGCCTTGCCGATGCCGTGGACGCGGCGATTGCCGATAATGCGCGGCAGTTGGTCGCCACATTTGATTTTGGCCCGTCAGAGGAATCCATTAAGGCACTGCGGGCGCAGGAAGAACGGATCCAGAAACTGCAGCGGGATGCTGAGATTGCCCGGTCAAAGGCAGAACAGGAACGTGTCCGGCAAGAACGTGATGCCAAAAGCGGCCCTACAAAAGCCGAAAAAGAAATTATCAAGCAGCTGGAAAAAGAGCGGCAGAAAATTGAGCAAGTCACACAGGCGCTCAAATTCCGGAACGAACAACTGCTCCGCGATGAAAAAACGCAAGAGCTTTATAACCAGCTGCAATCTGCAGGCGTTGATCTGAAAACGCGTGAGGGCGAGGAAATCCAGCGGCTGGTCGAAGAGTATTACCGCCTGCGCGATGCCAAAGAGGAAGAAGAACGGGTCGAGCAGCGCAAGAAAGAATTGATCGAAGAGATCAAGAAAATTACGGATGAGAATATCTCCGCCCAGGATCAATACAATGAGCGGATGGAGGAGCTGAACGAGCTTCTGAAAGAAGGCGCCATCAGTCTTGAGGAATTCGAAGCCGCCGGGAAGAAGGCTTATGACGAGCTGGTTGCCGCCAGTGATAAATGGTTCGATGGAGCGGTTCGTGCGCTGGATAAATACGCCAGCGAGGCCACAGACATGGCAGCAAATGTTGAGCGCGTGGTCACCAATGCCATGCAAGGGCTAGAGGATGCGCTGGTTAAAGCCACCACCACAGGCAAGTTTGAATTTAAAGAGCTGGTGGATAGCATTCTGGAAGATGTCGCCCGGTTGCTTGTCCGTACCCAGATCACCGGGCCACTGGCGCAAGGATTGAGCGGCCTAATCAGTAATATTTTCGGCGGTGGTCAGAGCGGTAGCAGTGGCGGCAGTTTATTTGGCGGCCTGTTTGCCGATGGTGGCGCCTTCCGTAATGGTCGGCAGATTACGGCCTATGCCAAAGGCGGCATTGTTGGAAAACCCACGATTTTCCCAATGGCCAATGGCATGGGCTTAATGGGCGAAGCCGGGCCGGAAGCTGTGTTGCCATTGACCAGAATGTCGTCTGGCCGTCTGGGTGTGGAATCTGCGGGCACAGGCGGCGGTAACTATTTCTCAGTAACGGTTGATGCCAGAAACTCTGCCAATCCATCTGCTACATCTGAGATGGTCAAAAAAGCCGTTAATGAGGCTTTGAGCGCGCGGATCCCTGGCATTATCCAAACATCTGCGCAAATCGCCCACCGCAAAACCGTCGACACATGGCAGCGGCGCGGATCTAGGTTTGAATAAAATTGAAAAGGAAGGCAAATGACTACTTATTGGTATTTCAAGCACCATCATTGTAGCTAACAAATTTTTCTGGGTGCTGTTTCATAAAATCTATGGCGGTTTTGTAGTCTGTTTTGGTTTTCAAAGAGACTTTCTGCGCAGTTTTTACTAAAGTCTGTCCTTCGTCTTTCACCATGTTTGGATATTTGCAGACTAGCCATGAAAAGAATACTTTGAATTCTACAGGCCAGAATTTTTTTTCTGTTTCAATGGCCCCCAAGGCTTTGATTGCTTCTACAATATGAAATATGTTTATTTCCGGATCGAATTCGATGTTTGTAGTGCCATTCTTAAGATCTCGATCAGCATGTTTAAAGAAGTTTTGCTCTTTGCGGATGCTATCTTGCCACAATTTACGGAATTCATCTTTTATATATATTGTTTCTCGATGAAACATAAGATTGTTATCCCAAACCACTCCTTTGTCTGTGATGTGGTCATGCAGAATGCCCAAAGATGCCCCTAATAATGTGTGAATAGATACAGGATCTCTTTCTTCAAAGAATAAATTGATGGCCTCAATTAGTTGAGATTTTGCTGCATCAATTTTTGATATGGTTATTTTCATCACTCTGAACTTTCGAAAATCATATTTTTGAAGAAGACGCTCTGAGTTTATAAGCAATACTCTCAAGCTTCAAAGGTTTATTAATATGCCCGATATCGAACTCAACTGGCCGCTGGATTTACGTCCGGGGGAGCAGAGTTTTTACATTCGCACACTCTCGACCAAGTTTGAAAACCCGCTCACAGGGCAAGTCCAGGTTTTGGAGCGGGATGCGGCGCGCTGGGTAACAAAGCTCTCTTTGGTACGAGCGGAGCTGGATTCACGCAGGCTCGATGCGTTGCTGGCGGCCTTACGGGGATCGGTCGGGCATGTGTTTGTGCCTGATTTTCGGAGACCTTCTGCAAAGGGATCTCTGGCCGGAAGTCCCCAATTGGTAAGCGGCACTGGAAATGCAATTACGATTAACGGCTTTACGCCGGATGCGGTTGGCGTTTTAAAGGCTGGTGATCTGATCCAGACCTCACCGGGGCGCAGCCATATCACACTGCAGGATGTGGATGCCGATGAAATCGGGGCGGCAGCGGTGGCGATTGCGCCGCGTTTGCGCGAGGCCGTGACGGTCGGCCCGCTCATTACGGATAATTGCCGCGTTCGCATGCGTCTGGTGGATGATGATGCAGCAGAGAATGCGACTGACAATCGCCGCTTGAGCAGTTTTGAATTGGAATTGATTGAGGTGTTGCCGCAATGATCTTGAGCTGGCCAGAGGGCATTTATCCAAAGAGCCAGAGCTTTTATATCAAACACAGATCGACCCGGTTTTTATCCACGCTCACCGGACAGTTTGATGTGCTCGAACGTGAAGGCGCACGCTGGGTGGCGGAGTTTACCTTCGAGCTTGAGAATGCTCGTGCACGCCGTCTTGATGCTTTGATTGCAGAGTTGAAAGGCGCAGTTGGTCAGATATTGGTGCCGGATTTTCGAAGGCTCACATCAAAGCCGGTTACGCTGAGTATGGATGCTTATGCCGATGAAATCGGACTGACATTCTTTGATGACGATTATGATTTTGACGATGACACCAATGATGACGGCTTTCTAACCACAGAGGAAAGTCCGCCGCTTGGCACCGAAGATAATGCGCTCTTTGGCAGTGCATTTGATGCTGTACTAATTTTTTACGATGAGGTGAATTTATTGACTGAGGCTGGAGATACGCTGCTGGCTGATAATGTTGGCATTCCCTTTGAAACAGATAGAGGCTTTATCCTGACGATTGAGCATGGTGATGCGCTGGAGATTGCAATTGAAGAAGGTTACGGTCTGCAGGCACAAAACGATGACGATCTGCTTGTCCAGCTTGGCGGTGCTTTCTTTGAAGGTGAAGGTCAGCCAACTTTGATTGATGGGTCTGGACGGCAATTGCAAATCAATGGTCTTCGTCCCTTTGCTACCGTTATTCCTGCCGGAGAAAGCATTTCCCCGGCGCAGGGTCATGCCCATCTGATTTTGGAAAATGTGGTCACAGATATTGAAGGTGTGGCCTTTGTCCAGATTGCATCAAAACTGCGCAGCGTTATTACCGAGCAGCCTCTTGTTCTGGGCGGGATCGCGGTTTTGATGCGCCTTACCCAAGACGATGCGGGTGATAACCGCACCGTCCCACCGAACAGATCTTCTTACACACTGAGCTTTGAGCAAATCCTGAATTAAATGTCCGAGAAACGCCTTGATACAACTCTGTCTGCCGAGACGGAGAAGCAGGTCGTGCGCCCAATTCTCCTCGCTGAGTTTGATTTTGGTGAAACGATTGACAGGGCATGGAGCGGTATCGGTCAGCTGACATGGAACAGTGAAATTTGGTACGGCGCAGGCAATCTCGGCAAGGTTAGTACAGTTGAGGAAACCACAGAGTTAAAGGCCACGGGTGCGAGCTTTCAGCTGAGCGGTATTCCCGCCGATCTGATTACCAAGGTCAGCACTGCGAAAATTCAGGGGCATAAAGCGCGGATGTATCTAGGCTTTATCAATGAAGATTTTACCACGCTGATTGCTGACCCGTTTTTGATTTTTGATGGCCGGATGGATACAGCCGAAATCGCTGATGGTGGTGACACGGCAACGATTACCCTCACGGCTGAAAGCCGCCTGCGGGATCTAGAGCGCATTCGCACCCGTCGTTACACCGATGCCGATCAACAATCACGCTTTCCCGGCGATAAAGGGCTGGAATACGTACCGTCCTTGCAGGACAAACAAATCGTCTGGGGCAGAGCGCCGGAGTAATCATGTCAAAAATCAAACGTTACCCTGACTGGCCGGAAAGGCTGGCCAGATTCATTGATGCTGCCCGCACGAAGCCCTTTGCATGGGGAGAGAATGATTGCTGTCTCTTTGCCATGGATTGTGTACAGGCAATTACTGGACAGGATCTGGTGCAGCCATACCGGGGGTACACATCACAAATACAGGCTTTGCGCTTATTAAATCGCTCTGGCGGTATATTGGGCATTGCCGATACGGTCGCAGCCCAATTTGGCATACCAGAAATACTGCCACTCACCGCTCAGCGCGGCGATGTTTGCCTGTTTGATATTGGTAGGGGCGATACTCTGGGGATCCGCGCGGGGGAGCATATCTATGCGCCTGGCTTTAAAGGCTTGATTGGCTTTCCGGCTTTGCAGGCGGTTCGCGCCTGGAGGATTGGATAATGCCACAGGTCATTCCGGTTGTTCTGGGGGCTGTGGCTTCCAATTTTGTCAGCGGCGTTGTCGGCGGCGGCATTATCGGTGCCATTGTCGGCGGGGTTGTGGGATCGGCGGTGGTGTCCTTTACCGCGCCTATATTCGCGCCGAAGCCCAAGCAGGCAAAGTTTTCTGCGCCGTCTGTAACTTCGATTTCAACAGGCAGCCGTGGCCGCACAGAGATGGTGAACCAGCCAATTACGGCGCACCGTATTGTCTATGGCCGCACGCGTGTGTCCGGGCCGCTGGTCTTTACACATAGCCGCCCGGTGAGCGGCGGCGATAATAAGCTGGATGTTCTGCATTGGGTGATTGTGCTGGCCGCGCATGAGGTCGAGGAGATTGAGGATATTCTTTTCAATGATGAAACAGTGCCGCTGGATGGGAATGGCGCGGCAACATCCGAGCCTTACAAACGCGATGGCACTGTCTATGCCAGTATTTATAAGCATCTGGGCGCAAGTGATCAGACGGCGGATCAGGTGCTCGTTGATAATTCCGGCGGGCAATGGACGAACGCTCACCGTCTGCGCGGCCTGGCTTATATCCATGCGGAAATGCGCTATGACGATAAAGCCTATGCCAGCGGCACGCCGAACATTTCGGCAATCGTTAAAGGACGTAAAGTCTATGATCCGCGCCTTGATGATTATGCTTGGTCTGATAATGCCGCGCTTTGTGTGCTGGATTATTTGCTCTCAGATTTTGGCCTTGGCGCTTCAGCCGAAGAGATTGATATGAATTCGTTTATCGCTGCTGCCAATGTCTGTGATGAAACCGTTGCCACGCTGGATTCCACCGAGAAACGCTACACCTGCAATGGTGTGGTTGATCTGAATGATAGCCCGCGTGATGTTCTAGAATCCATGCTGGGCAGCTGCGCTGGGTATCTGACCTATACGGGCGGGAAATGGCGGCTGCAAGTCGGTGCCTATTATGAACCTGTTAAAACCTTTGATGAGAGTTTCCTGCGTGATGCCGTTGTCATGCGTCCGCATCGCTCACGCCGTCAGTTGTTCAATACGATCAAAGGCGCGTTTGTCTCGCCGGATCATAACTGGCAGGCCACGGATTACCCGGCTGTGGCTTCGGATTTATATATCACAGAGGATAGTGGTGAAGAGATTATCTCTACGCTGGATTTATCTTTCACCACGTCTCACACGATGGCGCAGCGCATTGCCAAAATCGCGCTGGAGCAAATCCGCAGACAGCGGCAGATCCAGTATCCAGCCAATCTGGCAGGGTTTCAGGTGATGGCCGGAAATACAGTCGCTATTGATTTAACCCGTTTTGGCATTAACGGCTTGCCATGCCGCGTGGTGAATTGGCAGATGACGGAAGAAATGGGCGTTGATCTCACCCTCGATGAGGATGGAGAGAATATCTATGCCTTTACGCAGTCTGATTTGAAAACGATTGGCGATGCACCGCAGGTGGTGGTGCCAAATAACCAGTCTGTGCCACCGCACGAACCAAACAATGTCACGGCCACCGCTGGTGAAAATTACATCACGATCAGCTGGGATCGGATTACGGAGAGCGATTTCCGGTACATGGAAGTCTGGGAGCGTACCAGCAATACCAGTGATCCGGAAACCGATGCCGCTCGCATTTTGGAAGTCTACGATAATTCATTCACCCGTAATCTGCTGGCGGGATCCGAGACGCGTTACTACTGGCTGCGCGCCGTGGATCGTTACGGCAATAAATCCGACTTTGCCGGGCCAGTCGAAGCCACAACAACCGGGGATCAAACCGTTGTTCTCGTTCTTGAATAAATCTTAAGGAGCCATCTATGACCACGACCAAGAAAATCTCCGAGTTGCCCTCGGTGGTAACGCCGCTTGCGGGCGATGAAATCATGCCGATTGTGCAGGATAATGCCACGCGGCGTGCCACTGTTGATGAAATACGCGCTGGGCTGGCTGATGAAGTCCACACGCATACATTATCGGATATTGCCGATGCCGGAACCGCCGCTGGGGCAGATATTGGTGATTTTGCCACGGCTGCCCAAGGCGCACTGGCGGATACGGCCTTACAGCCGGATGATGTGGGATCGGCGGCCTTAAATGAAACCGCTGACTTTGCCACTGCCGCGCAAGGAGCGCTTGCGGATAGCGCCGTCCAGCCCGGTGATCTGGCTACCGTGGCCACCAGCGGCGATTATGGTGATTTGAATGATATTCCGCTGGCGGGGCTGGCCAATGCCATTATCAATGGCTGCGGACGCATTTCCCATCGAGGCGATCAGGATCTGACGACCAGCTGGGGCAAAGCCCCGGTGGATCTTCTGAGCGTCAAAGCCGAAGGCACTGTATCGGCAGGGACTGTTAAGCGCATGACATCTGCATTTTCCCTGACAGAGACCGGCCATGCCACTTTTGTGGAGAATGTAACGTTGACCGGATCAGGGGCCATTTTGTTTCGCCGCCGTATTGAGGCCAAGGATGCCTGGAAGTTTTATAACCAGCCCGCCCATTACTCGGCGCGGGTTTATCATGACCACGGCGCAAATGTGGATTTCATTATCACGGTTCGTAAAGCCGATACGGCAGATGATTTTGCCAGCACCACAGACATTGCAACGGATACGATCAGCATCGCCAATGATGCCAATGCCGATATTGATCTGGCGATTGCCGACATGGGGGATTGCCGCAACGGCATTGAGATTGAGGTCAAAGTGGATTGCGGCGCAATCACCTCAAAGGATACCTTCCTAGGGCAGGAGCAATTTTCCATCGGGACGGCAAAGCGTCCGTTTCTCGCCCGGCCTCCTGCATTAGAAGAGGCGTTGGTGCATCGCTATTTACGGCCCATCGGCGCCATTTTAGGTGTGGCCAATTCCGGCAGTAATATGCAGGCGGTGTTTTCTCATCCCGGCATGCGCGCCGCGCCAACTTATGAAGTAGATGCACCCATTGCCATGACGGATGGTTATACAGCAGATTTCACTCAATCCACGGCCAGCATCACATCAATCCATGAAAACACACCGCATCATGGCCGCGTGGATATTGCCTATTTTTCCGGCCTCACCTCCGGACGGTTTCATATTCAGCGCGGTGCAGGCGGTTTGATCCTGGCCTCGGCGGAGCTTTAATCCATGGCAGAGATTGATAATATTCTGATCCCCGGTCAGAGCGTTAACAAGCAAAAACTCCGGCAGTATCTGGCTGCGCGGGAGATCGCCCGTCCGCAGGATTATGGCGCTGTCGGTGATGGCGTCAATGATGACACGCAAGCAATTAACGATGCTCTGGCTGCTGAAAAAGCCATTTATCTGCCGCGCGGTGTGTACCGAATCACCGGGCCGATCACCATGCATTACGGCAACGCCATTATTGGCATGGGTGATGAGAGCGTTATTCAGGCACAGGACACGCCGCTCAATGAAAACGAAGTCCCGCCCTATACGGCAGAATTTAACAGCATAGAGATCGTTGAAGGGTACTGCATCGTTGAGAACATTAAAATTGTCGGCGGGGCATCGGCGTTGTTTCTCGCTGGCAAGGTCAGCCCTTGTGTGAAGAACGTGATCGAAAATGTCACCATCTGGGATGCGCAGATCGGGGTGACGCTCGATGGTTGGAATGACACAAACAAGCCATGCTACTGGAACAATATTAGCCGTGTTCTGGTCGCTCGCCCCAAAATCAATGGTGTGCTGCTGACCACTACGCCCACGGATTGGGAAGATCCCGAAACTTTTGGCGATAGTCCCAATGCCAATAAATTCTATGATGTGCGGGTTTATTCGCTCTCATCGCCGTTGTCCGGCTCTGGCTTTTTCGTCTCCACTGGGCAATACAACAACTCCTTTGTCGATTGCGAGGCCAATGTCCATGAGGATGCTGAAGCCTGCTTCCGACTTGGGTTTCTGGCGCGCAGCAATATCATCAATAATTTCTATGCAGAATGCTTGGGATTGGCACCGGGGATCCGCATTGATAATGGTTCTTACGATAACACCATTATGCGGCTCTTCTCTGCAACGGGCGGCGCTGCCATTTGGGATCCAACATTGCAGGGCGAGTATCAAGCCTATGATGCGGGTTTCCCAAAGAAAAACTTTATGAAGGATGTTTATATTACCGATGTCCATGTGGACGGCATGACGCGCGGGACGACCTATATCGATCCGGCGGTTGATCATGTCGGTGATATTTCAATCGATCTGGAGCATACATTTTATCTGCTCAGCTCGTTTAATAAATCCTATGATTTGATCCTGCCCAATGCCGGAGATGCGACCGGGCGGTGGGTGACACTTAAAAAATCTGATCTGCGTGATAATCCGATCAATATAAAGGAAAATAGTGGCGCCGGGCCGGATAACAGAACCCTCACTTTGCTGCAGCAATATGACACTGTCACGCTGGTTTCCAACGGCGCAACATGGTGGGTATGTCAGGACAACCGGATGCCACGCCCCAGTCGCTTCATTGATAATGCTGCGGCACCATCCGGTACATTTCAGGCTGATATGCTGAACCGCGTGTACTTAGTTTCGGCCTTTGGCGGGCAGATCATCTTTGAAATTCCTGCACCTTCTGCTGCGGCTGGGCGCGTTTGTACAATTAAGAAAATCGATCCCTCCAGCAATCACGTCAAAGTCCAAATGGCAGGAGGCTCCGGCGGCCCGGATGCACAAATCTGGTCACTAACATCCCACTTCGCCGCCATCACCATTTACTCAGACGGCGGTCAGTGGATCGTGCTCTCGAAATATTAATCATCGTCAATAGAAAGGAAAAACCATGACACCAGCAGAATGGGGTCTGCTGTTCGGCGTTATTGCCCACAGCGTGGCCGTTATTATGGCTCTAGTCAAACTTGTAGCTTGGGTGACCGAGCACATCACGGCCAGCGAGCAGCGGATTAAATCTCTCGAGTATCAGGTGAACAATGACGTAACCGGACGGCGCGTGGTCGGCGAGATGCGCGAAGATCTGGCCACGATCAAAGCACAAGTGAACGATATGCGTCAGGACATTCATCATCTGCGCAAAAAAGTCGATCAATAGGAGGTACACATGGATATCAGACAATTCAGAGATTTCATCGTTCGTCCCGCCTTGCAGCAGATCAACGCCTGGACACCGAATGCCGAGCAGCTTGTAATGGCTACGGCCATGGCAGAGAGCAATATATTCTTTGTGCAACAAATCGGACGCGGCCCGGCGCGCGGCTTCTTCCAGATGGAGCCTGTAACACATGATGATATTTGGGAGCGGTATTTAAGCCGCAGGCCGTCACTTTTGAACGATCTCAAAGCCCTTATCATGCGCGACATGGATTTGCACGATCAGCTGCGCGGCAATCTCTTTTATGCGGCAGCCATGTGCCGAATTTTTTACCTCCGGTTTAAAGAACCGCTACCGGAAGCAGGCGACTGGCAAGGCATGGCCGCTTATTGGAAGAAATATTACAACACCCACCTTGGCGCGGGCACGACCGAAGGCTTTCTCAAAAAAGCGCGTCCGGCCATCGATATTTATGCAGGAGGATTTTGATGCTAAAACCCGATAAGAACGACCCGATGAAAGTCAGGCGCGCCCTGGCTTTTTTTGTATCTTTTTATGCCTTTGTGGTGCTGCCCAATTTGCTGGTGGCTTATCAGATACTGGCCGGAGTCGATATAGGCTTGCTGCAAGCGATCCTCACCTATGTTGGTATTCTGGCGGGCGGTCCCATAGGCGCCTATCTTTACGCCGCGCATAAAAACGGCAATTCCGAATGCAAGAGGGATCAATGATGGCCTTCATCTTAAAGCATTGGCGCTGGTTGGGGAGCTTTCTCGCGCTGGCGCTACTCTATGGATGGATCAACTGGCAAAGCCATCAGATCACCACATTGAAGCAAGAATTGCTGGCATCTCGCACCAGCGTGGCCTCTTACGAGGAGAGCCTGGATATTCTGCAGGCTGACACCAAAGCCAAGATTGAAGCGCTGGAGCGAGAACGCGACCGCCAGATTGCAAGAACCCAAAACATGGAGCGGCTTTTAGGCCGCATTGAAGGAGCAAGCGATGAACAAGATGCCTCTGTGGCCCCTGTGCTGCGCGATACTATTGACCGGCTGTACGGGCGCACCGCAGACGCAGATCAAAGTCGTTAGGCCGGAAACCCCCGTATCTTTGCAAAGCTGCGCGGACGCTCCGGACTATCCCGGCGATGATATGACACAGCGTGATATTGCCGCCAATTATACCCGGCTCTGGTACGCCCATGCCGATTGTAAATCCAAGCTACAGAGCCTTAATTATGTCCTGAATAATTCGGCAAAAACGCTCTCGAAATAGCATCTAATTCACTTGATAAGCCTTGGGAATGAAGCGTTACTGTAATTGTAAAAACGATGCAAAAACAAGGAGATAAGCACATGAGCAAGTTATTTTACAAAGGAATGGTTGAGGACATCCAAAGCGAAAAATGCACAGATGCCGAGATTGAGGCATTGCTGGCCGCCTTTGACTACACCGTCAAACGCACCGCCACCACATTGGCCAGAAAAGCATGGTTTGCGCTGGAAGACTACGCCACAGCGAAAGAGCGCGGCATTGACCGCTTTACCCTGATGCTGGAACGCCGCAACGTTAACGGCCAGGAACAATGGTGGGGCAGCTTTGAATACGGCGGCAAAAAACTGAAGGTTATTGCTACTCTGGAGAGATAACATTGGCTAATATTTGTACCAACTTTCATATTCTAAAGAAGAATTTTGGTTTTTGGAAGATTTATGAAGGTTGCAACTCTCGCATAATAATTGCAAATTTATGACATCGTTCATTCCGCCTTTAGCAAGCGGGATTCTATGATCAAAGTGTAATTTTCCTTGCAGATTTACAAGATGCGTAAGATTAGTTTTACAATTTGAGCACATACCCTTATCTCTATGGAATATAGCATTTTTAGCCCATTGCGGAATTGATGTTCTTTTTAAATACCCTTTAGATGTAAGTTTTTCAGGATAGAATGAGGGTGCTGTTTCTAATATCTGAAAAGCAGCATGCTCTCCAAAATTTTGTAGAATTTTTCTATTGGAAAAAAGAACGTGAAATACTTCTTTGGAAACAAGCTCCAAGAGATCTTCTAAGACCCCTTGTTCCCCTAAATACTGAAAATAATCTTCGACATCATTTTTTTCTTGATTATTTTCATGCCATTTTAAGAGGCTTATATCAAACTTGTGAGCCTCTAAAAGATGATCAACCCATATTTTTCCTCTCCATGGAGAAGCATATTCATTGATGACATCCTGAAGCTCATGTTTGTTATCTTCCCAAATAACACTTTCTACAACATATTCAATATATTGATGGAGCGGATTGTATTTGGGATAACTTTGCAACAAGATCCCGCATGCTGCATCACCCATAAAACCATCAATGTTCCTTGCATAGGTTAAGCCATCTTTTAATGAGCGGTCTATCATCTGACATATAAAATATAAGTCTTCCCCCGGCATTCTTATGAAAGAAGCATCTAACTCCATTTTTAGTAATGCTCGCTGATATACGCGTAAGCTTTCTCAAATAGCTCCGCATCCTTGTGCAACTGAAATTTAAGAAGCGTTTTTCTCAGTACCTGCTTCATCTCACGGTCACCAGCTGTAGTATTCTGCCATCCTGGGAAACGTGTTGCTTTCACGATTTTATCAATATCATCTACAATGCGTGAAATAATTTCAGGCGTTTGATCATTCCTGACTTCTTTGAACAGCTCTGATAAGGCTGTTTTGTTATCCTCGACAATTTTGTCATCATGCTCAGCGCCATTGTCTAAATGAACGGTCTCACGTGCAGCATCCAAAAGCTCTTTTAGCCAGTTGATAGAGCTTAAAACGCCGGATTCATATTTTTCTCTCAACTTCTCTAAACGTTCGCCCAACTCAATATATCTTGGATCCCCCGACTTCTTGCGAACTTTTGCCATTAGACTGATTTGAAGCTTTTGAGCTCGTCTTTTTTGTTCTGCCTCAGTAAGGGTAAAGATAGAATCTTCATCCATGACCAATTCATCCAAATCACCGCGAATTTGATCGATATCTGTATGCTGATGAATGAGACGAATAGTTTCAGGGCCGAGGGATTGCCAAATCAAAGAACCTAAGCCGCCGACAGGGCGTACTGAATCATAGACCTGTGCCAACCAGCGATAATCTTTCTGATGTGGCTGAAGGAATGGATCAGGCGTCAAAGCCTCCCACAGTTTTTTCAAAACGTTAAATTGCGCTGCAAATTTGTCCCGCACTTCATTCGATGCTAGACAATCTTGCGCTGCAATTAAGCCTTCATAACCACCGACACTGCGATCAACGCCATCAAAGAATGCAAGGCATTTTTCAAGGGCTACCGGAACCTCATCCTTGTATTTTCCAAGCTGCTCTACAACGCCTTCAATCTCTTTAGGATCATAGGCAAGAGCCTTAGCTAAGTTCTCAAATACGCCGAGATAATCAATGATCAGGCCATGCTGCTTGGTGTCATCATACAAACGGTTGGTCCGGCACATGGCCTGCAGCAATGTGTGATCCCGCAGTGGTTTGTCGAGGTACATACAATAGCAAATTGGCGCATCAAAACCCGTCAAAAGCTTGGCTGTTACGATCAATATTTTAAGCGGATCGCTGCCATCACGATACTGATCCAAAACCTTTTCTTGATTGGTTGAACTCGCATCAATTGCTTGCCAGCGTTTAAATGCCGCTTTATCAAGAGGCAACCCAAGCTTCTCCCACTTTACCCAGTCAGAGGATTTTTTCTTTGGGTTTCCATTTTCATCTTTTTCGTCATCAACGCTACCTTGTGAGACATTCATGACAACTTCACAGGTGCCTTCACCAAATCGCTTGGTGAGCAGGTCGTACATCAAAACACAAGCTTCTCGGTCATAAACAACGACCATGGCTTTTAGCCCTTTAGGCTCGACATGGCTGGTAAAATGTTTCTCAATATCATTGGCAATGGCTTCCATGCGCTTTGGTGCCTTGAGCAAATGCGCCAGCTTTCCGGCCTTTTGCGATAGCTGTGTTTTTTCCTCTTCACTCAGATCATTGGCCTCAGCCAGAGCATCGAATTCTTTATCAATGGCCTCCTGATCAACACGAAGTTCTGCAAGCCGTGGTTCAAATTTAACCGGCAGCGTTGCTTCATCGCGGATAGATTGCTTGTAGGAATAGCGGTTCATATACCGCCCCTGATCTTGGTCAGCACCAAAAAGGCGGAAGGTGTTTTTTTCTAATCCGGAAATAGGTGTGCCGGTCAGACCGAAGAAATACGCATTAGGCAAGGCCCAGCGCATTTTCTCGCCCAGCATACCTTCTTGCGTGCGGTGTGCCTCATCGACCAGAACAATGATGTTTTCACGTGGGTTCAGGCCATCCTTGTTGTTTTCGTCGATTTCCACATCATCAAATTTAAAGACGGTGGTGACGAGGATATTGCGGCTATCATGCTCCAGTTCTTTGGAAAGTTGCTTACATGATTTCACCGGGGTGACGTTCTTCACATCGGCGTTATCAAAGGTGGTGTTGATTTGACTGTCCAGATCAACGCGGTCGACCACCACAACCACGGTTGGGTTTTTCAGATCGGGGTCAGATTTCAGCATTTTGGCGGCATAGAGCATCAACAAAGACTTACCAGAGCCTTGGAAATGCCAGATCAAACCTTTGCGAATTTCACCAGATTTTACACGGTCAACGATTTGTTTGGCCGCTTCATATTGCGGATAGCGCGGCAACAGCTTGATTCGCTTAATGACATTGGTGTTGGGCAGCTTGGTGGCGGAGTACAGTGCAAAGGATTGCAGAAGTTCTAATAAGGTTTTTGGCTCCAACAGACGCTCGGCGCTGGTCAGAACCGTATTCATATTTTGTGGTATTTCGTCACCATCTGTGGTCTTGTGCCACGGCATCCAGTGTTTGAACCCGGCATTAACGGCCCCATAGGCAAAGGTCTTCCCCTCTGTTGCGAAGCACAAAAGATTAGGCACAAAAAAACTGCTCTGGTTGCCCCAATAATGCTTATCGCCACCCATAAAATCAGAGGCGCCATCCTGCCAGCTGATCGCCATGCGGACAGGTGTTTTGACTTCCCCAACCACCAGCGGAATACCGTTCACATACAACACCAAATCAAAGAAGGCATTTTTTGCGCCCATGGACGGCACTTGTTGTGAAACGACATAGTGATTTTTGGAAGGATCGTTATAATCAATCAGATTGATGGTGATATGCTCGCCATCCTTGCCTAGTGGCATGGATTTTTCACCGCGCAACCATTCGGTAAATAGCTCATTGGCACGAACAAGGCCGCTATGGCTGGCCTCCAGCAATACGCCGCGCAGCTTGTAAATCACTTCATCGGCTTTTTCCGGGTCTTTGGCAATGTCGGGATTCAGGCGGCATAGCGCATCCTTCAACCAACTTTCAATCAGCACATCCTGTGCCTCACGCGGCAGGTCGGAACCGTGGATAAATGTCCAATTATCACCCGGTAACGCAGCAAGACGGTCGCGGATGGCTTCTTCAATTGTGTTTGCTTCGTTAAATGCCATATAACCACTCACCTTTTCTAAATATGTAATTGATTGACTTTTTACTGTTGGATATTTTTTCAATCATCAATCTTAAAGAGTTTAGAGATACCGAAATTCTCTTTTGTGTTTCTAGGTTTGGAACAGGAATTTTTGATTTTTGTATTTTAGTCGGTGAAGTATGCTTTACTGTAGATCCTGTCGCTGTCGATATAATCTTTGATCTGTAGGTTTGGGTGCACAAATAATGGAAAAGATAATCATCAATTAATTCTTCGCTTTTTTTGATGACTTTTCCTAAACGCTGATTGTGTAAATATGTCTCTGAAGTCTCAGGTATTTTTACAGGCAAGCCCAGTGTATCAGATTGCTTACTTAAATCGGTCATGTTGATTAAAATATCACCTGCTCTCAATACATAATCATTGTTGATCTCTCCTCTAAAATAGCGATCTTTATCTGTGTTATATCCGCCATAAAGGTGATAATTTCCAGGAGTAACAATTATAGGGCCTATTTTGTCATCAATGATGTCTTTCCCTTTGAAGGCAAAGCCATGTTTTACGTCTATAAAATCCGATAATTCCTTTACTTCAGTTTTGTCGCCCCAGATAAGTTCTTCTTGAAGCATCTTGAGTAAACGAAAACCGGATGTAAGAGCTTCTGAGTATTGATTATCTAATTTTTTCATGAAATTAGCTCTCGACAAAACCTCAACTTGATGTGGGCGGGGCGGCAGTGGGAATTCGAATTCAGCCAATGATTTGAACTTTGTGCGCGGTGACAGACCGCCTGCGGAATGTTTTACTGCCCAGTCAAAGAAGGGATCTGATTGTACAATGAATGGCAACAGATCAGGCAACAGATCTTCGCCTTTCGGCGCGATCACCGTAATATCGCCCGAGCAAATGCCATCAAAATCAGCCACTGCTGCTTTTTTCAGATAAGCGCGACGACGGCCAAACAAGATATCACCTGCACTGAATTTCTTTGTAAAGGTTGGGTTATCTTCGGCGATTGATCCGTAGCGTGCCAGTCGCAAGGATTCTGGATCAATATGTTCCAGCCCAACATAACGCTCTATGCCTTCGCTAAGCGGGTCTTTTGTGCTGCCTTTTACCTCTTGCGCGACATCCCCAAATTTAACGATGCGCCAGCCCTCTGATTTTTGTTTCTCTGTTAGTTGCATCGTTGTTTACGCCTCATATCCCAATTCTTTCAAGCTCTCGAACAGCTTGTTTGTTTGTTTCTTCAAAAGCGTGCGAGAGATTTTCCAATCTTCAATCGCGCCTTCTAAATCTTGTTCCTCGCCGTCATCGCCTTTGCCATTCTTGGCCGTGACATAAAGCGGAATGGATAGGTTGTACAAATTGTCTTTGACCTCATCCAAACTCACTGAGCGCGCAATGTCCGGATGGTCTTCCGGATCAAAATAAGCCTCGACCAGTTTTTCCAGATTAGCGTCAGATAAAAAGCTGGTGGCGCGTTCGCGGGTGACTTCATGCACGCCGTTGATAAAGATGATTTTGTTTTCATGTTCTTTTAATTTGTTCTGGCTTAAAACCACAACGCAGGATTCCATGGGGCTGTTGTAAAACAGGTTTGGTCCCAGACCGATGACGGCCTCAATTAAATCACTTTCAATGATGCCTTTGCGGATCGTTTCTTCCTGATCCCGGAAAAGGACGCCATGTGGCCAAAGCATGGCGGCGCGACCTGTTTTGGGGTTCAGGCTTTTTATAATGTGCTGGAAGAAGGCATAATCAGCACAGCCCTGCGGAGGCACGCCATACATGTTACGCCCGTAAAGGTCTGATCCGAAGGCGTCTCTATCCCATTTTTTAATGGAGTATGGTGGGTTTGCGAAGATCACATCAAATTGCTGGAGTTTGTCGCCTTTGGTAAATTTGGGCTCTTTCAGCGTATCACCGCGCGCAATATCAAATTCCTCAATATCGTGGAGCAGCATATTCATCTTGGCAATCGCCGAGGTCAGCAGATTAACCTCTTGCCCATAGAGTTTGACGGTGCGCCACTCACGGTCGTCTTTGCGTAAATCCATGACGGCGTTCAGGAGCATCCCTCCGGTGCCGCAGGTGGGGTCATAAGCAGTTTCACCGGGCTGAAGCGCAAGGATGCGCGTCATCAAATGAACAACGGTTCGGTTGGTATAAAACTCAGCAGCCGTATGACCGGAATCATCTGCAAATTTCTTGATTAAAAATTCGTAGGCATCGCCCAAATCATCTTGGTTGATATCTTTGACACCAAGCGGAATTTGACTGAAATGGTTGATGAGTGAAAGCAGCAGATGGTCTGGCAGGCGCTCTTTGTTCGTCCAAACAGCGTCCCCGAATACGCCGTAAAGGCGCGGGTTGGATTTCTCAATGGTCCGCAGAGAATCCTGCAGAGCCTTGCCAACATCTTTTGTGGTGGATTGAACTACACTCCAGCGGGCATTGTCCGGGATAATAAATCGGTGCTGTTCTGGTTTTTTGGCAAGCTCATCATCTTCATAAAGGGCCAGAGCTTCGGTGTATTCTTCCTGATAAACATCATCCATGCGTTTATAAAACAGCAGCGGAAAGATGTACTGTTTGTAATCGGAGGCTTCGATTTGTCCACGCAGCAAAACTGCCGCGCCCCAGAGCAAATCTTCCAGTTGTTTTTGTGTGATGCTCATAGCTCGAAACCCTCCTTGGCCAGCAGGGCCTCTAATTCATCTTCTGCCTTTTCAAGATCGGCAAGTTTTTGTTTGAAGTCTTTCAGGGCTTCTTCCACCGTGATGGTTTCTTCCTCAAGCGGCTTTTGCACGTAACGCGCAATATTCAGGTTGAAGTCGTTTTCTTCAATCTCGCTTATTGGCACCCAGCGACTAACGCCTTCAATTTCTTCCGACGCGTTATGCTGGCGTTTGTAAATGTTGTAGATTTCATCGGCTTGGGCTTCGCTCATGGTGTTTTGGGCGCGGCCTTTTGTGTAAATCTCATCGGCATTGATGAATAAAACTTCTTTACGTTTCAGCGTTTTTTGATCTTTGCGAAGAACCAGCACGCAGGCTGAAATGCCAGTGCCATAGAATAGGTTTTCAGCAAGGCCAATCACACATTCCAAAGCACCGTTCTTGATGAGGGCTTCACGGATTTTAGCTTCAGAGCTTCCTCTGAACAGGACGCCATGTGGCACAACAACCGCCATGCGGCCAGTGTTATCACGCATGGATGAATACATGTGCATGACCCATGCAAAGTCGCCATTTTTCTTCGGCGCGACGCCATAGACATGCCGGTTATATTGATCGGCGATCCAACTATCATGCCCCCAGTCCTCAAGGCTGAAGGGAGGATTTGCAATCACACAGTCGAATTTTTCAAGCTTGTCGCCATCCGTGAATTTGGGGTCGCGCAGTGTGTCACCGCGAAGGATCTGAAAATCTTCCATGCCATGCAGGAATAGGTTCATGCGGGCGATGGCTTCGGTCGTGAGGTTCTTCTCCTGACCTTTGAGCTTAAGCAAGCGCGGGTCTTCGCCGCGTTCTTGAACATGATGGATCGTCTCTAGCAGCATACCACCCGTTCCGCAGGCCGGGTCATAAACAACTTCACCCGCTTTAGGGTCAAGGACATTCACCATCAGCCGGACTACAGTACGTGGAGTATAGAATTCACCAGCTTTTTTATTGGCTTTGTCTGCAAATTTTTTGATGAGATACTCGTAAGCACGCCCCATATCGTCATCACGAACATCCTTCACGCCCATTGGAATTTGATGAAAATGGTTCAGGAGTTCAGTAATCAAGCTATCTGGTAATCTGTCTTTATTTGTCCAAGCGGCGTCACCAAAAATACCATACAAATGCGGGTTCGCCTTCTCTACACATCTAAAAGCGCCCTGAAGAGCCTTGCCAACATCTTTTGTAGTCGCCAGCACATCATTCCAGCGACAACTTTTTGGAATCTGAATTCTGTGCTGCTCAGGCGCATTGGCGAGTTCTTCATCGCCGTAAAGCTCCAGCGCATCGTCAAACTCTTCGTTATATACGTCGTTAATTCTCTTAAAGAAAAGGATTGGGAAGATATAGGTTTTATAATCGGATGCATCGATGGGGCCCGTAATAATATGTGCGGCCATCCAAAGCTGATGCTCTAGTTCTTTTAATGTCAGCTTTTTACTCACCGCGCTTTCCTTCTTGTTCTATTATCCAGCGGTCAATTTCTTTTTTACGAAACCTCCAGGATCCACCCACCTTAAACCCGGGTAATTTCCCCTCTGAGGCCAATCGATAAGTCGTTTTTTCGGCTAATTTTAAATATGCCGCGACTTCTTTAATGGTAAAAATCTCATCTTTGGACATTGCTGATTGAACCTTAGCTATGATTAGGTTAATTTGTAAAAATAGAGGAAAATTTGGAAATCATCAACTTATTTCCTGGACAATAAGTTCGAATATTAATATACTGATTTCTATGGTGAAATATACGGGCGACAAATACATGGCATCACTAACTTTTATAGATCTTTTTGCAGGCTGTGGCGGCTTGTCACTGGGCTTATCAAAAGCTGATTGGCGCGGGTTGTTTGCTATTGAAAAATCACCAGATGCTTTCCAGACCTTTAAACACAACCTGATTGACAGGAATGTGGTCACACCGTTTGATTGGCCTGCATGGCTACCTTGCCAATCTATGACAACCTCAGAATTAATACTGGGGTATTCATCACAGCTAAAAAAATTACGTGGCAAAGTTGATCTAATTGCCGGAGGGCCCCCATGCCAAGGCTTTTCATTTGCAGGGCGTAGAAACCCGAATGATCCTCGCAACAGGCTCACCGAGGAATATATCCAGATTGTCGAGCTTGTGCAGCCGCGCTTCTTATTGTTGGAGAACGTTAAGGGATTCAAAGCTGCGTTTAAGCAGAATGGCACCAACAAGGAAAAAGTTTACGCTGAGGTGGTAAAAGAAAAACTCGAAAAACTTGGATATTGTGTATTCCATCAGATGTGCAACGCGTCCACGTTTGGTGTTCCCCAGCCGCGAGCCCGGTTTATAATGATTGCGCACAAAAGAGGTGAGAATATTTCCCAGCCTCCCTTTGAAGTATTAACAGCGTTTTTGCCAGAATATCGGGATTCAAAGGGCCTTCATAAAATTAAGGATACGACTGTCAAAGCCGCAATTTCAGATCTTGAGGTAGATAAATGTTCTGTTGTGCCATCCGTAGATACAAAGAATTTTGAACAAATTCATTATAAGAAAACAAGACTGAGCACATACCAGAGGCTTATGCGCGAGGATTGTAATGATAACTACGCTCCTAATAGCTTGAGACTTGCTCGGCATAATGCTGAGACAATGCGCAGGTTCAAAGTGATCCTCAAGAAATATCCTAAGGGTAAGAGCTTAACTAAGGCTGATCTTGTAGCTCTTGGCACTAAAAAACAATGTTTTACGCCACTCCATCCAGAGATGTTGTCACGGACAATTACGACTTTGCCGGACGATCTATTGCATTACAGTGAGCCCAGAATACTAACAGTCAGGGAAAATGCTAGAATACAATCCTTTCCAGATTGGTTTGATTTTCTTGGGAAATACACAACTGGTGGTGCTCGTCGTAAAGAAGAGTGCCCGCGCTACAGTCAAGTTGGGAACGCAGTGCCGCCATTAATGGCGGAAGCGCTAGGGCTTTTGATAAAAAAAATTGAGGATGAGAATGGCCATTAAAAAAAAGATAAATTTTAAAGCTAATGCTGCGCGATTATACACTTTCATTAAGATAGGAATATTTGAGGAGATATAATTGAGTGCCTTATATATAAAATACAATCATGCGCTCAATGAAATATTTTTTTCAGGCCGGTTTGCTTGGCGCCCAGTTTACTTATCTCTTGATGCAAAGATGCGACTTGAGCTTGCAGAGATTCTCGATGAAGATGAAGAAGGTTTAGAAGAAAAAATTTGCCGGGTTGTCGGTCATGTTTTGAATAAAACCGGAGATCCCTACGAGTCTATGAACTCACAAGCAAAAATGTGGTGGCGCAAGTCACGATCATCACCGCCGCCATTCACAGCATTGCTGTTCACACTCTCGCACGCTGCCGCGCTGATGGCAGCAGAGGGTGATTTTGGCTCAAATAACTATTATCTGCGACTTGCCCAGATTACCGGTCGAGAACGACAGGTCCTTAGCGTAAAAGGTAAATCGACTGATCAATTGTGGGGATTCTTAAATCTGTGGTTGGTGGAAAATAACTATGAGCTCGGACGCCCTACCGCCGTAGCAATTAATTCATGGAAATATGTTGGCAAGGCCCTATCGCAAGTAGTCGTGCGTGCAAGTGACAGGGAGCTTTTCCATGACCTCTTCTCTAGGTGCGGCTTTTCTGGCAACGAAGACATTTCCCCGGATGAAATGCGGCATTATTTGGCGAATTGGATGGTGACTAGCAAGCCTAATGCTCGTTTAAAGGCGGCTTGGCAAAAGCCTGAGCTCCGACAGCGTGTTTGCGAAGCTGCCGCCGCAGAGCTTACAAGCTGGGGTAACGATGATTGTATATTCTTCAAGGAGAGTTCTTTTTCTGAAAATCGCTCAATTAAATTGTCGTTGATCGCTAGTTTTATAACACGCTTTCCTCGCCCTACCATGCTTGATTTACAGCTCGGCCGAAGTGAGGAACGAAACGAGCCTTTACGGCCATTGTCCTTGAATGCTGCACCAGAACAAGAGTTTGCCCTCGCTAATGAAGATTTTGGAACATTCGCGACTATCCTGCCTCGCCTCATCAGTCCGGAGGAGCGGAGCCTAAGTCGATCTTATAGCTTCATAGCATCAGACAAAAATATTCAACTCGACTGGAGGTCTAGACTCGTCATTCCGCTGGCTAGAGCCAATGATGGACCCTACTGGATTGAAGTTTCTCGTGTTACGTTTGGCCAGCCGCATATCATTCTTGTCAGAAACATTGCAAACTTCCCAAACAAAGTTGAATCTTACCTTTCAGATGCTGCTTTAGAAATGCCAGAGAAAATTATGCCGAGCGATCTCCCCGGCCTTCCTCCTGATTGGATTCTTTACAAGGATGCAAGACTTGGCACGCCATCATCGACACCTCCACTCGACCTTGAGACCCTTGTTCCGATTGCTGATGATGGAGCGCTAATCGTCGAAGGTAGCTTCCAACTTGCGCGGGGTATTTTTCATTCACGCTCAAAGCTCTCTGTCAGTTTCTTAGCCTCCACAGGGCCGACTGAGCTAATCGCCTTGTCTTTATCAGCTCAGAAAGAAATTGTTCTAAAACAGGTTCAGGAAACTGGCAAAGCGTGTCGACTTGAGCTTTCTAGCGAAGAGTTAGTGGAATCCAGCTTGCGCCTTGAGGGTCGCAGGAGCAGGAATTTAGTTGCAAGTGTTGAAGTGTTGTTACGAGATGCCGGCTTGCCAAGGGCTCTTGATAGACAACAAAGTGATGCACTGAGCTACAGCAATCCCATATCTGCGAGTGTCTCCGTATCTCATGCGGAACAAGTAAGTTCCGTGATGGTGACAGGAATGGCAGTGTACGGAATCAGCCAAGCCCACTCCGTCATTGAAACTCAGTCTTTGAACAAGGAGTTACCATCGGGCGAACTAGAGGAGCTACAGGACATAGCGTTTACGAACCTTATCCTTAAACATGTTATTCACCAAACCTGTGCTGAGCGTGGATACCATATCTGGCTCTGTGAGACCTTGGAACCAGGGCGGCCCAAGAAGACTCCGCTGAGGCAGGAATGTAAAGACTGTGCTCAGGCAATTGTTGTTGTGGACCGTGGAAAGGCTACCTCACGAGTTTTAGATGTGGGGCTCCGACCAATGAAGTCTGCCTTGGCCAGCACTGGCCCATCTCTGCCAATAATCGATCATGATTTATTGTTTGATGCCTTGTGCTTTCTTGGCACAGGATCTTGGGGGAAATTCGAGTCATTGTTGGCAGATAAAGTGGATATGCCATGGCAAGCGCATGAAATTGTCTGTAATTATGCTTTGCTCGGCCTTCTAGATATTGAACTTAGGCAAGGTACTAACATTATTCGGCGTTGGTCCGTCCCTGATTGTGCCGCAAGTTTTATTGGTGAGAAGACAGCTTTTCTAGCCGGGTTTCGTTGCCTGTCAATTCTTGATTCTATTAGCACCGCTGTCGAGTGCGCCGGTGGAAAGATAATACAGACACAACGGTTATCTGCGCCCACTCATATTGAGATAGTTGGCCTTTCGCCCGCTCAACTGTCAGAAGCATTAAAGCTAATAATCGACCCATTAGGCCGGGCAGTTTCTATTCATCAGAATACAGGGCAGAAAATCGCACGAGCTTGTATGGAATGGGATGGTATCGAGTGCAGTGTATCGCCTATATCGATTGGACGGCAAGAAAATATGCAGTTTTTTAACCTGAATACAGCACGATGGGAAACAGTTAATAGCATAGGTTCGGAAGGGGCTTATCGTTGGAATGATGGTAAGCAAACTTACGCTTATGTTGATAAAAATAGACATTCTCTGGTTGGCCCATATCAAGTTGTAAAGTTAATGGCTGCTCGAGCGCAACAGGTACAGCTGCACACTTATGATATAAAAAGAAGGGAATTCCTTGCTGCTTTAGGATGTGATGCTCCTGGTCTCCTTGGACGAGCTCTTGTAGTTTGCTCCGGAGGCTTACCAGAAGTTTCTGGAGGCTTGCTTAAGTATAGTAATGTCGACCCACAAACCGCACAATATGTCCTAGATTTAATGTATAAGAAAGAAGAAGTATACGATGAAACAAGCTACGCCCACCAGCGTCATTGAATATGTGCGCGATGGTTACCGTCGTTACTACGATAGTGCCTTCTGGATGCGAGATTCTGCCATTATGGCGGAACGTCTGGAGATCCTTAATTCTTATGGTGTTATGGCTCAAGAACCTTTGCTTGAAGCCGTCCCACAATACCCTTCTGTACGGCCTATTGAGGCGGCTTGCCAACAAGCTGGGCTAGACCCCACCGTTGCTCAGAACTTAGCGCGCGTTGTATTTGGTGGCGATACAAGTATAAAACTCAGGGAGCACCAAGCGCAAGCTCTCCAAACAGGGATTACTGGTGATGAAGAAGGACGCAACAATTTCGTTGTAACTTCAGGTACAGGCTCAGGAAAAACGGAATCTTTTCTGCTGCCCTTACTGGCACGACTGATGCAGGAGCGCAAAGGCGGAATAAGCCCTATGGGGCTTAATTTCTGGTGGGAAAGGGAAACGACAGGTGGCGATTCTAGTTGGCATCACTCTCGCCATGGCATGGATACTTATCTTACACCTGCAGTGCGGGCGATAGTTCTATATCCAACTAATGCCCTTGTGGAAGATCAGATTGCAAGGCTTCGCCAAGCGGCGTCTCGCGCTTTGACGATTCATGGTAAACCACTATTCTATTTTGGACGCTATACTGGCGCGACAATCGGCTCCACATGGAGTCCTCCTGCCACGCTCAAATCTGCTGATCGCAAGCGAATTAATGATGTCGCTCGGGAAGTGGATCGTATTACTAAGGAGGTCATGGCGATTGAGCAGTCCATGCGAGATGAGGGATGCAATGAAGAAAGAATTCTTGAGGTATGTAGCCAATTTCAAGATCCACGAATTGGGGAAATGCTCACACGCTGGGATATGATTGCGGCCCCACCTGACATTCTCATTACAAATACTAGCATGATGAATATTATGCTAATGCGTGATGTTGAGGCACCTATCTTTGACAGCACACGACAATGGCTTCGGCAAGATAGCGAAAACAAGTTCACGCTTATAGTTGATGAGCTTCACAGCTATCGTGGTACGCAAGGGACTGAAGTGGCGCTTGTTGTGCGTAATATGCTTGATCGTTTAGGGTTGTCCCCTGATTCTCCGCAACTGCGCTGTATAGGCACTAGCGCCTCGTTAGATGGTGAATCAGGTAAAGAATACTTGGAACAATTTTTCGGAGTCCCTAGCCGAACCTTTGCAATTTACCCTGGGAAACCAAAAGATTTCAACATACCTCTCCCAGTTAATACATGTATCATCGAGGAAAACTCTGCTGCGCTCGCGGAGGGAGGCGAAGCAGCAACCTCTGCGCTGGCCTCTATTTCGAATCATTTTTCTCCTAGAGAGGCTCTTGCCTCTGCCTGCCGTTTAGCTGGTCAAACGATGGTTCTCAATCCTACGACCGGTAAGCACGAGCAAATCGTGCGTCCAGCATCGATGTCTTCAATATCCCAAGCGTTATTTGGTGAGCAGGCTAATGTTGATCTTCTTGAACCATTTTTCATTGCCGCTAAGTTGGAAGGTCGTGGGTCATGGGAAGAGCCAAAGCCTACATTTAGATCTCATATGTTTCTTAGACAGGTACAAGGCATATGGGCTTGCTCTAATGCTGACTGCACGGAAGTCCTCCCTGAATTTCGTTCAGAAAAACGTAAGATTGGCCGTCTGTTCAAAGCACCTGCGATGAAATGTAACTGTGGAGGACAAGTCCTTGAGTTATTATATTGTTACGATTGTGGAGAGGCCTTCCTTGGAGGCTTTGTGGTCCCACATAGTGATGGAGCGCTTTCAGATTATATCTTCCTAGAATCCACTAAGGCTGGGGAAGGTAACGGTAAGGTCAGCCAAGTATTTGAACGAACACAAGATGAATTTCGTTGGTACTGGCCCGGTGGTAAGATTCCTGCTGGTAATTCAAGATGGACTCACCAGTCGCCTAATAACAAAACAATTACTTTGCAGTTCGCCAAGGGCCGGTTTGATCCCTTCTCTGGAACTCTTAATCAAGGTGAGGAAGGTGGGGTAGTATTTGCAGTGTCCGGTAGCCTTACCGAAAGTGAGAAAGTGGCTGCGCTCCCAGAAAAATGTCCGTGTTGCGGAAGTTCACGCTCATTTTTTAACTCTCTAGACAAGAAGGCGTTTTTTAAGGGCTCAGTCGAAACACCTATTCGTGGGCTCCGCACTGGTTTAAATGTTACAACCCAACTCGTAGCAGATCGCGTAATGTATGCTACAAGCGATTCTCATGACGCTGAAAAGATGATTGCATTCACAGACAGCCGTGACGACGCTGCTGATCTAGCTGCTGGTTTAGAGCTCCATCATTTCCGTGACTTGATACGCCAGTTAATTTTTATAGGTATACAGCCCAGAGCCGTATCCTCTAGCACTGAGCTTGAAGCGCTAGTGGGCAAAGATCCTGATACAGACTCCAGTTGCCTGTTTGATGAAGCCGAGAGGCGGACACCCGGTATATTTAATGCTGTAAGAGCCAACAAATTTAATGCAGCCACCTCCAGCGAGAAAGAGCTTATTACTCAACATGATGCGAGCCTCGCGGTGAATGCTGTTATGTGGCCCTCGCTTCTAGTATTTATACGTAATGAACTAATTAGGTTAGGACAAAATCCAGCAGGAACGGAAGCCAGCCGCTCTAAATGGGGAGATGGAAAAACGCCGTGGTGGCTTTACTTCGATCCTCCAAATGATGAATGGGAACCTCTGAACAACGAAGTGGCTGCGGATGAGCGGCGAAGAATAATGGGGTATTTTGCATCACATGTTGCAAAATCCTTGTTTGATAAGGCTGGCCGCGACATGGAATCTATGCGTGTTGCCACTATTGAAGTTAATCATCATGCAGGCCTATCTCTCGGTCTGGATGAAAAATATGCCCAAGGTATTTTGACAAATACTGTCCGTATTTTGGGGCATACCAGACACTTTGCTGACGAACGTACAAGAACTTCAACTAAGGCACCCAAAGCGGTTGAACAGTACATAGGTAAGGTTTCCAGCTTACTGAATCGTGATAAGGAAGAGCTAGGTGGCCAAATAGGTGACTTTTTGGAGAGTATTGGTATAATAAATGAGAATTGGTTGCTTAGGACGGATAATCATACCAACCTTCCTTTAAAGATCGTTCCAGCGGGCGAACGTCCGCTATTCAGGTGCGATAGCTGCTCACGTCTGACAATGGTTTTACCAGTCAACGTATGTACGACGCCTCATTGTCAGGGACGCAATTTTACTGAAATCGAAAACCCGGATGAAGATTATTATAGCTGGGTATCACGGGAGCCAGCTCACCGATTGGCTGTTGCTGAGTTAACCGGCCAGACGAAGCCAATGAGCGAACAACGGCGCAGGCAAAGACTTTTTAAAGGTACGGCTTTTCTAGGAGGTGAAACTCCAACAACCCATGGCCTAGAAGCTTTATCAGTCACAACGACGATGGAAGTTGGCGTCGATATAGGATCTTTGAAGCTCGTCTTGATGGCCAACATGCCTCCTCAACGTTTTAATTACCAGCAGCGTGTTGGTCGTGCAGGCCGCGCAGGTCAGGCATTCTCTTATGCCGTTACTATCTCTCGCGGCGCAGCCCACGACGATTACTATTTTAACAATCCTGAGCGCATGACTGGTGATGTACCGCCACAACCGCAATTAGACCTTTCTCGACCAGAGATTATAAGGCGTGTTGTTGCGGCGGAATGTTTGCGTCGTGCATTTGCAGGATTAGATACTATCCCAAAACGCAACGAAGAAAGTCTGCATGGTAACTTTGGCCGTATTAGCGAATGGCATGGGGGCTATCGCACGCAGATACTGAATTGGCTAGAAAATGATGATGATGTTTCATATGTGGTAGCCAGACTGGCAGCACATACAGGTATGGTAGGTCGGGAGGAGGAACTTATTGAATACATCCGGCGCGATCTATCTGTCAGAATAGATGATGCCGTTCAAGACTCACGTTTTATCCAAGATGAGCTTAGCCATCGACTTGCTGTTGCTGGAATCCTTCCGATGTTTGGTTTTCCAACACAGGTACGCAGCCTTTTCCGGGATGATTTCAGGGCAGGCAAAACAGAGGATACGGTAATTAGTGATAGGCCACTCGATCACGCTGTTTGGGCGTTTTCGCCTGGCTCCGAGATACCAAAGGATAAGCAACTCAATACTGTCAGTGGATTTGTTATCAAAAAAGATGGAATTAGAGGTGTTGAAAATCAACCAGAGCCACTTGGTAAGCCCATGCTATACACACGTTGCACGAATGAGTCATGTGGGACGATTGCCAACGGAAATGTTACGGTATGCGGTGTTTGTCAGCAGCCTTCCCGACCTTTTCCGGTTTATCAACCTAAAGGATTTTTGGCTGCTGTCAGGGCCAAAGACTACGATGGACAACGGCAGAGAGGACCGGCACTTCCTCCTCCTGTACGCGCTTTCCCGCAAGAATATACTGATCTGGCTTGTGGACCTATGAAGCTAGCAATTGGTTCCGGACCTGTAGCTGTCGTGAATGATAATGGCGGGCGTTTGTACGACTTCTATCAAGAATCTAATAATCGTGTTTCAGTACGTGATCCTGATCTTTATCGTCTTAGCGTGCCGTGGCCAGATTCTTCGACGCAACCTTTTGATAAAGGTGCGATTGGCGCGATATTTACGACAGACGTTCTTAGCTTTCATATATCGGGAGCAGCAGGCATAGGGAACTTTGGCGTGCTTGATGTAAGAGGCCAGCCTTCTGCACGTGCGGCCATTGCGTCTTTCGCAGAGTTAGTAAAACTCTCGCTTGCCACGGCCCTTGACGTAGACCCCTCAGAATTTCGTGTAGGTCGTCAAGCAATTGCCATACCGGCATGCGAAACAGAACAAGTTTTCCTCGCGGACTCATTAGAGAATGGCGCTGGTTACGCACGCTGGGCATCCGAACCCGCCCACATGGAAATGGCTATAAGAGCGTTTCACGCCAGCGTTGAGCCGAAGTGGGCGCATTCTAATCATGCAGGAGATTGTGATCGCTCTTGCCCTGATTGTTTGCGAAACTATGGAAACCGTTTTAGCCATGGTATGCTCGATTGGCGACTTGCTCTTGATCTTGCGGATCTAGTACTTGGTAAACATATAAAGTTGGAAAGATGGCTAGAGGGATCCGAAGAACCTGTCATCGATTCCTTCTTACGGATATGCAAAGGCGCGGGAATGTCAGTTGAGTCAGATCATAGCAGCGAGGGCTTACCAATATTAAGCTCTGGGACCCGCGCATTGGTCCTTGGTCATCCCTTATGGCATACGCAGAATGGATTGTTACAGCCGCAGCAGATGTCGGCACGCGATGAGTTAAGAAATATTGGCATCGATCCTATATTTGTCGATGTGAGGGATTTTGCGGCCAGAAGCGCTGCCTACTTTTTGAGGCTCCAATCATGATAGAAGTTGTGGGAATCTCAGGAAGTCCTGAATATGATGCCGCGCTTGCAATTAAACAAGCGTTCATTCGTGCTTGGCCTGATATAGAGGCTTCACCAAAAGAGGATGACTTTATTAAGATAGCATCAAACGTCAAACTTTCAGGGCACAAAGTTAGTGATGTTGATGTCGTGGTCATAGCGCGTCTACGAAGCAAACGTTACATTGTAACTAACGCCGTGATCCATGACACTGAAGGAAATCGAATTCTAGGCAGCCAAATAAGGGTACGGTCATTAGCGGCGGCGATAGAGGTAAAGGATCACGCTGCCGATGCTATGCAAATTGCCGCTGGCGGGGTTATGGTGCGATATGCTGGTAGATGGAAAAGCGCTACGGACCAAAATGAAGAACAGCGGTACGCTTTACTGGAATATTTTAAGGATACGACGAATACTAATCCTTGGGTTTATCGATGTTTGATACTAAGAGGCATCGACCAGCTACCAAAAATCAGGGGAAGGATTCATCCGGCAGCTGGTGCGGTCGCTGGTCAGTTCACGATTGCAAATTTTCTGGTGAGCATGGCTGCTGTCAATGGCATACCGAAAATTGGTAAGGAATATGTCATTCGCTCGGCAAACGATGAAGGTATGGAACAGATCATTGATGACGCATTGCTTCGGCCTTTGATGCCTTCTAATCTTGATAGGAAGCGGATGGATCGTATAGCAGCAAGGCCTGTCGAAGCCAAAGAACTTGCATCTTTACTAGGTGAACATCGCGTACATCTTCGTGGCCATGGCGGAACTGGCAAAACTATATTACTTCTGCAAACCGCCTATGAAGCTTATATATCTGAAGGAAAGCGTTGCCTTATTCTCACATACAATACAACATTAGCGGCCGATATACAGCGGACACTCGCCCTTATGAATATACCTGTTGATGGGGATGGTGGAGGTATTACTATTCGAACGGTTATGTCCTTCATGTGCTCTTGGATTAGTAGGCTTGGTATTGCAGATGAAGAAACTTTGGATTTTTCTACCTATGAAAAAAAATGCCGAGAGGCTATGGCCTATATTGATCAGGGCGCTGTAAACGAAGCAGAAATAGAAACCATAAAATCTAGTGACTTTATGCAGTTTGATTTTGACGCGGTATTGATTGATGAGGCACAGGATTGGCCTCAGATTGAAGCTGATTTACTCTGTCGTTTGTATGAAGGAAAAAAGGTTTCGCTTGCGGACGGGTTATCGCAATTGGTTCGTGGAAATCCTACAAATTGGAAATTATCCGTTATAGGCCAGCCGAAAGTTGGACAACGTCACTTGCAAAGCGGCCTTCGCATGAAAGCCAACCTTTGTGTCTTTGCGAATATCTTAGCAGAAGAGGTTGGCTTACCATGGCGTGTTGATGTTAATCGTGATGCACCCGGAGGACGGGTGATCGTCATTGAGGGTAGCTATTCCGATGCAACGGATCTCCAAAAAGAAATGATGGCATCCGCTCTCGAGGCAGGGAACATGCCATTGGACCTACTTCACTGCGTGCCCCCCTCCGGAGTTATTAACAAGGATGGCCGAAAAGTTAGTAAACTTGGTCAGGCATTCCTTAATCAGGGCTGGAAAGTTTGGGAAGCGGTAGATGAACATACACGCCGACAATTTCCTCGGTCGACTGATGAACTTCGGATCGTTCAGTACGAATCTTGTAGAGGCCTAGAGGGATGGACTGCCGTCTTAGAAGGGCTTGATGAGTTCTGGGAGCTTAAATGCTCACAGGCCTTGCGTGAACGTCAGGATAATTCTGGACATGACGTATCGGCTGAAGCCATTGCTTGGCGCTGGTGTATGATTCCTCTGACGCGTCCGATTGATACTTTGGTCATTACTTGCGCTGCTGGTGGCATTGTCAGCACTGCGCTCAGAAAAGTACGAGATAGGGTAGGAGATATCTTCTTCTAATAGCTAGCTGATGAGTTTTCAACATTGCATTTAAAGCGCTATATACCCTTCAGGTTTTGATTTTTGAATCTTTGGTGGTTTTTTTATTTTATTTCTTTATTTCAAATGGTTACTAAGATTTTGAATCTCGCTTAAGATAATCCCGAAATATAACCAGTTTAGTTCAGGGTTCGAGCACACAACCAATAAATACAATAAAACCGCCCTTTGTGGCGGTTTTATTTTGTCTAAAAATCTCTGTGCTTACCGTGGGCTTACTGTCTTTTAATGCAAACCTCCACAAAACAGGCCTTTGCAATACATTTAAGTATCTAAAATAATGTGTGAATTTCGCACTTTAGATTTAGCCGAATATAGAACTAAGCTCATTATTAAATTTTAAACCATAGAATGTAATAGGAAGCTGACACTCGCAAATGTGTGGCCCTCCCGGAGGAGGACACCCTCTTTCAAAAATGAAAGAAAGTATGTACCGCATAACGGTAAGGCAGAATATCAACCTCCCGCAACAATTATAACTTATAGATAGCCTGTATTCAACTGACTCTTTTGTAAAAGAGTTAACAAATCAATTGTATCCCAGTTAACAAACCAAGGCTTCAGTCCTATTTGCTTTATTTCTTCTTCTGCAGTTAGAAAGGCGGAAGATTGAAACTCATAATTGTTTTTAGCATAATACAGTATGAATTTTTTAAACCTCTCACTTAAATAAGGACATGTAAGACTATCTAATATTAAAAACGTAATTTCAGAGTTAGATTTCAAATCTTTTTTATTAAGATCACGCCGACAATCCCACAGCTTTTTAAAAATGACCTCTTCGATTTTCTGCCTAGTCGTTAAAAACTGTTTTTGATCTTTGATATAATAAAGCGCACCTATAATATCAAAGTATTTGGCCGTTTGTTTCTCTTCTAGCCTGAAAATTCTCTCTATGACGGGCTGAGGATAAAGATACTCATCTCCCATATCCCCTATAGCTAATATAATATTGATAATCTCCAAGTCAGCGTTGCCATATTCTGACGGGAATTGATTTTCGCGCCCCTCATAAAACGAAAGAAACAAATCATAAATTCTTTGCTTAATAGAATCTGAGAACTCTGGCATATGCTTGTCTGAAAACCGAGTCGTCAGAACAATTAAATATGATAAATTTACCGAAGATGGAACTGTTGGCGTCATTGAGTATAAGAAGAATGAAACTTCCAGTAAACAGCAAATAAGATCATAATATTGGCTGTGAACATCACCTTCTTTACTTAAGCACACATCAACGCTTTGCGTAGCTATCAAAAAACGTCTTAAGATAAGACCTATGCTAAAATTACCAATATCAGTATAATTTTTTCTACTTTGGGCGGTGTTTTTAATATCCTTAAAAAGCTTCTTTTTGAATCCCGCATAATGCCATATTTTCTTAGGGTATTGATAGTTCTGCTTAAAGGGCTTTCCATCTACCATTGCTTCAAAAAATTTATTTTCTACTATTTTCTCAAAAAAATTATCCCAAATCACGGTAACCTCATGAACGGCTTGGGACCTTTCTGTCCAAAAAGGACGCTCTATTTGATAAGATTTCGCATCATTTAGATGGAAATTATACTTGAATAGCTCATTTTTTAATTGCTGCGTAACCAGCTCAGCGTTTTCTTGATTTAATGAGAATATAAAATAATCGTCAATATATCTACGGACTTCAAAATCTTTGCCCTTTATAAGGTTCTTTAATTCTAAAGATTTTAAGGTTTTATTATCTATTTCTTGCAAAATTATCTCAGCAAATATTCGGCTAATCTCAGGCCCAACGATTATTCCGTTAGTCTCATTATGCTTTGCTTTCCTTATATGAGAATCAAACTTATCAGCAAATTGATGGTGTTTTTTTGAAAGATGTTTTTTTGCATATTCCTTATTCTTTATAGACCATAGTAAGGTATGTGTGTAGATACTTTCAAAACACTTAGAAATATCAACAAATGATAGGTGGCTAAATTTCTTTTCACACTCAAAAAATTCTTCTGAATTAAAATACATAAATTGTTTTCTTAGCTTATAAGAAAAAAAAGATGTTACATGCTTAGTTTTTAGTTCTGTATCTATTGTAGATATATTAGAAATTTTTTTATATTTATTAAGATCAAATTGTGAATCTTTATAAAATGATTTTGAGGCTACTTTAACCGGGTACCTTAAGGAGAAATTATTACGATCACTATTCAAATCACATATAATATCAGAATATTCTTGATAAAAATCTATGCATTCATATTGCCATGAGGGGTGTGCAAGACTTAGAGTCCTTAAAGAACCATTGTTCTTAAAGATTTTATAACTATACGGGATTGTCGCAGACTTAGTGCCATCAATCATTGCTTTAAAAAGCTCATTGAAATTATATGAACTATCTGAACATCGATACTGTTTACAATGCCGATAAAAACCATCCTGACTAAAGATAATAGGCATATCAGTAGGCGCAGTTTCACTTAACACGACTCTAGCTGCATCTAGTGATTTGTGCTGTTTTCTAGACCTAGACATTTTTCCAACATTCTCTTATTCGATTATATTCTTTAGGGCTAAAATTATAAAAAATTTTATTCTCATACCCACGCTTAAAACTAAATCTCAATAAATTTTTTCTTTGTCGGTTTGTAAGGCTGCCCCTCAAACTAATCCCTATAGGACTTCTATTAGATAATAATAAGTTCTTTAAGTATTTATCTAATTTGTTTAAAGAATTATCAGGGTCACAAAAGTCAACATTGAGAAACTTTGAACTACAATATATCCCATGCTCCATATGCCTTTTGCTGTAAGAGTTATAAATATAATAATTCGATGTTAATAGCTTAATTCTCTCTTGAAGTAGCGGGTAGTTATTGTTCTTTATGAAGTCCATCAGAGCTAGAGTGACTTTTGTTTTATATCGATTGATCTTTTTTTCTGACATATCAACTTTCAACTCCCTTTTCTTGTAACTGGGACTTACTAAACATGAGATGTCATAGCCTAAAAAGTTAAATTTACCTTCTGCATCATTTACGTTCTTTCCTGCAACAGGACCAGTTCTAGATAAAGAAATAGAGTTACACTTCTCTTCTTTATCGTGAAAAGAGACACCAGCAGGCAGGAATAATTCGCTATTTTTCCAAAACTTTTCTTTTTTTATAATGGGATCCGCTATTAACAAAATATCATCAACATACCTTGCATAAAAGAACACTTTTGGGTGGTTTATTAAGTGATTATCTAGATCTTTCATCGAAAACTCAGAAAGAATCGCGCTCAAATAGAGGCCTCTTGGTAAACCCGTTTCAAAGATAGAAAAATACTTAAAGAAATTCTCGACAATAGCAGTTGTTTTATTTGATATGTGAGTACATGAAATAAGGTTTTCAATTATCCAATCTGGCTCAATACTCGCATAAAAATCTTTAATATCCCTTCTGTAGACCTCAAAAGGTGTGGACTCTCTTAAGTGCTTTAAAGAGTTGCCTATAATATAATCTCTTTTTTTCTGCTTGTTGGGAAAAGTGTTAATTATATTGTGGCCCGTTTTCCTATAAACAACGTCAACAACGGGCTCCATTATATGGAAGATTTTTTTCCCTTTTATCTTCGTTATATCTATTGCAGGAGATCTAACATTTTCTTCTAAAATAGATTTAGCTTTTTTTATCTCGTTCTCTTTTTCTAAAGCAGGATCTAATCTTTTTGCTTTTTCAAAGACAGGGGATCCTATTTTTATTAAATTGTGAGATATATAAGACTGATCATACATGTGGGCTCCATAAATATTTGCCCTATAGTATCAAGGTTCAATCCATTAAACAACTTTAAGTAAAATGTTTAGAGGTTTTTATTCTAATTGTTATACATTTCCTCGTGAATAGCTTGCTCCATAACGCTTTTGAGATTCATATTAGAAACAATATAATTGTTACCTTGTTTCTCAAAACATTTGTCTAGACTTATTTCACAAAACTTTACAGCTTCCCCTTTTTTAAATACCCCATAACTTGTTTCCCCAAAAGTCATTATTTCATAAGAGTTCACATGACCACTCCAAAAAATGGAGAGCGAAATAAAAACCGCCGCTACTAGAATTTGATATTTAACCATCATCGGCACTCATAGGTTTGTGTGGGCATGGGACCACGCTTTCCGCTTACTGTTGGCACGGGCGATTTATCGTATTCACCACAGTGCTCTGTTGCAGCCTGCATAGCCTTGCTGTAACCACCCATTATCGGGTCATAAGCAATGGTTATGGCCTTTTCATTGGCCAAGACAATGTCATGTGACCCGCCCCATCCAACGGGCGCATTAGCGCAAGCCGAGAGTGGCAAAACCAGAATTATAAGTAATAAACGCATATGTGATCCCCTTTATGCTGTTGAGTAACTATAGTTACGTATTAAAATAGGTGCAAGTCCCTGATTATGTTTTGTTATGAGAGACAAGGAATCAGAGATATTGGCTGAAAAAGTCATTGCTGAATTAAAACGCGTTCGTAAAGATCGTGGATTGTCGCATGAGAAGCTCTCCGAAATGACTGGCTTGAGCCGTGCGGGTATAAGCTTCATAGAAAGTAACAAGCGCAATCCTACTTTGATCAGCTGCTTAAAAGTTGCTAAAGCCTTAGATATCGACTTAGGGACGCTCATTACAGAAAACCAGAAATAATCCCATTGGAATATCTGTGCACCGTCAGCGAAACCCAACAACCGGTAGGGGATAAACCCCATGTCAAAAAATACATATGCCGAATTGCGCGGCGTGGGTCCCGCGACATCATAACACTTTAATGGGTTGATATATTGCACGTATCGACCTCCATCTCTAAAAGCTCATAATAGATATTAGTGTCCTTGTCATAGGCTTTTCCGCCCTCAAGAATAAGCTTCGGTAGCCCGAGGCCATACCCATAGCTTGCGTGACACCAAAGGCACTCTTCTGCCCTCTCCTTGGACAAGAAGACCCCTAAGATCACATCTTCCATCGACTTAGGCGTACCGCCCCAGCTATCACAATGTTCGCACAAAATATAAATTTTCATTATTTGCATACCTTTCTAATATTCTTCTCTATATAAACAAGTAAGCCCCGTGGTAAACACAGGGCTCGTTGTAAGGGTAAAGTCTTTTGTAACGGGATCTTTCTCATATTTGAACCGACGACCCCCTGGCTAAGATATCGTTTTCTTGCTTGCTTTTAATGCCGTAGACTTCATTCAACTCATTCATCATTCCATCATATTCACGTACGGCGTGCGTATAGTATTGGAGTGTAATTTGTGGGCTAGAATGCCCCGCTATCTTGGCGACAAGGCCAATCTCCACGCCTTGCGCTTGCAAGAACGAGATGGCCATATGCCTTGCGGCATAAATAGAGACACGCGGCAAACCTAATTTATCAAATAAAGGATACCAAACCCGATTACGAAAGTTACAGAGCAAGAAACGTCCGTCAGTGTGCAATTTACCACCACTTCCCTTCCCATCGGCACTTCCCTGTGCTGGAAAAACTCGATATAACTTGCCATTAAAGCGCGGACAAGATTCCTGCCATTCTTTGAGCATCTCAAGCAATAGAGAGTTTAGAGGTATCTGGCGAACCCCTGCCTCAGTTTTAGGGCAGTCCTTGAGGCCGCCTTTATCATCTTGCGTTCTGCATATATGCACACGACCATTAATTAAATCGACGTCTTCCCACAATAAACCCAGCATCTCACTAGGGCGCACACCTGTTAGAAAAACAAATGCATAATACACCCCCCATTTCTTATCAGTCTGCGCATAATCCAAGACAAGCTTAACTTGATCCTCTGTAAGTAGCTTACGGGTCTTACGGCGGTGCCTAGCTCCTGCACGGCTGGGCATTCGAGCAAGCCGCAACTCATAATCTTCTTCAATTAATCGAAAAATAGAAGACAAATGCTTTCTTGCTAATCTGGCATTATATGCGCTCGAAACGCTCAGGATCCGCTGTTGCCACATACGAATTTCAGATGTGCTAATTTCATCAATCTTGGTGTTTGGGTTAAGCATTTGCACGAAGTTTGCGCCGAGCGGTTTAACGCCTGTTGCTTTGAAACTACGCTTTTCCGCTGTTGTCCCTTTAAACATCTGGCCAGTAATATAATCTAGCGCCACTTGTTTGTAAGAATGGAATGTGTGATCGGTAATAATCCCCTTCTTACTGTCGAGCCAATAATCAACCGCTTCCTTTAATGTGGGCGTGGCCCCACCTTTACGGCGTTTCATGCCATCCGCATTTTTAATTAAATCATTCCGCGCTTCTTCGGCCTCTCTTCGCGTGTTGAATCGACGCATCTTGCGCTTGCTCGTTGCTGGATCTTTATAATGCAATATGTAGCGATCATATTCGAACAGCTTACCTGCCCGATTTTTCTGTCTAACTTTACGCTTAGTGATATTCGTGTGCGTGCTCATACTCGCCCTATCTATTTGTTATAACTGCATTAATTATTAAAACACATCTAATATACTGAACACAATATCTTCTGTGGTTGGGTCTTATACGTGGGGTGTGAGGCCTGTGACGCCAGTGATGATCGAGGTGTCGTGAGAGGCACTAGAGTGACTATATGCGCCTCTTTTTTTCTTTTTTCATTAAAAGGAAGTTCTTGTCGTCACAAGCATCACACCATCACAGTGGTATCCTATCTTTTGTGTTTTTTGAGGCCTCATCAAATGATCCTCTGTCCTCCATCCAGATTCGAATTGGCCTACCCTCGCGATTTTTCTCAATAAACTCGACACTAATTCCTATCTTTTTAAGGGCAGGCTTCATGCGTGTTATCTCTCGAGACAAATGCGCTGATGTTTTTGGAAAATATCGATCCTGATTAAATTTTTCAGTATTAATCTGTTGGAATAAATCCCCTATAAACCCTTCAAATGGCTCCACTTCGACAAGATTAATAATGGCAACGGCAAGGGCATTGGTTTCTAGGACATCCGCATAAATTTCAGCATGGCTATCTTGTAAAGTTTTAAGAAATGACCCTTCCTCAAATTCCAAACCTTTTTCACAAGCGATAATCCATTTTGCTGCGTCAGCCATGCGGATTGCTTTAGGCGTTTCTATTTCATCATAACAATGCAAGCCATGAGATATGCCTTGCAGCAAGGCATCCTGAAGACAAGGCCGCATTGCCTCAAACTCAATTAGTATTTCGGCCTCAGTAAGGATTTTGTCTTCAGGCATGGATGGCAAGTTGATTGATATACAACGCTCAAGCAAATCAGGCCTATTCGCAACACCTGTGATACCGTTAAGGATAAAGGGGCGCGTTACATTAAAAACCTCTAACTCGCTATCTGTATAAAGTTTTCGTGTAGCCATCCCCCCGCCCGTTGACAAAACACATAAAGAATCTGAAAGCTCCGCCTTAATACCAGAAACATTGTCAAACACCATGAGATGCGTATCTTTCGCCATGATCATCAGATCATGGGTAGATTTTGGCATGCGCATCTTGGTTGCAACACTGGGATCCACAAGCATTTTTATGAGCTGACAAAGTAAACTCTTACCGCTCCCCTGTTCTCCTTGAACCAGTAAGAAGAAGTAAGGCCCCTCAGGCTTCAGGCAATTAATCATGAAAGCCAGAACTCTATTAAAAGTCTCTTGTTCCAAGCCAAGCAAATCCTGAAACTTACTGAGGTGAAAGTTACTATCCTTTATAGGCTTTGGCATAGCCGACATGGTGGGAGAATTCACAAAAACAACTGGCGGTTTTTGAGTGATTTTATATCCACTCCTATCAACACACAAAGATGTTCCTTGCATATCTGATAAATTAATAATAACAGCGTCACCATCACGTGCCACACGCAAGAAAGTCTCCTTAACTGGGCCCTCGAATAAAGCCCTTGCTTCTAGTACCCCCATAGCATCATTAAAACCCTGCCCATGGATTGCGCGATTGTATCTTTTGTAAAATAGACGTTGCAAAGCGTGTTTAGCGCTTTGAGAAGATAAGGCATAATGGGAGATCCCTTTATCATCATCCTGTATTGATATATAAGGCCTTTTATAAGCGTCATGAAAAAAAGATATAGAATCCCCAGCATCATCAATAACACTTAAAAGCTTTGAAGATGCTGTACCAGACTTGTCTTCTGTTTCTTTTGAGGGGCCCTCATGAAAACCTTTCTTAATAGCCCCATCCACCATTTTATCTATTTCCATTAAGGTGTTGCCTGAGTAGTCCTCTGGGAGACCACTTGATATAATGTCTTTGATGAGCTCTTTGTTCTGCGTATGGTGAATTAACTGGCCAACAAATTTAAGAGTTGGTTCATTGGTTTCCTGTCCAGAAAATAGCGCGGGGTAATATTCACTTTGAAAGCATGTTTTTATTAATTCTATTGATATGGCTTGTTCTTGCATCTTTCATTCTCCAATCAAGGGTAAAAGTTTATAGTCCATTTTATGAAGGGCAGGCCCTTCCCAATAATATGGTTGGCTGGTCTTTGGATGAATACTTGGCGGAATAGCGCAATAACAATTTTTAAGAAAAACTTCTGCTACATCTTCAATTTCAAATTCGGCTTTAGTTTTCATTTTCTTTTTAGTGTTAAAGCCATCGACATAACGAAACGGAATAACGACTCCCTTCTGCCCGTACCTAACGCAAATAGGGTTATCCAACAGAACCTTCCCTAATTTGATAAAATTATCATGATCAATATCTAAAAACCCTAAACGTGTTCCATCTGAGAATGATGAACCGGCCACCAAGCCAATATTATGGCTTGGCTTTTCTTCAATCCATCTCTCTAAAGTACCGTCAGGCAACTCATTGTTCGGTTTTTGCCAACCACTCTCGAGACATTTCTTTCCTAATAAGGGGCGTGGCCAATAACCAAGATCACGATATATAGGCGCAAATTCTGCAAAAGGTTTTAAGGGATTATTCATGGCTTCCTCCACGTGTTTGCATGATTGAAACCACCTCTGGCACGCTCACCAAACGTCGGGATTTTCCTAGCTGATAATGCGGGACGTTTCCTGTCTCCACGGCATCCAGAAGTTGCCGATATTGCACGCCGATTATCTTTGCCGCTTTAGGTATCGGCAAAAGTCCTGAGAAATCGGTTTCGTTAAGCGCCGCTTTTTGTCTTGTTGAATATTTATGTTCCATTTAAAACTCCTTTTCTTTTCGTGAATGGAGTTTTATTTATAGCCAGGAATTCTAGGCTGACTATAAGATGGATACCCGGTTAGTCACTGTCCGGAACTTTTATATCAAAAGGGGGGAGTTTATAATCGCTGCATGCTTTATCCGCATAAAAGGGAATATCTTTTCTGACACTCATCTCTTTTCGAAGGTCGTTATTAAGCTTAGGTTCAGCCAGACTACTTTTTTTATGTAGAATTTTTTCAAACTTCAGCTCAGACCATAAAAGAGGCGTGGGAATCTCACCCGCTTTGATTAGCTCCGCAAATTTAGCAATCTCATATTGTATAACTTTACGGTGCTTTCCTTTTGCTTTTTCTTTCATATAGACACAAGCAAACCATACACGTCTTTGTTCTGTGCCACGGTCATACTCACCCCGTTCTTTTCTGCTATTTTCTTCACGTTTAATCAAACCAAGAGAAGTATAAGCTTTACAAAATTCAGCCCACAAAATTGTGAACTCAGGTGTCATTATACTGTAACGAATATGCTCTTCGACATCTGGTAATAGCCTTTTGAACTTTTTTAAATGACTATTGCCTCTTTTCTGAAGTTCTGAGTTCTTTCCCGTATATTCGTATTTTGCAATCATAACTCGCATAAGCAAAAACGCACCAATGATTTCATACCAATCATGGTCGTAAGGCAAGCTTTCAGATTCATACCAACATTCGTCATAATAATCGCTGTCCACGTCCGATATCTCATCGAAACTCGGTTCATATACTTCAAATTCTAGTTTATCTAATGTCATGGGATACTTACAATCGTATTAGTTGCTTAATTAAGGCTTTTTGTATAATACTTAATGCCAAATACAATCATAGAGATTTCCCATGTTCGAACAAACTTTTAAAAATATTGATAACGTCCTTTGGAAAGAAGCAGGCTGCGGTAGTGAGCTTGACTATACCGAGCAAAGCTCATGGATGCTGTTTCTCAAATATCTGGATGATTTAGAAAAAGCGCGCGCGATGGAGGCCGAATTGATCGGCAAACCCTATGAATATATCATTGATGAGGGGCATCGTTGGTCAGCTTGGGCCGCACCAAAAAAGGCTGATGGCTCAATTGATGAAGACAAAGCCTTAATCGGCGATGATCTTATCGACTTCGTTAACCGAGACTTATTTCCTTATTTACACGGATTCAGACTGCGCGCCACGGGCCCTGATACAATCGAATATAAAATCGGTGAGATTTTTGGCGAAATTAAAAACAGATTTCAAAGCGGCTATAGCTTGCGCGATGCGCTTGAGCTGATGGACGAGCTGCGTTTTAGCTCACAAAAAGAAAAACACGAGCTTTCCCACCTCTACGAAGCCAAAATCAAAAACATGGGCAATGCGGGCCGTAATGGCGGGGAATATTACACCCCACGCCCCCTTATTCGCGCGATGATCCAAGTAACCTCCCCCCAAATCGGCGAGCGTATTTATGACGGCGCGGTAGGGTCAGCAGGATTTTTGTGTGAAGCGCATGATTTTATGCGACAAAAGGAGCTCACCACCAGCGAACTTAAAACCCTGCAAACCAAAACCTTCTATGGTAAGGAAAAGAAAAGCCTTGCTTATGTCATCGCCATTATGAACATGATCCTGCATGGGATTGATACGCCCAATATCGTACACACCAACACGCTGGCGGAAAACCTCAACGATATTCAAGACAAAGATCGCTTTGATATCGTCCTCGCTAACCCACCCTTTGGCGGCAAAGAACGCCCAGAAGTGCAGCAAAACTTTCCGATCAAAACGGGCGAAACCGCGTTCCTGTTCCTGCAGCATTTTATCAAATATCTAAAAGCGGGCGGGCGCAGCGCGGTCGTGATCAAGAACACGTTCCTATCAAACTCCGATAACGCCTCCAAAGCCCTGCGGAAAGAACTGCTGGAAAATTGTAATCTGCATACGGTGCTGGATTGCCCATCGGGCACGTTCATCGGCGCGGGGGTAAAAACAGTGGTGCTATTCTTTGAAAAAGGCTCCGCGACCCGCAAGGTTTGGTATTACCAGCTCGACCCCGGCCGCAACATGGGCAAGACCAATTCGCTCAATGATAATGATTTAAAAGAATTTGTGCAGCTGCAGGCGAGCTTTGCGGACAGCGACAAATCATGGAGCGTGGATATTAAAGATATTGATCCGAGCAGCTTTGATCTCTCCGTCAAAAACCCGAACGCGCCGGAAGAAGAGCCCTTGCGCCATCCCGAAGACATTATCGCGGAGATTGTAGCGCTGGACGCGGAGAGCGCCGATATCCTTGAGAAGATTCGGGGAATGTTGTGAGTTGGCGACAAACAAAATTAGATGATTTATTTGAGATCGGCTCGGCTAAACGGGTGCTGAAGGCACAATGGCAATCAGAAGGCGTCCCATTTTATCGCGGGAGAGAAATTACCAAACTATCCAGCCAAGGATATGTTGATAATGAGTTGTTTATTTCCGAAGAATTGTATTCTGAGTATAAAAATAAATATGGAGTCCCTTCGTCTGGCGATATAGTCATCACGGCTATCGGAACGATTGGGAATTCCTATATTGTCCAAGATAGCGACAAGTTTTATTATAAAGATGCTAGCGTCCTTTGTTTAAAAAAAGTCTCAGACGTGGATAGTCAATTTATTAATTATTGGCTAAAATCATCAAATATGCGCTCTCAGCTTGATGAAGGTAATGGGGCGACAGTTGATACCCTAACAATATCAAAGATGAAGAGCCTCACGATTGATCTGCCAACGCTCCCCGAACAAAAGCGGATTGTGGCGATATTGGATGAGGCGTTTGCGGGGATTGATCAAGCCATCGCCAATACCGAAAAGAACCTCGCCTCCGCCCGCGAACTCTTCGAAAGCCATATTAATACTATTTTCATCGAGAAAGGCGAAGCGTGGGAGACAACAACGCTTGGCGAAGTGGCTGATGTTGAGTATGGATTTACTGATAAGTCGGGATCTGATGGTGACTTTAGATATGTAAGAATTACTGATATTGATAATAATGGCGAACTTACAAAGTCTAATAAAAAATATATTTCTCCGCCTGTGGAAGCTGAAAAATTTGTTTTAAATGATAATGACTTATTAATGGCCAGAACTGGCGCAACTTTTGCAAAAGTACTCCTTTATAAAGATATAGAACCATCCATTTTTGCATCTTACCTAATTAGAATTAGTTTTAAAGTCCCAATTAAAAACGAGCTATATTGGTTTTTTTCAAAATCGGTCAATTATTGGGAGCAGGCTAATTCTTTATCGTCTGGCGCGGCTCAGCCCCATTTCAATGGCGCGGCTTTAAAGAGAGTTATTTTCTCTTATCCAACTTCAATCCGTGAACAAGAAAAAATAATAAAACTATTTCATAGTATGTTCCTAAAAACACAAAATCTTGAAGATGCTTATAAACATAAACTTGCCTCCCTCAACGAACTCAAGCAATCACTTCTGCAAAAAGCCTTTAGCGGCGAATTAACGGCGGACGCAAAAGTCCAAGCGGAGGCTGCAGAATGAACGAAGCCGAAACCCGCGCAGAACTGATCGACCCCGCCATCAAACTGGCGGGCTGGGGCGTGATCGAGAAAAGCCGTGTGCGGCGCGAGGAAATCACGCTTGGTCGCCTGCAAGGTGCGGGCAAGCGCGCCAAGCAGGACATTGCCGATTATGTGCTCTATTACAAAGGCCACAAGCTGGGCGTGATTGAGGCCAAGCGCCGTGATTTGGCGGACACCGAAGGGGTGCAGCAAGCCAAACGCTATGCAGAAATGCTGCAGGCGCGCTATGCTTATTCCACCAACGGCCTTAAAATCTATCAAATCGACATGAAAACGGGGGAGGAAAAATACGTTGATCGTTACCCCACCCCGCAGGAGCTTTGGGATCTTACCTTTGGTGATGTGAATGAATGGCGAGAACGCTTTGGCGATGTGCCGTTTGAAGATGGCGGCGGCAAATGGCAGCCGCGTTATTATCAGCATAATGCAATTAACAAAACGCTCGATGCGATTGCGCATGGTAAAGACCGCATTCTTTTAACTCTTGCCACCGGTACGGGTAAAACCTCCATCGCCTTTCAGCTGGCGTGGAAGCTGTTCTATAGTAAATGGAATCTCGGACGCGCACCGACCCGCCGCCCGCGTATTTTGTTCTTAGCTGACCGCAATATTCTTGCCAATCAGGCTTATAATTCTTTTTCTGCCTTTCCCGAAGATGCATTAGTGCGAATTAAGCCAAGCGAGATTAAAAAGACTGGTCGCGTCCCAAAAAATGCGAGTATCTTTTTCACCATCTTCCAGACCTTTATGAGTGGCAAGGATGAAAACGGCGAAGATGCGCCATATTTTGGTGAGTATAAGCCTGACTTTTTTGATTTTATCATCATTGATGAATGTCATCGCGGCGGCGCGAAAGACGAAAGCAATTGGCGCAAGATTTTGGAGTATTTTGGGCCTGCTGTGCAGCTTGGCTTGACGGCGACACCAAAACGCAAAGACAATGTCGATACTTATGCCTATTTCGGTAACCCTGTTTACACCTACTCCCTAAAAGAAGGAATCAATGATGGTTTCTTGACGCCGTTTAAGGTGCGCCAGATTGTCACAACACTTGATGAATATGTTTACACCTCTGATGATGATGTTGAGCAAGGTGAGATTGAAGAAGGTAAGCGATATACCGAGGGTGACTTTAATAAAAAGATTAAACTTCCTCAGCGCGAGCAATACCGCGTAAAGACGTTTATGGAGATGATTAACCAGAATGAGAAGACGCTGGTTTTCTGCGCAACGCAGGGCCATGCTCGTGATGTGCGCGACTATATCAATCAGATCAAGACCAGTAAGCACCCAGATTATTGTGTACGGGTAACAGCCAATGACGGTGCGGCGGGGGAAACATTCCTTGAGCTATTCCAAGACAATGAGAAATCCATTCCAACCATCCTCACGACCTCACAGAAGCTCTCAACGGGGGTTGATGCGCGCAATGTACGGAATATCGTTTTGATGCGCCCTGTGAACTCCATGATCGAATTTAAGCAGATTGTAGGACGCGGGACACGGCTGTTTGATGGTAAGGACTACTTCACCATTTATGATTTTGTCAAAGCCTATGAGCATTTTAGCGACCCTGAATGGGACGGCGAGCCGATTGACCCTGTAAAACCAAAGCCCCCCAAAGGCGGTGATGACGGTGACGGCGGTGACGATGAAAGCGAGCCTCCGACAAGCGGACCAAAAAACCCACCAAAGCAAAAAATCGTGGTGAAGCTTGCAGACGGTAAAGAACGCACGATCCAGCATATAGCGGCGACTATGTTTTATAGTCCAGATGGGCGGCCAATGTCAGCGGCAGAGTTTGTTCAAAAACTGTTCGGAGAGCTGCCTGTATTTTTCAACGATGAAGATGAATTACGCGCGCTTTGGTGCAAACCAGAAACGCGCAAGGCTCTATTAGAGAGCCTCACAGAAAAAGGTTACGGCACCGAGCAGCTTAAAGAAATAGGCAAGATGATTGACGCAGAAAAAAGCGATCTGTTTGATGTTCTCGCCTATATTGCATTTAATTTGGGGCCTATAACACGACAAGAGCGCGTCGATACGCATAAGGATAAAATCCTGTCTCAATATGATGACAAATTGCAGCTATTCTTACATTTCGTGTTGGACCAATATATCCAAGAAGGTGTCGGCGAACTTGACCGAGAAAAACTCCCGCATTTGCTTGAACTTAAATATCAAGCCGTTTCAGACGCGGCAATAGAATTAGGTGGCGTATCACGTATTAGTGAGGCGTTTGTTGGGTTTCAGAAAGATTTGTATTAGGAGATATTATGGTGCAGCCCTCAAAGGATAAAATAACAACATTTCCAGATGCGCATATGAACTCTCAAATTGAAGGTGAATATTCTTCACCCACAGATTTAGGAGCTGCAATAGTTAGTGTGCTGAACCCAAGGTTAAGTGAAACAATATATGATGGGGCATTTGGTAGGTTAGGCTTTCTCTGTTCTGCAAAGGATTATATTGAGCAACAAGAAGAAGAAATAAATCCTTATAATTTTTATGGAAGTGAAATCAATCGAAATGTGTTCCTTTCATCTTTGCAGCGCGCAATCGAAGCGGGCTTAAAAGGGGACAATCTAAAAAATGAAGATACTTTAAAAAATAACTCCAAAGATGAATTTGATGTAATTATTTCGCACCCGCCTTTAGGTCTTCGCATTGAGAATACAGAAGGTGATCTGGGTATAAAGACCAGCGAAGGAACTAATAAATTTATTCAACACTATATAAGACGTCTCAAGGTTGACGGACGCGCTGCTATTGTTGTTATGAATTCCTTTTTTACGTCCCGCTCTAAATCAATGGCCGCATTGAGAAAATATTTGCTGTTGAACTGTGATCTTTATACGGTACTTGAGTTACCACAAAAAACATTTAAACACACTGGTGTGGGAGCATCTGTCCTTTTTTTGAGAAAAGGTGCGCCAACTAAATCCATTCAATATTATTTGAAAGATTTAGATGAAGATTATCATGGGTTTATAGCGTTCTCTAAAAATGGTGTCGCTAATGAAAAATCATTTATTTTTGATACTAAAGAGTTGGATGACAAATTATATCTTTTACCCACTGCAACTAGCCTTGCAATTGATAAAGAAGTTATTGAAAAAACAAAAAACTTTAAAAATTTTAAATGCTACAAAATTGAAGATTTATGTCTTGAGATAAATATGACTAAGGGAAAGTTTGACCACATAGAGAATGCTGCTTATCTCCCTAAAATTGGGAAGTCAGATTGTTTGATACATATAAACGACGCAATATTAAAGCATCAAAACTATTTTCAGCTAGTCCTAAATAAGCAGAAAATATCTAATGGGTATTTCGCTTATTATATGCGCTCTATTCTAGGCCAAAGGATCTTAGAGCGCTGTACTACAGGCTCAACTATTCCAAATATTACTAAAGCTACACTCCGGAACAGTTTGGATGTTTATGCTCCAGATATTGAAGAGCAAAACTTAATAGCGTCAACTTTTGATGAGTTGGCAGTTGTAAAAAATATAATGGAAAAGACAGCTTTAGAATTGAGTTCCGACCCTAATAGTGCAAGACATATTCTACAAAAACTACATGACACAAAAGAGGCTTTTAATCAGATTTCTTCCGAAGAAAAAATAATTAAAATTATTAAGGGGGGAGAAAATTTAAAGGTAGAATTTAAAGAAACACTTTCAAAAAACATTCACAAAAGGGGGGGGAAGGATAAAGATCTTCAAACGTCCGCTCTTAAAAACATCGTAGGTTTTTTAAATAAAGTTGGTGGTCAGCTTCTAATTGGAGTTAGTGATAAGGGTGAAGTAAAGGGTATCGAGGAAGATTTCTATAAAAATGATGATGATTACAAAAAGATGCTTAGTAATCTAATCAATGATCGTATTGGTTTAAAAGAAGCAAGTTATATAGACATGGAAATCCAAACAGTAAAATCTAAAAAAGTTTGTATCGTTAGTTGTTCAAAAGCGAGCAACCCTGCTTATTTAGATGATGGTGATTTTTATGTTCGTACAGACCCTGAGTGCCGTAAGCTATCGGCAAAAGAGGCAAACGAATATATAAAAGAAAACTTTCAGTGATTTGACTGTGTTTACCGCGTGTTTACCGTTATCCACTACAAGGTGTGCTATGGCACGGAAAGTGTTCGCACGAGAATTCAAAAACTCAAAATTGACAAAAGCCCCGATAAGCGTTGCGTTCGGGTGTATTAAGATGCGTTTAAGTGTATCTAATTGAACCTACGATCACCTGTCTAATTTTCAGCTGAAGGTCGTCAGTTCAAATCTGGCCCCCGCAACCAATAAATACAAAGGCTTAGCACATCGTGCTAAGCCTTTTGTTTTGGGTGGGGCTACCTTTCTCACAGAATTAATTGTAGAGCGACTCTCAATAGTATTGAAAGAGTATTATTAATTAGTATGGTAGAGTGCCCCAAAGTAGGCATTAACTTGATTGTAATAAGGGTGGATTCTATGAATACATACACCATTCAACACAGATTTCATACGTTGGCGCAGTATTACAGCGATAAAAACGATTATTTGCCATCGTTCGAATTGCGTAGCGTTAAGTTTTCTCATTGGGATTTCAATTTTTCTGAGGGCCACAAAACTAACTTTTGGCTCATTGAAGATCAAATTGAAGCTGATGATTTCAGATCTGCAATGTCCAAGTTCAATAAGAAAAACACACCTATCTTTGCTAAGATTTCACTACTATCTCAATGTTTCAGCGAACAGCTTAATGAACCTTTTTTAGTTCGTAAACATGGCTGCGATATAGCTTTCTTTAGATATACAAGAAGCACAAGGGGCGTCCCCTTAGCTTTTGATAGCAACTCCATGAAAGCTTTGGAAGCGCTACAGGACAGGAAAGATATCAGCCCTGAATTTTATTATTATTGGAACGATATGCAGAATGTAACAGGTTATTCCGCTAAGTTACTACTGTCGTGTTCCGCTTTAGAGGCATTAGCAAAAAGTTCGATAAATACACAAAAGAAAAATGAATTTTTCAAAGAGGTTCTTGGCGAAGAACTGGCAAGAAAGATCTGGGGAAACAAAGATGTTGGTATTCGTCATAGGTTAGTGCATGGGGAGTACTTCAACGAAGGAACAGATAAAGAAAACTACCTTAAACAAATCCATGAAAAAGTTATTGAGTATTTTAACAAAGAAATTTTCAAAGAAAATTTAATAAGGCATGTCGCAAACCCTCAACGTCATCCTGATGGTAATAAGGAAGGTGGTTTTTATTTTATAAAACGTATAAGTGATAGTCCGTCTTTTGACTTAAAAAGCTTAATTAAAGGGTGCGATGATAATTTCGATAGCTACCTTGAAAAATTCGAACTTTTGTCTGAAAGTGAGATAGATGTTCAATATTAGAGGGGTATAAATCTTTAATACGCCCCGCCCCCTCGCTTGTTGTACAGAAAAGGGGGAGGCGATTCCTTACAAGTCAGACCACCCACCCGCCACAAAATAAGTTTTTACCCAATCCGCACTCATATTATGCTATACAACACTAAGCGCCGTTATTACCCATTATCAAAACGCGCTTTAATTCTGCTGTTCGACGGAATCCATTTATAGACTCTTATCTGGCCTTTACGCGCTCGAAAGTCAGCGATGGCGGGGATGGCAGAGTTAACACTATTGACCTTAACCAAGATGACCAAAAGGATTTAACCATGACCGTCATGACCATGATGAAACTAGAAAGCGGAATGTGCCGCTGGCCTATTGGCGAGCCTGAGGATAAAGACTTTCATTTTTGCGCCGCTAAATGCGAAGCGGGTTCGCCCTATTGCCCAGAGCATATGGCCAAAGCGCAAGCCCCAACGCGTAAGCCTAAAGCCTCTTAATGATGGAAATGCGCCGTGTATGAGATGGTCATCATCTCATGCCTTCGTCACACGACCGCGCCCTATCCCCTAACCAACTTTTCAGTTAGGCCTATCGAGCTCCCGAGCTTTCTTGATCTCGAAGGATAGCAGGAAAAGACGGAGCGTAATCATTGACCGGCATCAACACCGTAATTAACAACGATTGCCCCGTCTATTTCATCTAAACTCGAGCTATAACCTTTAAAAGGAGCTTCTTGCGTGATAACCCGAAGAAAGAGCCCTTTTTCGTTTTGAAAATTAAACTTACAATACCCCATGCCACTACCAGAGCAAGCCTCAACCTCAGCATAACCGAGCGCACGGAAGTGTGGCACACGAACGCCCATTTCTTCGTCTGGAGCCGTGTTAGGCACAGGCTTCCAACCATTTTTCAAAATGACCTGCCTTGCCTCGCTATATGGCATGTTTACTATTAATGACTGTTCACTCTGTATCCTCACGCAAGAGGAGAGCGTGAGCGCGCTCAAAGCCAAAAGACTTATAAAAAAATATATAGAATTTCTTTTAAAAACATTGCTCAACATAAAAACATTTATACACCAAAACCTATTCCTGCAAAAGGTCTTTCAAGGTTTTAAAATCAGTATGAGCTTTATTATTGCCAGTCCCTGCCCAATAACTTTTATTAGATTTATCCTTGGGAATTGCCGCCCCTACAAATTATATGAAAATAAAAATTAAGAGTAATTGACTATTCGCGGCGTTTACCATACAAAGGCGACATAAACTCTTTTGATGGCGCGAGATGGCGATAGCGTAAAGCCTCCATCTAATCTCCAGAAGTTCACAAAATTACTCTGCCCCCTCGCGCGGTTTGCAGCGCAACGCCGGCCCTTGTTAAACAACGGGCCCGCAAAAGGATATATTATGACTACAACTACATTCCACGATCTCGGCCTTGTCGAGCCACTTACCCGTGCTCTTGACGAAAATAACTATATAACACCAACCCCAATCCAGCTGAGCGCCATACCTGCGCTGCTTAAAAAACAAGATTTATTGGGCGTTGCACAAACAGGAACCGGTAAAACGGCCGCCTTTGCTCTGCCGATCTTACAAGATCTATTTACAACACAATGCACCCGTAAACCGCGCACAACGCGCGCTTTAGTGCTTGCCCCAACCAGAGAGCTCGCCATTCAAATTGCTGATAATTGCAAAATATATGCGCAATACACCTCTTTGCGCCAAGCAACTATTTTCGGTGGCGTTAAGCAAAAACCACAAGTTGAAATCATGTCTAAAGGCGTTGATATACTTATCGCAACACCTGGGCGTTTACTTGACCTAATGCAGCAAGGCCATATTGACCTTAGCTCTGTTACGCATCTGATTTTAGATGAAGCGGACCGCATGTTAGATATGGGCTTTATTAATGATATCAAAAAGATTATCGCTAAAATCCCTAAAAAGAGACACACATTGCTGTTTTCTGCGACAATGCCAAGCTCGATTAGTAAACTGGCGAACAGCCTGCTAGATAATCCTAAAACGGTTGAAGTCACACCAAAGGTCATTACAGTCGAGAAAATCGATCAGAGCCTGTATAAAGTGGCCAAACAAGATAAACGCGCTTTGCTTATCACTTTGTTGAAAAACGAAGATATCAAAAAAGCGATTATCTTTAGCAGAACCAAACACGGCGCTAACCGTATTGTACGCGAACTTGAACATTCTGGTATTACAGCGGCGGCTATTCACGGCAACAAATCACAAACCGCCCGTCAAAAAGCGCTTGAAGCCTTTAAAAACGATGAAATCAGAACGCTCGTCGCGACAGATATTGCCGCGCGTGGTATTGATGTTGATAATATTACTCATGTAATCAACTATGATTTACCCTCTGAGCCTGAAAGCTATGTTCACCGTATTGGCCGTACAGCCCGCGCTGGCACGCAAGGCACAGCGATTTCATTCTGTGACGAAACAGAAGGTAAGACTTTAAATGACATCGAAAAAGTCATTAAGTTCAAAATCGCGGTATCAAAAACGCCAGAGCTTAAAAGATTAGCGCCCATTGCCGCTCTAACCAAAGACCGTAACGTCACAGGTAAAAAGCAACATAGCAATATGCCAAAAAACTATAAAACACCAAAAATATTCAGCCGTAGTTCAAAAAGAAAATAAGAAGACTCCAAATCTCACTCGATAGAGTTTACGAGCTATAGATAAATCAAGACATATCAAGACATATCAAGACGGGGGCTTAGCATTATGTGCTAGGCCTTTTGTTTGGGTATAATGCCCTAACTTAGGCTTAAGATTACTTATGTCTAAAATAAGCATAGGGACGCTATAGCAAACCCATAGAGAGCCCAAAGCGCCCCAAGCAGAAAACAAATTCCGCTCAACCGCACGTGGCTATTGCGTTGCAGCGCATTGAAAATAGTGTGATTGAGTGTTTTTATGCTATAATCATAGTTATGGATATAAAAAACAGAGTCACTATAATGGTGGGTATCTGTGCTTTAGTAAGCTTCGCACAGAACGCTTCCGCTCAAAATGCGCCTTCAGGTAAATCTGACGGTCACGGTACTCTTGTTGACAATGCGCCCAATGATAAAAATAAAAGAGATTTCAAAGCAGAAGATCGCGACTACGCTGAACATCTCATGAACAAAATCCCCTATAGCCAGTCGTTAAAATACTCATGGCATGTCGTCGATGGCGATGTTGATCTCTATTTCGAAGATTTGCGCGTTGATCGCGGCAATAAAGGCATCAGCTACACAACACAATCCCTACCAATGTTTGGCGAGATCGATGGCGCAGAATTAAGAGCCGAATTAGGGGAAGACAGCCAACTCTCCTTCCAAAGTGATTACATGCCCTTTGTTGGCCATGTTGATGGCTTCCAATTCCGCGCCGCCGCCGGCACTGATGATAGCCGCATATCTCTGCGCTATAAAATAGATCTGGGGTGGTAAGGGACGGGATGGTTCATCGCTGTGCCTTGCATAATTTTCAGCTAAATATAGCACAATGACATGCTACAGAGCACAACAGTTCCGTAGTAATGGACGGCCACTGAGCCAAGCAGCAAGGCTAAAAATAAGCTATAATAAAGTATCCAGCTCTTTGTATTGTTCTTTAATAAAAAAAGTAACAGTGTCGATACCCCCCATAGCGGAAAAAAGCTAAACATTCCGAGATAGATATACCCTAGAATGTTGATTATATGAGGGGGCTTACCGCCCATAAAATAGCCATAAATATAATACACAGCAAACAACACAGGCCAAAAGCAGCAATAATAAGCCCTGCCTGCCAGTAAGAATCTCCATATTTTATTCGGGTTTCGTTTAGAAGGAGGGCAGTAAATCACAGCCAAAACCAAGAAAGCCACGACCGATAAAATCATCGATGCGCCAATTATATAAATCATTAAACCCCTCCTTTAAACAAGCGCGAACACAATTCCTTATACGCAACTTTAAGCTGCGCACATAACGTAACATAGCCCCCATATAATGCAACAACGCTTTTATGAAGAGCTTTTGACTTGGAGCATACCGGCCAATCAAGTGCATTTTGAGCTCTTCGGACCACGCGAAGATCCAGAGAAAAAGACAGCATAAATATGCTATAGTGAGATATGAGCGATAAAAATATTTAGAAGAAACAAACCCCGCAAAAGCCACAACCACCTAAACCCAACAAAAAGCCCCTGACGCATAATTTATAATTAATCGACAAGGGCTTATTAAATGCTTAAAACAGGATTAAATCCGAAGTCCTGCCATAAATTTTTGATTAAAGGCCACCGGCTCATTAAGCCAGAGTGCGGCATTTTCATGATCTCGTTTATCATCGCCCGTTTCTGGGTGGATAAGAATAGACAACCCACGATTATTAAACTGCAACCACGGCACAATATCTGTCACCGCATCTTTGTTGATTTCAACAACGATGTTGTGTTTGGTATGAGGCCCGACTATTCCAACAGGGCTTGAAGCATTTATATGTTGCGGGAATAATGACAGCATTTCAGATTCAAGCACGCGCGCAACAGCATTCGAGTAAGTGTTCGGGTCAAAATAAACATGCACATGGTAACCGGTTAGTGCCTTATTCGCCTTTAGCCATTCTTGTTTTAAAAGTTTCTTATGCATCGCTATATTCTCCCATTCGTTCATTATTATTCTTAGAGACTAGCAAATCGACAGCCATAGGTATAATATACAGAAACACATTTCATTATAGGTAAAAACTATGTTTCCTTCGCCCTCTGATATTCTGTATTTTATGGAAGTCGCTAAGACATTAAATATATCGAGAGCTTCCGAGCGCCTCGGCATTAGCCAGCCATCGCTTTCCCTTGCGATGCAGCGTCTTGAAAATATCGTCGGCGTTGAGCTGCTTATACGTAACAAACAAGGCGTCACCCTAACAAAGGCTGGGCAGCAACTCTTCGCGCAATCTGGTGAGTTTATCCAGTTTTGGGAAAACGTCAAATCAAAAACAACAGCCTCAATGTCTGAAGTCGGCGGCACCTACACAATTGGCTGCCATGCCTCTATCGCCATGCATTATTTATCCAAATTTTTGCCTAAATTAATGCTTGAACACCCCAAATTAGATATAAAAATAAAGCATGATTTATCACGTAACATTACCGAAGAGGTCATTAGCTTAAAAATAGATATAGGCCTTGTTGTAAACCCCGTTGCGCATCCTGACTTAATCATCACCCCGTTGAATAAAGGTGAAGTGACCTTGTGGACACGCGCCGAAAACCCGACAAAACTACAAGATTTCGGTGAAGATATAAGCGTCCTTATTTGCGACCCCAATTTAATACGCTCGCAAATATTTATGGATCAAATGAAGCAAAATAACATCACAATAAACCGCACAATCTTTTCAACAGATTTAGACGTAATTGCCGAGCTTGTCAGCCAAGGCGGCGGCATCGGCATTCTACCCGCCCATATTGCAGCCCGCGCCCAAAACACATTATGCCGCGTAAAAGATGCCCCAGTATTCTATGATGATCATTGCTTAATTTATCGCATCGAGAATAAAAATGTGAAATCGATTCAGGTTATTAAGCGGGCGATTAAAAATATTGAGCCTTAACCTTATTCACTTCTTACAGTCTATACTTTTGGCCAAACCTGTATCACATCTTCAAAGCCTGTTCTGTAGAGTAGAACTTTTGCATAATTTGAAGAACTAATTGTACTGTAATCCACGTTCAATATCTCTTGATCCATGCTGAAATCCATACGATTAATTGCAACCAACAGCCAGAACTCATCAAAAAGAGCGTAACCTTTCAGCTTTTCTTCTTTCTCATTTATTATACGCTGTAATTCTTCTACCGATGTGTTTTGAAGGCTATGCACATGTACGTCTTTCCAAGCAATAACACCTTCTACTTCAACACAAACGTAAATATACCTCAGTTCTGGGATATGACAAAACATGTTTGCTGGCATGCTCCCGTCTTTTTTAAATTCCTTTGTACCGAGCAAATTTGCTATTTTTTTTGCCAAGCCCTTTTCTTTTTTTATAACATTGAAACCTAAGCTAACTTCTATTCTCTGGCTATATTCCTGTTCGTATAGAGTTTGGCTATCTTCTATAATACGGGCCCTTATAACCCTTTGCTTCTGTTCGCTAGAGATCACCCCTCCAGGTTTCACATAAAACTGTGTGACTTCTACCCCAATATTTTTTTCTTTATGAATAAAGCTAACATCCGGCTTATCTTGATAGTTAATGTTTTCGGCGTCTGGTATTCCATAAGCAAGCAAGAAGCTTTCAAAATATTTTTTTTCCAGTTCTTGGGTTTTCTTCATGGGGGCACCTAATGTTCTATGGCTTTACTTGTTTCATAACTAACAGTACAAAAAAAGCCCCTGACGAGCAATCGGCAAGGGCTTTATATATTCAAAAATAAACCTAAATATCAATCACCATAAGGCAACCAGATATTCTTAACTTGCGTGGCTTCACGTAAGAAGCGGCGGCCTTCGCCGTGGGCGGAGAGCCAATCGCGGGCTTTGCCGTTATTAACCCATGTGCGCTTGAGGTTCGCGGCGCTTTCTTTTTCAATCATGGCGCTGCCGTCTTTTGAACCGTGATACCAAATCGCTTCGACTTGATCATGTTTAGCGAGCGTGCTTGCAAGCTCATCACGGTTACCTGTAACGATATTCACCACCCCTGCTGGCACGTCAGAGGTTTCTAATATCTGATAGAAATCTGTCGCGAAAAGCGGGAATCGCTCTGAGGGGATCACAATCGCTCGGTTACCCATGGCAATTGCCGGGGCAAGCAATGAGATAAATGATAAAAGCGGCATAACATCAGGGCAAATAATCCCCATAATGCCAATTGGCTCATGCACTGCAAGGGCAACATTTTTCAAAGGCGGCGTATGCACAGCGCCATCAAATTTATCAGCCCAAGCGCCATAGCTAAATAGGCGGCTGACCGCCATATCAAATTCGCTTTTCGCGGCTTTTTTGGACACGCCTGTAAGATCAACTAAACGCTCAATCATTTCATTTTCACGATAGCTGAGGTTTTCAGCGATATAATACAGCACTTGCGCGCGATTATGCGCGGTCGCTGAAGACCACCCATCATTTTTAAATGCCGATTCAACAGCATTGCGAATATCTTTGCGGTTACCTTCACCCACGCGACCAGCGAGCTTACCGTCATGGGTAAACACCGTTAGCGTATTGCCGCCGTCAGGACGCGCCTGCTTGCCGCCTACATAGTTTTTCGCAGTCTGATCAATGCCTTTGCGTGCATCATCATTAGCGGCCTCTATAAGCGTTGGCGCATCGATTAAATTACCCGCTTCACCAAGCCATTCACCTTTTGGCTTCATATATTCATACATGCCTTCCTTACCGCCTTCACGGCCAAAGCCAGATTCACGGTACCCACCAAAGCCACATGCCGCATCAAATTGGTTGGTGGTATTCACCCAAACAACGCCCGCTTTAATCATGGAAGACGCTTCCAAAGCACGGTTAATATTTTCAGACCAAACGCTCGAGGCCAAACCAAATTGCGTGTTATTCGCCAAATCAACCGCTTCTTTCAATGTACGGAACGTCATAACCGTCAGCACAGGGCCAAATATTTCTTCGCGCACAACGATGCTCGCAGGGCTGACATTAGTAATTAATGTTGGCGGATAAAAACATCCATTTTCAGGCATATCAATTTCAGGCTGCCAAATTTCAGCGCCTTCTGCTGCGCCTTTATTGACCAAATCAGTAATGCGCTCTAATTGGATCGGGTCAACAATTGCGCCCATATCCATTGTTTTATCAAGTGGATCACCAATGCGGAATTTATTGAGGCGGATTTTCAGTTTTTCAACTAAACGCTCTGCCACGCCTTCTTCGACCAAAAGGCGCGAGCCTGCGCAGCATACTTGGCCTTGGTTAAACCAAATCGCATCAACCAAACCTTCAACTGCGCCATCCAAATCAGCATCTTCAAACACGATAAACGGTGATTTACCGCCAAGTTCTAAAGTCAGTTTTTTGTCAGAGCCTGCCGTCGCTTCACGAATGTAACGACCAACCCCTGTTGAGCCTGTAAAGGCGATTTTCGCAACATCGGGGTGATTAACAATATGCGATCCCGTCTCACCTGCGCCTGTGACAATATTCACGACGCCCGCGGGCAAGCCTGCTTCTGCGCATAACTCAGCGAAATATAAAGCTGTAAGCGAAGTATATTCAGCCGGTTTTAAAACCACGCAATTTCCTGCAGCAATTGCAGGGGCAATTTTCCATGCCATCATCAATAAAGGGAAGTTCCACGGTATAACCTGACCAACAACGCCAAGCGCTTCTTGCTCAGGAAATTCTTGATCCATAAGCTGCGCCCAACCGGCGTGATGGTAGAAATGGCGCGCAACAAGCGGCACATCTATATCGCGTGATTCACGAATAGGTTTGCCGTTATCTAAGGTTTCAAGCACCGATATAAAACGGCCCGTCTTTTGAATTAGGCGCGCTAATGTATACATGAATTTGGCACGTTCATGACCGAGCAGGCCTGACCATTTTGGGAAAGCTTTTGCTGCAGCATTTACCGCAGCATCAACATCAGCTTTTCCTGCGACGGATACTTTGCCTAAATAGCTACCATCTGCTGGATTATGGCTTTCAATAAAGTTTTCACCTTCAATAGGGCTCACCCATTTTCCGTCGATGAATAATTTAAACCCATCTTTATGTGCGCCTAACCATTCATGCACATAATCAGATTGTTCTGGCGCAGGGCCGTAAGACATTGTTTCGTATATTTCTGCAATACTCATGTGATTAATCCTAAGCTATGGGATGGCGGTGGGCGGCGGAATAACGGCCGGTAACAAAATGTTCAAGCTGGCGTTCAATATCACCAAGCAAGCTTGATGCGCCGAAGCGGAATAGATGCGGCTGCAACCATTCATCACCAAGTTCTTCTTTAATTAAAACCAGATACTGCAAAGCAATTTTTGATGTGCTAATGCCACCGGCTGGCTTATAGCCAACAATCTGCCCTGTTTTCTCGTAAAAATCGCGGATCATGCGGATCATCACCAGCGATACGGGCAAGGTTGCGTTAACGCTTTCCATGCCTGTTGATGTTTTAATAAAATCAGAGCCAGCCATCATACAAACCATAGAGGCTTTGGCGACTTTAGTAATTGACCCTAATTGACCCGTTGCCAAAATCGCTTTCATATGCGCATCGCCACAGGCTTCACGATAGAGTTTAACTTCGTCATAAAGCGCCTGCCAATTGCCTGTAAGCACATGGCGGCGTGAGATAACAATATCAATTTCCTCAGCGCCAGCGGCGACCGAAGCGCGAATTTCAGCAAGGCGCGTTTCAAGCGGCGCTAAGCCTGCGGGAAAGCCTGTTGATACGGCGGCGACAGGAATGCCGCTGCCTTTTAAGGCATCGACAGCGGTTTCAACCATTTCGTGATAAACACAAACCGCGCCTGTGGTGAGGTTTTGATCTGCAAAGCCAAGCGATTCTAATATATCAGGGCGCACAGGGTTGCGCGCTTTAGCGCATAAACGGCGAACGCGGCCCGATGTATCATCACCAGAAAGCGTGGTTAAATCGATGCAAGAGATCGCTTTTAACAGCCATGCGGCTTGATAGTCTTTTTTCACCGAGCGGCGATTATTTAAGCTTGCAATGCGGCGATCAACGGCTGATTTATTGACTTTGATTTCATCAACCCAGCTTGGGTTAAAATCGCAGCCTTCAACGCGCTTGAAACTGTTATGCAATAATTGAACATTATCTTTCATTACTTCCTCAGCTTTCATCTTATTCATACCCTTCCCTATTCGTCTTGCAAAAAGGACACGCCAAATGGCATAGGCTCTAGACCTAAATGCACAGCAAGGCTGGTTCCAATATCTGCAAAGGTTTCTCTCTTCCCGATTGAACCGGGTTTAACTTTAGGGCCAAAGGCAATCACAGGCACATTTTCACGCGTGTGATCTGATCCTGGCCATGTTGGATCGCAGCCATGGTCAGCTGTCAGCACCACAACATCATCAGGGCGAAGCGCCGCTTGCAAGCGTGGTAAGTTACGGTCAAATTCTTCTAATGCTGCAGCATAACCAATTACGTCACGGCGATGGCCATAGAGCATATCAAAGTCAACAAAATTGGCAAAAACAAGCGCATTGTCATTGGCTTTTTCAACATGTTCCATCATCACATCAAAAATTTGTGCATTGCCGTGCGCTTTGTATTTTTGGGTAATGCCTTGATGCGCAAAAATATCAGCAATTTTACCAATAGAAATCACTTCACCGCCGGCCTGCGCTATCTTATCAAGCAATGTTGGCGCAGGTGGCAGCACGGATAAATCACGGCGGTTACCTGTGCGCTCAAAATTGCCCACGCTCTCCCCAATAAACGGACGCGCAATAACGCGGCCAATATTATATTCATCAACAAGCTTACGCGCGACCGCGCAAACCTCAAGCAAGCGCTCTAAACCAAAATGCGTTTCATGTGCAGCAATTTGCAGCACAGAATCTGATGAGGTATAGACGATTAACTTGCCTGTTTTAATATGTTCTTCGCCGTATTTATCAATAATTTCTGTGCCTGAAGCATGACAATTACCAACTATGCCATTTAAATCGCATTGCTCAACCAAGTCAGATACAAGCTTTTCAGGGAAGCTTGGCACTTCTTTGGGGAAGTAACCCCAATCAAACTCAACAGGAACGCCCGCCATTTCCCAGTGACCGCTTGGTGTGTCTTTGCCTTTGCTGAGCTCCGCTGCAAAACCGTATTTACCAGTGATCTCCGTGGCTTTTTCAATAGGCAGGTCATGACCGGCGGATTCTTCACCCGCAAGGCCAAGGCCAAGCTTCATCATGTTGGGGATATGCAAAGCGCCAGAGCGCACGCCGTCTTTATCGGCTTTACCCAGCGCGCATTGTTCAGCGATATGGCCAAAGGTATTTGACCCCACATCACCGAAATCGGCCGCGTCATCAGTTTCACCAACACCAAAAGAATCCAAAACAACTATAATTGCGCGCAACGTCACTCTCCTAAAAAACCAAACGCTGTTTATAAAGCTCAATGAACAAGCCTATTAACAGCCGAACTGGTCGATAATTTTATCTATACGTTAGAATTTAGTTCACAAACACAGATATGTTTGTATGATCGAACCAAGTTAAACGTATAGTCCTTTATTTATATGGAGGCGATCATACGCCATTTAGAAAAATATTTCTATAGTCTTATTCAGGAGCAGACCAGATGATAAAACAAGAGATCGAAAGAAGCGTTGCCGCCATTAAAGCGCAACATAAAGGCGCTTTCCCAAAAACAGCGATTATCCTTGGCAGTGGCCTTGGTAGCTTTGGCGAAAAAATGGATATCGAAACCACCATTACTTACGATAAAATCCCTGATTTCCCACAGCCAACCGTCGAAGGTCACGCGGGCAAATTATTGATCGGTACTGTTGGCCGTACGCCAATTGTTTGTATGCAAGGTCGTATGCATCTTTATGAAGGTCACCCAGCCGCGCAGCTTGCTATCTCAATCCGCACCTTTAGAAAGCTCGGCGTTGAAACGCTGATCATCACTAATGCGGCCGGTAGCCTACGCATGAATATGCCAGCCGGCTCTATCATGCGCATTGAAGACCACGTCAACATGTCTGGCTTTAACCCGTTAATTGGCCCGAATGACAATGATTTCGGCCCACGCTTCTTTGATATGAGCGACGCGTATGACAAAGAATTGCAAGACCGCATGTGCAAAGCTGCACGCAATGTTGATGTACATTTACATCACGGTACATACGTACAATTCTCAGGCCCGAACTTTGAAACCCCCGCTGAGATCAGAATGCTTGGTAAACTTGGCCTTGATGCGGTTGGTATGTCCACCGTACAAGAATGCCTTGTCGCACGCCATTGCGGCATGAAAGTCGCTGGCCTATCGCTGATTACTAATCTGGGCGCTGGCCTCGCTGGCCACGCATTGTCTCACGCTGAGACCCTAAGCGAAGGCGAAAAAGCCTATGGCAGCATCAGCAAAGTCCTTGTTGAATTTATTGACGGACTTTCTGATTAATTAGCCTGACTAAACATGTACAAATAAAAAGCCCCCTGTTTAAACAATAGGGGGCTTTTTTTATAGGATATCATAAAGCTAACCTAGCCTTCCTCTCTATATTCGCTCGCGCGTTTCGGCAGTTTAAGCTGCGCTTGCATATACACCGCATAGACAACCGGAATAAGGATCAGCGTTAAAATTAATGTCGAAATCATGCCGCCAACCATGGGCAGCGCGATGCGGCGCATAACGTCAGCGCCAGGGCCATCCGTGAGGAAAATTGGGATAAGGCCGAGTATAATTGTACTGACGGTCATTAATTTCGGGCGCAGGCGCTGCAATGCGCCATGGCGAACATTCTCGATTAAGTCTTCGAAAAACACTGGCCAATGGTCGCGCATTTCATGGTCAATATAGATCAGCATGACAATGGCGGTTTCTACCGCTATCCCCGCCAGAGCAATAAAGCCCACGGCCACGGCTACAGATATATTATAATCCGCAAACCACAGCCACCACACACCACCAATTACGCCAAACGGCACAGAGAGCATGATTAACAAAGTACGATCCCAGCGCCCAAAATGTAAATAGAGCAGGGTAATAATGATCAGCAACGTTGCAGGAATAGCAATTTTTAGACGCGCATTGGCTTCTTGCATTTGTTCAAATTGCCCCGCGAGGTTCACTGTATAGCCTTGCGGTAAATTAATGGTTTTTAAAACCGCAACTAAATCATCAATATAAGAGCCAATATCACGATCACCGACATCAACAAACACCCAGCCATTGAGCCGTGCATCTTCTGATTTAATCATTGATGGCCCTTCTGTGAAGCCAATCGTCGCCAAATCCGCCAAGGGTATTTGCGCTCCTGTGCTGCTCGGCACTAGAATATTATCCAGATCATTTATATGCTCACGAAAGGGGCGATCATAGCGCAGCATAACAGGGTATCGCGCCCGCCCTTCAATCACTTCATCAAGAGCCATCCCCCCTAAAGCGGTTTGAATAACCAATTGCACGGTTTTTAGCGATATACCGTGGCGCGCAATTTCTCGCCTATTGGGTATGATTTCAATATATTTACCGCCAACAACGCGATCAGCAATCGCGCTTCTCGTACCTTTCACATCGCGCGCGAGGGCTTCAACCTCTTTGGCGATTACATCAATCACACTCAAATCTGATCCTGCGACTTTAACGCCAACGGCTGTACGAATGCCTGTTGTCAGCATATCCAAGCGGGTTTTAATCGGGTAGCCCCAGCTATTCATCATACCGGGCAAGCTGACGCGCTTATTCATCTCAGCAATCAATTTTTCAGGCGTCATGCCAGAGCGCCACTCCGTGCGTGGTTTTAGCTCCACCCATGTTTCAATCATCGCGAGCGGCGCAGGATCAGTTGCGGTGTCTGCGCGCCCTGCTTTACCAAAAGCATGTTCGACTTCAGGAAAGGTCATGATTTGGCGATTAGTGATTTGCAATATTTCCCGCGCTTTAGTAATCGACACACCCGGCAAAGTCATTGGCATATACAGCAAGCTGCCTTCATAAAGCGGCGGCATAAATTCATGGCCGAGCTTTGAGGCGGGAAAAGCCGTGCTTATCAAAGCGAGCAAAGCCAGAACTATCGTCACTTTACGCCATTTTAATGCAGCATTAAGGCAGGGGCGATAGAGCGCAATAAAGAAGCGGTTAAGTGGGTTGTCTTCCTCCCGCCGTATTTTGCCCTTAATCAACCAGATCATGAGGACGGGTACAACGCTAATCGAAAGCAGCGCTGCGGCCGCCATTGCATAAGTTTTTGTATAAGCAAGCGGCGTAAACAAGCGCTCTGATTGCCCCGTTAGTGCGAACACGGGTAGAAAAGATACGGTGATAATCAACAGCGAGAAAAACAGCCCCGGCCCGACTTCTTTGGCCGCATGGATTAAAGCTTCTTCACGCTGCTTTTTACTTGCCGTGAGGGGTAAATTGCCAAGTTTCCTATGGGCATTTTCAACCATCACAATCGAGGCATCGACCATCGCGCCTATGGCAATCGCAATGCCGCCAAGGGACATGATATTGGCGGTAATGCCTTGCGCTGACATAATCATGAATGCCGCTAATATCCCTAAGGGGATCGTAATAATCGACACAAAGGCACTACGTGCATGCAACAAGAATAAAAAGATAACAAGCCCCACCATCAGGCTTTCTTCGATCAGCTTATGCTTTAAATAATCAACGGAGCCTTTAATTAAAGTACTGCGGTCATAAACAACTTTGATTTCAACGCCGCTTGGCAGGCCTTGTTTTATCGTTTCAAGGCGCGCCTTTATTGATTCAATAACATCCAAAGCATTGGCGCCAGGGCGCATAACAACAATGCCACCAACCGCTTCGCCGACACCGTTTAATTCTGTCACGCCGCGCCGCAATGCGGGGCCTTCAACAACCCGTGCAACATCACCAATAGTAATCGGCGTGCCATCAACGACTTTTAAAACCGCCATCATCAGGTCTTCAGCTTTGCTGACATAGCCAAGCGATCGGATAAGATATTCACTTTCCGCCATTTCCAAGGTTCGACCGCCCGTTTCTTGGTTCGCGCCACGCACAGCATCTATCACCATTGGCAAGCCAACATCAAAAGCCCGTAATTTATTCGGGTCAACAAGCACTTGATATTCTTTAACAAAGCCGCCAACACTCGCCACTTCTGAAACGCCGTCTAAAGACGCTAATTCATAGCGGATAAACCAGTCTTGCAGTCCGCGTAATGCCCCTAAATCATTCTGGCCTGTGCGGTCAAATACTGCATATTGAAATACCCAGCCGACACCAGTGGCATCGGGGCCTAACTCTGGTTTTGCGCCTTCTGGCAGGGCCGAGCTGACTTGCGAGAGCGCCTCTAACACGCGGCTACGCGCCCAATACATATCTGTCTTATCTTCAAAGATAATATAAACAAACGATGTGCCAAACATCGAAAAGCCGCGCACGACTTTAGTATTTGGCAGGCCGAGCATTTGCGTTGATAGCGGGAAGGTCACTTGATCTTCGATCACTTGCGGCGCTTGGCCTTGCCAGTCCGTGCGAATAATCACTTGCGTATCCGATAAATCAGGAATCGCATCAAGCGGGATATTACGCATTGATACACTACCCGCCACCAATAACGCCAAAGCGGCCAGCATCACAAAGAAACGATTAGCCACCGACCAATCAATAATTTTAGCGACAAGGCTTAAACTTGGATCATGCGCAAGCTGCGCCTTTTGATTAATGTTGTCCATCTGCGCCTCCTTGGATTTCTGGCGCTGCATTATTATCCGCCGCAGGCATTGGAGCGCTTCCATGATCATGCCCCATCGCCGCCATGCCGCCTTTTAAGTTACTTTCAGCATCGAGCATAAATTGTCCTGAATGCACAATTTTCTGCCCCGCACTTAAACCACTAACTATCTCACTAAAGCCATTTGCAGTAATGCCGATTTCTACCATAACAGGGCGGAACGACCCTTCACCAAGATCTTCAATAACATATGCGCCCATAGCGCCATAAAGCACGGCTTCGGCAGGTACAGAAAGGCGTTGCTGCGCATCTGCAGCAAAAACCGCATCAACATAGCTGCCCGTTTTTAAATGCCCCTCAGGATTATCAAGAGCAAGACGCACTATCACAGTGCGGCTTGTCGGATCAGCATTAGGGTGAATAAACTCAATAGCACTGGCAAAGCGCTCCCCCGTTTCGGGCAGGATAATTTCAGCAGGCGTATTTAGTGATAAGAACTCCGCATCACGCAGCGCTACATCAACATTCACCCATATTTTTGAAAAATTTTGCAGCTTCATAATGCTACCGCCTGCAACAACATGCGCGCCTTTGCGAACATTAAGCGCCGTCACTGTGCCATCCACCGCCGCATAAAATGGCGTTGATTCCAAAAATGCGTTTTTTGATTTTAATGCTGCAATGGCGCGTTTATCCATGCCATAAAGGCGTAAACGCTGTTCAGCGTCACCAATGCGGCGCCCTGCCAAAAAATCGGATTGCGCTTCCATAAGCTCAGGACTGTAATAACTATAGAGCAGGTCACCTTTTTTCACGCGATCGCCCACAGCGCTAACGGGTAAGTCAACAATCCAACCTTGCGCGCGCGCATCAATGGCTTGTTCAAGGCGCGTATTGGCGGCTAAACGCCCAAAAGATCGAATATGGCGACCAAATATATGATGATCAACAATCGCTGTTTTCACGCCAAGGGCTTGAATATAGGACGGGTCAATTGCGAAACTTCCATCTGCTTGTAATTCAGATTCAGACGGTGGCGCCATATCATCAAATTGCGGCACAAGCGTCATGCCACATATAGGGCAAGCACTGCCTTCTGGCCCGCTTATATGCGGATGCATCGGGCAAATATTTAAAGGCTCAGCTGCGAATGCAGGCGGCATAGAGATACATAAAAATAGAAATAGTAAAATGAAAACACGCATAATAAATCCTTCGTCTTTTAGGAAAAAACCAATAAGAAGAAGGACGGACTAGATACGTAATCTTTGTGTTGTCAGGATAATAGCGGAAGAGCGCTTATAAGCCTCACCCCATTCATGAGGCGGGCCGCGGATAAAGCGTGATTTTTGCAATAACGCCGCTTGATGATCAAATAAATCAATAAAGCCGTAATCAACAGAATCAAGCGCGGCAAATGGTTGAATATCGCTCGCAACATCATTTAAAAACAAATCAATGCCCATACAATCAAGCGCGAGCATCGGCCCGCCACTTTTATCGCTCGTCTTGTTGTGGCACGGCATGTCAGCGGGCATATCCGCCGCGCTCATAGTGGTTTGAACCTGTTGCATTGGACAATAAGTCATCGCACACGCCAAAGACGGCGTGAGCATAACCAACATTAAAAATCCAAATAAAAACTGTCTCATAAACATCATGATACACTATTCGGTTAAAAAATGGATAAAGTTTCTAGATAAGGCGCTAAAATATTTTTTTTGAAGACGCAAACACCAGACATAAACGAGCGCTGACGAGCACTTCAAATTGTAATAAGAAACAATATCCGCTATAATTAATGCATGGAAACACAAGGTGATAAAGATAGCGGTAAATCGATTTTTCTGTCATTGGCAGTGTTATTTGCTTTAATCGTCACCTTTTCATATGTAGCGATATATCCTGACATATCGACTGATGGGAAATATTCAGAATATGCCATTTTATTCCCGCCAAATACGAAGAACACAGAAGCACTCAACCATATTACTCGCGCAGGGGGAAAACCTGTACGCGGCACTAAATTTGAATTTCTTATGATTGCAGTATCAAAAAACCCTGAATTTAAAAAACAGCTAAAGAAACAAGGTGCTTTATTTTTGTTTAATCCTATAATACTGGGAGGCTGCTACATAGAAAAAAAGGCCGCTTAAGAAATATAAGGATTACAAATTATGCGCGATCAAACGAAGAGCCCTGTACAAATATACCAAAAATATATGTCTTATTACGTCGTGGCACATATTCCAATTTACGTCGTGACCTCATTGCTTTTTAACCATTCAGCATATGCAAGCGCTTTCCTACAAATCATCTTGGCCTCTATCGCCTGTTGCGGGGTATTTTTATACAAGAAAAGCCGCGCTTTAAGCCTTGATCTGACCGCAATTGCCATAGCGCTAACCCCAGCTGTATTGGTCTACACCCTACAGGGGGAAGCATGGCAGCTTGATGCACATATGTATTTCTTTGCCTCGCTGGCTATGGTGATTGGCTTTAAATCTATTCGTGCGGCGCTTATGGCTGCGCTGGCTATTGCCTTACATCATTTGAGTTTAAACTTCCTTCTTCCTTATGCGGTTTTCCCTGACGGAGCAGATTTTGCGCGTGTGATCTTCCATGCGGTGATTGTGATTGTTGAAACAGCGATTATTCTGATCACGATTCGCGGGCTTTTACAAAATGATAAAACGATCATGGCTGAAAATGAAGTCACCAAACAAGCATTGGAAGAGGCCAATCAAGCCAAACGCATGCAAGAGCAAGCTGAAAAAAATGCTGAGCAAGAGCGCAAGAATATGATGAATGATATTGCTATAGACTTTGATGCCAAAGTTGGCGATCTGATCACATCTCTTGGTATTGCCTCAACTGAACTTCGGGACACTGCCGAAGTTATGCGCGGTATGGCAGATAAAACCTCTACAGATAGCGAAAGCGTGGCGCATTCATCAGAAGAAGCGACACAAAATGTGAATACCGTGGCCTCTGCTATGGAGGAAATGTCGGCGAGCTCGTGTGAGATATCATCACAAATGGCCTCGGTTAAAAATCAATCCGCAGACACAGCGCAAAATGCACGCAATGCCAACGAAACCGTCTCTGACCTTAAAGAACAGGCGGATAATATTGGCGAAGTCGTCGGATCAATACGCGATATTGCAGAACAAACAAATCTCTTGGCCCTAAACGCAACCATTGAAGCGGCAAGAGCAGGCGATGCCGGCAAAGGTTTTGCTGTTGTTGCTGACGAGGTCAAAAAACTGGCCAGTGAAACCGCAAAGAAAACGGAAGAAATTGGTGAACGTGTCTCTAAGATTCAGGGCGTCACTCAAGATTCTGTACAAGCGATGGAAAGAATTATTGGTAATGTCTCAGAAATTGAAGACTCTGTATCCAGTGTCTCTGCCGCCGTCGAGGAGCAAAACGCAACCACTAATGAAATTGTACGAAGCATCTCTGAGGCGTCTAAAAGTGTGCAGCGTGTCTCGGGCGTAATTCAAGACGTACGAAAAGGTGCAGAGAACTCCGGTAAATCAGCCGATAATGTTCTAACCTCAGCCGTTGGCGTCGCGCAATTCACTGAAAACTTAAAAAAATCTATAGATGAGTTTTTATCTCAAATTAAAACTAGCGAGAGCAAGAATCATACAGCAGACTGACATGGATATGCCATGAGCATGATTGATAGTCAGCCAGCTTGTCAGCCCCTATAAATTGAGCTATTATACGCTGCACAACTGCGCCGATCATTATTATTTTATAGAAGGATAATACCATGAGCATAGAGCCGATGATTCCTGTCCTAAACACCCCCATAACACAAGCTGATTTTTATAAGCTCTTTACGGATTTCAAGGCGCAGTTTGATGCGATGGAACCTGAAGTATCACAAACCGTCTCAGACCCTGACATGGGGATTGAAGGCTATGTTGTTGTCTGGAATACCGGCATTAGTAAAGGCGGAAAATTAGAAGGCTGCGCCAAAGGCGGCACGCGCATTATTCATGATTTAGAACTTGGCGATGTGCGCCGTTTGGCGCGCAGCATGGCGTTAAAAAATGCGGCGGCGGGCCTACCGCTCGGCGGCGCTAAAGCAGGTTTGAAATTCGACCCTAAAACCCCTGATTTTGAAAAAACTTATCGACGTTTCGTGACCTTATGTAAGCCACATCTTTATGAATTTGGCGGCAAATATGGCGGCTTTGGTTTTGATATTGGTGCGGACCCTATGCACGCCTTATGGGCGTGTGATGAACTGGGCTCAACAAAATCATTTACGGGCAAACCCCTTCATATGGGCGGCACGGATTATGACCGTGAAGGTCATGCAGGATTGGGCGTGGCTACCGCTGCAAAAGCGGCGATTAAAACCAAAGGCCAGGCACCAAAAGACGTCATATTCGGCGTACAAGGCTTAGGCGCAATGGGCGCGGCTGTGTTTCGTTATTTTTCCGCATATGGCGGCCATTTACGCGCTTTATCTGATCCGCTTTATGGCGGCACATGGCGCTTTGAACAAGATCCATCAGCCGAGCTGCGCGAAGCGATCATTAAACGCGATGCGGAGCGCGTAAACAGCTTATTATTAATTGAGGCCGAGCATATCAGCGCGGATAGTCATGATGTTTTATATCAAGAACTCGATGTGCTTTTCCCTTGCGCCATGCAAGATACAATTACCATGGATAATGTTCAGCGCATCAAAGCGCCCCTAATCTGTGAGGGCGCCAATAACCCAACATCTACGGAGGCTTATACAAGCTTGTTTGAACGCGGCGTAATGGTCGTGCCTGATTTTATCGCCAATGTCGGCGGTATAATCGCCGCTTATGTTGAAATGACCTCCGATGTAACGCCCGAAGAAAACGTCAAAACCCGCGCTAAAGTCCAAGAAGCCAAAGATATGACCATCCGTAAAATCAGCGCGAATGTAGAAGAGCTTTTTGCTATGGTCACGGCCTTTGCCGCTGAGCCATCCCATGTTGGACAATATATGGCTTATCGTAATATTTTGGCGGCTTCATAAATAAAAACAAGGCCAAGCAATTTAGAATGCTTGGCCTTGTTTTTAAATTTGTTCTTAAATTAGAGAATAAAATCTATTTATTCAGATCGAATATTTACATTGAGCAGCCACGTATTGTGTAGCCCATATTATCTGCATTTTGACGTATATCACAAGCCGCAGGATCTAAGCCCGCTTCCCTCATCGCGATTTTTTGCTCTGCTAAATTTGCAGCTTCTTCAGCGATATTAATAAACTTATAGCCATCCGCCATTACTTCCATACGATAATCATTTATATCTGTGCCCTCTGGCATGGCGAGGATAAATTGTTCTTTGGCTTGATCAAAATGGATTTGCTCCAAAATTGATTCACCATGTAGCCATGAACGGTCAAGCTCTTCGACTGTTTTCAAAGCCGCTTCTTGGTCAATCGCGATGAATTCATTCATGCCTGTATATTGGAAGTAGGCTATATCAACACGTGCTTTCGCATCACCTGTTTCAGCAGCATCTTGCAATAATTCAGCGCCCCAGCTTTCACCGCTTACGTGACCGGCAAGCTCGCCGAGTTCATCAAAACCATATTGGCCGTTAATCAGGCCAAGCCCGACATCTCTGATCGCCCATGTTTGACCATTTAACGCGGCATCAATCATATTGCGCGCTTGGGCTGATAAATTTTCATTTTCCGCAAGCATAGCCAATTTCTCATAAGCATCTTCTGGAATAACCAGTTCAGGCTCTGGGATAGGTTCAGGTTCAGGGGTTGGCTCTGGTGTCGGTTCTGGCGCTGTTTCAACAATAGGCGCGCTATCGCAGGGCACATCATCCACACAAGGGGCGTTGTTGATCGTGTCACCAATGGTGGTAATTGCTTCTTGGCCTACACCAAAATAATTAAGCGCCATTTCTGCGCCGCCGAAACCCACTAAAGCTGAAACGGAATTTAAGCCGAGCTTCACTGTATATTTTTTCCAATTGTCTTTAAAGAAATCAAGCTTACTCTCATAAAGTCCGTCTTCTTTATAGTCCTTAATAAAGCCATGTGTCGTTAAGCCAACGCCTGCAACGGCCGTAAAGATTGGGCCTAATATCGATGCGCCCACAGCCATAGCTGCGATTTTAGCGCTAACGCCCGCGGCGACACCAAGTGCCGCTGGGGTAAAGGCTTTTTTCAATGTGCCTTTATTCGGCAAACGCTTAGATACGCGTCCCCAAATAGATTTTAATGAAAAGCGCGGAGGCTTGGCTGTTTCGCCAGATGGCTCATTAACGGCTTCATTAACTGGTTCGTTGCTTGGCTCATTAACCGGATCGCCCGCAGGTTTACGCGGAAGCTTACCCATATATTTCTTTTTCATAGCTATCTCAGCAATCTCATCAAATGTTCATGTAAATGTGAACGCCTTTATTACATAATAAAATGTAAATTGCAAGAAAACTAATTAAATCGTTATATATTAGCAAGTTACATTATTTTTCTTGACATAACAGGTGGAGACATGGGATAAAGCCGCCAACTTTGGAAAGCGCGTGTTGTTGCGGCCTATATATTAGCCAACACCGCAATAAATATACACGCTACTTAAAAATACGAAAGAACAGATACATGAAAAATAGCTTATCTAATTTAAAAAAATCCGCCGTCTTTGTCGCATTATTCGCATCAGCGAGCGCAGCCTACGCAAGCGGTAATGACTATACACAACCAATTAATATTGGTGGCCCAGAAACTGAAATTGGTGTTAACCCAGTTATAAACGTTAACCCTGACATTGTTGTTGGCGGCCCAGAAACTGAGATTAGCGTAGCGCCTATTACAACAGTGAATCCAAACACAAACAGCAACAGCAACAGCAACAGCAACAGCAACAGTAATGCTGCAGCTGGTGATGTTAACTCACAAATTGACATTGTTAATGCTGGCGACGAAACTGAAATTAACGTAGCGCCAAACACAAGCAGCAATGCAACCGGTGGCACATTAAATTCAAACATTAATGGTGAAGTTAATGGCTCTGTTAATGATTACTCAGAAACAAGCAACTCAAATTACGCCGGTGGCGCTGAGGTCGAAGTTAAAAATGACCTATCTAATGGCGGCAATACTATTTCAGACGATTCAACAACAACAAACATTAATGAAGGCGCTGAAATTGAAGTTAGAAACGACCTTTCTAATGGTGGCGTAAACGGTACAATTTCAGACAACTCTAACACAACAAATATTGCAGAAGGTTCTGAAAATGAACTCTCACAAAGCAATGACCAAGATCAAGTAAACAACCAAAAACAAACAAACGATCAAGATCAAACCAATAACCAGTCTGCTAACATTGATAATAGCGGCAGCGGCAACAGCAAAAATACCAATTCGCAAAGCACAAATGTAGGCGGCAATAACAGCTCCTATAGCAGCTATAGCAAATCAGGTGCCGCGACAAATATCCCACAAGCCGCAGCAATACTCGCGACTAAAAACTGTGTTTCATCATTGAATGTCGGTATTGGCGGCGGTAATGTTTACGCGGGTTATGGCGGTCTATCATTTGCTTATGTTGGTAGTGGCGCGGTTGAGCTTGAAGGCAGCGTTATGGTTGATGGCAAAAAAGTTGCTGCTAATTATACAATTCCTGAGCTTGCTGACTTGGAAGCCCATCAAAGAGCACCAATATTCTCAACTTTACGTGGCGATGATCCTGAGCTCGCAACATGTTTAATGGGCAATTACATTGCACAAGAACGCAGCTTAACAAAGGCTTATGAACAAGCGATCACAGTGGCCAACATTAACGCTGATGCGCATGTAAACTCTACAGTCATTCAAGCACAAGCCAATATGTTCATTGCTGAATTACAAGCCAAAAACAATATTGATGTTCAACGGGTCATTACACTTGGCAAAGCGTTTAACACTGGCGTTAATCATTTCTGTTTAGCCAATGTTGTACTCAGAGCCGACGGCAAAGATAAACAAGCTGTTGTTGAAGGCACAGCGCCACTTCGCGGCCAAGGCCATGAAAGCTGCGAACAACTGGTTTGGGGCATTTACGGCGAACTGACTGACAATGCGCCAGTTGCAGGCAAGCCAGATTTTTCACAATATTTAAAAGGTAAGCACGCAGCGCCAAAATTATAAGGCACTGTAATATAGATATCTAAAAAAGGGCTGCTTGAAATTCAAGTGGCCCTTTTTTTAGTAAATTAGATCAGTGCAATATAAACATTGCTTTTGATTCCATAATACTGTATTATTCCAGAAAATAAACATAAGGTGTGTAATATTATGAGTATGAAATCAAGCCTAACAAAGCTCTTTATCGCGGCAGCCCTACCAACCATGCTTGCTGGCTGCGCAACGCGCTTCGTACACGATCTTAATGATGAATGCTTGCACAGAGTGAGCGATGACAAGGGCACAGTACTCAGCGTCGAATTTGACGATAAATGCGGCGCACACAAAAGAGACCTCGCAACCAGTAAAATTGACGCAGAAGGCCAAAACGCGATTCTTAAGATAGAAGCCAGCGAAACCGCCCAGATCAATGTCATTCAACAAGAAAAAACTAAAATATTCTGGACGGCTCTGGCCACACGTGCGGCCTTTGAAATTGGTAACCCACAGCAAGAAGACACGGCCACGCGCCTGTTAATCGCCGCGCGCAGCCATGAGGACCTAAAAGTCAGAGACATGGTGCTGGAAGCACAAAACGAAATAGGCATCACGCCGAGCATGCTGAATGACAAAAACCAAATCTGGGATAAGATACGCCAAACGCAAGCCACTCCAGGCATACAAGTCATCGAACTTGGCAATGGTGAGTTTTATATGGATAAATTCAAACATGCCTACGGCCCATTAGCCCCTATAAAACTTTAAAACAGGCGATATATAGCGCACAAATAAACGCTAACTCATTAAACTAAAAAAGGCTCCGAAATACGGAGCCTTTTTATTATCTATATATTATGCCTTGAAAGAACCAACCTCAATATTAAGGTTTTGGTTGCTGACCAGCGCGTGGTAGCGCTTGATTTTCATCTGTCAGGAAGAATTCAGGCATGTCTTCGGTGTTCATAAGCACGTTATCAAAAGCAACGTTTAGCTTGTCACCAATAGTAAATTTATGACCACTACGCTCGTTTGTAAGGGTCTTTTTATCATCAGAAATCACGTAATCGCCAACGGGTAAGTTGCCAAATTTAATGCTTGCTTGATATTTACATTCATCAATAAGAACACGCACGCCGCGTTTCTCGCTCACATCAATAACCACAGCGCCAAGCGTATCGCCTTGAACTGCGTTAAAGTGTTTAGACATATATTGTCTGTTCACTTCTTGTGAGGCTTTTTTGGCACGACGTTCCTTGAAAGAACAATCCGAAAGCTGTGAGCCCAGTTTTGATTTATCAATAAACTCACTCGCCGCGCTAAAGTTAAATGTTTCTTTCAACGCACGATGCGCAAGCAAATCAGGGTAACGGCGTATCGGTGAAGTGAAATGCGTATAACCTTTTAAGGCTAAGCAGAAATGCCCAACGTTGTTAGCAACATATTTAGCAGGTTTTTGCATACGCAAAATCATACTGCGCGCTAAGAATGGGTCTTCGCATCTTTCTGCTTCTAACAGCATCAATGAGAATTTTTTCTGCGATAGGCCGTCACCTTTTTTAATCTGACCGGCGCTGGCTACGCCCAATTTTTTCAGATCTTTAAGGGTTTCAGCTTTTCTGGCTTCTGGCTTTTCTTGTGTACGATAAACACCGACTTCATCTTGATCTTTAGACGCGCTGATATTTGCACCAATCATCGCTTCTTCAATCAAGCTGCGTGCTTCGTCGCCATCAATGTGGTGGAACTCAATAGAGCCGCTTTTTTCGTCTGCGCGAATAGACACTTCACCATAACCAAATTCAACAGCATTACGTTTGTTACGTGCTTTCTTAAGGTTTTTAAACACCTCGTATAAAGGCGTAAGAAGCGCAGGAGAGACTGCCGTAGTCGCTGGGTCATCTTTACCTTCAATGGCGGCAAGGACTTGTGTATAGGTCAGGCGTGCTGTCGACTTCATTACACCTTGGTGCAATGTACGGCCAATAATATCGCCATGTACGTTAACTTTCATTTCATAAGCCATACACGCTCTATGCTCATTAGGTTTTAATGAACACAGGCCATTTGATAGCTCCTCAGGAAGCATCGGTACAACTTTAGACGGGAAATACACAGAAGTACTGCGATTTGCAGCTTCTATATCAATCGCGCTGCCTTGGCGAACATAATGCGAAACATCAGCAATGGCGACCCATAAAACGTGACCACCTTTATTTGTAGGCTCAGGATCTGCATAAGCATGGACAGCATCATCAAAATCGCGAGCATCTTCGCCGTCAATCGTCACGAGCGGCAAATGCGTTAAGTCTTCGCGATTAGCCTCATTAAGCAAATCAGCTGGGTTTGATTGTGTTGCAACAATTTCTTTAATTTCATCAATAACCGCTTGAGAGAATTGGCTAGGGATCCCCATATCCATAATAACATTATCTTCAATGTTATTTAAATAAAGGGGTTTAGGTGCAGGCTTCTCGTAAGGCTTTTTATTCTTATCGAATTTTTTGTTTTTATTTTTGTCGTATTTTCCGCGTGCCATGATACGTCCCCTGTTGTTTGTCTTATCGACATTTTTCATAAATTTATATATGTGAATATACTAATTCGCATAATTATACTGTAAAGTCAAGATGTAGTTTGTATTAACGCGCGCCTTTATAATAAAATAACGATGCGCCATTTATTGACATAACACAAAAACTCGTGTAAGATTTGGCCATATTCTAAACACATAGGGCACTTAAAAATGAGCAACAATCAAACCACTCAAATTTTCAATCATGCGCAAACATGGTCACAACGCGTTCTTAATGCTGATGAAATTTATGCCCAAATAGAAGACGCCCTACAAACCGCTGGTAAGTCACTGCCGCAAACTCCGCGTCGCCCTGATATTCGTTTGATCCTTGATAATGACACAGGCCAAGAACTTAATTTTCTAAACCCGGGGGATCACTCAAAACAACAACCTGAAATTATTCCAGCCACAGGCAACGAAAAATCTGTCATGGTTATGCTCAAGGGCAATACACTTGCAGAACAAAATGCTAACGCTGAAACGCTTGTAAAGCGATTTAATTTACTCGAAAAAGGGCTCACTAAAGACTTCATACAAGCCTTAGGCACCGAGAGCACCAATGATTTGGTCGATGAAGCCTATGGCCCAGCGCCTTTTTCAGATCAAGCCGATAAACTTGTTCCCCTTGATTGGGAAAATCAAGATGGATCAACAACCGTAATCAGTGCAACAAAAGATAAGCTCTGCGCATATGGCGCTCGTGCGGCAACACCAGAAAATGTTTTCAGATCAGAAATTGCGCTCTTTATAAAAGGTACCGGCACCACGGCAGAATGTGTTGAAAGCACCGCAATGTGCATTGCTGTCTCCACAGACTGGAAAAGTGGCAAACAAACGACGCGCCCCATCGTCCCCAGCATAGCGCGTGAGTTTTACGGCGCGCATTATGACACAATGCCCTGCATCGCTATGACCCCGACAGGCGAGGTTCAGTCTATTGATTTAAAAAATGGCGAAATTATATATCTCGCCCCAAAAAGCATTGAAGGGTTAAACGCGACAACATCATCACCACACCCCCCTATTCTTCCCCGCCAATAGCTTAATAAGCAGCCCCACCTCTGAACATAAATACTTAATAACATTGTCTAAGTTATGGGTTAATCGATTCGCCAACTGATAAGAAAAAATATATAAATCTGCACATTAGAAACATCTTTTTATCCCACAATAACAATGCGGTATCCTATTAATTTGACCTGATAAAAAAAATAACACACAGTAGGGCATATTTTTTAAGGGGTAAATTCAATGTTTTATAAAAACCATTTTAGAGTTTCTATCTTCGCCTCACTATATATAGCCAGCATGGTCATCTTCTTAGCTTTAGCCAGCCCACACCAAGCCTTAGCACAAACCCCAGCGCAAGCTTCTGAGGAATCCGTAACCTTCGCGCGGTTAATTTCAACACACTGCCTTGGCCGCTGGGCTGAACAAGACTGCTTAACCAGCGTTTCACAGTCAACACTCGTCCTTGCCGCAAATTATGCGGGCTTTCTTGAAAGTAATGGGATGATTGGCGCTGTTGAACAAATTAAACAGCATTGTTCTGCGGCCACCGCAGGCACAAAAGGTGAATATCCTGCCTATGCCATGCAAAGCGCCTTCACAGAATGTGCCAATATGATATTTGATGTGTCAGAACAAACCAACATAAAGCCTGACCTGTCCCATTATCAAATATTGGTCAGCGCTATATTATGCCTCAGCAAAGACCGCCGCTGTGCAGGTATTGAAAAGCAGCTTAAAGGGCAGTAGATATTATTTTTTATCCGTGTCCGGCAAGTCCTTTATGCACTTTCTTCTGTTCTTCTTCCAAACCAGACGGGCTAGCCAGGCAACGACTAAACCAACAGAGACAGCCACAGCAATAATAGGCCCGAATATATACCCTAAAAATACAACAGCAGCGCCTGGTCCAATATAGGCTTGAGCTGCATTAATCACAAACAGACACGAGAACATTGTCGCTATTGCAAGTCTACGTAATTTCATTTTCAGTCCTTTTCAACCAAGAAATTTAACTCTAATCCGTTATATCTCTTTCCAGTGTAAACACTAGCCGTTTCCAGCTCATTATCAAGATTACGAATTGGTATAAAATACTCCCAAACAATTTCGCTATGCTCATTTATTTCAAATATACGCCCATTATAATGTGAGGTAATCAAGGTATTCCCATTAGCTAATATTTGAAATGAACTACAAAACGGCGAGAAAAGTGGTGCCTCTTTTGACCCAGAATAAATCACCTTATAATCATTCGTTTGGGGATTATACTCCATCACGCGGCTTTGCTTTAATTTTTTAGCGCCAAGATTATCAAACAGCATAATATGGCCATTATCGAGAACGACAGTATTATGCTGCCCCTCCCATAGACCTTTACCAACCCATACTAATTCCTCTTTATCTATATCAACCACCATGATTGCGCTGCTTGCTTGTGAGGAAACCATGACTTGCCCCTCTTCAAACAAAGGTGAGGATTCTGCTGCAACTCGAGTAATATAATGTGCTGTGTTAGGGTGTAAATGGTCACCGCGTTTACCTTTTGGCCACAGCATCTCTAGGTACAATTGCGCTTCGCTTGATTTTTCAATAGCCTTATAAATAGAAACTCGTTTTTTAAGTCCTCCATTATGATCTAAGACCTCTATGAACTCATCAAAGGAAGGCCAACTTAAATGTTCTGTATTCTCAGCTTCTAAATAACCTGTTTGTATATCTAGAGATAGGGTATAAACATCCCCATTTGGCGCTACATCGATATAGTGGTGATTACGGCCAGCATGAAACCATATTAGTTCACTATTTTTGTTAAATTTCGCTAGACCAAAGTTATTCTGAAACTGATTCATGGCCTCATAGACAACGATCACATCGCCATTCCCATACAAATAGGCATCTCTTATGCCTAACTCGTCAGCCGCCATGTTCTTTTTTGCATGATCTGGGTAGGGTAACTTCTCTAGGGGGTTCAAATTCCAGCTATGTGCTTCGACTCCATCCATATCGATCAACCTAACAACATGATCATAGCTATTGCTGTATAATGTATATCCACCATAAGCTTCTTTTGTATTAACGGTTACGCCAACCCGACCTATAAATCCATCAAAAAGGGGCAGATGGTACCTGTTAGAGGCGTATAAAACCTCCATATCACTGTAATCGGTTTTAACGACAGAAATTCCGATTAGGGCATTTTCTATATACTTATAAGGAAATATCTTTAACTGAACGCTTAACGCCCCCCATGTAAAGACTAAATACAAAGCGGCGGAGGCCACTATTGCCGTGAATATACTATCTATTTTCATTATAACTTATATCCCCACAAAGCCGCAACAGCGGCGGTTTCTTCTTCGATGATCGCTTTATCGCCAGCGCTTAGCTGGCTCTCATAATAGCGTGGCGCGGCGACTTTATCGCTCCATTTTTCGAGCATGTCTTGGTCACATGGTAAATTAATAAAATCGGTGACCTCGCGCAATATTGCGCTCGTGTTTTCACAAAAATCTTCGTATTTATAACAATAGACAGATGAGTTGGTTTTATACTGGCGATACACATAGCCATATATATAGGCCCAGTACCGCGCATAACCGCGCAATAACTCGCCCGCTTCAAATAAAGTTAGAATGTTTTGGTACGCCGCATCATTTTCTAAACATATAGGGCGCAGGTCAGCGCCAAATTCAAAATGGCCAACGCGCGAGAGATGTTTTAAGGCGCGTTTTTGGCCTTTGGTTTGCTGTAGAAAATTTTGATGCTGACGCAGTAAAGATTCCACATGCGCTTCGGGTGCGCGCACGGGCACGATGAATTTGGCACTAGGCAGCATATTCAAAATATACTCGATGCGCGTTATATTGTAATTCGCCTTAGCCAAATAACGCGGCGCTTTGCTCGCTAAGAGTAATTTTTTAATGTGATCTGTATAAAAAGCCGTAAAGCCAGGCTTCGTAACGCCGTCTTTTACCAAGTGAGCTTCATCCAAATCAGCGCCGAGAGCGGCACTGTGAAGAGTATCATGGCTCTGTGTAAAGAAATGCATCCAAAGCACCTCCTCCATCGCCTCAGGGCTGTTAGAGGAGATAAGCAGGCCGTCGCCGTGGAAACGCTCCTGCTTTTTCTCTGACTTACCCTGTAAGCGCCCAAGTGACATGATTTTTTGGATCATCCGCCAGAGATACGGCGTGAAGACAAAAGGAAAGTCACTATATTTATGAGCCGTGAATGTCGGCTGCTCGGCTAATATCTCTAGCAATATCGTCGAGCCAGAGCGTGCAAGGCCGCATACATAGACCGGCTGGTTAATTTTGATCTCTTCAAGGTCAAACTCAAGAACCTTGCTTTCAAAATCACCAAGCGTCTTCCAAAACTTGGGATAATTACAAACAAGACCATTCATCCAATGGCGCTGCCAGCTAATGAGAGTCTTAGATTTTTCTTTATTATGTGAAGACATTGAAACCTAAATATAACCGATGAATAAATATTAGCAAAGCCGCAACTACAGCCGCTTAAGCGCCTATTACAGCGCAATGAGTGTAGCCTAAAAAACCGATGATGCGAATAAATAAAGTTGGGTATAAGATTATTTTTCTTGACTTTACCATAAGTTATGTTATGTTCCGCTCGCAGTTTGCAAGATGAAAATCTAAACAGAGCTTGAACCAGAAACAATAATCTGGTGGTGAGGTATAGTTTAAGATGGTCGGTTCGTTAAGATCTCTTTCCTGAAAAGTTCGGTTTCGCAGTAGTACTCTGACGTAAGTGCAAGGCATATACAAGAGGTATAGCCTTAACCAAATTTTTTGTGAAAGACACATTAACGATGACGAAGTTTGAAGACTTCGGCCTTGAGCCGAACTTGCTTAAATCCCTAGAACATATGAACTACACAGCGCCTACGCCTATTCAGGCGCAAACCATCCCCTTGGCTCTTGATGGCCGCGACATATTGGGCTCAGCCCAAACCGGTACGGGTAAGACAGCCGCTTTTGCTATTCCACTGATTAATGCGCTTATGGGCTCAGACGAGGGCTCAGCTATTGTCCTAACGCCGACACGTGAACTTGGTAAACAAGTCATGGAAGTTATGCAGCAATTATTAGGCTCAAAAAGCTTCATCAACACCGCCTTTATTATTGGCGGCGAATCTATGGGCAAACAATTTGAACAGCTTAAACGCAATCCACGTTTAATCGTTGGAACGCCTGGCCGTATTAATGACCACCTAAAGCGCGGCACATTAAAACTTGATGACACACGTTTTCTGGTTCTTGATGAAACGGACCGTATGCTTGATATGGGTTTCAGCATTCAACTTGATGCAATCGCTGAATATATGCCAAAAGGCAAACGTCAAACTTTGATGTTCTCAGCAACTATGCCGCATAACATTATGCGCCTCGCTGACCGTTACCTTACCAACCCAAAACGTATTGAAATTGGTGAGAGCAACGCAACAGCGAAAAACATTAAACAAGAAGTATTACACGTTCAAAAAGACAAAAAATATACAACGCTTGTTAGCGAATTATCGACACGCGTAGGGACTATTCTTGTTTTCGTGAACACAAAGCGCGATACAGAAGCCCTTGCGAAAAAGCTTAAAGGCGACAGCTTCAGCACCGAAGCTATTCATGGTGATTTAAGACAGCATCGCCGCGAAAAAATCATTCGTAAATATCGTAATGAAGAATTCCGCGTTTTGATTGCAACTGATGTTATCGCTCGTGGCCTTGACGTACCGCATATTGCACACGTTATTAACTATGACCTACCCATGATGCCTGAAGATTACATTCACCGTATTGGCCGTACTGCACGTGCGGGTGCCGATGGTGAAGCTTTATGCTTAATTACACCGCAAGATAACCGTCGTTGGACAGCTATTCAGCGTTTAATTAACCCAGAAAGCGCATCTGATCGCGGTAATTATGGCGAACGTCCACGCGGCAAGTCTGGTGGCCATTCAGGTGGTAAATCATTCGGTAACTCACGCAGTAACTCATATGGCGGCGGCAAGAAGACTTACGGTAAGAAAAACTTTGGTTCAAGTGAAGGCGGAAGCTGGAAGAAGAAACCATATGGCGAAGAGCGTAGCTCTGGGTACAAAGGCCGCGATGATCGTTCATCTGGCAATGGTAACTCGAACTACAAAGGCCATAGCGACCGTCCACAAGGTAACGGCAGCTCAAACTATAAAGGTAAGAGCGATCGTCCTTTCGAGCGCAGCGCATCTAGCTATAGAGGTCGTGATGAGCGCCCACAAGGCAATGGTAACTCGAACTATAAAGGCAAGAGTGATCGTCCTTTCGAAGGCCGCGCGACAAGCAACTATAAAGGCCGCGATGAGCGTCCTCAAGGCAATGGCAGTTCAAACTACAAAGGTAAGAGCGACCGTCCATTCGAAAGCCGTGGATCATCAAGCAACTATAAAGGTCGCGATGATCGTCCACAAAGCAATGGTAACTCGAACTATAAAGGTAAGAGCGATCGTCCTTTCGAAGGCCGCGCGACAAGCAACTATAAAGGTCGTGATGCTCGTCCACAGGGCAACGGCAGTTCAAACTATAAAGGTAAGAGCGACCGTCCTTTCGAAAGCCGTGGCTCATCAAGCAACTATAAAGGTCGCGATGATCGTCCACAAGGCAATGGTAACTCGACTTACAAAGGTAAGAGAGGCAGCGCTAGCGAAGCAGGTAGCAACCGCCCATTCGCTAAACGCAGCTCAGCTCCACAATCTTTTAAGAAAAAGATGGACCATGACGAGGCGCCTAAGCGCAAGACCCTAAAAATAGGTAAAGCGGCGTAAGTAAACAGCCACAATAAAATACAAAAAGCCCCAGAAATCATCTGGGGCTTTTTTTATTGTGATAGTCTTTGAACTTAAACAGACTGCGGCGCTATACGGGCCTCAAAGCATCTGTCTTAAATTGTCCTGCCATAGAGGCATAGACCTTTCGGCTTCCCTCATAAGATTCACGACCATGGCCGTATTTAATATTATCGACAAGCAGAATATCCGTTGGCTTATAATAACGGCCTTCACGCGTTTGCAGAAAAGCTTGAAGCAAGATCGCTGTCTCAGTTTTTGTTAGCTCTTCATCATCCGGGCCAATCAGGTATCGTCTGTATCCATTGTAAATTGTCGGCTCATCAAGAGCGATGCGAGGAAATAACATGTAGCGTTCACCATCGCGCTCATCAACTTTAAAAGCAGGAATATTTATTGTCGTCATTAACGTATGAAAAACACGGTCTCCGTCAACTTCCTCTTTCCACCAACACTCATCAAACTGATCGCTAGCCGCCTTACAATTATTCAAAGCCTGATCTAAACACTTCGTACCGAAGCGTTCTTGCCATGAACGGAAATAATTTTGATCTTTCTGCGGGTGATCCTCATCTAGAAAACCAGTAATAATTGTGAATCCACCAGCCTCCATTTTCTCAAGGAGCTGCTCACCTTCAGGGCCACAATTGCGGATATAGTCTTCCACCCTTTTAGCCGAGTGAACGAATGTTCTACCGCCATGTCCATCTTGTGTGGTGGCTTCACAAAAAAACATCAATCTTAAAGGCATTGAATGTTGATATAAAATTTCATTATGGGGTAAGAGGAATAGATCTTTTGGGTAATCATCTGTGTCACGCATCGCGGGGGAAACCGTTTTTAAATTTGTGCGGCCACTGACATTCCCACCCCATTTAAATTGCTCATCATGGCCAAAGCCAAGGCCGTGCAGAATATGATCAGCTAGTTTTTCTGGATCAGCATCCAGACCAGAATTTATAATATGCAGCGCGCCCGTTTTATTAAATTGATCTCTAATTTGACCAAGTTTGGCTTCATTCAGCTGCCCCTGTGCATCAAATATATGCATTGGAAAAGATACGTCTTTCCAGTCTGATTTATATTCAGGGTAATGGAATCTCTGACCTTCTGGAGGGTTGGCAACAGTATTAAAGTTAATTTTATGCATTTTAAAAAACTCTTTTTTTAAATTGTTTCGAAACCAGCCATGCTCAGTAAAATTTCACGTTTTCCCTGATATGGCTCCCTAGAGTGGCCGTAACGGATATTATCCATTAGAATTAAATCTCCTTGCTTCAGCGCCGCCCCTTCTTTGGTTGCGTTATAAGCATTCCTAAGTATTTGTAGCTCTGCGGCAGACAAGTCACGACCATCCCCGAGCGGAAATCGTCTAAAGCCATTAATTGCACTTGGCCCATTGGCCGCAATACGAGGAAAGCGCAGGTAATCATTTCCATCTCGGCTGTCTTTGAATACACTAGACAAGGTAATACGTGTCATAAGGACGTCATGATCACCATCTTTTTTCCACCAACATTCGTCATATTTTTCTATCTGTGATGAGACGCTTTGCAATGCATGTGCAGGGTCTTCAGTCTCGCACACTTCCTGCCAAGATTTAAAATAGTTATCACTTTTCTGCGGATGGTTTTTATCTAAGAAGCCAACTTCTATCGTCATGCCATATTTTGCGATCTTATCGTAAAGTTTGGTGCCTTGGTCGCCCTGCGCACAGATAAAATCTGTAACTTTGCTTGCAGAATGCACATTAATACGTCCACCAGATTCAGGTTGAATACTGTGGAAAAACAAAACTCTATTCGGAAAACTTCGCTGATATTGAATTTCATTATTGGGCAGTAAAAATAAATGGGCAGGGTAGTGATCCATCCTGCGCAAGCCTTTTTCAGCCCATTTTTCTTGCCAGTTTTTTGATGTTCGTCCACCCTCATAAAACTGCTCTTCTTCGCTAAACCCCAAATTGGGTAAATACGCCAAAAGCTCATTACCATGGGCTACGCCTGTGTTTTTAATACACATGGCGCCGCATTGGTTGAAAATCTCTTTTACAGGTAAAGTTCCGAGTAACTTCGTATTGCCCTGGATATCTATATTTAGCATTTCACTACATCTTTATTTAACATAAGCATTTATAGGGCACACGCCGTGTTATGTCAATACATAAGTGTGGTAAACTGACAAGCTAAGCCATTTTAAAATCCGCAACGATATATTGTGTCCTGCAGGAATCCCGATAACCATCATAATCCATTGGCTCGGCCAATGCAGCGGCCTTATTGAAGCTTAAATTTGGCGTTGCGCCACCTTTGCCGATATGGAAGGCGCTGATTTTTGCGCTATTATCCGCCTTAATCTGGGTGGCCAATTCGCTCGTGATCTTTTCCCAGTTTTGCGCATTAAAATGTCCTGAGAGCGATTCTAAGCTATCAAAAACAAGCTCATCTTGTTCTCCACGCCATGCCCAGCTCTGCCCAATAATCTCATCGGTTTTTTTATGGGCGACCACATAAAAACCGCCTTGCTCTGACAAGAACCCATGCTTGGCGCAATCAGCGCCCGCATTAGCCAAATGCTGACAGCAATTGGTGAATTCACCAAGCAATAGCCCGCGCATATCGCCATCTGGTAGTTTATAAAAATGATAATCTGGTTTATCAAAGACCGCGCCGTCAATTTTTATATCAGGGATGCGTCCTTGCACTTTTTTTCGGTCATTTTCAGCAAAGAGTTTTTTGTATTTATTAACCTGCTTCACCGCATCGTTAAATTCAGGCTCATCCCAATTAAAATCGAAACAAGCCGCAGCCAGATTGGGGTGTTTTGTCGCATCTTTATAGACAAATTGCGCTACCTGATCTTTTGTTTTAGTAAGTGACCAGCCTTTACCATCGACTGATTTCGCTGGCTGCGCCAAACGATCCGCAAATTTAACCAACCGCGCCATCTTTGGGCCCTGGCTTAAAACTGCATCGCCCCACGCTTTGTAATCAATACCGCCTGATACAGGAATATCTATAAATTGCGCACAATCATGTAAAGGCTGTTTACCCGCTTCGCCCCATTTTTGTAAATAGCGCAAGACGCGATCTTCAGTTCTAAATAATGTGCTGATATTATGCGTATATTTCGCGCCAATCTGGTTGTTATAGCCCTCTGTATTGAGCATCGCCTCTACAGCGAGATAGGTTTTGAGTTTGAAGTCATTGGGGTTTTTATCAAACAGAAATCTCGGGGGATTAAAGTTCTTATGTAGGCGCTTCCATGTTTTATATTTCGTATATGTTTCATTTTTCGCAAGGTATTTTTGCTCAAGAGAAGGAGCGTGCTGCACCAATAAATCGACAACATCATAATGACCATTTTTTACAGCTGAGAGAATCGAAGAATCATTAAACGTATGAATATCAGCACCATTTTCAATAAGTAGCTTCACCGCGTCGTAATGACCATTTTGCGCAGCCTTATACAGAGTAACGTCACCACCGACATGAATATCAGCGCCGTTTTTTATGAGTAGTTTCATTATATCAAGATGACCCTTTACCGCGGCACCGCACAGCGCATCATCACCACACGCATGAATATGAGCATCATTCGCTATAAGCAGTTCAACCACATCATAATAACCATTTTGGGCCGCTATGCGTAGCGGATAATCATTATAAGCATGAATATTAGAGTTGTTTTCTAAGAGCAACTTCACCACATCATAATGGCCTTTTTCCGCCGCTATGCGTAGCGCACAATCATCATCAGCATGAATATTAGCATTATTTTCTAAGAGCAAACCCACCACATCACAATAACCATTTGCCGCGGCAAAGCGTAGCGCGTAATCACCACCAGCATGGATATTAGCGCCCTTATCAATCAGCAGCGCCACCACATTATAATGGCCATTTTCCGCAGCTAAGCGTAGCGCAGAATCATCATCAGCATGAATATTGGCGCCCTTATCAATCAGCAGCGCCACCACATCATAATGGCCATTCGCCGCTGCCAAACGTAGCGCAGAATCATTACCGCTATGGACGCTGACGCCTTTATCAAGCAGTAGCTTAACTATATCATAATCACCGTTATGGGCGACCCCATGTAACGTAACACCATCAAGAACATGAACATTTGCACCGTTCTTGATCAAAAGTTTCACAACATCAATATGACCATTTACCGCAGCAAGGCGAAATGCGACATCATCAAGCGTATGAATATCTGCACCATGCGTGATGAGCATTTCCACGATATCATAACTGCCCTTTTCGGAAGCCAAACGAAGCGCCGCGTCATTATTCGCATGAATATCAGTGCCCGATTCAATCAAGGCTTTAAGTTTAGCCGGGTCATTTTCTTCGATCGCCCTGTTAAGCTCTGTGCGATCATATTTCTTTTTAGGGAAAGCCCGCACAACCGCATCGTAAGTCAGCGCGCCCTGTTTGGGTTTCACTTTTTGGGTCTTCATCTCAGCAAGCACGGCCTCCATATGGGTTTGACCTTTTTCGGCATGCTGCATAAGAACATCAACACCAATATCGCCCTTTTTCTGCGCGAGATTCATCGCCAAAACTGGTAAATTTTTTCTTAGCCAGACTATATAGGATTCAATGCTTACATCAGACTGTTTGAGAGAAGCCTGTTGTTGGTAGCGCTCTATCGCGCTGATCGCCTGCGTAATCGCAGCGGGTTTGTTGCTAATCGTTTGTTCTGGCATGTCCCTGTATACCTTATATATATCTTTTATATATATTTTTTTATTTTTTATAATACCCATTGTGCATAGACATAACCACGAGTCAATCCTTACGGTTTTATTTATCATAAAAAATAAAGCACATATTGAATTCAGTGTTTTGATCTGCTACAAAATCCTATGTTTGGATTAATCAAAAAACCATCTAAGAAACTCTTTTGGGCTTGGATCACTTACCAAGCGGTCAAAGGTACGCTAACGACCTCATTAATTTGGGTGCCGTTAATCTATGCATGGCTGCACACTCGGGGCTAAACCATAAACACTAAGCCATAAAGCTGACCCATGACTTTTAAAAACAAAACACATAGCGAGCAAAACTTTAATATGCTCACTTTACCTCAGCATAATCTCGCCCATAAAGAGTTCACAGAGTGCCTATTTGAAAAATGTGATTTTAGTGAGGCTGATTTATCGCATAGCTATTTTGTAAATTGCCAGTTTATCGCTTGTAACCTATCAAACATCAAAGTCGATGAATGCCGCCTGCATGGCGTAAGCTTTAAGGATTGTAAGCTATTTGGCATTAACTTCTCAGCGCTGCATAATTTTTCAATTGATTTTAAATTTGAAGCGTGCAGCCTGTTTTCGTGCAGCTTTAGCGATATGGATATTAAAGCCAGCATATTCACAGGCAGTATTATCCGTGAGAGTGATTTCATCAATTGCAACCTAACGCACGCTAACTTCACACATGCCGATTTACAGGGCAGTAGCTTTCGTAATGCACGCTTACAGCAAGCCGATTTTACAGGCGCGCATAATTACTATATTGACCCGACCCAGAACAATATTAGAAAAGCCAAATTTTCAACGCCAGAGGTCTTAACCTTATTGGCGGGGTTTCAAATAGAGATCGATTAAGACTTACCTCCCTTAAGCTGTGCTAATAAAAAAGAGAAAACAGGTGATTTTTCTTGCGTAATTAACTATCATGTAGTCTATAGAGTTCTGAACTAATCATTCTTTATCAAAGTTTTACATGGCAAAGAGGGCTTACATGTCTCGCTATAAAACAGATGCGTCGGTTAAACCATCTCTGCGCGCAGTTACATTATACGCCGTAGCGTCAATTGCACTTTTAAGTGCTATCGCCCCACAGAGCGCACAAGCACAGGCACAATCGCAACCACAAGCTGACCCGAGCCGTGTTGATGAACGCTTCCGCGAGCCGACCATTGACTTCCAAGTCTCTCCCAAAATTGAAGTGCGTCAAGCTGATAGTGAACACATCCCAAATGGCGCTGAAAATATCAAACTGGTTTTGCAAAAGCTAGAAATTAGCGGCAGCTCAGTTTACACCGCTGAATATTTAAATACATTTTATGGCGATAAAATAGGCACGGAAATTTCTTTGGCTGATGTCTATGCTATCGCGGCGCGCTTAACGCGCCTATATCGAGAAGATGATTACGCCATATCACGCGTTATTATACCCGTTCAAACAATCGATAGAAAAACCGGCATAATTAAATTAGAAGCCATTGAAGGTTTTATTGACCAAGTCACAATACAGGGCGAAGAAAAAGGCTCTGAATTTAGTGAAATTCGTAATTACGCCAATTTAATCAAAGGCCAAACACCGCTGAACATTAAAGAGCTTGAGCGCTCCTTATTGATGATTAATGATTTACCGGGCGTTGAAGCTCGCGCCGTTATGTCGCCATCAAACGTGACAGCAAAAGCCAGTGACTTAACACTCATCATCGAGCGCAAAAAAGTTGATGCGGTACTCTCTATTGATAATCACGGCAGCCGCTACCTAGGCCCCGTACAGCTCATCGGCGCAGCGAGTTTCAATTCATGGCTGGGCCTGAATGAACGCTTTACTATTCAAGGGGCAGCCGCACCTGATAATACATTTGAAACTGAAATGGCTTATATATCCGCCCATTATGAGCAACCAATTAACAAATATGGCACATGGTTCAAAGCCTTTGTCAGTCGCACAAGAACTGATCCTGGTTATGACTTGCAGCAATTTGACGTGCGCGGTCAATCCACTTATGGCGAATTTAAAATTGAACATCCGCTAACGCGCACAAGAAACTTTAACTGGTTCGCAGACTTAAGTTTTGATTGGCGCAATGCAAGCAGCATGAATAATTTGGAGCCAACACGTAAAGATCGCGTCCGTGCAGTGCGCGCAGGTACAAGCATTGAGTTTCTTGACACAATATTTGGCGCTGGCGTAAACAGCCTAAACTTGAAATTTTCAAAAGGTATTGATGTATTCGGCGCAAGCGAATCTGGTGATGACAACTTAAGCCGTCAATTTGGTGACCCATCATTTAGTAAACTCGAAGCCGACGCACAGCGCCTACAGCGCTTATCAAACAAAGTGAACTTACTTACTGCTGTGCAAGGTCAACTGTCTAACGGCGCGTTATTAAGCTCTGAAGAATTTGGTGTTGGCGGCGTTAATATTGGCCGCGCATATGACAGTTCTGAAATCGTTGGTGATCAAGGCCTCGCGGGTAAAATTGAACTTCAATGGCGCAACCCTTATGCAATACCTGTTTTTGACAATTACCAACTCTCTACATTTTATGATGTTGGCGTTGTGTGGAATGACGATGCAACAACAAGCGCATTCAAACGCCAAAGCCTTGCTTCTGCAGGTATTGGCTTTAACGCAACAATCACTAAGAAAACCAGTCTTAGCCTGATGGTTGCCAAGCCGCTAACGCGTACAGTGCAAACACAAAGCGGTGATAAAGATCCCCGCTTCTATATTTCACTAAGCCGCCAATTCTAGGCAATGGCTATCTAAAACCAATATAAAATAAAAACCCCCATAACAGCATGCTGTTTATGGGGGCTTTTATGTGTATCTAGATGCATAAACTTAAAGAGCGCCAGAAATATCCGTCGCGTCAATTATGCCTTGAGCACCACAGAATCTTCAATCAAGAAAACCATTGGTTCACCTTGCTCTAATAAGCACGTTTTACTGATAACTTTAGCATTTGGCGCATCGCAATTTACGTCAGCCTGCTTTAGAAAATATTTTAAACGATGGAACAATAAGCTACTGACTTCACTCGTAATATCTTCGATATTGCTTTCATGTGAGAACATAGAGCTATTGCCCTCATAAGCCGCGCTCAAAAGCGCTTTAGTTGACTCGCGGCTATAAACCAAATTCAAATCAATAGGTTTGCTGGGCACATTAAAATGCGCATGAACAATCAAACAATCATCATCAAGGTCACGCGCCTGCGCAGCGCGCAGCTCAACGCCCAATATATCCTTAGATATTTCACAAACTTTATCGGTAATTATCGCTTTATACATAGATCATCACCCTGCTTTTGAATTGCGTTTACTCAGCTCTTCAGACACTTCGGTAATAAGCTTAGCGAAATTCTTGGCTTGGATAGGTTTGGTGACATAAGAAAACGCCCCGCGCTTCATAACGTCAACGACGCTATCTGAGTCTATATCGCCCGTAACCATAACGAAAACAAGGTCTTTATAGTCAGCCGATTTATGTACAAAATCGAGCAGCTCTAGACCACTTTTTTCTGGCATGTTAATATCACATAAAATGACTTGAATGGACTTATTGGACGCTAAAGCACCCATCGCATCATCAACAGAGTTTGCTTCTGTTATATGCACAACCCCTAAATCTTTTAACAAGATTTTCACAAGCTTACGCATCGCATCAGAATCTTCGACCAATAATATATTTAAATCTTGTAACAAGCTCATCAAAACCTCAATTAGATATGGCGTAGTGCCATTATTTATACGTATCTACTCTATCCATAAGCATTGAAGTATATACTATATTTTTATTATATTATAGATTTTTCTATCACTATATAAATGTGTTAAGCTTCACTAGAAATAAAATCACCAATATCTATATTTATATATAACGACCTCACAGTACATTAGGAAACTATCACCATGCTCGATAAAGTCAAAACGTTCTTAGGGTTAGGCCCGACCGATGAAAACACCAAAAGCCTTGGTCTTGATAGCCCTCTGCATATGGCCGCGACATCTTTATTGGTGAATATATCCATGAGCCATGATGGGTTTAGTGACGAAGAACGCACGACTATACTTGAAACACTGCAAGAGCATTATAAATTAAGCGCTGAAAAAGCCCTGCATATTTTAAACCGTGCCATAAGCTTTGAGAAAAATGCAATTGACTTACACAGCTTCACCCGCGTTATTAATGACCACCTTGAACAAGATGGCCGCCAAGACATTGTCCGCCTACTCTGGAAAGTCGCCTATGCCGATAACCACCTTGATAGCGCAGAAGCTAACACAATCAGCAAAATAGCTGACCTGCTCGGCGTTTCAACGCGCGATCGCGTGCAGATTAAACAGGAAGTTGAGAGCTTAAAATAGCCCCCCTGCAATAAACCCTACATCGCCTTATTGCGTATACAGGCATCAATAAAATAATCACGTATTTTTGACGAATCAAGCATGGCTGGATCGGTAATCCATTCAGGGTGCCACTGCACGCCCAAAACAAATTCTTCTGGTTCGTCAAGCCATACGGATTCGATGATATTATCAGGGATAGAGCGCGCTTGTACGCGCAGGCCACGTCCTAAATCTTTAATCGATTGGTGATGGATCGAATTAATATGAGCTTCGCTTTGCCCTTCATACAGCCCCGCTAGAACACTCCCTGCTTCAAGTTTCATATGATGCGATAATCCATCATAAATATCGCCATCGCGATGCGGTTGTGTTTGCGGGTTTTGTGTTGCTATATCTTGATAAAGCGTGCCGCCAAGCGCAACATTAATAAGTTGGTGGCCACGGCAAACCCCTAAAATAGGTTTATTCAAAGCGCGCGCCACGCGAAATAATTCAATTTCATATTGATCGCGCGCATAATCGCCTTCCCATTCTGGGCGCAAAGCTTCTTCGCCATAGGAAGCCGGGCAAACATCCGCGCCGCCGCTAAACACCACGCCATCTAAATCAAGCGCAACATCACGCAGCGATAGCGTGCCTGATAGGCGCGGGATCATATAAGGAATCGCGCCTGCTTTTTCAATCCAGTGATACAGGCTTTCTTCGCCAAATAAAATTGTTTTGGGTGGGTAAGCACGGCGCTGTTTATCGGCGTAAAAGAAATTCGCCGATATACCAATACGTAATGGTTTCATGTTTTAATCCTTATGCGGCCATTTGGCCGGCTGTTAAATCACCACACACCGCTTGTACGAACAAGTCAGCATAATCTTGGCGCGTCAGCGCAATCGGGTTGCCGCCAGCAGACGGGTCATCAAAAGCCATATGACCGATTTCTGTGGCGCGTTCCAGTGGAATATCCAAAGCGGATAAATCATGTGGAATGCTCAGCTCTGCACGCAGATCAAGAACCCAGTTTAATACCGCATCAAAACCCTGTGCGCCTGATTCTGTGCTCAGATCCAGAAAACGCGCGAGGCGCTCCATACGCTCAGCAATAGCTTCTTGGTTACGAACCATCACATAAGGCAGCAAGATCGCATTGAGCAAGCCGTGATGCTTGTCAAATACGCCACCGAGAGGATGAGCCAAGGCATGAACGCCGCCCAAACCTTTTTGAAACGCTGTCGCCCCCATAGTCGAAGCCACCAGCATATTGCTGCGTGCTTCTATATCCGTGCCGTCTTTAAAAGCATTCATTAAGTTTTCTTTGATTAAACGCATGCCTTCAAGCGCAATGCCATCAGCCATAGGGTGGTAACCCGGCGCGCAATAGGCTTCAAAGCAATGAACAAAAGCATCAATCCCCGTCGCGGCTGTAAGATGCGCAGGCAAGCCAAGCGTTAATTCAGGGTCAGCAATCACCAAAGCCGGCAGCATATTCGCGTGGAAAATGATTTTCTTTTCATGCGTATCTTCTTTTAAGATAACACTCGCGCGGCCAACTTCTGAGCCTGTACCTGCTGTTGTCGGCACCGCAATAACAGGCGCCATGCCTGCGGCATTAACGCGCGTCCAATTATCGCCAACATCTTCAAAATCCCAAAGCGGGCGGTCTTGTCCAACCATTAACGCAATCGCTTTGGCCGCATCAATGCCGCTGCCGCCACCAAAGGCGATAACGCCGTCATAAGCGCCGTCTTCAAAAGCGCTAACGCCATCTGTAACATTTTGCCCTGTTGGGTTGCCTTTAACTTTTGAAAACAAGCCTGCCTCAAGACCGTCAGCTTTTAACATCGCTAAAGTCTCTGTAACGATCGGCGCATTAGCGAGGCCTTCATCAGTAATCAATAAAGGTTTCGACATGCCAAGGCTTCGGCAATTATCAGCTAATTGCTTAATACTGCCTGGGCCGAAAATCATTTTAGTTGGGTAGTTCCAATTGCCTGAGAATGTATTGCCTGAAAATGTCATGATTATATCTCCTTAATATGAATGCTTTTAGGACGCGTTAAATACTCATAGCCCAAAGAAGACAAGGTACAACCACGACCAGAATTTTTAACGCCTGTCCATGCAAGGGCAGGGTCTAGATAATCACAGCGATTTAAAAATACAGTGCCCGCTTCAACATCATCTGTCAGCGCCTCGCCGATATCTATATCCGCCGTCCAAATTGATGCAGTTAGGCCATAATCACTATCATTCATCAAATCAATAGCCTCGGCGTCAGTATGCACCTTCATAATTCCAACAACAGGGCCGAAATTTTCTTCGCGCATAAGGCTCATATTATGATCAACATCAACAACCACTTGCGGCGCTAAATAGGCTGTGCCTTTTTTGCTTGCTGGAAACTCGGCTTCATCAACCAATGACTTTGCACCGCTCGCAACAGCAGCGGCAATCTCAGCGCGGACAAATTCAGCAGAAGATGCACGCACCATCGGGCCTAAATTTGTATCCGCCTCAAGCGGATTGCCCAGGTTGTAATTTTTGGTCAATTTCACGAAACCTTCGACGAATTGATCATAAAGATCAGCGTGAACATAAATTCTCTCTATGCCACAGCAAGACTGTCCCGAATTAAAAAACGCACCATCAACCAAAGTTTCAACAGCATTGTCTAAATCAGCATCTGCGCGCACATAAGCGGGATCTTTACCGCCAAGCTCAAGGCCTGCAGGAATAAACTTTTTGCTGATCGCATTTTGTACCGCAAAGCCGCCTTTTACCGAGCCCGTAAAATTGACAGAATCAACGCGCTTATCAGCCATTAATATTTCGGTGTCGGCATGGGTTAAATGCAAGGCTTGGAAAAGCCCTGAAGGCAAACCTGCCGCTGCGAAAGCTTCGGCATAGCGATCGGCCAATAAAGGGGTTTGGTGTGATGGTTTAAGGATAACCGCATTACCCGCCAATAAAGCAGGGAAAATCCCATTCACAGATGTTAAAAACGGGTAATTCCACGGCGCAATAATCGCCACAACGCCCAGCGCTTCGCGCTTAATATAGCGCTTAAAGCCTTCTTGCTCAGTCGGTACAACATCCGCCAAAGCTTCAGGCGCAATAGCGATCATATGGCGTGCGCGTTCTTCTAGGCCGCGCAATTCACCAGCAGCCTGCGAAAGCGGGCGACCCATTTGTTTAGTGATTTCAAGGGCGATATCATCTGATTTAGACAATAAAGCCTCAAGCGCCTTAGTCAGAAATTCTTGTCTTTCTTCAAGCGGTAGCTTGCGCCAAGATTTTTGTGCCATTTTGGCGCTGTCTAATGCTTCATTAATATCGCTTGCGTCATGCAGCGAGCGTTCAATAAAAATACTGTTATCAATCGGTGAAATCGTCTGTGCGATAATGCGATTATCTTGCTGTAATGCTTGAGCCATAGAGAAGATCCTTTTCAAGTTAATGAAGTAAAACGATTTAAATTATTTCAAAGTAGCGCTGCATTTCCCAGTCGGTAATGGCTTTTCTAAATTCGCGTTCTTCCCATTCGCGCGATTGCGCATAATGGGTCACAAAATCAGCACCGAACAACGCTTCCGCTGCCTTTGATTTACGCAAACGCCCTGCCGCCTCGAATAAAGTCGCAGGGAAAGTCAGCGCATCAGCCACCTCTTGTTCATAGGCATTGCCCTTAAGCGGCGCGTTGGGTTCGATTTTATTCTCAATCCCCCAAAGGCCAGAACCAATAGTCGCGGCAAGAGCTATATAAGGGTTTATATCTGCCGCGCCGATACGGTATTCAACGCGCTGCGATTTTTCGCCGCCTTGAATGACCCGCAAAGCACAAGTGCGATTCTCAACGCCCCATGTTGCGCTTGTGGGCGCCCAAAAACCGGGAATTAAACGGCTATAGCTATTAACGGTACTCGCCACCATAGAAAGCAGCTCTGGCATTAATTGTTGTTGACCGCCAACAAACCAACGCATTTCATCAGACATATCATGGGGTTTTGTTTCATCAAAAAATACTGCTTTGCCAGTTTTCTTATCCTGCATTGAAACATGCATATGGCCTGATTGCCCCGGATAGTCTTTAGACCATTTTGCCATAAAGGTCGCCATCATGCCTTTACGCTGTGCCATCACTTTGGTGAAGGTTTTAAATAAGGCGGCTTGGTCAGCGGATTCTAACGCATCATCATAAAGCAGCGCCGCTTCTAACACGGCGGGGCCTGTCTCTGTATGCAGGCCTTCAATCGGCATGCGCATAGCATCGCACATCTCCATGAACTCATGATAAAAATCTGAATGCACAGAGTTTCTGAGCACGGAATAGCCAAAAAAGCCCGGCGTCATGCTGTTCAGATCTTTGTAATTTTTTTCACGGACGCTATGGGGCGTTTCTTCAAAGAGGAAAAATTCAAATTCACATGAGGATTTAACCGCAAAGCCCATATCATCGGCCTTAGCCAATACGCGGCGTAATAGCCCGCGCGGACAGATATTTTCAGCTTTATCCGTAAATTCCGCCAAGACCATCGCGCAATTAGGTTCATAAGGTAGTACCCGCGCTGTATCAGGTAGCAAACGAACATTAGCGTCAGGATATGCTGTATGCCAGCCCGTAAATTCAGATTTATCGTAAAGCTGATCGTTTGAATCCCAACCTAAAACCACATCGCAAAAACCAAACCCGCCTTTTAATGCGGAGATAAACTTACCACGCTTCATGTATTTGCCGCGCAAAATACCATCTATATCAAACACGCCGACTTTAATATATTCAATGCCAGCCACTTCGAGCTTTTTATCAACTTCGGCAGGTTCACCTTGAAACAGAGATTGAATATCTTCGCTCTCTTGTTTGCTGACCTTCATGGCTGGATTGCGTGAAATCGTTTCCGCATAAGATACCGTCTCGGCTCTTTTAGAATGCATGGTCAATATCCCTGTTTATCTTTATTATTTTTATCAGCCCAGTGTATTGAATATTTAGGCGCATGCAAGCGCAAACTGCATGCTACAGCCCGTGGCTTAACAGGAAAAATAAAAAATAAGTTAGAATATTTCAGCGTAGAGTTCTTCGCTAAAGCCAAGATAGATTTCACCTTGATAAGCCAGTAAAGGCCGTTTGATCAAAGATGGATTATCCAAAGCCGCATCAATTGCCCCTGCTGCGTCCATTGTCGCCTTCACGTCATCTGGTAATTTACGCCATGTTGTACCGCGGCGGTTAATCACTGTTTCCCAGCCATGCTGCGTGATTGCGTCTTGCAAAACCGCTTCATCCGCGCCAAGTTTTTTATAGTCATGGAAGCGCGCGTCTATGTTTTGTTCTTCTAGCCATTTCAACGCTTTTTGCATCGTATTACAGGCTTTGATACCGTAAATTATTGTCTCGCTCATTTAAACCTCCTCAAAATCCAACATATTCATCATGTAGAGCTGCATTATAAAATCTTGTAGCAGCGCAAGCCCCCCCAATGCTTCAATATCATCCATCATAACGCCGTCATGGCTATTTAAATAGGTGATTAGCGGCTTATAAGCGGCCTGTACAGCGATTTCATGACCATAAACCGCCATGTGTAGCTTGCCATCATCAGACTCACTCACCGCCCATTTAACATACTCAGCGCGGGTGAGCTTCTCGCCCTCTTGTAGATATGCGATGAGCTCAACTTCAGTTAAACCATCTTCACGCAGTTCTATATTTTCGACATCATTATGGCTTGGCGTTGAAAAATACAAGGCGAGCCATTGCGAAAAATTCTCTCCACCAATCGCACCGAGCATATGATTTTTGATCTGCGCGCTGGCGCTTGTGTTATCCATGACAAAGGCGGCACTATCGGCGGTTAAGCCTTGCCCGACATAGCGTATGTTTTGTTCGTCATCTTGCAGTTCAAGATACTGGCCATATTCAACCAGTAATTCTGAAAGTTTAGGGCCAAGAAAGCCAACGGAAAAAGTCATCGCTTCTTCGAGCGTTACGCCCTCATGCGCGAAGCGCGGCGGTATATAAATAATATCACCAATCGTCACGTCAAAAGCTTCGCCCTGAAAACCATTTTTAAGGATTTGATGACCGCCTTGATTGACCAATTCATCATCACGTACAGGGGCCGCGCCAATTTTCCAGCGGCGCTTGCCTTGCCCTTGCACTAAAAACACATGGTAGCTATCCATATGCGGCCCGACGCTGCCTTTCGGCGCGGAATAGCTGATCATAATATCATCAATCAACCAGCGTGGCGCGAAATTGAAATGCTGTAATAATGCGGCCGTTTCAATATGATATTGTTCGACATTTTGCACCAGAAGGCTCCAATGCGAGCGCCCCAATGCGGCAAAATCTTTTTCAACGAAGGGGCCATGTTCATAGCGCCAAGGCGCAGCTTGATTATTGGGTGAATTATCAGGATTGGTGATCACAAGGCGAGACTTTACATCGTCTTCCATTGATAAAGCCGCGAGGCTATCGCCATCAATTAAGTCATTAAACACATCCGCATCAATCGCGCCGCGCACCACAAAAGGCTGCTTACCCCAATAATTTTGATAAAAATCATCTATTGTCGGCATTTTTGATAAAAGCATTTATGATCCTCAATGGTGTCGCTCAATGGCGTCGTTAGTGCAGTAGTACTTTTTTACGGCATATTACCCCTAGGCACAAGACGCAAAGCCGATTACACTCTTTTTAAACCACGCGCCCACGGCGCGGCGCAGCCGATTAAGAGAGTTACTATCATGAAAATTTGGGTCGATGGGGATGCTTGCCCCAAACCAATCAAAGAAATCTTATTCCGCCTTGCTGATCGCGTCCAGATCACTGTGGTTTTTGTGGCCAATCAATGGCTACATTTACCGCAATCAAACTTCATTGAAATGATCCAAGTCGAAAACGGCCCCGATATTGCCGATGATAAAATTGCTGAGTTCTGCGTCGAGATAGACTTGGTCATTACCGCCGATATCCCCTTGGCCGCGCGCATAGTCAAAAAAGGCGCAATCGCCTTAGACCCACGCGGCACGCTATACGACAAAAGTAACATTGGACAAAAGCTCTCTATGCGCGATTTTATGGATGAGCTGCGCGGCTCTGGCGTTGAAACGGGCGGGCCAAGCAGCTTTGGCCATAAAGAACGCCAGAATTTTGCCAATGCGTTGGATAAAATAATCGCTCAGCGTAAGCTATAAAGCACATAACATAAGGTGCGGGGCTTGCTCCGCCTTATTTCAGCGGCGCAATTAACCTAAAGACCGTGCCTTTTTCTTGCGCTTCACAAACCAATGTTGCCCCTAACATATCCGCGCTTTTCTTCATCATATAAAGGCCCAGACCTGATCCAAAAGACACTTTGGGATGGAAGCGTTTAAACATAGAAAACAGATTCTTGCGATGTGCTTCGCCTATACCAAGGCCGTTATCTTCAACTTCAAAAACAAATACAGCATCATCATTCCATGAACGAATGGCTAAATAAGGCTCGGCTTCATCGGGGTCTTGATATTTAATGGCATTCGAAATCAAGTTTTCAATGATTAGAACAAGTCTGTTTTTCTGCATTATAATATCTTCTGTCAGCTGAATATCTATATGCAGCTTGATCCGCTCATAACCCTCCATATGATCCATCTTAGAAATTGCTTCTTGGACAAGATCCGCAACGTCAAGGCGCTGTATATCTTCGGCGACATTCTTGGTTTCTGTCAGTGATAAGATGTCCTGTACGAGTGTTTCAAGCTTCACAAGCGAATCCTTCACATGCGTTAAACACTTGCCTAGCTGGGGTTTATTATCGCTCTCAAGGGCTTTTTCTGCCATAGACAGAAGCGCAATGGACGACACGAGGGGGGAGCGTAAATCATGTGAGGTTCTATATGCAAATTCTTCCAATTCAGCATTCGATTCAGACAGTTTATCAATAAGCATTTCTTTTTCAGTCACATCGCGTGAAATCCCCAATATGAAACGTTCGCCATCGGTTTGTTCAAAGCGAATTTTTTGCGTATATAATGTGCGTGTGAAGCCATCAGGAAACGTAATTGTCTCAACGGTTTCAGAATAACCCTCTTCAAAAGCTTTACGATCCATAGCAAAGAACTCTTCAGCTTCTTCATCTGAAAAGCCTTCTGACGTATATTTCCCAATTACAGAATCCCGTTCATCTTTAGGGTACGCGTCTAAAAATGCTTTATTCGCCTCAATTAACTTTAATTTTTCATCTTTAACAAAAATAAAATCTGGGTTACTCGACATAATCAGTTCCAAAAAAGTTTTGGAATCAGTTATTTCTTGTGTTTTCTCCTCCACTAAACGCTTGATAACATCTGTTCTGGCCGTCACGACCAACATAAACAAGCTCGTAAACCCTGTGAAAAACAAACCACCAATCATGACAAACCAAAGAAGCCAGTTCTGCGTTGCCCCTTGATCTATATGCGGAATAAAATTCAACCGCCAAGATCGGCCCGCCACTTCAAAATCATGGAAAATTTGATTTTCTTGCTCTAGAATAGGAGCGCTCGCGGTCATTTCTTTATTGTCGGCCGTACGTGAATCATAGAGCAGCACAGGGTGAGCGAAGCGCTCCCCTTCGACCTCCCCCCTATCAGATAGGATCAAATCAATACCGAGTTTTTTCGCTGCGTCATAAGTGCTCTCCATAAGAACAGGAAATGAAAAGACGCCATTACAATAGCCAATTAAAGCCGCGCGACGCTCATCAATACTTAAGTTTTCTATATCGGTATTATAAACTGGATAATAAATAACAAAGCCATAAGAATCTTCGTCTTGAACAATCGATAGACGCTCAGTGGCTAGGGCTTTACCGCTATCACGCGCGGCATCTAAAACGGGGTAACGCATCCGACCGGCCACAGGATCTGCGCTATAGACATCAAAGCCTTGCGCTTTATAACCGCGTTCATAGGGCTCGGTATAAGCAATTGGAAAATAAACATCCTGCTTATCCATTTTTTGTAAAATACCAAAACTGGTACGCTGTTTAATTTCAAAATCAGAATAGCCTTGTTCTCTCATGCTCTGTACAAAAAACTCACGATCTTTATCTTCCACTTTGGGAATCCATGACAGGCCATAAACGCCTTTATTTTTGGCGAAAAAATGCTTTGTAAAGAGCTGAAATTCTTCACCAGAGACATAGTCAGATGAAGAAATAAAGCGCTCATTCGCGGAAAGCGTTTCTTGCGATACTGTCAATTCCCTTTGTAGGTTTAAGAAAAGTTCAAAGGCCTGACTCTTAAAGTGACGAAGCTTTTGATTTTCGTCGTATAATTTAACCGTGTAAAAAGAGTAAATAACCGTACTAAATATGGTCAGAAGAACAAAAAAGACGATAGATTTGCGCGCAGCGCTAATATAATAAAAAGTTGTTTTTGGCGCAAAAATGAGCAAGAGGACTGGTGTAAAAACAATGATGCCCAATGCATCGCCCAGCCACCAAACTAGGAAATGGGAGAACAAGGCTTCTTGCCCAACAAACCCTACCAAGAACAGCGTAAGCGTGCCCATTGCCGCGCCAATAAGACAAGATAGCGTACCAAGGGAAATGATCTTAACGGAATCTTGAACCGATTCTAAAGCCGTTGGCAAAGTCATAAATTTTCGAATAATAGCCAATCCACAAAGCGCCTGCAGCGTTGCGCCAACTGCAATGGGCAGCGCAATCATTATCGCGCGGAGGTCGACAACCTCGTGATGATATAAAGACGTGCCCATCGCCCCAATAAGCACGGCCGGCCAATAACGCCAACCGAGCAACAAAAGAGCCGCAAGCGCGATCCCTGCAGATGGCCAAATCGCCGCGGCCTGCCCTGGGGGAATAACCAGCAATAAACTCAAACGTCCCGCCACATAATAACAAACGGCCAAAATCGCCACTTTTAACACATAGAGTAAAGAGCTTATATATACAGAGCGCGACATCATCATTTATTACTTTACAGAGAAATACAAAAGAACAGGTCATTATTATAGCACAGCCAGAGGCGCTTTTAAACGAACTAAATATCCATGAGTACGATGCCTTCAATGGGCTTGATCAAGATCAAGGCTGCTGCCCCTCATAAATACTAACATGTGAAGAGATATAAAGCCTTAAATACGTTTATGGGGGTCTAATCATGCCTATTCAAAAACAAAATATAATACCAGAAACACAGCCAGAACTGATACAAACACAAATGCTCAATAACCTTCTTGTGCAACTGCGCCAGCTGCTTGAGAAAAACGAATCCGCCTTAGACGATGCGGGCGTACGCGAAGAAATAGATATTGTTTTAGACTGGGCTAAGCGCGCTGAAAAAGGCGACTTTGATGCCGAAGACATGTTAGAGCATGAAGGCTTTGCGCGGCTTAAATCAATTCAAAGTCGCCTGCAGCTAACAGCGCAAGAATATATGACTTTGGAAGATGAAAGCCCTGCTGAAAACCCACATGCCAGTGCTGACCCGCAGGATATGTTCAATGCGCGCAATGATCTTGTAAACACCATCACAACCATTTTAAAATTAAAGACCCAAGATAATTGGCAAGATGCCACAGCTGATAATATTGCCTTACATGTAGATATTGTGCATGAAGCGGTTGGCGTTTTTGACAATGAGGAAAGCTTACAAGCCGCAATAGATGAATTAGAAGAACGCGGCTTTATGCGCCAAGAATTAAGCATATTGGCCGATGATAAAACGGTAGAAGACAAGCTTGATCATGTGTATAAACGCGTCACTCATGCTCAAGATGATCCCGCTGCGCCGCGCACTATATTTATCCCTGATGAAACACGCGGCGATGCGCAAGGCGCCCTTATTGCGACGCCACTTTATATTGCGGCGACCACAGCAAGCGCTGTAATTGTCGCTTCGGGCGGCACAATACTCAGTGCATTACTTGCCGCGAGCGCAGCGGGCGCTGTAGGCACGGCAATCGGCGCAGTCTTAGCGAATTTTGTGGCAAAACATCACGCTGATTATATTCTCTCACAGATAGAACGAGGCGGCCTGTTACTTTGGGTCAATTTACGCAGTCCAGAGCAAGCTGATTTAGCCATAGATATTCTCAATAAACATAGCGCCCATAATGTTCACACCCATAACATCCCTCTATATGGCTAGGGGCTTAGTTTAGATCACCAGACAAGCATGAAAACAAACAAAAAGGGACGCATTCACATGCGCCCCTTTTTTTTAATAATAATAAACCTCATCGTAAAACATAAAACCTAAAGCTTTACTCTGCTGCGCCTTCTTTATTCTTGCGCTTTGGCTTGCCTTTATCTTTATTGACTATTTTCTTCTTTTTCTTCTTTGGCTTGTCCTGTGGATGACCGCCCGCTGGGCTAAAGCCTTCACGTGTTTCGCGCTCCATGTCTTTTTTCTTAAACTTGCGCTTCACAGGCGCGCCAAATGGACCGATTTCGCGCGGTGCATCTGCACCTTGCTTGTTATCGCGGTTATATTCAGAGGGCTTAGAAGATGGTTTAGACTCTTGGAAACGTCTGCCTTCAGGCTTAGAGCGCCCTTCAGATTTAAAGCCCCCTTCTGACTTGTTATAGCCACCAGATTTACCGCCATCACGTGAACCGCCATAAGATTTTGACCCCTCTTTTGACCCGCCGTAAGATTTCTTCTTATCGCCATATTTACCCGCTGGCTTACCACCACCGTTTGAACGACGTGGTGGACGGCTATCTCTGTCGCCACGTGGCGCTCTGCTTTCAGCCGGCGCGGCTGGCACGCCTTCCATACGCGTGGCGACAACGTTATCTTCAACTTTGCCGCTTGGTCCGATCATTTCAAAGAATTTATCAACGCATTCTGGTGAAAGTTCAACATGTGTTTCTTTATCAAGAATGCGGATTGACCCGATTTGGCGCTTAGTCAATTGACCCGCGCTACACATCATCGGCATAATCCAGCGTGGCGCGGCGTTAACGTCATGCCCAACAGAAAGAGAAACCCACACACCATTTTTGAAGTTTTCTTGCTTCTTCTTCTTTTTATCAGAAGCATCTGCGCCAAGTAAGTCTTCTGGTGCTGGTTTTTGCGTATTATGCATACGTAATAAAGCTGCGGCAATTTGTTCAACGCCATAACGTTCAACAAGCTCAGCGGCGAAGGCTTTTTCTTCTTCTTTAACTGGTATGCTCAAGGCTGGGTCAGCCAAGAAGCGCTCACGATCACGCGCCATGACATCGTCAATAGAAGCCGGAGCACTCCAAACCGCATTAACATTGGCATTTTGGAGCATGCGATCCGTACGTGAACGTTGGTTATAAGGCACGATTAATGCACTTGTACCCTTACGACCGGCGCGGCCTGTACGGCCACTACGGTGCAATAAAAGGTCTTTGTTTTTTGGTAAATCGGCGTGAATAACCAATTCCAGCCCCGGTAAATCAATACCGCGCGCCGCAACATCTGTCGCAACGCAGACTTTAGCGCGACCATCACGCAAAGATTGTAGCGCTTGGCTACGTTCATTTTGGCTCAGCTCACCCGATATGGACACAACCGAAAATCCCCGGTTATTCAAACGGCTGGTTAAGTGGTTCACGGCTGCACGCGTACCACAGAACACAATCGCGTTTTTCGCTTCATGAAAGCGCAATGTATTGATGATCGCATTTTCGCGGTCACTCGGCGCAATAGTTAGCGCCTGATAGTCAATATCAATATGCTGTTCTTTTTCTTCCTTAGTCGTCACACGTACCGCATCTTTTTGATAGCGGCGCGCCAAAGACAGGATAGATTTCGGCACAGTCGCCGAGAACATCAAAGTACGGCGGCCTTCTGGCGCAGTACCCAAAATATATTCAAGCTCATCACGGAACCCCATATCGAGCATTTCATCGGCTTCATCAAGCACAGCGACTTTCAAACCGCTTGTGTCAAAATAACCACGTTCAATATGATCACGCAGGCGCCCTGGCGTACCAACAACAATATGGGGGCCTTTTTCCAAGGCGCGGCGCTCAGCGCGTATATCCATACCACCAACGCAAGAAATAACCCCAGCGCCACTAATTTGATACAGCCATTCCAACTCACGGCGAACTTGCAAAGCCAATTCACGCGTTGGCGCGATCACCAAAGCCAAAGGCTTGGCTGCCTTACCAAAAGATTGTTTGCCTTCAAATAAAGTCGCAGCCATCGCCAAACCAAAGGCTACGGTCTTACCAGAGCCTGTTTGTGCAGACACTAATAAATCAGCACTCTCAAGGTCATTACCCAAAACGGCTTTTTGGACGGGCGTTAATTCTGTGTAGCCGCGCTTAGTTAAAGCTTGGCTCAGCGCAGGATAAACGCCATCAAATTCTGTCATAATTTTCTCTTTCGGGGTATGTCCCAAGGGTTTTTAAATCAATTTAAAATACTATGTACAGTGTAAATGCCCAAAGCACAACAACTGCGATGAAAATTGTGGATAATTTTTTTTAGCGTGAGGTGAGGACTAGACTCACTTTATCGCCGAAAACAGATCCAAAACCAAACGACAAAAGGACCGATCACACCCCTCATTTGCTATATCCCCACCATCCCCCTTGCTGCACAGCCATGAATGCCGCATGATAGTGGGGGTATATTATCTATATCATCCCCTCTCTATATATTCTGAAATGTCTTGAAATATGTCCTGAACGGAGCCCCTTACTTATGAGTATCATCACTATCACCAGTATTTTGGTTACTTTTTGTGCGCTATTTTCTTATATTAATTTTCGCTTTATCAAACTGCCAACGACGATCGGCATCATGGTTATGGCGCTGATTGCGGCGTCGTTCATTATCATGACACCGTTTTTAGGCATTGATATTTTAGAGTCCGCCCATGATATGATGAATGGCATAGATTTCTCTGAAGCGTTACTGCATGGCATGTTGAGTTTTCTGCTTTTTGCGGGGGCGTTGCATGTTAACTGGGGGCGGCTACGTGAACAAAAATACATTATTGGTTTTATGGCGTTAATCGGCACCGTGGTTTCAACCGCGTTGGTTGGTTTGATTGTCTATCATTTATTCCCTGTATTGGGCTTTGATATAGCGCTTATTCATGCGCTGCTCTTTGGCGCGCTGATCTCACCGACTGACCCCATCGCCGTTATGGCGATTTTGAAAAAAGCCGGCGTCGCAAAATCATTAGAAACCAAAGTCGTCGGGGAATCATTATTTAACGATGGCATTGCGGTTGTAATCTTCATTGCGCTATTAGGCGTTGCGGCGCATGGCGAAGTCAGCGCCCCGCATATTGCGCTATTATTCGTCGAAGAAGCCCTTGGCGGCGCGCTGATCGGTGGCGTGCTTGGTTACATTGCTTTTTTAATGCTGCGTAGCGTTGATAATTACCAAGTCGAAATCTTCCTTACCCTTGCTTTGGTGATGGGCGGCTATGAACTTGCCAGATTCCTGCATACATCAGGGCCAATCGCCATGGTCGTGGCGGGGCTAATTGTTGGTAATGTCGGGCGCAGCCATGCTATGTCAGCGCATACCAAAGAAAACCTCGATAATTTTTGGGAGCTTATTGATGAATTTCTTAATGCGATTTTATTCTTACTTCTTGGCTTTAGCTTGCTGATTATCGAATTTGATAAAACCGCGCTTCAGGCAGGGCTTGTGATGATCCCGATTTTACTCTCTGTGCGCTATCTCTCCGTCGTGATTCCCATCACCTTCCTCAAACAATTCCGCAGCTTCAGCCCGGGCGCTGTGAATATGCTGACATGGGGCGGCCTGCGCGGCGGTATATCCGTAGCGCTTGTTTTATCGCTGCCTGCCAGTGAAGTGCGTGACTTCCTTTTGCTCGTCACCTATTGCATTGTGATGTTCTCGATCATCATACAAGGTTTAAGCATTGGTAAATTAGCGCGGCATTATCAGTAAAGCCGGTCAAATACTCCATTTGGGCCGCCACACAACCGCATGAAAGCGGCGCCATAATTGACCCAGCCTCACTACGGCGTATACTTAAATTATGCGCTCTAAGACACAATAAAACAGGAGAAATTCATGGAATACGCAATCGCTTTAATGACCGGGCTGACTTTATTTATAATAGGGCTTTCTTGCACCTTGCGTGCAAAAGACTGGTCCGCGTGGCTTGGAACCCTCCGTGGCAAAGAATCCTTTCATGCCCTGCCCATTGGCGCATTTGAAGTCGCTTTTTGCGCACTTTTATTATCCCTACACCAAGTGTGGAGCGGTCCTTTTGTGCTTGTCTCGTTAATTTGGTTTCTCGGTATAATTGAAGGCACGCTCTATTTATTATACCCCGCAGCTTTAAGCAAAGTTATTGGCTTATTCATGCCCAATTGTTTAAAAATATTACCCGTCTTCGGTATAATAATCACAGCTTTAGGGGGATTCATTTTATATCAATCCTGGCTTATCGGAGCGATATAAGCTGATGATGAACTATCTAGATTTTCGCTAATCGCCTCAAGCGGTATGCTGAGCCTCTGGCTGACTATATCTAACGGCAATGGGGAGTCTTTCACCAGATAACCGTTATTCAGCAAAAACACCAGATATTGCTTATTATAAACCACCATTTGCAATAAAGCCGATAAGCCTAATGTCAGGATAAATGCCAAAAGCCAAAAAAGCGCCGCGGAATAATGCCCACGGAAAAGCGGGACCAGAGGCCCCAATAAAGCCGAACTCAAAGAAAGCCCAATCGGCGCTTTTTTATACTCATCAAAGCTCGGATATTGCATCATTAGCGTGGTGTAGGCCATATTGAGGGTCTTTCATGGGTCGGGGAATGTTGTAAGGTTTCCAATTTATACCGCCTTAAAGAAGGTAATGACGCTTAATAGATCCAATTCAGCCGTTCCATCATACGAAGAAAAGCTATATCTTGCAAATGTGTCTCACTTTCTTATGGCTTATTGGTTTTACAAAAACGGCACAATGTTCTTACTAAAAGAACTAAAAAAGTTCATTATAGGGATTCACAACTTGAAATATTTGTGATTCAATACATTTGGTAACAAAAGTATTAACTAAATTTTCATGTTTTGCATTGACACTTAACATATTATCTATATACAGCCATAGGTTTATCAATGTTGAGTTAGGATAACACAATGATAAAAGTACTGAGTGTAGCATCATATATATTAGAGAACTTCGGGCCCATGACAGCGATGAAGCTTCAAAAGCTTGTGTACTATTCGCAAGCTTGGCATTGTGTCTGGGAAGAGGCAGATCTCTTTGATAGTGAAATACAAGCGTGGGCAAACGGACCTGTAATTATAGACCTATATAAACACCACGCGGGAGAATTTATGCTCTCACCAGATAAACTCTCAGGCACTGATTATCCAGATTTATCATCAGCGGAAACGGAAAGTATAAACGCTGTTTGTGAACACTACAGTAAGTTCACAGCCCAACAGCTTAGTGACAAAACCCATAATGAGGCTCCTTGGATAAAAGCTAGAGAAGGGCTTGAGGATGGAGATCGCTCTGCTGCCCCAATAACATTGGCATCCATGCACCAGTATTATAGCGGGCTATCTAGTGTATCTTAATACGTACAAGTGCTGAGAGGCCCTTCCTATGCGGAAATCTAGTAAAAAAAGCAAAAAAAAGAGAATCATAGATAATCGACCTGCTTCTAATGAGAAAACAGTACATGACCGCAGCGAAGCCACCAACTATAAAAACAGATACGTAAAATTCTCCACTCTGCACCACGACAAAGACGGTGAGTGGGGGTGGGAGAGCATATGCGGACACACGTTCCTCAAAGACCTGTTTGACAAAATATATAATGATTACAGCTCTATGAAATATTCAGAACTAATAGATCCCAAAAAAAACTCTCATGCCGTGTCATTCGATGCTAAAGGCTTACATAAAAATGCAATTAAAAGATTATCAGATCTGAAACTAATTGATCATTTTGATGAACTCATTACCATTAGGGTTACAGGAAAAAAGAGATTGTGGTGCCTGCATAATGAGCATGTACTTCATATGCTTTGGTGGGATCCTGACCATAAAATATACCCATCACACAAGAAAAACACATAAGCAGTATAATTAAATGGCGGAGACGGTGGGATTCGAACCCACGTAGGGTGTGAACCCTAACACGCTTTCCAAGCGTGCGCCTTAAGCCACTCGGCCACGTCTCCGTTTATAGTCATCGGCTAGTTTGAGGGCGTAAATTAACCTGTCTTTTGGACAAAGGCAAGTCTTAACTTACCCCGCTTTCTTATATGACCATCACAGCATAAGAACATTCTAATATTTACCCTTGTTTAATATATTAGTGTTATTGTATATAGTATAGTTCATCCATAACGGGGGTAGATATAGGGTTTTATAATGAAGTTTTTTGTTTATTTTATTTTCGCAATTTCGCCGCTCGTTGCGACTATTCTTCATGATGTCCTTATGGATCACGGTAAAGCGTCTCTGTTCTTACCTTTGGGCTATTATATTTACAATTACCTACCCGATTTTTTCAACATCATACGCTCAACATTTATTGATAGTGACTTGCGCGTCTTTGTCTCTATTTTAATGAAAACGCCTCTCCTCGTCTATTCTGGGCTGTTCTCGCTAAGTGTTAGCGGGTTTCTTGTTCATTGCTATTTGAACAATAGTGGCCCTTTTAGAGATTACCTTGAGGGCATTCCGCAGCTTGAAAAAAAGTGGCTGACCAAAGACAAGCTCAATGCTCGTTTCAGCGGCACAAAAACACCCCCTGCCAAAAATACCCAAAAAAAATGATCGTTAAGACATTGGCGGCGTGTTAATCGCTGCGTTTAGGTGATTAACCGCTTTATCAAGCCGTATTAAATCTTGCGGGCGCGACACATTATGCGCAGCGTCTTTTATCAACTCAATAATCACATTTTGCCCCGTAATATGGGCGCTTATTTTCTGGGCTGTTTGCCAAGGCACTTCTGCATCACATTGCCCTTGAACTAAGTAAACAGGGCAATTGATAGCAAGCTTATCAGCGCTGTTCAGCACGCAATGCGCCGCGCCATCATCAAGCAGAGCTTGAGTAAAAATATACGGATCATCCGAATAATCATTAGGCACAGCCAAAAAACCTTGCTGCTTAAATTCTTGTTGCTGCGCGGGGGAAAAACGGGTAAATAAATCTATTGTGAAATCAGGGGCGGCGGCAATGCCCAAAAACCCAGCAATACGCTCAGGGCGCGCACGCGCGCAAAGCAGCGCGATCCAACCGCCCATAGATGACCCTGCAATTAAAACGGGCCCTGTAATCACTTCATCTATAATTGTTAACGCATCCGCGCACCACAGCCCTATCGTGCCGTCTTCAAATCGGCCTTCGGATAGGCCGTGACCGCTATAGTCAAACCGCACATAGCTTTGACCGCGAAGCTTGGCTTGCTGTTCTAAATACACCGCTTTACTGCCCATCATATCGGACTTAAAGCCCCCACAAAACAATAGGGTTGGCAAATCAGTCGTACCTTGATAATAAAAATACGCAAGCTTCTGGCCTTTTGCATTGGCAATCTTACTGTAGCTCATGCTATATATGTCCTATAAAAAGTTATGGTGGTTAGACGGTGAATCACTTGACCGATTAAGCCTAAACGGCAAGTCTCTAGAGTATGACAAAAAACACAACAATGATAAAGACGCTTATACAATGAATCATAGCCTGCCAATAGAAACCAGCGCAACACCAGCGAGCAAACAGCCCGTTATTTTGCAAATCATACCAGAGCTTAGCGCCGGCGGCGCGGAGCAAGGCTGTATTGATGTTGCCAACGCTATCCAAAGCGCTGGCGGACAAGCTATTGTTTCATCCAATGGCGGTAACCGCACGCATGAAATTACGCGCCATAATGTCATTCATATTGATCTGCCCGTCCATAGCAAGAATCCGTTAATTTTATGGCGTAATATTGGACGCATTAAAAAAATTATTCGTCAATATGATGTCGACATAGTGCATGTACGCTCGCGCGCCCCTGCATGGAGCGCCTATAGAGCTTGCAAAAAAACGCCCGCAAGATTTATGACGACGTGCCATGCCCCGTATAATTACCATTCTAAACTTAAAAAATTCTATAACTCAGCCATGGCAAAAGGTGAGCGCGTTATCGCGATATCTGAACATGTCTATGAGTATTTGAAATCCGGTTACAACGCCCCAGAACAACGCTTACGCCTTATTCATCGCGGTATCCCGATTGAAAAATTCCACCCGACCGTTGTCTCCCCTGAGCGCATGATTACCTTGAATAATAACTGGCGCATTCCTGAAAGCGCGGCCGTTATTTTGCTGCCTGGTCGCCTAACACGCTGGAAAGGCCAAAAAGTCTTGATTGAGGCTATGGCGCAGATACAAAATAAAGATGTCTATGCCGTGCTCATAGGCTCAGATCAAGGCCGTACAGAATACCGCAAAGAATTAGAAGACTTAATGAACGAAAAGGGCTTATCAGCGCAAGTTCGTATTGTTGACCATTGCAATGATATGCCAGCAGCTTACATGCTCTCAACGGTGGTTGTATCAGCGTCAACCGACCCAGAAGGCTTTGGCCGCATCCCTGTGGAGGCACAAGCCATGGGCCGTCCGATTATCGGTACAGACCACGGCGGTGCGCGCGAAACAATCTTACGCGGCGAGACGGGCTGGCTTATTCCCCCTAATGACCCAACCGCTTTGGCTGGCGCAATTAAAGAGGCATTATCATTAACCAACGCACAGCGCGCTGTTTTAGCCACCCGCGCCATGACCCACGTCATGCAAAAATTCACCAAAGAAATCATGACGGAGAAAACCTTAAGCGTGTATGCAGAACTGCTTGCTGAGAAAAACACGCCGCTAAGTGATACTCCGCCGCATTCCAAAATAGCTTAAAAGCAAAGCCAATCATGACCACTACAGAAAATATTTTAGTTGTAAAACTCTCCGCGCTTGGTGATTTCATTCAAGCCCTCGGCCCGATGAAAGCTATTCGTCAACATCACCCCGATGCGCATATCACCTTAATGACCACCAAGGCTTTTGCTGGATTTGGTAAAGATTGCGGCTATTTTGATGAAATATGGATCGATGAAAAGCCCAAATGGTATAATTTTACCGATTGGGTGGATTTATCACGCCGTTTAAATCTGGCGAATTTCGCACGGGTGTATGACTTACAAAATAACGACCGTACGCGTATGTATTTTAAATTTCTTCGTGGCCCTAATCGCCCCGAATGGGTTGGAACGGCTAAAAAAGGCTCCCATTACAATGGCTCGAGTAAGCGCACCCAAGGCACCGCTTTTGCTGGACATGCACAAACCTTGGCTTTAGCTGGTATTAACAATGTCAGCATAGATAAACTTGAATGGATGGACACGGACCTTTCCCTCTTCCCCATAGAAAGCCCTTATGCGCTTATTGTTGCAGGCTGTGCGCCTTCGCGCCCTAATAAACGCTGGCCAATTGAGAATTTTGTTAAAATCGCAAAAAAACTGACTGATCACAATATTCAGCCTGTGTTAATTGGATCAGAAAGCGAAAAAGATATAAATGCGGCGATAAAATCAGAATGTGCACAGGCGTTAGATTTAACCGCTCGTACAAATTTGACACAAATTGGCTGCCTTGCACGCGATGCCGTATTAAGCGTCTGCAATGACACTGGCCCCGCGCATATTATCGGCGTTACCGGCTGCCCTTGTTATGTCGCCTTTAGCTCTAAAGAGTCCAATCCGCACAAACATGCGCCATTAGGCGAAAATATTTATAAATTTGTAGCTGAAGATATCGCCGATATACATAGCGCCGATATTTGGGAAAGTATTAGCAATCAAATAAACCCAAAGACAGCAAAAACCAAAACAACAAAATAAAAGCCCTGCCTAATGGATTAGCGCGCTATTTTAGCTGGCTGTTTCATTGTGTTGAGCATTTGCGCTTGCCTCATAATATTCAAGGCCGCCTTGTGGCGCATAAATATCATATAAGCATTTAAGCATCGCCTTGACTGCTTTATCATCCAAACGATAATAAATTGTTTGCGCTTCGCGACGCGTTACGACTAATTTATCGCGGCGTAAACGTGCTAAATGTTGTGATAATGCTGATTGTGACAAGCCGACAATATCTTCGAGTTGCCCGACACATTTTTCGCCCTTATAAAGAGCGCACATGATTATTAATCTGCGTTCGTTTGAAAGTGCCTTGAGAAGGCCAACTGCGACCTCCGCATTTTTTTCTATTTCTTGAATGTCCATAATATAATTAGCGACTAATGCTACCCCCGTAACAGACCTCCAATCACAATCGCTAACTAACGACGCGTGAGGTTTACAATTTTTAGTTTACTGCAGATACTAATATACCACCATTGTTATGTAATATAAAGAAAATAATTACGGGGCAGGTGTTAACTCTACCCTGAGATTACCTTTCCGATGCATACTAAACGTATAATAAACATGGTTGCAACTAAAAACAGCGTTTTATGATTATAATTTAAAAATACACTCATTACGAGAATAAATAAAGCCCCTCCCTCATCTTTCAAATTCGCAAAAAAATTCATTTATCGGTAACGATTACGTGATATTATAAAGCTATGAACATATCGCGTCTTAAAAACGCGTGTTATGAATTTCCCAAACAACATATAGGCAAGCCCATTATGAACCTAAACATTCAAGGCAAACAAATTAATATAGGCGATTCACTTCGCGAACATATCAACAGCAAAGTAGAAGAATTAAACGCAAAATTCTTTAACCGTACAATTACGGGCAGCGTAACACTTTCGCCAGATGGCGGTTCGTCAATTCGTGCACATATCAAGCTTGGCATTGGCCGAGAAATAGACGTGGAATCACAAGCAACGCAGCATGATGCTTATAAAGCATTTGATGACGCCGCTGAAAAAGTTGAAAAACAAATGCGCCGTTACAAACGCCGCTTGCGTGATCACCGTCAACGCGTTGAAGATACGCCTGAATCAGAAGCTCTTAAAGCCCGTAACTATGTTATTTCGCTTAATGAAGAAACTGAAGAAGCCAATGAAAACGCTGCGCCTGAAAGTGATGAGCCTTTAATCATCGCTGAGATGAGCACAAATGTTCAAAAGCTCTCTGTTTCAGAAGCGGTTATGCATATGGATCTCTCTGGTCAGCCTGCTTTATTATTCCGCAACCTAACCAACGATTCAATCAGCATGGTTTATCGCCGTGAAGACGGTAATATCGGCTGGGTTGATACGGAACAAACAGCAAAAAAGCCTAAGGGCGGTGAAACACTTGCCGCCGAATAATGACGGTTAGAAAGTCCATTCGCCTTTCTTTGAAAGACAAAGCGCCGCATTGTTTTAATGCGGCGCTTTTTTTATCTACCCTGCTCCTTAGTGCAAATTAGTGCAAAACTTGAATACACGACTATGCATGAACAGAAAATTTGAGAAACTTAAGCGTGTTAAGATATCAGTGCAGAAAAAACTTGCTCCATAATATCAATAACACTATCAATTTCATCTTTACTAATCGTCAGAGGCGGGCAAAAACGCAATGTTGAATTACCGCAAGCCAAGGTCAGCAAGCCATGTTCAAAAGCTTTTTGAATAACCGCGTCACGCAAATCAGCATCAGGCATCACGCGGCCATTTTCCAGTTTTGCAAACTCAACGCCAATCATCAAACCTAAGCCACGCACATCGCCAATGGCCGCACCATGTTTGACCTGTAGCGCTTTTAGCTTATCGATAAAATACGCACCAATTTCAGCGGCATTATCCATCAAGCTGCCCTCTAATAAATCGAGGGTCTTTTCTGCCGCGGCAATCGCAACAGGGTTACCGCCATATGTTGAACCATGCGCACCTGTTGGCCAATTCATAACACTCTCCGAGGCCACAATCGCCGCAATCGGCATACCAGAGGCAATACCTTTCGCTGTTGTCACAATATCGGGCTTCACATCAAAATGTTCCATAGCGAAAAGCTTGCCTGTACGACCCATGCCACTTTGCACTTCGTCAGCGATCATTAATATGCCGTATTTATCGCATATTTTGCGCAGGCCTTGGATGAATGCTTTTGGCGGCACAATATAACCACCTTCCCCTTGAATCGGCTCCAGCGCGATTGCTGCGACTTCATCGGGGGAGACCACTTTCTTAAATAAGACTTCTTCGAGATATTCAAGGCAACCTTCCGTGGTTGTTGGGTAGGGCGGGTTGGAAGGGCATGGATAATTACGCGGGAAATAAGAAAAATGCATACCCGGCAATAATGGGCCAAATTTATGGCGCTGAATAACTTTAGAGCTATTCGCAGAAATACCCCCTAATGTACGGCCATGAAACCCATTATAAAAACAAATAAAGTTAGGACGACCCGTGGCAAAGCGCGCCAGCTTTAAAGCGCCATCCCATGCTTCCGCCCCTGTATTGCAGAAAAATACGCGGTTCTTATCAGAGTTATTAATTTGCGTGACTTCAGATAAGCGCTTGGCGTAATGCCCCTGCATATCATTATAAAAAACATTGCCACAATTATGCAGATAGCGCGCTGATTGCTTAGCAACCGCCGCATTAACATCTGGATGGTTATGCCCCGTTGAAGTCACGGCAATACCTGCATGCAAATCCATAAAAACATTGCCATCAACATCTTCCACATAACAGCCCTGACCAGAGGCCAAAACAAATGGATACATTTGATAGCGTGAAGTAGACAAATATTGATGATCTTGTTCAATAATAGCCTTGGCTTGCGGGCCAGGTATAGCGGTTTTGATTGATATTTTTGACATGATATTTCCCCGTTATAATAAAAGCGCGTAAATCATAAAATAAAGACTAGCGACTCGGCTAGTGCAAACTAGTCTACCATAGCCCCAAACGAAGATCACGCCCTGTGCGACAGGGCGTGATGCTCATAATTATTTTACAAATATGCGCTGTTACCTTTACAGCCCTGACGTAATCAATACATCACAGGGTGGGTTAGCCAAGATGTCCTCGGCAACGCCGCCGAGTTTAGAGTGCGCAAATCCTGCACGACTATTCACGCCGATAGCCAACAGATCAGCATGCTCTTTTTTAACTTCCTCAGCCAAAACGACTTGCGGCGAGCCTTTGACTATCTTATGTGAAAATTTCGTGTCAGAAACTTTATATTTAGTGAGAACATCTGCACTTTCTTTAACAAATTTATCTAGCTGTTTCTTTTCCATGCCCTCAATAATATCGCCGGCATACGTTTCAATCTTCTGCCCTGTTAATGTATCAGCAAAATCATAAGAGTGAACAAGGTCTATATGAGCCCTCGGTGCAAGTTTAAGCGCGAAATTAAAAGATTTTCGAGCCGAGTCAGAAAAATCACATCCCGCGACAACGCGACCATAATCCCCTTTGGGTTTATCCTTGACCATAAGAACGGGTTTTAAACCTTTGCGAATAACACGCTCGACTGTCGTGCCAATAAACATATCTCTAAAGCCCAGCTTATTATGAAGCCCCATCACAATCAAATCTGCATTTAATTTTTTCGATATGGCAATAATCTCTGCAAAAGCATTGCCCCCTTCAATAACATGAATAGTTGGCTTAAGAGCCTCTGCACCAGCATAACTTGATAAATGAGAACGAATAAGCTCCTCTTTATCCTGCTTTAAAGTTTCAGTTTCACTCACTTTACCTGGCAGTAAATAAATCGGGGCTACATGGACGACATGTAGTTTTGCACCTGATGATTTAGCAATCTTAATCGCACGCTCAAGTGCGCGATCACAGTTAATCGTTAGGTCCGTAGACACAATAATATTTTTCATGTTACCTCCTTATAATATGCATAATTTCAACTTCTAATCTATATGCGTTTACCCCATAAGAAAAGCTGTTTTAAAAACTTAATTCTATAGTAGGTTGCGCATTTAACCACAAGTAAAGCCTTGTAGTTTTAACAACCAAGGAAGGAGAAGAATCAAAGAGGGGTTATTTGTGATTTTTTAAATCTTAAAAAACGCTACATTTCAATGTAAACAGACATCCAACCCCGAACAGAATCAGGGCGTTTTGGCGGGCGTATAGGATTTTCAAGTTGGGGTAATAGCACTCTGTTAAAGGTGTTTTTCTTACGTAGACCTTTGAGCCGATCACGCAGTTTTTGAATAGCAAGCGATGCACTTGGTGCGCTTTCGACAAATTCTGGAAGTGCGGGGACACTCGCTTTATACAGGTCAGGCGCATCATTCTGATTCGCTTGTTCCCAAAGCGGCATACATTCAACCCAATAGCCCTTACGCGACATGGAACGCACTCCTATTCAATAAACTCTTCTTATATTTTGTATATTAGAAGTTTATCACAAAAAGATAGGTTGTTCTATAGCCCAAGAATAAAAAATAGACTTAGGATAGGTTTTTTAATAATAACACTGAGTTATCAGCGGTTTACACCCATCTCTTCACACGCCTATATAGAGTTACTTGTCATCTTTTTTCGCCTGTTTGGCCTGTTGAGCATAGAAAACAAGGTCTTTTGCGCGGCGCCATTCTTGTGATTCTTTCGGTAAACCGCGAATCGCTTTTTCAGCCAACTGGCCAGTATCGGCTACATTGCGTTTCAAATAGGCTTCCTCAGCCAAATAAAGCGTCGCGCGCGCATCATCCTCTAAGCGGCCATATGCCGTTGCTAACAGACGATACAGACGCGGTGAGCGGGGCTCAGATCTAATCGCGCCTTTTAATAAGCCAATAGCCGTATGAAGGTCTTTCATATCTGCTGAATCTTTGTTCTGTGTGTCGGCCCCCGCAATAAGGATATGTGCATAGGCCATAGCAATTAAACCATCATTCGGCATTAATTTATGCGCTTGATCATAGGCTTGTCTCGATTCCTTCAAACGTCCAAAATCAGCATAAATTTGCCCTTCTAATTCGTAATAATACGGATTGTCTTTTTCAAGGCTAACAAGCTGTCTAACTTTCTTAACAGCTGTATCTTCATCACTTAATTGATAGGCCGATACCGCATAGGCCATGACCGAGGACACATCTTTGGCATCAGAATCATATTCCCAAGCCACGCGAGCAGGCGCAATAAAGCCCAATAATTTTGCCTTCATGCGTCTGTGTTGTTCTTGCCAATTTGCATTCGCCTTATAAGGACCATCATGCTTGGCTTCAATACGGCTTGTTAGTGCCGATATACGGTTACGCGTGATCGGGTGAGTACGGTAATATTCAGATTGCTGCGTGGCTGGCAATAATTCATTAGATTGTAGGGTTTCTAGAAAACTCACTAAGCTAGAAGGGTCAATTTTTGCCGCTTCCAAATACCCCAAAGCCGCTTGATCGGCGCTGGATTCCTGCACGCGGCTATGCACCAAATATTTACTGGTCGCATAACTTTGCGCCGCACCACTAACAGCGGCCATCGCGCCGCCATCGCCGCTTAATATAGCTGCGCCAACGCCTAATATTGTGCCGATGATTGTTTCATATGATGCGCTTTCCATCGCCGCGCGCGAGCGTATTAAGTGACCGCCTGCAATATGGCCGAGCTCATGCGCTATAACGCCAATAACTTCTTCTGGGCTCTCAGAGCGCTGCAAAAGCCCCGTATAAATAAAAACATTCGGACCGCCAGCAACAAAGGCATTTATCTCATCGCTATTCACTAAAACGATATTCACGCTTCCGGGTTCTAGCCCCGTGGCTTTAATAACGTCATGGCTCCACTCTTGTAAAAAACGTTCAATTTCACTGTCACGAATCAGGCTTATCGCCGCGGCGTTTTTGGGAAATGAACATATTAAGGCCGTGCATAGCCCCGTCAATAAGACCGTAAACATAACATTGCGATATACCGTGCGATATGCCGAAAAAACCAACCGTCTAAAATAATTCATTATAATGCTCATGTTATGCCTTAGGCTTTCAATCGCTGCGGGATAACGGCAAGGCGGGTCGTTTGCTTAACGCGCCCCCATTAACGCTGTCCCTATTCTAACATAAGAAGCGCCAAGAAGGGCAGATTGTTGATAATCTCCGCTCATCCCCATGCTTAACTCAGTAAGATCATATAGATCAGCATATTTTTTTAGCAAGGAGAAGTATAGACCAGCGCCTTCATTTTCAGGCGGAATGCACATAAGCCCTGCGATTTTCAGACCTAAATCATCACGGCAATACGCAACAAACGCGCCAAGTTCAGCGGGCATAATACCTGATTTTTGTGGCTCTTCACCAATATTCACTTGAATAAAGCACATTAGCTCGCGCTGCTGTTTATCCATTTCTGATTTTAAAGCATCGGCAATTTTCTTGCGATCAACACTATGAATAACATCAAATAGCGCTACAGCAGCGGCCGCCTTATTACTTTGAATGGGGCCGATCATATGGAGGGTTAAGTCTGGATATTCAGCGCGGCGATCTTGCCAATGGTCTTGCGCTTCTTGCAATTTATTTTCGCCAAAATGGCGCAGGCCCGCATCAAGCGCTTCGTTTATACGCGCCTGCGGCTGGCATTTACTCACGGCAATAATTTCTGGGCCTTGGAATTCTTGACGGGCTTCATTATAGAGCCCTGTATAGCGCGGTATGTCTGCGGCAACATCAACACAATAAAAATGCAAAGCGGCACGCTGCATGTCTTCTTTAATCTGACTATATTTTTCGGCGATGCTCATAATAAAAACCTAAAAAAAAGAATGGTGCGAGAAAACCCGCACCATTCATAATAAGATCCAATGGATCAATCACGTTCTAATTAGCTTAGAATTTGATTTGAGTACCAAGTAGAAGGTTTGTAGAGTCAGTGCTAAGCGCACCTTGGTCTGTTTCGATGTAAGAAACTGAACCACGGAAAGTCATGCCAGGGCCGAATGTGTAAACAACACCGCCTGTGTAACGATCAGTTTCAGTTTCTGCAGCGCCAGTACCATTTTCTTGATCTTGGTTCATGTAAGAAGCACCAAGTTTGAATGGACCAGTTACATAATCAGCACCAACAACCATTGTTTCGATGTCTGAATCTGTTGTTCCTTGGTCGTCATTTAAGTAAGCAACACCTAGGCCGAATGGGCCGAAGTTAAGATCAACGCCAGCATCCCATGCTTCGCGATCATCACGAGTAGCTGTAGTAGCTTCTAGGTCTGCAGTTATAAAACCAGCACCAACAACTACGCCAACTTCATCAAATTGACCTTCCCAACGTACAGCAATTTCAAATGCATCGCCATATTCGCTAGTTTGGTTGTCTCGCGCAACAACGGTTAGGTTCGCAGCTCTAGTATTACTAGAAACAGTAGGAGTATATGAAAGACCAGCTTGGAAACCAGAGAACACAGGTGTCAAGTAAGTGATTTTTTCATCAGATTCAGCGAAATCGTTATCATAATCTAGCTCGCCAGGTGCATTAGCAGAAACGCTTGTAAGGGTGTAGTTAACACCTTGTACTTGTTGACGGATGCCATCTACAGCTGAATCAGCAGAAGGAGCAGCGACTTGTAGAAGATAGGCAGCGCCATCTTCAGAACCAACATTTACGCGACCCCAGCTACCAGCCATGTATACGTAGTTTTCATCCATAGCGAAGCTCTCGTCAGAATCAACGTCAGCTTCAATGTAAGCACCAACAGTAAGACCGTTATCAAGTGTTACTTCACCAGTGAAAGCGATTTCAGAATCACGAAGGATATCAATATCGCGTGTTTCAACGCCAGTTGCTGTGTCTTGATCAACAAATGCAACATATGCACGTGTGTAACCAGTTACGTCTAATTTAAGACCTTCTGCTTTCGCAGGTGCTGAAACAGCTATAAGACCAGCTACCGCAGCAGAAGTGAGAAGAAGTTTTTTCATGACAATTAAGTCCTCCAAAAAAGTTTATTAATTTTACACCAGTTAAATGATTTTCTTAACCTAGATTCTGAGTTTTGACACTCTGAATAGAGCTTAAAGAAACCAAAAGAATAATAGGATACAAGCTAAACAAAAAACGAATCATTTAAGTTCTACCCTATTCTTATTTGATTAAGCCTGTATTTTTCAAAAGCGTCAACATAGCGTGATGCAAATTAATCACTTTATTTTTATTCTGTGATATTTTTGCAACAAACGAAGAATGCTTGCGGCCGTAAAAGCTTTAAAACAAAGGCTTAAGAAGATTTAATTGAAAGCTGATGATTTATATTAAGTGGTAAAAAAATCACAGTGCCCGTGTATTCATATGAATATTATAAGTTCTCATAGCGAGGAACGCATTTAATCTCGCCTTATATTATATGAACATCCAGCTGATCTTTATGCTGCTCAAGCAAAGTCATTATTCTTTGCTTGTCCCTACGCGGGAAAGTCCAAAAGACAAATTTGATAAAAGCAAGGTCAACGCGCTGTGGGCAGCCTTCTGCTTGCAAGCCCTCACGCATTAAACGGCGTTTAATAACGCGGTAGGTGGCGCGCCAACGGTTTATATCTAAAAAATAAACCAGCTCTGCGCGCGCCAGCCGCTCTGGCAAGGCTCTTAGATGGTTGCCGTCTATGATCCACGCGTCTTTGCTTAAGACATCATTCAGCGCGGCTAGGTATGAAGTTTCCTCGCGCTCCACCCAACCCGGCAACCACAACATGTGGTCCATATGAAAAAGCGGCAAGCCTGTCTCTTGGGCTAGCCGCTTTGAAAATGTTGTTTTACCTGCGCCGGGCGACCCTATAACTAAAATACGTTTATCGCTAACGCCCAAAGAAGCCATGCGCGCAAGGTCAGAATTCACCACCTTAGCTATTCCTTATCTTTTTTACTATCGTCTTTCTTGTCTTTGGCTGGCTCATCAGGGAATTTCAAAGCAACAAATCTTACGCTACCTTGGCCTTGCGTATCAACCAACATCAAAACAGCACGGCTTTGCTTTTTCTCTAGCTTCTTGATAATGTCAGCCACCACTTTAGGCGAGGTTGCATCGACTTGGTCGACCTCTAAAATAACGTCACCTGTTGACAGACCTTCACGGGCCGCCGCGCTATCCGCGCTCACCGCTGTAATGAACACGCCCTTTAAGTCTTTAGGCAAACTAAATTGTTCGCGTATTTTAGCATCAATAACACTCAGAGAAAGCCCGAGCGCTTCAATTTCCGTTATTACTGATTTATCCACAGGGACAGCCCTAACATCATCAAGCTTGCCGTCTTCTTCGGCTTTTTCTAACTCTCCGATAACCACTTTAACTGATTTTTCTTTGCCATCGCGCCATAAGGTTACCGGCACTTTACTGTCAATGTTCGTCTCAGCGACAATACGCGGTAAATCACGCATATGGATGATAGGGCTCTTATTGAAATCAAGAATAATATCACCAGCCTCAAAGCCCGCTTTGCTTGCAGGGCTGTTTTTACTGACAGAAGCCACCAAAGCACCACGCGCGCTATCTAGACCGAGTGAATTGGCTATTTCATCACTAACACTTTGAATGCGAACGCCAAGCCAGCCACGGCGTGTACGGCCAAATTCGATAAGCTGGTTAATTACAGGCTTAGCTAAATCTGCAGGAATAGCAAAGCCAATCCCTACAGAGCCACCCGTCGGTGAATAAATCGCCGTGTTAATACCAATTACATCGCCGTTTAAATCGAACATTGGGCCACCGCTATTACCGCGGTTAATTGACGCATCGGTTTGAATAAAATCATCATAAGGCCCGGCTTGAATATCACGGCTGCGCGCAGATATAATGCCCGCCGTTACTGTGCCGCCAAGACCAAACGGGTTACCAATAGCCAAAACCCAATCCCCAATACGCATAACAGAGCTATCGCCAAAAGCCACAGCGACTAAATCATGACCTTTAGGGTCAATTTGCAAAACGGCCAAATCCATTTTCTCATCCATGCCGACAAGCTTGGCTTCAACCGATTCATCATTTGATAACACCACGCGAATTTCATCAGCATTGGCAATAACGTGATTATTAGTGACAACATAGCCTTTTTCAGCATCAATAATAAAACCTGACCCCAATGAGCTTGGCGCTGATTCTGGTGAGCCGTGTTGGCGCTCCATAAACTCTTCAAAGAAATCTTCAAAAGGTGAGCCTGGTGGGAAGTCAGGCATTTGCGGCATATTCTCAAGGCTCTCAACTTTTTGAGTAGAGGAAATATTAACAACACTTGGCAATAAACGTTCAGACAAATCAGCAAAGCTTGTAATCCTGCCATTAACATCCACAGCGGGAGATTTCGCTTTAGCTTGCCCGATTAAGTCAATCGAGCCTGTTGCTAGAGTAAAAAGTGAGGCAACAGCCGCAACACAGATAATCTTAGACATTTTCATCGCGAAAATCCTTTCTTCATATTTTAATTATGACGACACCTTAATATATTATACGCTTTATAGATAAATTCTCTAAACTAAGCGAAATAATCGTTTATTTGGCCCCCGTATCAGAAGCTATATATTTAAAGAACTCACTATCAGGAGAAAGAACCATTGTTGTTCCGCCGCCATTAAGGGCTTTTTTATACGCTTCCATTGTCCGGTAAAATTCGAAGAACTTCACGTCTTTGCCAAAAGCATCAGCATAAATCTTAATGGCTTCATTATCGCCTTCACCACGAGCAATTTCTGCATCACGGCGCGATTCTGAAAGAAGTACAGTGCGTTCTTTATCAGCAAGAGAGCGAATACGCAAAGCGATTTCATCACCTTCAGAGCGCGCTTCTTTTGCTTCACGTTCACGCTCAGAGCGCATACGGTTATAAGTAGATTGCGTTACTTGAATAGGTAGATCAGCACGAACAATACGCACATCAACAATTTCAATACCAAAACGATCTGTTTCTTCATTTACTTCGTCTTGAATTTCTTTCATCAAGTCATCACGTTTTTCTGACAAGACATCCTGCAAAGTCGTCTTACCCAAAACGCCACGTAAAGATGCGTTAATAATGTTGTTCATACGCTGAACCGCAGCAGTCTCCGTTGACAATGTTTGGTAATATTTAAGCATATCGGCAATACGGTAACGTGCGAAAGTATCAACAACCAAACGTTTTTGATCTGCCAAGAGTACTTCTTCTGCTGGTGGATCAACGTTTAATATACGTTTTTCGAAAGCACGTAACTGTTGCAATATTGGCAATTTGAAATGCAGACCAGGCTCATCAATGCGCCCTTTAACATCACCAAATTGTAAAACCAAGACTTGCTGTGTTTCCTTCACAGTAAAGACTGAACCAGAAAGAACCAATAAACTAATTGCTAATAAAGCAACAAAGCCTAAACCTAATTTACCCATAATGATTTAACTCCTTAAATCGTGTATTTATTATCAAACAGCCCTTATTAAGGCGCTATTTGATGTTTATTTCTTTTGTTGACCCATTTTATCAAGCGGCAAGTAAGGCAAAACATTTGAGCCTTTTTGCGATGGATCAATAATCACATTATTCGTATTTTGAAGAATCTCTTCTAACGTCTCTAAGTAAATACGCTTCGTTGTAACTTCTTTAGCCACTTTATAAGCGGCATAGACAGATTCAAAACGAGCCGCGTCACCTTTAGCGCGGTTAATGACTTCTTCTTTATACGCAGCGGCGCCTTGGCGTTGCTTTTCAGCTTCACCACGCGCACGCGGAATAAGGTCATTACGATAAGCTTCAGCATTATTTTTGCTTTGCTCTTTTTCTTGGCGTGCACGCTGCACTTCGTTAAACGCATCAACAACGGGTGCTGGTGGATCAACTTTTTGCAGTTGAACGCCATTTACTTCAACGCCTGCTTTATATTCATCAAGCATTTTCTGCATCAAAGCGCGTGTGTCACTTTGGATACTGCCACGTGCGTCAGTTAAGGCAGGTTGAATTTCAGTGCGGCCAATAACTTCACGCATAGCGCTCTCAGCAACAATACGAATGGTGGCTTCTGGGTCACGAATTTCAAAGAGGAAGTTTTTAGCGCTCGCAATCTTCCACAAAACAACAAAGTTAATGTCGATAATGTTTTCATCACCCGTCAACATGCTGCTTTCGCCTTTGACATTAACACTCGCTGTTGCGGTCGTTCTGGCTGTAGAGCCATTACGACGTGTGTAATCTTGCTGGCCGATTTGAATGCGACGTTCATTTTCAACGTCAACAACAATCGCGTTTTGTATTGGCCACGGTAGATGATACTGCAAGCCAGATTGTTCATGTGTAAGTGTGTATTTACCAAATGTCGTCACAACACTGTGCTGACCAGGTTGTAATGTATAGAAGCCTGTCAAAGCCCAAAGGCCCAGCGCAACAACGACAATCAAGAAAACGAATTTGCCGCCGCCTAGATTGCCAGGAAGCACATCACTTAAATTTTGCTGTGCTTTTTTCAATAAGATATCTAAATCTGGTGGTAAATCACCACCGCCAGAGCCGCCGCCCCATGGACCGCCACCTTTGCCGCCGCCTGAACCACCGCGACCGCCGCCCCGATTTCCACCGCCAGAGCTACCGTTACCCCATGGGTTTTTATGTTCGCCCATAGCATGAGCGCTAGAGCCCATCGCGGGATTGGTTGAATTTAGCGAATCTGCTTCACGTTCCGACATTTTTATTGATCCTTACTGACTTGTAATTTACAAAGAACTACCATAATTAATAATTATTCAATGGTAACAATATCGTTTTTGTCAGGAAAGGCAATATGTTGATGTGGAATTTCGGTGCTAAATTGAGCAAAGAAGTAATCTGTAAAGCGCTGTCTTCCGTGCAAGATCCGCATAAGGACGGCGATCTGGTCTCAAACGAGCTTATTTCCAGCATCACCATTGATGGTAAAAACATTATTTGTATCCTTGAAATTGACCCGAAAAAGGCCGCTGCATACGAAGCTGTGCGCAATAAAACCGAATCAATTTTATGTCAATTAAAAGGCGTGAAGTCTGCGCAAGTGATTTTGACAGCGGAAAAACAAGCGGCAACGCCCTCTGCGCCCAGCGCTCCAAAAGCAACAAAACCAGCAACAAAACCACAAGAACAATCCGCTTGCGCGAGCAAACCAAAAGCGCCCTCTGTTAGCCCACCGCTTGAGCGGCCAAATGTGCGCCATATTATTGCTGTGTCTTCGGGTAAGGGCGGGGTTGGTAAATCAACAATTGCCTTTAACTTATCTATCGCGCTTAAAAACCTTGGGCACAAAGTCGGCCTCGTCGATATCGATATATATGGCCCGTCTCAGCCGCGTTTATCTGGCCTAACAGGCATTAATTATAGCGCAAGCAAGCCGAACACCAATGAAGATGGTAAAATCGTGCCGCCAGAGGCTCATGGCATAAAGATTATGTCGATGGGGTTTTTGGTCGACGAAGAAAACCCGCTCATCTGGCGTGGCCCTATGGTACAAAGCGCCGTCACGCAGCTTTTCCGCGATGTGGATTGGGAAGGGCTTGATTACTTGATTATTGATATGCCCCCCGGCACAGGCGATGCGCAGCTCACTTTGGCACAGAAAATGCCGCCAGATGGCGCAATTATCGTTTCAACGCCGCAGGATTTATCCTTAATCGATGCGCGTAAAGGCCTTGAAATGTACAAAAAGACTGGCGTGCCGATTATTGGTATTATCGAGAATATGTCGATATTCACTTGCCCTAAATGCGGTGAAGATACGCCGATATTCGGCCATGACGGCGCAAAACGCCAAGCCGAAAAAATCAATGTGCCTTTTTTAGGTGCGATTCCTTTGGCTTTAGATATTCGATTATCTTCAGATGCGGGGCAGCCAAGCACCGATAAATCATATAGCGAAATCGCGCTTAACGTTGTTGAGAAATCTGAATTGGCTTTAACAGCAAAGGCAAACCCTTCTCATGACGAATAGTAAGCTTCCCCCGCAAGAAGAAAAACAAGAAAAACAAACACAAGACCTCGCGCAGAAAAACAAAAAGCTCGCTTTAAGTGTTTTGCTGACGGTCGCCGTGATGGTGGGGCTTGCTTATGCCTCTGTGCCGCTTTATTCCGTATTTTGCCGTGTTACAGGTTTTGGCGGAACGCCGCAATTTTCTGAATCCGCCCCTGACGTGTCTTTAATAAGAGAGCGCAAAATTCGCATTAACTTCAATACAGACATTAATCAAAATTTATTTTGGGATTTTGAACCCGGTGATCGCTCTATCACCGTCCATGTCGGTGAGCAGGGCTTAACTAATTTTGTTGCCACCAGCCAAGATGATGCGCCCAGCGCAGGCACGGCACTTTATAATATAACGCCACTAAAAGCGGGTAAATATTTCCACAAAATAGAATGTTTTTGTTTTGGTGAGCAAATTCTAACGCCCGGTCAAACCGTACAAATGCCCGTATTATTTTACGTTGACCCCGCCTTTGATGATGATCCAAACATGGAAGATATCGACCTTCTGACCTTATCATACACTTTTTATCCAACGGAATCAGATGCGCTTGATAATGCCATGGAAGAATTTTATAACGCCGAATAAACAATACATGCCCCATAAGCCTTTGCGCATAAAAGCGTATATTTGCACAAGCCCTCTATTTAGATAAGATCTTGTGAATGAAATAAGTTTATGGTTTTATGAGAAAAATTGTTTTATTATAAACGCGCAATTGATTAGCACGTAAATCTACACGCAATCGAATACTTACACGAATCAAGCAGGAATTAAGACGAATGGCTGAAAATATTGAGTATACAACCACCGGAAAACCCCATCCTTTTCATTTGGTAAACCCAAGTGTTTGGCCACTTATGGGCGCACTCGCAGGCGGTATTTTCGCAACAGGCATGATTTTATATATGCATGAAGCAAGAATTGGCAGCTTTGAAGTTGGTATTTTTGGCCCAATTATTGGTGTTCTTGCGATTTTATCTGTGATGTTCTTTTGGTGGAAAGACATTGTTTTTGAATCAATCGTTGAAAAAGCCCATACAGAAGTCGCCGCAATTGGTTTCCGTTACGGTATGTTGTTATTCATCGCCTCTGAAGTCATGTTCTTCGTAGCGTTTTTCTGGGCGTTCTTTGATGCCTCACTTTATTCTAACGAGGCGATTCAATTCGCCCGCGTCGAATACACACAAGGCCAATGGCCACCACCGCAAATTCATTTCGTTGAAGCCTTTGGTCTACCATTCATGATGACCATGATCTTGTTACTTTCAGGCACAACAGTCACTTGGGCGCATCACGCGATACTAGAAGGCAAGCAAGCCGAGATGGCTAAAGCTTTGGGCATCACGGTATTATTGGGCATAATCTTCCTTATATTCCAGGTCTACGAATATCATCACGCCGCTTTTGGCTTTAAAGATGGTATCTACCCATCTGTATTTTACATGGCCACAGGCTTTCACGGCTTCCACGTTTTGGTGGGGACTATATTCCTTGCTGTTTGTTGGTTGCGCGCTCATCAAGGGCACTTCACCAAAGAGCGTCATTTTGGCTTTGAGGCCGCTGCGTGGTATTGGCATTTCGTTGATATTGTTTGGTTGTTCTTATTTGTCGCCGTTTACTGGTGGGGCAATGAAATCGGCTTAAACGTCGATCCAAGTCTCTCAGCAGCAACAAGCGTTGCCGCGCATTAAAAAAAGGCTATATACATTCTTATGAGTGAAAAAAATCAAAATAAAAAAAATGCCGTCTTTTCAATGTTAAAGACGGCATTGCTTTGCCAGTGTCCCAAATGCAAACACAGCACAATGTTCAAAAAGGATTTTCTTGTTTTTGACCTAGAGGACCAATGCACAAATTGCGGCCTAGATTTAAGCCGCAGCGATGCCGCAGACGGCCCCGCTGTATTTTTAATCTTTGTTTTAGGCTTCTTACTTGTGCCCGTTGCCTTAACTGTCGAAATGAAAATCGGCTGGCCGATATGGCTACATTTAGCCGTATGGGGCGGCATAGGCCTTGCCATGACTTTATGGTCACTAAAGCCAATAAAAGCTTTAGCCATTGCCCTGCAATATAAGTTTCGTGAAAGTGATTGGGATGAAAATCCGCCACCACGCGCTTGAAAGAGCACACCCCTATAAAATAAACAGGCCACAGAGCTTTTCTGCCCTTGGCCTGTTCAATATCTATAATGTCTTTTAATAAAGGCCTATTTTAGCGCCTTTTGTTTTTTCAATTAAAGCGTTTTACTCTCTGATCTTAAGCCAGATTTTTTTGTCGTGATAATTGAGGCAATAATCTTCTTATTGCTGTAAATAGCTCTACGCGTAACATTGGTCTGCTTATGTCCAAAAATATTATCCATCTGTGTCGTCCCTATTCTCATAAGTATTTAAAAATAACCAGTAGACGCTTAAAAAACGTCGTAAATACACACCCAGTAACGCCGCGAACTTATATTATGAAGAGGCCACAATAGCACATAAAGGCGAGACCAACAAGAACAACTCGCCTATATAGTGAAAGCAAGAATGGAATACAACCACATAAAACGCAGCTTCCCCCTGCCCAAATATAAAAAAATCATATATAGTGTTAAGACGTTATTAGTAAGAAAAATGTAATAATTCATATCTAAGTCATTTAAATTAAACCATAAGCCCCATTTTATAAGGATTTTCCGATGCCTGTTTATAAAGCCCCCATCGACGACATACGCTTTGTTCTCTATGAGCTATTAAATGCTGATAAAATGACCGAACTACCTGGCTGTGAAGACGCCACGGAAGATTTAGTTATGCAGATTTTGCAAGAGGGCAGTAAAATATGTGAAGATATCCTCTTCCCACTGAACCAAAGCGGCGATGAAGAGGGCTGTATCCTTGAAGACGGCAAGGTCACAACCCCTAAAGGCTTTAAAGAAGCTTATAAGGCCTTCACCGAAGGCGGCTGGTGCGGATTATCGCTAGACCCTGAGTTTGGTGGTATGGGCATGCCAGCCTTTGTCAATGTCGCCATGCAGGAATTTATTTGTTCATCCAACATGTCATTTGGTATGTATCCGGGCCTATCACAGGGCTGTTATGATGCCATACATCGTCACGGTAATGATGAACAAAAAGCCTTATATTTACCAAAAATAATCGAAGGGCGCTGGTCTGGAACTATGTGTCTAACAGAGCCTCATTGCGGTACAGATTTAGGGCTTGTACGCACTAAGGCCGAAAATCATCCCGATAAAGATGGATCTTACGCCGTAAGCGGTACAAAAATATTTATTTCAGCGGGGGATCAGGACTTAACTGAAAATATCGTCCATTTGGTTCTGGCGCGCTTACCGGGCGCACCAGAAGGCGTGCAGGGTATATCCTTGTTAGTTGTGCCAAAATTCTTACCCAAAGAAGAAGGCGGCGATCATGTCCCCGGCGCTTATAACGATGTCAGTTGCGGCTCTATTGAGCATAAAATGGGGATCAAAGCATCATCAACTTGCGTAATAAATTTTGACAATTCTAAAGGCTGGCTGGTTGGCCAACCGAATAAGGGTCTAAAGGCCATGTTCACAATGATGAATGCGGCCCGATTGGGCGTTGGCATGCAAGGGCTTGGCATTGCAGAAGTTGCACAGCAAAACGCTGTCGCCTACGCTAAAGACCGCTTACAAATGCGTGCGCTAGATGGCATTAAAGAGCCTGACAAGCCCGCTGACCCAATTATCGTCCACCCAGATGTGCGTCGTATGCTTCTCACGGGTAAAGCTTTCTGTGAGGGCGCCCGCGCGCTCTCTTTATGGGTTGGTCTGACGCTTGATCGCGCGGAGAAACATCCTGATCCGCAAGAGCGCCAAAATGCCGATGATTTGGTCGCGTTAATGACGCCTGTTTTAAAGGCCTATCAAACGGATATGGGCTCTGAAGTCGCCAATTTAGCCGTACAGGTTCATGGTGGCCATGGCTATATACGTGAATATGGCGTTGAACAATATGTGCGTGATGCGCGCATTGCGCAAATATATGAAGGCACAAACGGCATTCAGGCGCTTGATTTAGTAGGCCGTAAAATGCCGCAAAATATGGGGCGTCTATTACGTAGCTTCTTCCATCCTGTCAGCAACTTCATTGAGGAAAACCAAGCCGACCCTGCAATGGGTGAGTTTGTCTTCCCATTGGCTAAAGCCTTTATGAAGTTACAACAAACCACCGCGATTATTGCACAAAAAGGCATGAAAGACCCATTAGAGGCGGGCGCCGCCGCCACGGATTATCTGCGCCAATTCGCCCTTGTCGCGCAAGCCTTTATTTGGGCAAGAATGGCCAAAGTGGCTTTAGAAAAACTCAGTGATGAGAATGAAAGTAATAAAGAATTTTATGAGAATAAAATCAAAACAGCCCAATTCTTCATTGCCCGCATGCTGCCTGAAGCCGATGCCAAATTCAAAATGATTTTAGCGGGCGGCGACACGCTCATGGCGATGAAGGCCGAGGCGTTTTAAGCCGAACTGAAAAAACAGAAAAACAAGAACAAAAAAGCCCCGATATGTGTATCGGGGCTTTTTATTAAATTTTAATTTTATGCGGCCTTATGCCGAGGTTCTTACTGCGTTGCGTTGCGTTGAGCTGATCTAAGCTTAGTTTAACTGCACAGGCTCTAAATCATTATGGCGCGCAAGCATAGCGGCCGCTTGTAGGTCGTGTTCAACCATAATCGGCGTACCATCTGCGGCGCAAATCGCAATAGCGACGCGGCCTTCAAGTTCGATTTCTTTTAGGTAAGCAAGGCTATGCATACCAAAATTAAGAAAATCTTTTTGTGTCAGATTACGGATTGATTTTTTTGCTTCTGAATTTTTTTCTAGCACGCCATGGACTCCTGAATTATTTACGCGTATCTACGCTTTGCAGGCTAAATACGCTTTTTAGCTTCTGCATATGTATGAGAATGGTCTAATTTTATTAAACTTTCGTTAATGCGATAAAGTTAAATCTACTTATACCGAAGCGCATAAAATTATAACGATGAGATCGATTGATGAGTTAACGTTGGAAGGGGCTTCAAACGCGATGAAGCTTATGTTGATTCTACATCAATTTTGCGATCAAGCAATGCTTTTTCTGCACTGTCGCCCGCTTTAATTTCAATATTACGCAGCTGAGATTCAGGGACAATGCGTTCCATATCAATATGCAGCAAGCCATTATCCATGCTTGCGCCTAATATCTCTATGCCATCAGCAAGAACAAAGCTTTTTTGGAACTGGCGCGCTGCAATGCCGCGATGTAGGAAAATACGATCATCGACATTTTCTGAACTGCGTCCGGATATAACCAACTGGTTTTGGTCAACATTCACATCTAAATCTTCCAGTGTGAAGCCGGCCACAGCCAAGCTAATGCGCAATTGGTTATCGCCTGTTTGTTCAATATTATAAGGGGGGTAGCCTTCACTGGCTGATTTTTTTAATTGATCAAATGTTCTTTCGAAATGATCAAAGCCCAAAAATAAAGGGCTATCAAATAATGATACACGTGTCATAGGTCATCTCCTCATATGAGCGAGTTATAAACTTGGCTATCTTCTTATTCTTATAAGGCATTGACCCGCTAGGCAGCATCAACAAACCTTATAGATAATCATATAGAGAATTGAGAGTAAAAATCAAGAAAATTGACTATCAGATCGCCAATTAAGCGCTATTTCGCTGGTTTCTTTACAAAAACACGGTCGCAATAGCCACACTCAACGCTGCTTAGGCCTTTGAGTGTGTAATAAACAAGCGGGTGACCCAATGCACCACCGCCGCCATCACAGCTAACGCTGTCATTATCCGCGCTTACAGTAATGGTTTCTGGCTTTTTATAATCTGGCTTGACTGATTTTTTGCTCATTTTTTGATCCAAAACTGTATTTGTTTATACTTTGTTTGTATTTTATTTGTATAAAGGGTGAAGGTAAAGGCTTTATTTGGCGCAAATCTCTATTTAGCTTTGTTTTCTTAAATAGAGTGAAATATGATAAGCTGCACTATGTATTCTGTTACCATGGCCCTCACAAAACGCGAGCGCCAAGTTTAAGACAACGAAGAGGTAAAATGCCAAATTTAAATATTACATATGTTGATAACAAGATCATTAAGGGCAAAGAAGATAAATACCTTAATGTCTATGTTAATGCGCATGACGTTTTGAAAAGCTGGAAAGACTCTGTCTATAGCTTTGAATGGCTCAATCCTAATGGTGGCATAAAGCCTATAGAGACCCTAGCGCAGAGCGAACAAGAAAAACGCAAAACCATAGAGACTGACTTACACAGCAAAAAATCTTTAGAGACCCCTATTTTAGGGATTGGTTTAATGGAAAACATTGAGATAGGCTCTGGCCGAGCGGTTTTCTTAACTTTGTGTGATAAGGGCGAAGCGACAATTCGCGTCCATATCCCTAAATCAAACGAAGCCGATTTTTCCAAGTTCATTTCAGAATAATAAAAAACCTCCCTTATTTCTAAGGGAGGTTTTAAAAAATCATATATCAAGAACAGGTCTTATTTAACAAGACGAGTTTCGAAAACTTTGTCAGCAGTTTTAACAGCTTTAACTGTTTTAACAACTTGTGTAGTTCCAACTGTGCGTTCATCTGCATATGGCGCTGAGCGGTCATCTGCATAAACACCTTTGTCATCATGTGAAGAACAAGCTGCTGTAGCAAGCAAGATGCTTGCAACGAAACCAAGTGAAAGAATTTTTTTCATTTTAATACCCTCTAGGTAATACTTAACAAGAACTAAATTTCGCGCCGAAGCGCCGAAACATTTGTTTATATATACACGTAAAAAAAAGCTTTGCACAGGGTTTATTTGAAAAAAAAAGCCCAAAAAAGCAAATAATATTAAAAATATAACTCAAAAAGCGGTAAATTTTCTATGCGCAGATCACCGCCAAGCTCCATGTGAAATTCTCATCCAACCCCAGAGTGTTAGGGAGTATTAGAGGATCAGATTATTGGCCCGCATAATGCGCTTGTTTCGAAAAATATGAATCGATACTTGATTTGAGCACTTTTGCGATTTTTTGCTGATGAGCGCTCGTATTAAGCATTGAGGCCTCTGAACGATTCGACATAAAACCAATCTCGACCAGAACCGAAGGTATATCAGGTGCTTTTAAAACTGCGAAGCCTGCGGAATGTAAGGGTGTACGCAGCATACGTATTTTAGATTTTTGAAAACCCTCAATAAGTTGGTTGGCTAAGAATGTTGATTGATTCTTCGTATCGCGCAGAGCTAAATCAATAAGAATGGCCGCGACATCACTGCCCTCATCAGACAAATCAACGCCAGCGATTAAATCTGCCTTATTCTCGCGCGCCGCCAATTTCGCAGTTTGAGCATCTGTGGCTCTTTCTGACAAGGTATAAACTGAAGCGCCCCTTACATCGTGCTTATCAACGGAATCGGCATGTATAGAGACAAATAAATCCGCATCATGACGGCGCGCGATCTTCACGCGCTCGGAGAGGCGAATATAACGATCATCGCTGCGGGTCATAATAACTTTATACTGGCCGCTCTCTTCAAGAAGGGTTTTTAAACGATGCGCCGTCGCTAACACGACTTTTTTCTCATATAATCGTCCTGCGCCAACGGCGCCTGGGTCTTTGCCGCCATGACCCGGGTCAAGAACAACAATATATTTACGCGCCGCTGATGATGCGCGTGGTGGCGAGGCTTTATATGCCGGCTTCTTTACGATAGCGACAGGCGCTTCATAAACCTTTTGAGCGGGTTTTTGCGTTAATTGCATTTTAGGCTTGGCCGCCGCAGGCGTTAAATCGACAACCAAACGATTAGGTTGATTGCCCGTGGCCGGTAAGGAGAATTTTGCTTTAAGCGCGCTTGGTTTTTTTAAGTTAAACACTAAGCGCAATGTTTGTTCATCGCTGCTTTGGCGTGAAAATTCAACCAAATCATTATTGCTTATTTTAATTGGTGCGCAGCTTAAATTACGCCCCTTGAAATCAACAACCAGACGCTCAGGATTGTGTAATATAAACGCATTAGCATTCAAATTACTTGATAACTCGATAACTAAGCGTGTTTTATCTGGGTGCTCACCCACGCGCACGCCCTCAATATTCGCCGCATACGCGCCTTGCACGCTGACCGCACAAAACAGCGCTATAAGGACAACACGTTGAAAAAATTTATAAATTTGAAAATAAGGCGCAACGGCCCGTGAATTTGAACACTTCATGCCACCAATATACAGTGAAGCTAGGCAGAACAGCAAAGAAAAATTCATCCTGAGTAAAAATTTTATTGTGTAAAGCCAAAATCCTGTGTATTGTTTTAATGTAGTGACACTCTGTGGTTTTAGCATTTACTCGCATACCAGGCGTTCAAAAATGTATTAAGACAGAAGTTTACTCTCACTTATAAGCTATAAAATTCATAACTTATAAAAGGGTAGAAGGTTGGGAACGCTGAAAGAATTTAAGGTTTCGCTAGCCACAGATATGATAATCGCTTTGAAGAATAATAGAGAAATTAAGAATTCAAATATATGCAAATTATGACTGAGCTCAACACAAACAAAACAGCACTGATCTATATAAGTGGTAATGCGACATATCGCATGTCACGATGCATGCCGAATCTTTAAAAACTATGTTTCCTCTCCAAAGCGCCTTGTAAATTTTATTTAGCGGTAAGCGGCAACCTGCCTCCCGTCACTATCAGGTTATCTTTACTTACCGGTAAGGAGAGACTAAAAATGGCAAAAAGAATGCTCATCGATGCAACGCACGCAGAAGAAACACGCGTCGCGGTTGTTGAAGGAAATCGCCTCGAAGAATTTGATTATGAGAGCGCTTTCAGAAAACCCCTTAAAGGTAGTATATTTCTTGCAAAAGTAACCCGTGTAGAGCCTTCTCTACAGGCTTGTTTTGTGAACTATGGTGGCAACCGCCACGGATTCCTACCTTTTTCAGAAATCCACCCTGATTATTTCCGCATTCCAATATCAGACCGCGAAGCGCTTATAGAAGCACAGCGCGTTGAAATGGAAGAGCGCCGCGCTGCAGAAGAAGCCGAAGATGAAGCTGAATTTGCAAGAGAGCATAAAGCAGCCGAAAGCAAAGATGGCGATAAAAAATCAACTGATAATGCAAAAAGCGACGATGCTGGCGAAGAAAGCACAGAACAAGATGTTGTGACACTTGAAGGCAGCGATAATTCGCCAATAGAGGACGAAGACGATAACGCCGCTAAATCTAGTGAGTCTAGCGACGAACAAGAACAAGAAGCACCAAAGCCAAGAGGCCGCGGCAGAAGAACAAGACGCCCAAGAAGAGGCAGCAATGCCGTTACAACCGGCGAAAATGACACAGATGTAAAAACTGAGAATAAAACAGTATCAGAAGATGCGCCAGAAGCATCACAAGCCGCAGCAACAACTGAAACCCCAGTCGAAGCCACGCTCGAAGCAGCGCCTGTTGAAACATCTGAAGCAGTAGTAAAAAAGACTGATAGCGTAGAAGCTAAAAAATCAGAAACTGATAACACTGATAATAAAGAAAACATAGGTAACTTAATCACTGAGACAAAAGAAGTTTCAGATGAAGAGTTAGATTCTGAAGTAAACGGCAATGTCGATAACGGCAACCAAGCGGAAGAAAAGCCACAAGGTCGTGGACGTGGTCGTTATAATAATCGCGGTCGCAACAACAAATCAAATAATGGTGGTCGCTCACGTGGTCGTTATAATAATGGCGGTAAACGCAACATGGCTTCTAGCGCTCGTCGCGTTGAAGTTCTTGGCGGCGACGGTATTGAAGGCGATCAAGTTCAACGTCCATCTTGGAAAAAACATTACAAAATTCAAGAAGTCGTTAAACGCGGTCAAATTATGCTGATCCAAGCATCGAAAGAAGAGCGCGGCAATAAAGGCGCGGCCGTGACTACATATTTATCACTACCTGGCCGTTATTCAGTACTTATGCCGAACAGCCCACGCGCCGGTGGCGTTAGCCGTAAAATCGCTAATTATAAAGAGCGCAAGCGTATGCGTGAAATACTTTCAGACCTCAGTGTGCCTGAAGGTATGTCTGTTATTATGCGTACTGCGGGTACATCACGGACCAAAACTGAAATTAAACGTGACCTTGATTACTTGATCCGTCTTTGGAACAAAATTCGCGAAACAACGCTTGTTTCAACAGCGCCCGAACTTATCTATGAAGAAGGCAATCTGACGAAACGCTCTATACGCGATATTTACACGCGTGACATTGAAGAAGTCTTAGTCGCAGGCGAAGAAGGCTATAAAGAGACTAAAAACTTCATGAAAATGCTTATTCCTTCGCACGCTAAGCGCGTACAGGAATATAAAGAAGAGCAAATTCCACTATTCACACGCTACCAAATTGAAGCACAAATCAACGAAATCAACCAACCAACTGTGAAGTTGAAATCTGGTGGTTCGCTGGTTATTCAGCCAACAGAAGCCTTGGTCTCGATCGATGTTAACTCTGGTAGCTCCACAAAGGAGCGCCATATTGAAGAAACAGCGCTTAAAACCAATCTAGAAGCCGCTGATGAAGTGGCCCGCCAATTGCGTTTACGTGATTTGGGTGGCTTAGTGGTTATCGATTTCATCGACATGGAAAACTATCGCAATAACAGCAAAGTTGAACGTAGAATGCGTGACGCCCTTGCGGGTGATCGTGCACGCATCCAAGTTGGTCGTATTTCTAACTTTGGTTTGATGGAGCTTTCCCGCCAACGTCTTAACCCTAGTCTGGCTGAAGCACAGCATGAAGCGTGTACGCATTGTGTTGGCACAGGTACTGTTCACACGGTTGATGCCGCAGCTATTCAAGCCCTTCGTGCGTTAGAAGAAGAAGGTACGCTTAGACGTTCAAGCCGTATCATCTTGAATCTTTCTAATCGCGTCGCCATATATGTTCTTAACAATAAGCGTCCTTTGCTTGCTGAAATTGAAGGTCGTTATGGCTTCCAATGTGAGATTCGTATCGACCCTGATATGCCTGCACGTCAATATGTTATTGAAGCTGTAAAAGATGCTCCGCCGATTAACATGGATGACGCAGAGTCAAAAACGCAGGAAACTGCCGATTCTACACCTGCAGCGAAAACCACAACAAACACGACAACAGCCAAAACCACAGAAGATGGTGACGGTGAAGTCACAACGCCAAGACGCACACGTGGCCGCCGTGGCGGCAGTCGCAATCGTCGTGGTGGCAGAAATCAACAACGTGATAATGCCACAGCAGAAAACGCCAACGAAACCGCAGATACAAATACAAATGTAGCAAAAACAGATCAAACATCTGATGCTGCTGTGATTGTGGATCAAGGTGCTAAAGCTGAAATCAAGACAGAAGCTAAAGACGGTAATAAAACTCGGGCACCAAGAAGACGTCCAGCAAAAACCGATAAGCCTGCGGCTGCAGAAAACAAAACTGTTGATTCTACTGCAAGCACTTCAGAAGCTGTTGCGAGTATAGTCACGCCTGAAGTCGTTGTTAATAAGGACGATGAAAAGCCCGCAAAAAAATCGGCACGTAAAGCCCGTCCTGTGAAGGAAAAAGCTGTAAAAGAAAAAGCAGCAAAACCAGCTAAAAAACAAGACAGCGTAAAAGCAGAAGAAAAACCTAAAAAAGCGCCTGCACGTAAAGCGGCTGCGAAAAAAGGCAAGACTGATGATTCTACCCCAGTTGCAGCCAATAAAGCCGCAGAGCCATCAAATGATGATGCGCCTTCAGATGCACATAAAACGCATGAGACAGTAAATAAAGCGCCAGAAACAAAGAAAAAAGGATGGTGGAATCAGCTTATTGATTAAACCAACTTATGATCAGCGCTAAGTAAATATACAAAAACAGGCTTATTAATTTAAGCCTGTTTTTTTTGATCTATTATATGTGAATCTATGAATATTCTTACTGACAGCGCCATTTACTTAACTGGCGCCTTATTGCACTCGCTTTCAGATGCAAGCGCGTCATAAAGTGACTATCTTGATACTCATGAGACCATATCACACGAGAAGAACGCCGTGGCTTAGATTTGCTCTTTAATATTTTACGCTTTGATAAGCCTTGGCCTGACTGGCTAACCCATTCATGAACATCAACAAGGCTGTATTGATCAAGCAAGGAAAGCACGCGCGCTTTATGAAGCGCTTTATGGCGACATGAAAAGCGTCCGCGCAGGGCCCAGCGTTTAACCTCACTGTCGACCCCCGCATCAAAATGCTGTTTTACAACATATATGCGATATTCTCGTTTGTTCATAAAAAGCCATAAATAATATTTTTAAAATAAGCATAGATAAAAACATCAAAAGCTTAAAAATTCGTTAACATATTTGTAAAGCACACAGAGATCTGCTAGAATTAACGCTATCAAAGCCTTAACATCTTTAGGCTTAGCCCCTCAAATTCATAAATCAATAGCGCAAAGTTTCATGGCAAAAAGAACATCCGTAAAAAGTAAAAAACAGATTCTACCCGATTCACTGCAAAGTTTTATCGCACGCCGTTTAGTCGACAGTGCGGGCTTAAGCATATTGTTAATCGGTGGTTTTATTCTGGCCACGCTATTAACCTATAATCATAAAGACCCTTCAGCCAATACAGCCCTAAGCGCTGATATTGATGGCGCGCATAATATGGGCGGTCATATCGGCTCTGTATTATCTGATATATTGGCACAAAGCTTTGGCTTTGGCGCTCTTGCATTAGGGATTTTACCTGTAATATGGGGGCTGCGTCTCATCAAGCGTAAGCCGATTAAGAATTTTGCGCTAAGATTTGCGTGTTTTCTATTTGCGACAATCAGCCTTTCTATTGGCCTAACCCTTTTCCCTGCTGGCTCATTATTGGATCAACCTTATTTGGGCGGAAGCGCTGGTATGCTCGTCACAAATAGCCTATCTGGTGTACTGCCCGCGAGTTTTGCGCCAACCGCGCATATCGCTATTCCTTTTATCTTTCTTGTACTCTCACTCTTTACCGCGGCTATTGCCAGTGGCTTACAAAAGCAAGAATGGCTTAATATATATTTGCGCATTGCTGGCTTTTTTGTATTTCTATACGAGGTCACCATTTATGCCCTACAATCTTTTCAAAACTGGCTAAATAGACATGGTGCTTACGAACAAGGCACGCCGCGTAAAATGTTAAATATATCTATGCCAAAATGGAAAAAGCCTGAAAACGCCCAAAACACCACGCAAAAAGCCGCTAGAAAACGCCCAAAACTTTCAGGCAAAGATAAGCCTGCGCCGCAAGAGCAAGATTTTGATGTACGTGACACGTTTACCCCGCCGCCTTCTGGGGCATCCGCAGCCATCGATGATGATTATAGCGCGGATAATACAAATGCTGCCGCGCCCGTTAAAAAGCCCTTTAAAGTTATGGCGCCCCATAAAAAAGAAACACCAAAATCCGATAGCAAACAAATTGCTTTATCGCTTGATACAAACAGCGAATGGGAATTACCAAGCATTGATCTACTCGATGAAACCCCAAGTGAGACGGTTAACCCTGATGAAGATAAGAAGTTTTTAGAAGGCAATGCAGAGCGCCTACAAAATGTTTTGGGCGATTATAATGTAAAAGGTGACATCGTATCGATCCACCCAGGACCCGTTGTGACTCTCTATGAACTCGAACCGGCTCCAGGCACAAAATCATCGCGGGTCATTAATCTCTCAGATGATATTGCCCGCTCAATGGCTGCTGTGTCCGTACGTGCCGCCGTTGTGCCAGGGCGTAATGTTATTGGCATTGAACTGCCTAATAAGGTGCGTGAGACAGTCTATTTACGTGACCTACTACAAAGCCGTGATTATATACGCAGCTCCGCTCATCTGCCTTTAATCCTCGGCAATGATATTGGCGGCCATGCCGTCATTGCTGATTTAAGCAAGATGCCGCATTTACTGGTTGCGGGTACAACAGGCGCAGGTAAGTCAGTTGCCGTGAACACGATGATTTTATCATTGCTCTATCGCTTACCACCTGAAAAATGTCGCTTCATTATGATCGATCCAAAAATGCTTGAGCTCTCTGTTTATGACGATATTCCGCATTTGCTCTCACCTGTGGTGACCGAACCCGCGCGCGCTATTGTCGCTCTTAAATGGGTGGTGCAAGAAATGGAAAATCGTTACCGCTCCATGTCAAAACTCGGCGTGCGTAATATTGATGGTTATAATAAGCGCGTAGTAGAAGCCGCGAAAAAAGGTGAAGTCTTACTGCGCAAGGTTCAAACAGGATTTGAGACAGAAACAGGCCGGCCCACTTACGAAGATCAGCCTTTAGATCTTGAAGAATTACCCTATATCGTCGTCGTCGTTGATGAATTTGCCGATTTAATGCTCGTTGCGGGTAAAGATGTTGAAAATGCCATTCAGCGCCTCGCACAGATGGCCAGAGCCGCCGGCATACATTTAATCATGGCGACACAGCGCCCATCTGTTGATGTTATCACGGGCGTTATCAAAGCCAACTTCCCGACACGGATTAGTTTCTCCGTAACCTCTAAAATTGATAGCCGTACAATTCTCGGCGAAGGCGGCGCTGAACAATTACTTGGGATGGGTGATATGCTCTATATGGCCGCTGGTGGCCGCATTACCCGTGTACACGGCCCATTTGCCAGTGATTCCGAAGTAGAGCGCGTTGTTAAGCATATTAAAACACAAGGCGCGCCAGCCTATCTCGATGATATTACGAATGGTGGCGCAGATGGTGGCTTTGACCTTGAAGGGGGTGGCGAAGCCGGTGGCGCTGAAGTTGATGAACTTTACGACCAAGCGGTGGCTTTGGTGGCGCGTGAGCGACGCGCCTCAACCAGTTACATTCAACGCTACCTCCAAATCGGTTATAACCGCGCAGCACGCATTATCGAAGAAATGGAACGTCAAGGCATTGTTGGCGCCGCCAATCACGTTGGTAAACGGGAGATTCTGGTCGCCGATCATGGCGGCGAAACTTAACAGTCCATAAAGCAACGAAGCGCTTACGCTCAAAGGGCTAAGGCTATAAATTAGAAACAAAGCCAGAAAGCAATATTTTCTGGCTTTTTCATATTAGATGAAGTATAAGACGGACATGATGAATAGAAAATTTGATGTAATTGTTATTGGTGGCGGTCATGCAGGCTGTGAAGCAGCAGCCGCAGCGGCGCGCACAGGCGCGCATACCGCCCTTGTCACGCATAAATTGGCGACAATTGGTGTGATGTCTTGCAACCCTGCTATAGGGGGTTTAGGCAAAGGTCACTTGGTGCGTGAAATAGACGCCCTTGATGGTTTAATGGGGCGCGCTATCGATAAAGGCGGCATTCAGTTCCGTATGCTTAATGCATCCAAAGGCGCTGCCGTACGCGGCCCTCGCGCGCAGGCCGATCGTAAATTATACCGCGAAGCCATGCAGCAGCTTATTGCCGAACAAGAAAACCTAACATTAATCGAAGCGGGCGTTGATGACCTTGTTATGGCTGATGGTCAAATTACAGGCATTATTACTGATACAGATGAAACAATTGATACAAGCGCGGTTGTCCTGACAACGGGTACATTTTTACGCGGCATTATTCATCGCGGTGAAGATCAAAGCTCCGCTGGTCGCGTCGGCGAACAAGCCGCGCAAAAACTCGGTGAGACTTTAGAGCGCCTTGGTATGCCCCTTGGCCGCCTTAAAACAGGCACGCCAGCGCGCCTTGATGGCCGTACAATTAATTGGGATCTTTGCGAAGAACAGCCCGGTGATAACCCACCATTGCCCTTCTCGTTTATCAATACAGAAGTAACAATTCCACAAATATCATGCTATATCACCCATACAAGCACAACAACACATGATATTATTCGCGCGAATATTGACCGCGCCCCTATATATTCAGGGCAAATCGAAAGCAAGGGCCCGCGTTACTGCCCATCTATCGAAGATAAAATTATGCGCTTTGCTGATAAAGATCGCCATCAGATATTCTTAGAGCCTGAAGGTCTTGACGACCATACAGTTTACCCGAATGGAATTTCAACGTCCTTGCCTGTTGATGTGCAAGATAAATTCATTCGTAGTATAGTTGGCCTAGAAGACGTAAAAATTATCGAATATGGCTATGCCGTTGAATATGATTATTGCGATCCACGTGATTTACGCCCGACACTCGAATCCTCACGGATTAACGGTCTATATCTCGCCGGTCAAATTAATGGTACGACGGGCTATGAAGAAGCGGGCGCACAAGGCCTTATGGCTGGTATTAATGCAGCAATCGCGACCACGCAATCCGCACAATCAGATAAAAACGCGAATACGGCAGAGCCTTTTATTCTTGATCGCTCAGAAGCGTATATCGGTGTGATGATTGATGATTTAATCACACGCGGCGCGCCAGAGCCTTATAGAATGTTTACAAGTCGCGCTGAATATCGTCTGCGCTTACGCGCAGATAACGCTGATCAACGCTTGACCCCACGCGGCATAGAAATTGGCTGTGTAAGCGCTCAAAGACAAGCTATCTGGGATGAAAAATCAAAACATCTAGATAGCGCCCGTCAAATGCTCAACGTAGATTTAAAACTTTCACCGAACGCCGCCGCTAAGCATGGCATCACCATCAAGCATGACGGTAAAGTCCGTAGCGCATCTGAGCTGCTCGCTTATTCAAATATTGACTGGGCTTTATTGGCCTCTATTTGGCCACAAATGCTAGAGCTCGACCCAGCCATACAAGAGCAAATTGAGATTGATTCCGTTTATGCAGGCTATTTATCGCGTCAAGATTCCGATATTACAGCCTTTAAAAAAGATGAGGCCTTAAAGATTCCAGAAGACTTCACCTATACGGATGTCGGTTCGCTCTCAAATGAAATCATACAAACATTATGCGATGCGCGCCCCGCCACGATTGGCGCCGCAGCCCGCTTACCCGGCATAACGCCAACCGCGATAGTGTCCATCCTTCGCCACATTAAACGTAAAGAAGCAGCCTAGCTCATGAGCAAGAATAATCAGAACAGCCTCGACTCAAAGGTGAATGTTTCACGTGAAACAGACTCCAAGTTGAAACAATACGAAGCCCTGCTCAATAAATGGCAAAAAGCCCTTAATATTGTAAGCCCATCAACATTGGCCGACTCGAAAATTCGCCACTTTGATGATTCGCTACAAATCCTCCCTTTATTGCCAGAAAACACCAAAACACTTTACGATTTAGGCAGTGGAGGTGGATTCCCAGGAATGGTTCTTGCCATTGCCGCGCCGGATGTATCTGTTAGCTTAATTGAATCGGACAGAAAAAAATGCAGTTTTTTATCGAGTGTTTCACGTGAAACAAAATCCTCTGCGAACGTCGTCAATGCGCGCGTTGAAAGCAGCGATCTTCCCGCGCCGGATGTTATTACAGCCCGTGCACTCGCTGACCTTAAGACCCTAATGGGCTGGTGCTTAAAATGGGCAGAAGAGAATCCTGACCTTGTTCTGATATTCCCTAAAGGCCGTGCTGTGCAGCAAGAAATCACACAAGCACAGGTGGATTATAACTTTGAATACAAAGAAATCCCGTCCGAAACCAGCGCAGAAGCAACAATCATCATTGTGTATAAACTGGCGCTAAAGACAGCCTAAACTTGACCTAACCACCCCAAAACTGATTCAATAGCATTAATTCATCAGTATATAAATATTTGGGTGGCTTTCGACATAGACGCCCGAACAACACTAAACGATATGGTGCACCTATGGTCAAGAAGAGCTCCCTACCTAAAGTTTTTATGCGTCGCCCTAAACTTGCGCGCAAAAGCACAACGTTAAAAATCCCAAGATTATTAGCGATCGCCAATCAAAAAGGCGGGGTAGGTAAGACAACAACAGCCATAAATTTAGCAACAGCGCTTTGTGCCGTTGGTAAATCTGTATTATTAGTGGATTTAGACCCACAGGGTAACGCTTCAACAGGCCTTGGCGTTCGTCGCAGCGCTATACGCAAAAGCTCTTATGATTTATTGTTTGAAGATGCTGATGCCGCGCAAGCTGGCGTTGCGACTAAAGTTCCAGGGCTTTATGTTCTACCATCATCAATTCATCTCTCTGGCGCAGAAATAGAGCTCGTCACAGCCGAACGCCGCGAATATCGCCTGCGTGAAGCATTGCGCAAGCCTCTGCCTTATGATTACGTGATTATTGATTGCCCGCCTTCTTTGAATCTTTTAACGCTAAACGCTTTTGTCGCCGTTGATTCGGTTATCGTGCCGCTACAATGCGAATTTTATGCGCTTGAGGGCTTATCACATCTTACAAAAACAATTGAGCGCGTCAAACGCACTTATAATCCGAGCCTAAATATACATGGTGTTCTGCTCACCATGTTTGACCGCAGAAACAATTTATCGTCTATGGTTGCCGATGATGTGCGTAAATATTTCGGTGACACGGTTTATAAAACAGTTATTCCGCGTAATGTACGCCTATCTGAAGCGCCTTCATTTGGATTGCCTGCGATTATCTATGATATGAAGAGCGCCGGCTCACATGCTTATATTCAGCTTGCTGGCGAAGTATTACGCCGCGAGAAGAAACTTATTGCCGCAAACACGCAACAAGTTGCTTAAAAGCAAAACCACCAAGAAACACAATAAAACATAAATAAACACGCATATTTATATATGCGCCATGATAAGACGAAAAGGACATAGCTTATGGGCGAAGAAGACCCTTTATCACAAAACAAACGCGGCCTAGGCCGAGGCCTCTCTGCACTTTTCGAAGATGAAGAAGGTGTTTTTCCGCTCGCAGATGAATTTGAAAATGATGCTGGCCTTTCACGTTTTGATTGTCCTGTTGAACGCCTGCAACCCGGTCAGTTTCAGCCACGTCGTAATTTTGACGGAGATGCTTTAAGACAGCTTGCTGAATCCATATCAACACATGGCATATTACAGCCTATTTTAGTGCGTGCATTAGATGAAACTGAAGAGCATTTTGAAATTATCGCTGGTGAACGCCGCTGGCGTGCCGCGCAAATAGCGCAGCTGCATGAAGTCCCTGTAATCTTAGTGCAAATGGGTGACGAAGAAGCTTTAGAGATCGCATTGATCGAAAACTTGCAACGCGAAGACTTAAACCCATTAGAAGAAGCGCAAGGCTATCAGAAATTAATTGAAGAATTTGCACATACCCAAGGCAAACTGGCCGCCGTTATTGGTAAAAGCCGTTCACATATTGCCAATACATTGCGTTTGTTGAAATTACCTGAAGATGTACAAGCTTTTGTCGATGATGGCAGCCTTAGCGCAGGCCATGCCCGCGCTTTAATTACAGCTGAAAACCCTTCTACACTCGCTAAATCTGTAATCAGCCAAGGCTTAAGTGTTCGTGAAACCGAACGCCTAGCCAAAGAAACAAAGGCCGATTACGAGGGCAAAAAAGACAACAAACCTACTAAAGCTAAAAAGCAGCAAAAATCGGTTGATACGCTAGCTTTAGAAGAAGAACTCAGCAATAAATTAGGTTTAGATGTCGTCATTGACTTGAAATCAGGCCAAAGTGGGCAGCTTAAAGTCACATTTGGTAATTACGATCAATTGGATGAAGTCGTTCACCGCTTATCAACGTCTAACGCTTAAGGCTAATATTGATGGGTAAACAAGCCAGACATTACGACTCACTAGCGGGCTGCTTAAAAAAGCCCAGAAAAAACACAGCTATTAATGATATTGCATATTCAATCATTAATAGCCTGTTTTTTCGCTATGAGCTGCGTCAGTCAATAAGCTATGTTGGTTTTTCACTTGCTGCCATATTAAGCCTTACTAGCCCCGCGGCCTTAAATATATTCGCCATTGCTGATTTTTCAACGCGCTTTCAATATGGCGGTGTAATGTTGGCTCTAGCCCCACTTCTCTTTTGTCTATATTTTTGCGACCAAGCCATGCATAGATTTTTCAAAAGAACAAAACAGCGTCATTTAGTGAATCGCATTATTATGCTCACAGCGCCATTTATGCCTATTGCTTTGGATCTTGGATTTTTATCAGGTCAAACCAATATTCTTACGGCAGCTTTGTTTTTAGCCTCTAGCGCAATTATTTGGCCACAGCGAAGAAAAAGAAATTATTACGCAAAGAAACGCCCAGACGTGGTTACGTAAAAAGACCTGTCCGCCCCAATAAAAAACTATGAAATAAAACATGCTCTGAGAAAAATCTAGCCTGCATAGAGCGTATAAAGACAGCTTAACATCAGTATAGCGCATAATATTCAACGCTATAAAACGCAAAAAAACCTCCACAAAGCCCTATTTTACTGGCTATACAGCCATAACAAGCCTGTCATTTAAAATGATTTGATATAGGGTAGAAAGCAGCGTTTACATTAAATTCTCGCGCGTGATTTAAGCGCTGTAGAAATTGTGCCGTCATCAAGGAAATCAAGTTCGCCGCCAATCGGTACGCCATGCGCCAAGCGTGAAATATCGATCGTCTTATTAACCCGCATAATTTCATCAACCAAATAATGCGCCGTTGTTTGACCATCAACCGTCGCGCCCATGGCCAGAATAATTTCTTTGAACGTCCCCAGTTGAATACGCTGAAGCATACTATCAATTCGTAAGTCTTCCGGCGCACGTCCTTCTAAGGGGGAAAGTACCCCGCCCAAAACATGGTAATGGCCTTTAAAACTTTGTGTGCGTTCGACCGCCCATATATCGGCAACACCTTCGACGACACAGAGCAAGTTATCATCACGCTTAACACTCACACATATAGAACAAGGTGAAATCTGATCCAAATTACCGCAGACACTACATTCAACAATAGAGTCAGATGCAGCCTGTAAGCTGTGTAAGAGCGGGGACAGGGCAACGTCTTTATTCAACAATAAATGTAGCGCTGTCCGGCGCGCCGAGCGCTTACCAAGCCCAGGCAGAGCTGCAAGCTGTTTAATCAGTGTTTCTAATGCGGTAAGTTCAGATGACATGATGCTTTAAATACCTATTTTTCTTGGCTTGGGTCGTAACGATCAAGATACTGTGCAATAATCTCATGATCAACATGTATTAAATCATCATGCGCGCCATTGTCTAAAATATAATCACGCATATTAATCACCATCGGCGGTGGCCCTGCAATATAAATGCGTTTATCACCATAATTACCGATAACGCCATGCGCCAAGCTGTCCAAGAAAGCCTCCTGTACAATGTCATGGGGCTGATGCAATTTATCAGCGCAAAAATGCACGGTGAGGTTTTGTAAACAGCTGGAAAAATGCGCCATTTCATCAAGCATATAGAGCGATTCAATGTCGCGGGCAGCAATAAAGGCGGTCACTTTCCGCGAGAATTTTTTCTGTCTTAATTGTTCAATCATCGCTCTAATCGGGGCATAACCCGTACCGCCAGAAAATAAAACAATATCTCTTTCTGTGTCGTCAAAATAATGAGCAAGACCCTTGGGTGAGGACATATAAACTGTTTTGCCAATAGTGTCTGGGTCACATAAGCTCCGGCATAAAACCGACCCTGTAACGCGCAAATGGAATTCTAAATAATCATTATCAGGCGCATTTGCGATAGAATAAGGGCGCATATTTTCGCCCCTCTCATCTAAACCAACATAACAATATTGCCCTGCATAATGGGTAAAATATTGCTCAGATCCGATGCCAACAGGCATAGAAAAACGCAGGCGATATAAACCTGCGCCTAAAAGGTCAACCGATTGTAAAACAGCCTTAAATGAGGGTGTTCGCCGTTTATTCATTATAATTATCGCCTGCTTTTTTGGGCTTAATATAATAAAACAACTCATCTTTTAAAGCGGCATCTTTTTCAACATTTACTAAATCAATTTCAGTAATATTGCCGAGCGAATCTATAACGCGCCATTTTTTTAACTCAAATGAATCTGCATCAAAACCTAATATTAATTGTCCGGCGCCTGCGTCTTCAGTTTGCTGCACGGTAATTTGCACTAAACCCGCTGCGCGCATAATTCGCGTGACCATAACATCACCAGAAAGGCGAATATCAGGACGCAATAAAAAATCAGCTAAAGTCGCCCCTATTGGCGCGTTGCTTTGCTCACCCAAATCATCATCATAAAAATAGATAAAGCGGCCATCAGCTACAATAAAATCTTTTACAGGATCGTCAAAATCGAAGCGCAAGCGCCCTGGGCGGTTTAAATAAAACGTCCCTGTAAGGCGCACATTTTCAGCCGCATTCATAACAAAATCTGCTTTGAGCGTTTTTAGGCTGTTAAGGTAATCTTGCGCTTTTTGCACATCAAGGGGCAGGCCTTGCTTGGTCGATGCGTTGGCTTGAAGTGGCGCTGCACAGAAAAGCACGACGCCGATTATTAAAGCCCAGCGATTTAAACGATGTAAGAGCATTACAATTTATACCTTTAATTAAACAAAGACCTATAGTTATATATAATATCACAGCAAAAATACAAGCCAGTGAGCCAAACAAACGCTAATATGCGCAATGTAGAACGTAAATAAGAGCGGATTCTTTTGACGCTTAGCCTCTAAAGGGTTGAGATGGTTACCTTGTCATGCTATTGAGAATCTAATGCCATAAATTTAATTATTAAGATAGTAAAGTATACACATGAAAAATATCACATCATTAGCGCTTATGGGCACAACAATAATTTTAAGCGGCCTTGTTGGCGGTTGTAGCATTTTAGGAAAAGGCGAAGCCAAATACCCAACAGGTTATGACCGCGCGGTCACTGGCGACGATAATATATACGGCGAGCCTGAAGGTATCTTTGGTGAAGGCGGCCTTAATATATTCAAAAGAGGCGATGAGAAAAAATCACAAAATGCTAATATCGGCGTAAACAGCTATTTATGGCGCGCAGCTTTGGACACAGTATCCTTCATGCCGCTAGCCAGCGTTGACCCTTTTGGCGGCGTTATTATTACGGACTGGTATACATCACAAGAATCTCAAAACGAACGGCTAAAGCTTAATGTCTTTATTTTAACTGAGCAGTTAAAAGCTGAAGGTATTCGCGTTCGTGTATTCCGTCAATTGCGTACAGCGCAAGGTTGGGTCGATAGCAAAGTCGCCGATGACACAGCACGTCAAATGGAAGACGCTGTTCTAACCAGAGCGCGCCAATTACGTATTGCTGATATTCCAGCAAAATAAAAGTTTAGCGAGCAAAAATACAGCAATAAATCGCATAAATAGATCAATAGCCATTTGGGCAAACACAGATAAACGGACATAAAATGAACCGCTATAATATTCAAGAAACCGAAAAAAAATGGCAAAAAATCTGGGCTGACGAAAAAGCTTTTCACGTCGATGAAAATGCCGAAGGCAAAGAAAAATACTACATCCTTGAAATGTTCCCTTACCCGTCTGGTAATATCCATGTTGGTCACGTGCGCAATTATACATTAGGTGACGTGGTTGCACGTTTTCGTAAAGCTGAGGGCTATAATGTTCTGCATCCTATGGGGTGGGACGCTTTTGGTCTACCTGCCGAAAACGCAGCCATAGAAAATGGCCGCCATCCTGCTGAATGGACCTATGAGAATATAGCCACCATGCGCGAGCAGTTAAAAGCCATGGGGCTGTCTTTTGATTGGGATCGTGAGATTGCGACATGTTCGCCTGATTATTATCGCCATGAACAAAAAATGTTCCTCGATTTCTTCAAAAACGACCTTGCTTATCGCAAAGAATCTGTTGTGAACTGGGACCCTATTGAAAATACGGTTCTGGCCAATGAACAAGTGGTTGATGGTTGTGGTTGGCGCTCTGGCGCGCCTGTTGAACGCCGCACTTTAAACCAGTGGTTTCTAAAAATATCTGACTTTGCTGATGATCTGCTTACTGGTCTTGATGACCTTGGTGGCTGGCCTGAGAAAGTCCGTGTCATGCAGGATAACTGGATTGGTAAATCACAAGGTTTACAATTTAACTGGGATATAAATGGCCATGATGAAGATTTAGAAGTCTATACCACACGCCCCGATACCATTTTTGGTGCGTCTTTTGTCGCTATTGCGCCAGATCATCCTTTAGCCACGGCTTTGGCCGGTAAAACAGCTGGCTTTGATGAATTTATTCAAAAATGCCAATCTTTAGGCACATCAGAGGCCGCTATCGAAAAAGCTGAAAAACTTGGTTTTGACACAGGCTTTACTGTTAACCACCCGTTCGTGGCGGGTAAAACGCTGCCAATTTATATCGCGAATTTCATTTTAATGGATTATGGCACAGGCGCTGTTTTTGGCGTGCCGGCTCATGACCAACGTGATTTTGAATTTGCGACCAAATATAAATTAGATATCAAAGCTGTTGTCATCCCTGAAGGGGAAGATCCTGCAAGTTTTGATGTTGGTGATGCGGCCTATTCAGGTGAAGGCAAGTTAGCTAATTCAGAATTTCTTGATGGGCTTGATATCGAAACCGCTAAAACCACAATTATTTCAAAAATTGAAGCTTTAGGTCTGGGTCAAGGCAAAACACAATATCGCATCCGCGATTGGGGTATTTCGCGTCAACGTTATTGGGGCTGCCCAATACCAATGGTGCATTGCGCAGATTGCGGCGTCGTTGGCGTCCCTGAAGACCAACTGCCCATTACTTTACCTGAAGATGTTAGTTTTGATGAGGCAGGCAGCCCGCTTGCTAATCATCCAACATGGAAAAATACGACCTGCCCTGAATGTGGTAAAGACGCACAGCGCGAAACCGACACATTCGATACATTTTTTGAATCCAGTTGGTATTTTGCGCGTTTTTGCGATTCACAAAATCAAGATAAAGCGTTCGCCAAAGATAAAGCCGATTACTGGTTGCCTGTCGATCAATATATTGGCGGCGTAGAGCACGCTGTGATGCATTTACTTTATGCACGCTTCTTTACCCGCGCTTTGTCGGCATGCGGCTATACAGACGTTAAAGAGCCGATAAAGGCCCTTTACACACAAGGTATGGTCAACCACGCCACTTATAAAGATACTGATGGCAAATGGGTCTTCCCAAAAGATGTCACCAAACAAGATGATGGCTCATTCGTGCACGCGACGACAGGCTTAAAAGTCGAGCAGGGCGCGATCATCAAAATGTCTAAATCAAAAAAGAACGTCATTGATCCGCAAGAAATTATGGAGAGCTATGGCGCCGATGCTGCACGCTTCTTTATATTGTCTGACTCTCCGCCAGATCGTGACCTTGAATGGTCAGAAGCGGGACTTGAAGGTGCATGGCGCTTTATTAATCGCGTCCACCGCATCACGCATGAAGCTTTGGGTCAATTGCCTGAGGCTGGCTCAGATGCACCGGTTGCCTTTTCAGATGAATCGAAAACGCTTCGTAGTTTGGCGCATAAAACCGCCCATGACATCAAAAACGACTTCACAAACTTCCACATGAATAAAGCTGTGGCCCGTTGCCGTGAATTCACCAATGCCATTGCGGCCTTTAAACCGCAAAATGACCAAGACCAATGGGCCTTGCGCGAAGCGCTTGAATATTTGACCCGCGTCATGAACCCTATGGTGCCGCATTTAACTGAAGAACTGTGGAAAGACCTTGGTCACAAAACAGATCTTTACACAATGCAATGGCCAGAAATAGACGCCAGTTTAATTGTCGAAGATTCCGTCAATATTGCCGTGCAGGTTAATGGTAAATTACGCGCAACAATTAAAATGTCAAAAGATGTTGAGAAAAGTGACGCTGAAAGCCAAGCTTTGAATGAGCCTGCTGTTATGCGCGCCATTGAAGGTAAAACCATTCGTAAAGTTATTGTTGTACCAGGGCGCGTCGTTAACGTTGTTGTTGGTTAATAATAATCCACTATAATTTAAAGGTAAATATCATGAGAAACCGCAAATTATCATATCGTATAAGACTCCAATTTTTAGGCTTTTTAGGTCTAGCATTGCTGCTCAACGGCTGCGGTTTTCAACCTATTTACGGCAATATATCACCAAAACCAGGCGTGCAAAACGTTGAAGACCTTTTGCGCAGCGTTGATATTGAAATTATTCCTAATTTCGAAGGCCAGTTCTTACGCAATCAACTTATTGATAGCATGCATAATACTGGTGCCGCGCCAAGCTTCCAATACGTCTTAAAAATTGGCGATATTAATGAAACAAAACGTGACCTTGATATTACCAAAGAATCTAACGCAACCATTGCTCAATTACGCCTAACAACAACCCTGACTTTGGTGCGTAAACGTGACAATAAAACGATATTAAATAAATCCCTTTGGTCGACCACGAGTTATAATATTTTGGAAAGCCAGTTCACAACCCGCGTATCTAAAGATTACGCGCGTGAAAATGGCTTGAAAAATCTTGCGCAACAAATTGAACGCCAAGTAAGCTTAGCTTTGAAAAATAACGCGATGGCTCGATAGCCAAAAACTAAAAAGCATAATCAAGATGAAGATTACCTATAAACAACTGGCTGGGTTCGTCAAAGCACCCGATAAAGCGGCGCGGGTTATCTTGCTCTATGGGCCAGAGCGCGGCTTGTTGAGCGAGCGCTTAGAGACTATAGGCAAAACCGTCTGTCCTGACTTAAATGACCCCTTTAATGTGGTTAAATTATCCGCCAGCCAAATCATCGATGACCCCGCACGCTTGCTTGATGAAACACAGGCTATGTCAATGATGGGCGGCAGCCGCCTGATTATCATCACCGATGCGGGCAATACATTAACCCCCATCATAAAAGATTATCTCAAAGAAGCTTCTGCTGAAAATCTGGTTTTGATTGAGGGTGGAGAGTTTGATGCGCGCTCTTCACTGCGCCTTGCATGCGAAAAGGCCAAAAACGCAGCGGCTCTACCTTGTTATATAGAAAGCGCGCAAGATTTAGCGGGCGTTATTCGTCAAAAATTACAAGAATTTAACATTACGGCGGATCGCGACGCTTTAACGTATTTATCGCAAAACCTGACAGGCAATCGTAGCTTTATGTTTGGTGAGCTTGAAAAAATTGCCCTTTATGTCGGCGCCTTCGGTGAAGACGCTCAAAAACCCTATACATTACATTTAGACACCGCGCGCTTTATCATTAGTGATGGCGGCAATGTTGATTATGATGATCTTATCTATGCATTATGTGATGGTGATAAAGATACGGCGCTAGGCGCCTTTGACCGTCTGGTCGCAGAGGGCGTCGCTGTTATCAGTATTCAGCGCGGCTTACAGCGCCACTTTAAAAGACTGTTAATCACCAAAGAACGCGTTCTTAACGGCGCGCGCGTTTTTGATGCGGCTAAATTGCTTAAACCGCCATTATTTTTCAAAGTCCAAGATCAATTTATACGCCAAGTACAAAACTGGTCAAAACCTCGTCTTGTCATGGCTATACAGCGCCTAAATGACGTTGAAGCCAAATGCAAAACCACAGGCTATAACGAGATTACGCTGACTGCGCAGACGATATTAGCTCTGGCGCGTTAACATGCCTATTTAGGTGCATGTAAAACTTTACCGCTATTTACATCAATCACAGCAATATCATTCTTAATTAAACTATAGCTATGGTATAGATCACATTTATAGACAAAATCTGACACAACATCTTTGCGCTGAGCGCTTTCAGCAAAAAGACCTTTGACATATGTCAGGTAATTGCGTTGATCTTCCTTTGTTACCTTACCACAGCCATCAAAAATACTACTCGGGTGTGACATCCCTGTTGCAAGAGCGGGAACATCCGCTATAGCCGTTTGATAATCGACCAAACCTTCAGAAAAAACAATTTCACAAACTTTCACGGGCTCAGTTTTAAACGCTTCACCTGCAACGCTAAGGGATTTCTGCTTATAAAGATGGTATTGAGTAAATATGTCCGCTTTGCCAATGACAGCCGCTACGCCTTGAGAAAACATCTGATTTAAATCAGCCGATTTAACACTATATATTTCCGATTTCCCACAGGTTGCGGCTGAAGTCGCAATATAGAAATGCTCTTGAATATTCATAAAATAATCCTCCCTTAATTATTATGTTTAGTGAACTATTAAAGAAACATAAAAGGAAGTCAATGAAAAAGGCGCCCCAATTAGGACGCCTTTTAGAGAATAACAACAAAGGCCTTGCCTAAAACTTATAGCTCATACCAACGGCGATAATACCAACATCACCTTCAGTTTCACCATTAATATCAACGGAGGCTGTTTGACCGCCACCGTAATTAAAGCTCCGTGTCAGGTCAATTTTTTCACTTTTAATGTCAATATACGTACCTGAGAAATCCAATGAAACACGATCATTTAATTTATAGGTCGCACCGAGCGAATACCAATTACGGTCGCCATCAGGCGTACGTGTTGAACGGTAACCATCTGTTGTTGGGCTTTGGTCGAACTGATAACCCGCTTTTAATTCCCATTGGTCATCAAGCTTATATTTAAAACCAATCGCCGCAGCATAAGTGTTTTTATAATTTTGTTCTGTTGATGAAAATGTTCCCGTAGATAATAAAACAGGTATGTCATCAAAAACTGACCAACCATACCACATAACATGCCCTTGTATCGTCAGTTTTTCATTCACATCATAGCCAGCCGCCAAACTGGCAATAGCGGGTAGATCAAGCTCTGCCATACCTGGCACTCTAATTTGAGCGCCGCCGCCAACAGGATTAATAACGACGCGGCCATTAAGTTCATGATCGATACCATGGCGATAATGCAGACCGAATCGTAAATCTTCTTGTGGGGTCCATAACACGCCGACATTATAGCCCATTGATGTATCTGTACCTGATAGGTCTTGCGAACCATCACTCGATGGGTCTGGGCCTGCTGCAGCCGGCGTCGGTAAGGCGTTAACAAGCTGTGCGTCAGCATATTGAACATTAATGCCGCCACCAATAGAAAACTTATCATTTATTTTCCATGAAAGGCTCGGCGAAAAATCTAAAACTTTAAGGCTAGATTCCGTTGAATCATAACGTCCAAAAAAATCATCATCATATTTATTGGCAAGGCCAAATGGCGCGGTTATAGAAAAACCAAGCCAAATATCGTGATTATCTGAGACAGGATAGGCTGCGAACATATTTGGTACAAGCGCTGGGTCATAAGGATTACCACTATCCTCGCCAGTTAAAGCACCTGCAAAACCACCCGCTGTTGTTGCTGAAGAGCCCGTGTTTTTAAGTTTTGAGCTTGGTATAAGTAAATGGCTACCCATTTGCATTTGGGCGCGATCAAGGCTGGCGATGCCCGCTGGATTATAATATGCCGTAGAGGCATCCACAGGGTCAGCAGCAACGCCTGCAAAGGCCATACCGAGATGATAAGAAGATTGTTCTTGAATATAAAAGCCTGCGGCTTTTGCATCATTTGAAATTAGACCACTGCTCAGCGCGATTGTCGCCGCTGCACAGGATAATGAAAATAGACGAAAAGTCATAATGTATTTCCCTTTAAATATTACGATATTAATTCCCCAAGACTACGCTAACTAACCTATAATAATACAGTTAGGGGATGGCGCATAGAGACCAACTATGTTGCAAGGCAACAAAGCTAAACGCGAATATCAAATTCAAAATAAAACTTAACGGAGTAAGTGGTTCAGATCATTGGCAATAAAGACTGCATCATCGCTCATACGGTACATAGCGCGGATCTTATTTTCAGCAGTAAATAAGTAAATATATGAGCTGTGATCCATTGTGTAATCAGACATTGTCTCATCTTCGACCTTACTGGCATAAACTTTATAAGCGCTCAGCACTTTATCTATTTGTGCTTGGCTGCCACCAAGGCCTATCAAACGTTCATGAAAAAGATCTGTATATTGTTTCATAACTTCGGGCGTATCACGCTCTGGATCAATGGTAATAAAGACCAGATCAATTTGATCTTGTAGCGCTGGGTCAAGCTGTTTGAAGGCTTTGAGCGTTTTTGCAAGTTCCGTTGGGCAAATGGCCGGGCAATACGTAAAGCCGAAATAGATCAAGCGATAAGGACGCGTTAGGTTTTTATCAGTAAAGACCTGGCCTTCTTCATCAAGTAACTCAAACGGGCCACCAATGGTTGAACCACTAATCGCACGCGTCGATTGGTAAGATGATCCAGATTTATCACTATTTTGAACATTATTTTGAACACTGGCTTGCATAACAAAAGCCGCAAAAGCCACAACAAAAATAACGCCAAGTCCGGTAAAAACAAATTTCTTATTCATAGTATTAAGCTTTCTTGATTGCAGTCCATAAAGGATCTTTTAATTCAGCACATAAGGCTTCATGGGCCTTATTCTCATCCGATGAAACGTTAAATTGGCGCGGTGGGTGATAAGGGCGTTTCTTAATAAGCTCAACATCATCACGCCCAGTGTCTTTTGTATCATTATCGTCTTTAGCACCAATAAACAAACCGTGTTGGCGGCCGCCAAGTAATTCTAAATAAACCTCAGCCAATAATTCCGCATCAAGCAGCGCGCCGTGCAAAGTACGGCTTGTATTATCAATCTGAAACCGTCGACATAAAGAATCCAAATTCGCCGGAGAGCCTGGAAACATGCGGCGCGCCCGTAATAGCGTATCTTCGACCGTATCCATTGCAATCGGTTTATAACCAAAAAGCTCAATTTCAAAATTTATGAATTTAATATCAAAAGCGGCATTGTGAATGACCAATTTACCGCCTTCGATAAAGTCCATAAATTCACCGACAATCTCACCAAAGACGGGTTTGTCTTGTAAAAATTCTTCTGTAATGCCGTGTACCGCTTGCGCTTCTTCGGGAATGTCGCGCTCTGGATTAATATATTGATGGTACGTCCGTCCGCTCGGCACTTGGTTAACCAGCTCAATACAGCCAATCTCAATAATTCGATCGCCATCAAAGGGGTCAAAGCCGGTGGTTTCTGTATCTAATACAATTTCGCGCATTATTTTCTCTCTATGATTTGAACTTAAGGCTGGCTACGCATTATTTTGAGCAGCGTTTTGACTTGGCTCATCGTATCAGCCTTATTCAGACCTGTATTTATAACATAATCGGCCTGACGGCGCTTTTCTTTATCGGGCATTTGCGAGCGTAAAACTTTATCAAACATTTCTTCGCTCATACCTGGGCGTGCTAAAACGCGGCGTTTTTGTTCATAAAAAGGCGCGGAGACAACAACCGCGAAATCAACAGAAAGATTCGCGCCTGTTTCAAATAGCAGTGGAATATCAAGCACCACAAAATCTAAATTATTATTGCGCGCCGCTTTAATGAAATCATTTTGCGCTTTCCAAACATGCGGATGGACAATATTTTCAAGGCGTTTGCGTGCATCATCATCATCAAAAACAATAGAGCGCAACAAGGCGCGGTCAATCGTGCCTTTAACATGCGCGTCTTCACAACTTGGAAATTCATGCAAAACATCGCGTACGGCTGCGCCGTTTTCACCCAGTGCATCGCGGGCTTCTTGGTCTGAATCAAGCACAGGCACGCCGAGTTTAGAAAACATCGCCGCCGTCGTTGATTTCCCCATACCGATAGAGCCCGTTAAACCAATAACCTTCATTATACCAAAACCTTTTTTATAAGCGTTTCGTCAATTTCTGGTAAAACGTCATACCAATAGTGAAAAGCGCGCTGCGCTTGATAGAGGAGCATACCAATGCCCTCTATAGTTTTATTACCGCGCGCTGCGGCGTTTTGCAATAATTCTGTTTGGCGCGGCACATAAACAATGTCATTCACCACTGCCTCAGCGGGTAATAAGGACAAGTCTAAATCAAGCGGCGGCTTATCCGCCATACCCAATGATGTTGTGTTCACCAGTAACTTGCAGTCCGCAAGTGAGGCTGCACGATCTTCCCAGGCAAAGGCCTCGCCGCCAAATTCTTCCGCGAGTTTTTCCGCTTTAGCCAAGCTACGATTAATAATGTTAAGCTGCTTTGGTTTTTCATGGCTCAACGCACAAGCAACAGCCCGCGCCGCGCCCCCAGCGCCCAATATACAAACCGTGTCATCTTTAACTGAAAAATCAGGATATTTATGCGCAATATTCTGCCAAAAGCCGTAAGCATCCGTGTTTGCGCCGATAATTCGTCCCGTGATCGATTTATAAACCGTATTAACCGCGCCAATTTCTTGCGCGGTTTGGTCAAGTTCATCACAAAATTGAATGATTTTTTCTTTATAAGGCTGCGTAATATTAAAGCCTGCACAGCTGTCATCATTTAATAAACGCGCGACATCAGCTTCAAAATTTTCAGGGAGAATATGCACAGCAGAATATTGCGCGTCTATTGCGTAGCGCGCCATCCAATAATTATGGATGAGTGGTGATTTGCTCTGCGCGATAGGGTGACCGATAACGGCCGCATTCTTAGCCATGGCTTAACTCTTTGCAAAGCGCTTACGCTATGCCCCTTAATTAAACAATTATTACTTAAGGGTCTTAGTGTAATCAGGAAAGATCTTATCGGCAAGAACAGGATCACGAAATGGTACGTTACCAACATAACAAACTTCAAGGTCACGAATAATGTGATATAAATGCGCTTCGTTGATTTGATTATGCATGGATGCGTAATAAGGATTTTTCAAAACATCATTAAGCATCTCGTTCAAATAAGGACGACCTTCTGGTAGTGCAAATAACTGTGCAAGATCTTCTGTCGCTATTGATTGATTAGCAAAAACACGACGCTGATCTGAAGACATTAGAATATCATCACAAATCTCTAATGCGACGCGATCAATCATATTAATGCGGTCCTCATCAGCATACCATTGCTTAAAGGCAACTAATAATGCGCGGCCATCATATAAAGAGGCCGGATCACGCTCAAGAAAACGGCTATAAAGCATCGCCATATCGCCACGCTCTGAGCCTAAAACATGACGCCATAATTCACTATAACCTGCACTTCTCAATTCCCAGATAACTTGTAAAGTTAAGGCTTCTATATCCGCCGCGCGCATACGTTCAATTTTCAAAATCATTTCAGGGTGATGGTTTTGGTAATCAAGTGTATTATTTTCTTCGAGCCAAATATCACGCAAGGCATGGATAAAATCACAAACCAGAGTATTTAGGAAATATGGTGAGCGCATTAATGCTTTAGGCTGAACCTGTGCGTGATTTAAAGTGGCAATAAAATCATCGGCATTAAGTGCCCAACCATCTTGCTCGCCGCCAGAAAACGCTAAGTTCCAATCATAATCCGCTGCTGTTTTTAAAAGCAATGCGCCTGTCGGGCTTAAACCGACAAGGGCTGTTAACCAATATGCGACATCATCATATTCTTTGAATGATTTTTTAAGGTCGTTGACTTCTTCAAGTTCAAACCCTGCAACATCATCAATAATTTGCCCCAAAGCAATGCTTGGGACGACATCACAATCAATAAGCGCTCTCGTCTCAACATTCGTGTCTATGTAATCATAGCTATCTGATGAATAGTGGTAAGCATTCGTCAAATCGTAGCTTTTTTCAAAACCATATGATTTTTGAAAATCAGCATCGCTTTTTTCAATGTCACTATTATCTGAGTTGCTCATAGTATTTCCTAAATCTACTTCACTATCTGAATACACATTATCGTGGTCTAAATTGAATGACTCGGCTTTGTTCATCTGAAAGGCTGGCATCTGTTGTTCCATCTGCGATGAAAAAGACGTTTTCTTCTGATTGATCATTTTTGCTATCCCGTAAAGCCGAATTTGTTTCCAGCCCTTCAGAATGCAATTCCTGTTCCGCTTCTTTAAATGAGCGCTCAAACTTGATAAACCATAGGAAATTAGCGTTAGAGCGGTCTCTTACTTCAGTGAAAACCGGGTCGTGTAAGATGATGCTCGCATAAGGCTCAAGGTAATTTTTGCCGAAGCTTTGCTCTCCAAGCTTAGAAAGCAGTTCAAACGCTATAGTTTTGGACGCTGCAGAATCTTCTCCGAATACATAACCATTATATTCTGAGAGCATTTGCTGAATAAGAATCTTGTCTGACTTGCGGCAACGTTCTGATAAAAACCATGCTTCGAAAGCAGCTTGCGCGGCTTCACCATTATTCATGGTTCTGAAATCAGTGCAGGCTTCACGGGCATAAGCGCGGCCAATATCTGACAAGCTAGAATGTTCGATATAAGCCCAAGTCGATTTTTCACCAGCTAATTGCAGCTCCCAAGCAACGCGAACCATAAAGACATTAAGATCGGCAATTTGTGCACGATTAATAACGATCGCTTGATCAGGGTGAAAGCTTAGCGGGTTAACAGATGTTCCGCTGTCTTTTTGCCAAAAACGTCTAATTTCACGGGCTATTAATAAAACGGCGTCATCTTGGCTCAACGATGCATTAATCAAAATGACATTCGCGTCACGAACAAATTCAGTTGTTCTGATTGTCGTTGAACTTTGAAGCGTCACGCCTTTTGTCAAAGCATAATCATATTGCGCTGTAAAAACGCGGCTGTTCTTCATAAGGTCCAGCGCGCCTTGTAAGTCTAAAGCAGGTTGTTCCTTTAAAGGATCACTACCTAAAATATCAGAAATATTTTCGCTTAAAATAGTCTCGCGCCATGAAACATCTTTATTAAAGTGCTTCGCGATTTGATCATATTTGCTTAACTGCGCATCAACATTAAAATATTCTGAGCCCTTCTCGCCAAGTTCTTCTGCGAAAGCCTCCATAAAGCTTTCCTCTTCTTCCAGATTTTCTTCAAAATCCATATAGAATAAAGGCTGATTACCAATATGCGTGGAACGCACTGGCTGCTCATTGTTAAGGCTATAAGACACAGCGCAATTTGCTTTAGGCGCTATAATAATTTCGATACTATTTTCATTTTCGATAGACATGGAACCCGACCATTTCATTTTTTATTCGACTTAACTTGTCGACACACTACATTTAATCACACAAGGCCACTATTAGCGGCACATGAGTCAATTATGCGTGGAGAGTGTTAATTCTTTCCTACCAAAAAGAAGAAAAACGAAAAAAAAAAGAAAAAAATCCTTTTTTTGCAGTAAGTTATATGATTATGAAAAATAAAAGTGGTGAGAAAACAGCGCGTAATATGGTTATCTGCCCATAAGTATCAATAGACTTATACAGATTACAAACAGCCTAGCTTTATAGCTGAGCTATGAAACGAATTTATTTAAACCAATACTATTGGCCGAAGCTGTCATCCATAATAGGCATATCTTCGACTAAAATCTCTTCACCTGATAAATCGACTTTACCATTTATGCTGATTTTTAGGTCGGCTCTTATAAGTGAATCTTTAAAAACAAAGCAAGCGGCGCATTCGAAGCCACCTTTTGAATCAACGCGCAATACTTCTATTGGTGTGATCATGCTTGCAATAGCACGGCGCGCAGCGAGGGGTGGTTCTTCTTGCCATTGGATATCATCAACGGATTCTAAGGCAAGGAAGCGGCCATGACGGCCACGGGCGAAATTAAAAAAGAATTTAATGTAATCAACAATATTATCTTTTGTGATCTGAATACCCAGCTGATTATTAAGCGCATATATGGATTCACTTGAATATTCCAAAGGCATCATAGTTTCTTTATCACGGTCAATCACAAAAAAGCGGCGCGCTGGGGGCATTACATTATTATCTGCAACTTCATATAGGAAATGCTCGGGATAAAAATCTATCGGGCAGCGTATAACAGAACTGTTATCACCATCTAGAACCGTTGGTTTAATAGCATCCGCTATAATATCCAAAATCTCTTGTTTGTTTTTCTTTTCTAATTTTTCGTAGACTTCACGGAACATATTAACCAACGCTGTTTGTAATTATTTCAGGGGCTTAAAAATATAACGAATTGGCTTTACACGCAATCAAATAGATACGGGCAAATAGATACGGGGACTTAAAACGCCAAAATATAACAATTAAAACTGAGTGTTATTGGTATTAATTGGGTGATTCGTTTGAGGCTTTGTCCTAAGCTTAAAAACCTCGAAATTTTCAACAATCCAGTATCTACGGGAAAGAGCCCCTGTGGTTAACTCTGTGGTTAACTGGTTTATAACTTAGTGCATAAGCCTGTGTGCAAGAGTTACCCCCAATTGTGTGCCTAACTATACTAGTACTTCTCCATAGGCAAATTGATGACTCTGAAACTGCGCATAAAGATTCTGAAAATATCTTCAGATTAGTAAATTAAAGAGGAGTCTTCAAAAACACCCTGTGGACTAAAATGTGCATAAAATCTTATCCCCATGACTCACAGGACCAACAACTACTATTACCAATTAAAATATATATATTCTTTTATTAGGTTTTCTTATATCGTCTGTCTCATGAAAAAATTAATGATGAAAACATTGCTAAATATTCCTGCCGATAAACCACCGATTTGGTTTATGCGACAGGCTGGTCGTTATCTGCCGGAATACCGTGCCCTTCGCAAGGAAACTGGTGGTTTTCTGACCATGTGCTACACACCAGAGCTGGCTTGCGAAGTGACTTTGCAGCCGATTCGACGCTTTGGTTTTGATGCAGCTATTTTATTCTCAGATATCCTGGTGATACCAGATGCATTGGGGCAAAAAGTCAATTTTGTCCCCGGAACTGGACCAGTGCTAGAACCACTTGAGCTAGAAAAACTAAGCCTTGATAATCTGCATAGCCATTTGAATCCGGTATACGAGGCTGTGAAAACTATACGCTCACAGCTCACCAAAGAAAATTTTCATGATACCACGCTAATTGGTTTTGCTGGATCGCCCTTCACAGTCGCGACCTACATGATTGAGGGTAGATCGACTAAAGATTTTATGCAGTTTAAGAAGTTTTTATATGGCCAAACAGAGCAGTTTGAATATCTAATCAACATGCTCGTTGAGGCTACCTCAGCCTATTTAATCAAACAAGTCGAAGCCGGCGCTGAAGTGATTCAGCTGTTTGAAAGCTGGGCAGGGGCCGTTGGTGGTGATGCCTTTCAAAAATATATAATTGAGCCCAATAAAAAAATAGTGGCCAATATCCGTGCTGTGTACCCAGATGTTCCGATTATTGGCTTCCCCAAAGCCGCGAGCTTTTATTTAAAAGATTACATGAATCAAACGGGGATTACGGCGCTGGGCTGTGATTTTACCTTACCGCTTGATTATATTCGCGATGAATTACAAAGCGTTATGCCGGTTCAGGGTAATCTTGACCCCGGTATATTATATGCGGGCGGCTATCAATTAGATGATCAAATCAAAAGAATTATGGACGCTTTAGGCGATAAACCATATATATTTAACCTTGGTCATGGTATTCATAAAGATACGCCAATCGCCCATGTAGAGCGTGCAATATCATTAATTAGAAATACGTAACAGATAATAAAATGACGGAACGCATTGCTATAATTTTATTAAATACTGGTGGTCCCGATAGCAAAAAAGCTATCTTGCCGTATTTTTATAATTATTATATGGACCCGCAAAATATGCCTTTGCCGATGGGGCTGCGCAATATTGCTGCATTTTTTACGGCTTTTACCCAAAGATTTATTACCGCTAAAGAAACCTATCGTCGCTTAGGATATCAATCGCCTTTATTACAAAATACCAAAGCACAGGCGATAAGCTTAGAGCGTATTTTAAACTCATCCAAACAAGGCGATGTTCATTATCGCTGTTATGTCTCGATGACGTATTGGCATCCATTTACTGATGAAGTTATTGACGAACTTAAACAATATGAGCCAGACCGCGTGATTTTATTGCCAATGTTTGCTCAAAAATCCTATAAAACGACTTACGCCCAAGTCAAAGACTGGCTGATTACTGCAAAAGAAGAAAATTTTGCGGTGCAGACATCTTTAATCGATCAGTTTTTTGATTTAAAAGGCTATATAGAAGCGGCGAGTGCTCAAATTTCTCTTTCTATGTATCGTATATCGGATAAAGCGCGTCGTGAGAACTTACCTAAGCCCCGTATTGTTTTTGTTGCCCGCTACCACCAAGCGCGTTTTAAAAAAGCCGGTGATCCGTTTAGTGATCAGATCGAAAAAAGCGCCAAAGATATTATTAAAGCGATTGGTAATGATTATGATTATCGCGTTTGTTATCAGCCTGCACCAATATTTGCGTCTACGATTGGCCCGATTATTGATGATGTATTAATAGAAGCGGCCGCTGATAATATGCCTGTGTTAATCTTTCCGTTGAGCTATTCAGTTGAAAACCCCCTAACTATGGTTGATATGCAACAGCTTTATGCTGAACGCGCTGAAAAATACGGCGTTCCGCTTTATGAACGTGCCATTAGCGTTGGTAATCATTATGATTTAATGACGGCTTTGGCTGAAAAAATTATAACAAATGATGGCCTTATCAAACTAAATGGTTATGATGCATCGCTGAAAGATAAAATATTTAGGAAAAATAGCGATGACTGATTTTATTAGCTCAAATTATGAATGGTTTAAAGCGTTACATATAATCGCTGTGATTTCCTTTATGGCGGGCATGTTATATCTACCGCGCCTTTTTGTGTATCATGCAGGGGCTGAGATTGGCTCAGAGCTATCCGAAACACTTAAAGTGATGGAACGGCGCTTGCTACGGTTTATAATGAACCCAGCGCTTATTTTGATGTGGGGATTTGCTATTCTTATGTTGATTGGCCGCGGTGACATTTTAATGACGCAAGGTTGGGTTCATGTGAAGCTAACTTTGGTTATTGCCCTTAGCGGTGTTCACGGTGTGTTTTCAAAATGGCGTAAAGTTTTTGAGCGTGATGAAAATACAAAATCAGCTAAGTTCTATAAAATTTGGAATGAAGTGCCTACGGTTTTGATGATTATCATCGTCATTTTAGCGATCGTTAAACCTTTTTAATTAACTGACAATAACGCAGTATAATAATTATATAATCAGAATTCTCGTGACTTAACATAAGAAATTATGTTACTACAGTCAGATGTCAATTACAGAGCAACAAATAAGTGACGCTTATAAGCGCACAGGTGAACACCCGGCTGACCAGCGTGTGCGGCTTACATCTGATCAAAACGATGTTGTAGCGCTTCATTATCCGGGCGTAAAAGCGGTTATATATGAGCGCTCCATGCCAGAAAAAATAACCGCCTTATTAAAAAGCGGTCTTGCGCAAAAACAATATATGCGTCCGCAAACGCGTGTGAGTGAAAACAACCAAATTGAAAATCTTGATTGGGCGCAAAAAACACCAATGGCTTTACAAGAAGACAGTCTTTTTTTGCTACAAATATTTCAAAACGCTGCACAGCAAGACATAGTAAAAAATGAGATTCTGCCACGCATCTACAAGCAAAGCCTTTCCGGTGAATTTAACTATAAGGCTTTTGCCGGAGACAGAACAACAACGATGCGCCCCCATGTCGATGGCGTAGCTGTTAAAATCAGGGCCTTGACCTCATATACGCTTGATGAGGAATTAAACACATTGTGGTTCCCTGGCGATTTAACCGAAAATGATATAGAGCAGCTTCATTTGGACCTACTCTATAATTACGAGCAAGCTTGCAAAAAACATAATATGCAGGTTGTTCCGTTAGGCCATATTTTGCTTATGAAGGCCAAAGGCTATACATCGCCTTTGGACCCAGCATCAACACATATAAGCGACCCAATCGACCGTAATGAGCTTTTGGTACATAGCAAACCTATGCCTAAGAAAAATCAGGTTCGATATACAAATATCTACCCGTAAACTTGCCGCAGAGTATTCTTAATCTGTAAGTTAATCTGCCAGTTAATTTGTAAGGGCAAAGCTTGGAAAAATATTATCCAAAGACTTAAACATCTTTTTAAAATAATACCATTCTGATGAATTATCGGGCAGCTTTTTGTAGTTGTTTTCAACTTCCGTGCGCGTTAATCCGCCTGATTTATCTTCGTCCATAACGGTGATCATTAAATGCGATAATGTTTCAGCACGTTTTTCTGCTTTTTCCATTGAGCCGATTAAATTGTCAATCGCCGCGCCGTTATGATTTATAAAGGATAGGTAATTAAGCATTAACAGGCCTTTTTTAATCTCCTCAGCAGAGACTTCAAAGTTAACATCAGCATCAGCAATCACTAATAATAAATGATGGCAGTCTTCATTATTGGCAAAAGACAAATTAGGGTCTTGGTTACAAATGGTCACAGCATGATCCATATAACGAATAAGCTTTAAACCCGGCGCATGTAATTTATAATGATCAGGGTTAGGCGCTGAGCATTTATGAAATTTGAAAACGGGCGATTCTTCATTAATATTTTCAGCCCAGCTTTTTGATAAATCAGCAGGGTCATCATTAACAGTAAAGGCCGCTTCAAAACTTTCTTCCTCGGCATTATATTGCTTGATAATATTATCGCTGGGCACTGTAATTTGTGTGAAGTTAGAGCCTTCAGCCACGTTTTCTACTTGTTGAAGGCATGCTTCTGCACCGAACATAAGCGAATATGAGAAATATTTTGTGTAAATTGTCGTTACATCGGGCGTATCACAATTGGGCAGTGACCAATAACCTTGATAAGGACCCGGTATAGGCACGGCGACCTCAGCGGGGGCGGCAATGCCTGTTTTAAGCGCGTTAACTGCGGCGTCTTTATGTTCCTGCGCGATGCGAATTAGAGCCGCTTCAACCGTTGGGCATGTGTGGCCATAATTAAAATCGGCCGAAGCCTTATCAGAAAAACTTACGCTTAACAAAAGACATAGGCTGATTGCTTTTAAACTATTTAGAGAGATGCGATTCATTGATCAGTTTTTCCTTTTTTGATGAGGTCGGGCAATAACCCTGATGTACCCATAGCTTGTTTCATGAAGAATTTTTTAATCGGGTTAAAGCGCTCTATGCCCATTAAGCCCATTTGGCGCGCTGCGCGAAAAGGGGGGAATGAAACACCAAATATTTTGACAAGACCATCGGTTACTGCAGCCATCGCCATATTGTCGAAGCGGCGGCGGCGTTGATATAGACTGAGATTTTCAACGGCGCCTAAATCTTGGTTTTTGGCTTTAGCAGCGGTTAATATTTCTGTGAGCTCGGCAATATCACGCATCCCCATATTTAAACCTTGCCCAGCTATGGGATGAATGGCGTGTGCGGCGTCAGCAACCAAGCATAAGCGCGGCGCTATATAATCAATGGCATGCTCTAAACCCAAAGGGTAAGCGCGGCGCTGTGAGGCTAGCCAAACTTTGCCATAGAAATCGGGGAATCGTTCATTTAAAGCAAGGTTAAAAGCTTCTTCTGATAAGCTTAAAACACTGGCTTGCTTAGCGTGGCGGCTGCCGTCAAAATGTTCTGTCCAAACAAGGGAAGACCTATGCGTACCATCTGCGTCATCGGGCATGGGTAAAATCGCAAATGGGCCTTCAGCTTTGAAATGCTCAATCGCGTTATTATCATGGTCATTTTCATGGGCAATTGTGCAAATAACCGCATGTTGGTTATAGGCCCATTTACGGGTCTGAATAGCTGCATGTTTACGGACAAAAGACTGGCGACCATCGGCGCCGACTAATAATTGACCATGTATGATAAGGCCGCTTGTAAGTTCGACTTCAATATAATCATCAAAAGCTTCAAAGCGCACTGCGCCATCAGGGGCAATATGTTGAACGCTTTCTAAGGTTTCAATGCGCTCTTGCAAGGCTTTGCGCATATCGCGGTTATTGATGATCCACCCAAATGCATCTTGTTCAACACTATCAATAAGAAATTTAAGTAAAACAGGCGATTGGCTATCTAAAATATCAATATTTTTGATCGGGCATGCGCCTGTTAGCAGCGTGTCCCAGACGCCCGCAGCATCTAATACGCGCGTAGAGCCAAAGGAAATAGCCGTGGTGCGCAAATCAAATTGTTCTGTTTGTTGAAGTTTGGGGTCATCGCGATCAATGCATATTGTATCAATTTGTGCATTACCCAGTAGGGCGGCTAATGATAGGCCTGATTGCCCTCCACCAATAATAATGACATCTGTTTTGATGATGTGTGGTTTTTTAGGTGTTTGCTGATCTGACATTAACTCTTGTCTTCCTTTAGTGTTCAGATAGGGCTATATTTATTCAAATATAGATTGTCCAAGCGATGATACAAGGAAATTCTTGAACTTGGTACAAGATCTGATTGTGAATTTGATTTTGCACAGGCCTAGTTCTTAAGAGTACAGATATAAACGGATAAAAGGATTTAAAAAATGAAAATGATAATGGCCATCGTAAAGCCTTTTAAATTAGATGATGTTCGCGAAGCTTTAACCGCGCAAGGCATTGAAGGTTTAACCGTTACCGAAGTTAAAGGTTTTGGCCGTCAAAAAGGTCAAACAGAAGTTTTCCGCGGTGATGAATATACCGTGTCATTCCTCCCCAAAGCGAAAATAGAAGTCGTTGTTGAAGATGATGCGGTCGATAAAGTTGTAGAAGCGATTCAAACAGCCGCTAATACAGGGCGCATAGGTGACGGTAAAATATTTGTTTATGATATTAGCCACGCTGTTCGTATTCGCACTGGTGAAACAGGCAATGATGCGGTATAAAACAGAATAATTATAAAAATAAGACTAAAACAGGGATGGGATTTATGGCGACACTTACCGATAAAATGGTTAGCAAATGGCATTTACAGGCGCGACCACTTTTAGAACAAGAACAAGGTTTACAAGATAAGCTTGATCTTTTACCTGAAGATACAGATACAGGTTTGTTTTCAATCTTTAATGGCTTTGGTGATCCTGATTCACGCCAAGCCTTAACCTCGCGTTTAGATGCCGTCCGGGGGCGTAAGTTAGAATTAGCACAAGCTTTTACTCTGCGCGTTATTAAACAAGCCTCAGGTAGTGATGGCCCATTTGACCGCCGTTATAGAGCTTATCAAAACACACGCAAAGCGGAATGTGCCTCTTGGCCAATGACATATACGCCAGATGATGCAAGAACAGATTATCTTTTAAGATATTTCCTGCTGCAACATATTAAGCTGCCACAAGATCAAGAAATTGTTATCGATCAAATGCTTGATTTTTATAAGCATGATGATAGTTTACCCGCGCCATATCGCCCTGAAAAAGATCCTGAGCACTGGATTAATAAGCTGTAAGCGATTTAAAGCATAAAGATTAACGATTAAGTCCATTCAAAGATAAGGTTTTGCCATGCGTATATGTTCATGGAACATTAACTCGGTGCGTTTACGTGCGCCGATTGTTCAACAAATGATGATTGATCACAACCCTGACATTGTTTGCTTGCAGGAAACTAAAACCCCTGATGACAAATACCCATTTGAAGCCTTTGAAGAGCTTGGCTATAAGCATATTCATATAAGCGGCATTAAAGGTTATAATGGCGTATCTATTATGTCGAAATTGCCACTCAGCGCAGAGCTGATCCATAATCGCGTTGCGCGTGAAGATGGCCGTCATATTTCTGTGCAAGTGAACCATGACAGCTTCCCTAAGCCGATTGAGATACATTGTATTTATATTCCCGCTGGCGGCGATGAGCCAGACCGCGAAATAAACATTAAATTCGCCCATAAACTTGATTTTATCGCTGAGCTTGAGGCGTGGTTCACAGCCAACCATAGCGAAGACAAAGCGATGATTGCGCTGGGTGATTTTAATATTGCGCCGTTAGAGCACGATGTATGGTCACATAAACAGCTTTTAAAAACCGTATCGCACACACCGATTGAAGTTGAGGTTTTAACCAAGATGCAAAATGCGATTGGCTGGGTTGATGCACTTCGCCATTTTGTGCCTGCGGAAGAAAAATGCTACACATGGTGGTCATATCGTAATAAAGACTGGAAAAAATCTAACCGCGGTCGCCGCCTTGACCATATTTGGGTCACGCCTGATTTAAAGCCGCATCTGAAATCACATTTGATCGTGAACGAAGCGCGCGACGTGGTTAAACCATCCGACCATGTGCCGGTTATGATTGATTTTGATTTTTAAAAGCGGCTTGTTTTTACTGCAAGGACAGTAATTCATTGGTAAGCTCTTTGAGAAGCACATCGCGGCGACGCATCCATTCTTGGTCGTCAACCAATTCAGGGGCTAAGGTGTCATCAATATATTGTGTGCCATCTTTCATGCTGAAATTTTGCTGAAATTGGCCGCTTTCATAGGCTTTCTTCATATGCTCTGCACCGCTTTTGCAAATATCCGTATAAGGTATACGCGCTTTGCGCTCTTCAAGAAGCTTGAAAATTTCTCCATAAACATGTTCTTTATCGGCTGGTGTCAACGCGGCGAAGCGCCTTAGATAGTTTTGTCGCAATTGCTCAATCTGTTGGAGCGAATTAAGGCCTGCTGTATCATCTTGACAATATAGAACATCAGATTTTAAGAAAAATTCCGCGACAAAATAATGAATAACGCTATTTAAGTTCATTGTTTTGGCTTGTTCTGGGTTGGCTTGTTTCATGCTGCTTGATAAGCTTTCAAGGAACTGGACATAGCTTAAACCATATTTAGGGTCACCATTTTCGTATAAATATTCATCACGCAACCAAAACATTGCAACATTTAAGTCATTCTTCGATGCATAAGGGGCATTAAGGCGCATTTGCAAGTCACGCATGACAAGAGGATATTTTTGTTTGGCGTTTGATAGGCTCAGAGATTTGTAAAATTTATTCTTGATAATTTTTTCTGGCGTGTCTTTAGCCGCTTGCGCATTTTGTGGTATAGTAAGAAGAAAAATAGCCAAAGTAAGTAGTTTAATAAAATACATTTTGATACCCTTTGTGAAGAAAACTTATTTTAATTATAAATATTTAGGCTTGACTCTACAAACATAATTTGATAATTCTGTAAATGTCTAAAAAACACCCCCCAAATTAAGTTTAATTTTTAACACTCTTAAAGTGTTGTGTCAGAGGGTTGGGGCCTTATTTTTAAAAATAATTTAGCGTTTATAAAATAAATCCCTCTATATAAGTTTAAACAGATCATAAAATCAGGCTTTTTAATAAACCACTTTTAAGAATCAAAAACACCCCTCAGGTTAATCCCACAAACAAAACGAAGTAATTTTCATGAATTTACAAGAACTAAAAACACGTTCTCCATCGGAACTTCTTGCTTTTGCAGAAGAGCTTTCAATCGAAAATTGCGGCTCTATGCGCAAACAAGATATGATGTTTGCCATTTTGAAAATGCTCGCGGAAAAAAGCGTCCCTATATCGGGCGCAGGGGTTTTAGAAGTGCTGCAAGATGGTTTCGGCTTTTTGCGCTCCCCAGAAGAAAATTATCTACCAGGGCCGGATGATATTTATGTCTCCCCCTCACAAGTACGCCGCTTTGGCCTGCGTACAGGCGATATCGTCGAAGGCGAAATTCGCGCCCCTAAAGATTCAGAGCGCTATTTTGCACTTTTACGTGTTGGCTCTATCAATAATGAACTACCTGATAAACTCCGTCACCGCATCAACTTTGATAACTTAACGCCTTTATATCCTGAGCGTAAAATCAAGCTTGAACTGGCTGACCCAACAAAACAAGCCTTCACACAGCGTGTCATTGAAATGGTGGCGCCGATTGGTTTTGGCCAGCGTGCGCTTCTCGTTGCGCCGCCACGTACAGGTAAAACAGTTATGCTGCAAAATATTGCGGCTTCTATTGCTGAGAACCACCCTGATGCATATTTGATCGTTCTTCTTATTGATGAACGCCCAGAAGAAGTGACCGACATGGCGCGTAGTGTACGCGGCGAAGTTATTTCTTCGACTTTTGATGAACCAGCATCGCGTCACGTTCAAGTCGCTGAAATGGTCATGGAAAAAGCCAAACGCCTCGTGGAACATAAACGCGACGTTATTATCCTTCTTGACTCTATAACGCGTCTTGCGCGTGCCTATAACACGGTTGTACCGTCTTCTGGTAAGGTTCTTACTGGTGGTGTTGATGCGAACGCTCTACAACGTCCTAAGCGCTTCTTTGGCGCAGCGCGTAACATTGAACAAGGCGGCTCGCTGACCATTATTGCGACAGCCTTGGTTGATACAGGCTCACGTATGGATGAGGTTATCTTTGAAGAATTTAAAGGTACTGGTAACTGCGAAATTGTTATGGATCGCAAAATCGCTGATAAGCGCGTCTTCCCTGCAATTGATATTCAGAAATCTGGTACACGTAAAGAAGAGCTTCTGGTCGAAAATGATGACCTACAGAAAATGTGGGTCTTACGTCGTATTCTAAACCCAATGGGCACAGTTGATGCCGTTGAATTCTTACTTGGCAAGATGCGCAATTCGAAGAGCAATGATGAATTCTTCCAATCAATGAACCAATAGCAAATTAACGCTTAGCGTTATATTTGGGGCTGTGAATACTGTATATTTTCGCAATGCGCTTTTATATAGCTGGGATCTTGATGGAAATTCTTAAGAACGGCTTCATATAAATGTCCGTCCTTTTTATGGTTTTGATTAAAATTTAACCATACAGGATGTTCCGCACCTTTAATGCGAGAGTAATCAGCAATTATGCTTGCCTGCTGTTCATGGTTGTAATCACTTAAATCCTTATTCTCATCTAATGTATACATATAAGGTGTGTCATTATTGTGCTCCGAACCAGCTGCACCATCCACAAGTGCATTAAATAAGCTGTGTTTTCTGACGTTACAATTTTGATTTTGCCATATATGGGCATTTTCATGTACGAAAACCCATGACCCGATATTATAAGGGTCAGAGTCCTTTTTCGTTAAACGGCTATGCAGATGAATAGTATTACCAAGTGTAAATGCATCAGACTGGCTTTTCTCTACTATATAATCACTTATAGCAGAGACTTTATAGTGTATAACGCTGATATCTAAGCTGTCTTGAAAGATTGCTGAGAGTGTCTGCTTTTGTTCATCTGAGTATTCTTCCTCAGGAAGAGAATCTAGAGCAAGGCCCCCAGCTTCGAGGAGTGCAAAAATTAATGCAGCTGACCGCGCGCATTTTAGGAGCGGCGGTGCATTTTTTTTAAATAAAGTCACTTCAGTCATGCTCTCTGCTCTCCTCCTTTTTATCTTTACATAACATACAGCACTCCAGTATAAAATACAACAATTTTAACTTATTTAGATTGAAATAGAGAAATTACACTGTTGCTTTATATAGGCAGGGTCTTGTAAGAAATTGTCTAATACGGCGCGGTAAAGCGTATCGGTTTTTTCATCAAAAGCCTTGTTTTTTAAGAGAATTGAGGGGTGTTTAGTCTTATGATTAAAATAATCAGCAATAATGATCGCTTGTTACTCGTTATTATAATCCAACAAGTCTTTTTCGGCATCCAGCTGGTACTCGTATATTTCAAGGGGATCAGAAAAAAATGTTCTGCACGGTGAAATAACTGAGAAAAGAAAGAAAAAGAGCAGTTTTGCTTTTGCCAAATATGCGCAGCTTCATGAATAAGAGTGGTGTTATAAATAGAAGATTCAGGCTTCAAACTAGAACTTATAACAATCGTGTTGCCTAGTGTAAGACCCGAGGCGCCATGAAGGCTTAATATATGGTCACCTTGTTTTGATTGATTGTAATTAATTACATTAAGATCAACGCTATTTTAAAAATATGTGAGAGCTGTACTGTTTCTTCTTCAGTAAATTCTTGATCAGGTAATTGTTGAATATAGTTATAATAAGCGCCCCATATAGCCGAGCTTAAGATACCTACACGTAAAAGGCGCACAGCTATAGATGGCTTCTTTTTTAATAAATCTTTTAATTCCACGCCGGCCCCCCTTAACAAATTCTGTAACAAAACTCTGAATTTAGACATGTTTATATAATATTATTTCCGTAATATCAATAGTTTTTCATAACGCCACTATTCGGGTGGGTTTATTGTCTGACGCCTTACATATTAAAAGCCCCGCAAGTGCGGGGCTTTTTGAACATTATTACTGATTATTTATTGTTAGAAACGGTAAGAAACGCCCATACCGATGATAAATGGATCAAGGTCAACATTATCAGCATCAAGATGCGTGGCGCCGAGGTCAACATCGACATCAATGTCTAAATTCACATATTTTGCATCTAGATTAATGCCCCAGTTATCATTTAACCAATAATCAAAGCCTGCTTGCACAGCATAGCCAAAGCCACCATCGACATCGAGATTATTAAACCCAGCGCCATTACTTTCCCCATAGAAGAGCGAATAGTTCAAGCCAGCCCCTACATAAGGGCTAAATTTGCGCTCTGGTGTGAAGTGATATTGTAGAGTGAGCGTTGGTGGCAATATCCACGCATCGCCGACATTAAAATTACCCGCGTCAACTTGGTGTTCTGCGGTGGCGGCAATCAATTCGGCCGAAATGTTATTTGTGAAGAAGTAAGTAAAGTCAATTTCCGGTGTGATTGCGTCATCAACATCGGTTTTTAGGCCGTTTTGCGTGACAGATCCGCTACCATCCGCCAGAATATCAACGGCGCGTAGGCGAATTTGAAAACGCTCTTTAGATAATGCGCCACCAAGATCGGCCGCCATCGTTGTTGATCCGAATGTTACGGTCGCGACGCTTGCGAGCATTATTAAGTTATAAAATTTGTTCATGGGGTCATTCTCCTCTATATAAAACTTGGGAACACAATGCCGATATTATGCCGTTTATAAATTGACCAGTGTCAATTTAAACGCAGATTGCAGGCATTTTTTGCATTATATGACCAAAAAGTAATAAAAAACCTACAGGCTTATACGTTACTGACCTTCATCACGATCATCATCATCATCATCGTCATCTATTAATATCCGCCGTGCCGCGCCATCCATATCGTCATATTGTCCTGATTTTAAGCTCCAGACAAATGCGCTTAGACCAACAAGGCCTAAAAGAAGGGCGATAGGGATAAGATAGATAAGAACGCTCATGAGCTAAACCTTAAACGAAAACTATTAGCGATCACCACTAAAGATGAACCAGACATCGCAATGGCCGCGATTAATGGTGTGACTAAGCCCGTCAAGGCCAGCGGTACGGTGATCACATTATAAATCACTGCGAGCGCAAAATTCTGTTTCACTAATTTTTGGCTAAGGCGCGCCGTTTGATATGCGCCATAAACAGGGGTTATTTTATCGCCCATAAAAACAATATCCGCCGCATTTTGCGCCATGTCAATCGCCGTCCCTGGTGCCATTGAAACGTCAGCCCCAGCTAAGACAGGGGCATCATTAAGCCCATCACCAATCATCAGAACTGTGCAGCCCTGACCTTGTAAGCGTTCCAAGACTTCAAATTTTTGCGGTGGGGTTTGTTCTGCATAGACTTGGTCTATGCCCGCTTCTTTGGCGATTTTATCTGCGACGCTTTGTCGATCACCAGACAGCATAATAACCGTTAACCCGGCGTGCTTAAACTGTGTGACCATTTCAACGGCCCCATCGCGCAAGCCATCTGTGAAATGATAGGCTTGTATGGTTTGACCCTGCTCTGGGCTTTCTGTGTTAAGCCAAAGTTCTAACTTATCCGAAGAGGCTGCGTCTTTATCGCCGCAATAAGCCCGACTGCCGAGTTTTACGACCGCGCCCTCGTAAACACCCGAAAGACCTTGGCCTGCGTGCTCCTCGACCTGGGAGAGGGCAAACAGCTCACCTTTATAGGCCGCGCCCAATGCTTTTGAAAGCGGATGTGCGCTATGTGCCGCCAGTGACGCCGCCATTTTTAACTGCGCTTTATTATGATCTTTATCTAGGATCGGCTTACCAAGGGTCAGCGTCCCTGTCTTATCGAGCAATACAGTATTAATACTGGCTAAACGCTCCAGCGCATCACCCGATTTAATCAATATACCGTTTTTGAGCAAGCGGCCACTGGCTAAAACCTGTACGACAGGTACAGCAAGTCCCAATGCACATGGACAAGTGATAATAAGCACTGTAATGGCGATGACCAGTGAGGGCTGCCATGTTAATCCGCCAATAAGCCACCAGCCTAAAAACGCTAAGGCTGCGAAGCTGTGTACCACTGGGGTATAAAACTCAGCGGCTTTATCGGCTAAACGGACATATTTGGCTTGGCCCTGTCCTGCCTTTTCCATTAAGCGAACAATATCAGACAGCAATGAATTTTCTGCAGCCTTGGCGACTTTGATATGCATTGAGGCAGACAGGTTTAATGTCCCGGCAAATACATCAGAGCCTTGGGTGATCTTACGTGGCATTGTCTCGCCCGTGACTAAAGAGGTGTCGACTTCGCTTATGCCCTCAAGCACAACGCCATCAACAGGGAACATCTCCCCAGCGGCAACGCGCACAATCATATCAGGCTGTACATCACGTATGAGAATTTGGCGGGTTTTTTCACCCTCAACCACCAAAGCAAAACCACTTAACGTGCTGAGCAGGTCTGTCGCGGCGGATCGAGCATTCTTACGCGCTCGGAAATCCAAATATCGGCCAATGAGTAAAAAGAACATCAACATAACCGCAGAATCAAAATACACATGCTCGCCATGATTTATCGTCTCAAATAAGCTCATGCCCCCTGCCAAAATCAAAGCCAGAGAAATGGGGACATCCATATTCGTATGCGCTGCGCTTAGGGCTTTAAAGGCAGAGCGAAAAAAGGGGCGGCCTGAAAACATAATGGTCGGCAGTGCAATAATTGCAGAGACCCAATGCATTAAATCGCGCGTTGCCATGCCCATGACTTCAGACGATGTGCTCCAGACCCCGACGGAGAGCAACATCACATTGCCCATGGCAAAACCCGCCACACCTAAACAGAGCAGCAAAAAGCGCTCTTGTGTTTTTGTCTCGTTCATTTCTGTGGCGGTATCATAAGGCTGAACGCCATAGCCAAGGGATTCGATTTTTTGCACAAAATCATTGGCGCGCTGCGGGCTGCCTTGCCAAATAAGCGCTAAACGCCGCGTTGAGAAATTTAATCGGACGCTTTGAATGTCTTGATCTTGTAACAGCGAAGATTCAATTTTCTGAATACAGCCCGCACAATGCACACCGCTGAGTAAAATGGATAACTCATAAGCACCATCTTCATTGCGCTGTGCGAGGGCTTCATAACCGCTCAGCGCTAGGGAAGAAGACGTTACTCCGCTATGAAGTCGAGGTTTGTCTGGAATGTCTCGTTGTTCCATGATGCTTTTAGCCTTGCTGTCCATGCGCCATGTAAGGGCATAGTGGGGTTTGCTTCATACACGCCATTACCAATATGTTTAAGCGCGATGTCGAAGTCGTAGCCATCTTGCACAGAGCGCACGATATCTGCTGTTACAGATGCATTTATAATCGGTAATGTCCAGCGCAAAACACCATCATGATACGATGCGCTGTTCTTAAGATTGGGCTGTGTTTTGGCAGCCTCAAGTGTTTTATTAAATTCAAGACCTTTTTCGTAAGGATTCTCAATCACTACGCCGCTATGTGTCTGCAGGGCAAAATATATAAAGATGCTGTTGACCACAATGATCAGCGAAAAAAATGCGACAAAACAAAGTAGGATAAAACGGCCATCTGATTTTTTAACGGTAGCACTCATCATTATTACCTTTGGCTAATAAATATGGTTTCTGAGGAGTCTTGGACTTCTCCGTCAGATAAAGTGAAGATAATCTCACGCGGCGCATCAGGGCTGGCTGTTGTGCTAATGAAGATGTGATATGTACCGACACTATCGGCAGGCACATAAAGGTTTTTAGCGCCAATGTGACCGGCGGCTTTAACATCGATTTTTATATTATCAAGCCCCTCAACGCTCAAAGCATAGCTGCGATGGTCATGGGTTTTGTTGAGAATTTTTAAGATGTAGCCATTGCGAATTTCGCCGCTAGAAAGCTGTACAAATAATGGGTTACGATCATGCAAGACATGCAGTTCAAGCGGTGATCGCGTAAGCAGGGCAGCCAGCATGATTGAGCCAACCAGCGCCAAAATAGCGGCATAATAAAGCGTACGAAAACGTAAGAATTTGAATTTTTCTTTGCCGCCTTTGACTGTCGCTTCCATATGATTAATTGTATCATAGCGAATGAGGCCGCGTGGGCGCTCAACTCTATCCATGATATCGTTACATGCATCGACACATAGGCCGCAGGCAATACATTCCATCTGCAAGCCGTTACGTATATCTATGCCCACAGGGCAGACTTGAACGCAAGCTGTACAATCAATGCAATCACCACGGTTTTCCCAACTATCACCTTTTTTATGTTTGCCGCGCGGCTCGCCGCGCGTTTCATCATAGCCGATAAGCAGCGTATCGCGATCAAACATAGCGGATTGGAAACGCGCATAAGGGCACATATAGGTGCACACTTGTTCACGGGCAAAACCCGCCATAAGATAAGTACTAAACGTTAGCCCCCCAATAAAACCAAGTACAGTCGGGGAGACATCAAATTCAAGGAAGCTCTTAACCAACGTTGGCGCGTCGTTGAAATATAAGACGAATGAACCCGCCGTACACCAAGCAATCACAAGCCAAATAAAATGTGTTGTCGCAATTTTACGGATTTTGTCGAATGTCCAGCGGCTATCATGGAGTTTTTTACGCGCATTGCGATCACCCTGTACAAGGCGCTCGACCCAGACGAATAAATCCGTCCAAACGGTTTGTGGGCAAACATAACCGCACCATACGCGTCCAAATAGGCTGGTGATGAAGAATAAAGCAATGGCCGATAAGATCAAAATACCGGTTAAGATATAAACCTCTTGCGGCCAGATCTCGATCCAAAGCCAATAGGCTCGGGCATTATCAAGGTCTATAAGAACGGCTTGATCTGGCGCATTTGGGCCGCGATCCCAGCGCAAAAACGGCGTGAGATAATAAATCCCAAGCGTTACGACCATGGCGATCCACTTTATTTTACGGTATTTTCCCCAAACACGCTTTGGATAGACTTTTTCTTGCTTGGCGAAATACTGGACGGAGTCTTGTTTACTCACCTTTTTCTGGTTCCTCTTCGCCGCCGCCGAGTTGATGCAAGAACACCGTTAGCTGCCTTAGGGTGTTTTTATCTAATCTTTGCCCCCAAGCCGGCATCATGCCAGCGCGCGCATTATAGATGCTTTTATAAACGGAAGCTTTGTCACCACCATAGAGCCAGATTTTATCCGTGAGGTTTGGCGCGCCAAATTCATGCAGGCCTTTACCGTTCATACCGTGGCATGAGGCGCATTGCATTTTGAAAATCTCTGCGCCTTGTGCGTGATGTTCGGTGTTTTGATTGCTGTGGGCTTTATCATCAGATAGCGTTAAAACGTAATCACGAACGGCTTCAATCTCTTCTTTGTTCAGAAGGCCATCTTTACCAAAAGCAGGCATTTGTGACACACGGCTATCAAGGTTCTTGTCACGAATACCAAATTGTAGCGTTTGGTGAATATCGGTAAGTGTACCGCCCCAAAGCCAATCATCATCATTTAAATTTGGATAACCTTTTCCGCCTGCACCGCCAGTGCCATGACATGTCGCGCAATTATCTTTAAAAGCAGACGCGCCGCCAGCATTGGCAAAAGCATAAAGTTCAGGGTCGTTTAAGATCTGTTCATATGAGGCGTTTTCAAAGCGATTAAGATACGCTTTTTGGCGCAAAATAATCTCGTTCTGACTATTCGACAACTCTGTAAATTGTGTATATTCACCTGTGCCCTTTGTGTGGCCGCTAAGCGTTGGCCATGCGGGGTAAATTACCCAATACCAAGCCGACCAGATGCAACAAACAATAAACACCCATACCCACCATCGTGGCAGTGGATTGTTTAACTCTTTTAATCCGTCCCATTCATGGCCAGTTGTTTCCACGCCAGAAACTTCATCTATTTCTACGCCTTTTACGGGTTTGTCTTCGTTCTTATTATCGTTAATCATTCTTCATTCTCCTGAAGCGGTATATTGCCAAGCTTCTTATATTTATCTTTTGCCCCGGGTCTGAATGTCCATAAAGTGACGGCGCTAAAAAATACGAAGAAGAAAATTAGTCCAACGAGGCCGAAACCGGCACTGGCAAAAAGCTCTTTCATTCTGTGTCTCCTTCTACGGCTTTAGCCGCTTCAAAATCGACCATCGTACCCAGTACTTGTAAGTATGAGATAAGCGCATCCATTTCAGAGATAAGATGCGGCTGACCGTCAAAGTCGCGGGCATTAACACGATCGCCGTAACGCTCCATTAAGCCGTCCGTATTTGTACGTGGCTCACCAGTTGCCTGTGCTGCGGCATCTTTTTGCGCCATTTCGATCATCTCATCAGTGTAAGGAACACCCAATACGCGTAGCGTTTTTAAATGCTGACCCAGATCATGCAATTTTGCGCCATTCTTTTTCAAAAAACCGTAAGAAGGCATAATGGATTCTGGTACCAAGTCACGGGGCTCCGTTAAATGGGCTGTATGCCATTCATCGGAATATTTACCGCCGACGCGCGCTAAATCAGGCCCTGTACGTTTAGATCCCCATAGGAAGGGGTGATCATACATGCTCTCAGCCGCTAAGGAGTAGTGACCATAGCGCACAACTTCATCACGCAAAGGGCGGATTTGTTGGGAGTGGCACGAAGAACAGTTTTCACGGACGTAAATATTTTGCCCCGCCAGTTCTAATGGTGTGTAAGGGCGCACGCCCTCAATGGGTTCAATCACGGTTTCCATTCGGAATAACGGCACGATTTCAATAATGCCGCCAATTGAAACCACGACAATAATACACACCAATAACAGCATAGAATTGCGCTCTAGCTTTTCATGTTTATTCATCCAGCTCATGCTACAGCTCCTTCTAATTTAGAGTTTTGCTCTTGCTCTTTGACATTCACATCACCGCGAATGGTGCGCAAGACATTATAAGCCATGATTAAAGCGCCGCTTAAGAACAACAAACCACCCATAACCCGAATGAGATAAAATGGTTTCATCGCCATAACACTTTCAACAAAGGAGTATTCGAGGAAGCCCATATCATCGTAAGAGCGCCACATTAGACCCTGCATAATGCCTGATACCCACATAGATGAGATATAAAACACGATACCGATTGTTGCGATCCATAAATGAATCGAGATGAGTTTTGTTGAGTACATTTTTTCGCGGCCCCAAAGTCTTGGTACCATGTAATAGAGGCAACCAAACGTAATAAAGCCGTTCCAACCCAGCGCGCCAGAATGCACGTGACCAATGGTCCAGTCTGTATAATGGGAAAGGGAGTTTACAGCACGTATTGACATAAGCGGCCCTTCAAATGTTGCCATGCCATAAAAGGCCAAAGCAATAATCATGAACTGCAAAATAGGGTCTTCACGTAGTTTATGCCAAGCGCCAGAGAGCGTCATCGCACCGTTAATCATGCCGCCCCAGCTGGGCATCCATAACATAATTGAGAAGGTCATGCCCAGTGTCTGTGCCCAATCAGGCAAAGCTGTATAATGCAAGTGGTGCGGACCTGCCCAAATATAGATAAAGATTAGCGACCAAAAATGTATGATCGATAGGCGGTAAGAATAAATCGGGCGATTGGCTTGTTTAGGGATGAAGTAATACATCATGCCAAGAAAGCCTGCGGTCAGGAAAAATCCGACAGCATTATGCCCGTACCACCATTGGATCATTGCGCTTTGCACGCCAGCAAATGCTGAGTAACTTTTAGCGCCAGCTATATCCACCGGCAAAGCTAAACCATTACACAAATGCAGTACAGCGACGGTAATAATAAAGGCGAGATAGAACCAGTTAGCCACATATAAATGCGGTTCTTTACGTTTGATGCAGGTCATCAGATAGACGATCAAATAGGACACCCAAACAATCGTTAACCAAATATCAGCATACCATTCTGGCTGCGCGTATTCTTTGCTCTGCGTTACACCGAGCACATAGCCCAGTGCCGCCATTACAATAAAGCCTTGATAACCCCAAAACGTGAAATTGGCGAGTTTGTCACCCCATAAACGTACCCCACAGGTACGTTGTACAATGAAGTAACTGGTTGCAAATAACGCATTACCACCAAAAGCAAAAATCACCGCCGAAGTATGAACGGGGCGCAAGCGACCAAAAGAAAGATAAGGCTCAATATTCAAGCTCGGGAAGGCCATTTGCGAGGCAATAAGAACCCCCACCGACATGCCGACGATACCCCAAAAGACAGTAGCCAGCGTAAAGAGCTTTACTACATCATAATTATAATTGGGTTTTTCTGTACTCATTCTTTTTTCCTTTAAAATCATCTCTGTAATAGAATCTTATAATAGTAGTTGTCCGGCTAAAGCAAACAACCATAATCCACTAATGACCATCGCGCCTTGTGTTATGCGCATAGAGGCGCGCGGATATTTTTTCTTAAGCATATTCCCACCAAATGCGACAAGAATAAGCGCGGGCATTGTTCCGAACGTAAATGCCCCCATAGCGATAGCGGCCTGCACGGCATTGGGCGCACTCGCCGAAGCTAAAAGCGCCGCCACAACCAGACCGCAAGGCATAAACCCAAGTAAAATACCCAACCCATAGCGCTTAAGCGCGTTAGGGTTACGCATCAATTTGGAAGAAAATTGTACTATAAATTTATATGGAGCGGCTAACCGAATATGGGCGACCCACGGGAAAATGCTAGAAAGCTGCGGCAAGGCGCTTACCAGAAAAATCACGCCTGCGAGCACTAATAAAGGGGCTGCAATTAATGCTTTTAGCCCCGAAAAAACAAACGCCAAATTAATGACGGAACTGACCAATATAGCGAGGGTGACATATGTTGTCATGCGCCCTAGGTGATAGGGGATGAGGAGGGATGAGCGGATCCTTTTAAGCTCAGTCTGAGGGCCGAGCTGCGCCAACACGAAAGGCGAGCACATCCCCGCGCAATGTGTGAACCCACCAAAAAGCCCAGCCAAAAAAAGACTGATAACCAAGCCGTGCGTTGTCGCTATGTCATGAATGCATTGTCCGATGAACATCATAAATTCGTCTATACTCCTTTCTTTATTATAAAAAAACGCTTAGAGTTACGACTTGACTTAAGTCAATTTTTCTACTGATTATGTAAGAAATCAGGGGTTTACTTGAATGTTTGTACGAAAGTTTATAAGACAGTGAATAACTTAAAGCATATTAGCCTTTTCAAAGGTTGCGAATCTGCGTTTTTTGACGAGCTTGAAACGCAGGGGCAGTCGTTAACTTGTCCAAAAGGTCGAATTCTTTTTATTAGTGGTGAACAGGCCGATCGGTTTTATTATATAAAAAGCGGCTGGGTAAAGCTTTTTCGCGAAACGCTTGATGGTACGCAAGCCGTTGTCGATATATTGCCAGCGGGCCATGTTTTTGGTGAAACATCTATTTTTTCGAATAATAACTACCCTTATAGCGCAGAAGTTGTTGAATCTGCTGAAGTCATAGCTTTACCGACACTGGTTTTAAAAACAGAGGTTGAGAATAACAATAAGCTCGCTTTAAACATGCTTAATCACATGGCGCGTTATCGCGCCCAACAAGATAAAGAAATAGAGCATCTCTCTATTCAGAATGCATCACAGCGCATCGGGTGTTTTCTTTTGAGCCTTGCCAAGCAGGACAGTGTGGGGGCGACCACTATACGCTTGCCTTATGATAAAACGCTTGTCGCCTCTCGCCTTGGCATGCAGCCAGAAACATTCTCGCGTGCCCTTGCTAAGCTTCGTGATAAAACAGGAATACAGGTCAATGGGGCGACGATAAATGTTGATAACCTCAAGCAGCTTAGCAGCTATTCTTGCGCGGCTTGTTCGTCGGAATTTCCCTGTAAGAATTTAAAAGCATAAGAATTTAAAAGCATAAGAATTTAAAAGCGTAAGGCTTTAAAAGCGTAAGGCTTTAAAAACCATAGGGAAATTCAAGGTTAAGAGCTTTGCTTCGCTGGGCTTAGCTGGCAAAAACAACCTTGATACCGTGTTTTTTGAAATAGCCTTGCATCATTTTACGACCCAAGCGGTTGTTAAATGGCAGTTTAGACGCGTCAGCAGCAAATTCTTTTACGCCTTCGTGAGCCATTGATTTCTTTAATTGCGCAATGTGCAAATCAATATCTTCGTTATCTGCCGCTAAAGATTGGTAAATAGCTTCTGTGGCTTGTGCCAATGTTAATGTCGTCATTTTTTTCCTGCCGAGTTTATTGTTTGAATATTGTTTATCGCTATAAACGCCGTGTAAGACAATAGGGAAAGATAAAAAGACGTATTAAAGACGTATTATATACCTAAACCGGTTGATCGGCGCAAAGGATATTCATCAGTTTAAGAAGCGCTCCCCAGTGCCGCTATCAAGCTGTTCTTCAAATAGATCAACATGTTCTTCGACGGCGCTTGAATCTTCAAATGTCGCGACGTGAAAAGCAGCTTCGCCACGGTTCAGCAAAGGCATTGTCGCCATGCCGATAATAATGCCGGTTCTGCGTGCTTCTATATTATGTTTTTCGCGCCCGAATGGATCGGATAAAACGCCCAAAACTTGGCCTTTTTCAACGCGCGCCCCTAATTCGGCTTTGACAGATAAAATGCCACTATTGGGTGCGCGTATCCAATGACTGGAATGCGCCACAAAAACATCATGTGGGGGTGTTTTATTTTTTAGCGGTTTGAACATGCCTATTTCGCGCATCACAGATAATATGCCCTGTAGGCCGCTTTTAATGGCTTTCTCATTAAAACGTAGAGCTTCCCCGCCTTCATAAAGCAATGTAGGGATGTTTAACTGGCGTGTTGCAGCGCGTAATGATCCATCGCGGAGCTCAGAGTGAAGCACGACAGGAACAGGGAACGCATTAGCCATTCTTTGTGTTTCCGGGTCATCAAGACAGGCGCGTATTTGCGGCAAGTTGACACGGTTCACCGCCGCAGTATGCAGGTCAATACCGTGTGTGCAATGCTTAAGTACTTGTTCGCTAAGCGCATAGGCAAGCTGTCCCGCCAAAGAGCCATTTTCAGAACCAGGGAAACATCGGTTTAAATCACGGCGATCAGGCAAATAGCGCGAATTGGTGTTAAATCCAAATACATTGACAATTGGTACAGCGATTAATGTACCTTTTATGCTCTTAAGGGATTTTTTGCTTAAAAGGCGGCGAATAATATCCACCCCATTAATTTCATCTCCGTGCACTGCGCCCGTGACAAACAGCACGGGGCCGTCTTCTTTGCCGCGTACAACTTCGATGGGGACGGTCATATCCGTAAAGTCGTAAAGCTTGCCCACATCAAGGTAAATGCGTTTACGCTCACCGGGTGCAACAGAGGTATCACCAATGACTAATTCTTTTAGCATGATTGTGCTTACCCTTTGCCTTTGGTTTTATTGGGGCCTTTTTGAGCATCTTTTTCCATGTACTCAATAATAGCGCCAGCGATATCTTTGCCTGTTGCTTTTTCAATGCCTTCTAGGCCGGGCGATGAATTAACTTCTAAGACAAGCGGTCCACGCGATGAGCGCACAATATCAACCCCTGCCAAATATAAGCCCATAACTTTAGCCGCTTTGACGGCCAAAGCGCGCTCTTCGGGCTTAAGCTTAATGACCTTTGCTGATCCGCCCATATGCAAGTTAGAGCGAAACTCACCCTCTTTGGCTGTGCGCTCCATAGCGGCGATGACTTTATCGCCGATTACAAAACAGCGTATATCTGAACCGCCTGCCTCTTCGATAAATTCTTGTACAAGAAATTCGGTTTCAAGATCACGGAATGCGTTAATAAGGCTTTCGGCCGCTTTGTCGGTTTCTGCCATAAGCACGCCTTTACCTTGCGTGCTGCTAATGACTTTTACAATTAAAGGGGCGTGGCCAACAAATTCGATCAAATCTTCTGTCGCGTCAGCACGATTAGCATAGCCAGTAATCGGCATATCAACACCCTTACGGGCAAGAAGTTGGTGCGCGCGTAGTTTATCGCGCGATCTTGTGATCGCTACAGATTCGTTGATTGAATAGACATTGCCGACTTCAAATTGGCGTAACACGGCAGTGCCATATGATGTAACCGAAGCGCCAATGCGCGGAATAACGGCATCAAATTTCAATCTTTCTCTAACGCCTTTACGTTTGTAATAGACGGTTGGCTTATTAGCCGTGATATTCATATAGCAACGTAAAACATCGATAACTTGCACTTCATGGCCGCGTTTTTCCGCTGCTTCTACCAAACGCTGTGTTGAATAGAGCTTAGGGCCGCGTGAGAGTATACCGATTTTCATATTTTGAGTTCCTTGTAATTAAAAAATAGTTCTAACAAAAAAGGCGGCAATGCTCAGGAGGTGACCCTGTGCGCGCGTCGCATTATTCTTTGTTTAAGATTACTGGGTAGATAATCACAGTATAATATAGTGTTTATTGAGAAAGCCAAGAGCAATTAAATTATATCAGCAAGACCTGCTATGCTTCAAATTGCTCTTGGCTTTTCACATTGCCTAATGTTTCTTTTTAGAGAGGCTCAAGCGACTAGGAAACCATTTATATAATGCAGGCAAGACCAGCAATGTCAGTATGGTGGAGGATATAATCCCGCCAATCACAACGGTTGCCAGTGGTCTTTGTACTTCTGATCCTGCGCCGATATTAAACGCCATTGGTACAAAACCGAGGCTCGCGACAAGGGCGGTCATCAAAACAGGGCGAAGGCGCGTTAATGCCCCTTCAATAATCGCTTCGTCTTGTGATTTTCCTTGGGCTTCGAGGTCACGAATAAAGGACAGCATAACAACGCCGTTAAGCACAGCAACGCCCGATAAAGCGATAAAGCCAACACCCGCGGAAATCGACAGCGGAATATCACGGATCATTAAAGCCGCAATACCGCCCGTTAAAGCCAAAGGCACACCAGAAAACACCAATAATGCGGCGCGCGCTGAATTAAACGCCATAAACAACAGACCAAAAATCAACAAGAGTGAAATCGGAACAACAATCATTAAACGCTGCTTGGCGGATATAAGCTGTTCAAACGTTCCACCATAATCAACCCAATAGCCCGCAGGCACATCGACTTTGTTACGCACGACATTTTGAACATCACTGACAAAGCTTGCAAGGTCGCGGCCACGAACATTCGCGGTCACAAAAATGCGACGCTTGCCGTTTTCACGGCTGATTTGTGCGTGTCCATAAGCGATATTCAGATCAGCAACCTCTTTCAAAGGCACATAATCTGGCGTTTCATCTACGCCGCTTTGTTCTGCATGAGGCAGGGGAATAGGCAGCATCTCAAGGCTTTTCATATCGGTACGCAGCTTTTCAGGCAAACGCACCACCAGATCAAAGCGTCGATCCCCTTCAAAGACTTGCCCAATTTTGCGCCCGCCCATAGCGATTTGTACCACCTCTTGCACGTCTGCTATGTTCAAGCCATATAAATCAAGGCGTTTACGATCAGGCATAATGCTGAGTGTTGGCAGGCCTGTGGTTTGTTCGACTTTAACATCTGCTGCGCCATCGACTTTATTGAGTGCCGCGGCAATTTCCTGTGCGGTTTTTAGCAATTGATCAAGATCATCACCATAAAGCTTAACCGCAAGGTCACTGCGAACACCTGAAATAAGTTCGTTAAAACGCATTTGAATGGGCTGAGTAAACTCGTAATTATTACCCGGTAGATCCGCTAAAGCGTGCTCTAAGCGTTCCACCAATTCAGATTTTGCTAAACTCGGATCTGGCCATTCTTTGCGCGGTTTTAAAAGCACAAATGTATCTGATAGATTGGGTGGCATAGGGTCTGTTGCGACCTCAGGCGTGCCAATTTTACTGAAGACAGTCTTAACCTCATCAAAGGTCAAAACCATTTTTTCAACTTCATGCTGCATTTTTGTTGATTGGCTCATGCTGGTGCCGGGAATGCGCATAGCATGAAGGGCAATATCGCCTTCATCAAGGCTTGGAATAAATTCCGCGCCCATGCGTGATGCGCCCACTAAACTGATAACCACCAAAATAACAGCGGTTGAAACCACAATAGCAGGGTGGCGTATGCTCCATTTCAACAAGGGTGCATAGCCGCCTTTAGCGGCGCGAATGACCATGTTTTCTTCTTCATGGACTTTGCCTGTAATAAAGGTTGCGACCGCAGCCGGGACAAAGGTTAGTGACAAGATAAGGGCACTGAGTAGCGCCACGACAACGGTAAAGGCCATGGGGTGGAACATTTTACCTTCAACGCCCGTGAGCGAGAAGATTGGGATATAAACAATCGTAATAATCAAAATGCCAAAAATGCTTGGCTTGATGACCTCTGTTGTGGCTTTGGCGGCAAGGGAGAAACGCTCCTCTTTGTTAAGAAGGCGCCCTAACTTATGCTGCTCCATACCAAAACGCCGCAGACAGTTTTCAATGATAATCACCGCGCCATCGACGATAAGACCGAAATCCAAAGCGCCAAGGCTCATTAAATTGCCTGAGACTTTATTTTCAACCATGCCTGTAATCGTCATCAGCATTGCGATAGGAATAACAAGCGCTGTAATTAAAGCTGCACGTAAATTGCCCAACAATAAGAACAAAATAACCACGACCAGTAACGCGCCCTCAACAAGGTTTTTTTCAACCGTTTTGATGGTGCGCTCGACAAGGGATGTTCTGTCATAAACAGCCCTAGCATGAACACCTTCGGGCAAGGAATCATTGACAATCTCCAGTTTTGCCGCCACGCGCTCCGCGACGTCTTGCGAGTTTTCGCCCATCAGCATCATCGCGGTGCCGAGGACAACTTCCTTGCCGTTTTGTGTCGCTGCGCCCGTACGTAAGGGGGCGCCTAATGCAACATCAGCGACATCGCCAATGCGTATGGTGACCTCATCACGCTTGGCGATGATGATGTTTTGAATATCGGCAATGTCTTTTACCTGACCGGGGACGCGCACTAAATATTGCTCGCCATATTTTTCGATATAACCTGCGCCAACATTGCTGTTATTCCGCTCTAAAGCATTCATTAAATCAGCAAGGCTCAGATCATAAGATAATAATTGTTCAGGATAAGGCATCACATGATATTGCTGCTTATAGCCGCCAATCGTATTGATTTCGATGACGCCTTTAAGGTTACGTAATTGCGGGACAATGACCCATTCTTGTATGGTCAGTAAATCCATCGGCGTATAGGCTGTGCCATCTTCTTTAACGGCGCCGTCTTCGGCGTCCACCGTATACATGTAAATCTCGCCAAGACCTGTAGCAATCGGCCCCATCATCGGCTCTATACCAGCAGGAATTTCGCTTTTAATCCCAGATAGGCGTTCAGCCAATAATTGACGGGCAAAATAGATATCAGTGCCTTCTTCAAAGACGACCGTGACTTGTGACAAGCCGTAGCGCGAAATTGAGCGCGTATAATCCAGTTTCGGAATGCCCGCAAGCGAGGTTTCAACGGGGAAGGTAATGCGTTGTTCAACTTCAAGCGGCGTATAGCCCGCCGCTTCAGTATTAATTTGAACTTGAACATTGGTAATATCAGGTACGGCATCAATCGAGAGCCGCTTGAAGTTATAAACGCCCAAAGCACATAGGCAAAAAACAGCGACAAGCACAAGCCAGCGATGGCGTATGGACGCTTCAACAATTTTTTCTAACATAATTTTATCTCTCTATTCTCTTTAACTCTCTTAAATTTTCGAGTTTTTAATGTTCATGCGCTGCGCCAGATTTCATAATATCGGCTTTTATAGTGAAGCTGCCTTCACTGACATAAAAATCACCTGCGCTAAGACCACTTAAGATTTCAATATAAGTGCCATCGGAAACGCCTGTTTGTACCGGCTTCATTTCATAGTGATCACCATCATTGATAAAGACGACGCTTTGATTTTCCATGGTTTGAACCGCCGATTCACGCACCGCCAAAGCCACGCGCTTTTCTGATATTCTCACGTCACCTTCAACGGTCATTCCTGGGCGCCAATTTATGCCGCCTTGGTCGTTTTGACTTTCTAACGGCGCGATCGCAATTAAGGTTTGGCTCAACGCATCCGCTGTCGGGAAGAGTGTTGTGATTATGGCGTTATTTTCTTTGCTCTCATCAAGCGTATGGACACGAACCGTTTGATTGGTCGTGACTTTATCGGCATCTTTGGGGAAGACATGGAATTTTGCCCAAACATGGGTGAGGTCAACAATAGTAAAGAGCGATGCACCATTGGCCACGTCCCCTAAATTGGTATTGCGCTCTAAAATAGTGCCGCTAATCGGTGCTGTAATCGTGTAGTCTTTTAGGCTTTCATTGCTTTCAACAACGGCAAGCACTTGGCCTTTTTGTACCAAGTCACCCAAATTGACTTTGACCGCACGTATAAGGCCAGGAAAGCGCGCGCGCACTTCTGCTTTGGCGTTTTGATCAATCGTAATGCGTCCCGTTAAAGCAACGATATTACCGATCATCGCAGGGGCAATGGCTTCGACCTCTATACCCGCGCGTTTCGCCGCTTCTGGTGAAATTTCGGTTGTGCCTTCTTCATGATCATCGTGATCACCATGCCCGTGTTCATCGTGATCGTCATGATCATCATGCCCGTGTTCATCGTGATCGTCATGATCATCATGCCCGTGTTCATCGTGATCGTCATGATCATCATGGTCGTCATCGTGTTCATCATCATGATCGTCATCTTCTTCGTGACGGGCTTTGTCATGGCCATCATCATCGTGATCATTATGCGCTGTTGTTTCTGCCTGTGCCGATGATATTGCGCTGGGTGTAAATGACCATGCGGTTAACGCAAGACCAAGTACCATGAGGGATAAGAAATGTTTATTCATTGTTTTGTCCTTTACTCTGCATGTCAGAGATTTGTGTAATAAGGGGGCTATGTGTGCCCATCAAAAAGTCGGTTTGTGCCTGTGCTTGATAAACATTTAACAGGCTGTCTAATCTGGCTTCTTGCACGGCGTATAAAGTGCGCTGTGCATCTAACAAATCCAAAAAGCTAAATGCGCCGCGCCCATAACCGTCATCAGCTTGGCTATAAGCTTTTTGGGCGCTGGGGATAATCTCATTTTGATAGCGGCGCGTTTCTTCCAGTGACGAGGCAAGGTTTTCCCATGCCTGAAGTGCCGATTGTCGCAGCGATAATTCAGCCGCGTAGCTTTGGGCATCGGCTTTGACCATATTGGCTTTCGCTTCTTGGATGCTGCCCTGATTGCGGTTAAACACAGGAATTGGGAATGACAAATTAGCCACCAAAGCTGTGCTATCACTTTCATTAAAGCGGCGTACACCAAAGCCAAAAACGGGGTCAGGCACAGCCTGTGCGTGGGCAAGGCTCAGTGAAGAGCGCGCCTGCATTTTGGCGAATTCCTGCGCTTGTGCTTGCGGTGCATTTTTTAGGGCATCTAACAGCTCTTTCTTGGCAATCAAATCGGGCAATGCACTTAAGTCAGCCTGCACATCAAAGCTTGATGCATCCATCACACCGAGCAACCGCGCGAGATCATTCTTTGCGGTGACCAGTTCTTTTTGTGATTTACGTTTTTCTACTTCTGCGGCGGCTTGTTCTATATCCGCTTTGCTGTGCTGAATATCGGCTGCCTTAGCCGCGCCAATACGCTTTTTGACGATTCTATGCGTTTTATCAGCCAAAGCGAGGCGTTTATTAGCCAGGGCCAGACGTTCTTGCGCCACGACAAGGCGAATAAAGGCGTAATCTGTTTGGGCAAGCAGGCTCAAGCCTTGTGTTTTGGCGCTTTGTTGGGTGATTTTATAATCAAAATCGGCGACATCTGTGCGGCTTGCGCGCTTGCCGCCCATTTCAATTTTCTGTGCAATACCGAGCGTGATTTCGGAGCCGTCAAAGCCTTGTTGGTTTTTATCACCAGCGAAGTTTTCAACATCAAAAAAGCCCTCAGGATTAGGCAGGAGGGACGCTTGTAAGCGCGCGCCATCCGCCGCATTAATCGCGGCGCGTGCCGCCATATATGTTGGGTTATTTTGTAGCGCCATGTGAAGCGCCGTTTGTTTATCCAGAGCTTCAGCATGGGCCAATATTGGCTGCCATAAAAATACAGCAAGCACTGACATATAGAGTAATTTCTTCATAATCGTTCCTTGGATTTAATCAATAAATAAGGGGAAGGTGACCACGCTGATACATAGCGAAGTCCAAAAATAAAGGTCGTAAAGAAGCCCCGCATATGACTTTCGTCAAAAAGCGGGCGCAGTAGACCTTATAAATTTATGCTCTGGGAGGACGTTTGAGGCCGTCAATTACATCAGACACATATAAAGCTGTATCTGGCATCAGTCGTTCAATCTCAACGGCAGCGTTTATATTGCTTGGACCGCGTGGCGCGCTAAGCGCATGATGAACACAACAACCATTACAGGAGATTTCACACTCACTGCTACCTTGATTCTCGTTGTGAGAATTATGGCTCGACTTATCCGTATCAATGCTTATGGAGATTTCTGTATTAAGGGCGTTATTCGCATCAACACCAGCATGCGCATGCGAAAGACAGACCGTCATAGAGAGGATCATGGCAAAGGCTGATAGTGTTAAAAAAAAATTGTTTCATCGCCAACAGATTAACATTCAAAATATTCTAATGCAATAATCAAAACTCAGCATATTTTGCTCCCCCTTAAGCCTCCCCCTTAAGCTTTTTGTAATTTTTGATAATAAAAAGAGGCACAGCCCTTTAAAATCTAAAAAAACTATCTATATCTCACAAAACAGAAAAGGATCCAACACAGTGAAAAAAAATATTCTAGCCGCATTAGTTGCACTTCTATCCTTTACGGGGTGGGCAGAACAAGGTCAGGCACAGACCGAAAACACCATGACAAAACCTAAGGTCATCTTTTTTGATGTCAATGAGACCTTGCTTGATTTGGGTACCATGCGCGTATCGGTTTCAAAAGCTTTAGGTGGCCGCGATGATTTGCTTGCCCTTTGGTTTTCAACCATGCTGCATCACTCACTTGTCGACACGACAACAGGGCGTTTTCACACTTTTGGTACCATCGGCGTTGCATCGCTTATGATGGTTGCTGAAAGTAACGGTATTGCGCTTAGTGAAGAGGATGCGCGCACCGCAATTGTCACACCATTGCGCAGTTTACCGCCGCATGGAGATGTCATCGAAGGGTTAGCAGCGCTGAAGAAGCAAGGCTTCACATTAATCAGCTTAACCAATTCATCGAATAAAGGCGTTGAGACGCAATTTAAAAATGCCGGTCTGACGGATTTCTTTGAACGCCGTTTAAGCGTGGAAGATATTAAAACCTACAAACCTGATTTAAGAGCTTATGAATGGGCCTTAAAAGAAATGGGCGTAAAACCTGAAGAAGCGATGCTTGTCGCCGCCCATGGTTGGGACATTGCAGGGGCCAAAGCCGCAGGCATGCAAGCCACCTTTGTCGCGCGCCCAGGAAAAGCCCTTTATCCCCTCGCTGCCAAACCAGATTATATAGTCGATAACCTATCAGAGCTCGTCACTATATTTGAAGAAAAAGCCGAGTAATCAACAAGCAAAAGCTGTTGTTTATTTTGACAGCTTTTGCTTTCTCTATGCCTGATTCATAGTCAACCTATGCGCTGGTCAGGGCTGCGGTTTACACTTATTTATAACTTGATTGCAAGTAACTTAAAGTATAGTATTTTGTGTTAATTGGAAACATGGGGTATAGGCTATGAGTAATAAAAAAGAGCATTTCATTACAATGTTAACGGCAGTGAAAGCGAGTTTCGCGGCGGTGTATAACAACTTCACGGCGCTGTGTTACATTGCTATACCGTATATGATATTAACAACATTAATCACAATTATCTCAGGCGGTTATGAGACCCTTATCCCTACTGTGCGGGAAAACTCACTTGAAGAAAACGCTGCAATAATCTCGAAACTCTTTCCCTTCTTATTGTTACAGTTTTTCTATTCGGCGAAAGCATTGAGAGCGTCTATGCGACTATTTTGTGATGGGCCATATAGTGTATCAGAATATAATTTACTGAGATGGAACAAGGCTGAACTTTCTTTCGTTCTAACGACCTTATTATACACGGTTGTCGCAGGGGCTGTGTGTTTGGCTTTAAGTTTCGGGATTCCTGCTATGTTTACATTTATCGCGTTCTTACCGGCCGTCATATTTCCCTCTTCTGCGACGGCTCTTTTAATCGCAAGCATTGCCCCTGCCGTCTCAATAGGAATCGCGGTGATACTCTGCGTTATCTTCTGTTTACGAGCCGTATTTATTTTCCCAGCCAAGGCTATGGGACAGCCTTTAAAAATCAGCTCATCTATTAAATTCTCGAAAGGCAGTATGAGGACTTTACTTGCAACCCTTGCACTGGCTTTTATTCCCTTTGCTGTTGTCATTATTCTGGCGGGAATGATTCCACCAAGCTTGGCGGTTTATACAAAGCTTCTTGTTGGTTTTTTGTGGGGCATGGTCTGCGTGGCCATCATATGCAATCATTATAACAAGCTTATGGATGAACTTATGTCTCGCTATTATTAAGCCTGGTGAGGCAAAAGCGCGCGCAATCTAAAAACAGCCTAAAAATCGCTTCTTATTACGGTTTTATTTTAGTTTGTTTTGAGGGCAGAATCGCGGACATATTTAATGAACCCGTATAGGTTTTCTGCATCAACGCCGTGTAGCATAAGGCGGAACCCAGATTCTATAGTCGATAAAGGCACCATAGGGTGCTTGTTATTCACCAAGCCCATAATTTCACCCTTGTTAAAAATCGTCGCTGTATAAACCGCGATGGTTTCATCTAATTGTAATGAATTACTCGCCCGTTCAAAATCTTCACGTGATAATAGCAATGCGAAAATGGGCGTATAAATCTCAATCGCGCTTTGTAGGTCAATAAAGTTATGCCACTTATTAGGGGGCGGCTTAATTTCAAGATCAAAATCTTGGATAGCGGAAAAATCAATCTGCTCTAAGGGGATAGGCGCAATTTGTTTGTTTTTATCTCTTAAATAGCTATTCAGAATAATAACGAAGTTATAAATGTTCAAATCATGCTGAACAAAGACATTATCGCGCAAATCTTCAACAGTTTTGGGGGTTAATGGGTGACCCGTTAACGCGCCATCGGCCAGATTGTCATTTAGAAATTTAAGGACCTGTGAGCCCATATTAAAATGACGAATAATCAAATAATTCGCATCGCGACTAACAAAGTTTTTCATCCCCCAACATAGCGTGGCATGCAGTAATTTAGCGGAGGTGAGCGTATTGGGAATAAATATACGAATAAACCGCGCTATCATAAGGAAGAGTCTTGCTAATGGCCGTATCAGCGGCAGTAATAAGCGCCGCGACCATGTGCCGTTATTACGTAACAAAGCATCTTTGGCTCTTTGGTCAAAAAACGTACTTTGATCCAAGGCCAAAGCCAACCACGGGTCAGGATTTTCTATGTCATGATCTTTTACATCAAATGTTGACTCATGCATTGCCGATTTCCTCGAGTTGTAATTGATAAAGACGCGCGGTTATTTTGGCCGTTTTGATAATATCGCGCCCCATATTTTCGATGTCTAGGATACCTGATTTGAGCGCTTGGTCAAAATCCTCCATATGACCATCATCATGTTCACCGTGATATAAGAAAAAGCTAACGTTTTCATCTTGCAGGCCAAGCTGGTCGCGAATGGCGTGTGCCCATTCACGGGCTTTATTTTGTCCTAAGCCTTCAATAATAAACATCGAACCGAGCAAACAGAGTGGATTGGGTTGAGAAGCGCGGTGAAACATGAAGGCGCTTAACGCTTCAGTACCGATGTTTTTCTCACCATTTTGAATATCAGATAATTGACCGCCGATAGACACATAATTATCTTCGAGCATTTTATAGTCCCGATGTTCGGTGACGCAGTGCTGCATGAATTTAGAACGCATCTCGAAATGATGCTCGTCAATGCTTGATGCCGCGCGGGCAATCCAGCGCCCGCCTTCAACAACCTGCTGTCGGTGGTTCATTAATAATAACTGATAATCCGCGAGGCGGAACTTGCCACGGTTTAATTTATCAATAATAGGGACATTATCCAATTGCGTTGTAAAATCAGCCCAGACTTTGATTAAACCGCGCATGACTTCTTCGCTTGTCATTATGTTCTTTGCATTCATTATACGACCTCCAATAACATTAACCCATTTATACTGCGTCCACTTTCTGGGACGTGACAGAGAATTTTCTCGCCTTTTTTTAAGCCGCCTTCACGGTATAACTCTTCAAGCATGATGAAAATTGAGGCCGCGCCCGTATTGCCTTTTGTATAAAGATTTGTGAACCATTTGTTTTCATCGATCATAGCGCCAGATTGGCGCAATAATTTGATCACTTCCTCGCGCAGGGAATGAGACGAATAATGGCTGCAAAGATGATCGATATCATCAATGACAATTTTTCCTTGATCAATCAAATCAAGATAATGAGAAACCCAGACAGGAATCATTTTTTTCATTAAATCGAAATCTTGCGTCAACATCATGGCGCCTGCTTTTTTAGCAGCGGCGGGATCGCCGAAATCACCCCAATTCTTCATCTGTCCATCATTCTTAACGCCGCCGCCAACCATGCAGGTATCAAAGCGATCAGCATAAGAGCGTATATCAATCCAGTTTATTTTTAATGAAAGCTGACGGTCATTAGGTTTGTTTTCAAGAATGGCCGCGCCCGCCCCATCTGATAGGGTAAAACGCAGAAAATCGGCATCAAGTGCGATTTTTCCTTCTTCGTTTACTTGATTAGTTCCTTCATAAAACCCCGGTCTGAAATAGCGACTAGAAAACTCACTACCACATACCGCGGCGCATTGATGTTCATCGGTTTTAACCTGTAGGTAAGCGGTTTTTAAAGCCATTAATGCGCTTGCGCAGACGCTTTGGAAATTGGCAATCTCAATAGGCGGTAAGCCAAGTTCCGCATGTGTGTGTGATGCTAAACCGGGCACTAAAACATCGCCCAGCGTAGAGGCGGTCGCTAAATAGGTTATGTCGTTCAGTGATACTTCTGATTTATCAGCAGCATCGCGCGCGGCATGCGCAGCCATTTCAGCGCTGCTATAGCGCGGCTTACCGGCTTTATCGAGGGCATAATGACGGGTCTGGATGCGGTTCTGGCGCAGCACCAAAGCCCGATGACGTGACGGTTTATCATATATATAGCCTAGATACGCTTCCATTTCATCGGATGCTATAGCACCCCCAGGTAAGAAAGCGCCAAGGCTGTTAATATAAACATCATTACTCATGCTCTGATCCTTTGTTGATCGCAGCGGTTAATATAAGGGTGAATTGTATGAGAAACATTTTTTCTACAGCCCTCTATGATCTCAAAGCCGCAGGTTCTTGCAAAAGATGCATGATTGTCTTTTCCTGATAGCTTTGTGGGCGTCTGAAGGCGGTTTTGCCTGTGCCTTCGATTTCTTCGACGGGTTCAAGCCTTGTACGCGTCGCTAATATGCCGACGGGAGCGTTAATGACATTGGCTGAGGCATAAAGCGCTTGCGTGATTCTGAAGGCTTTTTCACTTAAGGGTATTGTCGAGGTGAGCTCGTCAAATTGGCGTGTACGGTAACATTCAATCACGCGGGAAAATTCTGCGCTTCTGTCGCGCTGGGCGACTTGAATAGCGAGCTCTGGCCATAGTTTTTTAAGGGCATCACCATGACGCATGGTCTTTTTCGGGGGCTGACCCGAGATCATGCTATAGGTCATTTTTTCAACGTTTAGAAAATACTCTTCCAAAAAGGCCAGCGTAATTTTTGGTGTATTGGCATGGGGCTCTGGCGAATAGATAAATTTCTCAGCCAGCGCTGCAACTTGTTTCTTATCTGGTCGCTCTAAGCCTGTTAGAAGCGGCCATGCAATGTCAAAATCAGCCATGGCGACAACATTGACGCTCGCCCGTGCGCCGTCACGCTGTATTTTATGGGCGCGGTAAAGGTGATGTAAAGCATCGCCATATTTTTCTGGGTTGGCACAGGCTGTGCCTTGGCTTCTGACGGCTTCCATTGCCTCAACTAAGCCAAGGACTGAAAAGACAGGCAAACAGGCATGAGCACTTAAACGCTCACCAGAAATCGCGCGCCCATCAAGCGCTTTGGGGTGTAGGCCTTTGGCTTCAGCGGGCGTAATGCCGGGGCCAACATGTTTTTCACCGCGTTTGGCAGGACGTGAACTGACATTGCCCGCTTTCATTGAGAGCCATGGCGCTGCTTCGAGCAATTCATCTATGGCCGGGTTATTCTTAATCAAATCGTCAAAAGCTTTACCCGCAGTCTTTGCGTAAAGCCATGCATCAGCTCGTGCATATTGACGGTTGGCATTTTTTGAAAAGCGCGGTGGGCGCATTTCGCCTTGAATGCCGGCTTTCGTATACAGATTTTGCGCGGCGAAAGCTTCAAGGCTACCTATGGCAACTTTACCAGGGCAAAATAATATCCCTTGCTGTTGGCCTTGAATGGTTAGGGTCGAAGGCCCGATATCCGTCACCCGTGCATCGGCAGCAGCGCGGCCATGTACAGCGGGAATCTCCGTTACTCGTCCGCCACCGCGTTGCAAGGCGTGGCCACCACCATTTTTAATTGAGACAAGAATGGATTCTAATTCTTTATATTTACGCTTCATCAGATCAGCAATGCGATAGACTTCAACAGCCGCTTCATATTGTGCATATTCGGCTTCACCTCGCCCGTCTTGACGTGTGGTGTCACTCTTCGCGATCATCGCAACAAGCCGTCCGCGATGCGCTACATGTTTTCTAAAGGATTTGTTTTCGAGTAAAGTCTCAAGCGTATGACCAATACTCACCAAATCAGCAACCGATTCAGACAAGATCACAAGGTCAATACGGCTATATTCATCACCAATATGATTACCCGATATTTTCAGCAGTAATAAAGCAGCCAGTGCATGGGCGGCATGGGTGGTTTCGGCGACGATGAGTTTTTCGCACATATCAGGGTTGTCACCAATAACGCGCAGACGGCCCAAAATTCTGGTTGCCGTTTCCGCGCCTTTAATATCGGCAAGCGGCTTGTCGCTTAATAGATGCAAGCGCTCTTCATCTTCTAATAGAGAAGAGAGCATACGCCCTTGCTCATCAAGGCTAAGCGCAGAAAAATCGGCAGTGTCGATAAGCCCGCATTCATGAAACAAAACGCCCGCCGTCTCCATAATATCTATGGCATTATGGCGTATATCAACTTTACCAAAACCACGGCCAAAACAGCGTATAAGATATGCGAAATCAAGAAGGTTAGTGGCTGTTTTTGTGTGTGGGATATTTAGGGCTAAGGCTTCGGCGTTTAACGAAAATGTTTCTGTCCGCCCCGTTTTTACAGTTTGCACATCATGAATAAGGGTTTCAATCTTGTGCAGTAAAGCGCTATCAACGCCTTCTTGTTTGGCTTGTTGCATGAGATCTGCGCCTGTTTGGGCATAACGCGCCGCTATTCTGCGGCGGTGCAAGGCAATGCCCTCATCCAGAACTTGCGCCGTTAAATTTTTATTGCCGTCGCCATCGCCTAGCGTCCATACACAAGGGCGAATAAGCGAGCGTTCTATTGTTACGCCCTGTGCTGTATAGCCATGTTTTTCTAAGGCGCGCTCAAATAAGTTTTTCAGCCCGATCGCGCTATCATATAAAACGTCTAGCGTACCAAGCGTTTCTTCGGCTTCTTCTAGCGGCGTTTTATGCGCACCGATAATTGGCGTGTCACGCAGGGTCATTAAGCCTTGTTTGAGGTCTTGTGGTGTGGCCTTCGGATCGGCGATAATCGCGGCAAGCCTTGTTTGCGCTAATGTGTAATCAAGGGTTGTTGGGTTTGTCGGGTGACCCGTTAGGCTGAACCAGGCTTGGCCATTTTGATTGATGAATTTTTGTACTTGCGCAGGGGTTACGCCGCCTTCACGAAAGCGCCCCATCACAAAATCAATTGACCCTGCATTGGTGGATTTAATCGCGTTATGCGCCCAGACCACTTCAGTCGTGGCAATAACCCGCGCCATACGCGATAATTGATTGATTTTGGCATCATGGCTAGAAAGCGCCAATTGCTGCGTTTCATCTAGGTCGTTCCAAAACGTAATATAGGCACGCATACGATGAGATTTATCTTCGATCTGTTGTATGGCGTATTTGTTTTGAATAAGCGCGGCCGCTGCGGCGTCAGATTCAGACAAGGCTTCTAAATAAAGATCCGTTAGCTTGCCGACAAGCCAAGACACGTAACTTTCTGCTTCATTGTTCTTCATGATAATTGCGCCACCCCTTAAATGTTCAGCCCAAAAATACCACTATTCTCCTAAAAGTAATAGCCTTACGCCACGATAAAGCGCAATTGGATAATATTTTTCGTTACAAAACAATACCGTAATCCCCTTTATAAGGTTTCTCATAGCTAAATGGGGATTGGTAGAAGCGCTTATTTATAAACACTTGGGCGATCGAAATATTCCTGTTATGGTTTACGAGAGCGCTGTAAAAGGCAAAAAATGTATATAAACATCGCTAAAACCGCTTAAAATAGAACAAAGGAATGCACGAAAATGGACCTTATTTATTGGGATCACAGTTATAACCAAACCCTGTTATTAAATTTTGCAATCGTCATTGCTCTGTTTGCGGCGCTGCGTTTGTTTTCGGGGACTATTGCGCATATTAATGCGTCTGATGAACTTTTGAAAAAGAACAATCCCGCTTTTGGTTTGTCTCTGGCTGGGGTTACTTTTGCAGTCACTATTTTGTTAACCGGCCTAATCTATGGTGATATGGGCGGTGATATGTTTCATTCCGCAATCGCTGTGGGCGGTTACGGCATTGTCGGGATTATTTTGATGGCGGTCACACGTATTATCTTTGATAAGATCGCATTGCCGGATATTTCACTACGTAATGAAATAAGCAAAGGCAATATGGCCGTTGCCATTGCCGATACCAGTAATGTTTTGGCTGCAGCCATTATCATACGCGCGCTGATGATCTGGGTTACAGATAATTCAATTGATGGCATCTTCGCGCTTTTAGCAGGCTACGCACTTTCACAGTTCATACTAACGGGAACCACGTGTATAAGACGCAAAATGTTCTCTGCTGTTCATAAAAACACCAATATGCAAGATGAATTAAAAAATGGAAATATTGCGCTCGCTCTATCCTTTGCGGGCAGAAAAATAGGCACGGCTTTTGCCATTAGTATTGCTGCAAATTTAATCGTTTATGAAATTTATGACATTAAGGCGATATTCCTTGCATGGGCTGGCGTTTCTGTCGCCGCTATATTGCTTTTGAGATTCTTGTCTTTTGTGGCAGAGCGTATAATTTTGTTCCGCGTTAATTTATCTCATGAAATCCTTGAGGAAAAAAATATCGCGGTGGGCGCATTGCAGGGCGTGATCTATATATCAATGGCCATTTTATTGGCTGAATTGTAAAGGGTAAAAGGGTCGGATCGGGCTGATCAATAATCTCTTTTCCAATTGATGCCCATACTGCTTTCATTCGTACCGCTTGTCATTGTTTCCACTTCAATGTCATTACTGACTTCAATCTCGGCGCGCACAGCAGAGCTCCCCGGCGTTGTGCCTTGATCAATGCCGATATAAATCTTGTCGCTAACGTATTTCCCAACGGAAAGCGTTGCGCCTTTTTCATCATCCATACCAACGCTCAGTGTATCAATACCAATAGCGCGACGAATATCATTTAGCGGGTCAAAGGTCGCTTCCTGCCGCCCTGACAAAGAAGCAATAAGCTGACCTATTCTAAGGGCTTGCATGGGAGAAAGCTGACTAACTGATGCCCCAAACAAAGTTTTAGCTAATATCTCATCTTCTGGCAAATCTGAATCAGATTGCAGGGCGATTTCTGGTGCTTTGGCTTCGCCTGTAATACGCAGCGTCGCATCCATATCACGTCCCTTAATGGTGCCTGATATATCTATATCAGGATTAGACGGGTCAGCATTGGTAAAGCTTATAAGCCCTTTTGAGAGCTGCACAGGCGTGTCCAATAGCTGAAACCTGCCACGCACCAAAGACAAGTCTCCTTTAAGCTCAGGGGTGTTGGTTGTGCCCGTAACGTCTAATTGACCACTCCATTCCGTTTCCAAATCAGAGCCACGGACAAAAACGCTATTATTCGCTTGTATGCCAATAGATAAGTTTACGTCTGGGCCGTGTTGTTTGCTTTTCTCGTTTATAATTTCATGACCATAGCGGTCTTCTTCGATAATGGTGAAACTGCTCAATGAACTGGTCGTGATAATTTGCGCAATATAATATTCAGCTTGATTGATTACAATCTGGCCTTTGACATCAGCTGCATCCATATCACCTTCTGCCGTCAGTTGACCGCTTGCGCTGACGCCCATACTGTCTGTGTTGACGAGTTGTAGGTTTTTTGTATCCAAAGCAAACTGATATTGCGGCTCGCGTATATTTTTAAAATCAATATGGCCATGGCCAGTGAACCGCCCGCCATTCGTGTCGCTGCCTTCAAGGTTTTTTAGTGTTAATCGATTATTGCTCGCGCTCACCTCGCCTGCAATATCCTGTAAATTTGTACCAAGCAATAAATTCTCATATTTCCCTTGGCGTAAATTTCCATTGCCCGTAATGATCGGGTTATTCAGTGTACCAGACAAAGCCACATCCAATGCGCTGCGCCCTGCTATGCTATGTTCATCAAGCCCGAGTAATAAAGAGAGTGCTTTAAGGTCAACGCTTGAATTTAAAGTCCCACTCACAGGCTTATCAAATGGAATACCAAATGGCGCTACGGTTAAAGGCAGGCTTGCTTTGGCTTTAAATTTTAATTCTGCGGGGCCAGCAAGGTCAGCTTCGGCCGTGACAATGTGATCTTGATAATGCGCTGTGAAGTGGCCATCCATATAGCGGTTTTCATCTGCATCGTTACTTGGGATACTCAAACGCTTAAGCGTGACATCAGCTTGAGCTATAGGGTTACTATATGATCCTGAAAGATCTATATCACCAGCAAAGCGTCCATCAAAAACAAAAGGGTATATATTAAAGTTCGTTGGCAGGTTCTCAGCTTTTATGGCGGCGGAGAATTCCTTGGCTTTAAAGTCACCGCTTGCCTGTAACGAGCCATCATTTATACCAAGCACCAAAGCGTCAATATGCGCCTTTAAAGGGGTGGGGTGTATGCTGAGCTGCGTTGGTTTTTTAAGAGCAAAATGATTTGGCCCATAATCGCCTTTGAGTGTGTTGAGCTTAACAATAATATCTTTATCGCTATTAATTGCGCCGTCATAAGTAAAGGTAAACGGATAAGCGCCAAGGCCTTTCCAAGCCCCATCATAAATAATATTATTGGCAGCGCCGCTCACATTAACGGAAATATTATTCTTGTCATCTTGAGCCAAGATCAAAGCGGCCTTGATGTGTTTATTGTTCAAATCGTAATGCGCATTACCTGTTACTATGCCTATCTCGCCTTTTATATCAATCGGCTCTAAGGCTAAGCTCTGCTTATTAAGCTTTAAAACTGTTTTTATATTATGGTCTTGGTAATTTGCGGCGATAGTCAAGGCGGTTTGGCCATTATTAACATCACCAGAAAAATCGAGCGTTTTTAAGGCCGCGCCATTTATCGCACCGTCTTTTATATCAAGCGCGCCATTTATAAATGAAAGCGCGGCCTTTGCGCTGGGCGCCGTCCCCAATGCTTTATTGACCTCACCCCAAGATGTTGTGAAGTTTTGTGCTTGCAGGCGCAGCGGCGCTTGTAGGTTAAGCGGCGATACATGACCGCTTATGGTGGACTCAGCCATGGCTGCGCCCGATAAATCGGCAGAGAGCACTGTTAAATCAGTGATATTGGCCTTTGTATTGAGCTTGATGCGTTGATCTGATCGATCCCAATAACCGTTCGTCGTGACTTCAAAAATAGGTGTTTTAAGCCGTCCATGAGCAATGTTAAGCCGCGAGCCTTTATGGTCTAACTGCGCTTGGAGTAAAAGATCATTAAACGTGAAACCGTCTCCCGCGAGATCTCCTTGAAACGCAATTTTGAGTTTCTTGGTTTTTTGGCTGAGGGTGAATAATGTTTCGCCATCTATTGTATAGAAATCATAGGCCGTCTTCCCTGTTAGTTTGAGCGTTGGGCGCTTGGCGGCTAAGTTTAGCGCCAAATCACTTTCTGTCTCAAAAACCGCGCCTGTTTTCATTTGTGTATTGGCGGTTAACTGCCCTTGCCAGTCCTTCATTGACCCCGTGCCTTTAATTGACAAATTAACCATCGGTAAGCCCGTTATGCGCGCGAGCAAACCTTGGCCGTCATCATGAATACTGGCTTTTAAGTTCAGGCCATCCGCATCAGGCGCAAAAATAAGATCAGCGAGAATGTTCCCCGTATTCTTATCTTCAATATGCAGCTCTATATCATTACTTTTAATCTGCGAAGACAGAACAAGTTTTCCTGCAAGAGCCAGAATTTCTTGTTTTCCCATTATTGCGGGGGCAAGGTCTAAATGTGCAACTGTAAACGCTTCAATATGCAGGTTTGGAACTTTTGGTATTGTGGCGTCTTGTTGAGGGTCTGTCTTTTCTGGTAAGCGCGTGATGGCAATGTCTTGTATAGTAATGCGATTAATATGCATATTGCCCATCAGTAAATGTTCTGCGCTGTAATCAATTTCAATCGTATTGAGTGTTGCGAATGGGCCTTTGGGGTCGTTAAGGGTGATGTGAGAGATCACGATTTGGCGGTTATTGAGGGTTTTTATCTCCCCCAATGTGATGCTTAAATCATCCGAACTGGCACGCGTAGAGATTTGCCCCGCCACCCATGCGCGTCCGCTCTCACTGCCCCCGAGCCACGATAGACCAATAGCGCCGAGCATAAGAGCGATCACCATCAAAGATAGGCTCGCACCCGCTATATAGAGTATAAATTTTAAAGCTCTTTTTTTCATTTAAAATGCTTGCCCTATGCTGATGTAAAACTGATATGAATCGTCTTGCGGTCTTTTATTTAAGGGCACAGCAAAATCAAAGCGCAAGGGGCCAATTGGTGTGTGATAACGAAGGCCACTGCCTGCGCCCCAAAGAAAATCAGCCGCGCTGCTCCATTCCAAATCTTCACTGACGCGCGCGCCTTCGACAAAACCAACAAGCTCTATAGACTCCGTGACCTTGAAACGGCCTTCCGTGCCAAGTTCAAAAACCATGCGGCCACCTGTCGGGTCATTATCTTCATCTAGCGGGCCAAGTATTTGATAGCCATAGCCACGGACTGATCCACCGCCGCCGGCATAAAAACGTTTATCGGCCGGTATGCGGTCTAATGAGAGGCCATGGATGAATGCGGCGCGTGCCTTGTTGGCCCAAACGAAATCCTCACCGAGCGGCCAATAATGGCTGCCGCCTGCACTGGTCACTAAGAAGCTATCTTGTTCGTTCAAAACTTGATATGGCGTTACGCCCAGATTAAAGCGCCAGCCTTCACGGGGGTCTAAAGCATCATTTGTGTCATCATAGCGATAGGATAGCGGCAAGGATATCAGGGTGAAATTTTCATCTTTCTCACCCTCTTCGATAATTTTATTTTGTTCAAGCGCTACGCCGCCAGATATGGCTGATTTATTAGAATATTTATAATTTAAAACAGTGCTAGAAGAGAGTGTGTCCTTGTCAAAAGCCTCAAGAAGTTCACGCTTATAAACAACGGCATTTTGCAAGCCGAGTTTCTCATTACCCCATAAATCAGGTTTGTTTAAATTGGCGCTTAAACCAGATGTTTTTGTGCCGCCTTCGAGCTTAATTCTGAATTTCTCTGATCCGCCAAATAAATTACGATGTTCCCAAAATACATTAGCAATGGCCCCCAATGTCGTTGAATACGCGACGCCCGCGCCAATGCTGCGATGCTTGCCTTCTTTGGCCTCTATTGTGATGGGCAAAGCGCCTTCATCGGTGAGTGCGCCATAATGAATCTCAGTGCTGGCCATTACGCCGCTTCGGTTGAGTTTTTTGCGTGTGCGCGCAATTCTCCCAATATCGAAAAGCTCTCCTTCGCGCCAGCCTATACGGCGGCGAACAAAGGATTCTTTAAGCTTTTTTAAACCCGTAATCTCCGTCTTGCCAAAGCTGGCTTGTGGTCCTGCGGACATAGACAAGCTGAGCGAAACGCTGTGCCGTCCATGATGAACTCGAAGTGTTTTCCCTTCTGATTTCGGTGCGAAATAACCATTCTGCATAAGAATATTAAATAAATTTTGCTCACTCTCAAGCATGGTCTCGGGCAGGGCTGCTTGGCCTATAGGGGGCTCAAAATCAGTCAAAGCTTTAATATCTGGGGTTTGGCCACTCGCCCAGTCAATATCAAAGCGCTCAATTGTATAGAGCGGCCCTTTATCGACCGTAACCACAACTATCTTCTTGTCGTTTTTTTCCGTTATATTTTGTTCGAAGGAAGCATTGAAATAGCCTTGTTCTTGCATAAGGGCTTTGAAGCTTTTCAGATCGGATTTAATGCGCCGATTTAAAGCCGCACTATTGGCCGGGTTCTTATCGGCTAATGAGACCAGCAAAGATTGCCCTTGTAACTTTGTTTTTAGCTTCTCGTCTTTTATACCCTCAATGGCAAAGCTATACTCAATCCCCTCCGCCCATGCGGGCGCACTTCCAAATATCAGAAAAAAACAGCATAAGATTATGTGCGCAATTATTTTCATGTCACCGATTTTAAAACACTTCATTGATTTCACGATTAATATACACAAATTATAAGAAAACGTGCAGGATTTTTAACCGAATGGCAAAAATTTGTTATAAACCTGCACGAAGCTATATAAAAATCACAAATGATAATAATTTTTCAAAGGATATTTTAATATGATGAGAGCTCTTACCCTTACTGTTTTGTTCTTAAGCTTTATCTCCACCAGCGCTTGGGCAGATGTGGCCGCTGATCGTAGCAGTATTCAATCTATGAAAGAAAAAACACTCACGCGTTTATATAGCGAAGAGCCAAATGCACGCAAAGAAATTGAAAACGCAGAAGGCTATGCCGTTTTTTCAAGTGGCGGGGTTAATCTTGTTTTATTCTCTGCGGCTTACGGGTCAGGAATTGCACATGATAACAAATCAGGCGGTGACACCTATATGAAGATGGCTTCTGGCGGCGTTGGTATTGGCCTTGGTATTAAAGATTACAGATTGGTGTTTGTTTTTAAAACGCGCAAAGCCTTTAATCAATTTGTTACATATGGTTGGGATTTATCGGGTCAGGCTGATGCGGCTGTCAAAGCAGGCACAGAAGGTGAAGAACTCTCAGAAGCGGCGAATATTATGCCGGGCATGAAAGTCTACCAACTCACAGAAAGCGGTTTAGCTTTGCAAGCGACTATACAAGGCACAAAATATTGGAAAAATTCTAATCTGAATGATTGATCATTAAACAACTTGAAACCATAACGTTACAGCTGTGTGTAATAGCGTTATGGTTTCAAGAATGTTAAGGAAGACATATACGAAACTCGTTTTTGTCCCTCTAATGCTTAGACGATTTTTCTGCACCAATACCCGTTTGCGAGCGGAAATATTGCGCTTCAAACTTAGCGCGTTCTTCTTTTGCCGTCTCTGATTTATCCGTAATCGAGAATAACCAAACACCAACAAAAGCCACTGTCATCGAGAATAAAGCCGGATATTTATACGGGAATATCGGCGTATCATTACCAAACACATCCACCCATACAATCGGCCCGATAATAACCAGAATGACTGCCGTAAGAAGCCCCGCTGAGCCGCCCACAACTGCGCCGCGCGTAGTGAGCTTCTTCCAGTACATTGATAGGAACAGAATCGGAAAGTTAGAGCTTGCAGCAATAGCAAAGGCTAGACCGACCATAAAGGCCACATTTTGTTGTTCAAAAACAATGCCCAAGACAATCGCAGCAATCCCCAAACCAATTGTGGCATAGCGTGATATTCTTAGCTCTTTTTTCTCATCAAGCTTCCCACCGGCAAACACGTTTGCATAAAGGTCATGAGAAATAGCTGATGCACCAGCGAGCGTTAAACCAGACACAACAGCCAGAATAGTGGCAAAAGCAACCGCAGAAATAAAGCCAAGCATTAAATCACCACCTAGTGCTTCTGAAAGCTGGATTGCGGCCATATTATTACCACCAATCAACTTACCCTCACCATCCAAGAAATCTGGATTACCCAGTAAGAAAGCAATAGCGCCAAATCCGATAATAAAGGTCAGAATATAAAAGTAACCGATAAAGCCCGTAGCATAGAACACAGATTTATGTGCCTGCTTGGCATCAGGTACAGTAAAGAAGCGCATCAAGATATGCGGGAGGCCCGCCGTACCAAACATCAGCGCCAGCCCCAGAGAAATCGCTGAAATAGGATCGGATACGAGGCCACCTGGCGCCATAATGATTTCACCATTGGCATGCTTCTCAATGGCTGCGCCAAAAAGGAGCTCCATATTGAAATCAAAATGCACTAAAACCAAAACGGCTAAAATAGTTGCGCCGAAAAGAAGCAAACATGCCTTGATGATCTGCACCCATGTCGTGGCAATCATACCGCCAAAGGTTACATAAACCATCATGAGCACGCCGACAATAAGTACAGCATACATATAATCCAGACCAAACAAAATCTCGATAAGCTTACCTGCGCCCACCATCTGTGCGATCAGATATAATGCAACTGTACCCAATGTGCCGCAAGCGGCTAATATACGTGTTGGCTTCTGTTGTAATCTGTAGCAAGCCACATCAGCAAAGGTGAACTTACCAAGGTTACGCAGTGGCTCAGCTATTAATAAAAGGACGATAGGCCAACCAACAAGGAAACCGATTGAATATATTAACCCATCAAATCCGACGGCAAAAACCAAGCCTGATATACCTAAAAAGGAAGCCGCCGACATATAGTCGCCAGCAATAGCTAAGCCGTTTTGAAACCCTGTGATATTACCGCCAGCTGAATAAAAGCTTTTGGTATCGGTCATTTTTTTCGCCGCCCAATATGTAATAAACAATGTCATTAAGACGAATATGCTAAACATCGTGATGGCTGTTATATTGACATCCGCACTCATACTAAATCTCCCGCTTTTTCATGTAGTTTTTCTGTCAGCGGTTCCAAAACCTTATTGGCTTTTTGAACATAAACACCCGTAATCAGGAAGCTAAATAAAATGACACCAAAGCCAACGGCGATGCCTAAGCTCGTATGACCATCGCCAATTTTAATAGCAAAAATTTCCGGCTTAAAAGCAATGACAAGCACAAAACCGTAATAAACAACGAGCATCAATAAAGCGAGAGACCATTTCGCTTTTGAGCGTATAGCAATGAGCTGCTTATACTCGTCGCTATTTTTCAATTCTTCAATTCTTTCGTCCATCTGGAACCTCTCAATCAATTAATGAATTTTACGGCATATAAAAATGGGTCAAAACTGCGATAGCAGAATGCGAGCTTAAGCCTTTATTGCCATTGAAGATAAGGCAAGGCCTGAGAATCTTGTTTTTAGAATCTTGTTTATATGTGTAGGAGTGGTGATTATTTCGTCCCGTTTCCTAAGTTCAGCAGTAAGAAACATTACCTAACTCTATTTATTATAGCATTATTATAGGGTTATTGCATTTGCATAATATGCTGCCATGCAGCAAATCAACATTGTATTTCTTGGTGGGAGTGCTTCTTTATCGATAACAATCTCCGTAGAGATATGCGCCATATCCTCGCCACCTAACGCCTGAGCCCGGATATTTACAAATAGTCTATTTTGTGGCATATATGCGGCATAATAAGGCAAAATTTTGCCATAAAATAAAAAGAGGGCAGGGGATTATGAGCGTAACAACGATACCAGAAATCTTACAAAAACGGCGTGAAGGCACAGAGCTAAACGTTGATGAAATATCGACATTTGTTCAGGGCATACAAACGGGGGTAGTCGGACCAGAACATATCGCCGCTTTTTGTATGGCGACAATGTTCCAACCGATGAGCGTCGAGGAAAGAAGCGCCTTTACCCTATCTGTCGCTCATTCTGGTGACGTTTTAGATTGGACAAATTCAGGTTTTGATGGCCCTGTCGTTGGAAAGCACTCCAGTGGCGGTGTCGGCGATAAAGTGACCCTTATTGTCGCACCGATTATGGCCGCTGCTGGCGCTTATATGCCCAAACTATCAGGCCGCGGGCTTGGTCATACGGGCGGAACGCTTGATAAGCTTGAATCTATCCCAAATGTAAATACAAGCATTTCGCAAGAAAAACTCCACATCATCACCAAAGATATTGGCTTTGCCATTGTCGGCGCGACAGCGAAAATTGCCCCTGCAGATAAAGTCATGTATGGCATACGCGATGTAACCTCGAGCGTGATGAGTATTGATCTTATTGCTATGTCGATCATGGGCAAAAAACTGGCTGAGGGCACGGAAGCGCTTGTTCTTGATGTGAAAGCGGGCAGCGGTGCATTTATGAAGACACCGCAAGAAGCAACAGCCCTTGCGCAAGCCATGTGGGAAATTGCCGATAAGAATGGATTAAAGGCGCGCGCCGTAGTGAGTGATATGAATGAAGTCCTTGGGAATAGCGCCGGTAACGCGCTTGAAGTAAGCGAAGCCATAGAGTTCATGAAAAACCCGAGCGCTGCAAATCCACGTTTAAAAGACGTGGTTATAAGCCTGTCTTCTGAATTAATGATGGCTAGCGGACTTGCGAAGAATAGCGATCAAGCCAGACAAAAAATTGATCATATTTTAGAGTCTGGCCGCGCCGCTGAGAAATTCGGACAGCTTATATATGCCCTTGGCGGCCCCGTAGATATTTTAGAACATACAGCAAAGCATCTGCCCAAATCTTCTATAGAACGCCGGATTACGGTTGATAAAACCATACAGTTAACGGCGATGGATACTGAAGAAATAGGCAAGACGATCGCCAATACAATTGGCGGCGGGCGCCAAAATGTTGAGGATTCGATTGATTACGCAGCAGGGGTGGATAATGTTGCGTCTTTGGGCACTATTTTACAGCCAGGGGATAGCATATGCGTTATTCATGCAAGCTCCGAGGCGCAAGCCGATGCAGCTGAGCTGCGTTTGCGCAATGCGATTACGCTTGCGCCACCAAGTTCAGAATATACAGCCAACGCCACTATTTTAAGCGTTATTGGTAGCGATGAATGATGAGTTTAAGGCAAATCTGTGGTATAATGATTCACGGATCAACCACTCAGGGCATTTGCACATAATGACAACGACCAGCTATCAACGTAGATTTCTCTGTGTTCTTCTTGCGTGTGTGCTGGTTTTTCTCCCTGCAGCGCTTATGGCCAATGATCTTAATCATGCTCATGAGCATAATAACGAATATAAAAAATTAGAACTTACGCAAGAGGAAGCGCTTTGGGTTAAAGACCATCCCGTTATTCGCCTTGCTGTTGATATCGCATGGCCGCCTTTTGAATGGGTTGATGAAGCGCATAACTATAAAGGCATAGCTTCTGATTACATGTCGATTATAGAAGAGCGTCTGGGGGTCTCTTTTCAAGTCGCAAAAGATAAAGATTGGCCTGAGGCTGTAAGCGCATTTAAGCAGGGTGATCTGGATGTCTTCTCATGTATTGCCCAGAATACACAAAGGGCAGAATATATTAATTTCACGAAAGCTTATCTGTCTTTCCCAACCGTCATCATGACCAGAAATGATATTGATTATATTGATGGCGTTAAAGGCCTGAAAAACTTACGTGTCGGCGTTAGTGACGGTTATGCCACACATGAATATTTACAAAATAACCACCCCGAAATACCCCTTATTCCAAGCAAAACTAGCGTTGAAGGTCTATCGGCTTTATCGCAAGGACGCATTGATGCTTTTGTGACTGATCTGGCCTCGGCCAGCCATATAATTAAAGATCGTGGTCTGACCAATATAAAAGTCTCTGGTGAGATGAGCCTGCGTTATGATTTAAGAATGGGCGTGCGTAAAGATTGGCCAGAATTTGTGCCGCTTTTACAGCGCGCTCTTGATTCCATATCAGAAGAAAAAAAATCTCAGATCTACACGAATTGGATTAGCGTACGCTATGATTACAGCTTTAATTATAGCATGTTATGGAAGGTTTTGGCCGGGTTTGGCATTATTATTATCCTGCTCTATTTATATAACATCAAACTTGTCCGCGAGATTCAGCGCCGTAAAATTGCAGAAGAAGAAGCGGATAGAGCCAATCAAGCCAAATCAGATTTCTTAGCCAATATGAGCCATGAAATCCGCACGCCAATGAATGGTATTATCGGAACAGCGAATATATTGGTTGATACACCTTTGAACGACCAACAAAAGAAATATGTCGATATTATCGTTGGCTCTGGGCGTATTTTACTCAATATTATAAATGAGATTTTAGATTATTCGAAAATTGAATCGGGTAAATTTGAGATCAATGAGAAGCCTTTTGCGCTTAGGGTTTCCTTAGAAGAACAGCTTAGTTTGCTCCATTCTTTGGCTCTGGAAAAAGGTCTCGCCTTGCACATGGACTATAGTGATTCAACGCCAGAATTTGTTATTGGCGATGAAACGCGCATTCGACAAATATTTACGAATATTATAGGGAACGCTATCAAGTTTACGGATAAAGGCGAAATCACTATTCGCATCGCATCTGTTGAGCAGAAAGACCAACCTTATAAGGTTTTATTTGAAATTACAGATACAGGCATTGGTGTTTCTCAAAACCAACAAGAACATATATTTGAAGCCTTCACACAGATAGAATCATTATCATCTACCCTATCCACGGGGACGGGACTAGGGCTCGCCATTAGTAAATATATGATAGAAGAAATGGGTGGGGCGCTTGAACTTGAAAGCGTGATAGGAAAAGGCTCTACCTTCAAATTCACGATCCAAACCAAAGAGCCCACAGCAGAAGACATTGCCGCCCTCACTTTGCAAAAAGTAGCACCTATTGAGCATCATGCCTTTGATTTAAACATATTGGTTGTTGAAGATGTGACCACCAATCAATTCGTAATAATGAATATGTTAGAGGGTTTGGGCTGTCATACTGATTTAGCAGTCAACGGACAAGAATCCATCGCAATGGTTCAGAAAACGCAATATGACTTGGTGTTGATGGATTGTAAAATGCCGATCATGGACGGGTTTGAAGCCACGCGCGCGATTAGAGCGTTTAACACAGAAATACCCATCGTGGCGCTGAGCGCTAATGCGCTTAAAGGCGATAAAGAAAAATGCCTACAAGCCGGTATGAATGACTTCATCAGCAAACCAGTCAACAAACAAGATGTTATTCAGGTCTTGTCAGCGTTCAAAAAATGATAGGGGTAACCCTTATTCAAAAACATCCCAGCCGCCACCAAGCGCGGTATAGAGCGCGATTAGCTTTGTGATAGAGCGCGATTCTGAGACAATTAAATCATCTTCGCTGGCAATAAGCTGACGTTCAGCGTCAACAACGGCGAGGTAATCTTGTTCACCCGCATCAAATAATTCTTTAGCCAAAGCCACAGATTTACGGCGGCTTTCTACGCCATTGGCGAGCCTTTGCCGCGTTTCAAGTTCCTGACCATAGCTCATCAAGGCTGTTTCAGCATCGCGTAGCGCTTCGAGCACGGCTTTTTCGTAGCTTGCTAAAGCCGCCAAGCTTTCTTCTTTTTGAACCTCCACACGCGCACGTAGGGCGCCGCCTTCAAAGACGGACCACTGCATCATAGAGGCGATCGACCATAGGCCTGCGCCGCCTGAGAATATATCGCTAAATAAGCGCGCTTGCGTGCCCACATCACCCGTTAGATAAAATTGTGGGAATAGCGCTGCGGTTTCTGCGCCAATATCGGCCACGGATGCCGCAAGCTCACGCTCTGCAATGCGAATATCGGGTCTGCGGCGTAAAATATCAGAGCGCAGCCCAACGGGCACCATATCGGGCGGCGTTGGCAACGCTTGCACAGCGGCCATCTCATCTAATAAAGATTCAGGGGGCTGACCCAGTAAAATAGAGAGCGTATAAATAGAGGCCTTTAATTCTGCTTCTAAATTAGGGATCAGCGCATGGGTTAATTGATATTCACCCTGCGCGCGATAAAGGTCAAAATCACTAGTTTCTCCCGCGTCAAGACGATCACTAATGACTTCAAAGCTTTCTTTGAGAAGTTGTGTATTTTGCTGCGTAATAATAATGCGTTTTTGTAAGCCACGGGCTTCATAATAATTACGCGCGACCTCTGATAGGGTTGAGAGCATCACATCTTGATAGGCCGCCAAGGATTTACCCACCCGCGCCTCTGCCGCTTCATAAGAGCGGCGATTACCGCCAAAAATATCCAATTCCCACGACGCATCGAAAGTCGCGTCATAACTATTGCTAATTTGCCCTGTGCTTGTAGAGGATGATGAAGCCCCACTTGTTCTTGTCCGATCAGCGCTTGATGTCGCGCCAATTTCAGGGAAGAATGCGCCGCCTTGCTCACGGCGCAAAGCGCGCGCGCCGCGTAAATTCGCTAAGGCAATTTTTAAGTCTTTATTATTCTCAGCCGCCTGCTCTATATATTTTTCAAGCAGCGGGTCTTTGAAAATAAGCCACCAAGCGGTATCTACGGGTTTTTCTGATGTGACGTCTGCTTGTTCAGAAAACCATCTATCTAAGAAACTAAGGCTAGGGGCTTTGTAATCGGGCCCAACAGAACAGCCCGTAAGGCATAAAACCGCGCTTGTCAAAATCAACTTTTTCATGATGCTTCGCCTTCTTTTATCTGATTTTCCAAGGCGCGGGCGACATCACCCGGAGAACCTGTTTTGCGTGCCAATAAATCATAAGTGACAGGGACAATAAATAATGTAAAGACCGTTGCGGCCGAAACACCAAATAATATTACAACGCCAATGGCGACGCGCGTTTCTGCTCCTGCGCCATGGGATAAGATCAACGGGATTGAGCCTGCAACCGTTGTAATGCCCGTCATAACAATAGGGCGCAAGCGAATTTGCGCGGCTTCGATTAATGCCTCTGAAAACGCCATGCCTTGATCACGCAATTGATTGACGAATTCGACAATCAAAATACCATTTTTCGCGGAAAGACCAATCAGCATAATCAGCCCAATTTGCGTATAAACATTCAGCGAATTGCCGGTGACATATAGGCCAGCCAGCGCGCCAGTCATTGCCAGTGGAACAGTGAGCAAAATGACCAAGGGGTGAATAAAGCTTTCAAATTGTGCCGCGAGGACAAGGAAAACAATAAGGAAACCGAGCACGAATATAAACAGCAAGGAAGAACCGCTGCTTTGATAATCTAAGGACTGACCTTTATAATCAATCGCAGCCGTATCAGGGAGGTGCTCACGCACAAGGCTGCGCATGAAATCTAGTGCATCACCAAGTGCATAACCCTCGGCTAATCCCGCTTCGATTGTGATCGACCTTACCCGATTATAGCGGTTAAGTGATCCTGAATCGGCATATTCTTCAATGGTGATCAGGTTGGACAAGGGTATCAAAGCGCCTGTATCAGAGCGAACATAAATATTCTGCATATTGGTTGGCGTGCGCTGGGTATCGCGCTCCCCTTCCAAAACGACATCATATTCTTCACCATCTTCGATATAGGTTGTCACACGTCTTGAACCGAGCATTGATTCTAACGTGCTGCCAATAACATTACCGCTTACCCCTAAATCGCCAGCACGATCTTTATTCACGAGTAATCTTAATTGCGGTTTTGTTTCTTTATAATCGCTATCAATATCAGTTAATCCGGGGTTATTCTCATTGATTTTTTCAATCAATAAATCACGCCATTGCGCCAGCTCTTGATAAGTACCGCCGCCAAGAACAAACTGTACGGGCTTTTGCGTACCACCGCCAAAACCTTGACGCATCACAGGAAAAACACGAACGCCGGGTAGATCGGCCATATTCTTCGAAATCTCAGCCATAATCACAGACGCAGGGCGGCGCTCTGCCCAATCATTCAATACGTGGATGACAATGCCATCATTAAAACTTGATGTTGTACCGAAACTGCGCGGTGCCCGCACTAAAAGGCGCTTAACTTCGCCGCTATCAATATAGGACATTAACCGCGATTCAATTTCGTCCATATATTCTCTTGTATACGCATAGGAGGCACCTTCTGGTGCATTAACCATTAAGAAAAAGGCGCCGCGATCTTCTTTCGGGGCATATTCTGAAGGCAAAGCATTAAACAAAAAGAATGATGAGCTCGCAATAAGTGCAAAGCCAATAATAACCAAAAATCTGAATTTCAAAGCGAGATTCAGTACAGAGCCATAGCCAGAGGCGAAACGGTCAAAAATCAGATCGACTTTGATATGGAACTTGCTTTTTTCTGTTTTCTTCAGAAGTTTTGAGGCAATCATTGGACAAAGCGTCAGCGCCACAAACGTTGAAAACCCTACAGCGGCAGCCATGGTTAAGGCAAACTCAGAAAATAAGCGCCCGAGATCCCCTTCCAAGAACGTAATCGGCACAAACACAGCGATAAGCACAATAGTCGTCGCAATAACCGCGAAACTCACTTGGCGCGTTCCAAAATATGCGGCAGATAAAGGCGGCTCACCTTTTTCAATGCGGCGATAAATATTTTCCAGCACGACAATGGCATCATCCACCACCAAGCCAATCGCCAGAACGAGCGCCAAAAGCGTCAGTAAGTTAATCGAAAATCCTAATAAATTAATCACAATAAATGTCGCGACTAACGAGACGGGAACCGTCACGGCAGGCACCAGCATGGCACGCCAGCTCCCCAAAAACACATAAATAACGCCAACAACAAGCAGCATCGCCAGCAATAATGTTTTATACACTTCGGCAATAGCGCCGCGAATAAAGACCGAGCTATCATAAGAATTAGAAATCCCCATGCCTGGCGGTAAATCAGGGCTTAAACGCTGCGCCAAATCAATAGCGCCTTGTGCAACGTCAATTGTATTGCCTTTTGATTGCTTAATAATGCCTATGCCAACCATTGGTATGCCGTTACCACGCAAAAATGTTCTTGTTTCAATGGCTTCTTTTTCAACCCGAGCCACATCCCCTAAGCGGACAAGGTAATTATCCGTTTTCGCAATGACGAGGTTTTGGAAATCTTCTGGCGTTTGATAGACGCGCTCGATGCGCGCTGTAAACTGTATTTCTTTAGATTCAATGCTGCCTGCGGGTAATTCAACATTTTCAGAGCGCAATGCGGCTTCAATATCCTGAACGGTTATTTTACGCGCCGCCATTTTGTTACGATCAAGCCAAACACGCATCGCATATTCTTGACCGCCGCCAATGCGTACCCGCGCTACGCCAGGCAGAACCGAAAATCGATCTTCTAAATAACGCCGTGCATAATCGGTTAGTTCAATCACACTCATATTTTCGCTGTGTAGATTAAGCCAGATAATCACATCATCGCTTGAATCTGATTTTTGAATATCAGGTGGATCAGCTTCTTCAGGTAAATCATCAACAATGCCCGATACACGATCACGTATATCATTGGCTGCGGCTTCAATATCGCGGCCAACATCAAATTCAACATTAATCCGTGAGCGGCCATCAGAAGACGTAGAGGAAATAAACTTAATCCCCTCAACGCCTGAAATTCTGTCTTCAATCACTTGCGTAATGCGCGTTTCTACCACATTGGCCGCCGCGCCCGCATAGCTGGTATCAACAGAAACAACAGGGGGGTCAATATCAGGATATTCACGCAAAGACAGCTGTGAGTAGGATACTGCGCCAAAGGCAATCAAAAGTAATGACAACACAGAGGCAAATACAGGACGGGTAACGGACAGATCAGAAAGCAGCATATTACTTACCCTCACTGATGTTTTGGTCTTGCTTTAACAAGGCAGCTAAGGGCTCCGAATCTGTTTCTTCAGCGCGGATGCGTACGGGCGCACCATCACGCAATTTGATAATGCCATGGGTGACAACTTGAGCCCCCTCTTTTAAGCCCGATAAAACTTCAATAATGCCGACTTTACGAGCGCCTATGGTGATTTCAGTTTGCTTGGCAATCATATTTTCACCATTTTGAACGATGACAAAAACATAGTCTTTCTCACCGCGTTTTATCAAAGCTTCTTCACGGATCAAAAGCGCCTCGCGTGGATTTTTAAATAAAGTAATACCCATGAGCAAACCCGGTTTTAACACATGGTCTTCATTGGGGATAATCGCGCGTACTTTAACGGTCCGCGTAATCGGATCAATTTGCGTGTTGACCGTATGCACTGTGCCGAAAAATTCGCGCTCCGCAAAAGCATCTATATGGCCTTGAATTGATTGTCCTGCTTTCAGCGTAGCAAGGAAAATAGAAGGCACATCAAAATCAACTTTAATCTGATCCAGATCATCAAGCGTTGTAATGCGCTCGCCAGGCTGTATCAATGTGCCAACACTCACTTCACGCAGGCCCAAAACGCCATTAAAGGGCGCTTTGATTTCAAAACTCTCTAGCCCTGCTTTTACGGCTTCTGTTTCGGCTTGTGATTGACGAAGATCCGCTAAGCGTTCTTGCAAGGTTGCTTTTGGCAATGCGCTGTTACCGCTTAAGCCTTTAGCGCGATCATAGGCATTTTTTGTTTCAGCGGTTAACGCCTCGGCGGCACGCAACTGCGCTTCTTCTTGGATTTTATCCAAGGAAACCAATACATCGCCTTTTTTCACCAACTGCCCATCTTCAAAATGGATCTCAGTAATTTTCTCTGATCTATCGGTCGTAATCACAACCGTTTCATTAGCTTTGGTTGTGCCTAATGCTTCGACTTGATCGGCAAAATCAGTTTTGAGTACGGGCGAGACAATCACCGCCACAGGGGCTTTTGGCGCGCCATTTTTCTTTTGCGCATATGCGCCGCTACCCAATGTGAGTGCAATAAGGAATATGGAAGAATAGACAGATATCGACTTAATCATTTTTTTTGGCCTGTTTTTTACGGTCGCGCATTTGGACATGAGGTTGCATAAGTGGATGTATGATCTTTTGAGGCTTAACAGCGCCTTGCAGACCTTAGAATATATATACATAGACTATACGTTGAGTTTTTAAAAACCCTTCACTGTTCTTTATAAAAAATAAAAAGTATCGAGTAAGCTGGTTGCTGATGATGGCGATTGCTTTGTTAATTTGCCAGTATTTTTGACAAATCTAAAGACCAGAAATATGGTTTTGGATTGTTATGATCGCGATTATCAATAGCATGTAAAACGAGTTTTTTATCAATAACGTTCCAATCCTTGATATTGCCGTCATCAATACTCAGCTTCAGAATTTCAATGCCTTGCGGGTATTTATCGGAGAACAACACAATATTATTATAGTAATTGTGGTAAATCTCCGCTGATTTTCGCTGCGTATCGCTGTAATAGGTGATAAGCGTTTCGCCGCTATTGAGGTCTTTTTGTTCAAAGTATCGACCAAGGTTTTGTGCATGTGCATCGGCATTAGAAAAAACACTGAACTGTTGGTTCGGTGCGTCATATAAATAAAGGGCTGTTTTTGACCGTGGATCGTAATAATTCACAGCGAGGAGAAGTCTCTGCGCTGGTAAACAGGCCGCATCAACCACAGAGTAGTTTATCCATTTGCCCATTTGCGCATCAAGCATATTGGTGGAGAGTTTTTTCACTGGCTTTAATGCGTTTACCGAGTCAAGTTCCCACACATCAAACCGCGCCTGTTCTTGATTATTGATAAACGCTAAAGGCGGGGCCATGGACGTCCATATAAAAGACGATTGAGAGGGCTCAATATAACCGTCTTCTTCACTCTGCGGGATGAGCAATGCGCCTTGTGTCTTGGCTTTTATACAATGCCCCATATTGCGGTCTAGGGGGGCGGGTTTTGAAAGGTAGTCAGTGAGTTTCGTTAATTGGGCGCCCAAGTAAGGGTGCACAATGCTCGGCATTGCTTTGCCTTTTTTAGTAAAAAAAGAAAACATATCAAAACCTTTTGCCTGTGCATTTGAATTAGCCATAGCCAGAATACAGGCACTAAAGATAAGAAGAAACACTATCGCTTGCGATGAACGTCCAATCACGATGATTTCCCCTTTGTTTAATTCTGATTGGCTGTTGGCGGTATAAAACCCTGTTCTTCCATCCACTCATCATTGTAAATTTTACTTAAATAACTACGCCCGTTATCGTGTATGAACAGAACAATGGTCTTTCCGTCCAACTCGCCGCGTTTATTTAAATTTTCCAATAGACGACGAGTACCGGCAAGAACATTACCTGTGGAGCCCCCTGCCAAAATACCCTCTTCTTTGGCGAGCTGCCTTGCTTCCAAAAAGCTCTGTTGATCATCAATGCGGTACATTTCATCAACTATTTCTGGCCTGAAAACGTCAGGGTAAAAATCATAACCAATGCCTTCTACCTGATATGCTCCAACTTCGCCTGTGTAAATAGAACCAACGGGATCAGTGCCAATAACCTTAACGCTTGGATTTTTTTCTTTTAGGAATTTGGCTGTTCCGCTCACTGTTCCACCTGTTCCCATTCCGCAAACCAGATAATCTATCTCGCCCGAAGTCTGTTTCCAAATTTCTGGTCCTGTTGTTTTATAATGCGCCTCAGGATTCCCAACATTCTTGTATTGGTTAAGTAAATGGGTGTTCTCGTTCTCTTCGGCTAATCTATGTGCAATTTGAATATAGTTATCAGGATGATCATACGGTAATTCAGTTGGCGTTAATATCAGTTCCGCGCCATAAGCTTTAATCAGCCGTCTTTTTTCCATGCTCATCTTTTCAGGCATAGTGATAATCATTTTATAGCCCTTAACGGCGGCAACCATCGCTAGCCCAAGGCCGGTATTACCACTACTTGGCTCAACCAGTGTGTCGCCAGGTTTTATACGTCCTTCAGCCTCGGCCTGCTCAACCATATTAAGCGCAATCCGGTCTTTCATAGATCCACCAGGGTTAAAGGTTTCTACTTTTGCCAAGATAGTGGCCTGCGGAAACTCTTTAAAAACTCTATTCAATTTGACCATGGGCGTGACGCCAATAGTTTCAAGTATGCTGTTTTGTATAAGTGCCATGTGTTTTCCAATTATTAAAAATACCTGCATAGTATCGCGGGTGATATTTACTCAAAGTGTAAAGGGTACAGCTCTATAAAAAGCCAAGCGGGAAATGATTATGCAGCCATCCTGAGGCAACAGCAAGCCGTACTGGAAAAAAATCTTGTTCTGGATGGTGCAACATTCTTATATGCTATAATTGTTTACGATCCTGCAATTTTTATTTTCAGCTGTATTCATTGATATTCCTTGTTCGTTACAAATGCGTGCCTATCATACATATTAGTGCGTACTTGCGGCTGTTGATATAAAACATATATCATCATTTACTGATTTGGAAAATCTGCCACGCATAATGAAAGGAAGCCATATGAGCAAAACAATTTTAATAACAGGGTCCACGGATGGTATTGGGTTGGAAACGGCTAAAATGTTTGCGCAGCAAGGGCATCGCGTTCTTATGCATGGTCGTAATCCGCATAAGCTAGAAGAGGCAAAGCGTATTGTGTCAGCCTCGGGAAAGACTGCAAATGTGGAAGGATATATTGCAGATTTATCAAACATGGATAACGTAAAGACTCTTGCACGAAATATCCTTGATAAACATGATCAGCTAGATGTACTGATTAACAATGCAGGGGTTTACAAGACGCCTGAGCCGCTTACCGCTGACGGACAAGATATTCGCTTTGTCGTGAATACGATTGCGCCCTATCTGCTGGCTAAACTTTTGTTGCCTTTATTAAATCAGTCAGGACGCATTATAAACCTGTCCTCAGCAGCGCAAGCCTGTGTTGATCTGAATGCACTATCAGGGAAAGGGTGCGCGTTAGATGCTATGAGTGCTTATGCGCAGAGCAAATTAGCCATTACAATGTGGTCACGCTATTGGGCGCACACACTTAGCGATAATGCGCCCGTAATTATTCCTGTCAATCCAGGATCATTGCTTGCAAGCAAGATGGTGAAGGAAGGATTTGGCGTAGAGGGCAATGATTTATCAATAGGTGCAACAATATTGGTGCGCTTATCTTTGGATGAAGAATTTGCAGAGAAAACAGGTCAATATTTTGACAATGATAAAGGCGGATTCGGAAAACCTCACTCAGACGCCATGGATGATGAGAAATGCGCGCAAGTCACAAAAACGATTGAAGCTATTTTAAACTTATAAGGAAAAACGATGAAACACGATATTGTACATTATGCGAAGAGCCGCCACACGGTGAAAGCTTACGACCCTGATAAGAAAATATCAGATGAAAATATAGAAAAAATTAAAGAGCTTTTACGGTTTAGTGCATCCAGCACGAATGCGCAGCCTTGGCATTTCATATTGGCATCCACTAATGAGGGTAAGGAACGTATTGCAAAAGCGAATGAAAGCATGTTTCCCTTCAATAACCCGTCCATCCGCGCTGCATCTCATGTTGTTATTTTTTGCAGCAGGTTAACGATTGAAGAAGATCATTTATCGAAAGTGCTAGAGCAAGAGGAAGCGGATGGACGTTTTGCGGCTGACCCAGCATTCAAAGCGCAAATGGATGGGGGGCGTAAGATGTTTATTAATCTGCACAAACATGATTTCAAAGATGTTCAGCATTGGATGGATAAGCAGGTATATCTGAATATTGGTGCGTTCTTACTTGGTGTTTCAACGCTTGGTATTGACGCGACACCAATGGAGGGCATTGATATAAAATCAATAGATGAAGAATTTGGTTTACGCGAAAAAGGATACACAAGCCTTGTTGCCGTCGCGCTGGGCTATCATGATCCAGAAAAGGATTTTAACGCGGCTTTGCCTAAATCACGTTTGCCGTATGATTATATTTTGACGGAGGTTTGATATTTTTTAACCTAATACAAAAGCTCCCTCTGTAATTAGAATCAGAAAAACCTTATAAAGCTTATTTATTTTAAGATATTTGATGTTGATCAAAGCTATTCACAAAATTGCGGCGTAATATCAAAAATAGAGTATATAAAATATATGGAGTGAAAAAGATGGACATTGTTAGGTTCGGCATTTCCGAAGAAATAAAAGCGCATCGTGGCTTTTGTTCCCGCATTTGGTTTGTTAACTCTGGCCATTTTTATCGGCTTTATTTTGTTTCTTGAGGGACTTTTTGAAATTCTGTTTGCGCTGGCCCTAAAGCCGTTTTCGGGATGGAAATGGATGATGTTAAGCGGAGTTCTCGCATTGTCTTTGTCCTTTTTTGTTATGATAGGCTTTCCTGACGTAACCATGTTATTCTTAGCCATTGTTGTTGGGTTAAATATGGGCACATACGGCATGTCAGTTTTACTTTTAGCCCTTGGTAGAAAGAAATTCAGTGAGTAAAAATCCTTATAAAAGACTCGGCGTGAGAAAGACCGCCTCTGATGGTGAGAAATATTGGTGACTCTCGTAAATGGCAGTATTTGTCGCCTGAGGTTAGCTTTTCTCAAAGTATAAAAAACTGTGATCGACCATTAAATCAGTCAGGGTTTGCAGGGTAATTTCCGCACAGGGTAGCCCTTTTGGTCGCTATCAATCTACTATCACAAGTTTAATCCCCCCTCTTGCTTTCCAGTTGTGTTTTTGGTTGCGCATGTATATAATCGCGGGCATATGCAGTTCCATGCATATGCCGTTTTCATATTTTGAGTATATTTTTAGTATTAGGGTTAGGATTATTATGCAAGATGCGTTGTCTTTGAAGAAGGTTCTCCTTCTTCTCTCTTTTGTTGTCTGTTCTTTTTTCTTTAATACGGCGGCATTTGCAGGCCTTGGGGCATCGGTTACACTGGTTACGGGGCAACCTGCAAACATTAATCCTAGCGAGATAACGCAGCTAGAGATAACGCTTGCAAATAACAATGAAGCGGCGCCGATTACGGCTGTAGCTTTTTCAAACACTTTACCAGGGACATTGCCGGATGGTTTGAAGGTTTCTGGTGCGCCAACTTATAACTGTACGGACCCGAGTGGCCCAACGACAGATCCGGGCGCGGGGACTCTTACGGCGGTTGATGGGACACAAACGATTACATTAACGGGTGGCTCTATTCCGGCGCGGCATGCTGGTTCGAGTACGGATGGAACCTGTACAATTGTTATTCCTGTCACTGCGGGGACATCAGATGGTTCAGCGCAGACTTATAATTATGTTATTGCGGATGGCGCGTTTACGGGTAATGACGGCGGCGCGGTTGCGAATAGTGGTGCGGTTAACCAGAGTGTCAACGTGTTGGAAATCTCACGTCCCGGTGTAAGCAAATCATTTGGGAGCAATACGCTTATATTGGGCGGTTCAGCGACAACGCTGACGATTAGTGTGACCAACCCCAATGATGTTGATTTGGTGAATTTTAGTATCACGGATAATTTCCCGCAATTAGGTGGTTCTGAACTTATTCAAGTGGCAAGCACACCAAACGCGACGGTAAACTGTACGGGCGGGAGCACGCCGCCGGCATTCACGCCTGTTGCGGGCGCGGATTCTGTGACGGCTACGGCGGGTACAATTTTGGCTAATCAATCCTGTACAATGACGGTTGATGTTATTGGGGTTCAGACGAATAGTGCTTACGAGACAGCGTTTCAGAACAACACGATTAACGGATCAACTGATTTTAGTAACGATTTGGGTATTGAGCCTTTAAACGCGACGGCACAGGTGCGTACGCGTTCGCCTTTGAGCTTGGCTAAATCATTTGGCAGTGCATCTGTGTCAAGTGGACAAGTGGGCACGTTTTCGATCGTCATGACGAATGCGAGTGATGCGGGGTTAACGGTTAATTCATTTGCAGATAATCCGATCGATGGAGAGGTCGGTACGGCTTTTGGTTTGGTTTTAAACGCAGCGCCGACTATTGCCTGTTCTGATGCTTCTACGGCGACGACGGTTCTTCTCAATGCTGGCGACGGGTTTGAGCTTGGCGGTGCGCAGCCGACCTTTACGATACCCGCTTCTGGTGGAACATGTACAATTTCTGGTGGCTTCACCGCGACGGCAGAAACAGCAAATGTGCCGCACTCCTATACGAATAGTATTGCACAGGGCGCTGTTGGTACTGTGACGCCAGGAATCGTTTCTGAAACCGTGTCTGCCTCAATTTTGGTGGCGGATGAGCTTCGTGTTTTAAAGTCTATTTCACCGACTAATCCGGCGCCAGGTAACCCTGTGCGTTATCAGGTTACTGTTCAAAACTACTCTAATACTGCGATTAACAATATTGACATTGATGATACTTTTTCTAATGGTCAAACATTTTTGACAGGCGTGATTAATGGGAATGACTTTACGCCGAGTTTATCAGGTACGGGTTGTGTGGGGCTTTCTGTGACTGCCGGTACGACAGGATCAGCGGCCGCGACGTTTGAGATCGCGACATTACCAGCGCGCGCGGATGCGTTTACGCCAGGGGCTTGTGTTGTAACGTTTTATTCTATGACGGATGTTAATGCGGCCGGTGGCTCATCTGTAGACAATGTGATTAATGCGGGTGATGTGTGTTTTAATGATGGTGCTCTTACCTGTAACGGTAGTGCTTCTCAGACCGTAAGCTCAAGCGTGAATGGCAACACCTTGAGTTTGAATAAGGTGTTTTCACCAGCGGGACCTTTGGCTGAAAATGGTATTTCAACGATGACGATTACGCTGACCAACTTGTCTGCGAATGAAATTACGTCAACGACGATTAGTGATAGTTTCCCTGCGGCAAATTCTGGTACGGGGCAATTGCGTATTGCAACGCCGCCCAATGCGGCGACGACATGTGGGGGCGCTCCCGTTATCACGGCGAATGCAGGATCTTCGTCTATTACAATTACGGATGCAATAATTCCAGCGCGCGCGACCAATGGAACGGGCGCAGCGGGCACTTGTACCTTGCAAGTGGATGTGACGGCGGCGGCGGGCGTGTATGACAACACCGCAACAGCAGCGGGAACAGAGCGCTACGGGAATGGTGTGACCAACCCTACAGGCGCTATAAATTCTAATACGCGCAGCATTACCTTTAGCTCTGCGCTTTCGGCGACTAAAGCGTTTAGTCCGAGCAGTGTGTCATCAGGTGGGCGCTCTACAGTGACTGTCCGTCTTGTAAATGGTGGCAGTATTCCAATTACAGGCATAAGCCTGACAGATCCATTGCCAGCAGGCATGGTTTTGGCAAACCCTGTGAATGCACAAACATCGTGTGCGGGGGTGACGGCTTTTAGCGGAAATGCGGGAGAAAGTTCTCTTGGTATGACGGGCGCAGAAATTGCAGGAAATGGTACATGTGATGTGTTGTTTGATGTTGTTGCTACAGGCTCAGGGGATTGGACGAACACAATTCCGGTGGGCAATATTGCGGCGGCGGGTGGCGTTGCAAACCAAACAGCGGTTGTTGGTGTTCTGACGTTTGCGGCGCCGACGGGTATTACGGTCGCGAAATCTACAAACCCGAGTAATATTGCGTCTCCTGGTTTGCCCAGTGAGCTTACGGTGACATTGACTACGGGCACGAGCGCGGTGACGAATCTGTCCTTTACCGATTATTTTACAACCGATGGCACATCGGGCGCTGTGGCAAATGGCATGCGCGTTGCGACGTCACCAAATGTGGCGACGACATGTCCGGGTGCGTTGATTAATGCAACGGCGGATGCGACATCGTTTAGCATGAGCGGCGCGAGCCTTGGGGCGAGTTCGTCTTGTACAGTAACGTTGAATGTAACCTCTGTTTTGGTTGGTGGTATTACGAATATTATTCCCATTGGCGGCGTCAGCACAGATCAAGGTTTGAGTAATAGTGGCGCGGCAACGACCAGTTTGACAGCCCAAGGTAATATAGGTGTGACGAAGAAGTTCACGCCGAATAATATTAAGCCAAATGAGCGCTCTCGTTTGCGCATTACAGTGATTAACCCGACAACCCAACCTGCATCAAATGTTTCGGTGACGGATGATTTGCCAGCTGGCGTGACTATCCCGGCCGGTGCAAATCCTGTTACGACATGTACGGGGGGCGTTGTGACAACGCCGACATCGACGCAAGTTGTGTTGAGCAGTGCCAACATCGTGGCCGCGTCAGGCGGCGTGCCTGCAACATGTTATGCGGAGATCGATGTGACATCGGCAGCGGCTGGTGACTATACAAATACCATTCCTATTGGTGGCGCAACGGCCGTAATCGGTGGTGTGACGACACAGAACTCGCAGCCGACAACAGATATTTTGCGGGTTAAGCTGCCGCTTGTAATTAACAAGGCCATTGGCGGATTTACGTTGGATGCGGGTGATCCTGCGACATTTACAACGGGCAGTGCAGCGCGTGCAATTGGCGCTACAGCACCGCTTGTGATCTCTTTGAGCAACCCCAATGCGGCGGATTTGACGAAAGCGCGCTTTACGGACAGCTTGCCAACAGGGCTTGTGATCGCGCAAACACCGAATGCATCAAGTACATGTGCGGGCGCGACTATATCAGCGGTTGCCTCGACAGCAACGCTTGGTTTGACGGGGGCGACAATTCCCGCCAGTGGTTCTTGTACTGTAACCGTTAATGTTTTGAGCAATATTACAGGGACATATACGAATACTATCCCAGCCAGTGCGGTGACGACATTAGAAGGCGTGACGAATGAGGAGCCGACCAGTGCGAAGATCGTGATTTCTTCACCACCAACAGTGACCAAAGAATTCTTCCCTGCGGCGATCCCGTCTGGGGGGACGTCTAAAATGACGATTTTCTTGAACAATAGTAATGACAGCGCGATGACTCTGGCATCCGTGTTTACCGACACATTACCAACGGCACCGGGCGCTGTTTTGGTGGCGACCCCGCCGAATATTGTGACGACATGTCCTGGCGTCGTCACGGCGGTTGCCGGTGCGGGTACGGTTAGCTATGCCAATGGTGCGCAAGTGCCCGCTGGTGGTTGTGAGATTAATGTTGATGTGACGGCGAGCGTTACGGGTGTGCATACGAACAACATCCCTGCTGGGGCATTACAAACGGATTTCGGGAACAACCCTGATCCTGCGAATGCAGAGTTAACGGTGACGACGGCGGGTTATGTTTCCGGTCGCGTGTTTACTGATAATAACGTGACTCCAAATGGTACGTTTGAATCGGGTACAGATACGCCGCTTGCGGGTGAAACGATTGAATTGCGCAGCGGGGCAGATTGTTCTGGCGCGTTGGCGGCTTCGACAACGACAACGGCGACAGGTGCGTATATCTTTACGGGACTTACTGCTGGCAACTATTCTGTGTGTCAGCCAGCGCAGCCCTCAGGCACGGTTAATGCGACGACAACGGCAGGTGTGATTGTCTCTTCGGCGGGAAGTACAGGAACGCCCGGTACGGCGTCTAACCCGACAACAACGACAAGTCAGATCATCAATATTGTATTGAATGCTGCTGGTGGCGGTGAGGTTTCTGGTTCTACAGGCAATGATTTTGCGGAAGTGAAACAATCTTCGATTTCTGGTCGTGTGTTCCTTGATGAAAACAATAACGGCGTGCAAAATGGCGCGGATACGGCGATTGCGTCTGTCAGTATTGAATTGTTGAATGCGGGGGGTACAGTTATTGCCACCACGGCAACGGATGCAAATGGTGATTACAGCTTTATCAACCTTGATCCGGGTACATATTCTGTACGCGAACCTACACAGCCTACGGACACGAGCAATGGTATGAGCGTTCCTGGCACTGTTGCAAATGGCGGCACGGCAGGTACGGCCACGAATGTGAGCACTTTGCCAAGCCAGATCAGCACAATTATCTTGCCGCCTAACACGGCGGCTAATGATAACAACTTTGCGGAAATCCCGAATGGGCGCACTATTTCGGGTTCCGTGTTCCTTGATTACGATAATAACGCAGCGGAGAATGGCGTTGATTATGGTCTTTCTGGTGTTACGGTTAACTTAACCGGAACAGATGTGAATGGCGCGGCGGTTACACGTAGTTTGGTAACAGGCGCGGATGGTACGTTTAGCTTTACGGGTTTACCAGAGGGGACATATACATTGTCTCAAGCGAGCCAACCAGATGGCACGACCAATGGTACGACCACAGCCGGTACGACGGGTGGCACAGCGGGCAATCCAACGGCCACAACAAGTCAGGTTTTGAATTTGATTTTGACTGGGGCGAATACCTTGTCAGCGGCGAACTTGTTCCCAGAAATCCCATCGGCTTCACCTGATTTGACCATCGTTAAAACGCACAGCCCAACCAGTTTTGCGGCCGGATCGTCATCAGGCACATTTACGATTAGCCCAAGCAATATTGGTGCGGCGGATTCGAGCGGTACAATCACGGTTACGGATACGCTACCCGCGGGTTTGACGTTGTTTACTCTGCCCACAGGGACGGGCTGGACATGTGGTGGTTCTGTTGGTGCAACGACATTTAGCTGTAGCACAACAGATGTTATTACTGCGGGCGGTGCGGGGAATAATATTTCATTCCGCGTTTTGGTTGATGCGTCGGCGACGGGACAACTGCTTATTAACACAGCTGTGATCTCTGGTGGCGATGAGCCTGAGGGCTTTGATGGTAATAACAAGGCTGAAGATCCTGTCGGTATTTCGAGTGTGGCGACGGTTTCTGGAACTGTGTGGCGTGATATTAACCATGACCGTGTATTAGATGTAGGAGAACCGCTTGTTTCTGGTTGGACGGTTGAACTTTTGTTGAATGGCAATGTTGTTGATACGCAAACAACGGGGACTAACGGGGCATATACGTTGACGACGGTGTCTCCGGGGGCTGGCTATGAAATTCGCTTTAAAGAGCCAACGACAGGTTTGGTGTTCGGGAATGCTGTTACGAATGAAACAGCGCAAGTTTCAACGGCCAATACGCGCGATACGGGCGATGCCACGGCTAATAGTGGCACGAATACGGGTAATCCTGCGGGGGCTGATACGAATGTAACAACGGGAACGCTGCAGAACCTGACTATTTTGGCGGGCGATAATATTATTGAACAATCTTTGCCACTTGATCCTGCTGGGGTTGTTTATAACTCGGTTACGCGTGAACCTGTGCAGGGCGCGCAAGTCACAATTACAGGGCCAGGTGGATTTGATCCAGCAACGGGCCTTGTTGGTGGTGCACCGGCGCAAACGGTTACAACAGGCACGGATGGGTTCTATCAATTCTTACTGACACCTGTTGCGCCTGCAGGAACATATACATTGGCGATCACAACATATCCGGGTGGGTTTGCGCAAGCGCCATCTACGCTTGTTCCGGTTTGTACGGGGCCATTGACGGTGGATGCCGTGCCGGATCCGGCATTGGTACATACTGAAGCGACGGCACCTGTCTTGGCATCAGCTATTCAAAGCGGCGCGGCGTGTCCGGCTAATACGGGTGCATTTATCCCCGCTGACCAAGCCAGTACGCAGCATTATTTCACTTTTGTGATTAACCCTCTTACATCGGCAGATGTTGTGAACAACCATATTCCGCTCGACCCAATTGGGGCAGGCGATATTGTTGTGACCAAAACAACACCGACCGTCAACACGAATGTTGGGCAGCTTGTTCCTTACACAGTGACGGCGCGTAATACATCAACCAACAATTACTCAGGACTGCTTGTTACGGACACTATGCCTGCTGGCTTTAAATATGTTGAAGGCAGCGCGTCTATTGGTGGTGTGAGCACAGAGCCAAATGTGAGTGGTCGTAATCTGGTGTGGGAAAACCAAACATTAAATGCCGGCGATACACTGACTTACAGATTGATTTTGGTCGTGGGTTCTGGCGTTCAACCAGGCGAGTATGTGAACAGAGCGTTTGTTTCAGGGGCTGGTGTGGTTGTGTCCAATATAGCGAGCGCTACGGTGCGAGTGATTCCGGACCCTGTTTTCGATTGTTCGGACATTATCGGTAAAGTTTTCGATGATGAAAATAAGAACGGCTATCAAGATAAGGGCGAGCCGGGCATTGCAAATGTTCGCCTTGCGACGGTTAATGGTTTGTTGGTGACGACGGATGATTTTGGTCGTTTCCATGTGGCGTGTGCGGATGTTCCTGATGAAGAGCGTGGCGCTAACTTCCTTATGAAGTTGGATGAGAGAACGTTGCCTACAGGCTATCGTGTGACGACAGAAAACCCACGCGCCGTACGTGTGACGCGCGGTAAGATGACCAAGCTTAACTTTGGCGCGTCGATTCACCGTGTTATGCGCATCGATGTGATGGATGAAGCCTTTGTTGCCGATGAGGTTGATTTGAAACCGAAATGGGCGGCGCAATTAAAGGCTCTTCCTGAGCATCTTAAATCTGGGCCATCGGTTATACGTTTTGCCTATGACGTTGGTGGGGAAGGTGAGGCGCTTGCGCGCAAGCGTCTTGAAGCCTTGATTGAGTTCTTACGTGATGAGTGGAGAGACAAAGATTGCTGTCATGAGATTATGATTGAGGAAGAACTTGTCTTCCCGCCTTCAATGTCTAAGAAAGGCGGTGCAAAATGAGAAAGCATCTTTTCCACACGACCGCATTAGTAATGCTTAGTTCTGCCTTTATGGTCCTTCCCGCTTCAGCGCAAAAAATTTGCGAGAAAGATGGATATTGCGCGGAGCCGCTTGAGGTTGGTAAGCAATCAATGGATTCTCATGTGAGCCGACGTGGCGTGGGCCCCGATGCGCCGCCAAGCGCAGAGTATCGTGATCTTGCCGATGAGATTGTTCAAATTCTCGGTCGGTCGACTCCGTTGGGGGAAGTGAATGTTCAGGGTAAGGCTGATGGTTTTGCCTCGGGCGAACATCTTTTGAGCGATGATGAACGCGCGCAGATTTCTAAGCTTGTGTCGCGTATGGGTGATCGTAATGTGCGCCTTATTAGAATTAATGGTTATGCGGATGAGCAGCCATTTGGCAAGGATTCGCGCAGTATATATAGCGATAATGAAGCGTTATCCCTTGGTCGCGCCGATGCTGCGGCTGATTATTTGCGCTCGTTATTGGCGGATAAAGATACGCCAATCACAACGATTGGAGAAGGATCATCTGAGCCGATGGTGAATTGCGATACGTTTGTTTATAATTCGCCAGAATATAAAAGCTGCCTTGCGCCTAACCGCCGTATTGAGGTGCAGGTTTGGTATGAGAATGCGCTTGCCGATTGTCAAATTGGCCAGCCTGTTAATACCAATATGCCGTTCCGTGTATCTATTGATGGTGCGCCGCTTGCGCGTGAAGACGGCGCGAATAGTGCGGATGTGACGCGTTGTAAGGATATCGCTTTGGAAAAAGCGAATGTGCAGTTGCGCTTTGATGCACTGGAAAAAACGCAGGCGTTGAATGTTACAGCATTCCCGCAGGTTGTTGTGCCCGGTGAGGTGGTTAGCTTTACGCCGTATTCAAACTATAATCATTACATTACGCGCGGCGAAGTGCGCATTTTTGAAGCGGGACAGTCTTTGCAGACGGAACCGTTGGCGATTGTTGCGCTTGATGATTCTTTGCAGCAGCAAGGAAAATGGGATTCGAGTGTGCAATCAGATCAGCAGATCTTGCGCTATGTCTTGCGTGTTTATGATGACAAGGGGCGTTTTGATGAAACGAAGCCGTTGATCATGAAGTTTATTGATGAACGCCGTGACGATGATTTGGACACAGCTGAGCGTGAAGAGCTTGTTGGCTATGGTGAAAATCATTTGGCGTTTAGTAATATTCCTGTTTCTGGCGGTATTGTTACGATTAATGGTGATTCTTTGGCGGCAGGATCGTCGGTTAAAGCGTTGGGCGCGGATATTCCCGTTGATGCGAATGGCCGTTTTGCGTATCGCCAAATCCTGCCTGCAGGTGAGCATAGTGTTGCGATTGAGATGGAAAGTGCGGATGGCACGCGCTCTGAGGTTACGCGCACTATCTATTTGCCGAAACAAGATTGGTTCTATGTTGGTCTGGCGGATATTACAGCGGGTAAAAACACTGTGAATGGCCCTGCATCGACAGTGACGGGCGATAATAGTCGCCGCTATGCGGGGGATGCGTTTGTTGATGGCCGTCTTGCTTTTTATGTGAAGGGTAAGCTTCAAGATGGTTGGCAAGTGACCGCGAGTGCGGACACGAAAGAGCTGCCTTTGGAAGATTTGTTCTCTAATTTCACAGAGAAAGATCCTAATTACCTTTTGAAGCGTCTTGATCCAAATAAATTCTATCAGGTGTATGGTGATGACTCGACGAGTGTTGAGGATGCGCAAACGCAAGGTAAGTTCTACCTTAAGGCTGAAAAAGACGACAGCCATGTTATGTGGGGTAATTTCCAGACCAAGATTACAGGTACGGATTTGCTGAACTATAATCGTACGCTTTATGGTGCGAATGCTGAATATAATGGTGAGAATACGACAAGCTTTGGTGAACGCAGAACAGAGGCAGACGTCTTTGCAGCCGATCCGGGCTCTATTTCTTCGTTAGAGGAGTTCCGCGGTACGGGCGGTTCTTTGTATTATCTGCGTGGACAGGATGTTGTCGTTGGGTCAGAGCAGTTGCGCATTGAAACGCGTGATCGTGATTCTGGCCTGGTGTTGAGTTCGGAGTATCTGACCTATGGGCAGGACTATGAAATCAACTATATCCAAGGGCGCATAATCTTGCGTGATGCGTTGAGCTCGAGCTCAACAGCGGATTCGTTGGTGCGCACAGGCGCATTGGGCGGTAACCCAACATATTTGGTTGCGGGCTATGAATATGCGCCAAGCGTTGCGGATGTGAAGAACTTGACGAAAGGTGGCCGCGTTAGCCATTGGTTCAATGATTATTTACGTTTAGGAACGAGTGCCTATGACCAGAATGGTTCTGGTCTTGATCAAACGCTTACTGGTTTTGATGCAACAGTGCGTTATACGCCGGGTACGTATCTTAAAATTGAACAAGCGAGATCTAGTGGATCGGGTAATGGGGCTTTGTCTTCGACCAATGGTGGTTTCAACTTCGATTCTATTGATCAGACGACTGGTGAAGACGTTGATGCAAGCGCGTATCGCGCGGAAGTCGGCGTTAACCTTGGTGATTTGATTGAGGGGCAGAGCGGTACGGTCAATGCCTATACTTTGCGCCGCGAAGATGGTTATTCCGCGCCGGGTCAATTGAGTGATGAAAATATTACGCAATATGGTTTTGCGGCGAGTGTTCCGTTGAGTGACCATGTGATGCTTAATTCCAAGTTTGATTACAAAACAGGTGACGAGACGGGGGAATATACGAACGCGGAAATCAATGCGGCGCTTGAGCTTGATCCAGAGAAATACCTGACGCTTGGTATTCGCCATGATGACCGTACGTCTTCACTTTCGGGTGAGAACAGTTTGATTTTGTCTGATGAAGGCGCGCGCAGTGATGTGGCGTTAAAATATCATTACAAGCCGCTTAACGATGAGGGCGAGCGCGCGCGTTACGATGTATATGGTTTGTTGCAAGCGACGCTGCACAAAACAGGCGATCGTGACCATAATAACCGCGCAGGTGTTGGCGGACGTTATGATATTACGGATCGCTTAGGCGTGAATGCGGAAGCCACGAGCGGTAATCAGGGTCTGGGCGCGTTGCTTGGTCTTGAGTATCAGAAGTCTGACCGTACAAGCTATTACGCGAATTATCAGATGGATGATGAACGTACAGATATTGGCTCACGTGGTAAAAGCTCGACGATTACAGTTGGTGGGACGTCGCGTTATACAGATAGCGTGTCAGTGTTCGCCGAAGAGCGTCAGCAAACATTTGATAATGATGCTTCCAGTCTTATTCACTCCTTTGGTCTTGATATTGCGGCGAGCGATGAATGGACATGGGGTGGGCGTTTTGAGAATGGTGTGATTGCCGATCCAGAATCTGGCGATACAGACCGCACAGCGGTATCTCTGACCAGTGGTTATCACAATGATAAGACCAAATATTCAGGAACTATTGAATATCGCAGAGACCAAAACGATATTGACGGCGATCGTAGTACGTGGCTGATGAGCAATAATTTGTCATACCAAACATCTGAAGATTGGCGCATGTTGGCGGATGTGGATGTTGCGTTTAGTGATTCTGGTTTGACCAGTGATCTTGATGCGGACTTCATTGAATTGGGCGTGGGCTATGCGTATCGTCCGGTAAATAATGACCGTTTGAATGCGTTGGTGCGTTATGAGTATCTGAGCGATCTTGCGCCAGATGATCAGCTCAATGCGACCCGTACAAGCTCCGCGAGTGATTTTGAGCAGCGCAGTCATGTTGTGTCGGCAGATGCTATCTATGACGTGACGCCGAAATTGGCCGTGGGTGGTAAGGTTGGTTATCGCCTGAGTGAGATTCGCGATACGACGGTTGCAGGCTCTGAGTTCTTTGACTCCAATGCGCTTTTGCTGGTTGGACGCGTTGACTACCATGTTGTTAAAGACTGGGAATTTACGGGCGAGATCCGCTATCTTGGTGTCTCTGAGGCAGAGGATGCGAAAGCCGGTGCGCTTTTGGCCGCTTACAAGCATATTAACCAAAATGTGAAGGTTGGTGTGGGGTATAACTTCACAGACTTCTCTGATGATCTGACGGATCTAGATTACGACAGTAAAGGCGTATTTTTTAATGTGGTTGCTAAGTTCTAGTTCTCTACAGAGGTGCCGCGTAGACTGAATGCTCGTGCTTGGAACCGTGTGATAATATTTTTCGACTTGATTGTAGTCAAAGCCATAAAGCAGCGAATATGGTCTATAATTAGGCGGTATTGTAACAAGGATTTATAGACATGACGGCATTATTGGATCTTACCGGGAAAAAAGGTCTTGTTCTGGGCATTGCGAATGAACAGAGCATTGCTTATGGCTGCGCCAAAACTTTCCAAAAGGCGGGCGCAGAATTGGCTGTGACATATGCCAATGAAAAGGCCACGCCCTTTGTTAGGCCACTAGCCGAGCAGCTAAACTCATCGATAACCATGCCCTGTGATGTACGCGACGAAGCGCAAATGAATGCTTTATTTAAGGCTATAGAATCACAATGGGGTGCGCTGGATTTTCTTGTACATTCTATCGCATTCGCGCCGAAAGCTGATTTACATGGCCGCGTAACGGATTGTTCAAAAGACGGCTTTCTAGAAGCGATGGATATTTCCTGCCACTCGTTTATTCGTTTAGCTAAATATGCGCAGCCTTTGATGAAAAATGGCGGAAGCCTTTTAACCCTGAGCTATATTGGCAGCGCGCAGGTTGTAAAAAATTATGGGCTTATGGGCCCTGTTAAAGCCGCGCTAGAATCGAGCGTACGTTATCTGGCTGCAGAACTTGGCGAACAGAGTATTCGCGTCAATGCCATTTCCCCCAGCGTCATAAAAACCCGCGCCGGATCAGGTCTTGTTGATTTTGATGCGCTTTTGGCGTCAACCGCGCTTAAAATGCCTTTGCGCCGCATGATTGATCTGGATGATATTGGCAATATGGCAGCTTTTTTAGTGAGTGACCTATCCAAAAACATTACGGGCGGCGTGCATATGGTTGATGGCGGCTATGAGATAATTGATTAAAACGAAAGCACTGAAATGACCTATTCAAAAAACGGCATCACGAATAAAACCTATGATGAAATTAATGTCGGGGATTCCGCAACGCTTACGCGCACCCTAACCAAGCAGGATATCCAGCTTTTTGCAACGGTGACGGGGGATATGAATCCTGCGCATTTAGATGAATCTTACGCCAAAACGGATATTTTTCAGCAAATCGTTGGTCATGGCATGTGGACGGCATCGATGTTTTCAGTTCTTTTGGGTATGCAGCTTCCTGGGCCGGGAACCTTATATCTTGGGCAAACGCTTAAATTCTTAAAACCTGTGCATTTGGGCGACACCATCACCGCCTCGGTCAAAGCCATTAAGAAAGATGATGCACACAAACATATTACCTTTCAAACACTCTGCGCGAATGAAGAGGGCGAGCATGTCTTAGAGGGTGAAGCGCTTGTCCTTGCCCCTTCGAAAAAGATAAGCTGGGACGCACAGCCTTTGCCTGAAATACAAATCAAAACGCCAGATCATAATTATGATCAATGGCTGCTTAATAAAACAACAGGGTTGAAACCTCTGCGCGTCGCTGTTGTGCATCCCGTGGATATTTATTCCCTCGTAGGCGCTGTTGAAGCGGCGAAGGCAGGGATTATAGAACCTGTCTTGGTCGGGCCAGAGGATAAAATACGTAAAGTCGCTGAGGACGCTCATATTGATCTGGACAGCTACGAGATTGTCTCAACGCCGCATAGCCATGCCGCTGCGGCCGCCGCCGCTCTTATGGCGCATAACGGCGAAGTAGAGGCTTTGATGAAAGGCAAGCTCCATACCGATGAGCTGATGGAGGCGGTCGTTGATAAAGATAAGGGCCTGCGCACTGGCCGCCGCATGAGCCATGTCTTCATGCTCGATGTACCGCACTATCCAAAACCGCTTTTCCTGACGGATACGGCGATTAACATTAGACCCAATTTGATGGAAAAAAAAGACATCGTGCAAAACGCGATTGATTTATTTACCGCTTTGGGGCTAGGAACGCCCAAGGTCGCTATACTTTCGGCAGTTGAGATGGTTAATGAAAAAATACCTTCCACCATTGATGCAACAGCGTTGTGCAAAATGGCGGAGCGCGGTCAGATTACGGGCGCTTTGGTTGATGGCCCTCTGGCTTTTGATAACGCGATATCGAAAGAAGCCGCCAAGATAAAAGGCATAATTTCTGATGTTGCAGGCGAAGCGGATATTCTGGTCGTGCCTGATGTTGAATCGGGCAATATGCTCTATAAAGAATTGCGCTATTTCTCTGGGGCGCAAGGGGCGGGCATTGTCCTTGGCGCCAAAGTGCCGATCATTGTAACCAGCCGTGCGGGTGACGCCGAAAGCCGCGTTGTCTCCTCTGCTCTGGCGCTATTATATGTAAGAAGAGAACTATCCTGATGAGCAGCCTTATCCTTACGTGCAATGCGGGGTCAAACAACACCAAATTAGCCGCGTTTAATGCCGAGACTTTGCAATCCGTCGATCATGCCGCCGTCCATAGCTTGGATGAAGTCATTGCATGGCTCAAAACCCATGAGAATGTTGTCGCCATTGGGCATCGCGTTGTGCATGGTGGCCGCGCGTTCACCCAGCCTAAATGCTTGAGTGATGAGGTGGTCAAAACGCTGACGGATTTTATTCCGCTTGCCCCATTACACCAACCCGCCGCCTTAAAAATCATTAAAGTGGCGCGCGCCCATTATAGCGCTATTCCGCATATAGCGTGTTTTGATACGGCGTTTCATCACACCATATCAGATATTAACCGCCGTTTGCCGCTCCCCGCCCAATATCATGATGAAGGGCTGATGCGCTATGGCTTTCATGGCCTGTCTTATCAGCATATTGTCGATGTTCTGCCCGAATATGCCAAAGATAAAGCCACGGGTCGTATCATTGTTGCTCATCTAGGCGGCGGCGCATCGGCCTGCGCGATGAAAAACCTTGAAAGCGTAGACAGCACAATGGGTTTTTCTACCTTAGAGGGCTTAATGATGGGTACGCGCTGCGGGTCGCTTGACCCCGGCGCATTGCTCTATTTATTAGAAGCCGACGGCATGAGCTTGCCCGCCCTCAATAATCTGCTCTACCACAATGCGGGGTTAAAAGGCGTATCAGGGATGAGTGATGATATGCGCGCTTTACTCTCTAGCGCGGCCCCTTCAGCCCAAGAAGCGGTCGAGCTTTACTGTATCTTGGCCGCCAAACAAATGGCGGGTTTACTGCCGGCTATTGGTGGGTTGGATGCGCTTGTGTTCACAGGCGGCATTGGCGAGAATGCAAAAGCCATACGCGATAAAATCACCGCGCGCTTGCGCTGGCTGGGCGATTTTCCTGTCTATGTCATCCCCACAGATGAAGAACTGGTCATAGCGCAAGCCTGCCAAAAAGCCTATAATACCAAACAAGCCACCGCCCGATAATCTCATAAAGGCGGTCATGGTAAAAGCGTATAAAAAGTCCCCATATAAGGAAAACACAATGTCAGCTGATAAAATAATAACCGCCCAAATCGATGAAACGGGGCAGAGCAACTATGCTGTGCGCATTGATGTGTCAGGCCATGAAATTATGGGTGATGAGCCAGAAGATTTTGGCGGCAAAAACCTAGGCCCCGCGCCCTATGATCTCCTCACCGCAGCCTTGGGGGAATGCACCGCAATGACTGTGCGCTGGTACGCCCTTCAACAAAAATGGCCGTTAGAAAAAGTCGAAGTGAAACTGACCTTCCAAAAAATTGATAAAGTTGGGGTGTTTGAAAAACATATAACCATCCATGGTGATGACTTAACCGATGAACAACGCCAAAAATTAATCGAAGTCGCGGCTAAATGCCCTGTGCAAAGAACGCTTGAGGGTAAAATGGAGGTTCGGACGGTTTAGGTCAGGTTGCCTTGTCGCATTACGGATAAGCATTTTTCCAACTCTGTAAACCCACCCACAAAATACAAACAACCTTGATTGTAAAATAGATCTTTTTGTCTTCTTTCTTTCTCGGCGTCAGGCTCGCTCATTACTAGCATCGCAGTAGGATGACAAAATTTGGAGAGCATTTTGTAAGAAGTTTTATAGTGCTCTCCAAAACCGCAGTCCTGAGCAACATTGCTAACTCTTTTATACCCTCCGCCTAAGGATTCAATACCTTCAGATACTGCTTTTTGGGAAATATCCTGCTTTGCATTAACAATAGGCTTAAGCCAGTCGTTATTCTGCGGGGTGGTTTCTTCCCACTTAATAAAAGATTTGTATATGTCCTCAACATCTTTATGAGCCTCTTCATAAAATTCAAGGGCATTCTCCTTACTTGCGGAGCAATAAATAGCCCAGACAGCTATTTCGAGAAGGTTTCTAGCTCTCCATGCAAGTAAGGATGGCTCAGATTCTGCTTCGTACGCAGCTTTTAAAGCCAGATATTCTGAAAAGTTTTGAAAACATATTGTTGCTAATACTTGAACTCGCGATACCTCGTGTTCAATCGTATTGTTAGCTAGATTCTTTATGTTTTGATTCATAGCGACCCACCGGCCTGATTTTTTAATTTCAGCGGCTTCGTATATCCCTCTTTCAAATTCATTTTCAAATGTCATATTCAAACTTTATAACTAATGAGTTTCCCTTGAAAGCTAAAAATACAAAAGTATACGCCTCAATCAGCCTATATAATATCTAGTAAGACTAAGTCATCAAAACATACTTCCCAGGCGCATCCCTAATCGGCTGATACTCTTTATCATCGCCCATAGTCGGCGGTTTGGTTTTATCGTTGCCGTGATCGACAAGCCATGCTTCCCATGCTTCCCACCAAGACCCCTCTGTGACAGCCGTGGTTTTTTCCCATTGGCCGGGTGGTTTATAATGATCGGTATTCGGGATGGTCGCGCTTTGGAATGTGCGGCCTTTATGCCCCGGTTCGCTGACAATGCCAGCATTATGCCCGCCACTGGTTAGGGTGAAGGTCACTTCACTTTCTGTCAGTAATAGGATTTTATAGACGGATTTCCACGGCGCAATATGGTCGCGTGATGTGCCGACGGAAAATAGGGGCGTGCGGATATCTTGTAAGGCAACAGGGGCCTCATTCACCATGAAGCGGCCTTCAGCTAAATCATTTTGTAAGAACAGCTCACGCAGATATTCACTATGCATACGGTACGGCATGCGGGTCGCATCAGCGTTCCATGCCATCATGTCATAAATCGGCTCGCGCTTGCCTTGCATGTAATTGGTAATCATGCGCGACCAGATTAAATCATTCGAGCGCAACATCTCAAACGCGCCCGCCATCTGACCCTTATCAAGATAGCCTTGATTCCACATCACATCTTCAAGGAAAGACACCTGACTTTCATCCACGAAGAGCATAATCTCACCGGCTTCTTCAAAATCAACTTGGCTGGCCAGTAAGGTGAGTGTTTTAAAGCTTTCATCACCATCTCGGGCATGGGCGGCGGCCATGATAGAGAGCAAAGTCCCGCCAAGGCAATACCCAACGCCATGAACTTGTGGCGCTTTGGTAATGGTTTTAACGGCTTTTAACGCTTCACCAATGCCCAGATGCAAATAATCCTCTAGGCCCAAATCATGGTCGCACGCATCAGGGTTTTTCCATGAAATCATGAAGACACTATGGCCTTTATTGACGAGATATTTAACCAGTGAGTTTTCAGGGGAGAGATCAAGAATATAATATTTCATGATCCATGCGGGGGTAATCAGTATCGGCTCGCTATACACCTCATCGGTTGTTGGCGCGTATTGTATAAGCTCTATGAGTTTATTACGGTAAACGACTTTGCCTTGCGTGGCGGCAACGTTTTGTCCGACTTTAAAATTCTCTGCCCCGGCTGGGGGCTTATCTGATTTTACGCGCTCAGCATCATCCATAAAATTCAGCATACCGTGCCAGAAATTTCGTCCGCTTTGTTCGCAGGTGGTTTGTAAAACATCGGGGTTGGTCAGCGGGCTGTTTGAGGGCGAGACAATATCAAGCACTTGGCGCGCCGTATAGGAGACCACATCCAAATGATGTTTAGACACGCCGCGCACCTCAGTTGTTGCTTCACCCCACCATGATTGATGCAATAAAAACCCTTGTTCCATCACATTAAACGGCCAACGCTGCCAATTTTCGCTTTTGAAACGCTGATCGCCCGCAGATGGGTTTATAACGGGCTCTATCTGATGACCTGTCATAGCCTGCAGAGCATATTCACTAAATTGTGCTGTCTTATCTAATAGGCTGTGCTGTAACATTTTTTGTTTGGCGGGTGAAAACATTAAATGCGTCCACCAGTCAACACCCGCTAGGCCAAGGGCTATGGGGGAAATGCCCCCCGTAAGTTTGGCCACATGGCCATGCAAAATATGATCCATATGATATTGATAGGAAGGATGCTCATAATCTGGACATTTATAAGCCGACAGCAAACGCTCGCTTAAGGCGATAACGCTTTTTTTGCTGACGTCTTTATTGTTGGATTTGTGGCTTGATGATGATTTAACAGCTTTTGTCATGTTAATCTGTCGCCGTGTCACAAGCATCTTTTTCATCAACGCTCAGTTGATAAGGCGCTGCCGAATGCTGCTCTTGATCTCGCTTAGACGGCCATGATTTTAAATGCATAGTGCCTGATGTTATGGGGGGTCTCGGCGTGTGTTTATTCACGTTTAACTTTATTTCAGACGTCGGTTTTTTATGCGCTTTCATAGCAATCTCCTTGTTTTTTCGTGATTTAAGGAAATGTTACGCGCATATCTGTGCAAAGGATTTGACTTGTGTCAAGGTGATATGAATTAAGTGCGACCCATGATTTATAGAAGTATCAGCAAGCTAATTTTGAAAAAACACCCGCTGTTTTCAGGCCTGACAACACAAACAACACACATTTAAAATGCACGCATCGTTTCGCGCCAGCGCATGGAATCAGAAATATTCTCCCGCACGCTCAAAAATTTGAGGCCTCAACAATCGATGGATAGACCTAAAAAATCTCTCTTAAATTGATTTCAATCAAACCTTTTATCCAAAAATCCGTTTAGCTTATGGATATGAAAGTTGATAAAAACATAGGATGCGTGCTTTCTGTACGCGGTAGCGTTGTTAATGTGGAATTCAAAAATGAATTGCCGCCAATTTACAGTATCTTACATGCGGGCTCTGAAGACGAATTTGTATTGGAGGTCCTCTCGCAGCGTGATGAGAGTTGTGTGCGCTGTATTGCGCTCAGCGCCACAGGTGGTCTGGCGCGCGGCATGGCTGTAAAAGATACAGGCGGTACGCTGAAGGCGCCCATAGGCAAAGAGATTTTATCGCGTATGTTTGATGTATTCGGCAATGTCATTGATGGTCAAGACAAGCCAAAAAATGTGACGTGGCGCAGTGTGCATCAAGACCCACCGCCTTTGGCGCGGCGGTCAAGCCAATCAGAAATTTTTGAAACGGGCATTAAGGCCATTGATATCCTAACCCCGCTAGAGCGCGGCGGTAAAGCAGGCTTATTTGGTGGCGCAGGGGTTGGTAAAACGGTTTTACTGACTGAAGTAATTCATAATATGGTTGGGCGTCAAAAAGGCGTCAGTATATTTTGCGGCATTGGTGAGCGTTGCCGTGAAGGGCAAGAGCTTTATCACGAGATGAAAGAAGCGGGCGTCCTTGAACATATGGTTATGATTTTTGGCCAGATGAATGAACCACCAGGCGCACGTTTTCGGGTGGGGCACGCGGCGCTAACTATGGCGGAATATTTCCGTGATGAAGAGCAGCGCGATGTCTTGCTGCTGGTTGATAATATTTTTAGATTCATTCAAGCTGGCTCAGAAATTTCTAGCATGATGGGGCAAATGCCCTCACGCCTTGGCTATCAACCAACAATGGGCACAGAATTATCACGCTTGGAAGAGCGCATCGCCAATACAAATACAGGGGCAATCACCTCAATTCAGGCTGTTTATGTGCCTGCCGATGATTTCACCGATCCTGCGGCGGTTCACACATTCTCTCACCTTTCAGCCTCTATCGTTTTATCACGTAAACGGGCGAGTGAAGGCTTGTTCCCTGCAATTGATCCGTTGGCTTCAAATTCGAAAATGGCTACGCCGACGGTCATTGGCGAGGATCATTATAGAATCGCACAAGAAATTCGCCATACACTGGCTGAATATGAGGGGTTAAAAGACATTATCGCTATGCTTGGTCTTGAACAAATCTCTGTAGAGGATCGAAAATTAGTTGGCCGCGCACGTCGTTTAGAGCGTTTCCTCACGCAACCTTTTTTCACGACCGAGCAATTTACGGGCTTAACAGGCAAATCCGTTAGCCTTAAAGATGGCCTCGATGGTTGCGTGCGTATCTTGCACGATGAATTTAAAGATGTGCCAGAAAGCGCGCTTTATATGATCGGGACAATAGACGAGGTCAAAATACAGGCAGAAAAGGGAGGGCGCGATGAGCAAAAACCTCATGCAGCTTAAAATTCTTCTGCCCTTCAAAGTCTTTGCCGAAGAGAAAAATATATCGCGCATAGTGGCCAAAACAACACAGGGCTTTGTTGGGTTTTTACCGCAGCGACTTGATTGCGCCGTGGCATTAACGCCGGGGATTTTAACCTATGAAACCGCAACAGGGGCAGAGGTTTATATCGCCGTTGATGAAGGTATTCTGGTCAAGACAGGCACAGATATTCTTATTTCTGTACGCAGTGCGATAAGCGGCAGTGATCTGAACACATTACATGAAAAAGTGCATCAAGAGTTTCTCGCCGAAGATGAACAGGAAAAGAGCTTACGTTTTGCGCTTTCGAAACTAGAAAGCGGCTTTATCCATCGTTTTGCGGAGTTACAGCATGGATAATTTTATTGATCAAATTAAAGCGCAGGCCGCACGTAAATTACGCGCACAAAGCCACAGAGATCGCATCTGGTCAGGCTTTGGGCTATTCGGTCTTGTTGGTTGGTCTATCGCCTTGCCGGCACTTCTAGGGGCTTTATTAGGCGTTTGGATTGATGAAAACCATACTGATTCTCACTCATGGACCTTAGCGTTATTAGTGGCCGGATTATGCATTGGCTGTTGGAATGCTGCACGCTGGGTGATGAATGAGCAAAAAAGCATAGTGGACGACGATAAGAATGAAGAGAAAAGGGATGTAAAAGATGAATGATATACTCATAATGGCTTTGCCCTTTGGCGCAGGATTAATACTGGGGGTACTCTTTTATGGTGGCTTATGGTGGACTGTACAAAAATGCCTTACTTCCGCCCATGCGCCGTGGTTGTTTTTAGGGAGTTTTTGGCTGCGTATGGCGCTCGCCCTTGGTGGCTTTTATATCGTGGCACAAGGTGATTGGAAAAATATACTCATCTGCTTTGCTGGTTTTATGCTTGGACGTATTGCGGTCAGGATCTTAACGCGGGAGCCTTCTCATGCAGCTTAGTCCTGACGAACTCATACTCTGGCAATATGGCTTTGTGAAGCTCAATGCGACTATTCTTACCTCTTGGGGGATTATGAGTTTTTTGACTTTAAGTGCCATGCTTATCACACGCGGATTAGCCCATGATGTGAAAGTTTCGCGCTGGCAAAGCTGCTTGGAAATTATCGTCACGGCGATTAACACACAAATTGAAGAAGCCGGATTAGATAAGCCTGAAAAATATATGAGTTTTTTAGGCACGCTATTTTTGTTTATTGGGGCATCAAGTCTGTTTACGATTTTGCCTTTTTATACACCGCCGACAGCTTCACTTTCTACGACCGCAGCGCTTGCGCTTTGTGTGTTTGTGGCTGTGCCGTTTTTTGGCATAGCTTCGCGCGGCCTAGGCGCTTATCTCAAATCTTATATCCAGCCTACTTTTATCATGTTGCCGTTTAATATTATCAGCGAATTCTCACGCACCTTGGCTATGGCGATACGTTTATTCGGTAATATGATGAGCGGCGGTATGATTGTCGGCATATTGCTGTCCATCACGCCTTTTCTTTTCCCGATTGTGATGACGGCGCTCGGCCTTTTAACCGGTATGGTGCAGGCCTATATTTTCACAATTCTCGCCACCGTTTATATTGCGGCGGCTATTCGTCCCCAACAACAAAAATCAACAACCAATAATGAGGAGTATCAACATGGATAGCATGAGTTTAATCGCGGTGGCCTCCATCGTCACAGCAGGCTTAACAACAGGTATGGGGGCAATCGGCCCTGCACTTGGTGAGGGGTATTCGGTGGCCACCGCGCTCAAATCGCTGGCGCAACAGCCTGACGCGGCCAGCACAATCACCCGTACCTTATTTGTTGGTTTGGCGATGATTGAATCAACCGCCATATATTGTTTCGTGGTCTCGATGATTTTGATTTTTGCCAATCCGTTTTGGAACCATGTCATTGAACTCAGCGCGGGACAATAAACTATGCAGATTGATTGGTTCACTGTTTGCGCGCAGGCGCTTAACTTTCTTGTTTTAATGTGGCTGTTAAAACGCTTCTTGTATAAGCCCATTTTGAAGGCCATCGCTGCGCGTGAAACACATATTGCGCGTCAACTGGCCGATGCAGCGGAGATCGAGTCCACAGCACAAAAAGAGCAAGACAGTTTTAAGCAGAAAAATGAGGCTTTTGACAAAGGAAGAGCGGCGCTTATCAGCCAAGCCAAAAGCGAAGCGGAAGCATTGCGCGCAGCGCTTTTAAAAGAGGCGAATGACGAGGCTGATGCCTTGCGTGTGCAAAGGAAAGCCGCCTTGCAAACCGAACTTCATGATTTAAATGCTGATATTTTAAAACAAACGAAACAGCACGTTTTTGCGGTAAGTGCAAAACTGCTTGCGAGTCTTGCCGATACAACGCTTGAAGCGCGCATGTTCGCGGTCTTTATCGAACAGCTAAAAGCTATGGGTAATAAGGATAAATCCGCACTGACAGCCGAAAATGCCGTTATAACGAGTGCATGTCCTTTGTCGCCAGAACAGCAAGAAACACTCAAAGCTGAAATCAAAGCCGATAGGGTGAAATTCAAAGTCGTGCCGGAATTAATAAGCGGCATTGAGCTATCCGCTGGCGGTCAGAAGCTGGCATGGAGCATCAGTGATTATCTGGAGACACTCGAACAGGAGGTTTCTCGTGCTGCATAAAACGCTCGATCAAGGTTTTGCTGATATTACACGCGCCTTAGATGGATTTACGCCGCGTTTATCCTCGCGTGAAATAGGGACTGTATTAAATATCTCAACGGGCATTGCTCTAGTGAGCGGTCTCCCTAGCGTTGGCGCGGAAGAATTACTGCGTTTCCCTCGTGATGTTTACGGCATTGCTTTTAACGTTGATGAGGATGAAATTGGCGTTGTCCTTTTGGGCAATTATTGGCATTTACGCGCAGGTGATGAAGTGGAGCGCACAGGGCGCGTTGTCGATGTGCCTGTCGGCGAAGCTTTAATCGGGCGGGTCATTAATCCGCTTGGCGTGCCACTGGATGAAAAAGACCTTCCAAATACACATAAGCGCTTACCAATAGAGCGCCCAGCCCCCGCGATTATGGATCGCGCCTCCGTCGCCGCGCCCTTGCAAACAGGCATTATGGCGATAGATGCACTTATCCCTATAGGGCGCGGTCAACGTGAGCTTATTCTGGGTGATCGGCAGACGGGCAAAACTGCGATTGCCGTTGATACAATTCTAAACCAAAAAGGCCGCGATGTTCTTTGCGTTTACTGCGCTATCGGTCAGCGTTCATCCTCCGTAACGAAAGTCATTGCGCGCCTTCGTGAACACGGCGCAATGGACTATACTGTTGTTGTGGTCAGCGAAGGTAATGATCCGCCGGGGCTAACTTATATTGCCCCTTATGCCGCGACCAGTATCGCTGAGTATTTTATGGAACAAGGTCGCGATGTGCTGATCGTCTATGATGATTTAACCCACCATGCGCGGGCCTATCGTGAGATTTCTTTATTATTACGCCGCCCACCGGGGCGAGAAGCCTTCCCGGGTGATATTTTTTATATCCACTCGCGGCTGTTAGAGCGCGCAACGCATTTATCCAAAGATCATGGCGGCGGCTCACTCAGCGCCTTGCCGATCATCGAAACCGAAGCGCAAGATATTTCCGCTTATATTCCGACCAATTTGATTTCGATTACAGATGGTCAAATATATCTTTCACCGACTTTATTTGAACTGGGAATCCTGCCCGCCATTGATGTTGGGAAATCTGTTTCGCGCGTCGGCAGTAAGGCACAATTTGTATCGTATCGTTCAGTGACGGGCGACCTTAAACTCGTCTATGCGCAGTTTTTAGAGCTCGAAACCTTTGCGCGTTTCGGCACAAGGCTGGATGAGCATACCAGCAAAATTCTGGCACATGGCGAACGTATCCGTAATTGTTTGGTGCAAGGGGAATCGCAAGCGCTCTCCCTTATCGAACAAATTACTTTGTTATTGGCTCTTTCCGAAGGCTTATTGAATGAGGTCGCCGAGGATGAAATGCAAAACGCCAAACAGCTTATTTGTGCGGCCGCCTGTACCCTTGATGATGATTTGCAAGAAAGCTTAGCCTCTGGTGAGAAGTTAAATGAAGCGCGCCGCAAAGCTATTTTGGATAATGCACGCAGCGCCCTTAAACCTGTCCTTGATGCGCAAAATCAAGCGGAGCAAGCCGCATGATCCATACACTCGAACAGATACGTCATAACATATCAGGTGCGGAACAGCTTGAATCCGTTGTGCGCACTATGAAAGCGCAGGCGGCTTCGAGTATTACCCAGTATGAAAATGCCGTACTGGCTCTTAGCGATTATTGTCACACGGTCGAGTTCGGTTTAATGGCTTGTTTTAGCCACAATAAACCGCTTATTTCAGAAGCTCCAAAATCAAAAAAGGTGACAGCGATTGTCTTTGGCTCAGATCAGGGCTTGGTCGGCAAATTTAATGACCAACTAGCAGAGCGCGTGAAAACGTCTCTTGATGCACATACAGGCGATAAAACGCTTTGGGCAGTGGGGCCCCGTATCTGCGGGCATCTAAATGATGCGGGTTTTACAATAGAAAAAACCTTCGAGGTTCCCGCTTCGACCACCTCCATTACGCCCCTTATCGGGCAAATCCTCAATGAATGTGTAAGTAACGATGTTCATGATGATAATGCAAAAATTCTTATATTTTATAATTGTTTACGACCTGGCAATGTTTATGAGCCAACAAGCCAATCTTTGCTCCCTTTGGACGCGGCATGGCAGGCTAAATTAACGAAGAGCGTCTGGCCGAGTAATAGCCTGCCAGAAATTCTTCAAGATCGAGATAAACCCCTTCTAAGTACACTGATCCGCGAACATCTGTTTATCTCATTATATAGAGCCTGCGCAGAATCTCTGGCCAGTGAAAATGCCAGTCGTCTTGCCGCCATGCAACGTGCAGAAAAGAATATAGATATGCTCCTCAGCGATCTCAAACAAACCTCCCGCATCTTACGCCAAAATACAATTGATGAAGAACTTTTTGATGTGATTGCCAGTTATGATGGCGCAGATTAGGCCATGTTTATTTCTGGGCAGCCCATAAACAAATTCCACAATAGGCCAGAGCGCTAACTACTCTTGCTTAAGACGAGGCTGTTAACTCTGCGCGTAGATCGCCTTCTATTATAGAAAAACTATTTTTCAGCCCCTCAAAATCAGGCCTGAGAGTACCAAAGTCATGACTATTATTTTCTTTAAAAGATCGGGCGTCAGATTCCATTTTTCCGGCTTTTTGACTAAGGTCAATGATGCCCAGCGAGACGCTCGCTGACTTTAATGTATGTGCTGCGATGATCACTTCATCCCAATCGCCATCTGATAAATTGCTTTCTATGCTCGCTAAATATTTCTCGGCGTCGCGTAAATAAATCTCCAGCAGCTTTGGAAAATTTGCTTTCATTCGGTCTTTCAGCTTCAAGAAAACATCTTTATCAATTTCAGACATCTGACCTGTAATCCTTTAATATATTAGAATAAAACTCTACCAAATAATGCCTGAGCCTTTTTTGGAAATAGCCGTGACTTCATTGCCTTTTTCATTATAGATTAATTCATCAAAGCTAATTTTATTGGCCTGGGCAATGCCGCGCCCGTGATTGTCTAATGCGCGCGAAGGATCAATACTCATATAGTTTTTCCAATTAAAGCCAACGCCTTCATCACGAATAGTTACGCGTGTTTCTTCTTCATTTTGAAACAAAACCACATGCACTTTTTGGTCTTCATGCGCGTTGCGGCTTTGGCGGATTTCTATTTCCTCATGCCAGAGGCCATCTTGCAAAAGCTCTGATTTTGTTTCATAGCCAATATCCAAATTTCCATGTTCAATGGCATTGACCAAAAGGCTGGCTAACCCCGGTAAAGCCGTATCTGGGCTGGGGAAGCAATTGGCAATAAAACACGCCAAATCTTCGGCTTGATCCATTGTTTGAATTGTGAATTCAGCTTTATCGATAAAGCTGAAACTGGCATGATGTTTGTGCAGCTCGGTTTTGAGAATATTTCTGCGATCTGCTTCACGCATGGCGGCGGTTACTACCGATTCAAAGACGTCATCTTCAAATGGTTTCACGAGGTAATAAAACACGCCAGCATCAATGCCTTCTTTAACTTCATCGGCTGACTTAGATCCCGTGACCATGACAATAGGAATATGGCGTATTTTTGCATTATCTTTCAGCGCAGCGACAACTTCTAAGCCATCGAGCTCAGGCATTACCTTATCAAGAACAATCGCATGGATACGTTCAGACTCGCGCTCAACGACTTCGAGTGCTTCGCGGCCATTGGTTGCTTCAAGTGTTTCGTAACCAAGCTCCTCGAGTAAAGAAACCAGAATAACCAGTGATGTTTCGTCATCTTCAACCGCAAGGATGCAGCCTTTTGATGTGTTTGCTTTATCAGCTTCATTCATCGCACTTATCTTTCTCTGAACGCCGAGCTTAATGACGTATGAACAGGTTTTAATAGATAGGCCAAGACTGTTTTTTGCCCGGTGACAATATCAGCTTCGACGGTCATGCCAGGCAGAATAAGGTTTTTATCAGGATCAGGGCCAACATGATTTTGATCGAGAGTTATACGACCTTTATAAAAGCTATCGCCATTATCATCAATAAATGTCGTGGCGGACAGAAAATCTAATGTGCCTTCAATTACGCCGTAACGAGAAAAATCAAAAGCGCTGACTTTCACGCGCGCACGCTGTACGATCTGTAAATTACCGATATCACGCGGGGCAACATGGGCTTCGACAATTAAAGTACGGTCAAGCGGGACAATCTCCATAATCGGTTCACCGGCGCCAATAACGCCGCCAACCGTATTGATTTTTAGGTCTTGGATAATGCCGCGCACAGGTGCGCGCACAGTCATGCGCTCAACGCGTCCTTCTAGCTTACCAAGGGTCTCTGTGTTTTGTGCAATCTGGTTTTCGACTTCTTCCAAATCTTGCAGGGCTTGATCACGATTGCGTATTGCGGCTGTTGCCAAACGGTTCTCATATTCACTAATTGCATTTTGCGCTTCGGATATTTGCGAGTCTATTGAGCGCACGTCTCCTTCAAGGCGGTTTACATCGCGTTCGCTATCAATAAGATCGGTTTTTGATACAGAGCCGCGCTTTTCCACGTCAATTTTCATTGCCAATAATTCACGCCCTGAGACAAGTTCATTCTTCGCTGTGCCTAAATCAGAACGCAAACGCTCGATCATTTCCACTTTTTGTGCAAGTTGATCTTCCAGAACCTTACGCTCAGAAGCATTGGCTTGTCGCGCAGTATCTAAGATGCGCTGTTGATAGGCTATGGCATTTTCATCATCGCTAGCAATAGACGCAAAATCAGGCTCTTTATCATAAGCCATCGCCCGCAAGCGCTCAGCTTGTAACTGCAAGCTCTTTTGACGGCCGCCAAGGCCCGCGTAATCTTCCTGCGCGCCGATGCCGCCCATAGTGACCAATATTTGGCCTGCTTCAACCAAATCACCTTCTTCTATTAAGATCTTAGCAATAATGCCGCCTTCCAAATGCTGCACTAATTGCGCATAACCGCTTGGGATGATTTCACCCTTGGTGCGGGCAACCTCATTGACATTGGTTACGCTCGCCCATGCAACAAAGAGAACAAAGCCAATGCCAATAACCAGCGCAGTTAAGCGCATTAGGTTTTGATTAGGCACCTCTTCGTATAAAACGCTGCGGGTGAGATCATTGAGGTCTTTTCCGCTGTCTATTTTGTTTTTATTCGGCTTCTTACTCATTCTTTATTATCCTTTACTAGCGGGCGGGCATCTTGATAAAGCTGTATGTTTTTATCGGCCAATGCGATGTAGTCTTGGCGGTAACTAATATATAAAATTGTACGTTTACCTTTAGAGTTCTCCAGAAAGGCATAAAAATCTTCGCCAGCATCACTATTTAAAAATTCATAAGGTAATTCATCAATCAACATGATTTTGGCGTCCTGAAGATAAGCACGAGCCAAAGATAATTGAGGACACAGTGAATTTGGTACACTGACACCGCCATGACCAAGTATTGTATCAAAGCTATGAGGCAGAGATTGTAGCCATTCATGTAAACCAGCCTTGTCCAAGGCGTCTTTAATTTCAGAAATTGTGGCGTCAGGCTTAACAAGGCGCAGGTTATCTGCCAAGCTCAAACCAAAAAAGTCTGGCTCTTGACCGACATAAGCGATGTTTTGGCGCAAGCGCATCGAGTCAATTTGACGTATATCAATACCATCAATGCGAATAGAGCCGGCCTGTGGATTATAAAGGCCGCTGATTAGTTTTAATGTCGTTGATTTCCCCGTGCTATTCGCGCCCGTAATGCTGATTAATTGACCGGGTTCAACTTTAAAAGACAGGCCCGCATATACCGGATCAGCATCTTTGCTATAGCGCAGACCAACATTATAAAATTCGATCTCACCGATGAATTTGGGAATTTCTCGACCAACGATATAAGCCTCACGTTCTGGGGCAAGTTCCATAAGGCGGTTGATCTGTTCTATATTACGTTTGATCTGATCCAGACGTGGTAAAGCGGTGCAAGCCGTTTGTAGCGGTGATAAAGTGCGCCATGTAAGAATAAGAATCGCGATCATTGCACCCATGCTCATATGGCCATCCCATATACGCTCAACCCCAAAATAAATCATGGCGACGCCACCAAGAATACTTAAGCCCTGCGCCAGCGTATCAATGAAAGACACCGCTTGATTATAACGATACCCCGCCAAAGACGCTTCTGCATTGGTCTTCTCATAACGGCTGAGCCATGCTGTATAGCCGCCCGCATTGCGTAAGGTTTCTTGCTTACCCAATGTTTCGATATTCATATTTTGGCGTTCGGCATTTGCCGTTGCCATGCGCGTGGTTAAGGCTTTTAATTTAGGGCGCATCACGAGTAATAAAATTAGATACAGAAAAGCAATCACCAATGGTACAAAGACCAGTGGCCCAGCTAAAATGGCAATTGCGGCGAGTAAGATTAGCGTAAATGGAAACTCCACAAAAGATAAAAATAAGGGACCAGTAAAGAACTCACGTACTGATTCGAATGCCTTTAGGCGCGATAACTGGGCGGCGACCGAAGCGCGTTCTGTATAGCTTGCGGGCAAAGCCAGAATGCGCGCCAAAATCGCATTGCTGACAATATAGTCAATGCGTGCGCCAAACCATGACAAGCTGCGCGAGCGTAAAAACCGTAAAGTGAACTCAACGCCAATCGCCAGCAAAACCCCGGCGACAAGATAATGCAGCGTCGCAGGGGAATGTGCGCCAATGACTTTGTCATAGACGCTCATCATAAAGAGTGGAGTAACAAGGGCGAGAAAATTAATAATCAGAGAGGCTGTGAAAACTTGCCAAAATACAGCTTTAAAACGATAAAGAAGTCGCGTAAACCACTTAAGTCCAGAGGCCGATATGGTTTTATCGGGTATGACATCGGTTTTTTCGGTATTGGCCATAAACACATAGGCTGTGCCTTTATTTTTGCGTAAGCCCTGAACGTCATAAATAATTTCGCCAAAATGCGCGCCTGCGGGAATAAACAAACAAGGCACCATATCGGGATTAATCTTGTCTATGCTCGTCTTGATTATCTTTGGGGGGTATCCCAAATAAGATAAGGCGTTTAAAAAATCGGTAAAGCCGATACGATCCTGATAAAGTGGCAGGGCGTCACGTAGAGTTTTTACATCGCCCCTCCAGCCCAGAACGCTGAGTAGCTTTGGCAAAAAAGGCGCATAATTTCCTTGCTGTTTGGCTTGCTCAGCCTCACCTTGTCCATTTCGGTCTGATTGACCACTGAAACGGCGGGCGAGATAGCTTGTAATATTTGCATCCATTCCTTGCAGTTCTATCATGTCCGTAGCTCCTTCAGTGGTTGAACAAGCTTACTGTTTTTGCTAAAATGGCTAATATCGATCGCGACGAGTTTGCCACCTTCAAGCACATATTCTTCTTCGGCCAAATGTAATATATTACGGTCGTTTGAGGCCAGAATCATCGTTGCTTGACCTTTCAACAATCCTAAAAACTTAAATAGGTGGTTATAGCCTTCACGGTCGAGTGATTTATCCGCATAATCGAACAGCAGGATGCGTGGGCGATTCACCAAAACGCGGGCAATGGAAATACGTTGTTTCATCCCTGGCGTTAGTGGGTCAGCTGGGCCGTCAAAAAGTACAGTTTGGTAACCATGCGATAGTTTTGAAACGACACGATTAATACCCAAATACCCAGCCATTTCCCTCGCAGCGTTTTCTAACTCTGGTCTGAATCCGGTTAGATTCTCCATAATTGTGCCTTGAAAAATTTCAGCATCTGGTGATAAATAGCCAACATATTGAGCGATATCACCAGCGGGAATGGCGGACGATTCCATGCCATCTATTAAGACTTGGCCCTTGTTTGGTGGGTGCAAGCCTGCAATCAGTTTCATTAAAGTAGACTTACCGTCGCCAGGAAACCCGCCCAATGATATGATTTTTCCAGGTTTTAAATTTAAGTTGAGCGCGTCAAAAACGGAAGAGGATAAATTATTATAGGAAAATTCTAGATTTTTTATTTCTAGTTTTCCGCGTGGAGTTTTTAGCACCGATGAGCTGAGCTTTGGCTGTACTGGCAAGACAAAAAGCTCATCAATTTTTTCTTTCGCCAAACGGTATTCTTGAAATGAAACCCAAAATAAAAGAGCGCGCTGTAAAGGCTGCATAATACGTCCAGAAAGCAATACACAAGCGATTAAAATACCCATTGTGATTTGTCCGTCCAGCGCCATAACCGCCCCGACGGTAATCATTGAAACCATCATGATTTGCGTAAATAAACTTGCTGCATTAAAGCTTTGCGCGTTTTTAGCATTCAGCTCATGGGATTCATAAATGTTTTTTCCTTGTAACGTGTCATGGTAGCGCCCGCAAGATTCCTCCATGCCCAACATTTTGACGGTATGAACTTTATCCAAAATCTCAGACGTAAAATTAGTACGCTTATCGTCATCAGCATTGCGCAAAGCCAGTGTCTTTTTCATGCTGCGCCCTAGCGATATAGCGTATAATATAAATGCAGCGAGAAGCGCCAAAGGCACGATAACCAAAGGGCCTGCAATATACGCAATGAAACCGATAAAAATCACTACAAAGGGCAGATCAATTAAATTAATTAATGATTGACCGCTATAAAAACTTTTCAGCTTGGCAATGGCGCTGAGCTTATGAAGCTGTTCGCCATAAGAAAACTTCTGCACATCGGTCAAATTAGCACTTAAAAGATGGGTGAGGGTGCGCATATAGGCTTTATGCTCAAACCGAGCACTCGCCCAGCCAATCATCGAAGAGCGGCTATTGCGGATGAAAATATCTAAAATAACAATAATAAAGACACCAGCACATAGCACCTGAAGCGTGCTTTCACTTTGAAAAGACAGAATACGATCATAGACTTGTAAGGTGACTAAGGGTACAGCCAGCGCAAACAGATTAATAATCAAACTTGCGAAAATCAGAATCAGAATATCGCCCGTTTTTAAGAATAAAGTGTCCCCCATTCCGCTGGCCCTAGGCATATTCGATAGAGTATTACTGTCTTTTGTTTGCATTACACACAAACCTTTCCCGTGCCTGCTATACTATTCACGCCTGTTATACTACAGTAAAATGACCACTGTTTATAGAGACGAAAACAGAACTTTCGATTTGTGTGATTTATTAACAGAAACTATCACTGTTTTGATCTGTCGTTGCTGGGGTAATATCTGCGAGATCAACAACGACATTGTCAGCATCTGCGTTATGATCTGAATCTTTGTAGTCTCCAGTCTTATCAGACTGTCTAGGGCTATGGTCCTGCTCGACTTCGCTTAACCAGTTATCATCAGCTTGCATCATTGATACATCGCCCATAACAGAGCTGTCAGAGGATTCTGTGGCGCTTAACCAATCTTGCGCGCCGACGTCATAATCATCCCCATTAAAGACTGCGAACTCAATATCAAAGATTGTGTCTGTGCCATCGCGGCCGTCAACATTATCGGCAATTTGATAGCTACCATCAGCGTTTTCAGTGATATGGTAATCTTCAAAATCACCACTATAGCGCGCAGTGTCTTTACCGTTACCACCATATAAAACGTCATCACCGCCGCCGCCAGTTAAATCATCCTTACCATTGCCGCCATCGAGAACATCATCGCCATTACCGCCGGTGAGTTTATCTTTGCCGTTACTGCCGTTTAGAATAATGCCAGCTTCAACTTCAATGTCTATGTCGCCAGTAATGGCTTCAACAACATCCAGATTAACGTCAATATCTGCATCTGCGACATCTTGGCCTGCAACATTAACATCTACATCAACAGCTAAGTCTGTATCTTCAGAATCTAGTTCTGGGTCAAGGTCAGTGAATGTGAACGAAAAATCATCCATATTATAGCCTGTATCTTGGACCTGAACGGTAAATTGAATTGTGTCTCCGACCTCTAGGCTCGGTTGATAATTTTGTCCCTCATTGGTGAAGAGACCCGCAGAAGCATCAAATTCAACGCTACCATTAAAGCCATCAAGCCAGCCTGATGTGATTGTCCCCTCGGCATTGTCAAAGCCAAGATCAATGCTCCAACTTTCAACGTTATTACCAATGACCATGTCTTCGGTTAATGTAATTTGGAATGAGGCATTATAACCACCACCCCAGCTTGGGTTATACCAATCATTAACATCAACTAACTGAATGTCTGCTTGCGCTTCGAGTTCCGCCTGTGCCGCAGCCTCTGCTTCGGCCTGTGCTTGCGCTTCTAATTCTGCTTGTGCCGCAGCCTCCGCTTCAGCTTGCGCCTGAGCTTCGAGCTCCGCCTGTGCGGCAGCCTCCGCTTCGGCCTGAGCTTGCGCTTCAAGTTCCGCTTGTGCCGCAGCTTCTGCTTCGGCCTGTGCTTGCGCTTCGAGTTCCGCTTGAGCCGCAGCTTCTGCTTCAGCTTGCGCTTCGAGTTCCGCTTGTGCCGCAGCCTCCGCTTCAGCTTGCGCCTGAGCTTCGAGC